>Ga0315277_10000021_pt1 | contig 243144 bp, 249 predicted proteins | sample YL17G05_15_MG_FD_203695 | JGI IMG/M metagenome (GOLD analysis project Ga0315277, IMG submission 203695) | Sediment microbial communities from Yellowstone Lake, YNP, Wyoming, USA - YL17G05_15 | ecosystem: Environmental > Aquatic > Freshwater > Lake > Sediment | place: USA: Wyoming | collected...
TCGCAGCAGCCTCCACGGTAGTCGGAATTATTGTCAGCCTTCCCGCCGGTATTCTATCCGACATTATTGGGCGACGCCGGGTGATATTAGTGGCAGCTATCGTGTTTGCCACGGCGCCCTTCCTGTACCTGTTGATTGCTTCACCCTGGCAATTAGTCTTAGTGCGTATCTACCACGGATTAGCCACTGCTATTCTTGGACCGGTGGCTATGGCAGCGGTAGCTGATACTTTTGAGAAAGGCCGTGGTGAGCGCATGGGCTGGTATTCCTCCGCCACAATGGTAGGCCGTTTTCTGGCTCCTTTCGTGGGTGGAATCCTGATTTTTGGCCAAGACTTCCGCTGGGTTTATCTAGCGGATGGTTTTGCTGGAATACTGGCTCTAGTCGCAGCCATCAGGTTACCTATCGCTACCGTGACTTCCGCCTCTGCATGGGAAGCCTTGAAGCGCGAGCGTGGCAAATACGGTCAGGAAATCGCCTTTGTTTTTCGCCATCCTGGAATCTTGGCTACCAGCGGAATCGAGGCTGTACAGTACTTCGCCTTCGGTTGCCTGGAAGCATTCTTGCCAATCTACCTTAATGAAAAGCTCGGATACACGGCCTGGGAGATTGGACTGCTGTTTACTGCCCAGATACTGGCAGCTACGTTGACCAAACCCATAATGGGCCGCTTATCCGACCGCTATGGACGCGTACCTATGATTGTTTCTGGTCTGGTTCTTGGAGGTATTACCACCTCTACTATGCTGCTCTCATCCAACTATCTGGTTATTATGGTGCTTATAGCCATGTTCGGTCTGGGTTTGGCAACGGTGACGGCTTCCACGTCAGCGCTGGTAGCTGATTTTTCTCGGTCGCAAAGCCGCGGAAGCGCCCTGGGCATTCTTTCCAGCATCATGGATATCGGTCATTCAAGCGGCCCCATGGTTAGCGGTGTTCTGATTGGCGCTTACTCATATCGAATGGCATTTGGAATAGTAGGCATTGGACTCGTTGTGGTGAGTCTCGTTTTTGGGTCTACGATGCACCGATTTGCTTATCGTACCCAGACAGGTAACTAACAATTAGCGTCTGGCCTTGTCTCGATGAGGCTAGGGTTAAATCTAATTCTCTGGTAAATATTCCTCTCTTATAGCTAATTAAATAGGAAAAAGCGAGGTAAAGTATTGCATTATGCTGTCAAGTGTAATGAATTCCAGGGACACCATACCAATTAGGCCCACTACAAATCAGGCATTATGTCCCGAGAACACTGATGATAGGCTGGTCGCAAGCGGAAATAAATTTGGGATGGTGGCATAATTATAATGAGCTGAATCAAGATGAAAGCGTTAGTGCAGCGGGTCTCCAGGGCCTCGGTGAGCGTGAATGATAACATAATAGGCAAGATTGGGCCGGGGCTGGTGGTTTTTCTGGGCGTTGCTCAAGGTGATTCGAAGGAAGACGCCAGTTACCTGGTCAACAAAGTGGTCAACCTGCGTATTTTTGCTGACGAGGCAACCAAGTTTTCTCTCTCGGCGCTGGATACAAGAGGAGATATATTGATAGTAAGCCAGTTTACCCTTCTGGCTGATACGCACAAAGGAAGACGTCCCGACTTCACCAATGCTGCCCCTCCGGACCTGGCTAAGGAATTATATGAGTTTTTTGTGGAGCAAGTCCGCTCCTCAGGGCTCAAGGTAGAAACAGGGCTTTTTCAGGAGCATATGCTGGTGGAAATCCATAACGATGGGCCGGTCACTATATCGCTGGAAAGCAAGAGATGAGTGATAAGAGTGGAGGCTGGCCCATCATTTCGAGTGCCGGCATTGCAGCAGTCGCCGTCTATCTGATCTTCGCTTTAGTCGCTTTCCTGAAATATCCGGGGGCCTATGGCCCACTTACTAACTGGCTAAGCGACTTAGGTAATCCTTTGGACAATCCGTCCGGTGCGATCTTCTACAGGCTGGGATGTATGCTTTCGGGTGCCGCTCTTGTTCTGTTCTATTTGAAGCTGGGTATATGGAATACAGGAATCAAGAAAACACGAGTGCTTCTAACTGTGGCTCAGTGTACGGGTGTTTTTTCAGCTGTTTGCTTGATAATTACCGGTATATTTCCACTCGGTACGTCCACCGGGATTCATTCCCTCTGGTCAATGATGCTTTATATATCTCTGGGCTTCTTCTTAACCTTTTCTGCAACTGCTCTAATGAAGAATCCTGCTTTCAAAAAAGGCTTCGGGTACTATGCTTTCCTGACTGCCGCAGTTAATTTTGTATTCGGAGCTATCTTACATGAGATGTTTTGGGCGGAATGGATATCGGTCGGCATGTTTATAGCGTATGTGTTGATGGTTGCCTATAATTCTATGGTTCTGGTCAGAGCTTCATAGGGGAGTCCGGGGACACAATGACATAGAACTCTTGCCGTTCAGCGTCCGTGTTTAATGTTGGATGGCAAACAAAATGTGATTTTGTTTCAGTTACACCTTCATCTTCCATATCTTTTGGGCTGGCCACTCGATATAATGATGAAATGATGAAGAATGAATCAACTATGAATGCGCGACCAAAAACGTCATCGTTCGGATTCTGGTCAGCGGTTGTCTTTACTGTTGCGGTTCTGTTCGCCGGTATCACAGCGGCTGCTGCATGGAAGATGCCATCACTGATCTCCGGAATAATAACCGTCCCAGTTTTCACAGTATTAATGGCATGCATTCATGATTACGCGCGAACTGAAAGAAAGATCTTCAGTCGTTTGGGAATGCTGTTTGCTGTTGGGTATGCAGTACTCATTGGTTTCAATTACTTCATGCAATTAACACTTGTTCGGCAAAATTTATATACGGCCCCATTCGCTATGGATAATCCACAGTCGGTTTTCTTTGTCATAGAGGTACTTGGATATGGCGTTATGGGATTGGCCACATTATTTGCCGCATGGGTTTTTGATTCAGGGAGGTTAGAGAAAGGCATTCGATGGCTCTTTGTTATTAATGGAGTTTTGGGCATCGGTGGCATGATCGGGTATGCACTTGGTCTGAGTGTGAATATATTACTCGGCGGACTCGTGGTTTGGGATATAGTCATGCCAATTTCAAGTATCCTATTGGCCATTCTCTTCAGAAGGGCACAGCCAAGTAGTAAAAGATTATAGAGTCAATTCTCGATATTATTCCTAACCACCAAAGGCTAAGACACTTAGAACCACTCCATTCTTCATCGGAGAAAGGTTTCTCAATAACCTTGCCGTACTCTACTTCAACAGATCAAGCGACCGGGAGCGCCCTGCTAGCTGTGGTTTAAGCAGAATTGTTTTGCGTCCTTCCTGTAATGAGGATTGTGGGGACACAATAACATAGAACTTCTACCGTTCAGGGTGTCTGTTCGAGGTAACAAAACAGGCTCTTGTGCAATTTCACCCTAGGGAAATATTGTATTTTGGCCTAACTACCGTAGTTCCGGTTGCACTAAACGAGGCTGCACACCGTCAGCTCAGACCTTGTGATTTCGCATGAACTCAGCTATTCGCTCAATTGCCTGATTTCCCTCTGGTAGCATCGGAAACATATGCCACATGTGTATCATCTCTTCCCACGGCTCAAAAACGACATCCACACCATCCAGCCTTGCCCGCTCAGCAAGCCGGGTCGCATCATCGAAAAGAATCTCCGCAGTACCTACCTGAATCAACAATGGTGGTAATCCCTTCAGATTGCCGTAGATAGGGGCAACCAGAGGCGCGCGTCTGTCGGCATCACCAAGATAAGCCTTTGCATTCATTTTCAGATCATTTTGTCGCACTATCGGGTCAATACCACTTTTGGTGACCATGGATTTCCCTAGGCATTCCATATCGACCCATGGGGACATACATATTGCTGCCGCTGGTAACGGGACCTGCGAATCGCGCAGCGTCATAAGTGTCGCAACCGTGAGTCCTCCACCCGCTGACTCCCCAGCTACCACCAACTTACTAGGCTTCACTCCCGTCGACAGTAGCCAACGATAACTAGCCTTAGCATCCTCCAATGCAGCTGGAAAATGGTTCTCCGGTGCTAGGCGGTAATCAATGAGCAGGACTCTCGCTCTGGTTGCGCGCGACAGCCGCGATACGGTTTCACGATGCGTGCTAATCGAGCCCATCACATAGCCGCCACCATGCAGGTAGTAGATGACTTTTTCCTGTTGTGCTCCGGGAGCGGTAATCCACTCGGCTGGAACACCACCAGCATCCACTGCTTGACGAACCACATCTGCTGCAGGCTGGAATTGGGCAAGGGCGCTCTGAAATTCGGAACGTCGCTGTTCTATGCTGCCCTCTGCCGCTACTGGATTGGACCTCAGGTAGTCCAAGATCATCTTGAGCTCTGCACTTGCCATATCAAGCCAACCTCCTTTGTCTTCTATGCCTTCAGTATGTCTTTATGTCTTAGGGCGCGCTCCAGTGAGGGCTGCATCTTCATGTCCTGGAACTCGGCGATGGCAAAGTCAAGGTGCTCCAGAGCCTCGGCTCGCTCTTTCGGATAGTGCTCCAGAAGTAGCTCGGCAAGCTGGAGGCGGGTGAGGGCCAGCTCCGGGCGGAACCTCATCTCGGTACAGACCTTGATGGCTTCCTGGTAATGCTTGCGGGCTTCCTCATATCTACTGAGGAGAGCTGCCGCGGCTCCCAGGTGGCGGCCTGTACATGTGGTAAGCCACAAGCCACTCGTTTTGCTATTGCTGCCAGTCAATCTGCGAAGGAGCAGCTCAGCTGCCTGGCGATGTCCCGCCAGCACCGCTGCTTCGAGTGATATGACATCTACCCATCCCCAAGTCTCATCCTCGGCCGAGCCAACGCCGGGGCGTGCCACGACCATCTGTTCCAGCATCTCCATCACCTCGGCATGACGGCCCAGGTGTGCCAGGCAGAACATAATCATCGTTTTGGTCCCCACATTCTGGGAGATGCGCCTCGCGCCCTCAAGATTGGCCTCAAGAGCTCGGCCGGCGTTCCCTAGGTGCACCCGGGTGCGCAGGACTTCCCAACTTGCCCATATCTCTGCGAATTCAGTGATACCCAGCTCCTCGGCGCGGGTGACCACCTGACGGCGGATTGCTATTGCCTCCTCCAGACGGCCATCCCACATGGCCCAGACCGCATCATGCAACATCGACTGAACAAGCAAGTACGGTGCTCCGCCGCGCTCAGCCATAGTCTGTATCTCGGCCATGATGTCTTCAGCACGGCGGCGCTGGCCAAATTCCACGAACGTGGTCATTATGGCCCACAGTACCCAGCCCAGTGACAAAATGGTCACGCCGTCCCGGGACCGCTCTGCCAGCTCCTCCGCCAGGCGCAGCCGCTCCTCACCATGCTGTGGTGCTGACGCGTTAGTGAGCCAGAGCGCAGTCATCCACCAGCATGCATCGGGGTCTCCCAGACGACGGGCCAGGTCCAAGGCCCGGGTTACGAGAACAACCCCTTCTCGCGACGAGTTGGCGAAAAACCGCTTCAGAAGGCCCAGCATGGCATCCGCCCAGGCGCGCTCAATGGTCTCTGGCTGGGCGTAGCGGTCGGCCCGAGGTGCCCACACTTCTACCTGAGGGCTCACCATCATCATTGCAGAGACCAGCAGCCCGTTCATTGCCAGCAGGCAAGCTCGGGATGCCCGCGTGTTGTCAGCGATAGCTTCGGCCAGAGACAGCACCTCGGATGCTTCGCTGTCGATAGTTCTTTGACTCGCGCCAGCAAGGATTGAGGCGTCGCCCAGAGTCAGGAGGAGGTCACACCGCTTGGCCTTGTCCTCGGGATCCAATACCTCCTGCACCTCGAGTGCCTGTGCCAGCAGCCGTACCGCCTCGCCATAAGCATAAACATCCATAGCCCTTTTGGCCGCCATCTCCCCATATTCAACCGCCTTCTTCAGGTCGGCAGGTTCGGTGGAATGTGAGAAGTGCTCCGCCAGCTCGGCAGCATGCTCCTTCAGGCATTTGGCGTACAAGGTTTCCAGTGATCGTGCTACCTGCTGGTGTAGCTTCAGCCGCTGCGGGGCAATCATCTCCTCATAAAGCGTCTGGCGGAAGAAGGCATGCGTGAAACGGTAGCGCACCAAGCCCCTCTGCGAACGCTCTTCCAGTATGGAAAGACGAACAGCCTCTTTGAGAGCGTTGACAAAGGTATCTTCATTTATGCCAGCCACGGCTCTAAGAATCTCCACGGCGAACCCCCGGCCGATAACGGAGGCCACGGAAAGGACCTGATTGCACTCCGGACTGGTCAGAGACAGGCGCTTACCGATGACATCTCGTAACCCTTCGGGGATGCTCATCTCCAGTGGGGTATCCTTTGTCGGTTGCCAGCGTCCATCCTTCCGTGCGATGAGTCCCTCCTCGGCGACATAGCGCACCACCTCCTGCACAAAGAGAGGATTCCCTTCCGTCTGGCGATGCACCGCCTCGGCGAGTCCCCAGGGGAGACTTTCCTGCGTAATGCTCTCCAGCATGCGCCGGACCTCATCGGCATTCAGGCCGCGCAGGAGTACGCGGCCGTAGGTTGAGACACGCCTTAGCTCGGCCAACGCTGACGATAACGGATGAGTCCGGTCTAATTCAACATCGCGGTATGTACCTACTATCAGTAGTCTGGCACCAGCAAGATTACGCGAGACATGGGTCAGCATATCGAGGGTGTCCCTATCGGCATCGTGCAGGTCCTCCAGGACAACCATCATGGGCTGGACATTGGCAGCATTAGTCAGGAAGGCGGTCACCGCCTGCAATAGTCGGTATCTCTCTTCTTCCGGACTCTTCTGGGGTCGGAGTTTAATCTTGAGCCGTTCTCTTATCTCCGAGACGATGCGGGCCACATCCGCAGCGCCGCTACCCAGCTCTTCTCGCAGGTCTTTGACCTCGCGGCTGAGCACATAAGAGCGCAGCGCCTCGACGAAAGCCAGGTAGGGCAGCGACATCGAGCCTGCCTCATAGCAATGGCCGACCAGCGTCCGCCCACCGCGCAGGGTGACATAGGTCGATAATTGCTCACACAGGGCAGTCTTGCCGATGCCCGGCTCGCCTGTCACCATCATCAGGGCACCCTGCCCCGATATAGCGCCATCAAAGGCGGACTTAAGCTGTTTTAACTCTGGCTCGCGGCCGACAAATACCCTCCGGTACAGGGGATTTTCAGCGGGGGCTTCTCGCAATGGCTCCTTCTTTACCTTGCCTGCCTCGATTGCTTCCAGGGCCTGGAGCACGACCGCGGCCGACTCTGGCCGTTTCTCAGGGTCTTTCTCCAGTAACTGCAGAATGAGCGTCTCCAGAGCCGGGGGCAGGTCGGCCCGGTGCCAGGTGGGTGATACCGGCGGCGTGTTGATATGTTGCCCGATTATGGCAATAGAATCGTCCCCCACGAAAGGTGGACGGCCGGTCACCATTTCGTAAAGCATTGCTCCCAAAGAATAAAGGTCGGCTTTGGCGGTCACCTTACCGCCCATGGCCTGCTCCGGCGGCATATAGGTCACCGTACCCACCATCATGCCGGACTGCGTCAAACGTGAGAGGTCTACGGCCAGAGCCAGACCGAAGTCGCCTATCTTGGCGGTGCCGTCAGCACTGAGCCAGACATTGCCGGGTTTTATATCGCGATGGATAATCCCCTTGCCGTGGGCATACTCCAGGCCGCGGCAGATGGCCTTGGCAATACCGACTGCCTGCTCGATGGGCAGGCGGTGCTCCGGAGCTTTCTCAATCAAGCCTTCGACATCACCACCAGGCATGACAGGGATAACGATGTAGGGCTGTCCTTCATGGTCGCCCAGATCGTGGATGGTAACAATGTTGGGGTGGTCGCCCAGCCGCCCCATGGCCCGAGCTTCGCGGGAGACGCGGGTCCGGGTAGCATCATCCAGTTTCTCGGTCTTGATGAGGGCAAAAGCCACATCACGGTCGAGAAGTGTATCATGGACGAGGTAGACCTTCTTCTTGCCACCCTCACCCAGGAACTTCTTGACCTGGTAACGGCCATTGGCGAAGGAGGTAGGCATGGCAGAGGGTGGAGTCGCTGGCGGAGTTTCTTTGACTAGACGGTGCCCACACCTATTGCAGAATTCGTTGTCTTTTGGGTTCTCATGCCCACACTGAGGACATGCCAGCTCTGCCTGGAATGATTGACCACATTTCCCGCAGAACTGCGATCCCTCAGGGTTCTCGGCCTGACACCTCGGACACTTCATCAGCACTGCCCTCCCACCGAGCTACAGTCTATGACCGTTGGGCAAGGATGTCAAGTACATCCCATTTGAATCACCCTAACACGAGAAGTCACAAAACGCTACTTTGTTACGCCATGCCCGATAGCCATAAGAGCAGAGTAGAAGAGCGGAGCGAGAGAGCAGACTGGAGAGCACGGAGAGCGGAGAGAACAAGAAGTGGGATTGCAGCCCTGGTGCAAATCTGTTCGCCGCCACTTCAGTAGTTTCCCCAGTTCTTGCTATGAGGCGATTCCTCCCCCTTCTCCGCAAGCTTCAAGTCTCTCTTTAGCATCGCGAACATAATCCACAATAATGTGCCAGCAACGCCATCGCTGGAAAGCAAGACCAAATAGAAATCAAAAGGCAAGATGACAGATACCAGACTCTGGGAGATTGCTTCGGGGCTTCCGCTCCTCGCAATGACAGGGTGGCTTGTGATTGCATTTGCAACTTGTTGCAATAACTTCTGCGCCCTGCTATAATTCCTTCCGTCAATGAGCTGTCACCAAATCCTCCGCGAAAACGGGCACCGATTGACTCCCCAGCGCATGCTGGTCATTGAGGCACTTCACAATGCCGACAGGCACATCAGCGCCGAAGAAATCTACAAGCAACTACATAAACGCTATCCTTACGCCAATATATCCACCGTCTATCGCACTCTGGAGCTACTCAAGGAATTAGATTTAGTTACGGAAGCCGACTTTGGCGAAGGACGTGTCCGCTATCATGTCGCCGGCAAGGGACATCACCATCACCTCATTTGCCATAGCTGCGGCAAGATAATGAACCTGGAGGAATCTCTGCTACATCCGCTGGAAAATACTCTGCTCCAGAAGTATGGCTTTGAGGCCGACCTAAGGCACCTAGCTATCTCGGGCAAGTGTAGTGAGTGTGGCAAGAAAAAGAGAGGAGTCTGACCCACTATGGATGAAGTTCAAAAACAACTACACATTCTCATTGATTATTGGATCGCACATAACAGCGAACATACGAGAGAGTTCCGTGACTGGGCGGACAAAGTTGCCTCATCATCCACTGAGGTAGCACAGCAGCTACAAAAAGCAGCCGCCAAGATGGCTGCGGTGAGCGCCGAACTAATAAAAGCAAGGCAGGCCCTGTCAAAGAGCAAGGAGAGACATTAGGATGTGTATGGCTAAACTCTATGAGGCTAAAGAAGGCGACAAGCCGATTCTGGACCATATCGCACGCCTGACAATTGCCGACCGGCAAGTAGAGGTAGAGACCCTCTTCGGAGAAAAGAAGGTTTTCCGGGGCAAGGTGCGACAGATAGACTTCTTAAAGTCTCAGATACAACTGGAGAAGGATTGATTTTTTTGCCCGCTAACTGCAATTAATTGCATATCCACGCAATATTGAGAATATGAGAGAAAAAATTCTGCTAGCCGTGTTGATAGCAGCGCTTGTGGGGACTTTAGGGGCTGTCCTAGCCCTCGCCGAGCATGCTCAACCCCTGGTCGATATCATGACCGGGAGCTCTTTTATCACCAACATTATTCAGGATCTAGCCGACGGCAAAGTGGAAGCTCGTACCATCATACCGCCGGGTGTGTGCCCCGGACACTACGATATTAAGCCGAGCGATATCGCGGCACTGGCTAACAGCAAGGCCCTTTTCATTCACAATTATCAACAAAATTACGAAAATATCGCCGGAGCGATTGAAGCTGCCGAAAACCCCGACCTTATTGTCACGCTCCTTAATGTTACGGGCAACTGGATTGTGCCCTCCGTCCAGGCTGAGGCGGTAAACACAATTGCCCAGGCCCTGGGCGAGATATACCCGGAGAATGCCGCATATTATGAGGGGAACGCTACAGAAAGGGCGCAAGCTATCTTAGCCTATGGCGAACAGGTGAAAGATAGATTGCAGGATGCGGCAGTAGATGGAGTAAAGGTAATCTGTGCCGCTATGCAAGAGGGATTTGTGAGGTGGGCCGGATTTGATATCGTGGCTACCTATGGCCGACCTGAAGAGCTAAGCCCAGCCGATGTGCAGCAGTTGATAACCGAAGCTATAGAAGCTGGAGTAGTTCTAGTGATCGACAATCTCCAGAGCGGTTCCACGACGTTAGGCGTATCTATGGAACAGGATATTGAAGCAATTTCGGTAATCATATCCAACTTCCCCGGCGGCTTGAAGAATACCGAAACCTGGGAGAAGGCAATAGATAAGAACGTTGATTTACTGCTGGACGCTTTGAATGAATGGGAGGAGCAATATGGATAACACAGTCATCGAGATTCAAGACGCCGTGGTTTCTTACCGCGAAGACGTGGCTTTACAGGGCGTGTCTTTGGAGGTGAAGAAGGGGGAATTCATCGGCATTATCGGACCTAACGGCGCCGGCAAGACTACCCTGCTCACGGTGATTAATGGCCTGGGCAAACTGGTCCATGGAAAAGTCCGGGTGTTGGGGTCGCGGCTGAATGGGAGAAACGGGACTAGTTTGAGAAAGCGCATAGGCTATGTGGCTCAAGTAGAGATTATCGACCCCAGGTTGCCCATCAATGTTAGAGACACGGTGATGGTAGGCTGCTACGGCCGCCTGGGACTGTTACATCGGCCGACACGTGCTCACTGGGAAACAGTAGATAAGGTATTGGAAATGGTCGGTATAGCCCATCTATCTCAACGTCCGATAGGACATCTATCCGGCGGTGAATATCAAAGGGCAGCCATCGCCCGGGCTTTAGTCCAGCAGCCTGAGATATTTCTTCTCGATGAGCCGACGGCTTCCATAGACCAGAAAGCTCAACATGAAATCCTGAGTCTGATACAGCTGATTCACAGGGAATACCGCATGACCACTCTGTTTGTCACCCATGACCTGAGAACGCTGCCCCCTATTTGCCAGCGATTGGTCTTAATGAAGGAAGGCAAGATATGGCGGCAGGGCAGCCCGGAGTCCATGCTCCGGGAAGAGGTGCTGAGCCAGCTTTACGGAGCTCCGATCCCGGTGCCAACTGAGATTGCTTCGTCGTTTCACTCCTCGCAATGACACAAGAAAAAAAGAGCCCCGCAGTAAAGGAAGCGACAGAAGGGCGTCGCAATGCCAGACGTGACGAGAGAGCGTCACGATGACACCCTCTCTTGTCATTGCGAGCCCCGACAAGTCGGGGCGTGGCAATCTCGGTAAGGAGACGGTTGTGGACATTTGGGAATCAAGGTAAAGACGACATGGATCTATCTATTTTTCAGTACCATTTCATGCAAAATGCCATCCTGGCCGGGTTATTCGGTGGCATAACTTGTTCTGTAGTGGGCGTCTTCGTAGTCACCATGCACCTCTCCTTTATCGGGGTATGCATTGCCCACGCTGCTTTTGCCGGAGCTCTCCTCGGCCTCTGGCTGGGATTCAACCCCCTGATTGGTGCCTTGCTGTTCAGCCTCGGCTCCGCAGCCATTATCGGACCGGTGGCCGACCGCGGGGAACTAAACCCGGATACTTCCATAGGCGTTGTCTTCTCCCTGATGCTGGGACTCGCTTTTTTGTTCATGGGCCTCATGCCCGGGGCCAGGACGGAAGCCTTGAACCTGTTCTGGGGGAGCATATTGACCGTCACGCAACAGGACATCATCTTTCTAGCCGCTGTAACAGGCGTAATAGCCGGGCTGGTGGTTGCTTTCTACAAGGAAATCCAGGCAGTGATTTGCCATCGGGGGGTAGCTCTAGCCGTGGGCATTCCGGCAACTATTGTCTTCTATGGCTTGCTATTCTCTACCGGCGTAACTATCACCGCTTCACTGCAAACAATAGGCGGCTTGCTTATCTATAGTCTGATCCTCAATCCCGCAGCCGCCGCCTATCAACTCACGTATAGCTTGAAAAAGATGCTCCTTATCGCCGTTGCTTTCGGTGTTGTCTCTTGCTGGGCAGGACTGGCAGCCTCATATTTGCTGGACATCCCCTCGGGCGCCGCCATAGTGATAACTTCGGCTATTATCTTCGGCCTGGCAACGGCATTCTCTCCCAAGAGAAGGGTCAAGGGATGGCGGCAAGTCCCGCTGGCAGGTTAGCTATGCAACTTCAAGAATATTTCGACCAACTAGCCCCAACCTGGGACAAAGAGCTTACCCGGGATAGGCTGAAGTGCCTGGGCAACATCGTCAAGGAACTAGGCATCAAACCTGGATATTATGTACTTGATATTGGCAGCGGTACGGGTGTCCTTTTGCCCTTTCTAATCACAGAACTGGGTGGTGAAGGAAGAATTGTCGCCCTGGATTTTTCGGCGGAGATGCTGGTTCAAGCGCGAGCCAAGAATTTCCCGCCAATGGTTGTCTTTGCCCAGGCTGATGTTCTCACCGTTCCCCTGGCTGACAGTTCCGTGGACATGGCTATATGCAACAGCGCCTTTCCTCATTTCGACGACAAGGCCGGGGCATTAGAGGAAATAGCCAGGGTGCTCAGAAATCACGGCAGGCTGGTCATCTGCCATACCATGAGCCGCGACATGCTCAACCGGCTTCATCAGTCAGTCGGTGGCATAGTCGCCCATGACCTTCTACCAGACGAATCTCAGCTCAGAGGGCTGATAAAGCAGGCGGGATTGAAGATAACCCGCTTCGAGGACAATCCGGAACGCTATCTGGTCATCGCCAAGAAGAGCGCCCGCTGATTTCTTAACTAGGGGACTTCAAGCTCAAGACTGATATCCAAGGCCCGAGCGGAGTGGGTGAGGGCGCCGATAGAAATAAAGTCAACGCCGGTTTCAGCTACAGCTCGAACATTATCCAGCGTAATTCCACCCGAGGCTTCAATTAGAGCACGGCCGTGAATAGACTTCACCGCCTTACGCATGTCCTCGAGATTCATATTATCCAGCATGACGACATCCGCTCCGGCCTCCGCGGCTTCCAAAGCTTCCGACACGGTCTCGACCTCCACCTCGACCGGCAGCCGCTGCGGGGAATTTTGCCTTGCTCTAGCTACAATCTGTTTGATATTTAATCCCCGGCTGCGGAGCGCCGCCAGATGATTATCCTTGATGAGTATGCCGTCGCCCAAACTCATGCGATGGTTCTCACCGCCGCCTGCTTTGACGGCATGTTTTTCCAGAGACCTCAAGCCCGGCGTGGTCTTTCTGGTATCCATAATGCGCACAGGCAGTCCCTTGACCGCTTCGACATAGCGATTGGTCTCTGAGGCAATGCCGCTCAAGCGCTGGAGGAAATTCAGGGCGACCCTCTCTGCCTGGAGAATGCTGGCAATGCTGCCCGACACGTTAGCCACTTTACTCCCCGGCTTGACTCCAGCCCCATCTTCCAGAAGAACCTCCACTTTCAACTCTGGATCAACCCGATGGAAAACCTGTTTGGCTACGTTTATACCGGCCAGGATGCCTTCTTTCTTAGCCACGATGAAGCCCGTCCCTCGCCAATCGGTGGATATTAAGGCCTCAGTAGTGACATCGCCTTTACTAAGGTCCTCAGCCAGGGCGCGGTCGATAATATCTTCAATCTGGAGTTTATTTGATGGCATTTTTCCTAAGAACAATGTGCCTTTGCCATTCCGGTGAAGTCCGCGGGAAGTCTGTGCGGAAGTGAGCGCCACGGCTTTCCTCGCGGAGCAAGGCAGTCTCGGTCACAAGTCTGGCACATAGTACCAGATTACTCAGCTCATAGGAGGGACGGTCACCGGGTTGAGGCAGGCAGCTTTCCCAGGTGGCAAGAATGCCTGCCGCCTCCTTGAGGCTCTTGCCAGAACGGATGATTCCCACCTTATCCCACATAAGGGACTGCAAGTTGGGCAGATTAAGCGGTGGCATCTTGGGTAATGCCTCACGTTCGGGGAGGCAACAGGAGATCGTTTTGCCGCTCCGCTTTTTGCCATGACGAGGAGGGGTGGTCATTTCAGTCCTCTGCACTATCCTCTTGCTGAAAACAACTGACTCAAGCAAGGAATTTGATGCCAGTCTGTTAGCACCGTGCACGCCGGTGCAGGCGGTCTCCCCAGCAGCAAATAGGCCCGGAATACTCGTCTCTCCCCAGCTATTGACCTTCACCCCTCCCATAAGGTAGTGAGCGGCTGGAGCGACCGGGATGAGTCCCTTGATGATATCCAGGCCGTGATTCCGACAGAAGCGGTATATGTGGGGAAAGCGCGTGGTAACTAACCGGGATGGCAAATGGGTCACATCCAGAAACACTCTATCGCTGTGAGTCTTCTTCATCTCATAGACAATGCTGCGAGCCACTATATCTCTGGTCGCCAGCTCAGCCTTAGCAGTATAGTCTGGCATAAACCGATGACCTTCCACATTTCTGAGTATGCCGCCTTCGCCCCTGACCGCTTCCGAGATGAGGAAAGGAGCCACTCCCGGCAGGCGCAGGACAGTGGGATGAAACTGGAAAAACTCTATATCGCTTATTTCGGCACCGGCCTCATAAGCCAGAGCTATCCCATCGCCGGTTACTACATCGGAGTTACTGGTATATTTGAACAACCTTCCGGCGCCACCGGTAGCCAGGATAAGAAACTGGCAGCGGTATTCATCTACCGACCCAGTATTGCAGTCGAGAGCTCTCACGCCAATTACTCTGCCCTTCTGCACCAAAACTTCGCTAGCCAGGCAGTTTTCCAGAACTTCGATAGGAGCCGCACGTACCTGGCGACTTAAGGTGACCTCGATATGCTCCCCGGTGGCATCTCCACCGGCATGCATGACCCGCGATACACTGTGGGCTGCCTCTCTGGTCAGGGTAATTTCCCCGTTCAGAGTATCAAAAGGCACTCCAAATTTGATTAGATCAGCGACGCAGTCAGCAGCCTCCGCAGTCAGAATGCGCACGGCGTCGGCATCAGATAAGCCAGCTCCGGCAGCTATGGTATCCTTGAAGTGCAACTCAGGAGAATCGTCCTTGCCCATGGCCACAGCGATGCCGCCTTGAGCGTACTTGGTGTTGCAGTCATCTATGCTGCCCTTGGTCAGTATGAGGACACTGCCCCGCTTCATGGCCAGCAAGGCAATATAAAGCCCGGCAATGCCGCTGCCCACTACAATGTAGTCATAATAATTCGCTTTCACTTCCCCGCCATGTCCAGTAATCTACTAATTTCCTTATTGCCCTCGCTGCCCTCTCCGGAGAAGGGAAAACAGCCAGCCCCTGGTTGACAATCTGCCTTCTCGTCTCGGCGATGGCTCTCCACTTCCAGCTTTTCATCTCCGCTGGACCAATTTCCCCTGTTTCAATAACACAGACTACGGGCTTACCGTTCTTCTTAATTGCCGCTACGCTGTTCAAGAAATTTGGTGTCAGCACATTTTCCCATATATCTTCAGGCAAAGGGTCGTCCTGAGTCAAGTTGGCAACCCAAATATCAAATCCGTCTTCCTTACTGAGCCACTCCAGCACGTTTATGTCCACCATCGGTGTGCCTTGAAATAGAGAAGCGTCTATAGGATTTCTGACCCAATCCCAGAGTTCGGGCACTTTCTCCTTAAGCTTCTTCCTGAACTCGGCGGTCAGTTCCGGTAGTTCGAAGCCTTCCTCTTCCCAGACATCAGCCGAGACCATACTCTTGCCACCCCCACCCCCGGCAACGATCACCCTCCTGCCGGTGATAGGCGGCAAAAAGGTAAATGCGACAACCTGGTCTATCAACTCTTGAAAACTGCTGACCATAGTGGCTCCACATTGCTTTAGTGCTGCTTGCCACACGTTAATAGAGCCAGCCAGTGATGCGGTATGCGAGAGCGCTAATTTTGTCCCTGTTCTGCCCCTTCCCCCCTTGAGAATTATGACCGGCTTCTCTTTCGCAGCCAGGGCTAAGGACTCAACAAATTTTCTACCATCCTTAACTCCCTCAATATACGAGGCAATTATCTCTGTTTCGCTATCAGAGGCAAAGTAGTCCAACAGTTCAACTTCATCAATATCTGAGGCATTGCCATAGCTTACGACTTTGCTGAAACGGACTCCTCTTAAAGCAGCGTAACGGACAAATTCTGCGGCGCCCCCGCCACTCTGAAAAAATCCCCCTACCGATCCACTTTCTCTGGGTAGCTGGTGATTAAAAGACAAACCAAACTTGGGATAATAGATTCCCATGCAATTTGGGCCGAGAATCCTAATGCCCAGCTTCTTCGCTTTTTCCAAAATATCGCTTTGAAGCTTTGTCTCTCTGTCTCTGCCTGTCTCCTTCAGCCTGGCTGTAAATAAGTGGACAAGCTTGACGTTTTTCTTGCCGCAGTCATCCAGCAAAGGCAGGACACTCTCAGCAGGTATGCAGGAGATTACATAGTCCACGCTTGGCTCAGGGATTTCTGTTAGCCGAGGATAGACTTTAAGCCCCAGAATCTCACCCGATGCCGGGTTCACTAGATGAAGTTTGCCCTGGAAGCCGTGGTCTATAAGAAAACGCGTGAATTGGTATCCCCCGGAAAAAGGGTTTAGGGAAGCCCCCACGATAGCGATACTGCCAGGAGAAAAGAGGGGGCCTAGAGAAGACTCTTCAGGCATAAACCTCAGAATACTCCCTTGCCACCCTCCTCAACTTCTTGTTTGCCAAGTATACTGCTTCGAGCAACCTTCATTGTTGCCCCGGACTCTATCTTCACAATTGCAGTATCTTCACTAAGACTTTCAATTTGCCCGTAAATCCCGCCAGCTATAATCACCCTCTCTCCCACTCTCAGTTCCTTCATCATTTCGTCGTGTACTTTTTGTTGCTTCTGCCTTGGCCTGATCATCAACAAATACATAACGGCGAAAATTACTACCAAAAAGATAATCATTCCATATTTGCTTAGAATTTCTGACATGTACCCTCCTTTAATTAGTTATTTTAACCTGGCCTCCCAGTGACCAGGGACTTGTCTTCTCAATCTGGACCATCACTAATTGGCCCAGCCAGTCGCCGGCATCTTCAAAGAATACCAGCTTGTTGCTCCGGGTGCGCCCAAACCATTTTCCTCCTTTCCGGCCTTCAACCAGCACCCCCACTTCCTTGCCCTGAAGTTCCGAGTTAATTTCGCTGGCTATAGCTGTTTGAAGCTCTTCAATCTTATTGACCCTTTCCTTCTTGACTTCCGCGGGGATGTTATCTTGATATTCTCGCCAGGCAACGGTGCCCGACCGAGGAGAATAAGCTGCCACATGAACAACATCAAACCTCATCTCCTTGATCAGAGACAGGCTATGTTCAAATTGTTCCTCTGTTTCGCCGGGAAAGCCCACGACTATATCTGTGCTCAGGGATATTTGAGGGATGTTGCGGCGAATGGTGTAGACAAGCTCTCGATATCGTTCCACGGTATATTCTCGCCTCATGGCCTTCAATATATCATTGTCCCCTGATTGCGCCGGCAGTTCCAGATGCTCGCAAACTTTGTTCATTGAAGCCATAGTCTCAATGAGCTTCAGGCTCATATCCCTAGGATGATTGGTCAGAAAGCGAATCCTGGCAAGGCCATCTATGTTGCTTAATTCGCTCAACAAATCGGCGAGGTCGGGATGCCCGGGCAAATCGTGTCCGTAGGAATTAACATTCTGCCCCACCAGAGTCACTTCTTTTGTGCCTCTTTTTGCCAGTTCCTTCACTTCGCAGACTATTTCTTGTGCGGGTCGACTCACCTCCCTTCCCCTCCTGTAGGGGACAATGCAATATGAGCAAAAATTATCACACCCCTGGATGATGGGGATAAGAGCGCATGGGGGGCAAGTCATCACAGCCTCAGTGCGAGGGTAGTGTAGCAAATTCTGCGCAATAGGTATGCCCTGCTTTTGTCCCCAGGCAACCAGCTCAGGGTAATCGCCAGGCTTGAACAATAAGTCAACGTGAGGAAATCGTCTCTGCAATTCCTGGGTGTGGGAATTGACAAAGCACCCGGTAACAAGTATCTCGAGATTGGGATGCTTATCTTTCAGGCCTTTCAATAGACCCAGAGTGCCTAAGACCTTATTCTCAGCACTTTCTCTCACCACGCAGGTGTTGAGAACCACCAAATCGGCGTGGGAAAAAGAAGTCGCCGCCTGATAGCCCGCAGAATCTAAGTATCCAGCTATTTGCTGGGACTCTGCCTTATTCATCTGGCAGCCGATGGTCCAAATAAAATAGCGTGGCATGATGCTCGTTTTTTCCTTCAGCTTGTTTATCCGATGATTATATCATCCAGAGATCGCTTCGGCACATGGTGCACACTCTTGCTATCACGCCAGTACTTGGTATCTCCACCGGGTCCGACGGTTTCTATCACTACCTTTTCTTTGGGCTTGCCCAGAGCCAGGACAAGCAATATCTCATATCGCCGCGGTATCTCTAAAGCCCCACGAAGCCCTTCCCTATCCACATTAGCAATCATGCAGCCACCGAGGCCTTTCTCAGTCGCCCCCAGCAGAACACTTTGGGCCGCTATTCCGGCATCGTAGTCCCAAAACCGGCTTACCTCCGTGTCTCCGAGAATAATAATGTAGGCCGATGGTCTCTCTCCTTCGGAAGGACCTGGCCAGTTCGTCAGAAATCTGGCCCACACGAGGTTCGGGAATACCAGTGCATTCTTCTCGCGGTCGCAGGAAAGGATGTATTTGAGCGGCTGCCAATTCTTTGCCGATGCTGAGAGCCGGGCAAGGTCAACAAGTTCTCGCAATGTGGCGAGCTTTATGTCAACTTCTTCATGAAACCGCCGGTAGCTTCTGTTCTTTAGTATTAAATCTCGTAGCATCCTGAGCCCTCCTTCCTGTCATCGGGGGCCTCTACCTCTCTTAATCGGTTACTTTCAAGACCCCTGCCCCGCGGATTTTCCCTTCCTTCAGCAGAATCAAGGCTTCGTTGGCTTCCTCCAACCTAAATTCCTGGCTTTCCGGCACGATGGGAATTTGGGCAGCCAAAGGAAGGAACTCTTGAGCATCCCTTCTGGTTACATTAGCCACGCTTTTGACTTCCTTCTCATACCAGAGATGCTCGGTGTAGTCTAATTCCGGAATAGGCGTTGCCTTACGAATGGCATTTATGACCACCCTTCCGCCCTTCTGTAAATTCTTCAAAGCTTCACGCACCGGCTCTCCCACGGGAGTAAAGTCAATGGCGCAATTGAGTTTTTCTGGGGGAGTATCGCCCGTGGCTCCAATCCAGTCCGCTCCTAATTTCCTGGCCAAATCCTGGTGTTCCTTCTGGTTGGGTCGGGTAAAGACGAAAACCTTGCCGTCGGGATATTTATACTTAGCAACCTGGATAACAATATGGGCAGAGGCTCCAAAGCCATAAAGTCCGAGCACTCTGCCGTCTTCCATTCCTGAGAGTCTTAAGGCGCGGTAGCCAATCACCCCAGCACATAAAAGCGGAGCAGCCTCCACATCGGTAAACCTTTCCGGAATGGGATAAGCAAAATCTTCTGATACTACGGTATATTGGGCATAGCCTCCATGGACATCCTTTCCCGTCCATTTTGCCGTGTCACAGAGGTTTTCCTCGCCTTTGAGGCAAAAAGAACATCTGCCACAAGCCCAGCCAATCCAGGCAATCCCCACCCTATCCTCTTTCTTGAATTTGCGTGCCCCTGCCCCCAATGCTTCCACCCTACCGACAATTTCGTGACCTAGAATCATGGGAAATCGGGAAGGAGAAACCCGGCCTTCGATCTCGTCAAGCTCGGTGTGACAGATTCCACAGGCAAAGACTTTCACCAAAATCTGGCCTCGTCCGGGCACAGGTCGTGGCAATTCCACCAGCTTCAGAGGCCTTTCTTCAACCGGGGAGATTTTCTCCAGCACCATCGCCTTCATCGTGCCACCTTTCTTCCCCCTGGGCAGCAAAACATCAAGCTGCCTTTCTGTCATGCCTGTGGTGCGCGCTAGATAGTCCCGATACTCCCTCATACCAGGAAGATGCTTTCATAAAGATTTTCCGAAATTTCGGCGAAATTATCTCTGTAGAGCTTCACCGTTTCGGGGAGATAGTCCAGTATGTCCTGCGCTGTTATCCCATCCTCACTTTTATCCACGGCGGCGACATCGCCCGAGAATCCATGAACAAACACGCCCATTCTCACCGCGTCTTCAAGGGCTAATCCCAGACCGTACATGGCGGCAATAGTTCCGGTCAGGACATCGCCGCTCCCGGCTGTGGCCATACCGGAATTGCCGCTTACGTTGATGAAGACAGTCCCATCGGGATAGCCTATGAGGGAATGGGCTCCCTTTAAGATGATTATGGCATTGAGTTCCTTTGCCGTGCGCTGCAAGACGTCTATCTTATTTCTATTTATCTCACTTATGTCCATTTTAGCGATGCGGGACATCTCGCCCAGATGAGGCGTAAGTATCGTCGGTGCTTCCCTCTTTTTTATTTTTCCTAAGTCTTCAGCAATGGCAGTGATTCCATCGCCGTCTATGAGCAGAGGTTTGTCGATTTTCGGAGTTAGCTTCCGCACCAACTCCTGTGTCTCTTTGGCTAAAGAAAGACCGGGACCCAGGACAACCATGTCCACTGTCTGGGAAAACTCCAAAAGCTCGCCTTTGTTTTCCAGTGCTATGCTTCCTGAAGCCGTTTCTTTTTGAGGAACAAAGACGATCTCGCTTCCTTTGCTGGCTATGAATGGCGAAATGGATTTGGGTGTTGCCAGGTAGGAAAGGCCGCCTCCGGCTTTAAGGAAAGATAGAGCAGAAAAGTACGGCGCACCGAGGTAACTCGAGGAGCCGGCAATAAACAGCACCTTCCCGTAGCTGCCCTTGTGAGTATCTTTGGCTCTCTCCGGAAGCTCTACGGGATTATTGATTGCCACCTTTAGGGTGCGGGAATTGTAGAGGGCAGGCGGGAAAGATATATGTGAAACATACAACTCTCCGCAGTGCTCATACCCCGGGTAAAGCAGGTTCCCCAGCTTGGGAAGTCCGAAAGCTACGGTATAATCTGCCTTTACTGCTGCACCCATCACCTCCCCGGTATTGCCGTTTATGCCTGAAGGAATATCAACGCTGAACACCGCACTTTGGCTCTCGTTTATCAACTGAATCGTATCTTTGTATATCCCGCTCACTCTGCGGACAAGACCTGTGCCGAACATGGCATCCACGATGGCATCACAATCAAGGAGTTCAGGTATTACGGAGTCAATTGAGCTGATTCTGGACATCTCTATGGACATTCTGGATACTATCTCAAAGTTCTTTCTTGCCGCGCCCTTAAATTTGGCTTCGTCGTCGAGGAGAAAGACTTTCACGTCCCCACCATCGGAGTGAATCTTCCTGGCCACAACCAATCCATCCCCACCATTGTTGCCGCCGCCACAAAAGACAATGAATTTCTTGTCCTTTATGCCGAGTTCTTGTGATATGACGAAGCACACTGCCTGACCGGCGTTTTCCATCAAAAGCTCTTCCGAGATGCCGAATTCCTCCGTAGCACGCCTATCCAGGTCTTTCATCTCATCCACTCTAGCTACTTTCATTTTCACCCCCTTGGCAGAGACGGATCAAAGTCTACGTCTAAGTATGGCACAGAAAATACTCAAGTAGAATGGTACCTTACTCTTGACGGAAAGCACAAGGGGAACATACAACCCAGTGGATATATCACTATCCTCAAACAAGTGACCTTATTAGTCCGGGCTATCGTGGCTCTTAATTGGCAGCTGATACTTGTCAATAGTATAATGAGCCTATTCACCCGATAAGGTCTAGTATCGAGAGGAGGGAAAGTAGCTATGTTGAAGACTGAACAAAACTTGAGAGACGCCTTTGCCGGAGAATCACAGGCGAACCGGACGTATCTTGCCTTTGCTGCTGCTGCTGACAAGGAGGGCTATCCACAGGTAGCGAAGCTATTCAGAGCCGCTGCTGAAGCTGAGACCATTCATGCCCATAATCATCTTAAAGCGCTCAAGGGAATCAAGAGTACCAAAGAGAACTTGCTGGAAGCTATAACAGGTGAGACCCATGAATTCAAGAGCATGTATCCCAAGATGCTGGAGGCCGCCAAAGCTGAGGGAAACAAAGAGGCGGAACGGTCATTTCATTATGCCAACGAGGTAGAGAAGATTCATGCGCAGCTCTATCAAAAGCTTCTTGATAATCCTGGCGTCAGCAAAGAGACCTATGCCTATTATGTGTGCCCCGTCTGCGGCTACACCTCAGAAAAGGAACCACCCGGCAGCTGCCCCGTGTGTGGAACCAAGGGCAAGATGTTCAAGAAGACAGACTGAGATTGTTGGCCCTTTTTTCGGCGATACAATTTCCCACAGGCTCAGTCATAGGCTTGCAAGCGATTGGCAAACATGGGAAACAAGATTCGGATAACAGCAGGAGCGATTGAAGCAGGGGCTGAGTTGAATAATACCGAGACGGCTGAGGCAATCTGGCAGGCACTGCCCATCAAAGGGCGCGTCAATCTCTGGGGAGACGAAGTATACTTCTCGATTCCTCTCAGCCTTCAGTTAGAGGCCGGACAAGAAGTGGTGAGCGTGGGGGATTTAGGTTATTGGCCTGACGGCAATGCGTTCTGCATCTTCTTCGGCCCTACCCCCGCAAGTCAGAGAGACGAAATTCGCCCGGCGAGCCCGGTGACCGTATTTGGCAGAGTCATCGGCGACGCCACGATATTTAAGAAGGTACCCGCAAGAACGAAAATTACTATCAAGGGCAAATAGTCTGCATTTATCATCTAGGAGGTAAGAGCGTTGGAAAACAAAGCAAAGAACAAGCAAGTACTGGTCATTTTGGGTAGTCCGAGGAAAAAGGGAAATAGCTCCGCCCTGGCAGCCCGGATTTCGCGTGGGGCAAAATCCGCTGGCGCAGAAGTGGAGACGGTGTTTCTTCATGGTCTAAAAATCAGTCCTTGCCGGGGTTGTGATACTTGCCAAAAGAATGATAGCAAAGGATGTGCCATCAAAGACAACATGCAGGAAATATACCCCAAGTTGATAGGAGCAGATGCCTGGGTCATTGCCAGCCCGGTTTACTGGTTCACGATGTCTGCTCAGACAAAGACATTCATGGATCGCTGTTACGCACTCACTGCTTATGCGGAGAATCCCTTCCTGGGCAAACGGATCGCCATCGCAATGAGCTACGGGGATGTTGATCCGGTCAAGTCCGGGTGTGTCAATGCCTTGCGAACGTTTCAGGATGCTTTCCGTTACACAGGATCGAAGATCATTGGCATGGTGTACGGCAGTGCGACGAAAGCCGGCGAGATTCAAAATAACGAAGCACTGATGCGCGAAGCTGAAGATTTGGGGAAACGGCTGGTGAGCCGTTAATCGGACGACAATGTCGGATTGAGATATGACTGCCCTGAATCCTTGAGGCATCTGGCGAAATCTTCTGCTTGTTTCAAGTCCTCAGCATTGGGCCTGCCCCTGTTTAGCCCGCCAACAAGCCTGGTTGCCCTGTACGTATCAAGTCCCCGACAAGAGAACTCAGCCATAATACCGAAGCCTTTCCGTTGCAGCTTTTCCCTCAGTGGCTTGTCAAAATCGTGGACAAGCGGTATTTTCCTTAGTCCACTTGTGGAAAATGTAAATGCCTTCTTGTTTTTGAGCACGGGCAGCTTATCGACAAAATCTAAAACGCTCTCATGATGTCTGCCAAAATAGATCCCTGAGCCAAAACCAATCAAGTCATACTGCTCAAGCATACCAGCACCCGCTTGTTTCACCTGTACCAAGTCGGCATCGAGGATATTCGCCATAGTCTTGGCGATTTTTTCAGTATTGCCGTGGTGCAGGGACATATACACCATCAGGACTTTCATTTGCTGAATCTCATTTGAATTCAAATCGATATGATGAATATCATCTGTGCCACTGCCGGGAGGTACTGCATCAATACCACAGCTTCCTTCGATACGTGGCCTCGTGTAATTTGCCAGCCTGTGGCCAGGCTACCGGCTCGAGACACCTGACACGGCAAGCAGAGACGAAATATCCAGTTTGAATCCCGGCCCCATGACGGTGGTCAGAAACGCACTCTTAATGTATTGCCCTTTAGACCCACTGGGCTTAGCTTTAACAATAGCTTCGATCACTGCTGCCAAATTCTCCAGGAGCTTGTCCTTCTCGAAACTGACCTTGCCAATGGGCAAGTGGATAATAGCCGTCCTGTCCAAACGAAATTCAGCCCTGCCCTTGCGAGCTTCACTTATGACCCGACCCAGGTCTTGAGGCTGCACCACAGTACCGGACTTGGGATTGGGCATCAGGCCTTTCCGCCCCAGAATTTTGCCGAGCTTGGCCACTTTGGGCATCACGTCAGGAGTAGCTATAGATACATCGAACTCAACCCAGCCGCCCTCGATCTGCTTGATAAGCTCTTCCGTTCCTGCATAGTCAGCGCCTGCTTCTTGAGCCAATCGTACCCCTTCTCCCTGGGTGAAGACGAGCACACGTGTCTTCTTGCCGAGTCCGTTAGGTAACAGAATTACGCCACGCACCTGTTGATCAGCGCTGCGGGGATCGACTCCCATCCTCAAATGGAGTTCGACGGTCTCATCAAATTTGGCGTAGGAGACCTTCTTAGCCAGCTCGATTGCCTCTTCAGGGGCATAGCTTTTCGACTTGTCTACAAGTTTACTAGCTTCCTGATATTTCTTACCATGCTTTTCCACTTATTTATACCTCAAAACTCTACAAACTCTTGAGAACCTGAATTCATTCTACCTCGACTCCCATGCTCCGAGCTGTGCCGGCAACAATGCTCGCTGCCTTATCAATATCAGTCGTATTCAGGTCCTTCATCTTGTTTCGCGCGATCTCATAGAGTTTATCTTTGCTTATCTTACCTATTTTTCCAGTTCCGGGATTACCACTGCCCTTTTCTACCCCCAGAGCACGCCGCAACAAATCAGAAACAGGCGGCATCTTGGTCATGAAGATGAAGGAGCGATCTTCATATACGGTTATCTCAGCAGGGATAATGAAACCTTCCTGAGAAGCCGTTCTTTCATTATATTCCTTGCAGAAGGCCATAATATTTATACCATGTTGCCCCAATGCCGGCCCCACAGGCGGCGCTGGAGTAGCTTTGCCTGCCTGTATCTGCAACTTAATGATTGCCTTAACCTTCTTGGCCATTACTGCTTCTCTCTTTCATTGCGCTGTGGGTTTCTAGCTGAGACGCGTCATATCCTTTCTATCCCGAGGAGGTCCAATTCCACAGGTGTCTCTCGGCCGAAGAGCGACAGCAAGACTATTGCCTTACCTTTATTCAGATTGACTTGCTCCACCTTGCCGATGAAATCAATAAAAGGCCCGTTCGTTACCCGTACACTATCACCTTCCTTGAAGGTCATTTTGACTTCGGTAGGAGCTTCCTCCATACGTTGTAAGATGACATCCGCCTCTGGTTTAGGCAAAGGAACAGGTTTGGTACCAGCGCTCACAAAGCCAGCGACCCCCGGGGTATTGCGTACTATCTCCCAGCTATGCTCGTCCAGTTTCATATTTACCATGATATATCCTGGGAAGGCTTTCTTGGTCATCGTATGCCGCTTTCCAGCTTTGATCTCAATCTCTTTAGTCGTGGGTATCACCACATCAAATATCTTGTCTCCCACATCCATGTATTTTATACGCTGCTCTAAGTTCCTCCGGGCCTGCTCCTCGTGACCCGAAGACACATACAGTAGGTACCATTCGCCATCAAGCATTTATACTAACCACCTAGAAGCAAGAATAGTCTTGTAAAAGCCAAATCTAAACCACCCAAAATAAGCCCCACGACGACACACACAGCCAGCACCAGGATGCTCAACCTCAAAGCCTCTTGCCTTGATGGCCAGTGTGCTTTCCGCAGCTCAGCTACCACCCCAGCAAAGAAACTGAACCTCGACTTTTTTTCTGGAGCGGATTTGGTAGCTGCTTTATTGGCGTGAGTCGTCATGAGTTACTTTGTTTCTTTATGACCAGTATAGACACGACAATGAGGACAAAACTTATTCAACTCCAGCCGCTGCGAATCATTCTTCTTGTTCTTCGTAGTAGTATATGTTCTCCGCGAGCATTGACCGCAAGCTAGCTGGATAATTACGCGTAAATCGCCCTTCTTTTTAGCCACGTCTATTCAAAAATCCGCAAAACGCGCAGGAGTCGATATTCAGGCAATAACCTTGGCGATGACGCCAGCCCCAACTGTCTTGCCACCTTCCCTGATGGCAAAGCGTAGCCCCTGCTCCATAGCTACAGGATAAATGGTCTTAATCTTCATGTGAGCCAGGCTATCACCGGGCATAGCCATCTCTACACCCTCGGGAAGATTTATCTCCCCCGTAACGTCCAGAGTTCTGATATAAAACTGGGGCTTATAACCGTTGAAGAAAGGTGTGTGCCGGCCACCTTCTTCCTTGGTCAAAATATATACCTCGACCTCGGCTTCTGTATGAGGCTTGACCGAGCCTGGCGCTGCCAGAACCTGACCCCGTTCTATATCATCCCGTTCCACGCCCCGCAATAGGAGTCCGATGGCATCGCCTGACTCCGCCCCATTCATAGTCTTGTGGAACATTTCCAGGCTAGTCACTACCGTTTTCTTTGTCTCCTTTAATCCTACTATCTCAACTTCGTCACCGCCTTTGACTACGCCACGTTCCACTCGGCCCGTAGGCACGGTACCTCGTCCTTTGATGCTGAATACATCTTCTACCGGCATCAAGAACGGTTTGTCTTTTTCCCTCTTGGGCAGGGGAATATATGCATCTATCGCATCCAGCAACTTCCATACTCCCCCACACCATTTGCAGTCCCTTTTTCCGCAGCCGCACTCCAGAGACTTAAGAGCACTTACTCGTACAACTGGCACTTCATCGCCAGGAAAGTTGTACTTCTTCAACAAGTCTCGAACCTCCATCTCCACCAAATCCAACAGCTCCGGGTCATCTACCAGATCTATCTTGTTGAGAGCCACCATAATGCGGGGAACGTTCACCTGTCGAGCCAGAAGGATATGTTCCCTGGTTTGTGGCATAGGACCGTCATCAGCAGCGACCACCAGAACAGCCCCATCCATCTGAGCAGCTCCAGTTATCATATTCTTGATGTAGTCAGCATGTCCGGGACAGTCAATGTGACAATAATGACGCTTGTCAGTCTCATACTCAATATGGGAAATAGCAATCGTCAGCCCACGCGCTTTTTCTTCAGGAGCATTATCTATGGAATCGTAGGGCCGGAATTGTGCAAAGCCCACTTTAGCTAATACCTGAGTCATGGCTGCAGTCAGCGTAGTTTTCCCATGGTCCACATGCCCTATGGTACCCACATTGATATGCGGTTTGACACGCTCATAAACTTTCTTAGCCATCTTAGCCTCCTTTTATTTCAAAGCCCACAACCAGATTCGAACTGGTGACCCCGTTCTTACCAAGAACGTGCTCTACCTACTGAGCTATGTGGGCAAGTATGCACGAAACTATATTTTAAGTCAACCTGGATAAAGAGTCAACCACGCACAGACTCTCTATCCTAGAACGTGATGTACTTGTTCACTTGCCGAATTAGCTGGGAGATTTTAAGGAATGGTTTGGATAATGTCAAGCAAGTGTACTCGTTCTTGTCTGGGACGGGGTTATTGACAAGTACTGTTGTCTGGATATAATGAAGTTGGGGGTTATATCAGGTATGGAGAATCTAAAAATAGGACTTCTTGGGATAGGGGCGTTGGGGTTTATTGCAGGAGTAGTCTTGCAGGACGTGATGACTGTGATTGGGTCTGTTCTTTTTACCTGTGTTGCTGCTCTTGTGGTTTTTGGGGCTGGCGACTAGATAGTAATTGTTTGGCTGGTTCTATGGTGAAAAAGTCTTGGCTTTGGAGTTGCTGAGTTTCTTTCTGGATTGTACTGAGGTTATCATTAATTAGCCCCTATGATAGCGTTAGGTTCGATATTCTCACCAGGAACGTGCTCTACCTGCTCAGCTATGTGGGCCTCTTACACTCTGTAAAGTGGAGGGGGTAGGATTCGAACCCACGCAGCCCGTAAGGGCGGCAGATTTACAGTCTGCTCCGATTAACCACTCCGGCACCCCTCCCTCGCATAACTCTATCAAAAAATGCTAGAAAAACCCAGCCCGAGGGGGGAGTCGAACCCACCAACCTACCGATTACAAATCGGTTGCTCTACCATTGAGCTACTCGGGCAACTTCTAGCTATAATTTTGGCTCAATAGTATAGATAAGGGCAGAGTCTCTGTCAATTCAGAAACAGGCGGAGGCAGTCTCTTGTTGCATTATCCAAGTGAATCATGCTACATTATGCTGGTCTTATTGACCAACATAAGTTGAGTTGTAGATATGATAGAGAATGCTCTACTAAAACAATTACTAGAGGCCGGTGCTCACTTTGGCCACCATACCAGTTACTGGCATCCCAAGGCCAAAAAATACATCTTTACTCAGCGCAATAGTATCCATATCATCGATTTGGAGCAGACAGTTGCCACGCTGGAAAAGGCCTGTGCCTTTGCTCAAGATTTGGCAGCTCGAGGGCAAAGTATTCTTCTTGTCGGCACCAAGAAACAGGCCCAGCAGACCATAGAAGAAGAGGCTGTGAGATGCGGCATGAGCTATGTCAATCAAAGATGGCTGGGCGGTATGTTGACGAATTTCGCCGTCATACAGGCCCGGATTGACTACCTGGTCCGGCTAGAGAATAAAAAGGATAAAGGCGAGCTTGACCGCCTGCCTAAGAAAGAACGGGTGAAGATAGAAAAGCAGATATCCCACCTGAATACTCAAATGGGTGGTTTCAAGGAAATGACCACCCTTCCGGGAGCGCTCTTCATCGCTGATCCCATCAAAGACAAAATTGCCTTTACCGAAGCTAAGAAACTGGGCATACCTGTGATTGCTATTTCGGATACTAATTGCAATCCCGATGGCATCGATTATCCTATTCCCGCCAACGATGACGCCGTCAAGGCGATTAAGTTGATTTGCAGCAAAATAGCTGATGCCATAGTCAAAGGTAAAACTGAAGCGTTTTCTGCGGAGGCCGGAGCTGCCAAGCCAGGTGCTAAAGCAGAGCGCGAAGAATCCGTTGAGATCCTAGGTTCCTATACCTTTGAGCCAGAGAAGCCAGGTAAATCAGAGGCAGCGAAGGAGTCGCAAGGGAAAGTCGGATCTCCATGAAAATATCAGTTGAAGCAGTAAAAGAGTTAAGAAACAGGACCAATGTAGGCATATCTGACTGCAATAAGGCTTTGTCAGAGGTGGGTGGCGACATGGAGAAGGCAATTGAATTCTTGAAACAGCGCGGGGCAGCGATTGCTGAGAAGAAGAGAGATGAGCTTGTAACGGAAGGTGTAATTGAAGCTTATATTCATCACACCAGGCACATTGGAGCATTAGTGGAGTTAAATTGTGAAACCGATTTTGTAGCTCGGACAGATGAGTTCAGAAAACTTGCCCGCGACTTAGCTATGCAGGTAGCTGCCACTTCCCCGCAATTCATCAGTAGCGAAGAGATGCCACCAAAAGCAGAAACAGACCCTCAAGAAGCTTGCCTTCTTAGCCAGCCTTTCATCAAGGATCCTACCAGAACAGTACAGGAAATTATTGTTGAAGCGATTGCCAAAGTGGGTGAGAACATTAAAGTAGGCAGGTTTGCCAGATTCGAGCTTGGTGTTGATCACTAAGCCATGTTAGATGAACTATTCGTTGAACTGAACTCCCGAATGCAGAAGGCCACAGATGGCCTGGCTAGAGAATTAGCTACCCTGCGTGCCGGGCGTGCCACTCCGGCCTTACTTGACCATATCATGGTTAACTATCAGAGCACCACTATCCCGCTACGTCAACTCGCCACAATTTCTATACCTGAGGCTAACCTAATTATCATTCAGCCTTGGGACCGCACATCGTTACGCGACATCGAAAGAGCCATTCTCACAGCCAATATCGGCCTTAACCCTGCGAATGATGGTAATTTAATTCGAGTGGTCATCCCGCCTCTTAGCGAGGAGCGCCGCAAGGAGCTGGTCAAGTTCGTGTCCAAGAAAGTAGAGGAGCGGCGGATTGCCATACGCAACATAAGAAGAGATGGTATTGAGAAATTAAGAGAGATGGAAGAAAATAAAGAAATATCGGAAGACGACCTCAAAAACAATACTAAGAAAATCGACCAGCTTACAGAGACTTGTGTGGGGAAGGTAAATGAATTGGGGCAGCGCAAGGAAAAGGAAATACAGGAAATATAGTTCAAGCCCAAAAGCCATTCGCCTCTTCGGAGGCCCTCGCTAGATCTAGTCGAATCTCTGTCCTTCACCAGTCGTCACTTTGCCCTCAAATGTTTCGCTACCGCTCAGTATTACATGCCACAAATTATGCTAGTTCAAACAACTCCATTCATGGGGCTAGCCATTGGCTAGTCTGTGACCACTCAAAAGCTGCTAAAATAGACCTGTGCTCAGGTACAGAGTCATTACTGCCGCCGCAGGCCTCCCCCTCATTGTCCTTGCTATCTGGTTTGGTGACCCCTGGCCCTGGTTTAGTCTTCTCATAGCTGCAGCGGCATTAGCCGGCACTTTCGAGTTCTACCACATGGCCAATTTCGACAGGAGAGAGCCCCTGCTTTATCTGGGTTTGTCATGGACGCTGGCGCTTGTCCTAAGCCCTCATTACGCCAATCCCGATCTTTTGCCCACAGTTGTTACCGCCACAGTGTTAGTCTCCTTGATTTGCCTATTGCTCCGCCGGTCGAGAGAAGAGGCATTCCGCGACTGGGCATGGACAATAGTCGGTGCTCTCTATGTAGGTTGGATGCTCAGCTACTGGCTGAATTTGCGCGGTTTAGAGGATGGCCGAAACTGGGTTTACCTGGCCATGCTGACTACATTTGCCAACGATACCAGCGCCTATTTTGTCGGACGGGCAAGGGGTAAGCATAAGCTGACTCCTGCGATAAGCCCAGCGAAAACTTGGGAAGGTGCCATAGGGGGATTAGTAGGCGCCATTCTGGCCGCTGTTGTAATAGCGACGGTTCTCAAGCTGATTTCCGTTAAGGTAGGGGCTCCTTTTGTTTTTAGATACTGGCAAATTATGCTCCTGGGCTTTCTCGCTGGCCTCTTTGCTCAGCTTGGCGACCTGGTTGAATCCTTGCTCAAGCGCAATATGGGGGTGAAAGAATCAGGTAGTTTGCTGCCGGGACATGGCGGCGTCCTCGACCGCTTCGATAGCCTTATATTCGTCGGGGCAGTGATATACTATTACGTGATATGGGTGGCGTAAAGAAAGTAGCTGTCCTGGGCTCAACAGGTTCCATAGGTCGGCAAGCTCTGGATGTAATCCGTGCGTTCCCTGACGAACTGGAAGTAGTAGCTCTGACAGGGAACAAAAACCTCAAGCTTCTGGAAAGGCAAATTCGGCAATTTAAGCCCAAAATGTTTTGTCCATCAATCAAGACTGCTGTTAGTTACGGTGGAGAATTTCTGTCCGTAGAAGACATAGCCAGCCATCCTGAGGTTGATTTCGTTATCGTAGCCACTGTGGGTAAGGCCGGACTGAGCCCGACTCTGGCAGCTCTGCGGGCCGGCAAGACAGTTGCCCTGGCTAGCAAGGAACTATTGGTCATGGCCGGTGAAATCATTGTCCGTGAAGCTAGCCTCCATAAGGCTGAAATTCTGCCCATTGATAGCGAGCATAGTGCCATCTGGCAATGTCTGCAGGGAGAAGACACCAAGCCGCGAAGGCTTCTTCTCACTGCCTCTGGAGGGCCTTTTTATCGCTATTCACAGGCACAATTGGCTGAGGTAACTCCGGACCAAGCTCTTCAACACCCCGTATGGCAGATGGGAAAGAAGGTAACCATAGATTCTGCAACACTTATGAACAAAGGGCTGGAGGTCATTGAAGCTCATTGGCTTTTCTCTTTCCCCTTTGATAGTATTGAAATACTAATTCATCCCCAGTCTATCATTCACTCCATGGTGGAATTTACGGATGGTTCCCTTAAAGCTCAGCTTAGCTGGCCTGATATGAGGCTACCCATTCAGTACGCCCTTTCCTATCCCCGAAGGTGGCCTAATCCGAAACTGCCCCGCCTTAATTGGAATAATATCAGTTCTCTGGACTTTGAATCTGTGGACTATGACAAATTCCCCTGTCTCAAACTGGCTGTGGAGGCTGGCAAATCGGGAGGAACCTATTCGGCAGTGCTTTGTGCCGCGGATGAGGTAGCCGTAGAGTTCTTTCTCAGCCATAGAACACGTTTCACCGATATAGCCAGAATTGTGCAAGAAACACTTGACCAACATCAGAACATCAGCCGGCCGTCCCTGGAGGACATACTGGCTGCCGACAACTGGGCCACAGAATCCGCTACGCGCATTTCCCTTGGTCGTTGCCAGAAGCCTGAAGGAAGAAGTAGGCGCCGGATAGAGAGATAAGAGATGAGCGTCGCCATAATCATTGTCCTTTTCGTCGTGGCTCTATTCGTGGCAATGTGTCTTCACGAATTGGGGCACTTCATTGCTGCCAAACGTGCCGGAGTGAAGGTCGAAGAGTTCGGTATAGGCATCCCCCCAAGACTCTTTGGCATCAAACGAGGCGAGACAACATACTCACTTAATGCCATACCTATAGGAGCCTTTGTTAGGGCTGCCGGAGAAGATGACCCCACAGTACCCCGAAGCCTGGCTGGCAAAGGGCCGTGGACCAGGTTGGGAATCTATGTTGCCGGTCCACTGGTCAACGTTCTTCTGGCCTTTGTTCTACTCAGTGCTTTTCTTGCTCTGCCCGTATCCTTCGTTACCGGCAACGGACTCATGGTACATTCTGTAGCAGCGAACTCTTCCGCCAAACAAGCAGGCATTGAACCAGGGGACGTAATCCTGGCAGTGGAGGGGCAACCCGTCAGTAGGTGGGGGGACGTGCAGAATATAGTGAATTCAGTCGAGGAAGGGGCGGATATAACTTTGCTTCTCTTAAGGGACAGTCAGGAAATACAAACTACAGTGAAGCCGAAATTCGATCCAGAATTACAGCGCCGCATAATCGGCGTCTTGCTTTGTTGGAATCTGGTGAGCCAGGTGGAGGAAGGCTCGCCAGCCTACGAAGCCGACATTAGAGCTGGTGATACCATCTTAAGCATCAATGGACAGGGCGCATACAATGATGAGAGCATGTCCAGTGCCCTGCGTTCCGTTGCGGAAGGTGAGAAAATAGACATAGTCTTGCTTCGAGAGGGGAACGTGACTGCATCCTCTCTGATTAATGTTGGTTACGAGACCTTGCCCGGTCTAGACATGCGATGGGTGGAAGGGACGCACATCGAACAAGAGCGACTTCCCGTGTGGAGCGCAGTCTATTCGGGAGCGAGGTACATTATCTATATGCCTGTGCTTATAATCGAGGCTATCCCTCTAATGATAGAATCTCCCGATCTAGCCTTGATCGGGCCAATAGGTGCTGGTCAATTGACAGTAGAGGTAGTGCGCTCCTCCGGCTTCAGCAACCTACTATTTATGGCTGCCGTAATTAGCCTCGGTCTCGGGATATTTAATCTCTTCCCCATACCTCCCTTAGATGGAGGGGGAATGCTGGTGGCTCTCATTGAGGGCTTCAGGCATGGGAAACGGCTCTCCACTCGCACAGTGCGTTTAGCCCACTACATCGGTACTGGTCTTCTAATTGCAGTTATGGTCTTAGTAACCTTCAGTGATGTCTATCGTCTAATCAGCGGCAAGGGGTTCGGGCTATGACACGTCGAATTTCCAGACAATTGAGAATTGGCAAGCTAACTGTTGGTGGCGACGCCCCCATCGTGGTACAGTCTATGACCAAGACCGATACCCATGACATTCCGGCTACCATAAACCAGATTAAGGAGCTAGAGGATTGTGGCTGTGAGATTGTGCGGGTGGCAGTCCCCGACAAGGAAGCTGCTGGAAGCCTGGCAACCATAAAGAAGAGCGTCTCGCTACCTATTATTGCTGATATACATTTCGACTACCGCCTGGCCTTGGGTGCGCTAAAGGCTGGTGTTGATGGACTCCGCCTCAATCCCGGCAACATAGGAGACAAAGAGCAGGTTGCCAGGGTAGTAGCTGCTGCCAAAGAGAGAGAGGTGCCGATCCGTATCGGGGTAAATGCCGGCAGTTTGCCGGCTAGTTTTCAGCCCAAGACTCCGCTGGCTAAGCGAATGGTCAGCATGGCATTAGAACAGATACGGCTTATGGAAAGCCTGGACTTCGATTTGATCAAAGTCTCCCTTAAAGCCTTTGATGTTCCCACTACCATTCGGGCCTATCAAATGATTGCCGATAAAATGCCCTATCCACTACACCTGGGCGTCACTGAAGCTGGCCTTCCCCGGACGGGAGCCGTACGCAGCGCCATCGGTATTGGCGTACTTCTCTATCAAGGGATCGGCGATACCATACGCGTTTCTCTCAGCGCCCATCCCTGCGAGGAAGTATTTGTGGCTTACGAAATTCTCAAAAGCCTCGGGCTCCGTCAGCGAGGTCCAACTCTAGTGAGCTGCCCTTCCTGCGGCCGGGCTGAAGTTGACATCATTGCCCTCGCCGAGGCAGTAAGCAAACGCCTGGAAAAAATAGCCAGACCTGTCAAAGTGGCTGTCATGGGTTGTGTAGTCAACGGTCCTAGCGAAGCTAAAGATGCCGATGTCGGTCTTGCCTGCGGCAAGGGCAAAGGTGCTATATTCAGGAAAGGGAAGGTAGTGGGCACAGTAGGCAAGGAAAGGTTTCTTGAAGCCATAATGACGGAGATTGACAAAACTGCCTAAACTTCTATGTATGGTATTAGACCTGTGCACAATATAGAATAAGAGGGAGCTTCGGAGGCTCAAAAAACCAATTTGAAGGAGGGGAAATGTTTTGTAGAAACTGTGGCAAAGAATTGATAGGGACGCCAGAAATCTGCCCCAATTGTGGCGCCAAGGTAGCCGTTACACCCTATCCAATAACCATAGAAATAGAGCGCCCAGAGAGGCTTTCGCGATTGACCACCTTCTTCCGATTCTTCATGGTTATTCCTCATTACGTCGTCCTATACTTTGTTGGCATAGCCACAGCAGTTGTGATCTTTATTTCGTGGTGGGCAATCCTGTTCATTGGCAGATACCCCAAGTGGGCTTTCGATTTTGTCTCCGCCTATTTCCGTTGGAGTTCAAGGGTAAACGGTTATTCCATTCTTCTAACCGACAAGTATCCACCATTCAGTTTCGATTAATTGCTTAAGACTAGGGGGTTTTCAAACCGGAATGCGCTTTTCTAAACTTTTTGGCAAGACATTGCGACAGGCGCCCGCCGAGGCTGAGAGCATAAGTCATCAGCTATTGGTCAGGGCAGGCATGATTGCTCAAGAGGCGGCGGGAATTTATTCGTACCTGCCTTTAGGTTGGCGTGCGTTAAGAAAGATAGAAAACATAATCAGAGAGGAAATGGATAAGGCCGGCGGCCAAGAATTAATGCTGCCTGTGTTGCAGCCTTTCGAACTGTGGCAGCAATCAGGCAGAGATGTATCCTTCGGCAAGTCTCTATTCACTTTGACCGACCGCAAAGAGCACACACTGGCTCTGGGACCCACCCATGAAGAGGTCATGGCCGACCTTGTCCACCGTTACGTGCAGAGCTACAGGGACCTTCCCCTGCTTCTCTATCAGATACAGACCAAGCTTCGCGATGAACCACGTCCTCGCGGTGGCTTGCTAAGAGTCCGTGAGTTCATCATGAAAGACCTCTACAGCTTTGACGTTAATGTGGCTGGCCTGGATGAAAGTTATCAGAAGATGTGCCGGGCTTACAAGAACATCTATGCCCGTCTCAGCCTGCCGGTGTTGATGATAGAAGCTGACAGTGGTGCCATAGGTGGCAAGGATTCCCACGAGTTCATTATCCTTACCGAAGATGGCGAGGACGCAGTTATTTGTTGTTCCAACTGTGACTACGCCGCCAACGCAGAAAGGGCTCAATTCATCAAAACCGACAAGACCGGCGTTCCCAGCAAGAAAGAGAATCTGCTGCCTCTGGAAGAGATAGCCACGCCGGAGGCACAGACCATAGAGGAGGTGGCTGGCTTTGTGGGCGTGTCCGCAAATCAGACGCTTAAGGCAGTGTTTTATTTTGCTGACGGGAAATCTATCTTTGTCATCATTCGGGGCGATCTGGAAGTCAACGAAACTAAGTTAAGAAATGCTTTAAGGTGCTCTGAGCTTCGTCTGGCTACGGAAGCCGAAGTAAGTGGAGCCGGACTGGTGGCCGGGTTTGCCTCACCGATAGGCATAAAGGGAGTCAGGGTCGTGGCTGATGATTCCATAACTTCAGCCTCCAGTTTCATTGTTGGTGCCAATAAACCAGGGTATCACTTCAAGAATGCCAATTATCCCAGGGACTTCCAGGTTCACCTTATGACTGATATCGCCCTGGCTCGGTCTGGAGATAGCTGCCCCAAATGTCGAGGCAAATTAGCCTCATCCCGTGGGATTGAAGTGGGCCACGTATTCAAGTTGGGCACCTTCATCAGTGAGAGATTCGGGGCATCTTTCCTGGATAATGATGGCAAATCCCGCCCCATTGTTATGGGCAGCTATGGCATCGGCCTGGGGCGATTGCTGGCAGCCGTAGTAGAACAAAGCCACGATGACAAAGGCATTATCTGGCCGCTCTGTGTCGCCCCTTATCAAGTCTACCTTTGTCCTCTATCGCTGGACAAATCGCCAATTGGTTCTACGGCTGAAAAGATTTATCGGGAATTGAAAGAAGAAGGCATTGAAGTGCTTTTCGATGACCGTGACGACTCTCCCGGCGTCAAGTTCAACGATGCTGACCTCCTGGGAATACCCCTGCGCTTGACCTTATCCCCACGCACCTTACAGAGCCAGAGCGTAGAGGCAAAATGGCGCACGGAAAGGGAGACTCGGCTTCTGCCTTTAGACAATCTGGTGGCACAGGTGAACAAGCTTCTGAATGAGGCTGCAAAAGCTCAGCCTGATGGATCTTAGCTCGCCCTGGACTTAAGCTCTCAAAGTAGCGCCCAGTTCCTGCCGTAGTCTAGCCAGCATCTGTTCTTGGGTCTGGTCAACTTCTTCGTCAGTCAGGGTACGGCTGGGTGATCGGTACACAATCCTTATGGCAAAGGACTTTCTGCCCTCGGTTATTTGCTCGCCTCTATAAAGGTCAAAGAGAGATACCTTTGTCACTAGTGGAAAGCTTTGGATTATTTCATTCACTCTTCGATAGCTCATTTGCTCATCTACTGCTAAGGCGATGTCCCGGGTTACGCTGGGAAATCGTGGAATAAATCGGTATTCTTTTATCCCGGCAATCTTGGTCAACAGCTTCTCCAGGTCAATTTCCATAAGGCAGACAGTATTCGAGAGCTCAAAGGCCTGTGCTACCTTGGGCTGCACATCTCCCACAGTACCCACCTTGCCATCTGCCACGATTACGTCAGCTCTTCTTTCCAGGTATAAGCCTTCGTCATCGCTGTTCTTGAAACTCGCTTTCAGCCCTAGTTGGTCCAGAAGATTCTCAACTACCCCCTTCGCATCAAAGAAATCGACCATCTCCTTGTCAGCTTGCCAGGATAATTCTGCCCGTGCCCCACTGAGCACAGCACAGAGCATATCTTTTTCTTCAGGCAAATCCTTGCCCTGCGGCAAGAATACCTTGCCAATTTCAAAGAGCCTTACGCCGGCCTGCTCGAATTTTTGGTTATGCGCCAGGGTGGTCAGAAGACCACCCCGCAGGCTGGTACGCAGATACTCTTGTTCCCTGGTCATAGGGTTGGCTACCTTTAACGGCGGAATTCTGAGCTCAAGCTCCGGCGAAACCTTTTGCAGCTTTCCCAGGCTCACCAGGGAATAAGTCAAAATCTCCTGGAAGCCATAGCCAGTTAGGATATTGCGCAACTTGTCCTTGAGTTCACTTTGCCGGGCTTCTATAGACAATTTCGATTTTTGTGGAGGCAAAGGAGAACCAAGCCTCGTCATAGGGACCTTGTCGTAGCCAATTATGCGAACTACCTCCTCCACGAGGTCGGCAGAGCATTTGATATCACTGCGCCAATAGGGTGCAGACACAAGAATTTGCGAGCCTGAATCCCCCTCCCGGCATTCAAAGCCCAGAGCTTTCAATACCTCGAGAATTTCATCAATATTGACTTTCAAACCTGAAAGCCGTTTCACCTCCCGTGTGGTGAGTGAGATGAGTTCTGCTTTTGGTTTCCCGGGATAGACATCAATTACGCCTTTGGCTGCTTTGCCACCGGCTAGTTCCAGTAGCAATTGAATGGCACGTTTCAGTGGTACTAACGGAAGCTCACTGTTAAGTTCTTTGTCAAAGCGAATCGAAGCTTCGCTTTGGAATTGAAGATGGCTACAGCCACGACGAATAGCGGCCTGGTTAAAACTCGCTGACTCCAGGAGGATAGTGTCAGTACTCTCCGTCACTTCGGAATCCAGACCACCCATGATTCCAGCGACAGCGACAGCTTCCCCTTTGTCGGCAATGACCAATATGTCTGAATTAAGAGTGCGCTTTGAACCATCGAGGGTAGCTATGGTTTCACCTTTTCCTGCTCTTCGAACGATAATTTGTCGGCCCTTAAGCTTGTGATAATCGAAGGCGTGAATAGGCTGACCATATTCCAGCATCACGTAATTAGTAATGTCAACAACGTTGTTGATGGGTCGCATGCCGCAGCTATTCAGACGCTGTTGCAGCCAGCTTGGGGATGGGGCTATTCTGATTCCGGCAACCAGGCCGGCACAGTACCTGGAACACAGGTCTGCATCGACTATGTCAACAGAAGCGAAGGCGTCTATTGACTTCTCCGTTTCTTCGTAATGAATTTCGGGCACACGGAGTGCTTCACCGGTCAGGGCAGCAATTTCCCGGGCAATGCCAATTACAGATAGGCAATCGGGCCGGTTAGGCGTTACGTCTAGGTCCAAAACTACATCGCCCAGATAGGCATCAAGGGGTACGCCTATGGGCGCATCCGGTGGTAATACCAGAATGGCCTCGTGATTCTCAGAAATCCCCAACTCCTTCTCTGAGCAGACCATGCCCTCGGAGATGACGCCCCGAATCTTAGCCGCCTTCAGCACCGCAACTTCCCCAGTGTGCGGATCTATGAGGCGGGCTCCCACATGAGCAAAAGTCACCCTCTGACCAAGGCTGATATTTGGGGCACCACAAACTGTGGCGACTTGCTCAGTACCGAGGTTAACCGTAGCCAGTCTAAGACGGTCAGCGTTTGGATGAGGACTTAATGCTATCACTTCCCCTACTACCACATTATCCCATTTGCCACCTACACTTTGGATGCCCTTGACCTCCAGACCAGCCATGGTTAGACTTGCCGCTAGCTCTCCGACAGTAGGTTTTATGTCAACATAATCGCTGAGCCATTTGAGGGAGACTTTCATATCGTCACCTTAACGCTTAGAACTGCCTCAAAAACCTGAGATCATTGCCATAAAAGAGACGGATGTCGTCAATGCCGTAGCGCAGCATGGGGATACGCTCGACCCCCATGCCGAAGGCAAAACCACTGTAAAGCTTGGGGTTGATATCGACGCGCGCCAGGACATCAGGATGCACCATCCCTGCTCCTAGTATTTCAATCCAGCCGCTGTGGCCACACAGCCGGCAGCCAGTCCCGCTGCAGGCCAAACAGCTAATGGCTACCTCAACCCCCGGTTCCACAAAAGGAAAATAATCACAGCGGAAGCGGACTCTCCTTTCCTCACCGAAAAGACAACGGCAAAAGTCAAACAAGGTGCCTTTCAAATCAGCCAAAGTGATCCCCTTATCCACAGCCAAACCTTCTACTTGATAAAACATAGATTCGTGAGTAGCATCGGTGGCCTCATATCGGTAGACCCGCCCGGGGACTATCGCTCTTATCGGCGGCCGTTCCTTCTCCATCAGTCTAATCTGCATGGGGGATGTATGTGTGCGCAAGAGTCTGGCTTTCTCTCCCATACCTGTGTCTATCCAGAAGGTGGCAAACATGTCTCGCGCCGGATGATGTTGAGGAATATTCAAGGCTTCGAAGTTATAGTAATCCCATTCCACATCAGGTCCTTCAATTACCTGGAAGCCCATATTCTTGAAGATGTCGCAGATTTCTTTCAGTATCTGAGTGGTGGGGTGAAGTCGACCTGTCGGGAGAGGCCGACCAGGCAAGGTAATATCTACTCTTTGGGATTCCCGAGGAGAAGTCAAAATGGATTCCTGGAGTAATCTCCCCTTCTCTTCCAGGCTTGACTCTAAAGCTTTCTTGATTTCGTTAGCCTGGGCGCCCGCCTCTCGTCGTTCTTCCAGGGGCAAGGCAGCTAAGGAACGTAGAATCTGAGTTAAATTGCTTTTCTTGCCCAGGTAGCGAATGCGCCATAAGTCTAGCTCTCGAGGATTGCCAACTTTGTTCAGCTCTTCGAGAGCATGCACACGAAGGTCTTTGAGTTGTTCTAGCATTGACTGCTAAGTGGTGTTATCTTTGTTCACAAATCCTGGTATTTCCAGGCATAATGTCACTACATGCGAGGTGAGCTAGTCTCGGTCACCGAAGCCACCAATGCAGCAAAGCCGTTGGGGTCTTTGACTGCCATCTCGGCTAACATTTTGCGATCGATTTCTATATTTGATCTTTTCAGCCCGACCATAAACTGACTGTAAGTAAGTCCCCTAGCCCGCGCTGCAGCATTGATGCGGACGATCCATAGCCTCCTGAAGTCACCTTTCCGCTCACGACGATGACGATAGGAATAATCCAGGGCATGAAGCATGGACTGATGAGCTACGGTATAAAGCTTATGGCGGGCAGCCCGATGCCCTTTAGTCAGTTCAAGTACCTTCTTATGCCGTCTGTGGGTGGTTTTCCCGCTCCTGGCTCGTGGCAAGTTTTCCTCCTTTAATCCTTGGGCGTGATCTCTTTCTTCTTAGCAGCAGAATAAACTATTAGTAGTGCAACACCAATAAATAGGAAAATAAAGCCGGGTATCCCTGTCGCCCTGCCTATCTGAAAAACAAAAGTACTCACGACCAAGGCTATGCCTATCCCGCCCAGTATTGAGCCGGTCACCAAGAATCCTCGATCAGGAAAGCCTGCCGGCTCCGGTTTTTCAGGTTGGTATAGCCCTTTCTCAATTAAAGCCCTGTCTCTCCTATATTCAGTCCAGATTGCCAGTAGGGCTATCCCGCAGCCAAAGACTATGCCAAAAATGGGAATCAAAGTACCTGCCATTTTCCCTCCTTACACTTTGTACGGCAGAAGCCTCCTTATCCTCTTCTCATCCGCTGAGGAAATCGGTATCATTTCGTCGTAGAGGCGCTTAGCCCTCGGAGCCTTTTTTCGCCTCAGATGGCTCTTGCCACATTTGGTACGCATCAGCTTGCCGCTACCTGTTATATGAAAACGGCTCTTTGCCCCTTTATGGGTTTTGAGTTTTGGCATCTGTCCCTTTCTCCTTAGATTTCTTTTGGGCAACTGGGGATAACACCAAGGCTATATTGTTCCCCTCATTAACAGAGTTGCTTACTACCGCTATTCCCTGAGAGGCTTCAGCTACTTTACGCAGCACCTTCCAACCTAGCTCAGGGTAAATAATTTCACGCCCCCTAAACCTTAGCATTAACTTTACTTTATTGCCCTCCTCCAATAATTTCCTCGCGGTCTTAATTTTTGCCTGCAAATCGTGCTCTTCTATCTTGGGTCTTAATCGGATCTCCTTGAGTAAGCCGATTTTTTGGCCCTTCTTTGCCTTACGCTCTTTTTTAGTTTGCTCATATTTATATTTGCCATAGTCAAGAAGTCGACATACTGGCGGATTCTCCGCTGACGCTACCTGCACCAGATCGAGCCCATGCTCATAAGCAATCTGCAATGCTTTCTGTAGAAGCACCACGCCCAGTTGTTCCCCATCTTCCCCTATGAGGCGCACTTCTTTGGCTCTGATTCTCCTATTGGTTAGTAGTTCTTTGACTATGCTCTTTCTACCCCCTGGAACAGTATTCAGGACTTGGCCTCTATAGCCGCCATTATTCTACTTTTAACTTGTGCCGCACCTTCTGAGCCCAGATTCTCGCCGCTCCTTAAGCGAAGTGATACACTGGATGAAGCCATTTCTTTATCGCCGACTACAAGCATGTACGGGACTTTCTCCAATTCGGCTTCTCTTATTTTCAAATTCATCCTCTCAGAACGGTCGTCAACCCGAACTCGGATGCCGTCATTTCTAAAATCGCTCTCTATTTCATGGGCATAGCCAACATGGCGGTCTGCTATAGGAACTATCGTTGCCTGAACCGGCGATAACCATACCGGAAAAGCACCACCATAATGTTCTACGAGGCAAGCCAGAAAACGTTCCATACTACCCAGGACTGTGCGGTGTATCATGACCACATTGTGCTCCAGTCCGTCCTCACCAATATAACAGACATCAAAGCGTTGTGGCAAATTGAAATCGACCTGGATAGTAGGCCCTTGCCATACATGCCCTACAGCATCCTTGAGTTTAATATCGATTTTAGGCCCGTAGAAAACCCCCTCGCCAGGGTCCACTTCGTAATGCAAGTCAAGTTTCTCCAGAACGTGTTTCAGCGCCCCCGTGGCCTCTTCCCACATTGAAACCGTACCAGTATATTTTTCAGGGCGCGTCGATAGCAACAGCTCATATTCACCAAAACCAAAGCTGGACATCATGAATTGTGCCAGGTTCAGGACTTCCGTCACTTCCTCTTCAACCTGATCAGGGCGACAAAAAATGTGAGCGTCATCTTGAGTAAATCCCCTAACTCTGGCCAGACCGAATAATACACCAGTTCGCTCATACCTATATACTGTGCCTAGCTCGGCATATCTCAAAGGCAAATTGCGATAACTGTGCAATTGGCTTTTGTAGATCAAAATATGGCCCAGACAGTTCATGGGCTTGAGCATATACTGCTGCCCCTCGATTTCCATCGGTGAGAACAGATAATTCCGATAGAATTCCCAATGTCCGCTCGTTTTCCACAACTCTAGCTTGGCGATGTGAGGAGTGTAAACCACGTCATAGCCTCGCTTGATGTGCTCTGCCCTCCAGAAGTCTTCGATGATTCGTCGAATCGAAGCACCTTTGGGATGCCAACAAATCAGGCCTGGACCAATTTCTTCATGAATACTGAAGAGGTCAAGTTCCTTGCCCAGCTTCCTATGGTCGCGTCTGGCAACCTCAACTTGCCAAGATAAATAATCGTCGAGCTCCTTCTGGCTTTCAAAAGCTACACCGTAGATTCTCTGTAGCATGGGTCGCTTTTCGTCACCGCGCCAGTATGCTCCAGCTAAATGAGTGAGTTTAAATGCTTTCACTTCACCCGTAGAAGCCAGGTGAGGACCACGGCACAAATCGGTGAAAGAAGCCTGCCTGTAAATAGTGACACTAGTATCGTCGATTTCGTCAATAAGCTCGAGTTTATAAGGTTGGGCTGCAAAGAGTTTACGGGCTTTCTCTTTAGCGATTCTCTCTGTGACAAATGGTACATCCTGATGGATGATCTCCCTCATTCTGTTCTCAATTGCAGGCAGATCGTCTGGCGCCAATGCCCGTGGCAGCTCAAAGTCGTAGTAGAAGCCTTTCTCAATCATCGGTCCGATGCCGAATTTAGCCTCGGGAAACAGACATTGCACCGCCTCAGCCATGATGTGAGACGTGGAGTGGCGCATCCGCGCCACTCGCTCGTCATTTTCTTTCGATTTCATCTCAGGTTCTCTACTGTGTATCTAGAAATCACTTACAATTCCATCAAAAAATGGGCAGTACTGGACTTGAACCAGTGACCTCTGCGATGTCAACGCAGCGCTCTAACCACTGAGCTAACCGCCCATTCGACGATTTTATCAGACATAGCTAGCCAAGGCAAACGTTTGAAACACGCAGAAATAGAAGGCTACTTGCCATTGGGTGGCTTGGAAATCAGACATCAATAAGAAACAAGATATTTTCCAGGGCTATTCCTTGCCCCGCAGCCTCACGCCGCTGGTGACATTAATCTGTACAGTTTGACCACAGTTGGGACAGGTGACTTCTATAACAAGCGGCCTTCCCATCACTCTTTCTACAAGAGATGTTACTACAGAATCTATATTGTCCAGCCTCTCGTCCAACATATCGAGGCGCTTGATTAACTGCCCTGCCTCACGGTCCTGGCTGACCTGTCTGCCTAGCTTTGTTCTATCTTGAGAAACCAATTTATAAACTCTTCTCTACAACGCCTAACGATTCTAGTTCAGTTCTATCTTCCTTCATCAATTTTTCTACTTGTTCAGAAACGGTGCGTTCCAGGTACTTACGGAAGGCTTCCCGTGCGGCAGGTGATGACCTTACCGCCTCCTTTACTCTCTGCCATTCACTCGAGATTATTTCATTCACCTGCTCAACACCTATGGGCTGCTTTCCCTGCCATAGTTCTTCTATCCTATCCAAAACCCTGCTTGTCATAGCCCTCTTGATGCGATCAAAAGAAAGTATCTCCTCCGGACTGTATGGTTGCGCTGCTTTCTTTTCGGGCTTCTCAGTCATGGTGCACTACCTCCCAGTAGATTTATTTGACTTATTATCATAGGCTTCGCAGCACAACTTGTCAAGGTATTGTCAGGCCTGCCCGCATGAGTAACAGTGGGCCATCAGTTTTGCCGATCTCCCCAACGTACTCCGCTTGTGTAACGTAGGCAGGCAAAGGGAAAGCAGTGAAGCGTACACCTTAGCGGCAAGAGGAGGGTATGATGGAAGTCACAGCATACAGAGCAGCAATCCCTGAAATGTCCGACATCTCCAGCCCTGTGCTTGGCTAATGAGCTGTGCCTTTTGGCTAGCGATAACGCACATTCCACTTGTTGCACAAAGTCATGACAAAGTTCTTAACATCCGGATTTGACTTTGTGTACAAATCTGCCAGGAAACCGTGCAATAGATCACCACCTGTCATTCCGTCGACGGGCTCCCCTGGACCAGGCAAATTAATGTACACTATCTCCGTCATCAGTTTGTGATACTCTATTGATTGTGGCATGAAATCACCTCCATTCTGCTTTTTTTGGGTTCACATTAGATTGGCCTCTCCAGCCGGATTCGTAGCATCCTAGGTTCATTTGACATCTGGCATCAGTGGTCTGCTACTTCCTTTTGCCAATATCATGAGAAGTCCCACCTCCCGATTGCACGTAACGCACATTCCACTTGTTACACAAAGCCATGACGAAGTTCTTGATATCCGAGTTCGATGTCGCATACAAATCTGCTAGAAAACCATGTAATAGATCACCACCCGTCATTCCGTCGACGGGCTCCCCTGGACCAGGCAAATTAATGTACACTATCTCCGTCATCAGTTTGTGATACTCTATCGACTGTGGCATGAAATCACCTCCGTTTTAAATATTTCTGGTTCACATTAGCCCAGCATGTTCACTGGATTCCGTAGCGCCATGACCCCACCTAGTATTCTGCATCGATAATCTGCTACCTCTTCTTGGCAGCGTCACAAGAGTCTGTGCCCCCTGATTGGACGTAGCGCACATTCCACTTGCTGCACAAAGCCATGACAAAGTTCTTGATATCCGGATTTGGCGTTGCATACAAATCCGCTAGAAAACCATGCAATAGCTCACCGCCTGTCATTCCATCGACGGGCTGGCTTGGACCAGGCAAATTAATGTACACTATCTCTGTCATCAGTTTGTGATACTCTATTGACTGTGGCACAAAATCACCTCCTTTTCGAATATTCCTGGTTCATACTAGCTTAACATTCTCACGATAAGCGAATCTGCAAAACGATTATTCTGTAGTCCCCCTCTCATATCTCGGATCTCTGAACCCGTATGGTCATGTCATTGGCTAATGGTTCTACCTGCTAGCCCAAATATTAATACTTCCTATCTTCAGTGTCAATCAATCCTTCTATTCCGTACATGATTTTGCGAGGTCTCTCCCCTGGCTTCAACTCGACCTGCCAAGAAATGTTGCAGTATCACCTCCGAGTGTTGATTTTTGACTCTGAACGGTGTACATTATGTCTGAGAAGGGAGGTGTCTGGAAATGCCTGATGTAGAGATTGGTATGGTAACGGATTTTTTTGCTAAGCCGGTAGTAGCTGGTATAGAGCTAAGCGGCACATTGAAAATAGGCGACAAAATCCATATCAAGGGCAGCACCACTGATATGGAATTAACCGTAGAATCCATGCAGATTGAGCGCGTTAACATCGGCGAGGGCAAGCCCGGTGACCTTGTGGGCATAAAAGTCCTTGACAGAGTAAGGCGAGGTGACAAGGTTTACAAAGTCACCTAAATAGCCTTAAGTAAGTTAGCCATCTCAATAGCACTCACCGCAGCAGTAAAGCCCCTATTACCTTCTTTGGCTCCTGCTCTCTGTATAGCCTGCTCCAGAGTATCGGCTGTTATTATGCCTTGTATCACCGGTAGGCCAGTATCCAGACTCACCCTGCTGATTCCTCGATTCACTTCGGAAGCAACATACTCAGCATGGGGGGTGCCACCGCGAATCACTGCGCCGAGGCATACTATCGCATCGTACTTATTACTCTGTGCTAGTTTCTTGCTTACAAGCGGGATCTCCAGACAACCCGGGGTCCAGGCAACATCGATGTCACCCTCAGCAACACCATGGCGCAACAAAGCGTCCTTTGCCCCCTCAAGCAGCCTTGTGGTTATTAACTCATTGAAACGGGAAACCACCACGACGAACTTCAGACCTTTTCCTATCAAGATACCTTCATACTGATGCTTAGCCATTTTTATCCTCCTATATGCGAATTCCGAATTCCGACATCCAAATTCCAAATCAACTTCATGTGCCTGGACGCCAGATTACCTTTCTTTGATGTTTGAGCTTGGCCTTCTTTCATTTTTCCAGATTCAGAATATGTCCCAATTTGTTTTGCTTGGTCTCTAGATAATGAATGTTATAAGGGGTAGCCGGGGCTATTAAGGGAACAGTCTCTACTATTTTGATTCCATAGCTTTCCAACCCGATCACTTTCTTGGGATTATTGGTAAGCAAGCGGACATTATGTAAACCTAGGTCGGCCAGAATCTGCGCGCCCACCCCATAATCTCTCAAATCAGGAGCAAAGCCCAAGGCTATGTTAGCCTCCACAGTATCCATTCCTTGATCCTGAAGAGCATAGGCACGAAGCTTGTTGTGAAACCCGATCCCCCTTCCTTCCTGTCTCATATAGAGAAAAACGCCCCGATCTTCCTTGGCTATGCTCTGCAAAGCCATTTCAATTTGAGCTCCACAGTCGCATCTCAAACTACCAAAGACGTCTCCAGTGAGGCATTCACTGTGAACACGTACCAGGACCGGCTCATCATTTGATATATCACCTTTGACTAGAGTGATATGCTCAGCGGCATCGACAGCACTTCTATAGGCCACGGCTGTAAATTCGCCATACTTAGTAGGCAGCTTAGCCTCGGTTACTCTTTGCACCAACTTTTCATGGTGAAGCCGGTAGGCAATCAAATCAACTATAGTTATCATCTTCAGGTCAAATTTGGAGGCCATAGCTTCAAGTTGAGGCAGACGGGCCATTGTGCCGTCTTCATCCATAACCTCACATATTACGCCAGCAGGATAAAGTCCGGCTAATCTGGCCAGATCAACGATAGCTTCGCTGTGTCCCGCTCGTACCAACACCCCACCTTCCTTGGCTCGAATAGGAAATATGTGCCCTGGCTGAGCTATGTCACTCGGCTTGGTATCAGGATCAAGCACCGTCTTTATCGTCTGTGCTCGATCAAAAGCAGAGATGCCAGTGGTGACTCTATCCTTGGCTTCAATCGAGATTGTAAAGGCAGTACAGTGGCGTGATGTGTTATTGGTAACCATCAGTGGTATTCCTAATTCGTCGAGCCTTTGCCCGGTGATAGGAAGGCAGACCAGTCCGCGACCATGCTTAGCCATGAAATTTATGGCTTCGGGAGTAACTTTCTCGGCAGCCATGGCCAGATCGCCTTCATTTTCGCGTGACTCATCATCAACGATAATGATGAACTTACCTGCTTTTATATCTTCAATTGCTTCGGAAATGCTAGTCAGCATCTATGCTCCCTACAAATCCGTGTTGCCTAAGGAACTCAACGTCTAGACTCCATCCTCTTCGCTCCTTAAGACTTTCCACGTATTTAGCTATGACGTCCACCTCCAAATTGACTACGTCCCCAGCTCTCTTTCTTCCTAACGTCGTATTCTCCATAGTGTAACCTATCAATGACACAACAAAAGAAGAATTCTCGGTGTCTACTATGGTAAGACTAACACCATCAACAGCAATAAATCCCTTATCCACCATGTAAGGCACTAGTTCGACTGGCGCTGAAATCCTCATAATACGTGCCCCTTCTTCATTACTTACATCTAGTACTTCTCCTGTCTCATCCACATGACCCAACACCAAATGGCCACCCAGACGCCCTCCCAGCACCAGCGCCCTCTCCAAATTTACCTGGTCATCATAATGAAGCCTGCCGAGATTCGTGCAACGTAACGTCTCAGGCATAACATCGACGCCAAAGCCACGATTCTCCAGAGACACAACAGTCAGACAAACACCATTGACAGCTATGCTGTCGCCTGCTTTTGTTCCTTCGACCACTCTATGAGCTTCAAAGGCCAAGCGGTCTCGGCTTGTCTCCTTGACTATGCCAATCTCTTCGACTATACCTGTGAACATACTCTACCCCTAGAACCTACGCTTCCTGCAGCAATCGTTTCTCGGGATATCCACTAACCAATATATCATCGCCGAAAGTCTTGATGTCAACCCGAGCAAGGCGCAGAGCCTTAGCCATATCATCGACGCCGTTCCCTCCCACACCTACAGCTTCACACCCCCCAATGATGATTGGCGAAATGAAAGCTAATACCTTGTCCACCAAGTGGTAGTCAAAGAGCGACCCAAGAAGCTTACCGCCCCCCTCCACCAAGACGGTGACAATCTCCCTTCTCCCCAACAACTTCAACAACTCTACAATGTCTACTGAACCTCCCCTGGCTGGTAGTTCCACTACCTCAGCACCCACCTCCATAAGTCGTTCCCTCCCTACGGAGTCGAAAGGTGATACTACAGCGACCAAGACTTCGCCCGGTGGCTCAAAAATGCGAGAGTTCAACGGTATTCTTCCTTTGCTGTCAATGACCAGACGTAGAGGCTGTTTTTTCCCTATGCCACCTCTACCACCACAACCCTTAGCAGTGAGGCGAGGATTATCAGCAACAATAGTGTTCACTCCCACCATTATGGCATCAACAGTGTGGCGTAGGGCATGTGCATACTTTCTAGTCTCTTCCTTGGTTATCCACTTAGAATCACCGGTCTTGGTGGCAATCTTGCCGTCAAGGCTCATGGCGAATTTGGCCACGACAAATGGTAGGCCTGTGGTAATGTGCTTGATATAAGCCTCGTTTATCTCGCAAGCTTCTTGTTGGCACATACCTATGTGGGTCTTGATGCCTATCTCATTGAGCCTCTCTACCCCACGTCCAGAAACCACAGGGTTAGGATCACGCAAGGCTATATGAACCTCTGAGACACCAGCATCGATTATGGCTTCGGTGCAAGGTGGCGTGCGTCCATAATGAGGGCAGGGCTCCAAGGTAACATACATGGTAGCACCCCGCGCCCTATCCCCAGCCTGACGGAGTGCCATGACCTCAGCATGTTCGCACCCGACAGGTTGGGTATATCCCATGCCGACAGCGAGTCCGTCCTTAACAACCACCGCCCCAACTGCCGGGTTAGGACTGGTATATCCCATAGCCAATCTGGCCAGAGACAGAGCACATTCCATGTAATCCTGCGATGGCATTGTCATCTACCTATCGTGGACAGATCCTTCATAACGGGCTGCTAACTGGAGGCTCGCTTTGCCTCTAGTGTTTATTCTTCGCATCCCCAGAACCATATAACTTCCCGCATGAGGAAGTCAAGTTTGATGCAGGCATTTGCCTATTGCCACCGTCATGATACAAAGTACTTGATAATTTGCCAAATCGCACAGCTTGTCGAAAAGATACGACCTCTACTGTCTTGAGCGTTGATTGTAGCAACAGCCTAAGCAAAGTGCAAAAAAGAACAAGCATAAATGGAGATGCCGTTGCTGTTTTTGTATAATGGGCATTAGCGGAATGAAAAGGACTTTTGAAATAATTGACCATACTGCCGACGTGGGCATCATCGCCTACGGGACGGATATCGAGGAGCTTTTCTGCAATGCTGCTCTGGCTTTGTTCAGTTTGATTGCTGAGCCTGAAAGTATTCAAGAGAAATCGCATCTCGATTTGAGAGTAACCAGCGACGAGAGAGATAGCTTGCTGGTTGAATGGCTTAACGAACTCATTTACTTCTTTGATGCCAAACACATTCTATTCAACCGGTTCGATATTGAAAGTCTGACTCAGAATGAACTCAAGGCTACCTGTCACGGAGAAGCCTTTGACCCAATCAAGCACAAGATAAAGAGAGGAGTAAAGGCAGCCACATATCATATGTTGAGGCTAGATAAGAACAATGATGGCTACAAGGCACAGATAATCCTCGATATTTAGGAGCTAAGGATATGACGCAATGGCAAGGACAACTTATCAAGATAGATGATTATCGCTGGAAGATTCCCGAGAATTATAAGACTGGTATGAGGGTTCCTGGTCTAATATATGCCAGTAAGGAAATGCTGGAATCCCTACGTGAGGAACAAGCACTCGAGCAAGTTGTCAATGTTGCCTTTCTCCCCGGCATAGTAGGTTACTCCTTTGCCATGCCCGATATCCACTGGGGCTATGGCTTCCCTATAGGCGGGGTGGCAGCAATGGATATTAAGAACGGTGTAATTTCTCCCGGCGGAGTGGGTTATGATATTAATTGTGGGGTAAGGTTATTGCGTACCAATCTCAGCGAAGCTGAAGTGCGGCCCAGAATCAATCAATTGATCAATGCACTATTCCATAATATACCATCAGGTCTCGGCTCTGAAGGAAAGATAAAGATAAGCCAAAAAGAGATGAACCAGTTGATGGTTGAAGGAGCTCGTTGGGCAGTGAAGCGTGGTATGGGTTTCGAGGAAGATCTGGATGTTACCGAAGAAGGTGGATGCCTTAGTGGGGCCGATCCCAGCAAGACAAGCGATAAGGCCGTAAAGAGAGGTATGCCGCAGGCCGGTACACTGGGCTCGGGAAATCATTTCCTTGAGATTCAAGTTGTGAAGGAGATATTCGATCCTCACACCGCTAGCATTATGGGCATCACCGAGATCGGTCAGATATTAGTCTTGATTCACACAGGTTCTCGTGGCTTTGGTCATCAAGTTTGTACTGACCATCTGCGCATCATGGAGCAGGCAGTATCAAAGTACGGCATAAAGCTCCCCGACCGACAACTCGCCTGTGCTCCCATAGAATCGAAAGAAGGACAAGACTATCTAGCTGCCATGGCATGTGCAGCTAACTATGCCTGGGCTAACCGACAGTGCATTGCTCACTGGGTTAGAGAGACTTTCTCCGGAATCTTCGGCAAGAGTCCTGAGAAATTGGGCATGAGGCAGATTTATGATGTTGCTCATAACATCGCCAAGATAGAGGAGCACACGATAGACGGTCGCAAAGCTAAGGTCTGCGTTCACCGCAAAGGAGCTACCAGAGCCTTTCCGGCAGGCCATAAGGATACTCCAAAACGCTACAAGGAGGTAGGGCAACCTGTGCTCGTGCCCGGGGATATGGGACGGTGTTCTTTTGTTGCTGTGGGCACTGAAAAGGCTATGTCTGAGACCTTCGGCTCCACCTGTCACGGCGCGGGCAGGGTACTAAGCCGGGGGGCTGCCAGACGAGCTATCAGGGGGGCAGATATCATACGAGAATTGGAAAGCAGAGGCATAATTGTCAAAGCGGAGAGCGTTTCTGCGCTGGCTGAAGAAGCCTCTCAAGCTTACAAAGATGTTACCGAAGTCATAAGTGTGGTTCATCAAGCCGGCATTTCTAGAAAAATAGCTATGGCCATACCTATGGGCGTTATCAAGGGTTAGAACAACCATGTCATTGCGAGCGAAGCGAAGCAATCTCGAGGGCATAATTAAGCTTCCCTCTTCTCAATTGAAAGGGAAGGTTACATTAGAGGAAACGATAGCAAGACGCAGATCGGTTCGTAGGTACCGTAGAGAGCCGCTTGACCTATTTCAGTTGAGTCAAATACTCTGGTCGGCACAGGGCATCACCGGAGGTAGAGGGTTCAGGGCAGCGCCCAGTGCCGGAGCTACCTATCCCCTGGAGATTCTTGTGGTTGTTGGCAAACAGAGCGTAATTATCAGGGAGGCAAAGGAAGTTTCCGAAGAATTACAGGCTGGCATTTACCACTATGAGCCGGATTCTCATTCCTTGAGCTTGGGCAAAGCAGCCGATTTAAGACCAGATTTGGCCAGGGCAACTATGGGCCAGGAATTTGTTATCGATGCCCCGGTGGATATTATCATCTGCGCCCTCTCTCACAGGACTTTCTACAGATACGGTAGACGCGCAGAGAGATATGTTCACATGGAGGCAGGACATGCAGGTGAAGACATCCACCTTCAGGCCGTAGCTTTAGCATTAGCCACAGTGGAAATCGGGGCTTTCCGTGACGAAGAGGTGAGGGAAGTCCTCGGGTTAGAGGAGCAAATTAAACCCCTATATATCATGCCTCTGGGCAAGCCAGCCTAGAGATAGACCGAAATCGCCGAACACGTTTGTCATGCCTGTATGCAGACTTCTTTAGCTGCCAATTGAATTGAACTGGGCCCCACTTGCCACAGCAGCAGACCTATTTGACCGCTAATCTGGAAAGCTATAAAATAATCTCAACCCCATAATAGATGACGCCCAAGATTACGAGGCTAGTGAAACAGATGCTGAAGGGAGAGAACGTCTCCCTCTCACGCATCATCAGCCTGGTAGAAAACGAAGGCAGCCAAGTGCCCGAGATAATGAAGCTCATCGCTCCACACCTGGGGAAGGCACACTGCGTAGGCATAACCGGCCCGCCGGGAGTAGGAAAGAGCACCTTAGTGGACAAGTTGACAGCGTTGATGCGTAAACAAGACCTAAAAGTGGGGATAATTGCAGTCGATCCCTCAAGCCCATTCACGGGAGGGGCGGTATTAGGTGACCGGATAAGAATGCAGCAGCATTATCTTGACGATGGGGTTTTCATTCGCAGTATGGCGACTCGCGGCAGCACAGGCGGGCTACCAGAGACTGCCAGTTCCGTGATCAAGTTGCTTGACGCCGCTGGTAAAGACACTATCCTCGTGGAGACAGTGGGAGTAGGACAAAGCGAGATAGATATCATGGAGAAGACCGACACTGTGCTTGTCATACTATGTCCTGAATCTGGCGATGCTATCCAGACGATGAAAGCAGGACTACTTGAGATCGCTGACATATTTGTAGTTAATAAGGCTGACAATCCTGGTTCCGACAATTTTGTCCGTGATATACAAGCTATGCTGGAGCTTCGTGAGCCAAGCTGGTGGAACATACCCGTGGTAGCCACACAAGCAGTTAACGACGTCGGCACTGAAGAACTTCACAAACAAATTCAATTACACTACCAGGCCCTCTGTAAAGAGAGCAGACTCTCACAACGCCGCCAACTCCAACGAAAACAGGACTTCATAAAGACTCTGGAACGAAAACTCACTAACAAGTTACTTAGGTCAATTGAGCAGGATGGACAACTGAGCAGCTATATTGAGAAGGTGGAAAAGGGAGAGCTCGATGCTTATTCTGCAGCCGACGAGATCCTCAGATCCGAGAGTCTTTTGAACGACTGGTTCCGTCAATAACCCTCAGAATGAATCACGATGGCCAAAATCTATGATGTTGCCATAGTCGGTGCTGGTCCCGCAGGCATATTCGCTAGCCTGGAACTATGTAACGCTGGCCTCGACGTTTTGCTTCTGGACAAGGGCGGAGAAATTGATGCCCGTGTTTGTCCCGTTCAAAACACAAGCGGGTGCTGTGCGCTGTGCTCCCCATGCAATCTGGTCAGTGGCTTTGGAGGTGCTGGAGCTTTTAGCGACGGCAAACTGACTTTGTCCACCCAGGTAGGCGGCCGGCTCAAGGAATTGGTCGGTTCTGAACAAGCCAGGGCACTCATAGATTATGTTGATTCTATCTACCTCAAATTTGGCGCGCCTCCCAAGATTTATGGAATCGGGGGAAATATAGCGAAATTGGAACGAGAGGCTGCCTCAGCCGGGCTCACATTAACCCCCGTCAAATTGCGTCACCTGGGAACAGAGCTTTGCCACGAGACACTAAAGGCCATGCAGAATCATCTGTCACCAAGATTAAACATAAGACTAGGAACAACAATCAAGAGTATTGTAGTTGAGGACGGTGTGGTTAAAGCTGTAGAAACTGGCCATGGTGAAAAGATAGGCTGCGGCTACTTAATCTTAGCCCCGGGGAGGGAGGGGGCGGAATGGCTATGCAATGAAGCCAAGAGACTCAGGTTGAGCCTTGATTCCAACCCCGTAGATGTGGGCTGCCGGATAGAAGTGCCAATGACGGCCATGGAGAAGTTGACTAGGACGTTGTATGAATCAAAACTTGAGTTTTATTCCCGAAGTTTTAATGACCGGGTCAGAACATTTTGCATGTGTCCTGGAGGCGAGGTGATTATGGAGTCCACAGGTGGCTCCGACCCTGTGATTACAGTCAATGGCGTTGGTTATGCCCAACCCCGGACAAAAAATACTAACTTTGCCGTCTTAGTAAGCACCACTTTCACTGAGCCTTTCCATGAACCTATCGCCTATGGTAAATATCTGGCAAGGCTAGCTAACATCCTTAGCGGTGGTGTGCTGGTGCAGAGATTCGGAGACTTAATGGACGGTCGCCGCTCTACACAAGCTCGATTACGGAATAATCCTATTGAGCCAAGCTTGAAGGCGGCGACACCCGGGGACTTGAGCTTCGCCCTCCCCTATCGCTATCTCAAGAGTATAGTGGAAATGCTTCAGGCTATCGACAAACTAGTTCCCGGCGTCGCTTCTCCCCAAACCTTGCTTTACGGAACAGAGGTCAAATTTTACTCCAGTCGGTTAAAGTTGACCCCTTGCTTAGAGACTGAGATCAGTAACATATTTGCCGCGGGCGATGGCGCCGGTGTTAGCCGAGGCCTGGTCCAAGCTTCAGCCTCAGGCATAGTGGCAGCTAGAGAGATATTAAAACGGTTAGGGAAAAGGTCTTCTCCAACGACATGAAGTATCCAACATTCTTCGGCATCGATCTAACCTCAACAGAAGCCAAACCGAGCGCTTGCCTGGGATTGGATAGCAGATCACAACTTGTTTACCTTGGCTTCTTAATCAAGAATGGGGATATGATCGCTCTGGCAAATTTCTATTCACCACAAGTGATAGCCATTGATGCACCCTTGAGCTTGCCAGCGGGGTTATGCTGTCTTGAGGAAAGCTGTCTTTGCAAGCCAAAATTCCCAAGGAAGTACCGGCAATGTGACCAAGAGCTGAGGCAACAGGGAATTCCTTGTTACCCCACTAGCAAGAAGACCTTCATCAAGGACTTGATCTACCGTGGTATCGAGCTCAAGACCAGCATCAGCCGCGAGGTGAAACAAGCTGGTCAAGTCATTGAGGTCTATCCCTTTGCTAGCAAAGTCCGCCTCTTTGGCAAAACTATGCCCCGGAAAACCACCAAACAAGGGCTAAGCATTCTCAGAGATAAACTAGGAACCATCCTGCCTGGTCTTAAGCCATATTTGGACATGTTCGATCACGATCTAGCCGACGCTGCGGTAGCAGCTTACACTGCTTTGCTCTATCACCAGAATAGGGCGGACGCTTTGGGCGATAGCGGAGAGGGACTAATCTTGATCCCAGATTGACGTTCAGCCCCTCCGATTGTTAAATTAAAGCAAGGGGGGTGAAATGGAACTGACTTTAAGCGTCATCAAAGCAGACATCGGTGGCTATGTCGGGCATTCTTCCAGTCATCCCGACGTCATACAAAAGGCTAAAGAAAAACTGGAACATGCCCAGGGTAAGGGGCTGCTCATAGATCATCACGTTACAGTTTGCGGCGACGACCTCCAGTTGATAATGACACACCAGCACGGCGAGGACGCCGAGAAAATCCACAAGCTAGCCTGGGATACATTTGTGGAGTGCACCAACGTAGCTAAGCGATTGAAGCTGCATGGTGCCGGGCAGGACCTTCTGTCTGACGCTTTCTCCGGCAATGTCAAGGGGATGGGACCCGGTACGGCCGAGATGCAGTTTTCCGAGCGCGAAGCTGAAACCATAATCATATTGATGGCGGACAAGACGGCATCTGGCGCCTGGAATCTGCCGTTGTACAAGATATTTGCTGATCCCTTCAACACCATCGGGCTCGTTATTGCCTCCAATATGCACTCCGGCTTCACTTTCGAAGTCCACGACGTCAAAAAACATAAGAAAATCACTTTCAACGCCCCCGAGGATATTTACGACATGCTAGTTTTTCTTGGTGCGCCAGGTCGCTTTGCCGTCAAGGCGATATACCACAAAGAGAGCGGTGAAGTTGCCGCTGTCTCCTCTACTCAGAGATTATCTCTCATGGCAGGTAGATACGTAGGTAAGGATGACCCTGTATGTATAATTCGCGCCCAGGGAAAATTTCCCGCGGTGGGTGAAATACTGGAACCCTTTGCTTCTGTCAACATAGTAGAAGGCTGGATGAGAGGCTCCCACCACGGCCCCTTAATGCCGGTAGCTGTCAGGGAAAGCAATCCTTGCCGTTTCGACGGTCCACCAAGAGTGATAGCTGCCGGTTTTCAACTTGCCAATGGCAAGCTAATCGGACCTCGTGACCTCTTCGATGACCCTGCTTTCGATGAGGTTCGTCATCAAGCAAACATTGTGGCGGATTTCCTGCGCCGAATGGGTCCGTTTGAACCACATCGCCTGCCACTTGAGGAAATGGAATACACCACCATGCCCGAAGTGGCAAAGAAGTTGGCACCAAGATTTCAAGACATCTAACGACAAAATGCCGAAGCTTCTCTTAGCTACCTCCAATCCAGGGAAAATCAGAGAATATCACTTTCTCCTGGATGGTCCTGGTTATAAAATAACCACGCTGGCCGAAGAAGGAATAGCAAAAACCGTCAGTGAGTCGGGGAATAACTACGAGCAAAATGCTCGGTTAAAAGCCATTACGTATGCCAAATTAAGCCAGCTCACCGCCCTTGCCGATGACTCGGGCCTGGAGGTGGATGCCCTTAATGGAGAGCCAGGTGTTAAGTCAGCTCGCTTTGCTGGTGAAGCTGCTACTGATGCCGACAGGGTGGATCTTCTCCTGGCTAGACTTAACGGCGTCCCCCGGGAGAGACGAACTGCTCGCTTCAAGTGCGTTATTGCCATAGCCACTCCGGAAGGTCAATGTGAGATATGCCGCGGCGAGTGTCGTGGCATGATCGCCCTTGAGGCCAAGGGAGAAAACGGTTTTGGCTACGACCCTATTTTTTTTCTTCCTGAGATAGGTAAGACCATGGCCGAACTTCCATTGGCGACGAAAAACAAAATCAGCCACCGCGCCCGCGCAAGTCAGAAGGCACGGCAGGTGCTCCAGCAACTTCACATCTAAAATGTGTAATTCAGGTTCATCGTACGGGAAGTATCATATGAAAACCTGTATTTTGACTTCTTTAGATGAATTGTTCACGTGATAAGTGCATTCCTCACATACATGGAGTAACATTAGTGTAATTAGCCGGTGGATAAACTAACCGTTGCCCACTTCTCCATGAAAGTTGCTGTTGACCCAGCCATACCTAATTACAATGGTGGTTTAGGGATACTGGCTGGAGACACTTTGCAGGCCGCCGCCGACCTGAGTGTACCCATGATAGGCATGACACTTTTGTATCGTAAGGACTATTTCCGACAGCATCTTGATGAACGGGGCAACCAGACCGAGATCCCGGTTAACTAGGCAGCTCCCAGGCTGAGACTCGTGGTGCCGAAACCAGATAAGTCCGCGCTGGCTGCAAACGTATCGCTGATCTTTCATGTATGAGCCCGAAGAAAGGGGGTGGCTATCGATGAAGAAAAGCAGAATAGGCATTCTTACCGGCGGTGGAGACTGTGCTGGTATTAATCCGGCGATAAAATGGGCAGTGAAAACTGCCCTGGATGAGCGGGTGCAACGCGACAGGGGAATCCAATATGAGGTTTTGGGAATTAGGGATGGCTGGAAGGGGCTAACTCAAGATGGCCCTAGGGAGATTGAGCAGTATGTCATACCCCTGAATCAGGAAATCACAAGGACCTGGGACAGGTACGGTGGCACGATGCTTGGCACCTCACGAACCAATCCCTATGATCTCAAGAATGACCAATCGAAAGTCGTATTAACCAATATAGAAACGCTTGGCTTAGACGCGCTAGTAGTCATCGGAGGAGACGACACCTTGGGCGTGGCTCGTAGGTTGGCGCGTGAAGGTGTGAATGTGGTTGGTATCCCCAAGACGATTGACAGGGATCTGTGGGGGACTGATTATACTCTGGGATTCGAGACAGCTTTGGATGTTATCACTCAGGAGGTTGACCGGCTGAGGACAACCGCCGGTTCACACAAGAGAGTATTTGTCGTGGAGACAATGGGGAGGGAAACTGGCTGGCTCGCTCTTGAAGGCGGAGAATCAAGTGGCGCCTACATTATTCTGATCCCGGAGCATGATTTCTCAATTGAGAGGGTGAATGAGTTGGTTCTCGAAGGCAGGAGAGCCGGGACCAGATACGACATTATCATCGTGGCGGAAGGAGCCAAGCCAGCGGGACACGCCCAATTTACGAGGGAGCAACGCGTGGATAGCTTCGGCCACAAGACTCTGGGTGGAATTGGCGACTTTTTGGCTGATGAGATCCAAAAGGGTACCGAGCTAGAAACACGATGCATCGTCCTGAGTCATCTGCAGCGAGGAGGAGCGCCATGTGCCTATGACCGAAGAATGGGGCGGTACTTTGGTATTGCCGCTGTGGACCTAGTGATGATGAGGGACTTTGGAAAGATGGTCTGCTACAATAATGGCAGGATTACGGCGTGCTCCCTCGAGAAGGTTGTCGGCAGACTGAAGTACGTCGACGTCAAGACTATGTATGATGTCGAGAGATACAATGGACGCCGGACTATTCTGGGGAGGGAAGAACAAAATGTACCGAGACCATGACCAATCAAAAGATGAAATGACTTCTGCGGGACAGTCACGCAATACCGGACTGAGAGAAGGCGTGTCTGCACCCCCGGGCGAGGTTGACACCCTGGTAGAAAACGCCATCTTTGGTGCTGATGAGGTGAGGAAACATAGCCGCGAGAAAATCCGGCAATTCGCTTCGGCACAGGATGTAGTTTTGGCAAGCGTTGATGGCCTGTACCGAGCTGCTGGCAAGGGGTTGTACACTGGTATCACTATTCCAGCAATAAACATCCGCGGCATCACTTATCAAGTGGCTAGGGCGGTATTTAGAGCCGCCCTGAAGGATAGGGTTGGTGCTTTTGTTTTCGAAATTGCTCGTTCTGAGATAGGCTATACCGCGCAAAGGCCGGGTGAGTACGCCGCCTGCGTACTTGCGGCGGCAGTCACAGAGGGGTTCAGAGGCCCAGTTTTTCTCCAGGGAGACCACTTCCAGGTTAACAGCGCGAAATACAATTCAGAACCGGAACGGGAATTGAATAGCATCAGGGAGCTGGTACGTGAGGCGGTAAGCGCTGGCTTTCTGAACATTGATATTGACGCCTCCACTATCGTTGACTTGGGGAAGGCAAGCTTCGAGGAACAGCAGAAAGCGAATTGCCAAGTCACTGCGGATATGACCAAGTTTATACGGGAGATTTCGCCCAAGGGGATAACAATCTCGGTTGGCGGTGAAATCGGCGAAGTAGGCGGACGCAATAGCACGGTAGCAGACCTCCGAGCTTTTATGACAGGATATCTCAGGCTGCTAGGTCCAGACGTCAGGGGACTCTCCAAGATCAGCGTTCAAACCGGGACGACGCACGGTGGAGTAGTTTTGCCCGACGGGTCAGTGGCGAGCGTTGACATTGACTTCAAAGCTCTGAAGGAATTGTCTCGAGCAGCACGAAAAGAATATGGTATGGGTGGCGCAGTACAGCATGGAGCCTCCACTCTCCCTGATGAGGCTTTTGACCTCTTCCCACAGGCGAACACACTGGAAGTGCATCTGGCTACCGGCTTTCAAAACATCATCTTTGACAGCCCCCATTTCCCCAAAGAGTTGCTGGACAGAATTTACCGGTATCTTCGGGATAAATACACAGGCGAAATGAAGCAGGGGGACACATCAGAACAATTCCTCTACAAGACCCGCAAAAGAGCATTTGGTGATTTCAAGAAGGAACTGTGGAACCTGTCTGGAGAGAATCTGAGGGGAATTGGAAACGCACTTGAAGAACGATTTTCCCTGCTATTCCATAAGCTGAAAGTGGCCGGCACAGTGGACCTAGTAAGCCGGTTCGTAGATTATTAGTGGTGATTGTGCATTTCACCCTCAGCTGATTTGTTCTTGACGCTGTTGCATATTTGAATTAACATAGCAGTACAATTAATTAGTCGTTCTTTGTTCTTATTCTACTTGAGCGTGGATAACTGGATATGAAAGCAGCGCATTCTCAGCAGCCGATTGAACGCAATATTGCGATGGAACTGGTGAGGGTCACCGAAGCGGCAGCCATGGCTGCCGCTCGTTATCTGGGCAGGGGTGATAAGACACTGGTGGACCAAGCAGCGGTAGCTGCCATGCGTTATACACTGGGCCATATACAGATGGACGGAATCGTAGTCATTGGGGAAGGAGAAAAGGACCATGCTCCCATGTTGTATATAGGAGAGCGCATCGGTGATGGCTCAGATTTACAGGTTGATATTGCTGTTGATCCCATTGACGGGACTACCCTTGTCGCCAGAGGTCTTCCCGGAGCTATCTCTGTAGTAGCGCTTGCGGCCAAGGGGACGATGCACTGCCCCGTTGAGTTCGTATATATGAATAAAATTGTTACCGGACCGGAAGCAAAAGACTGCATAGATATCAACGCACCGGTGGCGGAAAACTTGAAGAACATAGCCAAAGCTAAGCAGAGGAAGATATCGGACCTTACAGTGGTGGTTTTGGATAGGCCGCGGCACGAACAGTTGTTATCGGATATTAGAAGTGCTGGCGCCAGGGTCAAATTGATTTCTGACGGTGATGTTGCGGCGAGCATAGATGCAGCTCTGCCTGAAAGAGAGGTTGATGCGCTTATGGGCATCGGGGGCACGCCAGAGGGGGTCATTTCCGCTGCGGCGATACACTGCATTGGGGGCGGTATTCAATGTAAGGGTTGGCCCCGCGATGACAGCGAAAGAAAGGCCGCCATAGCCGCGGGAGTTGATGTTGATAAGGTATACAAGACAGAGGACCTGATAGATAGTGACGATGTGTTTTTTGCCGCCACCGGGGTCAGTAGCGGCGAATTGCTGAAAGGGGTACGCTACTTTGCCGGCGGGGCACAGACTCAGTCTCTAGCAATGCGCTGCCGCTCTGGTACCGTCCGCTGGGTAAATTCCTGGCACAACTTTAACCGCCTTGACAAACTTAGTGTCTTAAAACTCCATTAAGCGAGTCCCTATCCTTACGTTTATCAGCATTACAGTCAGGTGCTATAATGTCACTATTATCTAAGGAGTTGTCAATATTTCTTTGTGCGTGGTCCAAGGCATGCTGGGGAGTTAAGGAGTCACAAAACGCTAACTTGTGTGTCAAATCCTTTAGGTAAATAACCCAACCTGTCACCAGTGGACACGTCAATGGGACCTTCATATTCGTGAATTTCGGTCCTCGAGTTTTTGAAACACCCGTCCTTTTATGAACTTCTTCTGCGACTGAAATTGGGAATAATAAGCACAAATAGCGAGATTTTCTGCAATATTCGGGCAAAATTTAAGGAAAACCTATTGACATTCCAGTGACGATGGCTTATCCTTTTAAAAAAAGGGAGGTGAACAGATGCAAGCATACTGTATGAAGTGCCGAGCCAAGAGAGAGATGAGGAATCCCAGAAGCATAATCATGAAGAACCGCCGGCCAGCCACTCAAGGTGTGTGTCCCGTATGTGGGACCAAGATGTTCAGAATAGGAAAATAGCCAAGAGTCAAAGCTAATATTCCGGGTGGCAAAATAATGGAAAGGCTGGGTGCCTGTACGTAAGGGCACCCAGCCTTTCCATTATTGATTGTGCCTCAGGTTTCTGCGCCCACTCACAAGAGTGGTTGTTTCTGTATTGCCTGTTGGGATGCTATCTGGTCATCCTTTAGGCATTTGTTTTCACAGGGCATTGGTTACCCCCAAAGTTATTAGGAGCACCACGACACCCGCCACAAGTACACCCAGGCTGACCGCGGGAAAAGCTCTCTTCCAATTCATGCCTAGCAACCAAGCCAGAATGGTCCCCGTATACGCCCCTGTTAGAGGCAAGGGCACAGCCACAAACAAAGCTAGTCCCCAGAAGCCATGTTTATCTACTATCGGTTTGCCTCTCTTCCTTAGATTATCCAGGTATTTGTCGAACAACGGGATTCGGAAGAGGACTTTATTGTAAAAAAGGCGCAAGGCAAAGAAGACGGGGAAGAATACCAGGGCGTTAGCAACGACCGCTATAAGGAAGGTAAACCAGGGTTCCAGTCCCAGGGATATACCTAACGGAATGCCACCCCTTAATTCACTGATGGGTGAAACGCTGGCTAGCAGAACCCAAACTATGTCCTTTGTCATTATATGCTTTCAAAACAGCGCAGCTTATGATAGAGAAGCATAGTTTAACACATGGTATTACATCGTGTACTCATTGCCAATCACCTAATTCCGTGCTATCCTCTATTTAATGTAACTATTCACTCCTCATGTCATTCTGAGGCAGTGTAGCGACCTAAGAATCTCGGAGATCCTTTGCTTCGCTCAGGATGACACGGGCAGGCAGGAAATGCACACAAGGAGACTATTTGGAACCAGTGGTATCCGGGGCGTAGTTAACCAGGATTTATCACTCGATTTCTGCTACCAGGTTGCTCTGGCCATAGGGACTACCCTTCCTCAATCCTCTACAGTCTGTATCGCTACCGACACCAGAGTAAGCAGAGATGTAATTAAGGAGGCGATTACTACAGGTTTGCTCTCTTGCGGTGTAAACGTAGTTGATTTAGGCATTTTACCTACCCCAGCGCTAGCATTGCTCACGCGGGAATCGGGTTTTGCAGCTGGAATTATGGTCACGGCATCCCACAATCCTCCTGAGTTCAATGGAATCAAGCTCTTCACCCAGGATTCGTCGGGATACAGCCAGGCTCAAGAAGCAGAGATAGAGAAGATTTTTTTTGAAAAACAATTCCGCCAGGGGAAGAAAGGCACTTTGGAGCAAGCACAGGATATGAAGCAAAGATACCTTTCCTTTATTAAGGGCAAGCTTTCCTTAACGGGATTTAGGCAGCAGTCGACTGCGGGCAACTGTGACGATGGCGGCAGGTTTCGTGAAGGCAAGCTTACCCTGCCGGGATCTAATCACCATCTAAAAGTAGTTGTTGACCCTGGCAATGGCGCTGCCTCCAGGTTTGCTAGCGACATCTTTGTAAACATGGGGCTTAACGTAATACCTGTAAATGATGAGCCAGATGGCCTTTTCCCGGGACGAAGCCCCGAGCCAAAAGAGGATACTCTACAAGGAACAATCAATTTCCTGAGGCAACATAATGCCGACTTGGCTATTTGCTTTGATGGCGATGCCGACCGGGTCGTCTTCTGTGACAAGGATGGTTTCCTGGGCTTCAACGAGCCAATCGCCTTCGTCTCGAGGTTAGCTGTCAGGAAAACAGGGAAGAAAAAGATCGCTACCACAGTAGAAACCGGATATCTTCTCGACCTGGCGGTGAGAGAGCTTGGAGCGGAAGTAGTCAGAGGCAGAGTCGGTGATGTCGCCGTGGCTCACCTGGCCCAGCAGCTCGATGCTGCGTTAGGAGTGGAGCAGGTGGGCGTCTACATCATCCCTGAAGCAGGCTACTATCCCGATAGCATATTTGCCTCACTCTTCTTGCTAAGTCAGCTAAGCGATGCTGGCGAAATCAGGCGATTTTTTCAACATACTCCCAGATTATTCTTTAAGAAAGCCAAGGTTTCTTGTCCTAATGAGCTCAAAGAATCAGTCATGGCTCGGACGAAGGAGAAATCTCATTCTTTTGCCCCCGATGAGATAAATACTCTGGACGGCTTAAGGCTAGAATTTGCCGACTCCTGGATGCTTATCAGAGCTAGCGGCACCGAGCCCGTCATCCGAGTAATCTCTGAGTCAATGTCGCAGAAACGGACCGATGAGCTTATAGGCAAAGGCAAAAAGCTCGTTCAGAGTCTGGTGGAGGCTAATAATAGATGAAAGCTGTATTTCTCTGCGGCGGCCGAGGCAAGAGGATGTTTCCCATTGCTGAAGACAAGTTCCTCCTTGATTTCCTCGGGAAGCCATTGCTCGAACATCAAATAGAAGTAGCCCGCGAGGCAGGTTTGAGTGATTTTGTAGTGATTGGGAATCGGGAAAACATAGGGAAGATAAAGCAAATAACAAAGAGAATTCGCGGGATAAAAGTCGACGTTGCCCTGCAAAAAAGGCCGTTGGGCATCGCTGATGCTTTGAAAAGCGCTGAGCTTTTCCTGCACGGGCAGCTTTTGGTCATAAATCCCAACGATGTCTTTTCAAACTCAGCGTACACCAAAATCATCGCCGCAGCCAAGAAAACTCCTGCCTCCTCCTATATCCTGGGTTATCAAGTTCAAAGATACTTCCCCGGAGGCTACCTGGAGGTAAACTCTCGAAATGAGTTGCTGCACATCGTAGAGAAGCCCAACCCGGGCGAGGAACCAGGCAACTTAGTGAACATCCTGATTCACTGCCATAATGACTCGAAAGAGCTTCTACACCATATTGAAACCGTACAGACTACCAGGGACGATGTCTATGAATGCGCCCTGGACAATATGGCGAAGGCCGGACACAAGATCAAGGTGATTCCCTACGACGGCTTCTGGGCACCAATAAAATATCCCTGGCATATCTTCAAGGTGATGGAGTATTTCCTGGACAACACCCAACCCCATATTGCCTCTTCAGCCCGGATCTCTGAAAAAGCGACCATTGAAGGAAAGGTTATCCTTAGCGAGAATGTCCGGATATTGGAAAATGCTGTAATTCGAGGTCCTGTGTATATCGGGGCAAATTCCATCGTCGGCAATAATGCTCTCGTGCGAGACTACAGTCACATTGGTGCTAACTCCGTCATTGGCTATTCCACCGAGGTGAAGCACTCCTATATCGGCGATAATTGCTGGTTCCATTCCAACTACATCGGTGACTCCATAGTCGACGACAACTGCTCTCTGGGTGCCGGTACTGTGCTGGCTAACTTCCGATTGGACGAAGGGAATATCCAGATAGAAGTGGGTGATAGTCTGGTAGATACAGGCTATGATAAATTGGGGGCAGTTGTGGGTCGAGGCTCCCGCATTGGAGTAAATGCCAGCCTCATGCCCGGGGTTCGAGTCGGCCCTGATTCTTTCGTGGGACCCCAGGTGTGTTTGCGTGAGGACCTGGCAGCAAACAAGATGATCTTGCTTGAGCCGCGATACCAGATCACGGACAACGAAACAAGACTCGACGAAGGCAAAAGAAGAGAACTGCTGGACAAGCTCAGGGGATGAAGGAGGGCAGAGTCGTGAGGCAAGGCTCCCCTCTAGCTATGTTCTGATCACATCTTTCAGATTTGTGGAGGAGAATTATGACGAATGAAAAGCTAAAAACCATGGGCAGGCAACTAGGCCGCCGTTCCTGGGCAGAACCCTGGAAAATCAAGATGGTAGAGCCCATCAAGATGACCAGCAAGGATGAGCGGCGCAAGCATCTGGCAGAAGCCGGTTATAACACCTTTCTGCTGCGCTCAGAGGACGTGTATATCGACCTGCTTACTGACAGCGGGACAAGCGCTATGAGTGACCGACAGTGGGCCGGTATCATGTTGGGCGATGAGGCTTATGCCGGGAGCCGTAATTTCTATCATCTGGAGCAGGCGGTCCGGGATTACTATGGTTACCGGTATATGGTACCCACCCATCAAGGTCGTGGCGCTGAGCACCTCCTCAGCCGCACGCTAATAAGGCCCGGCCATTATGTGCCCGCCAACATGTACTTCACCACGACGCGTTTGCACCAGGAATTGGCGGGCGGCACCTTTGTGGATGTCATCATCGACGAGGCACATGACCCTGCCAATGAGCACCCCTTCAAGGGCAATGTAAGCCTGGACAAGCTGGAGGCGTTGATCAAGCGCGTAGGCGCTGAGAAGATCCCCTTTGTTAGTTTGGCCGGGACCGTAAACATGGCGGGCGGTCAGCCGGTGAGTATGGCCAACGCGCGAGCACTGCGTTCCCTGTGCGACCGTTACGGAATTCCTATTTACCTTGATGCCACCCGGATGGTTGAGAACGCTTTCTTCATCCAGGAGCGTGAAGAGGGATACAAAGACAAGAGTATCGCCGCCATCCTCAAGGAGTTTTGTAGCTTAACTGACGGCGCCTGGATGAGTGCCAAGAAAGACCATCTGGTCAACATCGGTGGCTGGCTGGCAGTCAACGATAGTGATTTGTTTGACGAGCTGCGCAATGTGGTTGTGGTCTACGAAGGATTGCATACGTATGGTGGTCTGGCAGGACGTGACATGGAAGCATTAGCCATCGGCATCACCGAAGCCGTAGATGATGCCCATGTCCGGGCTCGTGTCGAACAGGTTCGCTATCTAGGTACATTGTTGCTCGACTGGGAGATACCGATTGTAAAGCCAATAGGTGGCCATGCAGTCTTCGTGGATGCCAGCAGGTTCTATCCCCACATACCTCAGAGCCAGTTTCCAGCTCAGACATTAGCTGCCGAACTATATCTCGATTCGGGCATTCGATCTATGGAAAGAGGCGCTGTCAGTGCCGGGAGAGATCCTGAGACCGGTGACCATCGTTATCCCAGCCTGGAACTGACGCGTTTGACGATACCCCGCCGGGTATACACCCAGGCGCACATGGATGTTGTGGCTGAATCAGTGAAAGCCATATACGACATCCGCGGGGAGGCGCGGGGCTTGAAGATGGTTTATGAGCCCAAATACCTCCGTTTCTTCCAGGCCCGCTTTGAACCCGTTCCACGAGACCAAGGTCACTCTTCGGGCCTGACCTAGTAGGGCGTCTCATGATTGATGCTGTAGTGCCCCATAGCCGGCATTGTCGTGTCTTGATAGAGGATATTAGCGCAGGGCTTGAGGACTGGACGTGACCCAGACCGTGATATAATTGGCTGGAGAAAACTAAATGTGCGGGATTATTGGTTATTGTGGCCAGAAGCCTGCAGTCCCCATTATCATCGAGGCCCTAAAGCGTCTGGAATACCGGGGCTATGACTCAGCAGGCGTAGCTTCCTTGTCCGATGGCAGGCTATTGATAAGGAAAGACGCTGGCAAGGTCGACGAAGTCATTCAGAAGCATAACCTGGCAAGCCTGCCCGGCAACGTCGCCATCGGGCACACCCGCTGGGCAACTCACGGTGGTGTCACGCAATTAAATGCTCATCCTCATTCCGATTGTGGTGGCAGAATAGCTGTAGTCCACAATGGCATTGTCGAGAACAATCAGCAGCTTCGCCAGGAACTTACCAAACTGGGACACAAGTTTACCTCTGAGACTGATACTGAGGTCATCCCTCACCTCATCGAAGACGAACTCAAAAACGGATGTTCCCTGGAACAGGCTGTGCTAAACATAACTCCAAAGCTTGAGGGTTCCTATGCGTTTCTAGTCATGGCCCCTGACAACCCCGCCAAAATTGTAGGCACCAGGAGGAATAACCCTTTAATTGTCGGCATCAACACAACTGATTACTATGTCAGCAGTGACGCTCTGGCTTTCTCTCAATATACCAATCAGGTTATGGGTTTGGGAGATAACGAGGTGGTGACGCTGACACAAGGAGGAGTCCAGTTCTTCGATCCCAAGGGAAACAAGCTGGCCAAGCAAGTCAGGAAACTGGACCAGAGCTGGGCTGAGAGCCACAAAGGCGGCTACCAGCATTTCATGCTCAAGGAGATAATGGAGCAAGCTCAGATGCTCGGCCAAACAGCTTGCCAGGACGGAAAGACATTCACCAAGGTTGCTCTGGATATTCTCAGAGCGAATCAGGTGATCATAACTGCTTGTGGCACTTCCCGTTATGCTGCTCTGGTGGGTAGGTATCTCTTTTCCAAAGTGGGCAAGAAGTTTTGTGACGTAATCATGGCTTCTGAGTTCGGTTATTTCGCCGACTCTGTGGACAAAAACACCATTGTCATCGCTGTCTCCCAGAGTGGCGAGACCGCTGATATAATCGAGGGGGTAAAGGCTGCCAGAGACAACGGCGCACAAGTCATCTCCATAATCAACCGACCTAACTCCATACTGGCTGACATGAGTCATCAAGTCATTTATCTGAATTGTGGTGCTGAAATAGCTGTGGCCGCCACCAAGACCTTCCTGTCTCAACTGGCCATATTCTACCTGTTGTCTTTCTCCATGGTTGATGCTTTTGATGAAGCGACAGCTAAGCTTGCCAGCTTGAACGGCGAGATAACCAGAGTCCTGGACTGGAACAAGAGCGAGCTTATCAAACTCAGTCAGAACCTGAAAGACAAGAACGATTTCTACTACATAGCCAGAGGGATTAACTTTGCCATCGCCTCTGAAGGCGCCTTAAAGCTTAAGGAGATTTCCTATGCCCACGCCGAAGGTATGCCCGCCGGGGAACTAAAGCATGGCACCTTAGCCCTCATCGAGCCCGGCACGCCAGTGGTGGTGATTTGCCCTGCCGATTATACCTTTTCTGAAACCCTCAGCAACGCTATTGAAGCTAAATCTCGCGGCGCGTACATTATCGGTGTCTCCGATAAGGAAAGCGAAGTTTATGATTCCTGGATCAAGCTTCCCAAAGTTGATGAGTTACTCTATCCTATGGTGGCCGTGGTTCCCCTTCAGCTCTTGGCTTATTATCTAGCTGTCAACCGGGGGTGCGACCCCGACAAACCCCGCAACCTGGCAAAATCGGTAACGGTCAAATGAGTTTGTAGAGTTTGTAGAGTTTGTAGCGTTGGTAGGGTTTGTAGAGTTGGAAGTGTGAAGATTGAGAAATTCGAAGATATTAAGGCGTGGCAGGAGGCTAGAGTCTTAGTGGGGATGGTATATGCTGCCGTAGGGGCTGACCGGGGTTTTGGCAGCGACTTCAGATTCAGAGAACAAATTCAAGGTGCGGCTGTCTCCATAATGTCCAATATAGCTGAGGGGTTTTCAAGAAGGTCAACGAAGGAGTTTACCCAATTCCTGTTTATTGCCAAAGGCTCGGTGGCTGAAGTCCAGAGCCAGCTTTATGTTGCTTTAGACCAGGGCTACACAAACCAAGAGAGATTCAAGGAACTTCACTCCAAATCCGACGAAGTAGCCCGCTTAATCTCCGGTTTCATTAGATACCTCTTGAACAAGGACAAACCCCAGGCACTCAAGCAACCCAACAAACTCAGTGAACACGAAGAACTCAACAAACCCAAGAGACTCAAGGAACCCAAATGACTCAACAAACTCGCCCGAAGGTGTTGGCCGGTATAGCTGCCTATAACGAAGCAAGATATGTCGCAAGCATAGTCCTCCAGGCAAGACAATATGTAGACGAGGTCATTGTTGTCGATGACGGGAGCACGGATAACACCGCCAGGGTTGCCGAGCTGGCCGGTGCCACCGTAATCCGCCATCCCCAGAACAAAGGCAAAGGCGCAGCCATCCAGAGCATACTGGCCGAAGCAAGGAGGAGAAATCCAGACGTCCTTGTCTTGTTAGATGCTGATGCCCAGCATGACCCTGACGAGATTCCCGTTCTCATCAAACCTATTTCGGATGGTTTTGACCTGGTCATCGGCTCCCGGGAAGCGCAGGAAGGCAAGACTCCCCTTTACCGGCGCATCGGGAAAAAGGTAATTTTCCGCTCCAGCCGGTTCGCTTCCAAGACCAATGTCTATGATTCCGAATCAGGCTTCCGAGCCCTCTCACCAAAGGCAGTGAACGAACTTGATTTGCAGACGAATGGGTTCGCCGTGGAATCAGAGATGATAACCCTGGCCGCCGATAAAAACCTCAAAATAACCGAGGTGCCCATCTCCAATATATATACCAAAGATGGCTCGACTCTCAACCCCATCAGACATGGCGTAGACGTGCTCAGTCGGATAGTAGTCATGATTTCGCAGAGAAGGCCACTGTTCGTCTTTGGACTGGTCGGTGGTATTTTGCTCGTGATTGGCCTCATTTTCGGGTTCAGGGTGCTTGGTATCGCCAGTACGACAGGCGACCTGGCCGTGGGCAGCGCCATCTTGACCACCCTGTTCATTATCGCAGGCATATTGAGCATATTCACCGGCATAATCCTGAACGCCCTAGGCAGGCGAAAATAAACCTAGCGTTGTGTTCCCCCTTGTCATTCCCAGTACCGATTTATCGGGACGAAGCAATCTAGCCATCTCAACAAACTCCCCCCCTTGTCCTCACGGCATTAGAGCTGTATACTAAATATTAATCTCGGGAGCAACCGATGCTGGAGATAAGAGCTCATGAATTTAAAGGCAAATGCATTAACAACACCCCAATATGCAGAGCATATCCCGTCGTAACAAGGTGCACAGATGAAAATTTGCGTGGTTGGACCATCCAAGCGTTTTTTCAGTGGCATAACAGTCCATACCATATTTCTGGCTAACGCCCTAGCGAAGCAAAATGAGGTTTCAGTTATCTTACTGAGGAATTTGCTTCCTCGATTCTTATACCCAGGGAAGAAACACGTAGGCAGGGATGATTATCTTGTTGAGTTTGCCACAAACGCGAACATCTATGAAGGTATGGATTGGAACTCGCCCCTGAGCTGGTTCAGAGCTTACCGTTTCCTTAAGCAGCATAGCCCAGACGCTATTATAATGCTGTGGTGGACCTCCTCAGTGGCTCATATGCAATTATTCCTGGCTTGGGCAAATAGGTTCAAACTCAAGGCTGTATTGATTCTGGAAATGCATGAGACTATAGACCCACTCGAAGAGAGGATCTTACCTATCAGGCTTTATGCTAAACTGGCGGGTCGGCTGCTAATGCGAATGGCTGACGCCTTCACTGCCCACTCGACTTCAGCAAAGGACCAGATAGCAAGAATTTATGGCGTCAATAAGGACAGGATTTTCGTCAAGCCTTTCGGGCTATATGAGGGCTACAAACGGGATTACCATAAAGACCTAGCCAGGAAAGAGCTAGGCGTCGAAGAGCAGTTTGTCATCCTTAACTTCGGCTCAATCAGAAAGTATAAAGGTATTCCTTATCTGGTGAAGGCATTCTCTGCTCTCCCTGAATTTGTAGCCAACAATTCACGGCTTCTTATCGCTGGCGAAGACTGGGGCGATGATGATGAACTGCACAAGCTAATAGAATCATCACCTTACCGCCACAAAATAACCCTCAACGCCTATTTTATTCCTGACGAAATGGTCCCGGTATATTTCTCGGCAGCCGATGTAGTGGTATTACCCTACTCCGATATTTTCGCCAGCGCCGGGAGTGCTGTGGCCCAAATTGCTATGGCTTATGGCAAGCCCATCATCACCTCAAACTTTGATACCATGAGAGAATGCCTGCAAGAATACGACGGGGTATATTTCACACCTATAGGAGATTTTATAGCTATAGGGGAGGAGATAGCCAAGCTTTACCAACGAGCTAATTCAGGTGGAGCAATATTCTACAATCCTCCCCATGACACATGGGCTAAAATTGCCCGGCAATACGAAGAGATTGTTAATCAAGCTTTAACTCAGTTATGATTGTCAAAATTAAGTGGGGGTGAGTCTAAAAAACTGTGAAAAGAGCTTTGATTACTGGTATAACCGGGCAGGATGGTGCCTACTTAGCCCAATTCCTCCTAGATAAGGGCTATCGAGTCTATGGGACTTACCGGCGCATTTCCACACCGAATTTTTGGAGACTGCAGTATTTGGATATTTTCGACAAGGTGAACTTGATTCCCGCCGATTTGCTGGATACCTCATCAATTGTTGAGGCAGTCAAGGTATCTCAGCCTGATGAGATATACCATCTGGCAGCTCAGAGTTTTGTTTTCGCTTCCTTTGAACAGCCGGTGGGGGCCGGGGAAATCACCGGGTTGGGAGTAACCCGAATCTTGGAAGTGATTCGAGAGATAAACCCCAAGATAAGATTCTATCAAGCCTCCACCAGTGAACTATACGGTCGCGGCAATATTATCCCTCAAACAGAAGGCACTCCTTTTCAACCCTCCAGCCCTTATGCTGCGGCTAAATTATATGGGCACTGGGTGACCAGAATCTATCGGGAAGGTTACGGCATCTTCGCCTGCAATGGCATTCTTTTCAACCACGAATCGCCTTTGCGGGGACTCGAGTTTGTTACTCGCAAGATTTCCAATGCTGTGGCGAAAATTGCTCTTGGGGTGGATAACAAGCTAAGATTGGGAAACTTGGAAGCTAAAAGGGACTGGGGCTACGCTCCTGAATATGTTGAGTCAATGTGGCTCATTCTCCAGCAAGATGAGCCAGATGACTATGTTATTGCTACCGGCCAAACTCATTCGGTCAGGGAGTTTGTGGAAAAGGCTTTCACGGTTGTTGGTTTAGACTGGCAGAAATATATCAAAGTGGATGAGAGGTTTCTTCGCCCTTTAGATGTTGATTTTCTGCAAGGCGATTATTCCAAAGCCAGGGAGAAACTAGGATGGCAACCACGGGTAAAATTCAATAAACTGGCACAAATAATGGTGAGGGAAGATGTAAGCCGCTGGGAAAGGTGGCTTAAAGGTGAAAGGTTCCCCTGGGACGCTCCCAATTATCCCGGCGAAGATAGGATAATATCCCGAATGCTCAAACTGGACAGGTAAACGATGATAGAAAAGATAGAATGGCAGGGGAAAATCCTGGCTTTGATTGTGAGGGCTAGATTCAACAACGAGGGAGTCAATTTTATCACCGACGAAAATAGCCCCCTTCAGGTAGGCGTTCTTAAGCATCCTCAGGGTTTCAAGATAAAGCCCCATATCCATAGAGCTTCCAAGAAAATAATAAACAGCATTCAGGAAGTCCTCCACGTAGAATATGGCCGGATGGGAGTTAATTTCTATGACGATAACGGAGAGCAAATTGGAGGCGCAGTCATAAATATGGGTGACACCATTCTGCTCATTGCAGGCGGCCATGGCTTTGACATGCTGGAAGACTCCAAAATGATCGAGGTCAAGCAAGGTCCCTATGAAGGGGTAGAGCGGGATAAGAAACTGTTAGAAACTGGCGGTGGCTAAAGTGGCTTCTGTTCCTCCGGAGATACTCTATCAAAGAGCCAAATACATCCTGCGAAATGAAGGCTGGCGGGCTTTTGTCAGGCAAGGATTTTCCTTTGTCGGCAACTTGTTCTTCAGCCACGGAAATTACTATATTTACGAGAAGAACCTGAGTTCCACTGACGAGGAAATCAAGTTCAAGCCCAAGATAGATTGCACGCCCAGAGTGATTTCCAAGCCGGATGAATTTGATCAGCTGATTGCCCAGGGCTATGACTTCAGAGCAATGAACTTCAGGCGAAAGCTTGAAAAAGGTGCCTTAGCCTTCTGCTTTTTCGTCGGCAAGGAACTTGTTCATGTAACTTGGCTGGCGCCAAACAAAGAGGCAAAACAGGAGATTGATTATCTCCCGTTCAAAGTGGATTTCAAGGCCGGCGAGGTCTGTTCGGGCGCCTCCTCTACCGATCCTGCTCATCGTGGGAAGGGACTCTTCAGCCCCATTTATTCTCTTATCTTCTCCTATTTAGCCAAAGATGGCATTCTAAAAGACAAATTTACTATCGAAGTAAGCAATGTCGTTTCTCAAAGAGCCCTGGCTAAATTCAATCCTGTAATCACCGGCAAAGGACGTTATCTAAAGATACTCTGGTGGCAATCCTGGAAGGAGAGCCCGATGGAGGGAACTAAACAATGATTCCAGTTTGTGAGCCATTCCTCAGCGGCAAGGAACTTGAATATGTCACTGACTGCCTTAAGAGCAACTGGATTTCCTCCCGGGGAAAGTATATCCAGGAATTCGAGCAAAGCTTTGCCCGCTACTGTGGTTGTCAATACGGCGTTTCGACCACCAATGGGACAACAGCTCTTCATCTGGCGCTGGTTTCGTTGGGCATAGAAGCCGGTGATGAGGTGATTATGCCTACTTTCACTATGATTGCCACTGCCTTTGCCGTGGCTTATACCGGTGCTAAGCCTGTTTTGGTGGATGCCGAGGCCAAGACCTGGAACACGGATGCCAGCCAGATCGAAGCCAGGATTACTCCCAGAACGAAGGTGATAATGCCCGTCCATATCTACGGGCATCCCTGCGACATGGACCCCATAATGAAAATAGCTCGAAAGCACCACCTCCGGGTGATAGAAGATGCGGCTGAAGCCCACGGTGCTGAATACAAAGGTAGGAAAGTTGGTGGCATTGGCGACGTCAACTGCTTTAGCTTTTACGCCAACAAGATTATCACCACCGGTGAAGGCGGCATGGTAGTCACCAACAACGCTGACATTGCTGAGCGGGCAAGGGCTTTGAAAGACCTGGCACACTCCCGAGACAAACGATTTCTCCACACCGACATCGGCTTTAATTACCGAATGACCAATCTCCAGGCCGCCATAGGGCTGGCGCAGTTTGAGAGGATCGAGGAGCTGGTTGATAGAAGGCGGGCACATGCCCACCTTTACAATAGTTTACTCAAAGATGTCGAAGGCGTCAGGCTGCCTCCTGAAAAGAGATGGGCAAAGAATGTCTACTGGATGTATGGCATTCTGATAGAAGATAGCTTCGGTGCAAGCCGGGATGAATTGATGGAAAGACTGAAAGACAGGGGAATTGAGACCAGGGCCTTCTTTATTCCGGTGCATCAGCAGCCTGCTTTTGTAAAGATGGGCTTATTCCGGGGTGAAGGCTACCCCGTAGCCGAGGTGCTATCTCGAGAGGGACTCTATCTCCCCTCAGGCTCAGGGCTGACGGAGGAGCAAATACAAGAGGTCTGCGGGGCAATCAGAGAAATCAGAGGTATCTAGTTCTGCATGGCAAATGGCTGACCGAGGATTGAAAATCTGTGTTGTTACGGGCATCCCGCCCCTCAATTTGCTAGTACTGAATTTCGTCAAAGTTCTGGAGCCAATCGTCGATAGGCTAGTATTAATCACGGGCAATTACCCTCAGAAAGACGTCTTTAGCCCCAAGATAAAACTGATCAACATCGGAAATGATGGCCAGGAGCGACCCATGTTCGTCAAAATACCCAGATTTCTGTTGCTGCAATTGAGGGCCGTCTATCACCTGGCGAAAAACATGTCGCGAGCACGGGCAGTCATCTTTTATCTCGAGGGCGGCACATTTCTACTGCCTATGCTGGCTGCCAGGTTAGCAGGCAAGAACACAGTCATCGTTGCGACTTATTCATCCTCTCGAATTGCCAAGCAACTACACAAAGGCAGCAAACAAGGGATGTTTTTGGTTACGGTGACGTCAGTTTTGGAGAGGCTGAATTATGGACTTGCTGCGAGAATCGTTGTTTACTCGCCAATTCTTGTCAAGCAATTTAGTCTGGAAAAACACCGGCACAAGATTTCCCTGGCCCATGAGTATTTCCTCGACTTTCACAAGTTCAAGATACGGAAGCCCCTGGACCAGAGAGATAGCCTGGTGGGCTATATCGGGCGTCTGAGCCAGGAGAAGGGGATTTTGAACCTTATGGAAGCAATCCCAAAGGTAGTGCAGGCCAAAGACGAGACGACATTTTTAATAGGCGGCGACGGACCACTGCGTAACAAGGTGGAAGAATATGCAAATAAACTAGGTAACAAGGTCAAATTCGTCGGCTGGATTCCCCACGATGAGCTTCCAGACTATTTGAACGAGTTGAGATTGTTGGTTGTCCCCTCCTATACGGAAACAGGGCCCTACATCGCCTTCGAGGCGATGGCCTGTGGCACGCCCGTCCTGGGCACCCCTGTTGGGCTCATGGCTGACGTGCTGGGCGATGGCGAAAACGGATTCATCATGGAGAATAACTCTCCCGAATGTATTGCCAAAAATATCGTCAGGGCCATAAATCACCCCGACCTGGAGCAAATCGCCCGCAATGCCCGGGCTCTGGTGGAGAGGGAGTTCACCCATGAGGCAGCAGTGGAGAGGTATAGAAAAGTGCTCGAGAGCCTCAGGCAGAAAAACTAAGCGAGAGGAGATGGCAGGTTGTAGCTGGCGTAGGGGGCTCAGGTTCCCACAAGCCACCTTGTGAGACAACGGAACTAGTACAGCGGTCTTCAGCCCTTCTTGCCCATAAATAGCAACACACGGCTATATGGGTCTCTGCGAAGGACGTCATTCCAGGCAGGGTCTTACTTACTTCGCTGCCTCCATATTGAGGCTTATCAGAATACCATGCTGTTTGTCCATGTGAGGAATATAAGCCTGAGAATAATCATCGTAGTCTTTATGAATGGTCTGCCGCCAATCATATCTATGGATGTTTTTGAAACCTGCTTTTGTTAATGCCTCAGAAAGAGAAGCATAATCAAACACAATATAATGTGTATTTTCAGGGTAGTCCTGCCTGCCGACTAACGAGCCGATAATCAATCTTAAATCTCCCGTTTTCAGATAAACTTCAACCAACTTTTCAAAATCGGGGACAGCAAGCCGAAGAATACCACCAACCTTTAACACACGATGCCACTCCTTCAAAACATGCTCTATTTGTTGCCTTCCGAAATGCTCAAGAACGTGACAACTGTAAATCAGATCTACCGAGTTGTCATCGAACATATCTAGCTTATCTGCTGAAGTCACATAATCCACATGAGGCAGTTTCCTTATGTCAATATGGACAAAACCAGGGATATATCTATTTCCACAGCCGATATGGAGTTTTTTCATAGCTACCATCCAGAAGATTTCTGAGCTTTATACCACTCAATGGTCCTTCTAAGCCCTTCTCTAAAGTCTGTCTTTGCCTTGAATCCGACTTCCTTCTCAGCCCTCGATACGTCCAGACGTCTTCTTGGTTGACCATCTGGCTTTGTGCTGTCCCACACTATCTCACCTCGAAAACCTGTTAGCTCTAGGACCAGGCTTACCAGATCCTTAATCTTTATCTCGAAACCAGCCCCGATATTTAGCGGCTCTGGTTTATCATATTTCTCGGTCGCAAGGACTATTGCTTCAGCGGCATCTTCTACATACAAGAATTCCCTTGATGCTTGTCCCGTGCCCCAGACCACTATTCTATCCTCTCCGTTTTCCATAGCATCAACACATTTCTTAATCAGGGCAGGAATAACGTGAGAAGATTGCGGGTCAAAATTATCCTCAGGGCCATAAAGATTTACAGGCAAAAGATAAATTGCATTGAAGCCGTATTGTTGTCTGTAAGCTTGAGCTTGCACCAGAAGCATCTTCTTGGCTAAGCCATAGGGAGCATTGGTTTCCTCAGGGTAACCATTCCAGAGGTCGTCTTCTTTGAAAGGAACAGGAGTGAACTTGGGGTACGCACAAACGGTGCCGATAGCGACAAACTTCTCAATCTCGAAAAGCCTTCCCTGCTCCATCATCTGCACACCCATCATCAGATTATCATAGAAGAATTTCCCGGGGTTTTCCCTGTTCGCGCCAATGCCACCTACTACCGCAGCAAGATGGATAACGACATCAGGCTTGGTATCTCTGTACAGCCTTTCTACAGCTTCCATTCTAACGAGATTGTAGTCTTTGCTTCCGGGAGTGAAGATTTCCCTGCATCCCTTCTTCTCCAGCTCTCTTACTACATGCTTCCCAAGGAAGCCTGCTCCGCCGGTGACGAGTAGTCTTTTCGTAGCGAGCCGGTTCAATTCTCAGCTCCTCCCGTAGGATTGATTAAGGCTCTATCAAGCACATTTAGCCCGTGCCTTGCCAGTGCAGCCTTCCCCGCCCCGGGACTTGTCAGCCCCAGAGCTTCCATATCGGCATCTACCATTATTCTAGCAAGCTCTCTAAAGGCTATCTTCGGCTCCCAGCCCAGCTTCTGCCTGGCTTTCGACGCATCTGCTATAAGCACTTCCGTCTCTGTCGGTCTGAAGTAGCGAGGGTCTATCTTGACATACTGCTGCCAATCAAGTCCCGCATAGGCGAAAGTTTCCTGAACGAATTCCTGCACACTGTGGGTCTCGCCCGTTCCGATAACAAAGTCATCGGGCTTTTCTTGCTGAAGCATCAGCCACATTGCCTCGACATATTCAGGAGCATAGCCCCAGTCCCTTTTTGCCTTCAAATTACCCAGATAAAGGTATTTTTGCTTCCCGGCGAGGATATGAGCAATGGCACGAGTTACCTTCCGCGTGACAAAAGTTTCCCCCCGCCGGGGAGATTCATGGTTAAATAGAATGCCGTTGCAAGCGAAAAGGCTGTATCCTTCGCGATAGTTCGCCGTCATCCAGTAGGCATAGACTTTAGCTGCCGCATAGGGACTTCTGGGACGCAAAGGCGTGTTCTCATTCTGAGGTGGCGATGCACTGCCAAACATCTCACTGCTGGAAGCCTGGTAGAACCTGCACTTGCTTCCGCTCTTTCTAATGGCTTCCAGAATCCTGGTAGTGCCAAGAGCAGTAATGTCCGCGGTGTATTCCGGCATATCAAAGCTGACACGCACATGGCTCTGGGCACCCAGATGATAGATCTCATCCGGGTGAATGCTATAGATGACATTGGTTAGCTGACTTCCGTCCGACAAGTCCCCATGATAGAGGAAAAACCTTGCTTGCGGTTCATGGAGGTCAACAAAGAGATGGTCTATTCTAGAGGTGTTGAAGGTGCTTGCTCGACGGATAAGCCCATGCACCTGATATCCCTTGGAAGATAAGAACTCTGCAAGATATGAGCCATCCTGACCTGTTATTCCGGTGATAAGCGCAATTTTAGCCATTACTCAACCTCCGAACGTTGTTTGGTTCCATTATCTGGCACTCCAAGACTCAACAGACTAACGCCATTTGCCTTCAGAGTGTCCGCCAGGTCCACCTCAAACTGCTCCACGAATCTCCGCTTGGTGAAAGGCTGATACTGCTCAGAAGCTAGATACTCCCTGGCAGCCTCTCTAAACGAGGATATGTCTTTGGCCGATAGATTCAAGAGATAGGAATGCAGCCCTGCGTAGTTGTGAAAATCACGCATATCGACGAAGCAGCTCTTCGGTATGTAATTCTCAACATCAGGGGCGCCCAGGTAGACAGGAATGGTTCCGGCGAAAAAACAGTCAAACATCTTTTCTGTTATGTAGCCGGGCATTGCCATGTTTTCAAAGCAAATGGCAAATCTATACCGGCTCAATGTCTCGTATTTCGATTCCACCGGCCCTTTATAAATGGCTCTTAATGCCTTCCTGTTCTTCCAGTACATGTACGGGAAGCTCTGACTATACGGCATGTTACGCAAGATCTGATAGAAAGATATATCCCAGCCATAGCCATAAAGATCAACCGCTCCAAGACCTTGAAGTGCAACCAACGCCCGGATTCTCTCGGAGTAGAGGTCACTAGCCTTTGAACCCCTGTTAACTATGAACTGCAAACTCATAGCATTGCGCCCTCTTCGCAATTGCAGATAAGGGAGTGCTGTCTTGTTTGAGATGATCATGGTGAGAAAGCCCCTGTCTTTGTTATTCCAGAGATGCTCCATAACCCCATTCTCAATCTGAGGCAAGAAGAGTTTCCGCAGATTTGATTGATGGCTAAAATGTCTTTCGTATCCCATCCCCTCGGTATTGTGCACATAGACCCTGTCAAAGCACCTCGTCAGATCACCTATTTCACGATAGAGATGGGGGGCGACAACCGGTGGTTCCAAGATGTAAAACGACTGTAAGCGCACGTTTTCGTGTGCTGCCAACATTCTGTAGTTGTCTATTATTCCTAGCGAGACATAGACATTCAATCTCCCCGACATCCTGTGGTCCAGCAGGTAGTCAGCCGTGTTGACTGGGATCCCTTGCTCAGCAAGTTTCTCCCTCAGAAAGATCATCGGGGCGAATTGTCCATCTCGGTTCCACCTAGACGTTGCCTTAAACATCTCATTATCATAGAATACCGAGTACGAAGGATCAATAAATACCATTACGTCTCTCGGCGACAGATTCATACAAATCTCCTATCTTCTCGGAGCGACGCCTCCCTTCTTCCGGAAATACTTTAGAAGTTCCTGGTTATTTCCCAAGGGGTTAAATGCTTTGAGTTCTTTCCTCGAGAGGATCATTAGTATTTGCTCTCCGCTATCATTTTCATAAATATTCAATTCAGGCCAGGGAAAGTCACGTTCCTGAGACATTCTGGCTATGTCGTCAAAGAAATTGTGCGTTGTCCAATTTTCCATCAGAACGACATAATCCGATATATTGAACATATTTTTTAGAGCCCGAATATGTCTATTTCCTCGCCTGATATGCATCAGCACAGCCTGAGTATAGACTAAATCAACTTTTCCAAAATTGTTTAATATATCCTTCTTGGTAGCATCCGCAACTGCCAATCTGCAAAAGTCCTTTAGATCAGGATGCCGGTGAAGAAGAAAGTCAATCTGATTCTGGGATATATCCACACCGTAGAACTTTGCTTCAGGAAGCAAAAGATGCAAATTATGGATATGGTCTCCACCTCCCACGCCGACTTCTAAAAGAGACTTCGGATTCAAATGATAGATTGTCTCATAGAGTAATTTGTGATTTGGATTCAATGGCAACAGTGTGGGATTCAGCAGGATTTTCCCTTCGATTATTTGATATTCGTCTTTAGACAATGCAAGCGTAAAATCATTGGTAATGTCCATTATTTGACGTTTATATGCCATATGATATTTCCGCCAACTGAAATCATCAACCTTGTAAAAGCGACTGTACTTATTCAAGATGAACCTAACAACATCCTCTGTAATCCTCATCTTCATACCGCACCGTCCTTTCAAAGTCTTTTCAAAAACAAACATAGCTTATAGGGATGGATATCATTGCCCGACGAATCTTCGTATAAATCTCGTTTTCCATGTATGTAGTAACCAATGCAAACTCCTTCCCGGATGCTGACCTCATAATAACACTCTGACGATGAGTCAATAAATGCCATTACATCTTTAGTAGCGATATTCACATAACCCTCCGATTCAACCTGCGCATTGACCAGTGGAGGCTCTTAGCGAGGTATGGCCTGAGATGACCTGAGCCTAAGAGCAGAATCCCGCAGAGCCAGAATGCCACGGTTCTTGGCCGGCCAATGCGCCGCGTAGCACCTCGGAAGGCTCCGGTGGAAACAGATTCTCTCAACAACCTTTTAGCTTCCGTCGACTCCCTCTTATTCAGGTAGTTTATGGCTCGTACTATCTTGTCCAGGCTTCGCTGGAATTCATACTTGTGCAGAACGCTGCGTGGAATATCCAGGACTCCGGATTTGACTGACAGGTGGTAGTCCATCACCCTGAAAAAATCTGCCTCCTCGGTGCGAACGAACGGCCACTGATAGCTACCGTGCGTAGTGCTAACCCGGTAACTCATCAGTTTTTCATCCAGAACAGCAATAGGTCCTTTTTCCAAAATTCGCAACCACATGTCCAAATCTGTCGATGTTCGAAACCTGTCTACATCAAAAGGTGCTAGCTCCTTGTATAGTGTGCCTCTGACCATGCAGCTCGGACATATCAGGAAATTCCCGCTCTCCAAGATACTAAGAAATATCTCAGGGAAATGGTAAACTCTCTTGCCCTTCAATTTGGCTGGCAGTTTGCCCTGTCCGATTATTTCATCGCGATCATTGATTATGCTGGCCATGGTAAACACGGCACCCACGGATGGATTATCGTGAAAGGCTCGCACTTGTCTTTCTACCATATCCGGCAGGTACAGGTCGTCGGCATGAAATACAGCAATATATTCGCCAGTAGCCAATTGAATGCATTTGCTCCAGTTCGCGTGGCCATCAATAAGCCTTTCATTCGTGCGGGTCACCAATCTGGGGTCACTGATTTGCCCTAAGAGATTCGACGTATTATCTGTAGACGCATTGTCCACAACAAGTACCTCTAAATTCTGATAGGTCTGATGGAGAATGGACTGAATGGTACGCATCAGGGTCCTTTCGGCATTGTAAGTCGGAAGGCAGATGCTCACCAACGGCTGACTATGCTGCATTTTCTCGCCAGAACCACTCTCCCTGTTATATCATCAGCGAGTGACCGAGTCAACGGCGCACATCGCACCGCCGCATCTGTTCATATTTTGATCTTCTGAGTCTTTATGTGAACATACACTTCAGTAAGCATATTCTTAACTAAACTGCGGGTATCAGGAGACATAATACGCAGGGATAATGCAAGGTAGAGAATGACAATGAAACTATTTATTGTAACACGTATCCATGCTACCGGTGCGAAGAGGTATGAGAGAAGGACAAACGCCAAGCAAGGCAACATAGCACCGATAGCGTGATTGATGACAGGCCTGATATGGATGCTGACTTTCCCCGCTGTTTGTCGGGCAACATCCCGGGGTAACAACCAGAACACAGTCAGGAAATTGCCCAAAAACATGCCCAGAGCTACCCCGCCAATACCAAGCACTCTGACAAGTGCCAAAGAGATACCTAGATTGGCTCCAGCCTCCAGCCATTCATAGACCACAAGTCTCTTTGTCCGGTTTAAGGCAATAAGTATGGTACCATGGGAATTTACCAATGAAAGCGTATAGGCAAGGCCTCCCAGTGCGACAACTACAAGTAGCCCTCCGTATGCCTGCGGGCCCGCCCAAAGGGTGATAATCTCGCGGGCAAATGCTATCCCCCCTATCCATAATAGCCCACCTAGAATTGGCAATAGATGAACGGCATGGTTATACGTCTGTTGTACCCATTCCCACTGATTCCTTCCTACCGATTGCCCGTACATTGGCCAGAGGGCACCATTAATGGCAGCATATATTGAGAACCCCAGACTAAATAGCGTGAAGGTTACTGCGTAAGGGGTTACCATCTCAGGTCCCAGAAAGCGGCTGATAACCAGGTTACCTGTGCTCCACACAATCGTAGATGCGATACCAAAAACAAGAAACCTGATGCCGCTGGTAAAAATAGAATTGGTAGAGAATTCTTCACCTATCGGTCTATCAGACCTTTGACGGAGTTCCGAACTGGTAAGTAGAAAATGTGAAGCGCATACAATGCTAACCAGAAGCCTTGCGATTCCAGTAAATAGAGCAAGGGTAACCAGATTGCCTTTCAGTAAAAAAACCGTCAGAATTAGGGCAAGTAAACCAGCGATTGTTGTCAAGGAAGCATAGAACCGTTCCCAGTAAACCTTTTGACGCCCAGTGAATCCCGCAGAGAAAACAGTGAGGGGAAGATTCAGCAGAAATAAAATGGCGAGTGCTATCGCCGCCTCAGCCGCCTCTCCATGCAAATCAGCAGGAATCTTTCCTAGAACAACAACCCAGCCCGGAAAGAAATGAGCAATTCCCAGGACCACGCCTAAAGCAACGGCACTGCTGATAAGTAATGGGAATAACGACCGCCGCAAAACCACCCACTGTTCATGTGGTGCTGATGCCTTTGCCGTTAGAGTTGCTGCGGCTGTGGTAATACCCAAATTTGAAAGACCTAAATAGGTAATTACCGAAGATATGACTGCCCAAATACCATATCGAACAACGCCAAAATAATCCAAACCAACGGGCACAGATACTAGTCCTACGAGTATAGAAACAATAGTCGTTCCATAATGGGAAGCTGTGCCCAATAGGAATGTCCTCTTCCGGCCTGGTGCAGTCACTGCCATACCTTATCTATTCGTTTTTCACACGCCTTGCCAGGCATTTCCACTCCACATGCTCCGCAAGCACCCCCCCCCAAAGAAAAGCATTTGGAATGGCTAACACACATGAATCAATTATCCCATAAAAAGGAGAGATTTGGTATGAGCAAAACACCTCCTTCATTAGGCCGGTGCTCGTTTTTAGGCCTCTGACTTGTGCTACAGCTGTGCTGCTGCGATACCCCCTCTAATAGTAAGAATTGCCTCATTTCGTAGCTGCACTGCCGCCCCGGCACCGAGCGGCTTGAGGATGTGCATACCCGACACCATCGCTTGAATTCCCTGCTTTGCTACGCGCTCTGCCGCTTGCAGAGTATTATATAATGTACCACAAGGCTGATACGACGCAAGCAATGATCGAGGCTAGTAGAGAAAACAATGGAGATCGTGTTTCTGGGAACTAATGGGTGGTACAGTACCGAAACTGGTAGCACTTCCTGTGTGCTTGTCGATTCCGATAGGTATTACATAGTCTTTGATGCTGGCGAAGGTATGTATAAACTGGAGAATTATCTCACTCAGAATAAACCGGTTCATCTCTTCCTAAGCCACTTCCATTTGGACCATGTTTTCGGATTTCATATTATAAGCAAGCTCAAATTGGATCAGGGGATAGATATCTACGGTCAAAAGGGCACGCGGAGAACTCTGAACCGTCTCGTTCAGCATCCCTTCACTATTCCTTTCCGTGATCTGCCATTCGATGTCAGGGTTCACGAACTTTCTGAAGGTGCGCACGAAGTCCCTTTTCCGGTAGCATGTAGATTTCTAGTACACGCTGATCCCTGCTATGGTTATAGAGTGACCCTGGACGGAAAAGTCATCGCTTATCTGACCGATACTGCCGTTTGCGATAATAGCCTAGAGTTATGCACTAATGCTGATCTTATGATTCATGAGTGCGCCTCAAAGTCGGGACATTTTGCCACGAATTGGCCTCATACAACCCCGCAAGAAGCCGCAGAATTAGCTGTGAGAGCCGAGGTAAAGCAGCTGTTGTTATGTCACTTCGATGCCTCACTCTATAAGTCAACCGAAGATCGGAAACAAGCCGAGGCAGAGGCCAGGAAGATATTTAGAAATACGATGGCGGCTTTTGATGGAACAACCATCAGGATCTAGTTTCCTTCTTTCTGTTTCTGGCCTGCCCCGATAGGTGTAGCACTTTTCGAATTGCAGCTGGTCACAGCATAGCAGAAGCTGATTTCTTTCTTTGGAACAGGCTAGGGAGCGGATCAAGACCCAAAGGTGGACCGGTCAATTCAATGGAGCGGCTGAGGCTGCGGATGATATCATTTCCCTCACTGTAACGGTATGTTATACTGATTCTGCTCCAACTTGGGGAAAGGGTAACAGCTTGAATGGATTGTTTTGAGGTGATCAGCTATTAAGACTGTCATCCTTTGCGGCGGAAGGGGCATGCGACTACAGGAGGAGACTGAATATCGTCCCAAACCTCTCGTTCCCGTAGGTGGGCGGCCTATCCTCTGGCACATCATGCAGATATACGCCCGTGCCGGCTTTCGTGAGTTCATACTTTGCCTGGGCTACAAAGGCGATATGATCAAGGATTATTTTCTTAATTACGAGGCCATGAGCAATGACTTCACCGTACGCCTCGGTCGCCAGGGGAATATATCGTATGATAGCGTGCATAGCGAACAGGATTTTATAGTTACGCTTGCCGACACCGGCCTGGAAACGATGACCGGCGGACGCATAAAGAGGGTGGAGAAATACGTTGATGGCGATACCTTCATGTTAACGTACGGGGACGGTGTTGCCAACATAAACATAGAAGCTCTGTTGAAGTATCATCATGGGCACGGCCGTATTGCCACGGTAACCTCTGTCCACCCGGTATCCCGTTATGGTGTGCTCGAAATAGGTGATAGGGGGAAGGTATCGAATTTTGCCGAGAAACCTGAGATGAGAGATTGGATGAGCGCAGGATTTTTCGTCTTCAACCGCAGGTTCTTTGCCTACCTTGGTGATAAGGATTGTTATATTGAGTTCGAAACGCTGCAGCAACTGGCCCGTGAAGGCGAACTGATGGCATACAAGCACGAAGGCTTCTTTTTCTCGATGGACACATACCGTGACTACAAATACCTTAATGACTTATGGGACAAAGGGCAGACGCCCTGGATAAAGTGATGAAGAAAACACCATTCTGGCAAGATAGGCCAACCCTTATCACCGGCGCTACAGGCCTGCTGGGTGGGTGGCTCATTAAGCATCTGCTGAATCTAAACGCAGATATCGTCTGCCTGGTGCGTGACTGGGTGCCCAAAAGCGAGTTGACACGTGCCAATCTCATCGAACATGTGAAGGTGGTAAGGGGCGACATCTGCGATGCCGCGCTGCTGGAAAGGACCCTGGGTGAATACGAAATCGAGACGGTTTTCCACCTGGCAGCCCAGACCATCGTCGGCATTGCCAACCGCAACCCGGTATCCACTTTCAATACCAACATCGGCGGCACCTGGATGCTGCTTGAGGCCTGCCGTCGCAGCCCGAAGGTTAAGAGCATTGTTATTGCCTCCTCTGATAAGGCATACGGGCAGCAGGCTAAACTGCCGTATAATGAAAGCACGCCTTTGCAGGGTAAGCACCCCTATGATGTAAGCAAATCCTGCGCTGATTTAATTGCCCAGAGCTACTATTCCACCTATAAGCTGCCGGTTGCCATCACGCGCTGCGGCAATTTCTATGGTGGCGGCGACTTAAACTGGAACCGCATAGTACCGGGTACTATCCGTTCTATCATCCGTGGACAGCAACCTGTGATACGCTCGGATGGCCAATTCGTGCGTGATTATTTCTACATAGAGGAGGCCACGGCTGCTTATATGATGCTGGCGGAGAAGGTGGCAGGCAATTCCGCCCTGCATGGAGAGGCCTTTAATTTTTCCAATGAAACTCCGGTATCCGTGCTGGAAATTGTTGAGCGTATCACCAAGATCATGCGCTCCAGCCTCAAGCCTGTCATCCTCAATGAAGCCAGCAATGAAATCAGGGAGCAGTATCTGAGTTCTGCCAAGGCGCGCAAGTTGCTGAAGTGGAAGCCGCTGGTTACACTGGATGAAGGGCTGAGCCGCACGATCTCCTGGTACCGCGACTTCCTCTCGAACGAATAACATTCCGCCTACAGAAGAGGAGAGGTGAGCATCCAGGTGCCCGTTATGTTATGTCCTCAACGTATCCCATTTTCGGCGACTGTCTGCACGTAAATGTCCGAAGTCACATCCAGGCATTTCCAGACATGACCTCAACGATTTGCGTATCTAAGTCATCAACATCTTCTTCTTCGTTACAGCAGGCTGTCACGACGCTTGTCAGTTTCATAACCCACCTTCAATCAATTGGTAACCTAAATTCCGCGCTGGTAGATGAGCTGTTTCAAATTATCATCATATGCATAAGGGCTGTCAATCATTTCAATCATAATCGGCTGGTCTTGTGCACATGGCTTTAGTAGCACTTCCCCTCGCATCAATTCCCTGCAGGATATCTGACCTTTTTGCAGGGGAATTGCCAAGTAAACGTCATTATCTGTTAGTGCATGCCCCTCGGCCAAATCCCGCCTGGCATATACTCCTCGGATTAATGCATCGAGATAGTCGATTTCTTTCTTTGGCGCAATTCGTTTCTGAACACCAGGGCCTCCGCACATTTCCTTGGCTTTTTTATAAGCCTTAAACCACTCGTCAATCTGGTGCGGCAGCGAACAGTAGGCAGAGACTGCAATATTGTCAGCTTCAATATCAATATGGCGCTCGAATGTCCGGGCTCCTTTTGCATAAGCGATCGTTATCGAGGTAGTCCAATCATGGCATTCATGGGTAGAAAAACCAATTACATGATTTGGATAGCGACTGCGCAGGTAATCAATCTGATTCAGTTCCAGCTCGGAATCGTCAGTGGGATAGATCGATACACAGTGATTGATTGCCAAAGAAATGTTACGATTTTCAAAGAATAGGACCAAATCATCCAGGTCTTTAACCGGGGAACCGCCGGTAGATACGATCACCGGTTTCTTGGTTGTGGCAATTTTTTCGATTATAAACCAGTCATTGACATCCGAGCTGCCAATTTTTATTATCTGGATACCCAAATCCACACACAAATCGACTGACTTTTCGTCAAAGGGAGTGGCCATCGGTATGCAGCCATTTTTTCGAATAGCATTGACAAGTACAGCCAGATCCTCATCTGATATCTGGGTATCCAGAGTTTTCTTGATATACCGTATATCTGAACGGTCTCGGAAATCTTTGTGGATAAATGTATCGACATTTCTAAATTGCAGTTTGATTCCGGCCCGTACATTATTGAACCGGACAATGCGAGCATAATCTTCGATGATTCGAAGTCCCCGCTTGGTGCTTCCCCAATGGTTATTCGCTAATTCCAAAACAAATAAGTCCTCAAACAAATCCCTTTTCATTAGCCTGCCCTCCTTTAAAGACATTGCACACATCATCTAGTCGATTTAAAAATCTAACCAGTCGAATATTGTTAAACTGGTGAACATCGCCATAGCCATAGGCTGCAACAGCGAAATTCATTCCGCACATTTGAGCAGCGGCGGCATCATCAATAGTATCACCTACAATAAGAGTCTTTCCAGGATCTAAGTGATGCTTTTCCACCAGGTATCTGACCATCGCCTCTTTTGATTGAATATTCGTATGGCCCATATCCGCCGTAACAACTTCCTTAAAGAAAGGTAACAAGCCGAAGCGGGCGACGATCTGCTTGACAGGTCGGAATCGTTTGTTAGTCACTAGAAAACAGCCGATACCCCGTTCCGTCAACCATGAAAGAGTATCAATTACATGCTCATAAACCCTGGTTTTTTGCCAACCCGTATCATCATAGATTAAACGGAATTGCACCGCCAGTTTTTCCATCGTATCTGCCAGGAGGTCCGGAAAGAGCAGTTTTATTAATTCAGGCAACGGTGGTCCAATATACGGCCGCAAGTCAGGCAATTGCACAACTGTCTCCGGCATGATCAGCTTGATTGATTCGGTAAGGGCATATTCTATGCCAGGCAGAGAATCAACCAGAGTGCCGTCAAGATCGAAAATAGCAGTCTTATAGTCCGACATAGCATTAATTCACTCTTGACTTGAATCAACCAGCATATTTTCCAGAAATTCCTCACGGTCTAGGAAAGGGTACATATCCTCTAAAGGAGCAGTGACGATCCTTCCGTCAGGCAATTGTCTGGAGCTTGCCCTTGGCTCGAAAGATTGTTCCGGATCCAGCATCACTTCGCATATTACAGGTCCCTTCATCTGCAAAATCTCTCTTAATTTATCTTCAAATCCGGCCTCATTCAAACGGAGAGATGGGAGTCCATAGGCTTCTCCCACCTTGACGGTATCAGGGAACGTGAGGCCGCTTTGGGGACCTTCCCCGATCAATTTCCCAAAGAAATTCTTCTGAGTGCTTCGGATTGAAAGGTAACCGTTATTGTTGAGCACAAATAGCTTAATATTTAGGCGGTTGTGAACGACAGTTTGCAATTCCTGTATATTCATTTGAAGACTCCCGTCTCCTGCTAGGCAAATTACCCGTTTCCCGTTTTGCGCGAATGCAGCACCGATGGCGGCTGGTAGATCGTATCCCATAGAAGCTGCCCCAGAGTTGGAAAACAGCCGTTGGCCCTTTTTGATGAAGGCTGTCTGAAAGGACACAATACAAGCGGAGGCATTCCCAGCGACCACCACGTCATCTTTGTCCAGGCAGCCGAACAATGTGTCCATAAAATGGTAGGGATTGATGGCTCCATTATATATTCGCTGGCGTGAGGAAACGGCTGGATACCGAACAAGTCTTTCTTTGCACCATGCCAACCATTCCACATGTCGATGCTTATCAAATCTCCTGGAATCAATGAGGCCATTCAATACCTCGAGAAATATCCTGGCATCACAATGAATTGCAAGATCTGGCTTGACTGTTGGCTTATTTAGCTCGGCCTCATCTATATCAACCTGTATCTTATACGCACTGTGTGCGAAGGAACGCCAATTATAGCTTACCTGGCGTATATTCAATCGGCTGCCTATTATCAATAACGTATCCGCATTTTGTACAACAAAATTTCCTGCCCGCGTTCCAATTGTCCCGGGCCGCCCACAAAACAACGGATCGTCAGACGCAATCAAGTCATGCGCCCAGGCAGTTGTCACCGGTATACCGAGTTTGCGAATGACGGTACAAAATATGTCAGTCGCGCCGGCCAGTCTGACCCCTGTGCCGACCATTATTACCGGGCGTGAAGAAGTCCTGAGTTTCTCCAGAACAGGACTGCACTTCTTCTTAATCTCCTGCCTATCCCATGGGAAAGCATCTTCGTCCCTACTGTAGGGAAGAAGAGCTGTCTCATCAACTAGACTGGATTGAACATCTATCGGGATATCCAACCAACAGGGTCCCGGGCGTCCGTTTTCCGCCAGATAAATGGCTTTCTCTAGATGATAACGGATACTCTGTGGGTCGTTGACCGTAGTGGCGTACTTGGTGATACCTTTGACCATGCTGATAATATCCGCCTCCTGGTCGCCAAGCTGGCGAAGGCCTGGTATCTGATAAGTCGCCATCATCGTTTCACGCTTTACCTGCCCGGATAAAATCAGCAATGGGATAGAATCAGTCCACGCCCCAAACACACCGTTCAGGGCATTGATTGCTCCAGGTCCGGAGGTCACATTGACCACACTGATCTGGCCTGTGACCCTAGCATATCCTTCAGCTGCCATAGCACAAGCTTGTTCATGATGGTTGCAAATACACTTAATGCGCTTCTCTACGCCAAAAGCATTATTAAGGAACATCGCGTTGCCACCGGCAACCATAAACACGTGCCGCACACCGCTATCCGCCAATTTTTGTGCAATGTAATCAGCAACTCGTACCATTATGTAATTCTATTACCTATCAAACCGCTTTTGCATACATAACCAACTCAAATCCATTATGTTTATGCATACGCATGTAAAACTTGTATCCTAAATCCCAGCTATTGATTAATAATGGTATTTGCCACATATGTTCTGGCCGGTGATAAATACATATCGCTAAGCCTGGCCGATTTTCACGGATAATCCGCTTGGCACCCATCAATCCATCAACTTCCGCTCCTTCTATATCGAGTTTAATTAGATTCGGCTTAAAAGGGCGCAGGACATCATCTAAAGCAGTCGCCTGAATTGAAATATTACCAGATGAAAGCAAATGGCTTCCTTCGCCAATATTACTGGAAAAATACAGTTGCTGTGTTGAAGAGTATATGGCGCAAGGCCATAAATAGATTTGACAGCTTGAGACAGAACATAGATATTTTATGAGTTCATTTAGATTATCTGGATCAGGCTCAAATACTGCAGCAGCTTCAACGGGATACTGAGAACTAAATACTGATCGCAAAGTATCACCATCAAAAGCTCCCCCATCCACAAGCCTGAGCGGAGCATCCCATACTAGAAATCCCGTTGGGAAATATGGACAATCTTGCTCAAGAGGAGGCAGCACATCATAATCACCAGTCAGCCGAAATTTCAATAACTTCAGATAAAGCTGCTGGCTTGGTTCGTCTGCCCAGATCGAATAACCTTTTGAAATATCCTCTTCCCACTGCTTATAATTTGATCTGGACGTTAACCAGAATCGATCTCCCACCTCCTCAGCAAAATGATCGAAGAATTCAATAAGAGTGATAATCCTTCCATAGCCTCGCTTAAGTAGAGCTTTGATGATTGGAGGAATTTCTACATCTCTATTATGAAGAGCAATAATTACCCCGGTTTGCCGTCTTTGCGAGAGCGGCACATCATCCCAATCCGGCGGGTAAACCGGTATTCCGTTCCACTGCTCGCCGGCACTGGCCTTACGATCCAGAAATGCCTCAACCTTAATGCCTTGCGAAGTCATTACACGGCAAACGTCTTTCCCCATATTACCTGCGCCATAAATAAAAATTGGACTATATGCATCATAAAAGGGAGACCCTTTATAAGAAATTGCATACTTTTTAATAAGTGCGGCAATATCATTCTGCATTTTAGAAATCTACACCTAGACTAAATATCTTGTTAGGCAGGCCATATTTTCGTATAGTAGCTTCTATTTCCGTTTGATGCAATGTTGAGGTGATTAATATTGGATAATTCAAACCGATAATCTGTTCAGGTGCCTTGACTTCGATCCCATTAATGAATTGACCTTGATTAATCGGATTCCCATCCACAAACGCCTTTATTTTCGCCTCTTTCAGGCAAGTCGTAGCCAATAGTTTCATTGCTAATTGCCCTGTCCCCCACGCCAATATCTCCGGAGCTTCGTCAAGGATCATTTTTATCCTGGCATCCATCTTATCCATCATACCTTGAGACCGAAAGATGTATTCCTTGACTCGCTCTAAGGAGAGTGTGTCCCTAAAAACCTCTCCCTTACGATGGCTACTAGTGGTGTCATGTGTAAATATAGTATAAATTACCGGGTATGCAACTCCTGGTGCAGTATGAATCGTTCTATTACCTTGACTAAGTGGAACGAGTCTAACCTGCGAGAAAAGGTTCGAAAGGCCAACTAACGAAAAGTGGTTGATATGTTCAGTGTTAAAATCCTGGAAAGGAGCATATAAGTATTCAGTATATCTAGTGGCGTCAGGCACTTCGATATATGCTAAGCCTGACTCAGTCATTAGATTCTTGATACAAACCACAGCACTTTGAAGATCCTTGACGTGTTCCATCACGTGAGAAAGAATTACACAGTCATACTTCTCCAATCTATCATCCAGAGATGACAAAGAACCAACAAACGCCTGTATACCCACATTCGCTATAGTCCTTGAAACGCAAGTTGGAGATGGATCCAGCCCTACTAAGTTTCGATAGCCCATCGCTTTCAGTGACTTGAGCAACCCTCCGGTAGCACATCCTATATCTATGATCCTCGCTCTCTTGTCAGGCAAAAAACCCGCAATGCATGCCGCAGTTCGTTGCAGCCGTTCTGCGTCGAATGCGGCTTCTCCGCCTCCGGTCGAAACACTAGTATCCTCATACTTCGAGAATTCCGAGTAGAAAGCGTCGTAATCCTTCTGAGGAGTTGTTATATCCGCGTAAATAAATCCACAGTGCTCGCAGCAAACTACGTCGTGACTATTTTGTAACGGATTGCTCTCGGGTAGTACAAATTGCAGGGTATGCAGAACTTCGCAGAGATTGCATGAACAAATAGGGCAAAGGCGAAGTGAAGTCTTCTTCATTTTAGCCACTGCATGGTTTTCTCAATAGCCTGTTCAAGCGAGACCCAATTTTCAAGCGCCAACTCACGCCGGGCACGCTCAATGGATGGCACGTATCGCTGTGGCGGGCACGCAGGATCCGCACGTTGGGCAATGGTTACTTCAATACAGGGGTTCACCAATTGGCACACTAAACCGGCAAGGTCTGCGATGTTGATGCTTCTATCCGAGCCTGTATTGTAAGGCCGGCACGATTGTGCCTTGAACAAAATTGTCCAGAGCCAGATGGCAAGGTCGGCCGCGTAGAGATAGGAACGGTATGGAGTACCATCTCCATTGACGCAGACAGGGCCACCTCGACAGGCATCGCGGATGAAATTCCCGATGGCAAAGTGGGCATCCAGGGGCAGATAGGGGCCGACGAAAGCGAAACAGCGAGCAATCTTGGTTTCCAACCGATATTGTTGTGCATAAAGGTGGCAAAGCATCTCTGCAGCCCTCTTTCCTTCCCCATAAGCTGAGTCCGGATCCATGGGGTCCGGCGCACCGAGGTAATCTTCAGAGACATGTGTCATTTCGGATGGTTGTTTACCGTAGACGGCCCCGGAGCTTGTCAGAAGGAACTTGAGCGTCCCGTGAGTTCGAGCGAATTCAAGGGTTCGGCGAGTGCCCTCAACAATTGTGTCAAACATCAAAAGAGGGTCCTCCTGATTGAGCTTTGCGCTTGCTTCCGTCGCGGCATGAACTACGAAACGGAAATTGCCTTCTGGAAACTTGAAAGTCCGCACGTCGCCTTTAAGCAGGCTGACCGACGGATGGTTCGCCATGTGCGGTGCTCTGGTGGCAAAGGATTCAGGATGCCGGCTGAGAACAAGGGCCTTTGCTCCGAGATTCAAACGATCATTAGCATGGATGAAACTCTCCAACAGCCACAACCCAAAGAAGCCGGTCCCACCCGTTATGAATATGTTCTGGCCTTGCACTTCTTTCCAAAGATGCGAAGTGTGTTTGAGGATATGGCTCAGATCTTCTGTATCAACGCCTTTCAACACGGCTGACTACTCCCAGGCATCAATGTGGATACTGTGTCCCATCACACCCACATCCCGAAGCTGTTTTAACAGAGCTTTCAACATTGCTGGCGGCCCAGAAAGATAAAAGTTAGAATTCGTGGGCTCCGGATTATGCTGCCAGACGGATGCAATTGTAATGATCCCCGGCAGTTCATCTGACGCCTTTTGTTCCAGGTGCTCCACAAAATAGAAAGCCTGAAATTTGGTCAGATCTCGTATGCATCGATCAACAAGTGAGCGGTAAACCAGCAGGCGGTGGTGACGCGCGCCGTACAATAGTGTTACATGGCAGGGCGGGTTGTCAACCAGGTCATGCAGAAAAGCAGTAAATGCCGTAATGCCCGTCCCTCCAGCAAAAAGGACTACTGGGCCGCTTACATCGACGAAGAATTCGCCATAGGGCATTTTGACCCATACCTCGCGCCCCGTAGCGATTTCCTTCTCCATCCGGGCCGTGTAACGTCCTCGAACTGAATAGGTGAACTGGACCTTGTCACGTTCACGTGTTGATGAAGCAATAGAGAACACGCGTGATTCCGGCCAGAAGCCCGCCGGATCGTACGGATCTAACGCAAGGTGGAAAAACTGACCGGGTTTGAAGCGCGGTAACGGAAGGCCGTCCGGGACAAGGTCAACCGTGTAGACGTGCTCACCATGAGATACAACATTCTTGACCTGGCAGCGCAACTTCTGAGGGCTCGCCATAACTAACGTTCACCATTCATGAAACGGGCAAACGTATCCGCAACCTTGTCCAATTGCGGCTGACCGATTCCGGGATAAACGCCGATGAAAAAGGTATTGTTCGTAATCAAGTCTGTATTGTTTAGGTCCCCCACGATCCGGCAGTTAATGTTCTCAAAAGCCGGGTGCCGCAGCAGGTTTCCGCTGAAAAGGTTGCGAGTCTCAATCCGGTTAGCCTCCAGGAACTGGGTTAGTTCATTGCGGGTGAACCCTGCATCCGGCTGCACGGTCATGGCAAAAGCAAACCACGAGGGATCGGAATGTTCGGTGGCAGAGGGCAGGATCAGACGGCCTTCGTAGGCTTTAAGGATGTCCATTAAACGACGGTAGTTCTGTTTGCGCCGGGCTATGAAGCCTTTCAATTTGTCTAGCTGGGCGCACCCCACTGCAGCTTGCATTTCGGTTAACTTGAGATTATAACCAATGTGGCTGTATACGTATTTATGGTCATAACCAAAAGGGAGGCTGCCGAACTGCTGGGAAAACCGCTTTCCACAGGTATTGTTTTCCCCACCAGAACAATAACAATCACGCCCCCAATCGCGAAACGAGCGTACAATTCCTGCCAATTTGTCGTCATCGGTCACCACACACCCACCCTCGCCCATGGTGATATGGTGAGCCGGGTAAAATGACATTGCGGCAAGGTGGCCGAAGGTCCCAGTCAGTTTCCCCTTGTACCGAGAGCCCAAAGCATCGCAATTGTCTTCGATCAACCACAGGTTGTGATTCTTGGACAGGCTTGTGGCTACATCCAGATTGAAAGGGACGCCCAGTGTGTGTGCCATAAAGATAGCCCGGCTTTTGGGAGAAATCGCAGCTTCCAAACGATCAGGAATGGCCGTATAGTCGCCCAAATTGACATCCACGAATACAGGGATTAACTGGTTTTGAACGATCGGCGCGACCGTAGTGGGGAAGGCCGCGGCCACCGTAATGACTTCATCGCCCGGCTTAAGGCGGCGTTCCCCCAATTTTGGTGAAGTTAATGCTGATAATGCCACCAGGTTTGCAGAAGAGCCGGAATTGACCAACACCGCATTGGATAGCGCAAGGTACTCTGCGAAACGATTCTCGAACTGCTCAGCGTATCGGTTAGCGGTCAAAAAAAAGTCCAGGCTGGCGTCCACAAGATTGAACAGCTCTTTTTCATCGAAAACCCGCCCGGCGTAGTGAACCAAGTCAGAGCCTGGGTCAAATTTCCGCGAACCGAACTTTTGACGGTAGTACTGACGCACTAACTTGAGGATTTCTTCGCGTGTTTCCAATTATTTCCCCGGCTTGATTTACTCATCACCCAACTACAGCTCTTCGCATCAAACTTACGTCCTCTTTATCTATTGCTCCAAATACACATAATACCACAAGGTAGAGCGCTAATTGGTGAATAAGCTCGAAATTGCTCAACCACGGCTTCTGCACAGCTCCCGCCCCACTGGTAATGATTGCTGTGTTTTTACTCAGGATTCGTCTGAGCCGAGATACTCGAAAATCTTCACGGTTGTCGTGTTGATGGTGACATTGGCCCCAGCTGGATAAACGCGCTCATAGGTGCTCAGTGCTTCGAGGGGCACGATGCTACTAAATGGGTCGACACCCACTATTTCGTAGTTCCCGGACGTCTGGTTTGCAACATACGCTTGGGCTTCTTCATAGGTAGGGAAGGGCTGCCCACTGGTGACTTCTTTGTACTTCTCTCCCGTGCTGCCTGCCTTCTCTTCATAAGATATGACTATGGGCTGCGTGGGAGTCACGTTTTTCCCATCAAAGTTGTAGAGCCTGGCTACCATGGATTCGTAGTAGGCACGGTAGTATAACATTGCCCATCGGCTGCCTTCCTGCAGCGGAATGTAGTAAACCCCGTAAAACTCGTCCTCGCTCTTGTTTGCCCATCGCGCCATGGCGTAGAACTTTGAGGTTGTCATCATAAAGTCAATCATCACATATTTCGTACCTTCCCTGCCCGCGACTTCGCTAGCTGCGGTTTCATTCTGGGCGGTAAAGAAGTGGCCAGCTTGGACAGCCCCAGATTGCATAGGATTAGCATTGGGTATGCGATGGCCAATCTGCATTATGAAGTGGCCGTAGTCCCACCAGGACATCACACCGTAGGCAGATTCGGGATATTCGAACTCATCCCAAGGGGGATATAGCTCATAGTAGAAATCCAGGTCATCAAAAGGTTCGGGGCTGTTATCCCTTAGCCACACAAGTGAGTTATACCATCCCCCGTCCATAATCATATTTGGCGACCCGGCAAGTGCTTTAGCCGAGGAAATACTGGGCAAAAAGACAATGGCGAATAGGACTATTCCGACAACGATGACCCTCGCCCAGGCGCCTCTCGGCTGCATAAATCCTCCGCCTTTCGCTTGTTCTCTGCTCTTCTTTTCCTTCTTCTTGAATTTCTTAACCGCCTTCACTGCTTCCTTAGACTTAACCAGCAATTTCTTTAAGCCGGCGATGTCCAGCATTTTCCAGCAGAAATACCCCGTCAGCAACGCGGCGCTTACGGTATAGTAGTAACCAAAGCGACGCTGCCCCAGGACTGCCAGCAACATTATTATGCTCCATACCAGGAACAGGATTTTGTCGCCCCCTTTCCCCTTGATAGCGACATAGATAAGCATGCCAATGGAAACAAGCGAGATGAAGAAGGAGGCGCCGAAGTTGGACGAGGCCATTGCGAAGGAGAACCTGCCATAAGGAAAGAGAAGAGGTGAGACCTCCATGACGGTCAGCATAGCGCCACGCGGGGCGAAGATGCTAAATAGGCTGAACATACCGTTAAACAAGGAGGGGTTGATGCCCCGCAAGGCAGCAAGCCCAACTACGCCCAGTCCTAGCAAGGCCAAAGGATAGTAGACAGGTTTCAAACCCTTGCGTGCCATGAGTCTTGAAACGATAGCCAAGGCAATAGGTATGACTATGGCGATCAACATAGCAGCATGATAGATATCGAGACTACCTACACCCAATATGGGAAGAAGCATGAGATAGGCAACAAAGAAAAGAGGGGTGCCAATAATGCACAGATAGTCAGTCGATTTGTGCCTCACGTGGTCCACGATGAACTGGATCACCAGGTAAATAAATATGATGAAGATGAACAGCAGGCCACCCTGCCAGGAAAGGAGATAAAGACCCAGGAAGATGCCGGCCAGCAGGGTGTAGACGAGAGGTTTCCTTACAGTCGACCAGTCTCTACTTAGAATGTGGGCGAAGGAAATCTCTCTTTCTCGAGCTCGTTTGATGGCCATTATAAGAAAGAGCATGCAGACGGTGCTAAACAAGACCTCTGCTACGTGATGGTCGGTAAAGCCAAGCAAGGAACGATGCAGAAATTCGCTGGGTATGATCATGACTAGGGCCGCCGAGATTACGCCCACCCAGCGGTTGAACAGTTCCTTGCCTATGAAGTAGACAGGGATGAGCGTCAGGGTGCCCAGAATAGCGGGCATGTAGGCGGCCACTACCTCCATGCTATGTAGACTCGGTGTTGCCCCTTTCACAAGAAAAATAACGGCAGCGACAAGCCAGGCAAAGAACGGCCGAATAAGCCCGACACCCCCTCCAGGATATAACTGATAAGGATCAAAGGTATTGAAGTGGGGAAAGTTGTGAAACACAGTCTCTATGTGCCGCATGTTATAGTAGGCATCGGTCTCCCGAAACCAGACTGTCTCATTATTGACAAAAACCTGGTCATAGGGCAGGGCCAGGCGTAGGTACAGTGAGATGCCACAGAGAGCCGCTAAGATCACGCCCACTACGATTAATGGGAGAAACTTTCGTCTTATTTCTGGACTTTGCTCGCTCATTTAAGACTCCTGCAAGGAAAATATTGTGCCCATTATAAACCTAATGCGCCAGATATTACAATACACCATGACCGACGAGCTCCTTGAGGCAATTTGTTGAAGCCGAAGCCAGATTTAGCCTATAATTGCCTGATGCGAACTTATCGCGCCGTCAGTTTGAATGTCCTGTGGTTCTTGGTCGCTCTAAATGTCCTGATCTTCATAATCACCCTGCTAAGGCCACAATCAGTAATCAATCTCCTTGGGTTGACACCAGGGCTGCTCTCTCAACAACCGTGGACCATCGTAACCAGCATGTTCGTCCATGGTGGGTTTGCGCACATACTATTCAATATGATAAGCCTCTACTTTCTAGGAAGCTTCCTCATCCGGGCAGCAGGAGAGAAAAGCTTCCTGGCAGTATTTTTTCTGGGAGGGCTGGCGGGGAACATTCTCTTCATCCTTCTCGCAGATCCATATTCGACAGGGATAGGAGCCTCGGGAGCCATTTTTGCCCTTGGTGGAGCCCTGGCGGTGATGCTCCCCAGAGTACCAGTCCTTGTATTTCCCATTCCGGTCCCCATGCCGCTCTGGGCAGCAATCCTGATCTTCCTTCTGTTTTCTTTCCTTCCCGGCATAGCCTGGCAGGCTCATCTCGGCGGGTTGTTGCTGGGACTCATAGCCGGTCTCATTCTCAGGAAAAGAAGGCGAATTTACTCTTTGTGACGGTTTGGGCCATACCGACCGAACTTAGAGTCCTTCTCATAAACTCATATAGAAACCCCCTCCCTCAAAGGGAGAGGGTCTGGGTAAAGGTGAATTCCCACGTCTCTAACTTTCTCCCGCGAGGGGAGAGAGAATTATAGTTGTTTGTTCAGTCAACTGTAGGCCAAGCTCACGGGGTTACAGAAGATGGAGGCAAAAGAGATTCGTTTTCAAGCCGACGGACTCGAGCTTGCCGGTGACCTTCGTGTTCCTTCAAAAGGCAAGGTTCGCCCTGCCTTGTGCATCTGTCATGGCATTCCCGCTAATCCCCCCAATCCCACAGACAAGGGCTACACAGTACTGGCGGAGCGGTTCTGCAATGCTGGCTTCGCTACCTTAATCTTCAACTTCCGGGGCACGGGAAAGAGCCAAGGTAATTTAGACGTACTGGGCTGGACCCGTGATTTACAGGCTGCTCTTGATTTCCTTTGCAGTCTAGAAGAGGCAGATAAGGCCCATATCTGTCTGCTGGGATTCAGTGGAGGCGCGGCCGTTTCCGTTTATGTTGCCGCTCATGACCCTAGAGTATCTTCAGTGGTAACCTGTGCCTGTCCTGCAGACTTTCGCTCTCTCCCTCAAGGAGAAACGCCCCTGGACACCATCCAACGGTTTCGCCAGATTGGGGCAATCAGGGACAAAGACTTTCCGTCCTCTGTAGAGGTTTGGCAGAAAGGATTTGAGATCGTTTCTCCCATCAACTGGATTGATAGGGTTTCCCCCCGTCCCTTGCTTCTGGTTCATGGAGATGCCGACGAATTGATACCCCTGGAGCACGCCCGCAGGCTCTACCAGAAAGCTAAAGAGCCTAAAGAACTAAAAGTGATACCCGGTGCCAAGCACAAGATGCGCCTGGAGAAGGCAGCAATGGACTTTGTCCTGGGCTGGCTCAAGGCCAGGTGCTAAAGAAAAGAGGTCAACGCTTTATCTTACCAGCTTGGTTTATTAGCCAGTACTCCATACTGTCGGCCAGTGCCAGCCAGCTAGCTTCGATGATGTTAGTGGAGCTGCCCACCGTTCGCCAGTTCTCCCTGCCGTCGCTGGATTCGATGAGCACCCGCACCTGCGAAGCAGTGCCTGCGGTTTCCTCCAAAATCCGCACCTTATAGTCAATGAGTTTCACAGCAGTCAAGTCAGGATAGAACTGGAGCAAAGCTTTACGCAGAGCTTTGTCGAGTGCATCGACTGGGCCATCCCCTTCAGCAGCCGTGTGCACTACCCTGTTGTCCACCTTCACTTTGATGGTGGCTTCTGACAACGGCTCTTCCTGATTTCCTCTGGTGGGCGGACGGCGCCGTTTCTCAACCACGACCATGAAGTCGACTAGCTCGAAAGGTGCCCGATAGTCAGGCTGAACCCGCCGGAGTAGAAGGTCGAAAGACGCCTCGGCAACATCGTATTGAAAACCCTGCTTCTCCAGTGATTTGATTTGCTCCAGCACCCTCTCAATCTCCTTACCTTTGGGGACAGGTAGCCCGCGCTCCTTAGCTTTAAAGACAATGTTCCCCTTGCCAGCCAGCTCAGAAACGACAACACGCGGGCGGTTCCCTACCAGACTTGGTCTTATGTGCTGATAGCTATCTTCCCATTTTATTATGCCTGATACGTGAATCCCGCCCTTGTGAGTAAAGGCGTCGTCCCCTACATATGGAAGCCGGTCGTAATGAGGCATGTTGGCCAGTTCTGATATATAGCGAGATACGTCGCTGAGTTTATTCAGTTGCTTGTCGGTAAGGCAGTCAATGCCCATCTTAAGCTTCAAAGTCGGTATGATAGAACAGAGATTGGCGTTGCCACAGCGCTCACCGTAGCCATTAATGGCCCCCTGGACCTGAATGACTCCCGCTTCCACCGCAGCCAGGGAGTTAGCTACAGCAAGCTCGGCATCATTATGGGTATGAATACCCAGAGGAGCAGGACTTGCCTTCAGCACAGCTTCAACAGCCTCTGTTATCTGTTGCGGCAGGCTGCCGCCGTTGGTATCACAAAGAACCACACATTCTGCGCCGGCTTTGGCTGCAGCCGCCACTACCTGCAAGGCATATTCAGGATTATCTCTATGGCCATCGAAGAAGTGCTCGGCATCGAAGAAGACTCTGAGCCCTTTTCCCCCGAGGTAACTTATGGAATCTGTAATCATGCCGAGGTTTTCTTCCAGCGTCGTCTCCAGAACGCGAGTCACCTGCTTATCCCAGGCTTTTCCTACGATAGTCACAACATTGGTTTTGGCTTGGAGCAAGGCCTGGAGATTAAGGTCTTCCTCCGCCCGGCAATTTGAGCGCCTGGTGCTGCCAAAGGCCACCAGAGTAGAATGCGTCAAGCGCAGATTCCGTGCTCTGGCAAAGAACTCAGAGTCTTTGGGGTTGGAGCCCGGCCAGCCACCCTCAACGAAGTCGATGCCTAGCTCATCTAGCTTCTGGCAAATCCTGAGCTTATCTTCAACGGAAAAGGAAATGCCTTCCTGCTGAGCGCCATCCCTTAGAGTCGTATCATAAAGCTGTATTCTTGCCATGAGGACTCTCCTTAACCCTTCAGCTGTTGAGCAATTAAGTCTCCCATCTCTTTCGTGCCTACCCTGGTTTTCCCGTTCGACATTATATCGTAGGTCCTATAACCTTGTTCCAGGGTCGCCAGAACAGCATTTTCGATAGCCTGAGCTTCCGTCTCCAGAGCGAAAGAATAGCGAAGCATCATAGCTACGCTCAGGATAGTGGCGATCGGATTAGCCAGGTTTTGCCCCGCTCGACTAGGAGCGCTGCCGTGAATCGGCTCATACATGCCAAAGGTTTTTCCCCTGGGAATTCCCGCTAAACTGGCCGAAGGGAGCATACCCATGGAGCCAGCCAGCATGGAAGCCTCGTCAGTAAGGATGTCGCCAAACATATTCTCTGTAACCAGAACATCAAATTCAGCGGGGTGTTGAATAAACCTCATGGCACAGGCATCGACAAGCATGTGTTGGAGCTCAATGTCGGGATACTCGGCAGAAATTTCTATGGCAATTTGGCGCCATAGCCGGGATGACTGAAGAACATTGGCTTTGTCCACGGAAGTCAGCTTCTTCCGGCGGCTGCGAGCCAGCTCAAAGCCTACCCTCAATATGCGCTCAATTTCTACCTCGGAATAAGCCAGAGTATCAACAGCATGCCTTCCCTTTGCAGTCCGCCACTGCTTTTTGGGCTGGCCAAAGTAAAGCCCACCGGTAAGCTCTCTAACCACCACCAGGTCAACACCCCTAACCACCTCCGGCTTGAGGTTGGCAGAATCTACCAGCATAGGGAAAACTTTCACGGGACGTAAATTGGCAAACAGCTTCAGCCCTTTACGCAAAGCCAGAAGCCCATCTTCAGGGTGGATTTTGGCTTGAGGATTGTCCCATTTGGAACCACCGACAGCGCCGAGGAGCACTGCGTCGCTTTCCTTACACATCTTCAAGGTTTCATCGGCGAGGGCTGTGCCCAGAGTATCTATAGCAACGCCGCCTATCAGGCCTTCCCGGCGCCGAAAGCTATGCCCGAATTTCTCGCTCACCACCTGCAAGACCTTCAGCGCTTCGGCCACAACCTCCGGACCAATCCCATCGCCGGGCAAAACTGCTACATTAAACTCCATACTATTTCCTCTGCTTTCGAGCCCTAGTATATTCCCACTCTAGGATTTCCTAATTATATGTTCGCCTTGCCTTCTTCGACTAGGAGAAGGTATTTATATGCCTCTTGGTTGATTATGTCAACTGTGCTTTTCGGGCAGGCTTATTTGCCTTTCCACTTGAGAGAGAAAACGGTTCTGTGACTTGAAACTTGTGTTTCCTAGCTCCGAGCTAAAATACACTGGCGCTAACGTATGACTCAGGCTCTACCACTCCAAGCAGGCATCTTTGTCATATGTTCTTTCCCTGCGCTCTTGGCAGTGTCTCTGTCCATCTTCTGAGACGTCATCATGAAGTTGACCATGCCCTCGAACACCTCTTCATAGCTTTTTAGGCTGCCATCCGGGTTTGAACAGTATACGCAGTACAGGTTCTCAGGGTTTCCTCCGCCGAAATCCTCGAGCCCGGTCATGGGCATGCCACAGCTCATACAAGTCTTAACAGCCTTGGAGACCTGGTTAAATGTCAGTCTATACCCGTTAATATCCTCGACTGTGAAGTCCCTGATACCAAACGGCTCGTCTTTTATGTCAACTACAACCCTAACACCTTTGTTCTTTAGCTCATTGCAGTATTCATCTATGTCCCCATCGATTTGCATATACAAGTTCACGCCGATTCCCAATCTTTGCTTGCTACCAATACCCACATTTTTGGCCGGTACCAACATGACAACCATTCCATCTTTCGATAGGTCGGCATACTCCGGGTTGTCAGCGTCAGGGAAAACCATGCCCATCTTAAATCCCAGAGAATCTCTATAGAATTGAATCGTCTGCTTCATATTCCTTATGGCCAATGTCGGGGAAATATAACCCATCTCTAATCACCTCCTTCCTGTCTGTTGGGTGACGGGTTGCCCATTTCTTCACCTAACAAAATGATGTTATCAGCTACTTTGTCATATGAGTCGCCTAGCGTGAATATGATGATTTGGTAATCCGAGGCCAGCGTTTTAAGGAATTTTAGTGTGTTAGCCAGACGAATGGAGTCAAAATTAACAAAAGGATCATCTAACATCAGAGGCGGTTTCTTATCCCCAAATATCAATTTTGCCAGGGCAAGCCGAAAGGCCAGGTAGAATTCGTCGATCGCCCCGCCACTCAACTCTTCGGGCTTGGCCCAATCTCCTTTTTCATCCGAATATACCCAGAATTCCAGGGCTTCCTTGTCGACTTTGACCTGCTTATACTTGTCATCAGTAAAGATAGCCAGATATTTCTGAATTTCTTTCTCCAGAGCTTCTTCGACCGACGAAAGGACCTCGGCTCTCGCCTGGGAGAGAAATTCACTGGCTAATCCGTAGACTCTCACCTTCTTATCTTCGTGTTTCAGAGCTTCCTGCAGCACTTCCAGTTCCTCTTCCAGTCTAATCTGGTCCTCTATACTGAATCTTGCCTGCTCGATGATTATCTCGCAGCGGCTTTTCTGCTTCTCGAGCTCAGCTTGCCTTTTTTCTAGACTCTGGACTTTTCTTTCCAGCGCCACGTACTGTTCGGGGCTCAAAAGTGTCTGTTTCAAGTCATCGGTAAGCTTTGCTTCTTCCGTCGCCAGCTTCCTGGCCACCTGCGCCTTTTGTTCCTTAATCTCCTCAATCGTTTTACCCCCCGGCACCCACTTTAACTGGAGGTCCGCTGCATTTCTCTTATCGAGCCAATCGTAGAGATCCCGTTCTTTCTCGTTGAACTCAGCAACCGTGCTGCATTTCGCTCTGGCCAGCAACTCTCGCTCGTTCCTGCCGAGGTCATCGAGAGTCCCCTTCATATCTTGAATGCGTCCTTCGATAACCGAAATATTGGTCTTATCTCGAATGACGGCAATTCTTGCCCACGTACTTACCGCCAGAAGACCTGCACCCAGGACTATTAAGCTCAATAGGAAAGATAAGCCAACTACAACTCCAATTACGCCGCCTGCCAATGCTGCTATCGAAGCGACCATTCCCTTCCCTGAACCGAAGAACACAACATACTTCCTTTTGCCCAGTTTCTTCTTCGCTTCAGCTAGCTCCTCTTCCCTCTGGGCCAAGTCCTTTTCGATAACCCCATGCCGATTCTGAATTGCATCCAGTTCCCTTCTGAGTTCCGAGGCCTCTTGTTTATCTCTAAGCCCTTCTATAGCCCCGAGCGCTTTGCCCGCTCTCTCAGAGTCCTCCCTCAACTTCTTTACACTACCGAGTAGTTTCTCTATGCCGTCATAGTCTTTGGCCAACCTCTGAATAGATGCCTCAATCTCTTTACGCTGCCTGTTTTTCTCTAACAGAGCCCTGGCATTCTCGTACTGTTCTTTGGCCTCAGCCAGTTGCTTACTCACTTCCACCAGCTCGATTATTCTTGCCTCGACCTTGGAGACTTCTTCCTTAACGTCCCCATATTTTTGTGAAGTGCCTTGTATTTTGCTTTTGAGGCTTGCCAGGATGCCAGGGTTACTGGCGAGTTTGTCCAGTCCTTTCTTCATCTCGGCAACTTTGCTATCCAGCTTCTGTACCACCTGCCAGGCAAAGGTACTCTCCTTGCCCCCCATCACAACTTCCTCCAAGCTCTCGGTGATTTCCTTCTTGCCCGATGAGATTTCACTTACCTCCGATTGACGAATACAGGAAGAACATAAGAACAAGTCATCGGATCTGGTTCCCAATAACTCAGCTATCTTTGTTGAAGTTTCTTTGAAAGTATCGAGTTCTTCCCGGGTATCATCACAAATAAGCCTGGTGGTCCCTTTGTCAAAGTCCTTCTCCAGCAAATATCCATTCCCTTTTTCTTCAAACTCAAGACTGGTCCGAAACTGCCTCGTTGAGCCCCAGGAAGAATAAGCTTCAAGCTCCTTCGCAGTGCTCTTAGGATTATGAAAAAGGGCAACAATGATACCTTCTAGCAAAGTAGATTTCCCCATTTCATTCAGGGGACCCTTGACTACATTTATCCCGGCGCTGAACTGAGCTTGAAAATCAACGAATCTCTTGAAGTTCTTGAGTCGGATCCTTCTTAACCTCATCACAAGTCTTCCTTCGCGTCCAACTTCCCGTCCAGAAGAGCCACGCCATACTGAAGGGCATTCTCAGCAATATCTCTCTCCTCCCCTTCCGAACCTTCAATTTTCTTCTTCATTAGCCTGATGAATCTATTCCTGACCAGCCGCTCTTCATCCTCTGCGACTTCTCCTGACCTCGGATGGGACCTATCCGTGACGCCAAGATGGAAAAATTGCTCCCCCAGTTCAGTCTCCAATTCTTCAGCATTCATTATGAGTCCGGCATCGCGAAGCCCCTTAAGAGTGACCTTTCTTGCCAGATTCTGATTTGCCCGCCCGGATATTCTCGCTTTCAGCATCGGCAGATCCTGAACCTCACTGACATCTATTTCCAGTTCTTCATACTCACGAAGCCCAATCATCTTGGGTTCAACCTTGACTTCGCCGGTGGCTGAAAGGCTTACCAAAAGCACTCCGCCTCTCTCTGTTTGCCCGGGTATCCACTCGGGCGGGCCAGAATACCACGCTGGAAGCTTCTCCGAGCATCTATAGACCCGGTGCCAGTGCCCCAGCGCCAGATAATCCATACCACTGGCTTCGATTTCCTCGAGCCTGAAGACATGGTCATCTTCAGCTATCTTCTCCGGGATAAATAACGACCCGTGGGCCATGGCGACATGAAACTTGCTTGAGGTCGAACGCCTGAGCCCTTTCAACGGGCTTATGGATGACCTATTACTCAGATTTGGCTTTCCATATACCGTCAAATCGAGGCTGGGATATTCCTTGTAGGATATATTTTCACCGATGAAAATTTTCAGATTGGGGCATCTTCCTTCAAAGTCAACTTTTCTATAAATTGACGAGGAATCAAGCGAATCGTGCGTGCCGGGGATGAGGCAAACTGGAATATTATTCGACCCAAGCAGATTAGATTGCTCTATTACCAAGTCTATATTTCTTTGCGGTTGCTGGTTAGAATCGAATAGGTCTCCGGCAATCAGAACGACGTTTACCTTTTCATTTATGGCTGTGGCAACGACATTCTTGAATGTAGCTCTCAGTTGCTCCCGTTGAGAGGCGCCTTTGTCGCCCAGGCCTGAGAACTTCGCCCCGAGGTGAATATCTGCAGTGTGCAAAATCCTGAGCATGATAAATATTCCTTTGTAAGGAACTCTGTCAAAGTCCTTGAACCGCGGTTCTCATTAGGAATGTTTCGCCTTGCTCGCAACGACAAACAAAAGGCTCGCAATGACCATCTTAGCCACGAACCTTAGGAAGAAACAAAACACCTACGGTGACCGCAGCCGCTATAATGGAGACCAAATACATCCCTGTCCCCGCGGCCAGACCCACGGCAGCAGTTATCCAGATGGTAGCAGCAGTGGTTAGCCCTGCCACCTCTTTTTCACGTTGGCCACGGAGAATAACGCCAGCTCCGATAAAACCAATTCCAACCACCACCCCAGCGGCAACTCGAGAGATGTCAACCGTTGCACCATCAAACCCGTATATAGATGCTAAGGTGAAAAGAGCTGCTCCGGAGCTAACCAAAATATGCGTGCGCAGCCCCGCTGCCTTGCCTGCCCGCTCTCGCTCATAACCAATGCCCGCCCCCAGGGCAGCAGCCAATAAAAACCTCAATATCATTTCCACCAAAGAACTCAAATTCATCACCTCCGCATTTGAAATATCTCAGAGAGCCTGATTCCTAAATTCAAAACCTTTGTCTTCGACATTACTTACTCTTTTCTGGCCGACAACAGACGGTTGAGGGCATTCATGTAGGCCTCTGCGCCGGCAACAATCCGGCCAGAAATTCCTTCCACTTGAGCAACACTGAATAGAATAAACACCGAAGGCAAATTTGTCAACGACGGTGGAATAGAGGCATAATTTAGCGCGGGAGGGAACCCTGAAAATGGTGCTAATAATAGACAACTACGATTCCTTTGTTTACAACCTTGCTCAATACCTGGGCGAACTGGGCTGGCAACCGGTGGTCTACCGCAATGACCAGATTACTGTAGCTCAAATCGAAGAGCTAGCCCCCAGCCACATTGTTATCTCGCCGGGACCATGCACACCCTTAGAAGCGGGCATCTCTAACGAGGCAGTGCGGCACTTCGGTGGGAAAATCCCGATGCTCGGCGTGTGCCTGGGACATCAATGCATCGGGTACACCTACGGGGGCAAGATTGGACGAAGCCTGCCGGTCCACGGCAAGACCTCCACTATCCACCACGATGGCAGGACTATCTACCGGGGCTTACCTAATCCCTTTCCCGCAACACGCTACCATTCTCTCATTATCGAAGCTGAAGGGTTTCCATCCTGTCTCGAAGTCACCGCCAGGACTCCCGAGGGCATAATAATGGGGGTGAGACACCGGGATTACGTAGTAGAGGGGGTCCAGTTTCACCCCGAGTCCATCCTCACCGAGGTGGGACATGACCTCTTAGCTAACTTTCTCGGTTTTACCCCGCCAGTTTGGATGAAAGCCACCCACTAAATCCCAAAAGAGCAAAAGGTAAAAACAAAATGCAAAATGACAAAGAAAAATTCAAAAACCGAACTATTTTTGCTCTTTGAACTGTAATTTTGATTTTTTATCTTTTATTTTTGATATTGTTCAGAATTCAGAGCTTAGAATTTAGGGCTTTTGCTACGTGGCAGAAATAGTCTATCTCAACGGCCGACTTGTCCCTCACTTCGAGGCTAAGCTATCCCCCTTCGATCATGGCTTCCTTTACGGATACGGCTTGTTCGAGACCATGCGTGCTTACAACGGCCGTATCTTTCGCCTCGATTCTCATATTACTCGCCTCCGCTGCTCTGCAGAGAGCATCGGCCTGACGCATAGCGTCCTGACCACAGACGAGGGAAAGCAAACTCTCAAAGCTGCCTGCATGGGAACTCTGGAAGCTAACGAACTCAAGGATGCCCGCATAAGGCTCACCGTTTCGGCCGGTGAAGGCGATATGACGCCCGACACCGGCACCTGCCCCAGCCCTACTGTCCTAATCACTGCCCGGAACCTTGTTCCCTTACCACCAGAGAAATATGAAACAGGTTTCAAGGCAGCCGTGTCTTTCCTGCGCCGCAACAGCCAGTCGCCCCTATCCCGGTTGAAATCCACGTGCTATATGGACAATATCCTCGCCCGCACGGCAGCCAGAGCTGCCGGATACGACGAAGCTATCTTCCTCAATGAACAGGGATACCTTGCCGAAGGCAGCACGACCAATGTCTTCCTGGTCAGCCGTGGAGAACTCATCACACCCTGTTTCGAAAGCGGCGTCCTGCCTGGAATCACCAGGGACGCCGTTCTGCAAATGGCCCGAACTTCAAATATCAAGGCCACGGAAAGATGGGTGCAGTTAAATGAGCTAGTCGAGGCTGAGGAAGCCTTCCTTACCAATTCCATACTGGAGCTTATGCCTCTGGTCTCAGTTGAAGGCAGGACCATCGGCACAGGCAAACGCGGCAAGCTAACCGGAGATTTGCTTTTTGCCTATAGAAAACTGGTAGACGAAGCACTAGAATTAGATAGAAGGAAACCATGAGCTCAAACAAAGCAGGCAGGCTCCTTTTCGGAACAGGCGGTGTCCCCCTCAGTGCTGAATCCCGTTCCACCGAGGCTGGCATTGAGCGTATTGCCGAGCTCGGTCTCGGCTGCATGGAGGTGGAATTTGTCCAGGGGGTGAAGATGAGCCCTGAAGTCGCTGTCTCGGTGGGAGAACTCGCAGCACGGAAGAACGTTGTGCTTACCGCCCACGGACCCTACTTCGTAAACCTGAATGCCGTCGAGCGGCAAAAAGTGCACATGAGCAAAGAAAGGATACTACAGACTGCCCGAATCGCCGCTCTTTTCGGCGCCAGAAGCATCACCTTCCATGCCGCCTTTTATCTGAAAAGCACCCCCGCAGAGACCTACGCCATGGTCAAAAGGCATCTGCAAGAGGTGATGAACACTCTGCGGAAAGAGGGAAACAAAGTAACGATTTCCCCGGAAGTCACGGGAAAGTCCTCTCAATTCGGCACTCTTGAGGAACTACTTCAGCTCAGCAGCGAGATAGAAGGAATTCTGCCCTGCATTGATTTTTCTCACTGGCATGCCCGGACGGGAAAGGCTAACTCCTATCAAGAGTTCCTCGCTGTCTTGGACCAGGTTGAAAAGAAACTGGGCAGGCGAGGGTTAGATAACATGCACATCCATCTGTCTGGGATTGCCTACGGCAAGAAGGGCGAACTCAAGCACCTGATGCTCCAGGACTCGGACCTTCGATATGCCGAGCTACTCAAAGCCCTCAAGGAACGGAGGGCAAAGGGAGTAATCATTTGCGAGAGCGCCCCTTATATAGAGCAAGATGCCCTCCTCCTCCAGCGGACCTACCGGGAACTCCCCTAGCCAGAATTCTTGATTGTGAGTACTTTACTTTGCCTGCTTTAGAGCTATAATGTAGTATATAATGAAGTGACCAGACCTTCTGGCATTTGTTTCTAGAATGAGGCATAGATTAACCATCGGGATTGCTGGTGCTGGTGGCGATGGCGTGGTAGTTCTGGGCAGTCTTCTGCAAAGACTGGCTGCCTCCCAGGGATACTTCAGCCAGATGCCGAGATACTACGGCCCGCAGATTAGAGGTGGAGCTTCCGGTGTAAAACTAAGCCTGGACACGACTCGCGCTTCTGTGCCAGCCGATATTGCGGATATCATGGTATGCTTCAACTGGGAGCAGTATGCGGAGCTCGAGCAAGAATTGCCGCTGGGACGTGACAGCGTCCTGTTCTATGACAGCGCTCCCCCAAAGGACGGCATCGTTCTGCCCGAAAATTCGTTTCAGGTTGCCTTTTCCGAAACAAGCAAAGAACTGACCGGGAAGACTGCTACCAAGAATATGGTGGCATTAGGATTGCTGGAGAGGATCCTGGATTTACCGGAAAGTCCTTCCAAAGGTGCTGCGATCGAGGACGAGGCATCAGCGTTACTGGAAAGAAATGGTCCGGCTCTCACGGCTGGCAGACGCCTGCTACCGGAATTCCCTTTTTCCGAGCTAAGACTATCGCCCCCACTGGATGCTCAAGCCAAAGTCGTCCTCCATGGGAACAGTGCCGTGGTTCAGGGAGCAATCCGCGTCGGCTGTCGAGCTTTCTTTGGCTATCCCATTACGCCTGCATCGGAGATCATGGAGGAGATGCAGGAACGTCTTAGCCAGGGAAACGGAGTATTCATTCAGGCAGAGGACGAGATCGCCGCAGTTGGAATGGCTCTTGGGGCTTCCCTGACTGGTGCAAAGTCAATGACTGCCACCACCGGGCCGGGAATAGACCTGATGACCGAGATGATAGGTCTGGCATCAGGAGCCGAGATTCCGGTGGTTCTTGTTGATGTGCAAAGATGCGGGCCTGCTACGGGCATACCCTCCAAATTAGAGCAATCGGACATCAATCATGCCATCTACGGCGGCCATGGCGATGCCCCTAGAGTGGTTCTTGCTGCCTACGACCTGGAGGGCTGCTACCGCCTGCTGATAGAAAGCTTCAATATCAGCGAATATTATCAGACGCCGGTGATTCTGCTTTCCGATCAGAGGCTCGGCCAGACTACGGTGGCTACCAGCAGCGATCTGCTCGAGGCAGACTACGCAGTAGTTGAGAGAAAAAGGCCTGGCCGGGAACACCAGGAGCAATATCACCGGTATGCAATGACTGATGACTACATTTCACCCATGGCACTCATCGGCGACCAAGGCCTGACATATCAGGTGACAGGACTCGCCCACAGCGAGAAGGGAAGGCCTTCATTCGACTTCGCCAACAACCAGCGCATGCACGAAAAGAGATGGCAGAAGCTGGCACCGCTCAGAGACAGGGATGAATTAGTCAGAGTCTTTGGAAGGGAAGAATCGAGAAAGGGCATAGTGGCCTTTGGGTCTACCGCCCAGTTTGTCCTGGAAACGGTGGATGACTTGGGGCTACAAGATAAACTGAGCATTTGCATACCGGAGCTAATTCATCCACTGCCCAACAGACTTGCGAGTTTCGTGAGTTCGCTAAAGAAATTGCTGGTGATAGAGATGAGTTACTCTGCTCAGTTTTATCATTACCTCCGTTCTCAAATAGACTTGCCCTCTGATAGTGAGGTTTATGCCAGGGCAGGAGGAATGGCCTTTAGCAGAAAGGAACTATCCGGGCCAGTCACGAAGTTAGCCAGATGAGTGAAACAAGCAACTATAGGACAGACGTAACGCCGATTTGGTGTCCGGGCTGCGGTAACTTTGCCCTCCTCAATGCGCTCACGAAAACCGTCTTGCCAAATCTAGGAATACCCAATCATCGAGCTCTTATCGTCTCCGGGATCGGTTGCTCGTCAAGGATACCCGGCTACGTAGATACTTACGGCTTCAACAGTCTCCACGGTCGCGCTGTGGTCATCGCCCAGGGAGCCAAGCTGGCCAATCCCGAGTTGACAGTTGTGGCTATCGGCGGCGACGGCGACTTCTTCAGCATCGGAGCTGGACACCTTCCCCACGCAGTCAGGAGAAATATCAACCTGACTTGCATCATGGTCAATAACTTCGTGTATGCCCTGACCAAGGGCCAAACCAGTCCCACAACCCCCTATCTGCAACGGGGCGAAGGCCCTTTCCTTTCACTGAAATTCTACCCGCCGGTGGACCCGGTTCTGGACATGGTCAGCTACAGTGTCTCCACCAGGGCGAGTTTCATTGCTCAGGGCATTGCCACAGACGTATCCAATCTCGCCTGGCTCATAGAGGAGGCTATCAAACATAAGGGTTTCTCGTTTGTCAGCGTGTTGACTCCCTGCGTTACATTTAACCCGCCCTGGCTATTCAAGACGATAAGAGAGCGGGCGAGTTATCTGAAAGAAGGAGAACCCGTCGGGCTACCGGATTCGTCCGCAGAACAGCCCTGGCCTCATGACTCGAGCAACATTACTCTCGCCCTGAAACTGGCCCAGACCCCGGTTGGGGAGAAACCCCACATCGGAATAATCTTCCGGGGACGTAGTGCCTGATCTGTAGCGGGCCCGGTCCTTCACCTTGTGAAGGATGGTATCCCTGTAATTTGATTCCGGCTACTTTTACACTCTTTGTTTGCCCGGCACCGAAGAAAGGTTCAGACTGCTTCCGGCGGGAATTCAAACTAACTTCCGGATTCTTTCTTGGGCGCCAGAAATGTATGCACTTTCTCCAGCCACCCGGGGATGTCTATTTCTTGAGGACAGGCATCCATACACTCCCCGCACCTGGTGCACTGGTCCGCACGCTGCTCCTCCTTGAACCGGCCGTAGACCCAGCGTGCCTCCCGGGGGTCTTCGTATATCATTGCATCGTCATACATCTGGAAGATGCCTGAGATTTCCACACCGCTGGAACAGGGCATGCAATACTTACATCCCGTGCAGGGAATAGGGGCCAGTCCCTTATAGGCCTCCCGTGCCCGGTCGATCAGTGCCAGTTCCTCCGGGCCGAGGACGCCCGGACTGGCGCTATCAGCGAGGGCAACGTTTTCCACGACCTGCTCCATGGTACTCATACCGCTGAGAGCAACCGAGACCTCCGGCTGGTTCCAGACCCACAGCAATGCCCATGCGGCGGGACTGCGCTTCCGGGCTGCGTTTTCCCAAACCTCGGCCACTGGCCCCCGTGGCTTGGCAAGTTGTCCCCCGCGTATCGGTTCCATGACCACGACCGCCAGTCCCTGGCTGGCCGCATACTCCACGCCGCGGCGGCCGGCCTGATAGTCTACGTCCATATAGTTGTACTGGACCTGGGCTGAAGTCCAGTTGTCGTAATCGTCCACAATCTGCTTGAAGGCCTCGAAGTTATCGTGGAAAGAGAATGACAGATGGTCGAAGCGCCCGTCAGCCATCGCTCCCTCAGCCCAGCGTATCACTCCCAGGTCCCGCACCTTGGCCCAGCTCTTGCTATTCAGCCCGTGGAGAAAGTAGAAATCGACATTCCCCATCTGCAGACGCTCAAGTTGCTCATTGAGGTAGCGGTCAAAATCCTTTGCGCCTTCCACCAGCCACACCGGGAGCTTCGTTGTCACCTTCACTTTCTCACGATATCCATCCTTAAGTGCATTGCCCACTATCGCTTCACTCCGCCCTTCATGGTAGCGATACGCAGTGTCGACATAGTTGACGCCGTGGTCTATAGCGTAACGCATCATCCTTATCGCCTCGGGTTCATCCACTTCTCCTGCTTCTTTACCGGCGAGCGGCAATCGCATCGCTCCGAAGCCCAGTACCGATACCTCCCAGTCCAGCTTGCCGAGCCTTCGATATTGCATCTGCGCTTTCCTCTGCTGTCGTAAATTTGCCTACGGAACGGGAATGCGGGCCGCGTGTGGTTGTATCAGGCTGCCCAGCCAGAGATAGCCATCTGCCTCGTTGACGCTGGTAACGGTATGGTAGTGGCCGCTATGGTCCTGCAGGTTGTGCACTACATCTCCGTTGTGGTCCAGGGCAATGATCAGGGCTAACGGGTCGGGTTCACTCACGCGCAGCGCCTCGGGCAGGCGCATGATTATCTTGCGCAGGAAAGGTCTGGGCATAACGCCGTCTATCGTCCTGTCACGCGGGTATACCAGCGCTACCCAGAAGAGGTCCTCGCCGTTGTAACTCAGGTTATCGGGAAACCCCGGCAGGTTGTCAATAAAGATATCGGTCTGACCCGCTTTCTCGCCCGTCAGCCAGTAGCGCCTGATACGGTAGCGCATGGTCTCGTCCACCAGCACGTAATTCTCGCCCGGTCCAAGCGCCACACCGTTGGCGAAGCCCAGCTCCTCTACGTGCACGGTTGTCTCGCCGGTGTCCGGGTTCCAGGAGAGCAGGCGGCCGCTTGGTCTTGACTCCGTGATATCGAGAACATAGTCATGCTGATCGAAGCGGGTGGAGGCATCCGTGAACCAGACCGTGCCATTGGAGGCTACGTCAACATCATCGACGAATATCATCTTCTCGCCGTTTACTTCATCGGTAGCTAGCTGGACCTGGTGGCCCGATGCTGCCGTGGCGTTATTGACGTAGACCAAACCCATGAAAGCATCTGCGATGTATAGCCGGTTGTCATCGAACTCGAGTCCCAAAGGTCGGCCGCCCGTATTGACGATAGTTTCTGGAGTGCCACCGTTATCGGGTGAGAAGCGCACAACTGAGCCGTCCGCCAGGCCTGTGTAGATCAGGCCGTCCGGACCAAGCACAGTATCCTCGGGTCCATAGCCACTGGCGAGAGGGTATAGGTCAGCCCCTGCCAGTATGTTGTTTGCGGCATAGGGTCCGGTCAGGCCTGGATCTTCGGGTGGGGTCCAGCCAAGGGGATCTATCAGCACCGGCCACAGTAACAGATAGAGCAGGAGAAGGACTACTGCCCCCAATATCACGTATCGCCATTTGCGCATTCAGCCTCCTTCCATACTGGGCGCCTGCACTTCATTTGAGCATCTTCTGCATAAAACAGATTCCCCGTACCCGTGCATAACCCAGTTTGCGGTTAAGGGCGAGCACTGGTAGATTCTTACTATTGCAGCTGTTTCGTACCAGGTGCGTCTTCAGCACATCCCGTGCGTAGCGCAGCGCCAGTCCTTGCACTGCCTGCCCCAGCTTGCGCCTTCGGTAACGCGACTCCACTCCAATATGGAGGGTGTAGGCATGATCAGCACCGTCAAAGCGGGTGATGGCGCACATCGCTGCCCATGTGCCCCTGGCCGTATCAATTACCACAAACTGCCCGCCGGGCCTGTACCAATCGGACCCGCACACGCTTCTTCGGAAATCTTCAAAGGAATCCCAGGCAGATTCGCCATCCGAGCCCGGGACAGCCCTGGCTGTTGCGTCATTCAGGACATACAGCTTGCGCTGCGCGTCTTCGGTGTCTCCAAATTCCTCCATCGAAGTGAAGCGAAATCCGTCGCTTTTGAGCCCGGCAATGGTCGCGTCATACAGACGATCATCGAAAGGATTCAGGTTTAGCTCCAGGATAATCTGCCGTTTCCACTCGACAAAACCGCGATGTTCAGCGAATGTCCTGCCTTGCGGGCAATCATCCCAGATGCTTACCCGCAAGCTTTTCGCCCGCGTCATCTCAGCGGCGTGCGCTAGATCCTCATACAGCCGGCAACCTATCCCTTGCCCGCGCTGCTCCGGTCTCACGAACAGGTAAAGGGACATCTGGCCCGTCATGGACCCTCTGCGATGGATCCAGTAGAAACCCAGAAGCTGTCCTTGCTCATCTTCAGCCACCCTCTGGATGGTTCTTTCCCGCTCCTTATCAAAGTACTCCTTGAGGCCGGATTCCGAATTTGGCTCACCTTCCAGGATTGAAAACCAGGCGGCGAGCTGCCCAAAATCACGTTCAGGATCGGCTGGACGTAGAATAATGGTCTTCATGGTTGTCTGGTATCCTCCAGCATTGTTGCAGAGATCAAGAGGGAGCCTTTTCTCCCTTTCAAATATATCATAAGCCAACCACTGGGTGCAGGTGAATGTGTTCCGTGAGATAAGGCCTGATCGGTGTGGTGCCCCTGCGGTCGCTGATTCCGAGGACCTGGTACCACTCTCCTAGTACGTAAGAGGAATTGACAGGTGGTTACATGTGTTCTAGTATGAACACAGTCCCGAGTAGCCGACCAGAGGCCTGCCAAAGGAGTCGGGCTTGGTGCAAGCTGAAAGGTGCGGGCAGTGGCCAGCACAAGGTAAGCTGAGAGCCAGGCCGGAGCATAGCAGGTGAGACAACTGAGGTTACTCGGGGCTCTTTGTTTCTTGCTGGCTAAGCATCCTTGTCGCAGTTTGAAATGACCCAATAAATAGACTTGATACTTCCATGGATATCAGCCTACCCAAGTTCGACTCTTAACCAAAATTCACCATCTACGTCTCTAATTCCGTCGTATTCTGGGTACGTAATACCTGACTTGTAACGAGCCTGATCCTTCACGGTGTGAAGGGTGGTATCCCTGGAATTCCCGCGTACTCTCTTATTATGGACGAACAGGCAAGTTGCCTGAAAAGACGGGTACTATGCTTGACATGCCATTTAGGTGAATCACTCCAGATAGCCCCTGAGCTTTCGACTGCGGGAGGGATGGCGTAGCTTGCGTAGAGCCTTGCCTTCAATCTGCCGTATTCTTTCTCGAGTTACACTGAATTCTCTGCCCACCTCTTCCAGTGTTCGAGCGCGTCCGTCTTTAAGGCCAAACCTGAGCTGGAGTACCCTTTTTTCTCGTTCGGTAAGTTCGTCGAGCACTTTATCTATTTGCTCTTTGAGTAGCTGCTGTGAAGTGGCTTCAGATGGTGCTAGGCTGCCGCGATCTTCAACAAGGTCACCTAGACGGCTATCAGCATCTTCCCCAATGGGCATGTCCAGCGAAATTGGCTGACGGAAAAACACAGCCATGACTTCTTCTACTCTTTCTGCCGGCATATCTAGACGGCCGCCAATTTCCTCGTAACTTGGTTGGCGTCCAAGTTCTTGAACTAGCTGCCGTGTTGCGCGTAATAGCTTGTTAATTGCTTCTACCATGTGTACCGGAACGCGGATGGTACGGGACTGGTCAGCTATAGATCGAGTGATACCTTGCCTGATCCACCAGGTGGCGTAGGTACTGAACTTGTAGCCCCTTCTATACTGAAACTTCTCTATAGCTCGGATGAGGCCAATATTCCCCTCCTGGATAAGATCAAGGAAGGGCATGCCGCGCGCGATATGCTTCTTAGCTATGCTGACCACCAGGCGCAGGTTTGCTTCAGTGAGGTGCCTTTCTGATGCTTCTGCTTCGGTCCTCACCCTTTCAAAGTAAGCTTTGCACTCACTGCTATGAGAATCAAGTTTAGACAGGAACCTGTTGTTACTCAGGAGAGTCTTGAGTTTTCGCCATGAAGTTCTATCTCTAGCCAGGAGCTCCAGCAATTGCTGGGGCAAAAGTTGACTGTTTATGGAAAGATTTACTATGGCTTCCTCGTCCGCACTGGTCCCTTTATCTATCCCCTCAGCGACTGCAGCTATTAGCGATGGATCTATAACAACGTCGATGGCGGAGCGAAATTCAGGATTCTTGATCGTCTCTACCACATTGCTGGAGGGTTCGATACCAATACGCTCCTCAATAATCCGAGCAACGGGATCTGCCTTGGATAATTGGAAAATTACGTGAATAACTATGTCAACAGGTGAAGGGAATTTCTGGTGTTTCCTGAAGTGGTTGTACTCGATCCTTTCCACATATCTACCCAGCTCTATCTTCCGGCATAGTACCTTCTCTTCGTGAGCTGTAAGCAGTGCCACCCTGCCGACTTCCTGAAGATACATGCGAATTGAGTCGTCAATTACCTCGTATTCCCCTGGTGCTGCCGGAGGCTTGCTCTCTTCAGTTTCCTCGGCTGGTAATTCTTCGCCTTCTTCTTTCTCCTCAACTTCCTGGACTATGGGGCTGACATCCTCACCTTCGGCTTCATCGCTGAGCAAGCCTTCAGCCAGTATCTCATAACTATCCGCGTTGATGCTTCTTCCTTTAGCCATTGTCATTTCTCTTTTTTGAGGAAGACCTCCTGAAGTTGTTGCCCGAAGTTTGTGGTTGTGCCAATTTGTTGGGGGAAACTCAGTCCTTGCCCTGCCAGACCGCCTGCCATCCATTCTTATTGTAGCACAACGTCCGTAGTTTGGGAAGATTGTTCACTCGCTCAGTGGCCCAGCTCTGCCCGTGTCTCTTGAATCTCTCACTCGTTCTGATCGGAGAGGAGGTATCTCCTGGCAACGAAAAGTCATGTCTCAACTATTATCCACGGGACGGTAGTGGCTTTGGCTTCAAGGAGATTGCACTTCGGTCAGGAATGTGCAACGGCGATTCGGTGCATCACACATTCCGCTACTTTGTTACGCCCTGCCCGATAGCCATAAGAGCGGAGCGGAAGTGCGGAGTGAAAGTGCCGAGCGAAAGAGCGGAGTAGAAGAGCGGAGCGAGAGAGCGGACTAGAGAGCAGGGAGAGCCGAGAACGGAGAGAACAAGAAGTGGGATTGTGGGGACACAATAACATAGAACTTCTACCATTCAGCGTGCGTGTTTAACGCGGCATAGGCACAATACGATAGTCACAATAGTCAGAAATGTTGGGTAACAGAACAGGCTATCGTTGCCCGAGTTGACATTCTAAGTCTCCTTTCTCTCAGACAACCACTGCTACTATAAACAATATATTATTGATAAAATACTGGACAAAACATATTATCAGTGATATATTAGAGGTGTGTATAAAGAACAGAAGCAAATCACTGTATTCCACTGCTCTCGTTGCAAGTATGAATGGATTCCACGTAATCTCGACAAAGAGCCGAAGGTATGCCCAAAATGCCATAGCCCTTATTGGAAAGAACCCCGTCAGAGTGAGCAAAAGAAGATGGTATGAAGTATGTCGACTTTAGACAACTAATATAAAGAAGGGAGGTAAATAGATGATATGTCATTTTACTGATACAACCTGCAAATACATGGAGTGTGGACTGTGGGACGAAAAGCTGCAAGCTTGTCATTTCATTCTTTTGGTCAACAGACTCTTGGGTAATGCCGATAAACCGATGGAAGACCTGACGCCGAAGGACTGGAGCATATTGAGCCCGATATGGAAGGCTACAGTAACAAGCAAATAAGTTAATCTCTGAATATGGGTATTCAAACGACCAAGAATCGCTTCTCCAGCATCCTGAAGTGGGGCAGTTCTCGCTCATGAGTTTCGCAATGAGCTAAAGGGTGACTTTTGGAACAGATACCTGACTTTTGGAGCAAGTGGCAGTTATGGAGCAAAGCTCTGCTAACTCAAGAGGGGATGGGTCTGAATGAGAGACGAATAACTGCTGCAGCGCCGGAATCAATCCCTTCTTCTCAAACAAAAGTTCGGGAACTATCTCCCGAGGCCCACCAAATGGATTTCTAAGTAACTCGTCCAATAAGCTATCCTTACTTAACATTTCGTCAATTTGTTAAGTGTCTCAAGCCACAGGGGTCAGCTCGTTCGACGGACCTGCAGTGTGTGGTAAGCTTGACAGCTAGGTCGCAAGGGCTTAACATAGATTCACTAGTAGATTTGCGAAATTCGGGGACGAGGTTTCAGTTTTGGAGCAGCAGATTCGGTTTTGCATCACTACGGATGGTTTGCGTCTCGCTTATTCTACTGTGGGTCAGGGACTTGCCTTGGTTGCGCCACCAGGGTGGATCAGTCATCAAGAGCTGGGTTGGCAAGACCCGGTATTCCGTCGTTTTGGGGAAAGATTGGCGCGTCATCACACTTTGGTGGGCTACGACCGGCCTGGCACGGGTCTCTCCGACCGGAACCGGACAGACTTCTCACTGGATTCAGACCTTCGGGATCTGGAAACAGTTATTGACCATCTCAAACTGAAACGCCTGGCATTAATGGGCTACTCTTGGGGTGGTCCTGTTGCAGTAGCCTATACCGCCAAACATCCCCGGCGTATCAGCCATCTAATCCTCTATGGTACCTTTGCCCGTGGTGCAGCAATCACCACAGATGAGGTCAAAGCCTCTTTAATTTCCCTAGTCCGCGCTCACTGGGGGTTCGGTTCAAAGACCCTTGCTGACATTTTCATGCCCGGCGCCGATGCCGCTGGTAGTGAATTGTTCGCCAGGTACCAGCGTGAGTGTGCCACCCCGGAGATAGCTGCCAAGATACTAGACCTCATATATAAAACTGATGTAGTGCACCTCCTTCCCAGTCTCCGAGTTCCGACACTGGTGCTCCATCGTCAGCGAGAGCGGACCATGCCCTTCCGGGTGGGTAGAGAATTAGCATCTTTGATCCCAAATGCCCACTTCGTCCCCCTGGAGGGAAGAGACCACCTTCCCTGGTATGGCGACTCCGATTCAGTGCTGCGCGCCATTGCCGAGTTCCTTGGCGACCCGGTCACCGTTGGTCAAGCGGTAGATTCCGGACAGTCAGTGGCACCGGATCTTACCGTGGCTGTGGATGATCCTGTGGCACGCGAGGCACGGTCATTCATCGTCGCACTGGATTGGATCGTCCTATCGCGATATCGCGTTGTCGATGACTATACAAGATATCAAGAAACCGTGCGCAATACATTGAAGGACGTCCGGCACAAAATTGCGGCTGGATTTGACCGCCCGAGCCGAAAGCGAGAAAACTATCTTGTCTGGGCAGCACCAGGGAGCGGCAAAACCTATTTCGTCCAACAGGTGGCAGCCTCACTACCACAGACCATACGTTACCAAGAGTGCAACCTTGCCAAGTACAGCCGCCAGGAGTTCCTCTCGGGCCTGGCTCAACTTGATGCCGAAAACAAACCATGCCTCTGCTTGATTGATGAGGTCGATGCCAAACCCCAGGAAACTTGGCCATACGAGGTGCTCTTGCCATACTTGGACGCCAGCGCTGACAAAGGCGCACAGTTTGTCTTCGTTTTGGCAGGCAGTTCTGGCTCCAGTCTTGTAGAAATGAAGGGACGTATTGCTTCGCGGCCCAAAGGCGCTGACCTCCTAACCCGCATTCCAGCCGGAAATGAGTATGAGATTCCGCCGATGAATCTTGGAGACCGGCTTCTTGTCGTCCTCAGCCAGTTCAGGCAGGCAGGACGGGAGGTAGGCCGGGAAGTCCAGGCAGTAGAAAAGCTCGGCCTATATTACGTCGCGCTTAACTCTCGTTTGGCGAATGCTCGCCAGTTGCGCGAGCTGGCTGTTCGTACCATCGAGCGCCTGCCAACGAGTGAAGATAGGGTGAAGTACGACCACCTCTTTGGTGCTGGAGACCCGGAAAACAAGGCATTCTGGATGCAGTCGCTTCCAGCGGCAGCAGACCTTGCCAACAGATTTGTCACGTTGGAGGACTGACCCGTTTCCCCAAGCATTAGCTGGGATAATCTAGCAAGACAAATTTGGGGGAATATGTTCGGAAGTTCATGACGACTGCCTCGACTGTGAGTGAAAAGGATGCGTTTGGGATTGATGAGGCGAATGTAACAATTAGCCATAATGTGTCTTCTGAGTCCTTTGCCCTGACATGTAGCTGGAATACGATGCATTGCTATTAGGCGATCTATGACAATGTATGATACAGTTATATGTCCAATGATTACTTGTTGGAGGAGAAATCATGGTAGCACATGACCGAGAGAAGCCTGAGTTCAACTACTCGTTTGCGAAGGAACGCGAAGCACTCCTGACTACAAAGGCCGCGCGTGGTGTTCCAGAAAAAGCCAAAAAGAAACTCCTGGCTGCGACGTGGAACCTAGCGAACTTTGGTGTCCAGAAGCGGTCGGACAATGATTTGGCGCTTATGGCCGAGGTGATAAGCTGGTTCGATCTTGTCGCCATACAGGAAATAGCTGATGACCTAAAGCATTTGCGCCTCCTGATGAGTCATCTACCTCCGACTTACAAAGTAATTATTTCGGACATTGCAGGTAATGACGAGCGAGCAGGATTTTTGTATGACAGCACAAAGGTGGAACGGCTCGAACTCGCTGCAGAGGTAGCAGTGTCCCCTAGTGACCTGCACAATATTCGTATGCGAGGGGTCTCTGGTTCCTTCCAAGGGTTCGACCGTAATCCCTACGTGGTAGCTTTCCGAGCTGAGGCACTAGAGTTCACTGCGGTCTGTGTGCATCTTTACTTTGGAAGCAATGCGTACTATGACGAAGATCGCCGGGCACTTGAGGCTTATGCTTTGGCACGGTGGGCTGACCAGCGCCATAAGGCACTGGGAGCTTATTCGCAAAACGTTCTCGTTATGGGAGACTTCAATCTTCCTATTCGTGACGAATCAAGCACTGTTTACAGGGCATTGAAGGCCAATCGTTTGATTCTTCCAAAACATTCAACCGCGATGGGAAGCAACCTGGCCGGCGACAAGGAGTATGACCAGGTAGCGTTCCAAGCAGGCGGCATGGAAGACTCCTACAATGATGAGTCCGGGGTTTTTGACTTTGACCGCGCCCCGTTTTTTGCGGATGCTTGGCGTACAGGTTCGGAGTATTTCAATGCTGCGGTCAAATACCACATTTCAGATCATCGGCCATTGTGGGCAGAATTTAAGGTCTGAGAGCCAAATATTTCCGTTGGGTAGAGAGACTGTGTGGTGGAAGATGACGGAACTGGAACGGCTGAGTTGGCATTCCGTGTTTAATGCAACAAGGATAAGTGACCCTAACAAAATATGTTACGGAATGATTGTCCTTTCCTTAATTGTTTGACTGGTTTATGCTTCAACCATTTTTGACATTTGTCTATATACGCCATTTTCTGGGAAGTTAAATTTTCAGGAGTATATGCTCTTTGGAAAACGCAAAGAGCATGTTTCACCTTATTGAACTGCCCTATACCTTCAGGAAACTTTGCAGCCCATTCACTAGGGATGATAATAAAACGCCGTGCCTCGAAATTCTCATCTAATCCAACACATATAAAATGCGTAGCAGATACCGCATTCTTCTTATTTGAATGCACGAGTGCCCAGCCCCAATGAAGCCGATCACATGAGAGTTCATCTTTCAAGGTGGAAGTCTTAACGTCAATCTTGAACTCTTGATCATCTACCCAAAATGAGAGGTCATAACCTGATTGGTTTCCTCGATGATAGACTTCGAATCCAGCATCTTCAAGGCGCTCTTTCACAATCAGTTCACCAAGAAATCCCTTTATCGTAGACATATTCATCCGCTCACAATTCGGGTCCTTTATAACCTTCCGGAGCAGCGAGATCGTATTTGCAGTACTCATTTCCATCCCCTTTGACTGTCATCTACGTCGTAGAGGCTGATGAAACTAATGACAACAACTTCGTCGATATACGAGGGATTCCTCCAGCAGTTAGCCATTTTGTAGAATGGCCTGCAACTTAGTGCTTGGTCTTGTCAGGCGTCCCATACGTTTGCCCCTTCTTAGGAGTAGGAGGAAATGGTTCCCCCTTCACTACCGTTCTCTCTTTACCGGTGTCACCTCCACGGGGTCCCTGTATTGGGTACTGCCCAGATTGCTTAGCTATTTCGCCTGGCTTTTGTTTCTCGCCCATTTCTGTCTTCTCCCTTCCTTGCGTCGATTATGACCAAATCTGGTACGTTCTATTAATAAGTATAGCACGACTTGCATGTCTGTGTAAACAACAAAACATCGTTTTGCGACCTAATAATCAGCCACTTTCTTATGCGTTGCCTGATAACCGTAAGAGCGGAGCGAGAGTGCGGAGCGGAAGAGCAGGCGGAAGTGCGGAGCGAGAGTGCGGAGCGGAAGAGCAGGCGGAAGTGCGGAGCGAGAGTGCGGAGAACAATCCCGAGAACAAAGAAAATACTAAGGTCGAATCAAGTGAAACATAGAGACAGACCCCATGGAAGCAACTTAGCTGATTATTAGGTCACAAAACGATGAAATGTTCAGTACCATGCAGGAAAAGATGAAAAGTGCAGTGTCATCTATGGAGGACTGCTGGGTGGATCGGAACAGAATCACAGAGACATCGAGTCTATTGAGCGATGCGCAAGGGACCATGATCAGACACTTTGACAGAGCATTCTCTGATGTCAACCACGGGCACTTGAGCCTGTTCCAACTATGTTAACGGGGTAGTCTTTGGTATCATACCGTGATGAACACTTGAGGAAAGGAGCGCTATAGAGATGCCAGAGAATGAATTCATGGAAATCGCCGAGAAAACCCGGTCGCTGCTGAAGGATCACCCTGAATGGCAGGCGCGCTATCTTGATTATGCGGAGATGATTGCCAACAATATCTCTTCGATCGCCAGTGCGCGCAGCAGATTCCGTGAATGGTCACCACTAAAGGTCTATTTGAACATAAGTTCGGCAAAAGGAGCGAGTAATTATGTCAGGTTTGAGTTGAGGTATCTGGGGCAGACCGTCGCAGAGCTGAAAGGAAACAAGGAGAAAGGATTCAGGCTGAGCAATAAACGCTATGAAGAAACCAATTTAAGCGACTTTGGCTGCAATATAGGCCTGTCAGCTGCAGAATGGGATGGCGAGGATAGCGCTAGGTTCCGTAAGTTCTTCAGAGATAGAAAGGGCCCCCGAACCGGTGGTGCCAATAGAGCAAATGAAGAACATCGATTGCAGAGCCTGCTGCTAACGGAGTTCTCCAGGAAGAAACGGAAGGAGAAGTCACTACTGGGTATACAACCGGTCACAATTGCCAAAGTACGTTTTCCAATGCCCACACCGATTAGCGCAAGTAACCCCACAGCCATAGAGTATTCCGGGGCAAGAGGTGGCGGTATAGACATCTTGGCGAGGACAGGTACGGGTGGCAGGGCGACGCATCTGTGCATTATGGAGCTAAAGATCAAAAGTGGGAGGAGAGAGTCAAAAGCTGCAATGAAACAAGCCATAGCGTATGCGAGTTTCATTCGCGAACTGTTACGCAGCCATTCCGGAGTGGATTGGTGGAGACTATTTGGTTTTGGAGGAGAGGTGCCGGAGCCACTTGAGTTGCATGCAGCCTGTGCGATGCCATCAAACGAAAGAAACGAGACTTCCTTCGGCGGAATGGAACTCAAGATTGTCGGGGATATCATCAGGCTCCATTACCTCTATTTCACTGATGAAGACATGAGAATCAGAATCAGACCAAATGATACGACTCTAAAGGCTAGGTAGATCGTGGAGGGATAGCATGTATATCACCATCTATCGCGGCACAAAAGAGATTGGCGGGACGCTAATAGAGCTCAGAACCAATGCGACTCGGATTCTGATTGACGCCGGGTATCCACTTTTCCTGAACAACGATCCAATCGACGATAATATCGCAAAGCTACCCTACACAGAACTGCTCGCACTCGGTGTGCTACCCAGGATAGCAGGGTTGTACGCCTGGGATCACGCGGGCTTTGACGCTGTTGTGATCTCACACGCGCATCTTGACCACTATGGACTTGTGAAGTATATCAACCCCGCTATCCCCGTATACATATCTGCTGGTACCGAAAGACTCATTAGGGTCTCCCAACGGTTCAAGCTCTATGGCAGATTTGATTCAGAGGTGAGAAGATTCAGAATGTATCGGTCTTTCAAGATTAGCGATGTCGAACTGAGACCCTTCTTAATGGATCACTCCGCCTTTGATGCAGCGGCCTTTGAAATCAATGTTGAAGGCAAAACCGTTACCTATTCTGGTGACTTCCGTGGTCATGGTCGGAAGCCTATGTGTCTTGACCGTTTCATAGCCGAGGCGAAGAAGCGGCCTGATGTACTTCTCGTCGAGGGCTCTATGATAGGTCGGACTGATGAACAGACCATGACGGAAGAAAACCTTGAAGATGCAGTCGTCGAGCGGATGCGAGGAGTGGACGCTCCCCTGCTTTTCCAGTGCTCGAGCCAGAACATCGACCGACTTGTGAGTCTCTATAAAGCAAGCCTTCGGCTGAAACGGATATTTGTCGTTGACATCTACACAGCTAACGTGCTGTATGAGCTGCGACAACTTAAGAACAAGCTGCCGTACCCGTCACCGGATTATCGGAATATTAAAGTGTTCTTTCCACATCGGTTAACCCAGAGAATATTCGATGAGATTGGCGAAGAGTACGCGCGGCGTTTTTCGCAATACCGCATTTCACGCGAACGCATGAACGAGGAACAAAACCACATTATTATGACGTGTCGCCCATCCATGCGAATCGACATCCAGAGGTGTCGGGTTCGTGACGGAGTCTTTCTGTATTCTCTCTGGCGAGGCTACCGCGATGAAGCATATCAGCAAACTTTTGAGGAATCCTTGGCGAAGGCCGGCTTTTCCCTAGAGTCACTCCATACTAGTGGGCATGCAACCATTGCTGATATCAAGCGTGTCATCAACGGTCTTGATCCCAAGAAGCTCATACCCATTCATACCATGCACCCTGATGCCTTTGGTGATTTTTCGACCAAGACCGAGCGCAAACATGATGGGGTAGCATTTGAGGTGTGAGCGGCGCTATTTCTGAACCAAGGCGACCAGCGCCGCCGCTGTCCTGTCAGACCCAAGCATCCCGGACTGAACATCATGGCTGTTTGTTAATCCAGTATGGGAAACAGACGTATGCTATATATACTGTCAATGGCTGAATAGTCTTGTAGTATAATGACTCAAGGTGGAAGGTAAGTGGCGATGAAAAGACTACGCCGAGATACTGGAAGATTCAAGCGTCGTGCTCTTAACTCCCTCCTCTTAGCCATCGAAATGTTTAATCGTCCTCACGACGCGGGGAGAACTGAAGCGGTTCTTATACTGCTACAGCATGCCTTTGAGATGTTTCTAAAGGCTGCTACCTATGAAGAAAGGGGGGTTATCTCCGATTCCAAAACAAGTATTGCCTTCGGATTTGACAAATGCCTTGGAATTGCTCGGAGCGATCTGCGCATACTGAGTGAAGAACAAGCACAAACACTATCAATTATCGACGGCCTTAGAGACTGCGCTGCTCATAACCTGCTAGAACTGACGGAACAAGCACTATACATACACACACAGACTGCGGTCACACTCTTTGACCAGATTTTGAAGCAAGTATTCAGTGAGTGTCTAGCTGACCACATGCCTACAAGGGTTTTGCCGATTTCTACTAGCCCTCCCAAGGATATGCTTGCTTTCTTGGATAGCGAGTTTCTGCAGATTCAAGAATTACTGAGCCCTGGGAAGCGACGCGGGTCTCAAGCACGAGGCAGGCTGCACCACCTAGTGATTATGGAATCGAACCTATCTGGCGAAGGGAGGCAGCCAACTGAACAGGAAGTTGACCACTTAATGCGTCGAGTGAAACGCGGCGACACTTGGCAAGCCATATTTCCAAATATAGCGGCTGTCCGCCTAGATACACAATGCCATGGCCCGACTGTATCTATTCGTTTCACTCGCCAGCCCGAAGCAGCACCGGTTCGCATCGTAAGAGAGGGTATGCCAGATTTTGAGGAAGCCACGCTTGTTCGCGAAGTGAATCTCCTCGATCGGTATTCCATGAATCTGCACGCACTTGTCCAGAATCTCAATCTGACACAACCAAAAATGACACAACCAAAAACATTGGCAATGATCCACCATCTCAGTTTACAGGCAGATCCCGACTGCTACAAAGAGTTTCGCATGGGGAAGTCTTCCGTTTACAAGCGGTATAGTCTTGAGGCTCTGCAAAGACTCAATGAAGCACTGAAGTCGGTAGACATTGAGGATGTTTGGCAGCAATACAGCCACAGGGGTTACTTGGTAGGTCGACCTAGGAAGCAAAGAGGCAATAAACGTTGAGGATCTTTGGGCCTCGTGCATCGTTTACTCCAACAATCTGACGTATTGTTAGGCTAGAGGTAACGAAACAGGCTATTGTGACCTAGGGAACAAAACAAGTAAATGTGCAACAATCCAGGCCAGTGTGCAATGATGTGCTCTTGTCGGCTATTCTACCTATGCCCTATACGTGGACGCCTTCTCAATGAGGTTCTCTTGGCAGGTGCAAAACAGGGTAGCCTAGCACAGTCCTTAGACTACGCATCGAAAAGAGCGGCTTGATCCCATTGGGCTGAGACACAAGCCACGTCTGAAAGCTGTGACTAAGCACTTCGAAATCTAGGTATTGGATTTATCTACTTCTTCTTAGTTGTCTTGGCAGCTTCCTTCGCAACTGCCTTCTTCTCGGTTTTCTTTGCACCGCAGCAAGGTTTTCCGCAGGTCATGTCTCCACCTCCCTTTACAGTCTTATTTACCATTGAGGATAAGCCATTTCACATAAAATCTCAATAAACGTGTATGCGGCGTGCAAGACATACTATACAGTCAGGGAGTAACATTCCGCTATTTTGTTAAGTAACCTTGTACTGATTCGCGATTCATGGAGAATTCTGAAGGTTACAATGACTGGGAAAGTTCACTGTAGCCGAATCCTGATTCAGACGTCAGTCGATAATGCGCTTTACTTTATAGGTCTGTTAAGTGTGAATGCAGCTTGACGCTCTTCAAGTCTGATGCTAACCTTTAGACACGTCAGAGAAAATGAGGTGTTCCATGAGAGGGTCTCTTCCGTTACGAAGATGGCGTCTTAAAGCGTGGCAGACCACACTACTCTTCGGTTTCGCGCTCTTTATCATTACTGGCCCGTCAGTATTTTTCTTTGACTACCTGGCTGGATCAGCAACACTCGGCTTTGGTGTGTCACCCTCTTCAGGTTTTCATGGAATTGGCATGTTCTACCTGTATATGGTCAGCTATTTCTCATCCCTCGCCGTCATATTACCAGCCCTCTTGACCAGGCGCTTTGGGACCGCTACTGCAGTCTTCTTGCCTTACGTAATTGTTGGTTTTCCAATTAACTACTACTTCGAGTGGGTCACCGACCATACCTGGGTAGCTCCATGGTCCGGGCTTGGTTGGACAGCGGCGTTTTTGCTCACCGGGCTCTCTGTTGACCTGGCCCTGCGCTATTTGCCTGAGAAGCTGACTTCCGCCTGGAGGGCAGCTCTATCGGGTGTAATAATGGGCCTGGTCTGTTTCATAGTTACAGTTGCAGCCCTTGATTTTGTCTACGTAGGCCCGCTCCCGACGAACGCAGGATCTTTTGTTGGCATCGCTTATTTCGGCCTGCCCTGGATGGTTATCAGCAGTGCGTTCGGTGGATACACTGCATACGTCTTAGCGAGGGATATGGCCTGATCGGCTCATCCGGTTAATAACGATTTCAGTTAATGTACAAGAATCCAAGCTTATGTAGCCCGCACTGAACAATATGGACGTTTGTTACCAGAGCCGAACAAACCGCTCTTTTGTGCAGTGGAGAAACCCCTTGAGGTATTCCGGGGACATAATACCTGATTTGCAGCGGGCCTGACTGGTATGGTGTCCCTGGAATTCGCCGACTTTGAACTGCACGAAACAAAACACTGTATCGTGCAATGAGGTAACGAAATACTGGAATATGACATCGCGCTACTTATCTGGTCAATGTTTGAGCATCTTCCAATTGCTTCAAAAGGATACCATTGACAGTTGAAAGCGATGAGCACAAAATGTAGCTCACAAATAACAACTTTTCATTTACTCCAGAGTGAATATTTCGGATTGAATAGAAGTGTACGATTCTCATAGTCGTTCCGTCGTCTGCCTTGGCGACAGTATTGTGCGTGGACAGGTAAGTACAAACTTTGTAAACCTGTCGAATCAACGGATGTATAAGTACGGCTTCCACTTCGTTAACGCTGGCGTTAATGGAGATTTGGCTTACAACGTCCTGATGCGCCTGAATACTGTGGTGGACAAGCAACCGGATTTTATTATCATTTTGGTTGGGACCAATGATGTTGTTGGCGCATTAATGCCTAGAATGGCCCGACGGTACCGCCGGACAAAAAGGCTTCCCCAATTACCAACGGAGCAATGGTACCGCGACAATATCCTCAAGATTGTTCACTACCTCAAAGAAAATACCCGGGCGAAAATTGCACTCGCTTCGCTCCCCGTGCTTGGAGAAAACCTGATGTCAACTTTCAATAAGACTATTCCCGCATATAATACACATCTCAAGGAGATTGCAGTCCAGGAACAAATAAGCTATCTACCAATACACGAACGCCAGAAGGAATATTTGACGAGAACTCAACCTACCGGACGTGATTTTGAGAGTAAAGGGTGGCTTACAATAGGATTGCTAATACGTCATTATCTGCTCAGGCAAAGCTTTGACACAATCTCCAAAAGGTATGGCTATGTGTTGGTCACTGATGGCGTGCATATGAATAATCGCGGTGCCTCCTTTATTATCGAAGAAATAGAATCCTTTCTGCTAACAAATAGATGAAACCTCTTCAGAATTCACATTCTTAGTTTTAGTGCAACGCTAGCTGGCAGGCATACAGTTGAGGAGCATGACCGCAGAATCCAAGAAATTGCCTGCTGTGGTATTCTGGGGACACGGCACCTGATTTCTGGCAGGCCTGATTGGCATGGTGTCCCCGGAATTCATGAGCAACAAAACGCTGTTTGTTGCCTTGCGGTCAACGAGCCGTCAGCCTATCGAGCAAAAGCTGCGCTTCATCATAGTAACGTTAAATACGGGAGTAGATCCTTGCCAGCAATGGACTACTTAGATAGATGGCTCCCTCAGGGCAGGTCTCTTGACAGCAATAGCAGCGAATACAGAGATTATAATCGTATCTGGGCGGCCTGGACATGTCCCCTTTGTACCAATCAACAGCCTTTGGCTGGACGGAACACATTGTGATGCAGGTACCGCAACAAGTGCATTTTGCTTTGTCAATAACTGGCCTCTGGGTTATTCTATTCTTGAGGAATACCATGAATCGGCCACCAGAACTGGATATCGGGGGCGTTCGATTTATTTCGAAACTTGTGTCGACAAAGGACTCGAGGGCTTCACCCATAAGCTCTATATTCTCGGCATGGTAAGTTCCTAATCCTGCCTTCTCACCAGGTTTGGATGTCGGTACAATTTCGGGTTCAACGCAGGCAATTCTACAGGCCGTCGCATCTAAAGCTATGGGGTCACTGGATAACAACAAGACATTCAACCGCTTCAACTTACCGCTTCTGGGCCCGTTGCCTTCCATAGCCACAATACCATCCATAATATAGAGACGGGGTTTGATGAGTGTGTTCAAATCAACAAGCATCGTGGCGAAATCATAAGGATCCGGCAACTTAACGTGGTACTGGCTTTTCAGAAGACCGGGTACGCACCCAAACTGGTTCTTTACCGCACCGGTAAATCGAACAAGTCCGTGTGTTTTAAGCTTGGGCAGACTTACCAGACCGTCGCTGTCCAGGACGCCATTGGCAACAACGAACTTCTTCATCAACAAGGCATCCTTATGACTAACCGGCCTGCCGGAATCAAAATCAGCTACAATAAACCCCAATTCGTCACCGACTTCCTTGATACCGGATTTTCTCAAATTCGGCTCGGATTTGCCGAAACATGGTGAGTCACCATATGAGACGCTTGCTCCTGCATCCCTAAGTAATTTTCCCACAGCCCTGAATACTGCCGGATGTGTAGTCACACCCTTATCAGGGTCTGTGCCGATCAGGATGTTAGGTTTCATAACTATCCTTTCACCGGGTTTTGCGAACACAGAAACTCCACCCAACATATCAAACCCTTTTTGGATAGCTGTCAGTACCTGATCATCCGCATATGTGTCGCATCTTATTATGACAACTCTTGCTTTGTTCATGCTTTCTAAATAGCTGGGTCCGGACTACCTTCATCATATCACAGGCAGTTACGAGCAGGCTGCTATATGGGTATCTGTATGACCTTCGCTATTCCAGGGCATCAGTCAGGGAAGAGCCGGATTGTCACATTTTGACTGTTTGTTACCCGGGTCTTCATTCGACAAATCAATTGTTATATACTTGCAGCGAAACAAAAGAGGAGGGGCTTGTATCATGCCGTTAGCCAGGCTTAATCGTATTAACATCAACTATCAGGTGGACGGACAGGGTGAACCCCTGGTGATGGTAATGGGATTTACTGCCGGCCGGAGTGGCTGGATGCCCCAGATACCTTTCTTCAAGAAGTATTACCGGGTAATTACCTTTGATAATCGGGGAGCCGGCAAGTCGGACAAGCCGCCGGGCCCTTATTCCACCAGAATGATGGCCGACGACACAGTAAGACTTATGGACCTTCTAAGGATTGAAAAGGCCCATATTATGGGCGTTTCCATGGGTGGCATGATTGCCCAGGAGCTGGCCATAAACTATCCGCAGAGAGTTATGAAGCTGGTACTGGCCTGTACATATGCCTGCCAGGATGAAACGAGCGGAGATAGTCCGGACCAGGCTAAATTCCTGCAACTGACTCCGGAGAAGAAAGTCGGCGCTATGGTCGGCCTGGCTTTCAATAAGCCCCTTTACAGATTCGTCTTTGGCCTCCTCGCTAGGGTCCAGACCAGGTTCATGGGAGCTTCGGGTAGGGTAGGGATTGCGGGACAGAGCGAAGCTTGCCGGAAGCACAATACGGTGGAGAGACTATCATCAATCACGGCCCCCACCCTGGTTATCGTGGGGACTGGAGATAGAATCATCAAGCCCGTTTCCTCCGAGGTGATAGCCGGCAGAATACCCAACGCTAAGTTGGTCAAAGTTGAGGGCGGTTCTCATTATTTTTCCCTTGAGATGAAAAACGTATTCAACCGGGAAGTGCTGGGTTTTCTCAAAAGTGATGCTCCACCCCTTAATTGACTTGACACCCGGGGCACTACGGCCCTGTCTGACTTCTTAACGGACATGAAATCTTCCCTCATGGTTCTTCTGGCCGAAGTGGGATTGCACAATAGTCACCATTGCGCAATCATCTTCTGAAGATTAGGTCTTTTCCGGTGGTATCCCGGGGATATAATACTTTATTTGCAGCAGGCCTGATTGGTAAGGTGTCCCCGGAATTGGGTGAGGGTTTGTTCACCCAAATAGCTCTTTGACCAGCTCTTCGCGCTCTATCTCAAGATAAGCAGCAATCTCATTCACGATACTGTCCAGAGTGCCGACTTTGAGAGGTTTGTGCTCAGGGATGGTAATGTGATTTTCAAAGCCTCTAGCGGTTGACGTTAGCCGCATATGACTGCCGGTCTGGCGAGTTATCTCATAGCCATACCTGCCCAGGAGGGCAGCGAGCTCCTCACCCCCCACGTCCCTGGGGAGCTTCATACGGGGATTACCTCATCCTTCACCATGTGCAGGCGGATGACCCGGGGCATCTCTTTAGTCTCAAAATGGCACCGCGTGGCTTCCTGCACCCGCTTTTTCAGCTTGGCAAAGGAATCGGCTTCGGTACAGATGCTATGTCCGAGAGCTTTGGCAGTATAGCCGCCTTCCGGGGCTTCCTCTACCAGAAAGATTATCTCCTTTTCCATATTCCGCTCCCGGGCAGGGTTTAATCGCTTCACTCATACCCCACCCCTCATCAATAAGTGTAGCACAGTATTAAACAGAGTTTGAAGTGCTGCCTTGTGATTGGCTCTGATTGTATCCTGGGGACATAATGCTTGATTTGGAGCAGGCCTGATTGGTACGGTGTCCGGGAGTTCGCATACACCAGCATCTAAATCTCCCTAGCAAGTCTAGGATAATGAGCGCGGAGCCATTGCTCAACATCACGGCGGAGTTGTTTCGCCAGTGCTATCATCTCTTTTGCTTCTTGTTCAGTGACCAGTCCGGCCCTTTCATAATCGCTGATATTGCGTTTTTCACGGAACTTGTCCAATTGCTTAATCATAGCGGCGTCTGCCTTAATGGTGAAAGCCAATGATTGCAGAACAAGATAATGCTGCCCCTCTTTCCGAGCGCGGTAGCCAAGTGCTGCCAGTGCCTCCTTGGCGGCTTGAAGAGCCGCATTATGCGCAATACTCAATCGCCAATCCGGACCGAGTGCGATTATCTCTGCTTTTTCCAGATCGCGGTCGCAGATATGTAACAGCTCGGCAATTCCACGTGCCGATGGGCGGTGTCTTACAATCTGTTTGTCATTTAGCCAGTCTTCTAAGCTCATCTTCGTCGCCTATCACAAATATCTTCTCATCCTCAAGCACCGTCTTCACGAAATGATGGTCCTCTTTCACCTTCTTCTTGAATTCGGCAACCGGGTAGACAACAGGATTAACCTCGCGCCCCAGTTTTTGTTCTGCCGGGGTGAGAAGCGAAACCACGTCGCCGAAAGAGATTCTCCCGACCACCATCAGGTCAATGTCGCTTCTTCGGTCATCGGCGCTCCTGGCCATTGAGCCGAAGATAAAAGCTACCCGTATTTTACGCGCGCTGCTCGCTAGAGACTGTTTGATGACATCAGCCACACCGAAGGTTTTTCTCACGATGCTTTTGAGTTCGTTGAAGATAGGGCACTTCTCGTTGGCATGGTAGTAGACCTGTCTGCCCTGCACTTCGCGGATGATGATGCCGGTTTCCGTCAGGTTCTTCAGCTCTCGCTGCACGGTTCCCCGTCCGATTTTCACGGCGTCCAGTATTTGCTTCGTATAAAAAGCGCTATCCGCTCGCCCAAACAGGAGCGCAAGAACTACCTGCCGTGTTTTGCCGAAGAGACCGCTGCACAACAAATTTTCATTCATGTATGTTACCCATTTCGGGTATTATTTTACCCAGATTGGGTAACAAAATCAAGTTTTGGACAGTGCCAGTCTTCTTCAAACGTGCTTCTGCATGTCGCGTATTCAGAGGGCATTCTGCGAAAATAATCAGCGATTTGCGGCAGGCCTGACTGGTATGGTGTCCCCGGAACTCGTTAACGCAATGCGCTCCAGGATAATTTTGTTATTTCCCTCACGGGGAGTTGACATAGATTAGTTACTCTCCTTGCCTTTCATATTCTTGTCAACAATCTAAGGCTGTTTATTCAAGGTAACCGTACCAGACGGTAAAACACGCTCTTGGCGACTTCTGCCGCGAAGATATAGGCTGTCACAATAGCAATAATTACTAGAATGAAGGCGGCTGGCAATTTGGTGAACCCCAATACTTGATTCAATGGTGTGAAGGGCAAAATAAGCGTTACCACAACGACCAATAAAGTAGCCATGAGCAAATACTTACCTGGTCGACTTCTCAGTAAGGGTCTCCGGCTACGAATAACCAGCACGATCAAGCATGCTGAAATGACCGATTCCATGAACCACCCGGTCCGAAATTGTGTTTCAGAGGCATGTAAAAAGATTAGAAGAGCACCAAAGGTTAGGTAGTCAAAAATGGAGCTCAAGATGCCAAATGTTAACATGAACTTTTGGATGAACCGGATGTTCCACCGATGCGGCTGCATGACCGCCTCTGGATCGACATTATCAGAGGCGATGTTGACTTCCGGAAAATCAGTCATCAGATTGGTAAGCAGCACTTGTTTCGGCAACAACGGCAAGAAGGAGAGAAAGATAGACGCTCCCGCCATGCTGAACATGTTGCCAAAATTGGCACTGGTGGCCATGAACACATATTTGAGCGTGTTGGCAAATGTCATTCTCCCTTCCCGAACACCCCGTTCAAGCACCCCCAAATCTTTCTCAAGCAGCACAATATCCGCCGCCTCTTTGGCTACGGCAGCGGCACTTTCTACTGAAATACCTACGTCAGCCGCATGAAGCGCCGGAGCATCATTTATGCCATCTCCAATATAACCAACCACATTAGCTGCTGATTTCTTGAGCGCTACAACGATTCTCTGTTTTTGATTTGGCTCTATCTCAGCAAAAAGGCTTACTTCGTTCGCTTGCCGGACTAAAGCTGCATCCGATATCTGAAGAAGGTCCGAGCCGGTCAGGATCCGTGTTGTCGATAATCCAACCTGTTCACCGATATGCGCTGTTACCAGACGGTTATCGCCGGAAATAACTTTTAAGGAAATACCCTGCTGTTTTAATTTTTTGATAGTGTCGGCGACGCCCGGTTTGGCCGGATCATCAAGGACAATGAAACCCAGGAAAGTAAAACCTTTCTCGTCTTCTTTGGTGATAGTGTCGGCGGTATTATATGGCCGATAGGCTATTCCCAGCACCCGAAATCCCTGGCGATTGAAGTCCTCAAATTGCGCCTGTACCTTTTGTTGCAAGCTGGTTAGATTAACGATGCCTCCGGCGGTCTCGGCCTGAGAACAGATGGAAAACAGATTCGGCAACGTACCTTTGCTGATTACCAGATTTCCATCTTTGGTTGAGACTAAAATGCTTAACCTCTTGCGAATGAAGTCATAGGGTACCTCATCCAACTTATGATAGGCAGCTATATCCAGAGAACCATGAGCGCGAATGGCTTCATCGATAGGATTTTTATATCCCGTTTCAAAGGAGGAATTGAGATAAGCATACAACAGTACCTTCTCATTTTCATGCCCATCTGCGCCCACGAAGGAATGCAAATGCATGATTCCTTCAGTCAAAGTACCGGTCTTGTCAGAACAGAGTATATTCATACTACCGAAGTTTTCAATAGAGGCCAGCCTCTTGATGATGACCTTTTGTTCTGCCATACGTCTAGCTCCATGGGACAGGTTGATGCTGATGATAACCGGCAGCAACTGCGGGGTCAGCCCTACTGCCAGAGCCAGAGAGAAAAGCACCGAGTCCAGCAGGGGCCGTTTATAATAGACGTTGATAGCAAAGATGGCCATGACGAGGACCAACGTGACAATCATGAGAAAATAGCCAAATTGCTTTACGCCGTGCTCAAATTCGGTCTCCGGAGGTCTGAACCTTAAATGCTCGGCAATCTTGCCAAATTCAGTACTGGGACCAGTGCTCACCACCACGGCTGTGGCACTACCACTGATAACGTGGGTCCCCATAAACAGAGAGTTCGTCCGCTGACTGATCGGCGTTTTCACCGCAAGCAAGCCCACCAATTTTTCGGCAGGGTAAGTCTCACCGGTAAGCGTGGCTTCGTCCACAAAAAGGTCTTTCAAATCAAGAATCAGACAATCCGCGGGTACGACATCACCTGCTGAAAGCAAGATAATATCTCCCGGCACAATTTCTTCAGCCGGTACATCATTGAGATTCCCTCCACGCACCACCGATACTTTTGATTGAACGATAGCCGTTAGTCTTTGGACAGCATTGGTGGAGCCTCTCTCCTGCCAGAATCCCAACAAGCCACTGGCAACCACAATCACCAGTATTATGCCAGCGTTGATTGGCTCTCCCAGGAAAAAGGCTAATATGGCAGCGATTATCAGAATGAGGACTAGAGGACTTCTGAACTGGTTTGTCAGGAGAGTTAGCGTATCAGTTTTTCCCTTGGGTTTCAGAAGATTGGCGCCAACACGCAAGAGCCTTTTCTGAGCTTCATCTTGGGTCAATCCGTTTCGGTCTGTCCCGAGTTGATTTAAAGCGTCATCAGAAGAAAGCGTCCAAAATGACCTGTCAGGTTGGCTCGCTAAGGTCGTCATATCTTAGATCACTGTAGTTGTGGAAACCGCGACCTGAAAATAAGAACAGTTTCGTCTAACTTCTTTATATTACACTAATCTTACAGATAGGTATTCTGGGGAGATAATACCTGATCTGGAGGAGGTTTGATTGGGATGGTGTCGCCGGGATCGTGAAAGTTCACGTGGTGGCTGCTTTTCGCAACATGGCAAAGATCGTCAATTCCGTTCCCGGCATCTTATCCTCGGAAACGACCTCGAATCCAAACCGTCGGTAGATAGCCACGTTATTCTCAGCGTTCGTCTCCAGATAGCACGGCATCCGCTCCCGGTCGATACGTTCCAGTACCGGCCTCAGCAACCGGCTGGAAAATCCCTGTCCCTAGTATGCCGAGCCTACTCCGATGATTTGCAGATACCAGTGAGGGAACGGGACCAGCCTGCGGTGGAGGTCATCTACGAACCTACCGTAAGTCCACATCCGGCCTGCCCCCTGGCGTCCGAACCTGACAAGAATCGGGAGCGCGACCGAGCGTATAATTTGCCAGCCTTCGAAAGGTGCCTTTCCCGGCGGCAGCCAGGCTGCCACGCCCTCCAGCTTCTCCGAAGACGCATAGACTTCGCCGTATTTCAGACAGAGGGCAAGTGAAATGGAAGCGAACGTATCGGCCGCTGCACGCCGCTCCGTTTCATCCTGGAAATAGTGCCGGAACAGCTCGTATTCCGTGAAGGCCCGCCCCAGCACCGCAGCCCCGGCATCCCGTTCTTTCACAGTCAGCCTTAACAACTCACCGTTCTCGTTATCCATGTTCGACTCATAGCTGCGCCGGGCGCCGGTGTTGTCAATTATAGCAAAGGATGTTGCTGAGACAGGAATAGTCAGGGAAGTGCTTTCAGTTCCACTATAGTGGTCTTCTGGGGACTTAGCACCTGATTTGTGGCAGGCCTGGTCCCTCACCTTGTGAAGGATGGTGTCCCTCGAACCGGGAATTGCCGGCTACTTCTCCTCTATGGTTATGCGTATCATGACATCACCCTGCTCGATAGTTTCCATGACATCCATCCCATCTACTAGCTGGCCAAATACCGAGTGGAGCCCATCGAGGTGGTGCTGAGGGGTATAGGTAATGAAAAACTGGGAGCCATTGGTATTGGGGCCGGAATTAGCCATTGATAGCGCACCGGCAACATGGGTATGCTCGGTGATCTCATCATCAAATCGGTAACCAGGACCGCCGGTCCCGTCGCCAACAGGGCATCCACCCTGAACCACAAAGCCAGGTACAACACGGTGAAAGGTAAGGCCATCATAAAACCCCTCACGCGCGAGGGTCACGAAGTTGTTGACTGTCCTCGGAACGTCACTGGCAAACAGCTCCAGGACCAGATTCCCCTTTTCCGTTTCAATGGTAGCGTAGGTTTTCGGCCCTTCAGGCATCGTGGTTATTACTACTACCACGACGACGGCAATAACCGCACCTAGCCCGATTAGCAGCGCCTTCTTTCTTGACCCCATCGTCGTTTGTCTTGCTTTCGGTTTTTTGCGTCGAATCGAGTGCTGGCCGGTATCTTTTCGTGACATCTTTCTGAACTCTCCTGACATGGCTTTCCTTCAACCTTGTCAATATACCATAAGCCAGCTAGCGGGTGCAGTCCAATGTGTTCTGAGAAATAACGCCTGATTTGTGGCAGGTTTGATTGGCATGGTTTCGCTGGAATTCTCGCCCCTACCGGCGTGTCATTGCGGTGAGCCGAAGCCCTGAGCATGACGAAGGGGAAGCGCGGCAATCTCTGAGATTGCTTCGGCTGACCAAAGTCAGCCTCGCAAAGACAGAGGGGGAGGGATTGCGGAGCCTGGTCCGAAGCGCAAGTGAGGATGCAATGCTGCTTTTATTTGCGTGCATGTGCTAGAATGGTATCAAGCACGAACACGAACCTGTGTGGAGGTATGCTCATGGTAATCACTAAAGAATGGTTTACGGTTGAGGAAGCTGCTGAATACCTGTGCGTATCCAGGAGAACTATCTACAAACTGACCAGGGAGGGCAGGCTGCCTGCTTTCCGCATTGGTAAAGAACGTCATCGCCGATTCCGTAAAGAAGACATAGATAAGGCACTCCATCCAGGCGAAGAAGTTGCCAATCTCGATAGACTCCTGAAGCTGACCGCGAGGGCTGACCCTGTCCTTGCCGAAGTCTGGGATAATGAAAAGGACGCCGCCTATGACCGGCTATAAACGCGGGGACGTAGTCCTTGTCAGATTTGTCTTTTCTGATGAAACTGGAGAGAGGCAGCGTCCGGCAGTCATAGTAAGCTCGGACGCTTACCATCAAAACCGTCAAGAGGCCATAATTGCGGCAATCACCAGCAGGACTGACCGGATATTGGTGGGCGACCACCTTATCAGCGATTGGCAGGAGGCTGGGCTGCTTTTCCCCTCCGTTGCCACAGGAATCGTAAGGACGATAAAGCAGGGCATGATAGCCAAGAAGCTTGGAATAATGCCTCTAGCCGATATGAAGAGAATTGAAGGCAACCTCCGGACCGTTCTGCGAATCAAGTAGTGTGTTCGAGGGCGTAATGTCTGTCCTGTAGCAGGCCTGATTGGTATGGTGTGCCTGGAATTCGGGCTAAGAGATATGACATTGCGGCGGAATCAGTTCAAAAAGAAACGGCCTCTCTTTTGAGGAGAGACTGTCGGGCCAGGGCTACTCACCCTGGCGCTGTTAATTGTATCTTAGTGAAACCGTTAGGGGTTGGCAAGTGACCATGGCGGTCTAAAAGGCGGTAAGGGCAGGGCTAGCAAGCTAACAGCAAAACAACGGAGCGAAATAGCTAAGAAAGCTGCAGCGGTAGGGTGGCAGACTCGTCAGCCAGGGTGAGGCGTTATAGCAATGACAGTGATAATGGGTATTCGCCTTCCGTCTTTGCTTGTTTCATCTGGCCCGTAATGCCAGAACACCCTGTAAGGCCTCGGCGTCTTTTGCTGAACATAGGCCTCAAAGACTTTGATGCCATAACGCCTGGTCAGTGATTGATACTCGTGGGTTTGTAACGATTTCGAGCGGACATTTGTTTCCAGGTATCTCAGAGTCTTGTTTACTTGTTTCTGTACACCCGTGAGAGATGGGTTGTTCTCAATGATCGTCAGTTGCCTATCAGCTTCGAGCGTAAAACGCAGCTCACGGTGCGTCATTTGCGTGTTTTACGAATGAGCCACGCTTTATCGTTTTCCCAGTTAGTGACTCACGTATGCCCCTGTCAATCGAAGCTAAAATATCTTTGTCTTCAAATACCCATAACTCAGAAGCAGGTATGCTTGCCTGTGGGTCCAGTATTATCTGCCCAACGCTATTGTGATATACGTAATAGGTGACACCCTCTTTCACTACTGTTTTGGGCAAAACCACCCGTTTCCTGGAATCCGGCGTAACAGGCTTGCCCACTCTTACTAGATTCTGGTCTTTTATTATAGCTGCCATCTTATTTCCCCTTACACATTAGTTGGTTGCCATGTGGGTTAAACCCATTTTGCACCATTTCCCACTATCTTCACCATCATCATAACATATGCCATAATTCTGTCAAGCTCGTGTGCTGGCTGAGCGCACAAGTATTCCGGGGGCACAATGCCTGATTTGTAGCAGGCCTGATTGGTCTAGTGTACCCAGATTTTCCCCCTAAGAAGGTTTTGGGTATCATTATGCTCAACCCCCACCCTTTGGCCGATGACATCAAACGACGTCATCAGGTCGAAACGCTCCTGGTGACCAACGATAGCCGCCCTGAGATAATGAGGAAAGTCATAAACTGGCTGGGCGAAAGGGGGGATATGCTCAGTCCGCGCTATTTCTGACTCTTCCTGCAATACCTATGCGCGATTTCCTGTTTGTCACCTTTAGCCATCCAGACTGCATCATCCGGTGTAACTGGATAAGGACACACGGCGCATAGACTTGTTTTGTCAATCCGGCTTTGAATATCCTTTGCATCTTTCAACGCCATACCAGAATTTGAAGCCAATCCTTGTAATGCCTGCAACCATGGTTCGAAGCGAGCATTTACTGCTTCAGGTCGTGTTGTCCCTTGATTTATGCTATCAAGGAAACGATCAAGTGCCATAACATCAATCAGGCGATTTCTTAATATCATACGAAAAAGAGCCTGTTGTTGAGAATCGAGTGAAATCCATATTTTCTCAAGTGAGTCCCCAAATTGGGCGAATCCCACCATTTCCACTTCGTAAACAAGGTCATATCTTCTGCTTCCCCACTGCCCGGACGGGTTATTTGAATTGCCAACTTGAAACTGCCTGAATGCTTCATTGCCAAATACCCTATTAATCCAAGATATAGCTACTTGAAATTGATGTCGATATTTATCCAAATCCTGCGACGGTAAATCTCTGGCGGATTCCATTTCATCATTGAGGAATGCTCTAAATGGACGCCTGTATAAATTCCTTCGGTGTAACATTGCAAAGAAACGAAGCACTAACTCTCTATGCCTCATTCTTCTATCGGGATTGCTCCGACCCCAAAGACTAAGAAAATCCTGCTTCTCACTCAATTGTGCTATGAGGTTATTGTAAGTTCCTCTGTAGAGGCAATTTCGCAGTTCCTGGCTGTTTAGGGTCATTGACCCCTGATTTAACCGGGAAAATAAAATGTATTTCATGTCCGGGTGTGCAGTCTTAGGGAGCTGTATTACCGTCAACAATGTATCCCATAGCTTTTTCCTTTCATCAATTGGCAATGAAGTGATCAAGGTCCCATTCAATTCTGACATCACTTCAAGACCTGCTAAACGAATCGGAGATAGAGAGCCATAGGGAATATGGATACTGTCTACCCCGGCTGGTCCATGTAAGAGTGGTTGCATGTATCGGAATAGCGACTCCAACCGCTGATGTCCATCGATAATTGTAAAATTATCGTCTTTTTCTTCTGATAAGAAAATGGGAGGCGTAGGCAAGCGTAGCAGGAGAGATTCAATATATCTGCCTGCCCTAGTTATGTCCCAAACGTAGTGTCTCTGAAAATCCGGTTGTAGAATCAATTTTCCAGCACAATACAGTTCCCATAGATTACGAACAGTGACACTCCTCTGGATTGCTCCTATATTACGATATTCGGGTGGAACATATAGAATGAAATCCTCATCAGAGGGGCTCTCTTCCCAATCATCGTGTCCAACAGGCATTTCGCACCTCCTTATTGTCCTTTTCCCTTCGTTCCTGAATATCTGTGTCGCGATAGTAGTGACAGTCTGTGTTTAACGGACAATCAATGCATTTTGGCTTCCTCGGTATACATACAATTGCGGAAAAATCGAGAATTGCCAAATTTGCATCACGTGGATTTCTGTGTGAGACGTACTTCTTAGCCATATTTATAACGCGCTTATCACGACGCCCCTCTTTCGATGTACTGATGCCAAAATATCTTCTGAATACTCTAACAACATTGCTATCCACAAGCCACTCCCGTTTGTTATACGCGATGGAGAGAACTGCACCAGCTACATATTCTCCAGTCCCCGGCAACAAAAGAAGTGACTCTCGCGTTTGCGGGACTTCGCCCCCATATCTATTGAGTATTTCCATAGCTAACAATTTGAAGGTAGTGCTTCTCCATGTCAAACCTAACGGATACACTATATTTTCAATTTGCTCTTCATCAGCGTTAACAATATCTTTCACAGTTGGATAGTGTGCAAATAATTGGTTATACACTTTTTCCACTTGATCTGCTTTGGTACGCCGTAACATTATTTCGGCAATTAGCACTCTGAACGGATCATCAGTTTCTCTCCATGGATATTTCCTCTTATTCCCCGTGTACCATTTGAGTAATGTCTTTCTGAAATTTGGCATGGGGGTTTGTAGATGATCATCAACTGTCATATTGTTTTACGAGTGTATCTTCAATAATTCTTCATAAATTGCCTTCGCGATGGCATTGGCCAACAAGGGAGGAACAGCATTTCCAACCTGACTAAATTGTTCTGTTCTGGGGCCTTCAAACTTGAAGTTGTCAGGGAATGATTGACAGCGTGCAGCTTCTCTCACTGTAAACGACCTACACTGGTTAATATCAGGATGAATATAGTAATGACCATCCTTGCTGATGTGAGCTGTGATTGTAGAAGCCGGTTTATTCCACCATTGAACCTTGAAACGATCGATAAACTTATCAAGATTTTCATGGTCAGGTGTAAGGTCGGGTCTCTTATTCATCAAATCGATTAGTGTTGCTGGACCGTCACCGTTCAAGTGGTGCTCAATAAAAAACCGGTACCTATCAAGATCACTCGCCATATGAGACCGTGCTCTATGATTTAGAATACCTAGAGAGTCCTTCCTCATTTCAATCTGATAATACTTCAGTCTGTTATTCCTAGGATAGACTCCCCACCAGCCATCGCTTCCCTCTCCTGGTCGGAGTTGAGGCAAATCTCCTATAGCATCATCAACCGTAAGACACCCCTTCTCTCGACCTTCTAAAGCTTTTCTCTGCAAGCTAGAAAAGACTTCTTCAATATCGCTACTACGACCTCTCAAGTCTTTTCTATAACCTATAAGAACAAGCCGTTTCCTGCTCTGGGGTATCGAAAAATCTGCACCGTTCAAAACATAATTATTGGGTTCCTCACGCACCATTTGAAGAGGAGGAGTAACTTCATAACAAGGATTGAGGGAGGAAAAATCACTCAGTAACTTCATAAATATGGCGCTTCCTTTTGCCCTAGCACTAAATAAGCCAGGGACATTTTCATACACAAAAAAATCAGGCTGTAGATACTCAAGCAATTGAAGGTAATACCTGTAAAGGAAGTGTCTCTTGTCGTTTTCCATCCTAAAGGGGTCTCTCGACCTGCCGACCAATGAGTATGGTTGGCAAGGAGGCCCTCCAAGCAGCACATGAACATTTGAAGCTTCATGAAATTTCCTACTCGCTTCTATTTTGCCGATTATCTTGACCGTTCTATTGACACCGAAGACAGCTTGAATGACTCTATGATCAATTACTGTTTTTGTCTCCGGGTATGTTTGAAGTATGTGGTCTCTAGCGATTCTACCCATCACATATTCGTTGTATAAACTCCTTCCTCTAGGCTTTGAGAGTTCATAATACAGGTGGCGCGTTCGCATAGTCTCACAAGCCCAATAGTTCATGTCAACACTGGCTATCGTCTCAAAACCGGCTTGTTTGAATCCTTCGCCTAAACCACCGCACCCGGCAAAAAGATCAACGGCATAGAATTTAACCAAGTTCTTCATACATCTATTTTATGTCTCACTTAACGTCCGAATTAAGTCTCACCTATCTCCAAGAATTGAACTCATGGGGAAGCAGTTTCATGATTTCTAAAGCTGGCATGGAGTGCAAATCGTAAGTCAATTTTAACTGATTTGCCACAGATAACAGTCTCCGTATGTTCCCGGCCACCTTTCTATTAGTTGCGTTAACTTTGGGTCGTTTCATCTTCGAATCCCAGTAGAGTTGGTCTACGGCTTCAATCAGAGTCCTTGTAGTTACTATATCTTGCCTTGAAGCCAGTTGCTCCATAAAATCATTATGTATATGAAGTTTACACCATAGAAACAACCGAGAAGATTCACGATACATGTGATAGATATCCCACGATGCAGCTATCAGGTGTCGGTAATAATTCCGCCACTCTGCGCTACATATGTACCGGGCAGTCTCCCGCACTTTTCTAATACCATTCTCTTCTTTCGGGCATATCAAGTCAAACCAGAGCAATGCAAGCCAGCTCCACAATCCGGTATTCTCGATTAGTTCTTTCCGAGTTAGACCGCTTGTCTCAAATAAATCGACAAGGTATCCACCAAGTTCTAGACGTGTCGCGAACGGCGCACTACTTACTTCAATCACAGGTGACAACTCTTCTGACCACGGTTCTCTGCTAAGGCGGTTTATAGGAGGAGGTTCATCCGAGCCATTTCTCACTGTTTGCAGATAGTCGATAAAGGCTTCTTTACCACGATTAGAAAGTATGCGTATCTTAGCCATTAACTGCCCTCCTCAAGTCCAATGTACTTTCGCCATTCACCTCCACGCGAGGCACAGAACTCATTCACGACTTGGTCAATCCATCCAGCAACCTCAGTCGAATCGAATCCTTGCTGATTCCGGTTGAAAGTCCCAGGTGGATTGATATTGGGATTCACTTGCTCAGCAAAAGATAGCCAATCCTTATGCCAGTCTAATTCAGGTTCTTCAGGGTCATCAACGCCATCAATAAAAATCATATGAGTAAGTACCTCACGAACAACTGCAGGGTATATGTGTATGAAAAATCTTGGGTCTGTTTTCGCAACACTTCTTATATTGGGGATATTTATGTTCACCCGCAAAACAGGACTATCATCGTCATAAGCCAGAGTCCATACTTGACGACCCAGATCTTGAAAATCCACAGGCAGTATACTCTTCCTATACAGCCTACCTCGTCCTGCGTCTACAGGTTGTATCTTTTCTGCCGAAGCAAGTAACAAGCCATTTTTTCCAGATTCATCAACGATCAATATCCTGAATAGCAGGTTCTCGTAACGAGCGAGATCGGAAAGGTCATTGTCGCCTTCAGGTGCTGGGGTTTCCACTTTCCCATATTTATAACGTGCAAGTTCATGTTGGTGGTACGCTTCTAGATATACGCTGGCTTCATCAGGCAATTCCATATCCTGCAAGTCTACCGAAGCGTCAAAACTTGCTTTCTCGCCATCGCCACGGACAATTCTTACGGACAGTCTGTTCTGTGTTATTCTTTTTCGTTCAGTATAATTGAACCTGCGTTTCATACTGTCACCTACCTTACGTCTACAACGAGATCTCTGTTCGGGTCAAAACCCGTCACTTTCAGCTCAAGATCTTGAGACTGTACTTCAAACGTAATCTGGTTCTCGTTAATAGTGATGACTTGCCCACCTGAGACCGAGACTTGAATTGGAGCGTTGTTTAGGGTGAAATCAAGTGGATGGTAGTTACTGAAAGGGCTTCCCCGAAGTACATCATACGCGAATCTAGCTACAGCTGGGAGGGGCAAGGCAACGTTTCTATCTGATAGTGAAACCTTACACCCACCCTGTATTCTACTCACAACGAAATTTTGCGGAAGCGGTCGAGGAAGGCGCGGCATCTTTTTGACACCGCCGTCGCCGGTTATTCTTTCATCGCTGATGAAGAATACATCCTGTAAGAAATCAGGATTCAAACCGGGTGATGGTTGATCTAGTATCTTTACTATATCTCTCATGCTATATTTAACAAAGAGTAATGTACGTTCCGAGTGATGATACTTTTTCTGAAAATCCTCAGCTCTCGGTTTCCAGTCAGTGTGAGCAGGCGGTTCGGAGTCGCCAAGAAATGTAGACGCCATTTTGTCTCGTACAAATAGAAGAGCTCTGACTCTTCTATTGCCGAGGTTCTTGATTTCAGAAATCGTGATACCCGACCTAACATAAAATTCATCCGCCTGTTTTAATGCTTCGTCCTTCTGCAGGTAGACTTCGAAGAATGACTCACTGGATCCTCCACCTATCGTGTTTATCATGACCGGAACATGTATCCACAGCAGCTTGTCTGCTGAGAATAAGGTCTTAGCCTCTTCAAGGCCCGCGCCAAATAGGGTCTCACTCATACGAGGAGTACCCTTTGGTAGTTCTAGAGAGATTCTCTCTTCCTCAGGCTTGATCGTGACATTTTCCAAGAATTTCATCAAAGAATCCACGTCACGTTCCTCCCAAGCAGTACCCTTCCAGTCCTGTGTTTGAGATATGGCGCGAAGGGTTGAATTATCGATCACCACTCTTGACGAATCATGGTTGATTCCTATAACTAACATCTTCCTCATTATTGGGAAGAAATAGTGGATAATTGCCGAACGAACTATCGCTTCAGGTGTGATTTCAGCAACAGGACAAGGGACTACTAATGAAAGACCTGGTTCATCCCTCCTCCGGAGTGAAAATGCTCTGCAAAAGTCGTCAATTGCTCCCTTATCTTTTATCGGCTTCTTGTGCATATCATCAGCAAAATAACCGAAGTATTTATATGTCTCCCCATCAGGATGCTTGTGAGTCTTCATCACACTTTTCCCTAGAAGGAGTGCCTTATGATCGTCTTGTCTTGTTGTCAGTCCCCAGAAACTGCGCAACCGAGATGTGCCGGAGAACACCGTTTTCCCCAGCCCTGCCCTTCCTGCATCCTGTCCTCCTTTGCTCGATTTTCCTTCTTTCCACCAGAAATCATAATAATTACTCTTCTCTCCGGCTCTAACGTCTCCGCGATTCACGGGACCATCTAGACCAGTTGTGCCAAAATCCTCAATGGCCAAAAATGGAATCGAACCTTCCAACACAAATCCATTCGGCAACATACCAGAGCTCACTAGATGTGGCACAAGATTCTCATAATACTTAGTATTACTAGGAAAGGAGTGACTACCGAAAGTGACTTCAAGATGGACATTTTCGTTCCCTTGGCCTTTCGCGTCCAAGGAATTCTGGATTACTTCTCTAACCAATGAAGCAGAAGGGTCTAAGTCCCCGACGTTAAAGAATTCAGACTCACGTGGGTCTCTCTCTGGCTCTCCCTCGGGCAATGTACTGAAATACCACATGGGTAACCTCCTCATCTCGCTTAGACTGTAGATTCTAAACAATTCATAGCCTAAATTTACCTTTGTTTCTGGCGCCGCCTTGGAATTGTGATCTAGTTTCTCTAACCTTGCGTTCTATCTCTCCGAATATCTTCCGCACATCGCTTTCGGTATACTCATAGTTACGCTTATTTGAGCATTTGCTAAGACTATCTAAACTACAGAGTATTTTGTTCACTCTGCTCTCAACAATCCTGATGAATCTTTCTCGCTTAATACTCTTGTTCACAATTCCTTGCTCAATATGCCCCATCATGAAATTCTCCCATGTCCATAAAAATAGCACAAATTGTGCCCTATGTCAAGATGTGTATCAACAATTCCTTAGCATAATTTGTGCAAGAAATATATGATACATAGCACGCTACGTCTCAGGACAACTTGAAGGGGGATACTGTGAACGCTCTACGTAGCAGAATCGACTAACGACTCCTTACTCTGCTTACGTGCAGCTAGCGAAAAACAACAAATTCGCGGTCAACGATTTGATTGCACTATTCGTATCGGCCGTTGGATTTTGGCCGGTTATTCTTGCGTTCTGTACTTTCGAGGACATAAGGCCTGATCTGCAGCAAGCCTCGTTGAGCGTAATCCCTCGAATTCGAAGAGTTTAGACAGGCGCGGTGTCCTCAGGCTTCAAGCAGATGCTCCTGTTGAAAACAGTCGCCAGGGACTAGAGATTAGAGATTAGGGGACAAACCCAAATGACAAAGCTCGAATGCCAAACAAAGCTCAAAATCCAAATGGCAAATCAGAAGGCAAGGCCTGGACAAGCCCAGGTATCAAAATCCAAATGACAAAGCAAAGGGCAAGCCCTGGAGAAGCTCAAATGGCAAGACCATTTAGATGGTAGATACTAGATATTAGATACTAGAAGGTCGGATTTGGCCGTGAGATTGCCACGTCCCGACGAGCCGGAACAGGCGATGACAAAAGGAGGCGATTGCGGAGGCTGTTCCGAGCGTAAGTAAGAAATACCGAACCGCAAGCTTAGAAATTATCGGATCGGCCGAGCGCTTTCGATGAATTCTCTCCTCAGGTTGACGCCGGTTCTTCACCGCCTACCGGCAGAGAACGCAGGCGAATCCGCGTATCCTCAAGGACCACAATGCTCCCCTCTTCCAAACTCTTCCGGAGGCTTGCCAGATTCGCCAAGAGAAAAGCCACCTGACTATCAGGGCGCCTCGACGAACGACGAAACAGAACTACAGAGGGTTTTGAGTCCTGGCGCAAAGCCAGCAATGTACCGAAATCAGTGTCTGCCGAAATGAGAATGCGCCCGTCGTCGCGCGCCCGTTCCAGAACCTCGCTATCAGTTGCAGTCTGCATATCATAGTCCCGGACATGAACAGCATCGTGACCCGCTTCACGCAGTCCAGCGGCAACTAGCGGCGACAGGGCATTATCCACCAGAAACTTCATGGCGCTACTACCGGCAGCTCCCGCTCCTTGACCGCTTCGGCAGCATAGCGCAACGCTTCACGGATATCTTCTTTTTTGAGGTCCGGGTAGGCTCGAAGGATTTGAGCTTCGCTCATACCTTCAGCCACCATGCCCACAATAGTAGCCACAGGAATGCGCAGCCCCCTGATGCAGGGGACTCCACCCATCTGTTCGGGGTTAACAGTAATCCGCTCAAATTTCATCTTGCTTGCCTCCACTGTCTATCATAAGCGAAACCTGCCAAACATACAACTCGCATTGCCTCGTTACCACGGAAGTCAATCACGTTTACAGCGACGCGCTCTGGCTGAGGCCCGAAGTACCAGACGAGGGGAAATTCTAAGCACGAAATACTAAATCCTAAACAATACCAAAAACCAAAGTGCAAAAGCTGAACAAACCCAAATGTCACAATCCAAAGGACAAATCAGAAGGCAAGGCCTGGACAAGCTCAAATGACAAAGCTATTCGGGAACTGGAGTTTCGGGTCTGGCCATGAGATTGCCACGTCGCCTTCGGCTCCTCGCAATGACACGGGAGGGCACTGCTCCTGTTAAAAGTGCCGGCAAAACAAGGTATAATATCGGAAGCCAAAAGAGTAGAAGCCAGACCTGTAAAGAAGGTGATATGAATCCAATATACAACGTGTACTGTGACGAAAGCTGTCACCTGGAAAGGGACCGCCAGCCAGTAATGGTGCTGGGGGCTGTCTGGTGTCCACTGGAAAAGACCTGCGAAATATCAGCGCATATTCGCGAAACTAAGGCACAGCATGGCCTTCCTCCAGGATTCGAATTCAAGTGGGGTAAGGTGTCACCCGCCAAACAGGATTTCTACCTGGCGTTGCTGGATTACTTCTTCGATAATACGGATCTGCACTTCCGTGCGCTTGTCGTACAGGACAAATCCAAGCTGCAACATGAACCCTACAAGCAGACACACGACACGTGGTATTACAAGATGTATTTCGATATGCTCAAGGTTATCCTGGACCCTCAAAGCCGCTACCGAGTCTATATGGACATCAAAGATACAAGGAGTGCTGCAAAGATTGCTAAGCTGCATGAGGTGCTGTGTAGTAGAATATACGATTTCGAGTATCGGATTATTGAGCGCGTACAGACGGTCCGTTCCCACGAGGTGGAGATACTGCAACTTGCTGATTTGCTTATTGGCGCTGTGTCGTATGCTAACCGCGGGCTTCACGAGAGTGCAGCCAAACTCGCTGTGGTCCAACGGATGATAGAACGTTCAGGTTATAGCCTTACAAAGACCACTTTGCTAAGAGAGAACAAAGTTAATCTTTTCATGTGGCAAGCGTCGGAGATACAGGGGTGACACAACCTTCTTGGTTACCGAATGCATTGCGGTATAGCGACTTCAACGGCGAATGGGACAGATTTCTGGTTAAGGTTTATGAGATATTCGAACGAGATTTCAAGAAATCTAGGCCAAGCTATAGGGCATTTCCCCTCAAATATGATCTAAAGATCGAAGATGGCAAAGAGGCGGTATTCTGGCATCTGACCTCCCAATACGATAAGAAAACGGGAAATCGGGAAATGGACTTGAGACGGTGCGAACGTATACCGTGGCCGAGCCCCATAATAAAGCACGCCCAGGACAAACGACTTTCGGTTTGGAAGAACAAGCGAGGCAAAGAGATCAGGATACTGCTATGGCTTGAGGGAATGGACTATTTGGTAGTGTTGAAAGAAAGCCGGAACACAGTCATTCTACTAACTGCCTATTGCACTGATAGAGACCATACGCGCAATAAGCTGAGGAGTGAAAGAAAAATCGCACTTAAATAGCAAAAGCCGCCCTTTCGGACGACCTCTGTACTCCTTCTACACATGGTAGATGAGCTATTCCTAGTCTAATGTATTATAACAATTCTGTCAATAGCTCAGTGTCACAGTTTCTTCAAATAGTGGCGCATTTAACCATATTACAATGCATAATCGTCAGGTTGAACATTTCATCAATTCGCCCATGACAAGTGAGATATAGCCAGAGTCTGCCTATGGCGGGCGGGTAACCACGAGTGTTAAGACACTTGCGCCCGATTCCGCAGGCTTTGACCAGGTATCCGCATTTGTCTTCTTCGGAGAGATTGCCACGCCCCAAAAGGGGAAACCCTGAACAGAAGTCAAAAATCAAAGGTTAAAAATCAAAATGACCAATCAAAAAGCGAAAGTTGAACAAACCCAAATGACAATTGGTCCCCCTCACTCTAACTCTCTCCCGCCAGGGGAGAGAGAATTATAAGGCGAGATTGCCACGGGCTTCGCCCTCGCAACGACAAAAGGAAAGGGGCTCGTTTCATAACTCCCCTGACCCCTCTTATCTTAAGAGGGGAATTAGCTGCCTCGCACTACATTGATGCTCCTATCAAAACATTTGGCAAAGAATGTAGTGTATGGTAACCTTGCAGCATAATCACGATGAGAGGCCATCCGAAGGGGTTGGTCCCCAGGTAATGCCTCTCTTCTTGTTTCTGGGTACCACTACTACCGAAGGTTGCCAGACTGCAAGCGCAAATATGGAGCTACATAGCTATCAAGCATCTGCTTTAGCTCGTTAAGCACATCGTCAAAGGGTAGTAGCGTAACAACCTGCTGGCTAAGATCCTTCTCCCAGTACCCCTTGATGGTGGCTGGACTCTCAGGGAGAAAATCTGCTGTAGTCGTGACCCTCAGCCCCTTATGGTTGAGTTTCTTCGCAAGTACCGTTCCCAGTAGCTCCAAGTTCATTTGGGAGCGTTGCTCTTTTAGAAGCCTCCACACATCATAATAGTCTCTTGACTTGCCCCGTTCTACCAGACTGCGCATCTTCTCGGCCATCAATTCCTCCAGGGGATACACTTGAATTGTTCTTTCTTCATCAGGGAAGGGGGGAGTCAATACCTTTCGGAACTGGGGTTCGAGGCATAACGGTTCATCGAAACTCAAATCCATGTAGATCATAGCCGGGTAGGCCAAGGAACTGACAAACTGAATTCGGACACGGGCATAGCCATCTGGCTTGTGAAGCATCCTGGTGGTAAGTGAGATGCGAGACGACTGTTCCACCTGACGATACCACGTGTCGAGGATTTGTCTTAACTCTTCCTTTGTCATATTGCGTGTCACGGTGAAATCCAGATCCTCCGAATAGCGCCAGTCCCGGAAATAGGTCTTGCGCAGGGCAGTGCCTCCCTTGAATATAAAGAGTCCTTCCAGTTCAGGCAACTGCGATAGAGACTTAAGTACTTCTGTAAGGACATAGTCCTTTTCCAATACACCCAAAGCCACCTTCTCGCGGTTTGCCAGCCGGTGCAGCTCAGACCGGGATAGGATCACGGTTCCCTCCACTGAAGGAGTTCATTCTCCGGAACATTTGCCAGGACTTTCCAGCGTTCGACATAGCGGCCCTCAGGACCCGCCAGATTATCGAGGGAGGTGTAGCTGTTACTGATATTGTCACGTAGAAGAGAGACGGCTTCCTCTGTGCCAACATCGAGCGTTTCGAGCAGATAGCCGAGGCGCTGGACTACTGCTCTGTTTCCATTCCTACGCGCATATTCAGCCATCCTGGCAAAGTCAAGCTCATCGCGGCCATAGGACAGCGCTTTGGCTACCTCCGTCACGCCACCACAATAGTCCAGGCGGTTAAGGCAGTCCACGATTGTCTTCTCTCGCTCTGAGATATTGACCCGATAGCCGTCCAGAGTGATTTCTGTGGCTCCAAAGAACCTGCGGTCAGGCATGTAGACGAAGCGGTAGGTCACACCGGAAATTTCCAGCGCCGATTTCAACTTACGATGAGTTGAGGCTATAAAGACAGTTCGGCTGACCTGTTCGGTGTAGCCATAGTGATTGAGAGCACTACGGAATCCAATATAGTAGGGTTTGATAAGGTGTGAGGCGATTATGAATTCGTGTTCAGTCCATTCACCTTCACGTCCGGCTTCAAACGGCAATATGAGGTACTTGCCCTTTTCTATGCGTTGCAGCCATCGCCGCTTTGCCAGTGTGGATAGCAAATCGCGTAGCCCACTATTATTATTGCCGTAAATTTCGGCAGCATCATCCAGGGCAAAGATGCGCTTTCCGCGACGAAGCAACTCTGTCAAGAGGTTACTTCCCACATCGCCAAGTGTTCTTATGTTTCTCGTCATGATTGTCAGCTCACTCCCGACAATTATAGCACAACACCTTAATGGTCTGTCAATGGTTGGCAACATTGAATTGAAAGGTGAGGGAGAATGTGCGCCTACCTCTGGGGCTTGAGAATCGCCTCTGGGAAAACAGGGGTCAGGGAGCAATCAAGAGAATTCAAAAGTCAAAAGGACAAATCGGAAGGCAAGGCTCGGGCAAGCTCAAATGACAAAGCCCAAAGGACAGACAAAGGCCAAATGACAAAGCTCAAATGTCAAACAAAGCTCAAAATCCAAAGGACAATTGGTCCCCCTCACTCTAACTCTCTCCCGCCAGGGGAGAGAGAATTATAAGAGGAGATTGCCGCGTCGCCTGCGGCTCCTCGCAATGACAAAAGGAAAGGAGCTCGCAATGACACAGGAGGTTACTGCTCCTGTTGGAAATACCGGGTGCTTTTTGTATCAAAGGCTAGGATCGGAAGAGTGCTAATGCGACGGCCAGAAGAACCAGAGCAGCTCCGAGGAAACCAAAGCTCACGCGCCGTCTGAATCTTTGACGCTCACCGCTAGCAAAAAAGCTTGCGCCAAATACAATAAGGAACAGGCCAAGCAGGATCAAAGACGCGGCCCAAATTGCGAAATGCTGCCGTACATCCAGAACTCCAGCGAACAACAAGAGAAAGCCTAGTGCAATACTAACTTCGCCGTAAGTTTTAGACACAGAGCGGAATTTAGCACCCCGAAAGGCGGGCGTCAATCAGAGTGATGGTTGGTGGTTGATGGTTAGATGGTTGATGGTTTCTCGGGGCTAAAGCCCCGCACTACATTGATGCCCCCGCTAAAAAATAGTGGCGAAACAAGGTATAATGGGTGAAGCCAGAACTGCAAAGTGTTTATAGAGTTAGAGAGGAGGGGAAATGCGAGAGGTTATCTTATATCCCGGTGAAGACGGCTATTGGGTGGTGGAATGCCCGAGCTTGCCCGGTTGCATCAGCCAGGGGAAGACAAAAAGGGAAGCAATTAAGAACATCAAGGAAGCAATCAGTTGCTACACCCACGCCCTCGAGGAAGATAACCTTCCTGTTCCCAAAGAGAAGTTCGAGGTATCAGTGGTAGTAGTATGAGCAAGCTTCCTGTCCTATCAGGCGAAAAGTGTATCAAAGCTCTGGCGAAGGCAGGATTCCATACTAAAAGGCAGGAAGGCAGCCACGTGACACTCAGACGAGATGAACCATTTTGCCAATTAGTTGTCCCTCTCCACAAGGAATTGGATAGAGGAACGCTGCGAGGTATTATTCGTCAGGCGGGATTGTCGGTAAGCGAATTCACCAAGCTGTTATAGCAGTGATATTTAATGTGCGACCCCTCTCGAGGATTAGTTACCTCACGTTCTGACCCAAGTCATTGCAAGGCCCGTCAACTGAGCCACAGAGGGTCGCTACGCAGCAATCTCGAAGACGGCTCGACGAGAGGAAAGGACTGAATTGAAAGAAAACGCGTTCAGGAAGCTTCTCGAAGGACGCAAACTGAGTGCGACAGGAATAGAGTCCTCAGTAGAGGCCGTGAAGGAATTCGAGAGGTATCTGAGGAAGAGAAAGACTACGCTCAAATCCGCCGGCCTGGACGTGCTCAAGGACCATATCTCCCTGCTCATAGAGGAGGGCAAGAACTCGAAGGATAGACTGGTCGCCATCGCCCGTTACTGCTATTTTGTGAAGAGAAATGACCTGTACATCTACTTCACCGGGCTTCTTGGTGCGTCAGACGTGTTGCCCGGAATTGGTGAAAGATTGGCGACGATCGCTGGAAAGGCCGCCCGTGGGAGGGTCTTTGATGACCTGGAGATGCCGCCTCTGGGCTCGCCGCAGGACAGCTACCCAAAGCTGACCAAAATGGTCCTGGATAGAATGGAAGCCGAGTTACCGGCCCGGACGTGCCGGGACATTCTCACCTGGAACTACCACAACATCCCCATTGAGGCGTTCAAGGAGAGCAAGGAACGTTTTGAAAAGGCTGCCAGCATCGACGAGTATCTCAAGGGCGAACATAAGCGGCTTATCAAGGAGTTGGAAGACTGCATGAGAGAAGGACGACCGTGGTTCGAGCAGGAGATCACTCCCGAAGTCGTGGAGTTCGTGAGAGGCAATCAGGAAATATGCACCGGGCTCAGACAAGGTGACAGGGTCTATCTGACCAAAATACCCTATGCCCCCAGGCAATTCCTGAAAGAAAAAGACCCTACAATGAGGAAGTACTATGCGTGCCACTGCCAGCTGGTCAGAACTGCTTTGCGCGACGGCAAGCCCAAGATACCGGCCACCTTCTGCTATTGCAGCGCTGGCTTCGAGAAGCTCCATTTCGACGCAATCTTCGGCCAACCCGTGGAAGTCGAACTGCTGGAAACACCACTGAAAGGCGACGCAAGATGCCGTTTCGCCGTCAAGATCCCGAAAAGCAAGATGAAATAGGCGGAAGACGCAGCAGTGCCTGGCATTAGCACGTTTCTTGCAGATTTGGGTGGTTGGTCGATTTGAAACCTAGTACAATAACTGACATGGATTGGCACGTTGTCTTTTATATGGATAGCGCAGGCAACGAGCCCGTCAAAGATTCCATCCTCGAACAATCTGATGGCGCAATTGCGGAGATCATACACGTACTCAAGCTGTTGAGAGAATTCAATATCGCGCTCGGTATGCCATACGTTGACAAAATAGGGCCATCCGGCATTCGAGAGCTCAGAATCAAACATAGTTCGGATATATATCGTATATATTTCTTTGCGCACACTGGAAGAAGATTTGTCCTGCTACATGCCATCAAGAAAAAGAGGAACAAGATATCGGAGAATGATATACGTCTGGCGATTGACAGAATGAACGATTACAGAGCGCGGTATTGACAATATAACAGATATGTTATATACTTGCTATGTTGCACTATACGTCAGAAATATGTGCGGGGAGCACCTAGGTGATAAATAAGAAGGCTACGAACTACGAGGAATTTGAGGCAGAACTACTTAAAAGGCCTGGCATTCGCAAGGAATACGATGCCTTAAGGCCCAAGTATAACATCATACGCAGCATAATAGAGCGCAGAAACCAATTGCAGATTAGCCAGGCGCAACTGGCAGAGATTATTGGAACAAAGCAACCTGCCATATCCAGATTGGAGAATGGTGCCTATAACACTACTCTTAGCACATTTTTCAAGGTAGCCGATGCTCTCGACCTGGATGTTTCTCTGAAGGTGCGGCGCGCAAGCTCCAGGACCTAGAACAAGGTCCCACCTTTGCCTTCTTCGTAGGGGACGACAAGACCCAACAGAACAAATCCTAAGCACCAAGCACCAAATCCTAATGACCAAAACCATTTGGGAATCAAAAGTTTCGGACCCAGCCGCGAGATTGCCGCGCTTCCCCTTCGCTACGCTCAGGGCTTCGGCTCACCGCAATGACAAGCAAGCGGGGCTCCTTTCATAACTCCCCTAACCCCATGAAATCCTATTTCACGGGGCTGGCCCCTCTGATCCCTTCAGCAAACTCAGGGCAGGCACTTCGACTTCGCTCAGGACAGGGCTTAACAAGGCGACTGTACGGCACGAGGCTGAAGCCTCGCGCTACATTCGTAACTCCCCTAGCCCCTCTTACTTTAAGAGGGGAACCCATTGGTGCCCGACAGGGGTGTTACTGCCAGGCGGCCGCATCTTTGTTGATGGTTGCGCCGGTATGTAATAGACTATCCCATAACCGGCCAAGCAATGATGAACCCTTTCTTCTTTGTCATACTCTTCGCACTGATTATTGACTATGCCGTAGGACTGGTTGCAGATGTGCTCAACCTCAAGTCTCTGAGGTCGGAACTGCCTCCGGACCTCGAAGGGGTCTACCAACCGGAGGACTACCGCAGGTCCCAGGAGTATATTCGCACCAACACCCGTTTTGACTTCGTAACCGGCGCATTCGGCCTGGCTATTCTGCTTTCTTTCTGGTTCGCCGGCGGGTTCAATTACCTCGACCAGATAGTCAGGTCCTGGGGCTTTGTTCCTATCGTAAACGGACTCCTTTACATTGGCATTCTCATGGCGGGCTACAGCCTTCTTATGCTGCCCTTCGACATTTATGACACATTCGTAATCGAGGAGAGATTCGGCTTCAACAGGACTACCCAGCGCACATTCGTGCTGGACATGATCAAGAACCTGGGCCTGGCGGCATTGATCGGCGGCGCCCTGCTGAGCGGCGTTCTAGCCCTATTTCAGTACGTGGGCCACTACGCCTGGGTCTACTGCTGGATAGGCTCCGTCGCATTCTCCCTGATTCTGGAGTACGTAGCCCCAACGTGGATCATGCCGCTGTTCAACAAATTCAGTCCCCTGCAACCGGGCGAGTTAAGAGAGGCTATTCTCAACTATGCCGGCTCGGTGGATTTCCCCGTCAAGAACGTTTTCGTGATGGATGGCTCCAGGCGCTCCACCAAATCAAATGCCTTCTTCACCGGATTCGGCCGCAACAAGCGAATCGCCCTGTTCGACACCCTGATTGCCAGGCACACGGTGCCCGAACTGGTGGCGGTGCTGGCCCACGAAATTGGGCACCACAAGAAGAAGCACATACTGCAGGGCACAATAATCAATATTGTTCACGCCGGACTGCTCTTCTTTCTGTTATCCATCTTCCTGGGAAGCCCCGGGCTCTACGACGCATTCTACATGGCACAGCCATCCATCTACAGCGGCCTACTGTTTTTCGGCTTGCTCTACACTCCACTGGAAATGGTGCTCTCGGTGGCAATGCACGTGCTGTCACGGAAGAACGAGTATGAGGCTGACCGCTTCGCAGCCGAGACTACTCACCATCCGCAGGAGATGGTGGAGGCATTGAAGAAACTCCATACGGGCAATCTGTCAAATCTGACGCCCCATCCTTTTTACGTTTTTCTCAACTATTCTCATCCGCCCCTGCTCCAGCGCGTGCGCGCTATCCTCCGATCTGAAGCCTGACCTTCCGGGAGGGAGGGTGACCGACCACAGGCAGGTAAGCAGTTAGCTGGTTGATGGTTGGCTGGTTGATGGTTGTTTGGTTGTTTCCGTTTCAGGGTGTGGTCTGGCCCGTACGTTCGAATCGGTTTGCAGGAAACTTGACTACTTACTTATTGCTACTTAAACTATTTAAGTGTCGATAATAATTAAGGAGGATATTCAGCGATGGAAGAGCTAATTGCCCAAATAATCGAAGCGCAGCGCCGGATGAATCGGGTGATCAGGGAGCGCACACTCGATTCCTGGGTGAAATTGAACTTAACTATCCCTCAACTCAAAAGTCTGTTTTACATCTCCCGGCATGGAAGGGTGAACCTCAGCGGCTTAGCATCTGGAATCCGGGTTACTCCTGCCAATGTCACCGGGATTGCTGATCGATTGGTTGAGCAAGGCTTGTTGACACGTACCCCTGATCCCGATGACCGCCGCGTGTCCTGGTTGAGGGCAACCGATAAGGGGAAGACGCTCATCAATGACTTGAGAGAAGGGAGAGCGCAGGAGATGCGCAGGATTCTGGATCAGTTAACCGAAGAAGAGCTGTCGACAGTTGCGCGTGGCTTCGAGTTGGTGGCGAGAGCCGCTGAAGTCAGCGAAAGAAAGGAGCCGTTTGAGAATGACTGAAGCAATCGTTGTCGAGAATCTGGTCAAAATTTACCCCAGGGTGAAAGCTGTTGACGGAATTTCGTTCACTATACCGGAGAGAGAGATCTTCGGGTTACTGGGACCCAACGGAGCCGGCAAAACTACAACCATACGGATACTGCTGACTCTCATAAAGCCGACCTCAGGAAATGTAAGCGTGTTTGGCGTAAATGCGCTAGCCTACCCGGACAAAGTGAGGGAAATGGCCGGTTACGTGCCTCAAGACGTGTCAGTAGATGGGGAACTCACAGGCTACGAGAACATCCTGATCTACGCCAAGCTATACGGTATGCCAGGCGACCAAAGGAAAAAACGTATTAACGAGGTACTGGAGTATATGGGCCTTCAGGATAGAGCCAATAGCATGGTCAATACCTTTTCAGGCGGCATGATGAGACGGCTTGAACTGGCACAGTCACTGGTAAACAGACCGAGGATGCTGTTTCTGGATGAGCCTAGCATTGGTCTTGACCCAAACGCCAGAAACGCCATATGGGAACTGGTGAAGAAGCTGAGAGACGAGTTCGGCGCAACTATCCTCCTCACTACCCATGATATGGTCGAGGCAGACACCCTGTGTGACCGGATAGGGATAATGGATAGAGGCAAGCTGGCGGTAATCGGCAAACCATCCGAACTGAAGTCGGCTGTAGGGGGAGAGATACTGAGCATTAGCTCCGAAGACCCTAACCTGCCGGCGGTGGTCAAGGAGCTTGACTACTCAACTATGGCCGAGTCATCGAACGGCACTGTTGAGCTACTAGTTGAAAACGGCGAAGTCATCATTCCACGTCTTCTGGAAAACCTCAGAGCTAAAGGAGTGGAGATCGTCTCGGTGTCTCTGAAGAAGCCCACTCTTGATGACGTCTTTTTGAAGTACACCGGTGCTCGCATAGGTGAGGACGGGAGCTGGACGCAGGCGCGTCTGACGAGAAGAACATTCAGGAGGCTGACAAGATGAACCTAAAACGGTATTTATCAAGCGCGCTAGTAATCACTGAGCTTGAGTTAAGAAAGATCAGGCACGATCAGTCACAGATCTGGCTGAGAGTAGTTCAACCAGTTCTCTGGCTTACAGTATTCGGTGTTACGTTCAGCAAGATAAGAGCTATACCTACCGGAGATTTCTCATATCTACAGTTCATGACGCCGGGCATACTTGCTCAATCGGTTATCTTTGTGGCTATTTTTTATGGAATCGTCGTTGTCTGGGAGCGTGATCTCGGGTTGCTTAATAAGCTCCTCTCAACCCCAGCACCAGCGTCAGCTATTGTCATGGGCAAGTCTCTGGCGGCTGGAGTGAGGGGATTATTTCAAGCAATTGCTATCGTGATCCTGGCTCTCATTATGAAGATTGAGCTTATTCTTACTCCTCTCAGCATACTTGGTGTGTTTGGCATAATAATCCTCTGCGGAATGTGTTTCTCCAGCATGAGCATAGCTCTTGCCTCAGTTCTCCGTAACAGGGAAAGAATGATGGGCATTGGACAGGCTATTATGATGCCTCTGTTCTTCGCCAGCAACGCCATCTATCCCCTCTCCATCATGCCAGGTTGGCTCAAGGTCATTGCCATAGGTAACCCTCTTAGCTACGTTGTCGACGCGATAAGGGCGCTGCTTGTCACGGGTGATTTGTCTTCTATTGGTATAGATATGCTGGTAATTTGCGTGTCCACAATTATGCTGGTTGTCCTAGCGAGCTTCGGTTTCAGGAGGATACTATCGTAGCAGACCGGGTGAAGCTAAAAGGGGTCGCCATGCCAGCCTCAATGAGATGTTGAGCCCGATTCAGGAAGCTTTGACCTGGTATCTGGCTTTGCCTTCTTCGTAGAGGTCTCCGCCGTGGATGTCGTTTATGACGGTGACGGGGAAGTCCTCCACTTCGAGACGGCGAACGGCTTCAGCACCAAGCTCCTCGTAGGCGACTAGGTCCGACTTCTTGATGCTCTTAGAGATTATGGCGCCGGCGCCCCCTATTGCCCCCAGGTAAACGGCCTTGTGCTTGACCATGGCATCCTTGACCGCCTTGGAGCGCAGGCCCTTGCCGATCATTCCCTTGAGTCCTTCGGCGATCAAGCGCGGGGCATAAGCGTCCATTCTCCCGCTGGTGGTGGGACCGGCCGAGCCGATCACCCTACCGGGGCGTGCTGGGCTGGGCCCCATGTAGTACACGGTGGCCCCCTTGATATCAAAGGGCAGGGGCTTGCCCTGGTCGAGACCCTCGACCATCTTCTTGTGAGCGGCATCGCGGGCAGCGTAGATTACACCTGTGAGCAGGAGATTGTCCCCGGCTTTGAGATCTTTCAAGGTTTCGTCGTTTAGCGGAAGCGTGATTTTCTTTGCCATAGCTCTCACCTCTCTTGTTGTACCAGCACGAGGCTGAAGCCTCGCACTACATTCGTAACTCCCCTAACCCCTCTTATCCTAAGAGGGGGACTGTCCCTTACCTCAAGGTGCCCAGGTAGCTTACGGTAAGCTGCTTTTCCTTTACTTCAGCCGTGGTGTAATCGGGAAGGAGCATCGGGGCTACCCTGTCGGCTACAATTCCGGCCTCTTTGAGCTCCTTGTGATACGCCTTCACGTGCTTCAAGGTCAGTCCTCCGTCTTTGGCCTTCTCCCTGGCGAATACAGCAGCATTTTTACCGGCAATCCTGCCGAATACCACGATATCCATAAGCGAGTTGCCCATCAGCCTGTTTTCCCCATGCAGTCCACCAGTCACTTCGCCGGCAACATAAAGCCCCGGCAGGGCGGTCTCGCATTCGGCGTTATCCTTGAGCCCGCCATTCTGATAGTGGAGCGTGGGATAGACCAGCATGGGCGCTTTAGATATATCAATACCTAATCGGTCATAGACCTTCCATTTGCCGACGAAAGCCGTTCGCACCCTCCCTTCGCCGTGGAGGATATCCAGCATGGGGGAATCGAGCCAGACCCCTACCTTACCGGTAGGAGTGGGAATACCCTTGCCGTCCAGGCATTCCTTGATAAAACGGGCCGATTCCACGTCCCGGGGCTCGCGCTCATTAACAAATTTCTCCCCGTCGACGTTCAAGACGTCGGCCCCTTCCGACCGGAACCTCTCGGTAATGAGCCAGCCCTCTATCTGCTCCGGGAAGACAACGCCCGTGGGGTGATACTGAACCGTATGCAGGAAAGATAGAGGCACTCCTGCCCTGTAGCCCAAAACAATACCATCGGCAGTGGCGCCGTAATGATTGGTAGTCATAAAACCCTGGACGTGGAGCCTCCCGGAGCCACCTGTGGCCAGGATTACCGCCCTGGCCCTGGCGACAAGATACTCCTCGGTCTCCATGTTATAGAGCACCGCTCCGGCACACTGCCCGTGCTCATTGAGGATAAGCTCCACCGCCGGGGAAAACTCCAGGACTTTGATGTTAGGCCGGTTGCGGGCTTCATCACGCACAGTACGCATGATTTCCATGCCACTGAGGTCGGCGCAGTAGTGCATCCTCTTGCGGCAGGTGCCTCCGCCGTGCATAGCCCCCAGCCTGCCATCGGGAAACTTGGTGAACATCACTCCCAGGTTTTCCAGCCACTGGAGGGCATCGGGAGCCTGCCTGACAAAAGCGGTCACAATGTCCGGGTCGTTCTTGAAATGCCCTCCCCCCAGCACATCCAGGTAGTGATAATAGGGAGAATCCTTCTCTCCTTTTGAGGCAGCCTGGATTCCGCCCTCCGCCATCATGGTATTGGCATCACCATGCCGTAGCTTGGTAGCCATAAGGACCTGGGCGCCGTTTTCCTCGGCGATAAGGGCAGCGATAGTGGCAGCGCCGCCACCGCCGATAATCAGGACGTCGGTCTCGTAGTCCACCCTGGACAGGTCCACCTTATCAGGGTCTACCCTGCTCTTAGCTTCCAGCAGGTCGACGAACTCGTGAGCTATTCTATAGCCCTTGCTCGGGCCGACCTTTATCTCCCTTCTGCCTGCCTCCTTATAGTCGGGGTGATACTTCAACATGTCCTGTCTTTCCTGCAAGGACATGAAGGGAAATTCTTCACCTTTCTTCCTCTTCTCTATACGGGCAGGCCTGGTCTGTTCCACCTTCCTGATATAGGGCTCGAAGAAATCAGGATATCCTAAGTAACTCATCTCGCCTCCTACAGGTACCTTGTATCCTTGGGCTTCCAATCCTCCCCGGCCGCCATCGGCTCTACCTCCCGTTCCTCATACAGCTTCTTCAGCTCGTCCTCCTTCGTCCTCTTCAACTCTTCCAAAAAACGGTCATACCTTCCTTCGTCGACTGCTTTTACCATCTCCGTCAAATGCTGGGCCCGGGGGACAATCATGGCTCCATAAATTCTCCGCGCCAGCTGGAACATGTGATACTGGGCCAGTTCCCCAAAGCAGCGGCTGGTGCACAAGCCGCATTGAATGCAGTCGAAGCTAAGTTGAGCTGCCTGGGCGATATTCCCCTGCTTCAAGGCGGAGATGGCGTCCATTACCTCTATGCCCTGAGGGCAGGCCTTGGTGCAGGAATTGCAGGCCACGCAGCGAAACAGCTCGGGATACAGTTTAAAGACCTCTTCAGGTGCAGCAGTCAGTCCGGCAAAGTCATACATGGCTCGATTGGCAGGGAAAAAGGGAATCTGGGCTATGTACATATCCGGCTCGACTGTCTTCTGACAGGCAAGCGCCACCTGTAATTTATAATCGCCGGGCTTACGATAGACCGTACCGCAGGCGCCGCAGGTGCCTCCGCGACATCCGCAGCCCCGGATGAGTACGTAGCCGGCATATTCCATGGCTTTCATGATGGTAAGGCCTTCAGGGACTTCATAGCGCTTGCCCATGATGTAGATGGGAATCAGCTTAGCCGCTATCTCTCGTTTTTCCCTTACCGCTGTTGTCGCTGCTGGTTTTTTCGTTCTGGGTTTGACGGCTGCCGCTGTTGATTTCTTCTTTCTCTCTTTAGCACTCATTGTTAACCCCCAATCGGTCAAAAAAGTCGTAATCGTTCGGGCGTCTCAAATGTCACCCTGACCCTGAGTGAAACGAAGGGGAAGGGTCTGCGAGATTCTTCGCTTCGCTCAGAATGACAACGGGCATAATTGGCACTCATTTTTGACCCCCAATCGGTTGAAAGCTTTCAACTTGAGAAAGCAGGTGCTTTTCCTTCAGAAGTGATTCCGGGCTGCCGTGATTTAGCTCAAAGTGACATACCCGGGGACCGAGGCCCAGGGCCAGAGCCAGAAGCTGCGTGAAATACAATAGCGGCATCTCCCTGAATCCGCTCTGCTTCTTGGCCAACTCTTTCTGCCCCCGTCCCAGATTATAATCGCACAAAGGGCAGGTGAGGACCATGGCTTCTGCTCCATTCTTCAATGCCGAGTTCAAGATAGGCCGCGTATATTCGGCAATATCACCGGGACTGCCTACTACTTGATAAGAACCGCAGCACCTCGTGGATTCAGGAAAATCAACGGGACTGGCCCCGAGAGCTTTCAGGAACTCCCCTAAGATGGTAGGGTTCTCCACATTATCTATGGCTATTTCCCGGGGGCGAAGCAGAGTGCAGCCATAGTAGGGGGCTATTTTCAATCCCCGGAGAGGGAGCTTCACCTTTTGGGAAAGAGCCGCCCATCCTACCTCGTCTCTCAATACCTCCAGAAGATGGACCACCTTTACTTCCCCACTATAGTTTATCCCCTCGTCTATAAAGGCATTAAGGGTATCCCTTTTTGCCACATCCTGTCTCATCAGAAGGTTAGCTCTCTTCAGGGTATTAAGACAAAACGCGCATAGGGTAACTAACTCGTTCTTTCCCTGTTTTTTGACCCGGATGAGGTTGCGGACAGGCGCTACCTGATGGATCAGGTCATCGTCAGCCAGAGAATAGACTGCGCCACAGCAGTTCCATCTGGGGACCTCATCCAGCTTAAATCCCAGAGCTTCCATGGAAGCCACAGCCGGCTCCTCCAGGTTCCTGGCCCTGGTTTTCAGGGTGCAGCCGGGATAATAAGCCAAGCTCATCTTCTATTTGTCTAGCCGGTAAACTTCCTCAGGCCGCTGACCATAGCTATCTGAGGAAGGTCGCAGCGTTCCTGCGGCGGGATATCCTCGGGGCGTACGTGGTCAATGTTTTTCCTCAGCGTGAGCAGCCTTATCGCCTCCATCACTTTAGCGAGGTCAAATCCCCTGGGACAATTGACAGCGCAGGCAAGGCAGGAGGCACAAATCCAGACAGTCTTGGAATCCGCGATTTCCTCTTCCAGCCCTAGTCGGGCCATCTCGATAATCCGGCGAGGGGAGATGTCCATATTGGCAGCCGCCGGACAGTTTCCGGTACACATACCACACTGGTAACATAACTGGAGGTTCTGTCCACTGAGCTCTTTGACTTTCTTTACAAACTCACGGCGTAACCTCTTGGGGGAAATGGTTACAGGTATCTGCTTAGTCATCTCTCAAACCACCCACGAAAATCTTGCGATTTTCGCGGGGACCCGGTAATTCAAATTCCAACTTACCAAGCATCTCCGAAGAGTCGCTAGGCTTCTGAACTCGACTAATTTTCACAGGACTGCTTCCTCATGGCGGGCACACCAGCACTGCATGTTGACCGCCACAGGCATGCTGGCAATGTGGCAAGGGAAGGCTTCCACGTGAACTGCCAAGGCGGTGACTGTACCGCCGTAGCCCATGGCGCCGATGCCCAGGTTATTGACCTTCTCCAGAATCTCCTTCTCCAAAGCGGCAACCTCCGGGTCAGGACTGGGCTCGCCGACTTTGCGCAAGAGCGCCTTCTTGGCTATGAACATAGTTTTGTCCGTCGTCCCGCCGATGCCGACGCCGATGATGACCGGCGGGCAGGGATTGCTGCCGACCTCGTTAACGAGGTTGACGACAAAGTCCATAACGCCCTGACGTCCCTGAGATGGAGAGAGGACAGTCAGACGCGAACAATTTTCCGAGCCACCACCCTTGGGCAGGACGCTGATCTTCAGCCTGTCTCCGGGTACTATATCGGTATGAATCATGGCCGGTGTGTTATCTTTGGTGTTTACCCTGGCAAAGCAGGGCCCGGTTGCCATGGACTTACGTAGATAGCCCTTATCGTATCCCTGGCGCACTCCTTCATTGATTGCGGTGTAAAGGTCACTTCCGGTTATATGCACTTCCTGGCCCAGCTCCAAGATGACCACGGCGGCGCCGGTGTCCTGACAAAGAGGGATTTGCTCCTTGCCGGCGATGCTTGTATTCTCCAGGATTCTATCCAGCACATCACGGCAAACAGGAGATTTTTCTTTTTCTCTGGCTTGCTTCAGTGCAGCTATGCCGTCCGGGGGCAAATAATGGCAGGAATGCTCAAACAAACGGGCCACGGTGGTCGTTATATCACTGGCTTTGATTTCCCTCATCTTTTTTGCAGGCCAGTATTCATCAGGGACAGGATTTTTGCCTTTTCTCCCTTCTTTTCAATTGTCTTCTATGGGGTCTCGTGAATCTCGTGAAAAAAACAAAACTCTAAGGAGTCTTCATGCCTACTTTAGCACCTCCGATGAAAAAATTGAAGGTTGTCACGCCTGCTCTAGTTCGGAGGTTGCTTCTTCTCTAGCTTCCCTTCAGCTTGCCAGCTTTAACCTGAGCGATAAGCTCGTCCTCCTTTTTCACTTCTTCCAGGGTCTTAGGAGCATAGGGCGGCTTCCATTCATCGGGGATGGTCTTATCTATGCCGTACTTATATTTCAGGAAGCGTGCACCGGTGGCAGGGAAAAGAGCATAAGTGAGGACATCCTGAATATTCCTGGCAAATTCCTTCGATTCCTCCTTAGCTTTTTCTAGCTCCGGAGCGAGCAGGTCTGCCGGCCGGCAGGTGATAGGCTCCTTATCTCTGAGAATGGTCTTCTGGATACCAGGGTCAATTTGGGCCGGCGGCCTGCCATAGCCCCCGGATATATATTCCCTTGCCTCTTTGGAGACAAGCTTGTAGCGCCCGATCAGGACATTCTGTACTGCCTGGGCACCAACAATCTGGCTGGTAGGCGTAACCAAGGGCGGATAACCAAGTTCCGCCCTGACCCTGGCAGTCTCCTGCCGCACCTCGGCCAGCCTGTCCAGAGCATCCATTTGCTTGAGCTGAGCTACCAGGTTCGTGGTCATGCCACCGGGAATCTGATGCACCAGGGCTCCTGTGTCTATAACCGACATTGCCGATGTATCCACGAAATCTCTGTATTTGGGAGCGATCTGTTCCAGCATCTGCCCGCACTTGAATAGCTGTTCAACGTCGAGTCCGGTGTCCCTGTTTGTACCGTATAGAGCGACCACGAGGGGCTCGACAGCCGCTTCTGAGGAGCGTAAGGCAAAGGGTGACAGAGCCGTGTCAATAATGTCAACCCCGGCCTCAATGGCTTTCAACAGAGACATGGACCCCTGCCCGCTGGTGTAATGGGTATGCAGGTCAACGGGCACCTTCAAGTTCTCCTTAAGGGCCTTGATTAGTTCATAGGCATCATAAGGGGAGATAAGCCCGGCCTGGTCCTTAATACATATGGAATCAGCGCCCATGGCCTGGAGGATGAGAGCTTTCTTAACAAAGTATTCCAGATTGTAGATCGGCCCGCCCATCCTGGGCTGAGTAAGCGAGTAACATAGGGCCCCCTGATAATGCTTGCCACATTTTTTGATTGCCCTGGCGGCGCGTTCGTGATTGCGCTCGTCATTGACGGCATCGAAAACACGGAAGATGTCAATGCCTACCTCGGCAGCCTGTTCCACAAAAGCGTCCACCAAATCGTCGGGATAGTTCCGATAACCCACTAGATTCTGTCCGCGCAAAAGCATCTGAAATTGAGTATCGGGCATGAGTCTCTTCAGCTTGCGAGGCCTGTCCCAAGGGTCCTCGCCCAAGAAGCGATGAGCTACGTCGAACGTCGCCCCGCCCCAGACCTCCATGGAGTAGAAGCCACATTTATTGATTTCAGAGGCCATCCACTCCATGTCCTCAGTCCGCATCCTGGTAGCAAATGTGGACTGATGCCCGTCACGAAAGGTAGTGTCACAAATTTTGACCGGACTTCTGGCCTTGGGCCTTGTCTTGACTTTATCAGCGGTTAGATCTTTGGCCGGGATGGTACCTTTTCTTAGTGCACTCACGACTTATCTCCTTTCCGCCACTACGAGCCTGTCGCTGTCTGATGCTCTGAGCCCTTCACTCTTTGTCATTCTGAGCCCCGACAAGTCGGGGCGAAGAATCTAATCCGCTCAGGGTAAACTCCGCGAGAAATTCAGGTTCTTTGCCTCGCTTAGCCCCTCGGCTCGGGATGGCAAATATCGCCAATAACAGCTATTGATTTCTTACTAAACCCCTTTTACACGGGAATATTCCCATGCTTCTTCTGAGGTCTCGTCTCCCGTTTGGTAGAGAGAATCTCCAGGGCCTTGATTATCTTGGGACGGCTCTCGTGGGGCGCAATAATTTCGTCAACATATCCCCGCGAGGCGGCGATGTAGGGATTATATAGCAGGTCACGATATTCCCGGATCTTTTCCTGCTCTTTGGCTTTGGGATCCGGCGCAGCATCTATTTCCTTGCGAAAGATAATCGGCGTAGCCCCTTCAGCTCCCATCACTGCAATCTCCGCTGTGGGCCAGGCGAAGACAAAATCAGCGCCCAAATCTCTACTGCACATGGCCAGATATGAGCCCCCGTAGTCCTTGCGAACGACGAGAGTGATTTTAGGAACCGTAGCCTCAGAGTAAGCCCACAGGACTTTGGCTCCGTGCCTTATTATTCCCAGCCATTCCTGGTCTTTCCCCGGCAGGTAACCGGGCACGTCGGCAATGGTAAGCAATGGAATGTTGAAGGCATCGCAGAACCTGATAAACCGGGTGATTTTGTCCGCGGCATTGACGTCAAGACAGCCGGCAAGGTGCATCGGTTGATTAGCGATAATACCCACCGGTCTGCCATCAAATCGGGCGAAGCAAATGATGGCATTCTGAGCATAATGATAATGGGGCTCAAGTATTTCGCCGTTATCTACAATAGATTGGATAACATCCCTCATATTGTAAACCTTGTTGGGCTCGTCCGGGACTATGGTGTCAAGGGCAGGGTCGGCACGGTCCGGGTCATCGGCGGGCTTAATCGAAGGAGGAGCCTCCCTATTACTGGAAGGGAGGTAATCCAGGAGTCTCTTAATGAGTTCGATAGCCTGGGCATCGCTATCGCAGGCAAAATGGCATACACCGCTCTTGGTGGCATGAGGCATGGCACCTCCCAGTTCTTCGGAGGTGATTTCCTCTCCGGTAACCTGTTTGACAACCGCCGGGCCGGTGATGTGCATATAGCTTGTCCCCTTTACCATGAATACCCAATCGGTCATGGCCGGTGAATAGACTGCCCCTCCGGCAGTAGGCCCCATGATTGCCGAGAGCTGGGGAATAACCCCTGAGGCTGCGGAGTTCCGGAAAAATATCTGCCCATAGCCTGAAAGGGCATCAACACCTTCCTGAATCCGAGCCCCTCCAGAGTCATTAAAGCCTACTATGGGAACGCCACACTTCATGGCTAAATCCATTACCTTGCATATCTTTTTGGCATGCATCTCGCCCAGTGTACCTCCCATGGAGGTGAAGTCCTGAGAGAAGGCACATACGACGCGACGGTTCACCATACCGTATCCGGTAACCACTCCTTCGGCAGGGACGTCGACTTTGTCCATGCCGAAGAGCGTGGCCCGATGCTGAACAAACAAATCGAGCTCGCGAAAGCTGCCGGGGTCAAAAAGCAAGTCGAGCCTTTCACGAGCGGTTAGCTTCCCCGATTTGTGCTGCTTTTCCACCCGCTCTGGACCGCCCAGGGCTTTTAGCTTTTTCTCTCTGTCCTTCAGTTCCTTCAACCGGTCAACGACTCTGCCCATATGAACTGCTCCTCGCCAGTCAAACTTTTTGCGAAGAACGCTATTTTAGAACGGAATTCGCCACTAAGGCAAATTCTTGAGCGGAGAAGTTCTCTTCGGTTGAAGTGGATAGAAAACGCGCAGAAATTGGTATGCACTCGGGGTAGTTCCTGTTCAGTTTCTCAATTAAGTTGCCTGAACACAAATGCGAATAAAAAGAAGACGGTCTGCAACCCGAAGAGCGAGGAGCCGTAGAGTAGCAATACAGGTTTGCCTTTAAATGGCTGATAGTTCCCTGTGTATTCCCAGAAACCCTCTCGTGTAAACCACGCAGCCACTAAGAGGATACCCACGAAACCAATTACACCACTCAATAAAACCCAAAACCTATTACTTGCATCCCCTAAGAACGAGCCATCAAATGCCAGTAGCACTGTCATTACAATAAGTAATGTACTTGCCCAATCCTTCCAGCGTTCGTATTCAGCATCGATTCGTTCGGAGTCTATTCCCTTTCTGTGTGACGAATACAAGCTTAACAGGATAATTACAGCGATTAGTGGTAACAATACCCATAATATCCCAAAATCAAACGACATTTCATTTCCCTCCTCTCTAAATAAGATCGTGCAAAATCTTACCCTATTGTTCCTCTGTAAAATATTATATACCTATTAGTCTAATTTATGGATAACAAGAGGGGAGTGGGGGCACAGCACGCTGTGCCCCCACTCCATTCATGCTACATCCGGCCTAGGATTCGGGTGGCCCGTTGTCATCGTCCCATCTTCATTAGGTTGACGGATGCCATAGCCACACCAATAAATCACATTGGTCACTGCCAACCCTTCCAAGCCCGAATCTCCTGACCGAAAGACAAAGAACTCTGTTCGGTAGGGTTTACCCAGACCATCAACTCCTTCAAGGACGAGGACTCGACCACCGACTGCCTTGTCCCCGTTCTTCAAATGCACTGTAGGCAGGAGGTAAGTATCAACGATTTGCGGAGGCTCATCAGGAACTGCCTGTTCTCCATCTGCATCTTCCCACTGATGCCTGCATATTCCCTTAGAGCTGGCAAGCTCACATAACTTGGCGAGGTCCCGCGCTTGGGCGTAAGCTACTGCCTGATTCAAAAGGCTTGTGGCCTCCTCGACGCTGACCTCTTCATTGTTCTCACTGCTGGCAAAAACACTGATTGCCGCAAACGAACATATTATGATAACTACAGCTATTATTATCCGAAGAACTTGCACCTAAACCTCCTAGCCAGATTCACCCAACAGGGAACGATGCCCAAAATCAAAGCGGCGCCTCAGTACTGAAATCGGCTATATTAAGCTGCATCCGTAGCCTGCAGTCAAATCCCATATAGCGTAACCATTTTGAGGTACCTTGACACAAACCATGTACGCAACTTCCCGCTCTGTACCACTACCTACATTCCCATACCACTTGTTTGCAAACCTACCAGCTTCATCATACTTGGTGATGTCCCACCCACTGGTACAAATTTGACTAGCGTAGCTTAAGGTGACACCAAAGACAGTTATCCCGAGCGTTATGGTGCTACATGACGGTGCTGGCTGGTCGCTCTTCGGATACCAATCCTTCCATAACATAGTAGAACTGTACTGAGTATTTCTCCTGCATGTTAGCTGAGCCCACTTAAGTCTAAAGGGGTACTTGCTAGCGGCGGTCGCATAGTGTGTCAGCTCATAGTAATCGTACTGAGAATCAGTCTCTCCTATAAGCTTATTAATCGCATAGCAGTTGTCTATCCACCCCATGAAGTTCTGGACGCGTGCAAAACACCATGACTCCACTTCGAGCCAATATGGTGCCTGCATGGGGGAAACGGCCTCAGTTCCCAATAAGGAATCACTGGGAGAGCCAGTTACTATCGTCGGTTCCAATTTAACCGACCCATCTGATTGCCGAACAGATTGAAGCTTGATCTTGGCCGATGCTGGCGCAACTAGGTAGTCCCCAGGGTTTATTTCGTAGACTTCAAGGTCGTTGAAGTTACAGTTGCAGTTACTGTTCCAACCATTGTCTGTCCACCGTTGTATCGTCTCCTGTGCGAGCTGGACCCCTATGTTAGTTCTAGTAATGTCATATTTCGATATTTCCAGTGGATTAGCGGCACTGACATACCCTACTAGCAGAGTCGACATAAGTACCGTAGACAGAAGTAAAAATAATATTCTCTTTATCACCTTTTTCCTCCCCATATTTATTTTGTGTTTTGTTTTTAATTAGTGTTACCCTCCCCAGATTATCACCCCCTTTCTGCTGTTTTTGTTCTAGGAAATAGAACAAACTCCAGAATCACTTATATAAGACTACCACTTATTCGAACCAAAGTCAATACCCCGTGCTGGGCTTATTGCATCTCCATTTAAGTTAAGAAATTTTTCTAGTATAATCACGTCAAGCATGTTTGAGGCATTACCGACTCCTTCCAGGACTTGACCGGAAAACGGCATCGAGCCGGACCCAGAAGCTTGTGACAGGCTAGCTCAGAATGATATTATTGAGGACAACTTGAAACCACAACTAATTGCCATAGATGGCCCTGTGGCAGTCGGCAAGAGTAGTGTCGGCTCACTGCTAGGAAAAAGATTAGGTTACGTTTTCTTCGATACCGGCATGATTTACAGGGCATTCACCTGGAAGGTCCTCAAATCAGGTATTTCACCGGAGGACAAAGAAAAGCTTTGTGAGCTAGCCACTACGACTGAATTCGATTTCGTGCCCTCGACACAAGGCGCCCTCTCAGTCTTCATTGATGGGGAAGATGTCTCATCCAAGTTACTCCGCCCTGAAATAGAGGTACTGGTCGCTCTGATAGCAAAAGTAGCGGAAGTACGCCAGGTAATGATATCGCAACAGCGCAAGTTAGCCCAGCGAGGAAAGGTAATCATGGCCGGCAGAGATATCGGCACAGTGGTCTTGCCATGGGCGGAACTGAAGGTTTTTCTCACCGCCTCCACCGAAGAGAGAGCAGAGCGCCGCCATAAGGAGCTATTAAGACGAGGAGAGAATTCGAGCCTGGAAATCGTCCTTGCCGATCTAAAAAAGCGGGATGCAATGGACATAAATAGAACCATCTCCCCGCTGAAACCGGCGGAAGATGCCCTAATAATCAATACAGAAAACCTTAGTCTGGAGCAAGTTGTAGACAAAATATATACTCTAGCGGTAAACGTATGACCCTCTCTCAAAAGACTGTCTTAGCCGTATTCAGACCTTTGCTCAACATTTGTTTCTCCTGGAAAGCCGAGGGAAGAGATAACGTACCATCAACTGGTCCACTTGTTTTGGTAGCCAACCATGTGCATGTCCTCGACCCAATTTTTGTCGCATTTAGCCTTCCGCGATGGATTACCTTCGTAGCCAAAGAAGAGCTCTTTCATTCTCTCTTCTTGAGACTCTGGCTCCGCTGGGCCGGCTCTTTGCCTCTACAACGCGATGGCAGAGTCAGAGAGAAACAGAGGATACTCGAGAGCGCCAGACAGGCATTGGAGGAAGGACTGATCCTGGGAATGTTCCCGGAAGGGGGCAGAAGTCACGACGGCAAGCTCAGAAAAGGCAAACCGGGCTCCGCAGTTATAGCTTCAAGAACGGATGTCCCTGTTCTTCCCGTAGGGGTGATCGGCACAGACAAGATTCATGGCATGAGCTGGCTATGGAAACGCCCCCCTGTAGTCGTCAAGATTGGCAAGCCATTCAAGCTACCTCCAACCAACAATAAGATCAGTAGATCACAAATGCAATTATTGACCACGCAACTGATGGGGGAAATCGCCGCTCTTCTGCCACCCGAATATCAAGGCGCCTATGAAAAACAGGAGGATTGAGAAGGCTGAGAAGCTGGGCCTGTGCTTTGGCGTCAGACGGGCCATCAGGCTGTTGAAAGAGGCAGCTAATGAGTGCGGAGAAATAGAAACGCTGGGACCCGTAGCACACAATCGCCTGCTGGTGGAGGCATTGGCCGACCTGGGAGTAAAGCCCTTAAATCACCTCGACCAAGCCCGGGGCAGAATCCTGGCTATCACCACTCACGGTACAAGCCCAGCGGTATTGTCTGACATCAAAGCCCGCCACATCCGTATCATTGATACTACCTGTCCCATAGTCCGCAAAGCCCAAAATGCAGCCAGGGAATTAGCCGAAGCCGGTTTTGACGTCATCATATTTGGAGACGCAGAGCACTCTGAGGTCAAAGGACTACTAGGTTGGGCAGGAGGCAAAGGCATAGCTGCCCTCGAAATTAAGCAGATAGGCAGCACGGTGAATTCATCATCACGATTGGGCATCATCTCCCAGACAACGCAAATTCAGTCCGCCTTTATCAAATTTGTCAGACAGCTTGTCGGAGCGGTGGGGCCTGAGATTGAGGAAATACGTGTCGTTAATACTTTATGTAAAGTCACACAGGGCCAACAAGAAGCTGCCCTGGAATTAGCTGGCAAGAGTGAGCTCATGATAGTGATAGGTGGAGCTAATAGTGCCAATGCCCGACACCTTGTTGAAATATGTTCTCCTCTGGTGGAAACCCATGCGGTAGAAACAGCCGACGAAGTCAAGACTTCCTGGCTCGCCGGTAAGCGTCGCATCGGCATCACCGCCGGAGCATCAACCCCTGATGAAGCTGTAGAAGCACTGGTAGCTAAGCTGAGGTCTTTATAATCTTTGAGCAGGCCCAGCTAGATCAACCCGATCCCCACGAAAATCGTGGAGCAATCTAGCCAAGCCTGGCGTCCATCTGCCTGCCGCCAAGAAGATGAAGGTGAAGGTGAGGCACCACCTGTCCTCCTTCAGGACCACAATTTATGACCAGGCGATAACCTTTCCTGGCTATACCTTCTTTCTTGGCCAGATTCTTAGCTATGATTATGAGGCGTCCGCCTAGCTTTTGTTGCCCATCGGTAAGTTCAGCCACAGATGTAATATGGGTCCTGGGTATGATGAGCACGTGTGTAGGTGCTTTGGGCATGATATCCCTGAAAGCCAGGAAATCTTCATCTTGATAGACTATGTCGGCAGGTAGCTCACCGGCGACAATTCGACAGAATATACATTCTTCAGCCATTCGAACTCCTTTAATATACCACACCTTCCTGGCGTAAATTCTTAATCTCTTCTTGCTCATAGCCTAGTCCCTGTAGTACCTCATCAGTGTGCTCCCCAGGAAGCGGAGGTAGACTTCTCACCTTGCCCGGTGTGCCTGAGAGCTTGGGAGCTATGCCAACTTGTTTGATCTTGCCCAAGGTCGGGTGTTCCACCTCTATTACCATTTGGCGATGAAGCACCTGCGGATCACCAAAAACCTCGTCCGGCGTATAAACTTTGCCGGCCGGCACGTCATTGCGAATCAGCAATTCAAACCATTCGTCCCTTGTCTTGGTCAGGAAAATTTGCTTTAAGGAAGAGCGGATTTCATCCCATTTCTCACCCTCCGGTTTATGAAATGTGTGTTCCAGGGCGAACTGAAATGGGATATATTCTTCTTTGCCCAGAAATCGGCATAGCTTCTCCCAAAAATGTGGCTCGAGGCAGCCGATAGTAATATATTTACCGTCCTTGGTTTCATACACTCCGTAATATGGATATGCACCATGAAGCCACGATTCACCCCTCTTCAACATTGACCCATCAAAAAAGTAACCACAATTGATCCAGGTCATGAGTGCTATTGCTCCATCCATGTAAGCCACATCCACATATTGCCCCTTATCCGTCTTGTTTCTAGCCACCAAAGCTATTGAAATACCTAAAGCTCCATACAATGCAGCTCCCGCAAAGTCAGCAACCAGATTCAGGGGGATAACTGGAGGTCTTTCACTGGACCCGATTAAGCCCAGGACACCAGCCATAGCTATATAATTAACGTCATGCCCGGGAAAGGCATGATAAGGCCCGTCCTGGCCATAACCGCTAAGGGAGCAGTAGATGATCCTGGGATTTAGCTTACTTATAGTTTCGTAGTCTATCTTTAAGCGCTTGGCTACTCCAGGTCTAAAACCTTCGACAATAACATCTGCATGCTGGGAAAGACGGTAGAATATCTCTCGTCCCGCTTCCGATTTCAGGTTAACCACCATGCTCTTCTTATTACGGTCAAGGGCATAATAAGCTGCTGCCTTTCGCTGTTCTTCCTTGGGAAGCGCTCTCGATGAGCCCCTAAATTCATTTGCTCCCGGCGCCTCAATCTTAAGCACATCAGCACCCAGGTCTCCCAACAGCATGGTGCAAAATGCGCCCGGAACCAACATCGATAAGTCCAGAATCTTCACACCTTCCAAAGCTAACATATGCCCTCCCAGATTGACTAATTCGCCATTATAAGCTATTTAGACGGTCTTTTGCATTTTTGGCCTAAATGTGCTAAATTACAACAAATATGCCAAGCCTAAGGTGGGGTTTACCCACCTTTTTACTACATGAAAGAAACTGAAGGGGAAATGGGAAGATGAAAACAGAGCTTAAGGCTGCGATTACTCAGCTTTCGGCTGAGAGAAACTTGCCTAAAGAAATAGTCTTGTCTGCCCTGGAATCAGCGCTGGCTTCAGCATACAAGAAAAGCATGTCCGTTCTGGAACAAGATGTTGCGGTAAAAGTCGACCCTGAAAGCGGTGAAATCAATTTCTATGTCCAGAAGGCTATAGTTGAGTCAGTTGCCAATCCAGATCGTGAAGTCTCCATCAAAGAAGCCCGAAAGCTGCGAGCTACAGCACAACTTGGCGATGTGATAAACATAGAATGCGCCCCCCAGAATATCGGTCGTATCGCCGTTCAAGCAGCAAAACAGGTCGTTCTGCAGCGATTGCGGGAGGCAGAACATCGTATTGTTTACGAAGAGTTCACCGATAGGGAAGGAAAGGTTGTCAGTGGAATAATTCAATTCACCGAACCCAAACGAATTTATGTCAAGTTGAATAGAATAGAGGCGATACTTCCTGCGAATGAACAGGTTTCCAGTGAACGCTACTACAGAGGGCAGCGACTCAAATTCTATCTTGTTGAGATGTCCCAGAGGGACAAAGAGCCCCAGGTAATAGTTTCTCGATCTCATCCCAACCTGATTCGTGGCCTCTTTGAGTTAGAAATTCCCGAGGTTCATAACGGGATTGTGGAATTGAAAGCACTGGCCCGCGAGGCTGGACATCGAACCAAAGTGGCAGTGGCAACCATGCAAGAGAACGTTGACCCTGTGGGTTCTTGCCTTGGCCCTCGAGGAATAAGGCTCCAAAGTATCATTAATGAATTGAATGGCGAAAAGATAGATGTAATCCAATGGCATCCAGACCCGGCCGTGTTCATTGCGAATGCCCTTAGCCCAGCTCAGGTAGCAAGCATTAAGACCCATGAAGAAAGAAACACAGCTACTGTGGTTGTGCCCGACAAGCAACTTTCCTTAGCTATAGGCAAAGAAGGGCAGAACGCCCGACTGGCTGCCAAACTAACAGGCTGGAGAATAGACATCAAGAGCATCTCCGCTATTGAGGCAGAAAAACCCGTTACGCAAGAACCAGAAAAAGCGGCCAAAGCCGCCGTTCGCAAAGTTGTGGCAAGAGAGCCAGTCGAAGAAGCACCGGCTGAGGAAATTGGCGTGGCAGAGCCAGTCGACATTCCGGGCATTCCAGAGGCTCCACCTGAGAAGCCCAAAGAGAAACACATACGTTTTGCTGAAGATATCCTGGCAGGGGCATTAAAAGCAAAAGCACCAGATAAGGCGAAAAGCGAAGCCAAAGGTAAAAAGAAAGGAAAGGTGCTAAAGTACAAGAAACAAGATGAGCACCTTATGGATGATGAGAGCGAGTAGTAAGCGTCCCCCTCAGCGTAGTTGCATAGCTTGTCGGCAGGTTAAGAAAAAGAAAGACTTAATTCGCCTGGTGAGTACAGAGAATGGCATTGCTGAGATAGATGTATTTGGAAAGAAGCCAGGCAGAGGCGCTTACCTATGTCCAAAAAGGACCTGCTGGGAGTCGGCGCTGAGGAAGAATCGACTGGATTATGCTCTACGAACAAAACTTCGTGATGATAATAGACAAACCTTACGTGAGTACATTCATAACCTGGAGGGAAGCTAAACTTGGATGATACCAAACCGGGATTGAAAAAAGGCCTACCGCAGGTTGAGCTTCCGTCTTCTATGACTGTAAAACAGCTGGCGGACTCGTTAAAAGTAGAGCCTGCAAGAATAATAAAGCAGCTGATGCGCAAAGGCATCATGGCCAGCGTTAACGAGACCATCGATTTTGAGACTGCGCGCACAACAGCTGCAGACCTTGGCTATGATGCTAAAGCAGCAAAAGAGCGCAAAGCTGTGCCTGCCCGACAGGAAAGAGGGAAGGGGAAGGTAAAAGTCAAAGGCAAACTGTCAGTTCGCCCTCCGGTGGTTACTGTCATGGGCCATGTTGACCATGGCAAAACCACCCTTCTTGATGTCATCAGAAAGACCAATGTGACTGCTGGTGAGGCAGGAGCAATTACCCAACATATCGGTGCCTACCAGGCCCTGGTGGATGGACGAAAAATCACCTTTCTGGATACACCGGGACATGAGGCTTTTACAGCCATGAGAGCCCGAGGGGCACAGGCAACTGATATTGTGACTCTGGTGGTTGCCGCTGATGACGGCGTTATGCCCCAGACTGTCGAAGCTATAAGCCATGCCAAGGCTGCTAAGGTGCCCATAGTAGTGGCACTCAATAAGATTGATAAACCGGATGCTAATCCCGAGCGTGTAAAACAGCAGCTTGCCGATCTGGGTCTGGTTATTGAGGAGTGGGGCGGCGATACCGTCTGTGTACCCATATCAGCCAAGCAAGCAAAAGGAATATCCGATCTATTGGAAAATCTATTCTTAGTTGCCGACATACTAGAACTAAAAGCCGATCCTGATAGCGCCGCTGAAGGGATAGTCATTGAGGCCAGGCTGGACAAAGCCAAGGGCCCGCTGGCTACACTTCTTGTCCAGAAGGGCACCCTCAGACGAGGCGAAATTGTGGTAGCCGGCAGTGCTTCGGGAAAAGTAAAAGCCATGTTTGATGATGCAGGAAAACAAGTTCACAAGGCTGAACCGTCCACTCCAGTGGAAGTCCTCGGCTTAAATGAGGTGGCGAAGTCAGGAGACCTCTTTGTTGTGCTTCCCGATGAGCGTGAAGCCCGAAGCACCGCTGAAAGACAAAAACAGGCTAGGCCACGTCTCACCTTGAGTCTAAGTGCCCTTTCCAGCCAAATAAGTGCCGGGCAAATAAAAGAACTCAACATAGTTCTGAAGACAGATGTCGAGGGCAGCATTGAACCCATAAGGACTTCTATAGAAAGATTGGGCACAGAGAAGACAAAAACTAGAATCATCCATGCCGCTAGCGGGAGCATCACCGAGAGCGATGTGCTTCTGGCTTCAGCCTCAAAGGGCACTATCATCGGTTTCAATACTCCGACCTCACCTGGAACAACACAGTTGGCCGATGTGGAGGGGGTAGGTATCCACCACTACGATATAATCTACAAGCTGATAGAAGACGTGGATAGGACGTTGAAGGGGATGCTCGAGCCAACTTATGCTGAGGTGCTCAGCGGGCGCGCTGAAGTAAGAGCTGTCTTCCCTCGCAGTAAGCTGGGAAAAATAGCCGGAGTTCATGTCCTCGAGGGAAGAGTATCGAGGGATGCCCAGGTCAAGATATTGCGCCAAAACAAAGTTGTTTGTGACTCCCGGGTCGCCAGTCTGAAGCGCTTCAAAGAAGACGTTTCTGAAGTCTCAACCGGGCTCGAATGCGGTCTGGGCATAGAAGGGACCGTCGATTTCCAAATTGGCGATATCATTGAATTCTACAGAAGGGAAAGAATAAGCTAATCAAATTTCGCAGGTGAGAGGTTGAGATGAGCAGGCGAAGCGAACGAACAGGCAAACTGATCCAGCGAGAAATCAGTGCGCTGCTTGAGCGTGAGGTCAATGACCCCAGGCTGAGCAAGCTTGTGTCAGTAACAGAAGTCGCTCTTTCACCTGATTTCATGCATGCCAAGGTGTACGTTAGCACCCTGGGTAGCGAAGTGAATAAAGAGGATTTGCTGGCAGGCTTTAACAAAGCTTCTGGATTTTTGCGCAAAGAACTTGCAGCTCACTTGAGATTAAGACAAATGCCAGAGCTTAGCTTTCATTACGATGACTCTATCGAGCGAGGGGCGAAATTACTCAAATTGATGAGTGAGCTAAGCACTCAGAAGAATGAGAAAACTGGCTCCGGCAATAGGCTTCGCACTGACAAAGGGGGAAAAGATGGAACCAATAAACGTAGCCATAATAGGGGTCGGTAATTGTGCCTCTTCTCTGGTGCAAGGAGTTCATTACTACAAGGATGCCAAGGAAGATGAATTCATCCCGGGCTTGATGCATGTTAACCTCGGAGGCTATCATGTATCTGACATCAACTTTGTAGCTGCATTCGATATTGACAAAAACAAAGTGGGCAAGGATTTAGCTGAAGCTGTTTTCACCAAGCCGAATAACACCATTAAATTCAGTGACGTGCCTAAGACAGGCGTGCGAGTTGAGCGCGGCATGACCCACGACGGACTGGGCAAGTACCTGTCTCAAGTTATCATTAAGGCGCCAGGCCCCACCGCCAATATTGTGGATATACTCAAGAAGACCGAAACTGACGTAGTGCTCAATTATCTGCCTGTAGGAAGCGAAGAGGCAACTAAATGGTATGTGGAACAGGTACTGACTGCCGGCTGCGGCTTCATCAATTGCATGCCTGTTTTTATTGCTCGTGAAAACTACTGGCAAGGCAGATTTGCTGAGCGCGGGTTGCCCGTGATTGGTGATGATATTAAGTCCCAGGTAGGCGCCACAATTACCCATAGAATACTAACCAAGCTTTTTCGTGACCGCGGTGTCAAACTAGAACGAACTTACCAGCTAAACTTTGGCGGCAATACTGACTTCTTAAATATGCTGGAACGAGAGCGCTTGGAGTCTAAGAAGATTTCCAAGACAAACGCTGTGACCTCACAGTTAGACTACGATATCGGTCACGATAACATTCATATCGGTCCCAGCGACTATGTACCTTGGCTAGCCGACCGTAAATTCTGTTACCTGCAGATGGAAGGACGTACCTTCGGCGATGTACCTCTAAAGCTAGAACTGAAGCTGGAGGTATGGGATAGCCCGAATTCAGCCGGCGTTGTTATTGATGCCATAAGATGCCTTAAGCTAGCCATGAACCGTGGCTTAAGCGGGACCATAGTGGGTCCTTCAGCTTATTTCATGAAATCTCCGCCGATTCAGTACTCTGATGAGGAAGCCCGAATAAGAACTGAAACATTTATCGCAGGGCAAGAGCAGGAGGGGCCCATCTCTTTGCCTGAGCTGCACTCAGTCAAGGTCAAGGGATGAGTCTGTTTCGGGACACAAATACCAGCTTCAAACGACGTAAGCTGTGAGCCCAGAGTAAGACTTCAAGCTTGCCACGAGCTAGAGGTAGCAGATTGCCCGAAGTTTCCCTCTCCACCATGTGGGCTAAAGGTAGATTCAGCCACATGGCAGGATTTGTGGCCAAAGTCAGAGAATTGGGCTTTACCCACGTAGAGCCAAACGCATTAGTTTCCCCAAGAATGCTGAATGAGCTTCTGAAGACCACAGTTCCCATTTCAAGCATTCACTCTCCCTGTCCTGCAGTATTGTCATCCGGAGGAAACTCCGCAGATAGCCTTTCTCTGAGTTCTCTGGACATGAGCGAGCGAATGGAGGCTGTCAGCTTCACCAAGAAAACGATGGACCTGGCGGCAGATGTGAGCGCCAGAGCTATTGTCCTCCATATGGGTGGGGTGCCAATCGACCTGAGTCTGCAGGATAGACTATATAAGCTCCATGACGAAGGCTACGCTGAAACCAAAGAATATCGCGAGGCTAAAGAAAGGCTAGTCCACCAGCGCCTTTCTTTGGCTCACTCCTATGTCGATGCGGCGAGGAAAAGTCTCGAAGAGCTCAGTAAATATAGCCGACAAAAGGGTATAATGCTGGGGCTTGAGACCAGATTCCATTTCAACGAGATACCAAATATGGACGAAATGGCAGGGCTACTTGGTGAAGCATCAGAACATCTGGCTGGCTACTGGCATGACGTAGGGCATGCTGAAGTGCAACAGCAGCTTGGATTTAGCTTTCATGAAGAATGGCTTTCGCGATTCAAAGACAGGATGGTCGGCATCCACTTGCACGATATCCGCGGCATTTCCGATCACCATGCCCCAGGAAATGGAAATATGAATTGGGAAATGATAGCCAAATACTTGCCTCAGGGAATAGCAAAAGTCTGCGAGATCGGCGAGTGGAATGATGAAGAGCAAATGCTGGGAGTAGTCAAGTTTCTTCAAAAGAAAGGAATACTGGATTAGCCGAAAGAGCAGAATGAATTTACCAGATATTCGACGGAACTTAGCTTATCGTATTACCAGTCCCATAGTCAGGCTTTTGAGTAAAAGCGGCATAACACCCAATACTCTTACTCTTACGAACCTGGCCTTGAACATAGTTGCGGCCTATGTTATTGCTACGGGGCACTTTCTTCTTGGCGGGGTGTTAATACTAGGCTCCGGCTTATTTGACCTCCTTGACGGAGCTTTGGCCCGCTTCACCAAGCGAACTACGAAGTTTGGCGCTGTCCTGGATTCCACAGTTGACCGTGTCTCTGAAGCAGCGACTCTCTGTGGTCTCTTGATTTGGTACGTCCCACAAGCAGGCGCCACACTAAAGATCGTGCTGATTTTTGTTGTCTTGATTGGTTCCTTCCTGGTCAGCTATATAAGAGCTAGAGCAGAAGGACTCGGCTGGCAATGTCAAATTGGCTTGTTTACTAGAGCAGAACGGGTTATAGTATTAGCAGTAGGTTTGTTAATAAGTCGGGTTTTTGTTCATAGTGTTTTTGTGGCTCTATGTGTTCTGGCAGCGTTTGTCTCTGTCACTGTAGTTCAGAGGCTGGCTCACCTGTGGAAGCAAGAGAAGATTAAAGGAGACTGAGTGGCCGTTATAGCTATTGTAGGGGGGCAGTGGGGTGACGAAGGGAAAGGAAGAATAATTGATCTCTTAGCTGAGAAAGCAAATATAGTAGCTCGTTTCTCCGGTGGAGATAATGCCGGTCACACTGTAGTCAACCCTTATGGCGAGTTTCGGCTGCACCTCATCCCCTCGGGCATTTTCTATCCACAGGTAACTTGCATTATCGGCAATGGCGTAGCTATTAACCCAGCAGTACTTCTTGAAGAAATAGCCAACCTGCATAAGCATGGTATCAATACAAGTCGTCTTTTTATCAGTGACCGTGCTCACCTGATCATGCCCTATCACGTCCTCCTTGACAGACTGGAAGAAGAAAGGCGCAGTAAAGGAGCAATAGGTACCACACTCAGAGGAATCGGCCCTGTCTTTGCCGACAAAGTGGCTCGCCTGGGCATTCGCACTGGAGATTTGCTGGATAGGGATGTGTTTCTGAGCCGCCTGAAGTCGGCTGTGGAGCTCAAGAACATCGTCCTGACCAAGGTGTACCAAGCTTCACCTCTGTCACTGGAGGAAATCTATCAACAATATTGCCACTATGGGGAGCAGCTAGCTCCTTTTATCCGGGAAACTAGCTCAATGATTCGCGAAGGGGCGACGAAAGGGGAGCTCATTCTATTGGAAGGTGCCCAAGGAACTCTGCTTGACCCTGACTTTGGCACGTACCCCTACGTGACCTCTTCTTCACCTTTGGCCGGGGCAGGTTGTATTGGAGCAGGGTTGGGCCCAAGGGGAATCGATCGTGTGGTGGGCGTATTTAAGGCGTATGACACTAGAGTCGGTGCCGGACCCATGCCTACAGAGCTCAAAGACAAAATTGGCGATTTAATACGAGAAAAAGCTCATGAGTATGGTGCTAGAACAGGAAGGCCACGAAGATGCGGCTGGTTTGATGCTGTGGCGGGTCGCTTTAGTGTTCAAATAAATGGCCTTAGTGATATAGCCCTAACCCACCTCGATATTTATGATGATTTCCCCTCAATTAAAATATGTACCGCTTACGAATTTAGGGGCGAGGCCCTAACTTCTTTCCCCAGCGACATAGCCACATTAGAAAAATGCCAACCTATCTACGAAGAATTGGACGGCTGGCAGGGATCAATAAGCGGAATCCGCAGTTTCAGAAAGTTGCCGGCGCAGGCCCGCAAGTACATATTTCACCTTGAAGACCTCCTTTCTTGCCCCATCAGTCTCGTCTCTATAGGAGCAGACAGGAGGCAAATCATTGAAAGGAACTCAAGATCCGGAGCACGAAATCCTAAACAATAGAAAGGGGAAATTCAATTCCTCTCATCAAGATACAAATGACCGAAACGCTTTTCATGTTTGGATTTGGATATTCGGTTTGTTTAGAGCTTGGAAATTAGGATTTTGAGTTTAGCCTGCGGATAGGCAAATCTATCCTGTAATTCTTTAGTGTCGCCCTCATAAGATCGGCTGATTTTTCATCAGGCTCAACGAGAGGCAAGCGAGGTCTACCCACTGGAAAACCTACATAATTCAGGGCCCACTTGACAGGTACAGGATTGGACACGATAAACAGGGCATTTACCAGTGGTAATAGGTATCGGTGGATCTCGGCTGCTTCTTGAAACTTGCCGTCAAGGGACTTCTTTATCATATCCTTTATCTGGACTCCTACCAGATGTGAGGCGACGCTAATTACGCCGTAACCACCCAAAGCCAGTATGGGGAAGGTATCACTATCATTGCCGCTGTAAACCAGGAAGTCCTCCCTAGTTCCTTGGATAATCTCAGCTATCTGCCCGAGATTGCCACTGGCTTCCTTCACGCCCACAATATTATCAATTTGACTTAGCTTGATCAGCGTATCCGCAGCAAGGTTAGTGACTGTACGCGATGGCACATTATAGATGATGCATGGCAAGGTAGTACCCTGGGCAATGGCCTCAAAATGCTCCCGCAATCCTTGCTGGGTCGGCCGATTGTAATAGGGAACGACCAACAGACAAGCATCAACTCCAATTCTCTCCGCTTCCCTAGTTAAGTCCTGGCTTTCTTTGGTGTCGTAGTTGCCTGTGCCAGCAACTATTGTCCCACGGCCGGCTACCGCCGACTTTATCTCAGAAAAAAGCCGCAATTTTTCTTCTCGGCTCAGAGTAGGACACTCGCCAGTGGTGCCTGAAACCACCAATCCATCGCTACCTGAATCAAGCAAAGAGAGTGCCAATTTCCTAGCTTGTTGATAGTCAACCTCACCCCGAGCATCAAAAGGTGTCACCATGGCTGTCAACAGGCGACCCAGTGCACTCCTACCCCGAGACTCTAAAGAGCTTTTACCAACTCTCTGCTTATTCACTCAACTGGCCAGACTTTCCTTAAGGCTTATCCAACCCTTCTCTATTCCTTCCTCAGCAATCTGGACAACATTTAGCGCTGCCCCTTTTCGCACATTGTCAGCCACTATCCACATGACCAGTCCATTGGGATGTGAGACATCTTTTCTAATCCGGCCTATAAACACATTGTCTGACCCACTAGCAGCCCAAGGTTGAGGGTAAAAGCTGACGGTGGGGTCGTCAAGCACCCTGACTCCCGTAGCCTGCACCAAGATCTTCTTCGCTTCTTCAGGCGTAATGGGGGAACTGAATTCTACGTTGACTGCCTCACTATGCCCAAACCAAACAGGAACCCGGACACAGGTGGCGGAAATAGCTATGTCTTCAACATGCATTATCTTTCGTGTTTCTTCCGTCATTCTTTGTTCTTCTTTGGTATATCCATTATCCAAAAAGACACCGATCTCCGGCAGTATATTAAAGGCTATCTGATGAGAATAGACATGGGGACAAATGCGGCGTCCTTCCAAAACCAACCGTGCCTGATTTGTCATTTCTTTCAGAGCAGCACTGCCGCTACTCGATACCGACTCGTAAGTGCTCACCACAATTCGCTTTATGGGGTTGACCTTGTGCAAGGGATAAAGCGCGACCACCATTTGGATTGTGGAGCACTTTGGACTGGCAATTATCCCCTTATGCCACTCTATGTCCGCAGCATTGACTTCGGGGACTACCAGAGGCACTCCAGGGTTCATCCTGAAAGCGCTACTATTGTCAATGACCACTGCTCCTGCTTCGGCAGCCAAAGGCGCTAGCCTGCGGCTGACATCAACACCGGCAGAGAAAAAAGCAATATCAACATCGCGAAACACCTCCGTTTTCGCTTCCCTAACCTCGATTCTTTGATGATTAAATAGGAGTTTCACCCCGGAAGAATACTCAGGGGATAGTAGCTGGATGGAAGCTACAGGGAACTTACGCTGCTCCAGTACCTTGACAATTTCCTGCCCCACAATATCAGTAGCGCCGACAACAGCTACGTTGAATCCTTCCATAATATTTCCTATAGCTTTAGCAGGGCATCTAACCCGTAAGTTAGCCCCTTGCGTTTTGTTACTTCCCTAATTGCCAGAATAACGCCAGGCAGATAGCATTCCCGACTTATCGCATTGTGACGCAAGCTTAGAGTCTCACCAGTCCCACTAAATACAACTTCCTGTCCAGCCATGAACCCTGGCAACCTCAGACTATGGATAGCTATGCCATCCACTTCTCCTCCTCTAGTACTGGCGAGCACTTCGCGCGTAACTTGAGGATAGATAAACGGTTTCCCACGCGCCTGCGACATCGCTCTGGCTGTGGCGAGAGCAGTCCCTGAAGGAGCGTCAGCCTTCTTATCATGATGCATTTCGATAATCTCGGCGTGGTGGAAAAATCTAGCAGCAAGTTTCGACAGATGTATCATCAGTGCCGCCCCCAGAGAGAAATTGGGTGCCACTATCGTACCCACCTTATGAGTCCGGCATAATTCTTCAATTTCTGCCAGATTCTCCTCAGAAAGGCCTGTGGTGCCTATCACCATGTTAACTTTCTGTTTAATAGCGATACGGGCGGCTGCTATAGAGACTTCGGCATTGGTGAAATCCACCACTACATCAGCATCGCAAGTCTTTAGAAGCGATCCCAAATCGGAAGAAAGGACTATCAGGTCGGAAGCTTCAGTTAGAGGGAGATATTGCTGAGTTACCTCCTTTTCCACAGCACCCACTGCCTTTAGTCCGGGCTCGCAAACCACCGCTTTAGTTATCTCCTGCCCCATCCGGCCCAAAGCGCCATTAATAACTACTCTTATGGGTTCTAAGGAGGAAGTCATCTTCCTTTTTCTCCCCTTGTCAGCAAAGCGATCTATTTGCTACGATTGCCATGTTGTTCACCCCTGTCACGTGGGTGAACAAACTTCTTCTGAGGGTCCCTGGGAGCCGCGGAATTCCTGACTTTGGCACCAGGGAGATTGGAAGGCCCTTCCAATATTGCTTTGCGCGATAAATTTATCCTACCAGAATTGTCGATCCCAATGACCTTCACCATTACCTCATCACCCACTTTAACCACATCTTCGACCTGGGGTACATGGTAGTCGGCTAGCTCGCTGATATGGACGAGTCCTTCCTTACCCGGCAGGATTTCCACCATGGCACCAAAATTGAACAGTCTGGTGACTTTTCCAGTGTAAATCTCTCCTTGCTCTACTTCCCGGGTTAAGCCCTGAATTATTTTGATTGCTTTCTGGGCTGCTTCCTCGGTTGAAGAGCCAACGAGAACTTTACCATCGTTCTTTATGTCTATAGTTGTTTTGGTTTCCTCTATAATAGACCTTATAACCCTGCCGCCAGGGCCAATAACACTTCCGATCTTACTCGGATCAATCTTCATTTCATACATCCTGGGGGCATAAGGACTGAGTTCGGAGCGGCTAGCATTAATAGCTAAACTCATCTTGTCCAGTATCTCTAGCCTTGCCTCACGAGCCTGATTTAAGGCTTCGGCCAGGATGCCATAATTTATCCCCTGAAGCTTGATATCAAGCTGTAAAGCCGTGAGCCCACGAGCTGTGCCAGCAACTTTGAAATCCATGTCACCATAGGCATCTTCCATACCCACAATGTCAGTCAGAACAACATAGCCCGCATCCTTTCCGGTAACCAAACCCATAGCTATCCCAGCCACAGGCGCCTTTATAGGCACACCGGCGTCCATCAAGGAGAGGGTCGAAGCACAAGCACTAGCCATCGATGTGCTTCCGTAAGAACTAAGCACTTCGGAAACCAGACGTAGGGTGTAAGGAAAATCATCCTCCGACGGCAGTACTGGTGCAATGGCCCGTTCCACTAAAGCGCCATGCCCGATCTCTCGCCTCCCTGTTGTTCCTATTCGTTTCACCTCACCAGTAGAAAAGGGGGGAAAATTATAATGATGCATAAAGCGTTTAGTTTCCTCCAGACCTATGCCATCCAATAACTGCTCCCGACTCGTAGACCCCAGAGTGGTAATAGTCAACACCTGTGTTTCCCCACGTGCAAATAATCCCGAGCCATGGGTACGAGGAAGGACGCCAACTTCACAGCTAATAGGACGAATCTCTTTGGTCTGACGCCCATCCAGGTGTCGCCTCGTCTGTAATATTTTTGCCCTCACCGCAGCTTTAAGCTGGGTTTCAAAAGCGACATTGATTTCATCTTCAGAAAAAGAATCAACTAACTTATTCTTTATTTCTTCCTTGAGAGACGTCAGAGCCTTATCTCTTTGCAGTTTCCCTGGTTCCTCCAGAACCTGGCTTAATTTCTCACCCAGTATGGCAGCGATTTGAGATGAAAGCTCCAGAGCAAGTTCCTTAGATTTGATTTCTACCTTAGTCTTGCCACCGGTCCGTTGCAGCTCTTCCTGAAGCCTAATGATCTCTTGATTCGCTTCGTGTCCTAATCTAATTGCCTCGAGCAGTATCTCTTCGGAAACTTCTTTGGCCCCTGCTTCCACCATCACAATGTTTTTACTGGTGCTAGCAACGACCACATCGAGCAAGCTGTTTTCCATTTGAGCCAAGGGAGGATTCACGATTAGAGTATCGTTTATATAGCCAATATGCACCGCAGATATCGGACCGGAGAATGGGATATCTGACAATGTCAAGGCTGCTGAAGCACCTATAAGGGCACAAATATCGGGGTCATTTTCCTGGTCAACAGATAGCACTGTCGCCACTACCTGGACATCGTAATGAAACGCCTTGGAAAGAAGAGGGCGCAGAGAGCGATCGATGAGCCGACTGGTTATAACTGCTTCCTCAGTAGGGCGTCCTTCCCGCCTGATGAAGCTGCCCGGTATTTTACCCGCAGCATATAGCCTTTCCTCATAATCCACCGTTAGAGGAGCAAAATCTATCCCCTCCCGGGGTTCAGACCCTGAACAGGCAGTAGCTAAAACAACCGTGTTGCCATATTGAACAGCGACAGCACCATTGGCCTGATGAGCGAATTTGCCTATCTGGATGCTAAGTGTCCTGCCGGCTACTGGACGCGCAAAAACGTCAGGCATATTATTCCCTCAAACTCAGCCTGCTAATAAGAGAATAATACCGCTCGGGCGCCGTCCTGTTCAGGTATCGCAAGAAACGCCTCCGCTGCCCTATTACCCCGTGGAGTGCGTGCCGCGAGTGTCGGTCCTGGGGACACAATTTAAGATGCTCCGTTAACCGATTTATCCTTTCGGTGAGCAAAGCCACCTGGACCTCGACAGACCCACTATCATTCTCTTTAAGTCTAAACTGGGTAATGATTTCCCCTTTTTTCTCTTTGTCCACTGTTATAGGCTCCCTAATTTAGTAGTGTCGTATATCATATCACGGCAAAAAAATCTTGTATAGAAATTGACCGGAAGAGCGAGATGTCCTATAATTGGCTGGTAAAGGCAACTTTTTATGCATGAAAGTTGCGGTGTTTTCGGTGTTTATGCCCCAGGCATAAATGTAGGTCAAACTACCTTTTTTGCCCTCTTTGCCTTGCAGCATCGTGGTCAAGAAAGTGCCGGCATCGCTGTCACCGACGGCAACGGAATAAAGATACATACCCGCATGGGATTAGTGTCCCAGGCATTCACGGAAACCGACCTTGCTTTGCTCCAGGGATATATTGGCATTGGCCATAATCGCTACTCCACTACAGGCTCGAGCAAACCCATGAATGCCCAACCCATCATAGCTAAATCAGAAGGACTGACCATTGCCATAGCACACAATGGTAATATCATTAACGCAAAGCTGCTCCGCGATGAACTCCAGGAGCGCGGCTATCAGTTCAACACCAGCAGTGATTCGGAAGTCATTGCCAACCTGATTCTGGCCTCCGTTGGCCAGAACTGGCCGGAAAAAATAGAACATGCCATGTATCGACTCCAGGGAGCTTATTCATTGGTAATCTTGACTGAAAATCAACTGATCGCAGTTCGTGACCCCTTTGGAGTCCGTCCTCTTTGTCTCGGAAGCATTGACGGCGGGTGGTGCATCGCATCTGAAAGCTGCGCCCTAGATCATATAGGTGCCCAATTCACAAGGGAAATCGACCCTGGAGAAATTCTGGCCATTGATAGCCATGGAGTGCAGAGTTTTAAGAAGGAAAGCGACAGAAAGGCCTTATGCATCTTTGAATACATTTATTTCGCCCGCCCCGACAGCATCATCCAGGGCAAACTCCTCTACCCGGCCAGGGAAGCTATGGGTAGAAGACTTTCTGAAGAATATCCCGTCGATGCTGATTTCGTAATGGGTGTTCCTGATTCAGCTACTGCTGCCGGCATTGGTTATTCTCATGCCTCGGGCATTCCTTATTGCGAGTGTTTGTTAAAAAACCGCTATGTAGGACGTACCTTTATTGAGCCTGAACAAAGGATACGGGAGCTTGGTGTCCAGCTGAAATTCAACCCCCTTTCACGCATAATTGCTGGAAAAAGGCTGGTAGTCGTCGATGACAGCATTGTTCGCGGCACCACCACTCCCCGCGTGGTTAGCCTCCTCAGAAAGGCAGGCGCTTCAGAAGTTCATCTCCGCATCTGCGCCCCGCCTATTCGCTACCCCTGCTTTTTTGGAGTAGATATGGCTACTAAATGGGAACTCATTGCCGCCAGGAAGACTATCTCTGAAATCAGGGAACACCTGGGCGCCGATTCGTTGGGATACCTTAGCGTTGATGGCTTAATTCGGGCTGTAGACCTGCCCAAGGATATTTTCTGCCTTGCTTGTTTTACCGGAGAATATCCCATTCCAGTCCAGATAGAAATGGATAAACTGGCTTTGGAAGCCCTTCCCCAGGAGGACCTCATTGGAGCCGACCACTAAAAAAGCCTATGCCCTCGCTGGTGTAGACATTCATCTTGCTGACAAAGTAAAGAAGATTATTGCCCAGCAAGCTCGGACTACCTTTCGCTCCGAAGTCATTGGCTCAGAGTTTTTCGGCAGCATGTTTCAGCTCCAAGAATATCGGGAGCCAGTTCTGGTCTCCAGCACCGACGGAGTGGGCACCAAGCTGAAGATAGCCTCGCTTCTGGGGAAAAACGATACCGTGGGCATGGATATCGTCAACCACTGCGTGAACGATATCCTTTGTTGCGGCGCCGAGCCCCTTTTTTTCCTCGATTATATTGCCATGGGCAAACTTGTGCCCGAGCAAATAGAAGCCATTATTTCAGGCATAGTCCAGGCCTGTCGAGAAGTTGGCTGTTCGTTAATTGGCGGAGAAACCGCCGAGATGCCTGGCATATACTCTCAAGGAAACTATGACCTGGTAGGTTTCATCGTCGGAGTGGTGGAGAAGAAGAACATCATTGATGGCAGTTCCATTGTCCCAGATGACGTAATCCTTGGCCTGCCGTCATCCGGCTTACATACCAATGGTTATTCATTGGCGCGGAGAGTCTTTGGCATAGATGCCAACCCATCTTGCCTGAATAAATCATATCCTGGATTGGAGCGAAGCCTCGGTGAAGAATTGCTCCAGGTCCACCGCTGCTATTATCCACAGCTCAAGCCAGCCTTGCCATTGGTCAAAGGTATAGCTCATATCACCGGCGGTGGCTTTGTGGGAAATATACCTCGCATCTTGCCTGAAGGAGTTGCTGCCCGCATTAAGAAGCGTTCCTGGGATATTCTGCCAATTTTCAAACTCATTCAGAAAGAAGGCGATATAAAAGAAGCGGAAATGTATCAAGTGTTCAACATGGGGATAGGCATAACCATTGTCTGTTCCCCCCGGCAGGTAGCCAACATTCTCAGTGTCTTGCCCCAGGCTAAGGTCATCGGCGAGATAACTAAGAGAGAAGACAACGAAAGAGTATTAGTGGACTAAACCACCCCGCCAGAATCTTGCGATTTCTGTGGCGACCTTGTTTAATTCAGAACCAAAGATTGCCCGGGGCCCCCAGAAAGTCGTAAGACTTTTCGGGGTTGGGCTAAGGAGGTTTCGTGCGCGCCATAATTAGTGTTTCGGATAAATCAGGCGTGGTTGATTTTGCCCGAGGTTTAAAAGAGCTGGGCGTTGAGATATTCAGCACCGGCGGAACCAAGAGGTCTCTAGAGGCTGCTGGAGTAAAAATACATAGCATCTCAGAGCTTACCGGCTTTCCCGAGATTCTTGATGGCCGGGTGAAGACTTTGCATCCCGCAGTGCATGGAGGCATCTTGGCCCGACGTGACCTTCCCCAGCATCTATCCCAGCTAGCCCAGAACCATATCGAGCTCATTGACATGGTAGTGGTCAACCTTTATCCCTTTGTGGAAACAGTGACCAGGGCTGAGGTTTCCCTAGACGAGGCGCTGGAGAATATCGATATTGGCGGGCCAAGTATGATTCGCTCCTCCGCCAAGAATTTTCCCTCCGTCCTGATAGTAGTCGATCCTGGCGATTACGATGCAATCCTGCAAAAGCTGCGCCTGGGCAACATAGACTCAGGGTATAGAAAGCGTCTCGCCCAAAAAGCATTCCAGCATGTGGCTCTTTATGACACAGCCATTGCTCAATACCTTAATGATGAACTTTTTCCCGAAGAGATGACCATAGCCCTAAAGAAGACTCGCGGCCTTCGCTATGGTGAGAATCCTCATCAGCAAGCTGCCTTTTACATTGAACAGAATGTCAAACAGAAGTCAGACGGCCTGCAATCCCTGGAACAGCTTGGCGGGCCCGAAATCTCTTTTAACAACCTTCTTGATTTAGATGCTGCTTTGAACATACTCGCCGACATCGGCGACCCCACAATTGCCATAATAAAGCACAACAATTCCTGCGGACTCGCCTCTCATAACGATTTAGCCGAGGCTTATCGAAGAGCTTTAGCTGGCGACCCTGTCGCCGCCTTTGGCGGGATAGTTGCCAGCAACCGAATCGTCAATCTAGCTGCCGCCCAAGAGATAGATAAGACCCATTACGATGCCATTGTTGCTCCTGGATATCAGAAGAAGGCGCTGGAACTACTGAAACGAAAAGAAAACCTGCGCCTCGTTAAGGTCGCTCCTTATCGTCATCCTTCGTCCTCCGAATCCCAACTTGATTTCCGCCGTGTCAGAGGCGGCATACTGGCCCAGACGCCAGACACTCTAACCAGATCCGAGCTAAAGCCTCGAGTGGTAACCAAACGCCCACCCAGCGAGGCGGAGTTGTCGGACCTGCTCTTTGCCTGGAAGGCGGTTAAAGGCATAAAATCCAACGCCATAGTTATCGCCAAGGACAAGACATTGTTAGGCATGGGCGCCGGACAGCCCAGCCGGGTCGTCAGCGTCGAACTAGCTTTGAAGAAAGCTGGCGACCGGGCCAAAGGCAGTGTCCTTGCCTCAGATGCTTTCTTCCCCTTCGCTGATGGCCCGGAATTGGCAATCAAGCACGGAGTCAACGCTATTATCCAGCCCGGCGGCTCGGTAAGAGATAAAGAGGTAATCAAGCTGGCTAACAAGTATAATGTCGCCATGGTATTTACCGGTGTCCGCCACTTCAGACACTGAAACGGGAACTACGAAGCACTAAACTCCAACGCCCGAAACACGAGCGTTATGAATTCTGGAATTAGGATTTGGAATTTGTTTAGAATTTAGATATTAGGATTTAGTGTTTCTCGGTAGGGGGTGAGAAATGTTCATGATCAGCAAGGAAACCATGAATAGCGTTATGTCGCTTAAAGAGAGAATAGCTGACCCGATGAAAAGGGGGGAGTGCATTGCCGATGTGGAAAATATGATAGAAATGAAGGAATCTCATCTGGCCAGGGCGGAGTGGGGTTCTTGCTGTGGCAATATCCGCAATTTGGCGTCACAGATAGATGGCGAATTACAGGTACTTCAGAACACTCTAGAGGCCTTAAAGAAGAAAGACAACCCGAAGGCAAGTTCTCTGCTAGAAGACTACATTGCCTTACTGAAGAAGAACTACACACCAGAGCCTGAGCACTGGTGATGCATGGCAGGAGCAGTAATTGTCTCGGATATGCTGCGTGGCTTTGATGTGAAGCTCCCCAAGAAAGCGCTATCACGCTCGTTCGCACAGAACTAGCATCATAATCTACTATGAAGACTCCTCTCCCTTGACCTGCTCGCCGTACCTGCTCACTGCATGACTTTGGCACGCGAGTGACTCCAGCAGGCTAGCGGGAGAGGATTCGGGTGAGGGTGGGGGAGAATCACGAGGAGTTGTGCGATTGACCCTAACCAGCGATGCACGGACTAAGTCTGGTGCTTTTGCGCTTTCTTTGCCTCTTCCACTAGACCGGGCAATATCTCGCCCGTCTTCCCTTGAATCAAATAGTCTGATACACCTTCGTGGGTGAGCGGCGTAGGGTCCGCATTTACCTCTATTATCTTGACACTGGTCCCATGTCCCACTACATCAAAGCCCAGGACCGATCTGCGTGCCCGAAATCTTGCCATCCTGGGCAAGTTGGCAAAAGGGTAAACCACTGCTGATGTCCCGCAAATGAGCATCAAGTCACATCACAAAGCTTCTTTCTCCGATTCCTCCATGACGTCCGAAGGTATTGGCTCCTTGAAGTGAACCACATCATCCTTCAGGACAGCACCGCACTTGCAGCGAGGCGGAAGCTCATCCAGGGAGACTTCTTCCCAGGCAAACCTCGAGCCGCAAGAAATACATCTCACCGCATTGACGCTGCCGTGATATTCCAAAACCCTCTTACTCCCCGCCTTTTTATGTAGGCCATCAATGTTCTGCGTGACTACGCACTTCAGCATCCCTAGAGTTTCGAGCTCAGCCAGAGCATAGTGACCCGAATTTGGCTGAGCCCCCCTGGCCTGTCCATGAAACTTCCCATATGTCTCCCGCAACCCTACTATTTCCTCCCAATATGCCCTGGGGTTATTTAAGAAAAGCTCGTATCGTTCGTAAGCCTTAGCCTCAGCCTCCTTATTCAGAGTCCAGATGCCCTTGGGCCCCCGGAAATCAGGTATGCCCGATTCGGTTGATATGCCTGCCCCGGTTAAGGCAATGGCATGTTTGCTTTCCGCCAAATCCGTAGCTACCCGCTTGATTGAGTCCTCCACCACTATTTACCTCAAAATCGCTATTATTGCCGCAGAACCGGGCTTACTTGCCAAACTCACCTTTGCGTTCTCCGCGGGAAAGGTTCTATGAGGATAGCGATTATCTATTACCGCCGGAATCCCCACCCCAACTTTCCCCGAGCCGCCCTCTTTCGAACGCTTCCGGTCAGCAACCTGTCCGAATTGAAAATACGAACCGCTACCGCTACCATTGCTACTGTGAAAACTGCTGCATAAGCAATACCGCCGATTACCAGCGGATAATTATCTAACATAAGAGCCCGTATAGCCATCATAGGGTGAGAAAAAGGTATGGCGAACACCAAGATTTTCAAGACGGCGGGAATGGTATCGAAATCTTTAAACATAACGATGAATGTGGAGATCAGAGCCAGGGCGGTTATCGGGAAGACCAGTGCCTGCGCACTTCTATAGTTCTTAGCAAATGTTCCCAGGACTATACATAGTGAAAGCCCGGCCAAAAGAGCTACAAATAACGAAATCCCTATCAGTAAATAATCCTGCATGCCCAAGGCCAACCCAAAATCCGCCAGATTTATATCTGAAAACTGGAACGAAGTCATGTAGCGTGAAAATCCAATCATGTAGATAGCTGCCATTATCATCCCTACCAGAGCGCTGCCCACCATTTTGCCAATTACTATATGACTTCTTCTTACAGGCAGGGTTAACAGTGTCTCCAGGGTTTTGTTTTCTTTCTCCAATCCCATCGAAGATATTACGGAAGCCCCCGCCATGATTATGAGCATCATTACTACAATTGGAATAACTATCGATTGCGACACAAGCATATTACTTAGGGTACTTGGCGATAGTCCCTTGATCTCCTTTCCCTTGAAAAATGTGGTGTCAACCCTTGTCGTCGGGTTCAAGACCAGAGCCGGGTCCGATGAGCTACCTTGCCGTATCAGCATCTTCGATATCTCCTGGTTCACCGCCTGGATAAGCCCTTCCACCGTGCCTGAGGATATGGAATCCATCATCCCCGCCCCTTTCATTATCCAGTAGATTTCTATTTCCCCGGGACGATTGTCATAAATGTTTTGGCTGAAGTTTGCCGGTATTGCCAGAAGCGCAACTCCATTCTCTTTCCTTACTTCTTGCAGGCCTTCTTCAGTATCAGTGCCATTATAGACAACCTTTGCATTCTCAGTAAGAACAGACATGGCTACAACAGAAAAATTGCCAGCGTCCATATCCACAATTCCTATGACTGGCTTCTCCTTTATGGTTTCCCCGACGTTGCCAATCATTTGCCCCACCGACCCATACACTATGGCAATAACCACTATTGGGAGTATGGTTGAGAGGATAAACAATTCCTTGAATTCTTTCTTTATTATGTTGCCAATCATTTGATTGCCCTAACAAAAGCCTCTTCTATATTTCTAGCGTCATATTCCTTTTTGAGTTCCTCAGCGGTCCCGCTGGCAACTATTCTCCCATCGTTTATCAAAGCAATGCGGTGACATAAGAGCTCCACCTCAAGCATGTTATGTGAAGACAATAAGACCGCCACTCCTGCCCCAACTGCGCTGTTTATTATCCTCCTTACCTCTTGAGCATTTATCACGTCCAAGCCAGTGGTAGGCTCATCTAATATTGCCAGTCTCGGGTTTACCATTAAAGCTCTGCCCACGAGCAAAAGCCGTGTCATTCCCTTGCTATATGTATCAACTTTATCGTTTATTCTCTCTCCTAAATTGGCTATCTGCAGTCCTCTCTGGATCATATTCTCGAATTTCTCTCCCTCGCAGAAGAATTTGGCGATAAAATTCAGGTACTCTTTGCCCGTGAGATTTTTATAGGCGCCAGCCTCTTCAGGCAAATAGCTTATTATCTTCCTCACCTCTCCTGCCTGTTTAGGAAGTTCATAGCCAAAGACTACTATCGAGCCCGAGGTTATTTGAAGCAGCGTGGCAATAGTCCTCAATGCGGTTGTCTTTCCCGCACCATTAGGACCTATCAGACCAAATATCTCCCCTTCGTTTACTTCGAAAGAGATTCCCTTTATTGCCCTGAAGTTCCCGTAGTCCTTGACCAGTTCTCTAACTTCTACTGCTTTCATTCATCTCACGTGTCGCAACAGTTATAGGCTAGCCAACGCCACCGAATAGCACACTATTGTCCCGCTCCCCGACTTCGCCCCACCATCTATGGTTATCATGGTTCATTGTTTTAGTATAAGTAATGGTTATTGATAATAGTTTTAAGTTAACAGATGACTAGTTCAGTACTTTAGCAATTTCAGTCATTTTCCCTTACCCACATCATTAAGTTCATTTGCCTTAATAAACTCTAAATCAACCTTGTTAAAAAGAGCTGATCCCTCCCTCTGCAAGCGTTTCAAAGCCATTTGGCAATACTCAGGATCAATCTCAACACCAATGCTATTTCTATCACCTTTCATGGCAGCGAGTATCGTTGTTCCTGTACCACAAAAGGGGTCGAGAACGGTATCCCCCCAGAAAGAAAACATCCTAACAAGTCTATAAGCTAACTCAAATGGAAAGGGAGCAGGGTGGTCTTTTGTTGACGCTCCTGGAATGTTCCAAATCTGTTGAAACCATGCTTCGTATTCTTTTTTCCCAATCATGCTTAATCGGCGCTGTTCCATGGTTGGTTTGCGGTAACCCCCCGGTTTACGTTGCATAAGGATAAATTCAATGTCATTTTTAATGATAGCATTAGGTTCATAAGGTTTGCCGAAAAACTTAGTGCCATTATTAACTTCATAGGTTGCTTTAGCAATCTTATACCAAATAATGGGATTCAAATTGTCAAACCCCATTTTTCTGCAAGAGACAGCGATATCAGCGTGAAGAGGAACTACAACATGTCTGCCATGTTTTCGTCGTGAAAGACATACATCTCCAACAACACAAACTAATCTTCCGCCAGGAACAAGAATCCTATAGCAATGCTGCCAAACCTTTGATAGCTCGCCTATAAACGTATCATAGTCTTCAATGTGTCCCATTTGACTAGGATGTTCACGATACCTTTTGAGCACCCAATAAGGTGGTGAAGTAACAACTAAGTGAATACTCTCATCGGGGATAAACTTGAGGTCACGTGCATCCCCTTGAAGTAAACGATGCCGAGTTTTTTGATTGCTCATCTCCTTGACACCCTAAGAGTTGAAAGAAGCATTCTAACAGCGTTTTCAATGGACTCTTTTGCCTCGGATGCAAAGACAACGCCCTCTATGTTATCTGAACGGAGGCGATTCTGGATGTTTATATGTTCTTCAATAAAAGGATAATAAACAACAGCGCCAAATTTGCTACTCGGAAAAGCTGACTTTAGCTTAGCAGCTTTATTGGCGATTTCATCACAGCGCTTATGAATGTCTCTTCTGGCTTCAATTCTTTTTATATCTATTCCAACTTTAACATCGCCTGACTTTGGACTAGCAGCATCCAACTCAAACTGTTCTGCCTCGACTGTGAACAATCGTTTATGAAACTGTAAACTACCAAATCGATTAAGACTTTCGATGATTATTTTCTCCCAGCGTCCTTTCTCCATTCGAATTTCTTTGTCAATGAAGGCAACTCTGTCAATTTGGCTGAGTGCTGGGATTTCCAGATAGGGTGGCAAAAATGGTTTGATGTATCCAGCGATCACTTTAGCCTGGTCATCACTCAATCGGGGGCTGTAGGTGTCCACGTTCTTAATAGATAAATCCCTTTCGATTGCTCTCGCCGCAATGTTACAAGCAGCTAAAAGCGGTTTAAGAATAAGAGGGCGACTGATAATAGCTTTTGCAAGGTCAAAAGCGTTCATGCCCGAAAAGACAATGACTTCTACTTCTCGCTTCTCTATAAAGCTAGAAAATGCCTCACGCAGAGCATCCTCTATGGCTTCCTGTCGTGAATCTGCATCAGCCTTTACCCAGCCCATATAGTCTACATGACTTCCATATTCCTCCGGCATTTTATATCTCTCACTCGATTCTAGATTATTTCATTAACCGAAATTTCACCTAACTTTAGTATATACGAAATTGGTTTTTTGGTCAGTAGTCTATGCGACGAGTAATGGGCGCAGCCTTTAGTGTCAAAACTGCAATGCTATTAGGGTAAACGCTGTTGTATAATATACTTGGAAGGGGAGATGCCTAGGTCGGGACAGAGGACGGGGATTGCCAACTTGCCTTTGCATTATGGCAAGGTGCCTGCATGGCTGTTTGGGCGGATGTGCCAGCTTGCCCGGGAGATTACCATTGTTACAGTAACCGAGTTTGGCACTGAGGAGATGACATGAAGTTCAGAACCCCCACACTTTATGAGAAACTTAAGAGTTGCGTAGAGGATGCATGTGGGGATTCATTGTCCTGGCGGTCTCATACTGCTAAGTATCAGAGCCTCATTCAATCTATTGTTGCGGAAGAAATAGTCTACAGGAATATTAAGTGGTGGGCGCTTAACAGGCCAGAGTTGGAGGAGGCGGAGTCCTGGGTAAACAAATTCTTTGAAGGATATCAGGACGAAACCCAGAATGGTTTGGTCTGGAACGCGGAGGTATTTGACCGTGTCTACTCTAGGATTGAAGAGTTCCTTTGTCAAGACTCCTATGTAAGTCACTTTGTCAGCCCGTTATACTCATTCTCCTGCCACTCAGGCACATCGGTTGAACTCGAAACAGGTGTCTATATCCGAAAGACAGACAACTTCCTTTCCAGCATCTTGAGAAATCAGCCATCAACAATCCAACATCCGTTGGATACCGAGAGCTGGGTGGTAGACGTTGCTATCAAGCAGCCGAAGTCAGCCGAACGAGATTCTGAAGGCAGTTATGCAACCAGAGCGGGAATGAAGTTGCGCATTATTCTCCAGTCGCTGCGTTTACTGCATAGGGGAAAGGTGTTTGTTGGCCCTCTCTGTTTTCTTACTTTCCCGGAATTTGGCAGCTTCAAGCGCAATGTCGGGGTCATCTTGGAGACCGACCTAACCACTCTACCATCGGCACATTTCGGCTATTTTACATTAGGCAGCTATGAGCTTACAGAGAGCGAGGTAGAAGAACTGAAGACTATCTACGGGCTAGTATCGAAGGGAACCAGCCGATACCCAGACTCTTTTGCCTTAGCTTTAAGTAGATTCAATGACTATTTTGGGCGGGTAAATGAACTGGACGGGCTTCTTGATTTAGTGATTGCTTTGGAAGCTTTGTTTGCAGGGGAGAGCCAAGAGATAGGATATAGCTTAGCCCTCCGATGTTCATATTTCCTGGAACCAGACGCCGAGAAGCGGAAGGCCATATTTACCCGATTGAGAGACATCTATGACATTAGAAGCTACATTGTCCACGGGCGGGCTGGCCTGCCCAGGAAATGGAGAAAATTACACGGACAAGATTACGATATCGCTATTGCATCAGTCGTTGATGATGCAGAGGGATATGTCCGGCAGGCAATTCGCAAGATTATAGCCGACAAACATCTGGACAAGTTTCAAAACTTAGTATGGTGGCGCAGATTTCTAGATGAGCTAGTTTTGAGAGGAGACGCATGCTCAGATTAGTAGCGCTATTTTGAAGAGCAGGAGCAACTACCCTGTGGTGCTTTCTTCTGTGTTAAAGCTGTGCAGACTAGGAAACCCGCAAAGTCTACGATAGCGGTAATTCCAGCCTCTTTCCGTTTCTCCCCCTTGGCAATTAGGGCTGTTACTGCCTGCTTGATGGCATCATCCAGATAGCCGACACAGGAGTTGTCATTCTTAGCTGCCATATAAGTTTCCATGATAATCAAATTCTAGCATGAAATATCGAGAAACACAATTGTAAATACCATTCAAAGCGTTAAGCATGAAGAGGAAAAACTCCTGGATAGTAACCAGAATTACTCACTTCTTGACCTTATCTCCACCAGACATTGAAACCAAAGTAATACCAGTGTAAAATGTTTGGCAAGGGGTATATTCAATCCTCTGATGCCGGAGGAACGAATGCCTTATAGCCCGATTTATAGTAGTCCCCCATTGGTAGACTTTCAGCCGGTTATACCTGAAACTTCGTTAGAATCACTGCTAGCCCTGGAGGGCATAGGCCCCAAAACGCTCCGCGCCCTTAGTCTTATTTCAGAGCTGGTTTATGACACCCCGGTTAGCCTGCGCGACCCGGCAAGCTATAGCTTTGCCCATGGCGGCAAAGATGGCTATCCTTATCCTGTGGACAGGAAGACCTACGATAGCAGTATCCAATTTCTGGCACAGGCGTTGGAGAAAGCTAAAATCGGAGATAAGGAGAAGCTTGAAGCCTTCAGGCGACTGAGGGCGTGGAGGTGAAGTGAGAGCATTCGGTTGTCACCCTGAGCGATAGCGAAGGGTCTCTAGACTCTTCGTGGAGTCTATCCTGAGCGAGATGAGATTCTTCGCGGAGTTTACCCTGAGCGGCCCAAGATTCTTCGCTACGCTCAGAATGACAAGGAGAGAAGGGCTCAGAATGACAGGAAAAAGAGAACAGCATGACGAGCGGCAGAATGGAGGCCCGGTATTAAGTAATCTTGATCAATTGACCTACGGCTAGGGACTAAACTAATATAGGGTAACAAAATGGCTGACTTTGACATCGCATCTTATGTTTCCCGCATTGAGGCGAACCGCTCGGTCAAGGATGCCTTAATGCAAAGCTTAAAGACGCGCCGACCTCCATATCGCATCTCCGTGACCGACCTGCTTAACCTCAAGCAGGCTTACTTCAGGAGAAAATATCCTGAAATCACTCCGCCTCTGGAGAAACAGCAGCTTATGTGGGCCGGCACCGGCTTCCACAAGACCTTCGGCTCAGCCGTATCCAGCGAAGAATACCTGGAGCAATTCGTAGAAGCCGAGGGCATCGTGGGCAAAATTGACATCTACGAAAAGATCCCTGTTGAAGTCAAGACAACCTCTACGCCTCTAGACACGAAGGACCTATTGCAGTACAGGCCGACTTATGTCGAGCAACTTGGCATGTACTGCGCTATGGTCAATGCCCACGAGGGAGAGATCATAATTTACCAGCGCCCGGTGCAGAAATCACCCTCGACCCCTCCTCTGGTTGCCTATCATGTCGCTTTCCCCAACCTGGAAGCAATTCGAGAGGAAATGCGGCGGAGACGAGACCTCCTGGTGCAGGCACTCATTGCCAACGACCCCAGCAATCTCCCCGTTTGTCCCTGGTTCAACAGGCAATGCGATTACTCGCAAGTGTGCGACTGTGCGACCACTTCGGTGCCAGCATCGCGTGAAATAGCTGATTTAGCCGGGGAAATCTACGTCGACAGCACAACCTGCCAGCAACTCCTCAGCAAGATGGCCGGGGCTCAACCATCCCAACTGTTTGGCATCAACGATATTGTCTTCCCCCGCAAAGCATATTTCGAGCGCCTTAAGTTGCAGGAAACCGCTCCCATTGAAGAAGTTCGTGAAGACAAGGAAGAGTATCTGCGCTCCATGGATGAGCGTGGCTTTCTCGATGCTCTCCGCGATTCCTTACGCTTTGGCGCCCCGGGCGAAGCGCAAAGGATTCCTGTGAAACATGCGCCACTATCCGACCTCGTCCAAATCTGGCAGAACTTGCCCACCATCTTGCGTGACCCGAAATTTTCTTCACTGGTGGAAAGGGAACGCTTGCCCCGGACATTCCCGCATTACTTCCTGCGTCTGGGATTTGACTGCGCATTAACAGAGAACACAAAAGGCAGGCTGCTGCTTTACTATGTCAGAGTTCCTAGAGAGGATGCCAAGCTGATGGTCTATGATGTAAACTTCAGGAATCTGAATGCTGTTAAAGCTGAAGCATTACGTCGACTTGAGCTTTTGGAAAAGGCGACATCCCCCCTCCAGCTCCCCAGATGCCCTTCCTGGATGTGCCCTTACTGCGACTACAGGCTTGAATGTGGCGAGGCATAACATTGGCGACGGTCTGACATGAATCCGGTCTATCAAGTCCGGTTGGGTGCGTCGGAGTAGTTGAAATGCTGACAGGAATACATTTTCTCTTGAGCTATAAATGCGATTCAGCATGCGACCATTGTTTTGTGTATAGTAGCCCAGACGCCAAGGGAACCTTCACTCTGGACCAGATGAAGAAGGCCTTCGGCGAGTTATCCAAGATTGAGACAATAGAATGGATAATTTTGGAAGGTGGTGAACCGTTTCTGTTCTACCCTCTGATGTATGAGGGCATCAGGATGGCTCACAGCATGGGATTCAAGACCGGAATAGTAACTAACGCATACTGGGCGACATCAGAGGAGGACGCAGAACTCTGGCTGAAGCCACTTCATGATTTGGGATTATCCGATATAAGCATAAGCGATGACACATTTCACTATGGAGACAACGAGCCAAGTCCTGCCAAACATGCCTTGAACGCCGCGGGAGTGTTAGGCATGTCCTGCGGATCCATTTGCATTGGTAAGCCCACCGTTGAAGAGGGCGTGAACAAGGAGCAGGGCAAAGGAGAACCGGTTATTGGTGGCGGCGCCATGTTCAGAGGGAGGGCAGTTGAGAAATTGATAGCGGGCCTGCCTCGGAGACGGTGGCACGAATTCACAGAATGTCCTTACGAGGACCTTAGAGATCCCAAGAGGGTGCACCTCGACGCATATGGCAACGTCCATCTCTGTCAGGGATTGAGTATGGGCAATATGTGGGATGTCCCGCTATCAAAGATAGTGAAGCAGTATGATGCTGATTCACACCCAATCTGTAGGCCTCTAGTCAACGGAGGGCCTGCCCTTCTGGCTAAAGAATACGATGTCCCACATGAGGCTGGATATGTCGATGCTTGCCACATGTGCTATCTCATTCGCCGGGCACTGATAGACAGGTTCCCACAGTACCTGGCACCGAGGTCTGTCTATGGATTACAGTAAGAACCGGCAGTTTCATAGGACATCGGGTGACGAACTCGCGCCTTGTTATGCCCACCCAAACCGTTCAGTAACGTTCGGGACTTCTTCTAACCTGGAAATGCCAGGCAGAGTTCCGAACGAAAGGAGGCAATAATATGAGTGTATCTGATGAACAGAAAATTGTGTCCATAATGAGGGACAATTATCTCCACGCAAATCTCGCCACCTGTGATGGTGACCAACCGAGAGTCCGTATAGTATCACCGGTAGTCGAAGACGATATGTCTATCTGGGTGACAACCCGCAGCACTTCCAGAAAGGTAAAACAACTTCGAGAGAACCCCAAGATTTGTCTTGCTTTTGTGCAACGGCCTGATGGAGACAAGGCCGTCACCATCACCGGTGAAGCCCGGATAATTCAGGACATGCGAAAGAAAATGAGAGTGTGGAAGTTGGCGCCATTCGATTTATACGAACATTTCCCCGATGGTCCCGACTCCGATGATTTTTGCCTGCTCAAAATCATCGTCAAGAGGATCGAATGGAGAGACAGCGGGACAGGCGCAGCGAAAATCTATGAGCCGGCACAACAATAGACAACCACACCGGCTATCAAACAAGCTTGCCCTTCCTCCTCTAACAGAGCATACCTCGCTTCGTGCCTTCGGCACTACAGTCAATTACTCATCCCGGGTGAACAGATGATTTCACAGAAACAAATTGATGAAATAAAGAGTAAAATTATTCCTAATACTTAAGCATTATGAGGTCGAAAAGAGCATTGAGCTAACGTGTAGTTATCTTATGAAAAACAAAAAATTGGAGAGGTGAGCAATGAACTGGTTAGACATAGTCATAATAGTGGTGGCAGTTTTATTGGGTCTTGCGGGCTTGCGGCAAGGAATTATCCGGACAGTATTTGGCATTGCCGGGTTAATAGGTGGCATAGTTTTAGCTGGGCGTTATTACGGCGGACTTGCGGCATTGCTTTCTCCGGCCGGTGCTACCTGGGCCAACATAGCCGCCTACGCCATCATCCTATTAGCTACTTTAATTGTGGCTGGTGTGGTTGGCTCGCTCGTAGCCAAGCTGGTTCACTTCGCCGCGCTTGGTTGGCTGGATAGGCTTGTGGGCTTCATCCTTGGCATCGTTATAGGAGGTCTGTTATGTGCTGCCGTTCTCGCTATTGTAGGTAAGTATTACCCGGGCGCGGAGGCAGTTATCAGTCAATCAGTAATAGCCAAATTCCTGATGGAGCAATTTCCCTTGTTATTAGCACTTCTGCCTGCGGAATTTGATTTCATCCGCGACTTCTTTATTACGAGCTAACGTGTAGTTATCTTATGATAGAATAAAAGATTAGAGAGGTGAGCAATGAATTGGCTAGACATACTCATAATAGTTGTTCTAGTTTTATTGGGAGTTGCGGGCTTGCGGCAAGGAATGATCCGGACAGTATTTGGTATCGCTGGGTTAATAGGTGGCATAGTTTTAGCCGGGCGTTATTACGACGAGCTTGCGGCATTGCTTTTTCCGTCCGGTGCTATCTGGGGCAACATAGCTGCTTACGCCATCATCGTAATAGCTACCTTGGTTGTAGCTGGCCTAATTGGCTGGCTCCTGGCCAAGCTGGTTAACTTCGCCGCACTCGGTTGGCTGGACAAGTTTATGGGCTTCATCCTTGGGGTTGTTATAGGAGGCCTGTTATTTGCCGCCATCCTAGCTATCGTCCTTCACTTTGCTGACTACTACCCAGGCATGGAGGCAACTATCAATCAATCGGCAATAGGTAGATTCCTGGTGACGGCATTCCCCTTAAGATATTAGTGCTTCTGCCCAGGGAATTCGATTCCATCGGCAATTTCTTTATTGCGCGAGCCAGCGGATAAACCTACCCCTCCAGAACTCCATCCAGTACCTTCTTGAGTTCTTTCTTGGGCTTGTACCCAATAACTTGCTGAACCGGCTGCCCGCCCTTAAATACAATCATAGTAGGAATAGAGGCTATTCCGTACTTGGCAGCCAAAGGACCATTCGCATCCACATCCACCTTGGCAAAGTCTATCTTACCAGCATATTCCTTCGCCAACTCCTCCAAAACAGGGGCGGTAGCCAAGCAAGGACCACACCATTGTGCCCAGAAATCTACCATGACTGGCGACTTCGCCTGCAAAACGGTTTTCTGGAAGATGTCCTCACCTACAATTGGCTGTATCATGGGTTTGACCTCCTCAATCAAAATACTATATCAAAAGAGAAGAATTCAATGGCATTCCTCGTTGTTTGTTCAGCAATTGTGGCTTCGTCAACACCCTTAAGCTGGGACACGGCTTTCAACCCTCGCAGAACATCAATCGGCCGGGACTCATACCGCACTTCTCTTCCGTAAGTCACCGGGCAATCTGTTTCCAAGAGTAGTTTTTGCAGAGGCGCTTCCTTCACTGCTCTTCTATGCTCTTCGTGATACTCAGTAGCGGGCGTGGCCGAAACAAAATAGCCACCATCAATTATATCCTTGAGAACACTGGAAAAGCCAGTGAACCAATGAAAAACGGCTTTATCTATGCCAACATCCTGAACCAGTTGTAGCGCATCCTTCCAAGCATACCTGCTGTGAATTATCGCCGGCTTAGCATATTTCCTGGCGATGTTCAGAAGCCGACCTAGAACTTCTTGCTGCAATTCCTTGGACGCTACCTTCAACACCCTCTTGTGGTAGTCCAGACCTATTTCACCAACAGCGACCGCTGAAGCAATATTTTGCTCAACAAATCGCAAATTATCATCTATCTCAGAAGGCCCAAGATTAGCTAGTTCCCAGGGATGCAAGCCTAAAGCAGGATAGACGAAACGGCGATGTCCTTGCGATATTTTTAACGTGTCTATGTTCGACTGGTGGTTTGACCCCACAGCCACTATGGCAATAACGCCGGCTTCTCTAGCTCCCTCGAGCGTGGAATCGAGGTTCTGCAGTTCGTCAAGATGGGCATGAGTATCGATGACCTTGTACAACGCTAGATCTTCTTTTCGTCAAGCATGGCCCTGTAGTATTTAAGCCCCGCCTCCGTCGGCTTGTAGCCGTAGAGAGCAAACCTGTCTTCTCGTTCCCTGGTTATTAAATTTGCCGATACCAATGCCCGCAAGATTGCCTCACCGAAGTACCCACTCAAATTAAGGTGATGGTCAGGCACCGCCTTGTTGTTCGCCTCATACTCACGGCAAATAACAGCCAGGAGCTTGGCCGGCTCTCTCTCCAGGCCCTGGAGGAGAGCTTGCATGGTCTCTGTCTGCTTTACTACCTCGACAAAATCTTCAAAAGCACCCATGTTCGCTAACCCTTAATTCTAGCCCATATGTCCCAAAAACATCTCGCTATGCATTAAAAGAAGTTTTCGTGTTTGTTGGTAGAACCCTACCCCAGCAGGTTTATTGTACCAAAACATCCGTTTCCTGGCGAGAGTAATTACCCTTTTAGGAAAACCTTCTTGACTTGAGAAGTAAACGACTGGTATTTACGACAGGCTGACATTATATGCATAGTTTCGTTGTATAAAGTAGAGAAAATAACTAATTCGTGTCACGGTGGCCGGCACGCTTGATAGAATATAATGGAACCGGGCCAAGTGCATGAATATAGGTAATCGTGAAAGTATATCTGCGATAAACGACTATGGAACGCAACTTTCCGGTTTGTACGAGGAGTACTACGACAAGATTGCGCGTTATGTCTACGTCCATATCGGCAACAAAGAAGAAGCCGAGGATATTGCGGGAGAGGTTTTTTTGAAAGCACTGAAGTCCCTGAAGTCATATCGAGAGCAGGGTATTCCGATGCAGGGCTGGCTGTTCCGTATTGCCCATAACCTCACTGTAGACTATCTCAGAAAAATGGATAAACGCAGGACAGTGCCAATTGACTCAGTAGTGTTAGTGGGAAATGATAATCCCGTAGATACCGCCGAGAAGAACATCGAGTTTGAGCGGGTTACAGAGGCTATGAAGCAGCTCAGCACAGAACAAAGAGAGGTCATAAACCTTCGTTTCCTTGGGGGGCTCACTTCCAAAGAAGTCGGCGGCATTTTGGGCAAGAATGATGGTGCAGTGCGCGAAATGCAGAGAGCAGCTATAGAAAAACTGCGCGGGATCATGGGAGTGGAGAAATGAGGATTGAAGATTTTGACCGAGTACTGGATGACTGTATGGACCGCATTAACCACGGGGACAATGTGGCAGATTGTCTGTCCGATTACCCAGCATATTCAGAGAAGCTAGGACCTCTGCTCCAGTCCATGCATGATGTCCAGAAGACCTACACTTTTGCGCCATCCGCTGATACCAAGAGAGCAGCCAGACAGAGATTCTACGCTGCTCTGGGCAAACAGGAGCGAATGACACCAGTCTTGTCACTCTTCAGGGTAATTCCCCGGTCTGCAGCCTGGGCGACAATTGCGGTATTAGTCCTGGCTATCGCAGGTATTCTGGTGATACAGCCGATACTCAACCCACCAACGCTGATATCCAGCCCTGATGGTAATTTCGCTTTCCTCATCAGTGATGAGCCCAACGATATCGGTGACTTTGAGAGCCTTAACGTCACAATTTCCAGAGTCGTATTGCAGGCTGCGAATTCACTGAAACGGCTCGAGTTTGCGCCAGAGACAGAAACTGTGGATCTTACTCGGCTTCGGGGAGAACAGTCCCAGGAAATCTGGCGGGGTGATGTCCCAGCAGGACAGTACTCGCAGGTACACATCTATGTGAGCGCAGTCACGGGCAAGCTGGAGCTAACAGGGCAAACTGTAAATGTGAAACTGCCAGGCGGCAAACTGCATCTTGCGATGCCGTTCGAAGTCACAACTGATACGATTACCAGCTTTACTTTCGATATTACTGTGGTGGCGACCGGCAATAACGGAAAATACATCCTCAAGCCCCACATCGGTGAGAGTGGCGCCCGGCACGAGCAGAGGTCGCTCGAGTAAAAAACAGACGAAGGCAGGAGAACAGACACGCGGCAGTATTTTCCGGCTGTCCCAAGTCTGCATCTCACACCCGTAATCAATCCGACCTGACACTTTTCCTGTTTTGTCGTTATTAGTAGTTGGAAGCAGAACGATGCATGGAAAGGAGGAACAAACAATGAAAAGCGGCGTTCTAATTGTAGCAATAGCGGCAGTTTTGGCCTTGGTCGCACTGCTGGTAGGTGGCTATGCCGGACCAGAGACTGCGCAAGCCACAGGGACTCTGCAGATAATAGTTACCGACGCTCCACCTGAGGAAGAAGTCACCAGCATAATGGTCACGGTAGAAAGCGTTGAGGTACACAAGGCTGCAGCTGAGCAGGAGCAGGAGCAGGAGCAAAATCAGGAACAAGAACAGGAGCAAGAACAACAGGAGTCAGCTGACAACTCCACGAATGAAGAAGCAGGTTGGCTGCCGCTGGATATTCTGGCGGGAAACGAGACATTCGATCTTCTTCAGATTCAAGGCATCGAAGAGGTTCTGGCAGTTGCCGAGCTTGAACCTGGTAAGTATACTCAAATCAGGATGACGCTACGCAGTGTGCAGGTCAGACTGGGTGACGGCGATCTTCAGGACGTCATCCTCCCCAGCGGCAAACTGAGGTTCGTCCGTCCTTTTGATATCGTCGAAGGGCAGACAACGGCGCTCCTCTTTGATTTCGATGCCGAGAAATCAGTCAATGTAGCTGGTTCCGGTCAAATCATCTTCAAACCGGTCATTAAGTTGAGTAAGACGACACCCCAGACAATTGAGCCAGGTAAAAAGCACGTGAAGATTTCGACACCATCTCTGCCAAACGGTGCTGTTAATGTCTCCTACAATGCTACGCTTACGGCTGACGGTGGAGTCACCCCTTACACCTGGAGCATGGACAAAGGGACTTTACCAGCGGAGTTAAGTCTGGATTCGGTTACCGGAATCATTTCCGGAGTGCCAACCGCTAGCGGCGATTTCACCTTTACTGCAAAAGTGTCTGATAACTCGACACCAATGAAAAGCGACACCCAACGGTACACCATTACCATTGCCGCCAACGAGACTCTAGTTATTGCCACCATGAACGTAGCGGATGGAGTAGAAGAGATTGCCTATAATGCCACGCTTGTGGCATTGGGTGGCACACCGCCATATATATGGAGTATTGTCAATGGCAACCTGCCCGATGGGCTTGCGATAGACACTGCAAGCGGAGTCATCTCGGGGACCCCAACCAGGAAAGGCAACTACAACTTCACAATACAGGTAAGTGACAATGCCACACCGTCGACTATCGATACCCAGCGACTACGTATCCGCATTGCTGAAGAATGATGACTTGAATACGACAAGAGTCACTGCCGCGGCGTTCGAATAAGCAAAAGGGGCTGAAAGCCACGTTGTTCAGCCCCTTTTGCCATTCAGAGTTCATACAGGCGGATAGTAGCATGGCAAGTAGTAGCTGGAAAAAAGATGTTCCATAGCCAGGTCTCTGAAACCATGCCCTATCTCCTCGCGACTAGCTTTTCCACAAGCACCAAGCATAGAGTAATAATCCTTCGTACCGCTATGCTTGTCCCTGAAAAGAAACTCCAGCGATTAGAATCCACTGCGGCAACCACAACAAGACCCCTGCGTCACTGGTATTGACACACTAGGTAGGCGCTGCTATAGTGAAAGCGAGGCAACATATTTATTGAGGTGTAAAGATGAACTACGGACGTGAATTGTTGAAGGGAAACACTGATTCTCTATTGCTTTGTTTGATTAGTCGTCAGCCCACCTATGGCTACCAGATAGTAAAAGAACTCCAGAAAAGGAGCAACGGGTATTTTCAGTTTAAGGAAGGTACTCTTTACCCTGCTCTGCACCGGCTAGAGCGAGACAACCTTATCACGGGTAAATGGCAGATGCTACCTAATGGACAGCAGAGACGCTATTACTACATAACTGAAAAAGGACAGCAGGTCCTAGCCAAAAAGTTAGCTACGTGGCAGGATTTTTCTACGGCAGTTAAAGCAGTTTTACAGGCAGAAACAACATAGGACCAGAATAGTGAGTAGCATTAGTCATTATCTAAACAGGTTTAGGGCTAGCCTCAAGATTGATCACACTATAAGGGACGGCGTGGCAGAGGAGCTCTACACACATCTCGAGGAGAAGACTCAGGAGCTGGAAGAAAATGGGCTAAGTAAAGAGGAAGCAAGCAAGATCGCAGTTCAGTCTCTGGGCTCTCCCGAACTAATTGCCGAGCAAATCTACGAAACGCACGCTCAAGGTAGCTGGAAGGAGGCACTCCTCAGTGCCCTGCCCCACCTTCTAGTTGCTCTGCTCTTTACTTCATATTACTGGCAAAATATCGTCTACGTGTCAATTATATTAGCCCTAACTGTCGGCATAGCAATTTATGGTTGGAGTCGAGGTAAGCCCATATGGCTTTTTCCCTGGTTGGGATACTATCTTATGCCAGTAGTAGTTAGTGGTATATTGCTGCTTTCACTCCCCCAAGGTTGGGGCTGGATAGTAGCGCTCATCTATATACCTCTGGTTCTGTTTGTCTTTATCCATATAGTGAGACAAACTGCGCGGCGAGATTGGCTATATGCGTCACTGATGCTGGCGCCCATGCTTGTGACATTCACCTGGTTTTCATCCCTGGGCAGAGGAAATGAGCTTTTGGCAAGTGACTGGGCAGCAAGGCTGCAAACAAATGCACTGTGGATAGTTATTAGTTTTGTTGCTTTGGCAGCAGCGACCATCGCCTTCGTCCGCCTCAAGCAACGCAGGCATAAAATCATCAGTTTGCTAATTCCGCCGCTTGTGGTCTTATTCGCAGTAGTCACCGCAAGCGGCGGAAACATTTGCTCCTGGAGCTGGCTGCTGTTGCTCTTTTCTCTATCCGCCTTTGCCATCCCACTATGGATGCAAGCCAAAGCCTACGAATAGTCCCCTGAAAGAACCTACAATCCAGAATTCCGAGTCTTAAACAATCTCAAAATCCGAGCCTCAGAGTCACAAAACCATATCGGATTCTGGACTTGTTCAGGACTCAGTGCTTGGGATTTTAGAGATCCATGCGGTTAACTACGAACAGCCGAATTCAGTCCTCTTTTTGAGTCCACAAGCCGGGTTGGGACTGCCGAGCATCCAACACCCTGGGTGATCGGTTGTAAGGCAGTCCCAGATGTTCATAGGCAAGCCTGGCAGCTACTCTGCCACGAGGTGTTCTTTCCAGAAAACCTAACTGAAGAAGGTACGGCTCGTAAACATCCATAATAGTATCCGCATCCTCGTTAATAGAGGCAGCAATGGTATCCAGACCTACAGGACCACCGTCAAATTTGTCAATTATTGTGTGCAGAACTCTATGGTCTATGTCATCCAAACCCACAGAGTCTATCTCCAGCTTTGAAAGTCCTTCCAGAGCCACCTTCTTGGTGATGATGCCCTCTGCCATGACCTGAGCATAGTCTCTTATTCTCTTCAAGAGGCGGTTGGCCACTCGAGGAGTGCCTCTAGCACGCTGGGCAATCGGGACAAGTCCCTCTTTCTCTGCTTTCACTTTAAGGATAGTTGCTGATCTTTCCAAAATCGCCTGTATTGCTACCTCGTCGTAGAAATCAAGATGATATGGCACCCCAAATCTATCCCGGAGAGGAGGACTCAGTAGAGCCAGGCGCGTGGTAGCCCCTATTAAAGTAAAATGTGGCAAATTTAGCCGCAGGTTCCTAGCAGATGGACCTTTCCCCAGAAAGATGTCAAAAACAAAATCCTCCATTGCCGGATAGAGTTTTTCCTCTATGGTGTGGTTAAGTCGGTGTATCTCGTCGATGAAAAGGATATCCCCCTCATGCAGATTAGTGAGAATGGCCGCTAAGTCTCCAGTGCGTTCTATGGCCGGCCCTGAACTAATCTTGATCTCAACTCCCATCTCAGCAGCGATGATGTAGGCGAGCGTAGTCTTTCCCAAACCAGGGGAACCATAGAGAATGACATGGTCTAGTGGCTCGCCTCTTCCCTTAGCAGCGAGTATAGCTATTTTTAGGTTATCCTTGATCTTTTCTTGACCTATGAACTCACTTAGGCGTCTGGGACGAAGGGCAAAATCAATGGACCTATCCTCTGTGGCCACCTTGCTTGAAATAAGCCGCATCGCTACCCCTCGCCCCGATTCCAGATCGGGGAATTCTTACTGACTCACTAATTCTAGGCTCGCGGTCTCCTTTTCCTCCATAGTTCCCTTCTTCAATTTCTTCTCATCATCAGGACTCAAATAGAGGACCCGCGACGGGATGAGCTTACCCAGAATAACGTTCTCCTTGAGGCCACGCAGCCGATCCACTTTGCCTTTGATCGCAGCATCAACAAGCACGCGGCCAGTTTCCTGGAAAGAAGCAGCTGCCAGCCAGCTATCCTTGCTTAAGCTAGCTCTGGTCATTCCGAGAAACGCAGCTTGCGCCGTCGCCGGCTCACCGCCCTCAGCTAACACCTTAGCATTTATATCCTCATAGTCAAACCGACCAACTAACTCACCAGGCAGGAGCTTCGTATCTCCTGAGGATACAATCCTTACGTTGCCTAACATTTGCCGAACAATCACACCAATATGCTTGTCATGTATGGTTACCCCTTGTGTGCGATATACTTTTTGTATTTCATCAATCAGATACTGCTGGACTGCATCCTTTCCCATGATACGCAAGATATCATGAGGATCAACAGTACCTCTGGTAAGCCTATCACCTGCTTTGACCTTGTCCCCCAACTGGACGAGGAGCTGTGTGCCGCGAGGGACGCTATATTCCCTCTCTTCCCTTTCTTCATACTTAACATAAACATGGTCACCCTCAACGACGACCTCGCCAGCCACTCTAGCTGCTATAGAAAGAGATTGCCCTGCTTCACTGCGGCGAACAGCTGGCAATTTCTTACCAGACTTCCTTTTGCTGGTCTTCTCTGGCAGAGAGAACAGGATGCTGCCAGCGTCCACCGATTGTCCGTCAGCTACAATTAGCTCTGCTCCCGCCGGCACCGGGTATTCATCTAAATAGAATTCAGAGCTAATCACTTTGACTACGCTTGTTCCATCAGTATGGGTTACCTCAACACTGCCATCAATCTCAGAAATAATGGCACTGCCATCCGGTGTTCTAGCTTCGAAAAGCTCTTCTACACGAGGCAGCCCAGTGGTAATATCCACACCTACTACGCCTCCTGTATGAAAAGTACGGAGAGTAAGCTGAGTGCCTGGCTCGCCGATGCTCTGGGCAGCAATGACTCCTACAGCGGTGCCAATCTTCACCAATTGTTTCTTCCCCAAGTCCCTTCCGTAGCAATTTTGGCAAACGCCAAATCGAGACCGGCAAGTAAGAGGCGACCTCACATGTACCCGGCTAATATCAGTGCTTAAGATTTGGCGCACCTTGTCTTCGTTAATCTCTTCGTTACGATCGACAATGACTTCATTTGTAGCTGGATCAACGATCTTGGTGGCCGCCAAGTAGCCAGTAATCCGGTTTTCAAATGGGGGAAGCGACCCATCCGTAGTTTGCCGCAATATCCAAACGCCCTCGGTAGTGCCACAATCCGTTTTAGTTACAATGACATCTTGAGCTATATCGACAAGGCGCCTAGTAAGATAACCACTATCTGATGTCCTCAAGGCAGTATCAGCTAACCCTTTACGAGCACCATGGGTAGAAATAAAATACTCCATGGGCGTCAGCCCATCACGCAGACTCGATTTGATGGGAAAATCTATTATCCTCCCCGAAGGGTCGGTCATCAACCCGCGCATTCCCGCCATTTGTCTAATCTGAGAGAGATTCCCCTTGGCACCCGACGTAGCCATCATGTAAACACTACCATAAGGATCCAGCGCCCGGGTCATATCCTCAGCAACCTTATCTGTAGCCTCCATCCACACTTGGACTGTGCCTTCATACTTTTCACCCTCAGTAATCAAGCCACGGTTAAATTGGTCCTCAATAAGACTGACTTTTTCATCGGATTCTTTAAGAATTTTGACCCTACCTGGAGGCTCTTCAATATCATTCATAGCAATGGAAATGCCCGACTTCGTAGCATATTCAAACCCCAATCCCTTAAGTCTATCGAGGACTCCAGCAGCACCCTCATTACCCAATACACTAATGCAATCAGAGACCAAAGCCCTTAACGAAGCCTTATCTGCTGTTTTGTTGTGAAAGCGAAGTTGCGGGGGCAAGGCATCATTGAATATTATTCTGCCCACCGTGGTATTTATCCTCCCCCCATCTGAACGAAGCGAAGGATCCCGCACAACAATTTCGGCACCAAGTTCGATAATGCCCAGTTCGTAAGCTAACTTAGCCTCATCAAAACTGCTGAAAAATTTCCCTTCCCCTCTGGCTTCAGGCTTCGAAATGGTAAGATAATAGCAGCCCAGAACCATATCCAGGGTGAGTGTTGTAGCAGGCTCACCAGAACTTGGTAGCAACATATTATAAGGACTAAGCATGTGCTCCCTAGCTTCCTTCACCGCGGCCTTGGACAATGGCACATGAACTGCCATCTGGTCGCCGTCAAAATCGGCGTTAAAGGCGGCACAGACTAAGGGGTGGAGCTGAAAAGCATCGCCGTCGATTAACACGGGTTCGAAGGCTTGAATGCTAAGCCTGTGTAATGTGGGAGCGCGATTAAGCAATACAGGACGCTCCTTGACTACTTCATACAGTGCGTCCCAAACTTCAGGGCTACCCTTCTCCACCAAGCGCCGAGCACTCTTCAGGTTATTGGCATACCCATTTATTATGAGTTTGTGCATAACCGAGGGCTTGAACAACTCCAAAGCAACGTAGCGTGGCAAACCACATTGATGAAGTTTGAGCTTAGGACCAACAACAATGACCGAGCGGCCGCTGTAGTCTACGCGCTTACCGAGAAGATTTTGTCGAAAACGTCCCTGTTTGCCCTTGAGAATGTCAGAAAGAGATTTCAAGGCATGCTTATTACCAGTGACAACTGCGCGCCCTCTCCGCCCATTGTCAACAAGAGCGTCAACAGCTTCCTGCAACATACGTTTCTCGTTCCGAATAATTATTTCCGGCGCACCCAACCTCATCAGGCGGCGGAGGCGGTTGTTACGATTTATAACCCTTCGATAGAGGTCGTTAAGATCACTAATCACAAACCGACCACCATCTAATTGCACTATAGGACGAAGCGCCGGAGGTAATACAGGAAGCACAGTTACAACCATCCACTCAGGCTTATTCCCACTAAGCTTGAAAGCTTCAACTAGTTGCAGCCGTTGACTGATTCTTTTGCGGTATCCCCCCGAGGTGCTACGGATCTGGTCATGTAGTTCCTGATGTAAAGCATCCACATCAGTTTGCTTCAACACCTGTAAGATAGCTTCGGCTCCCATGCCAGCTTCAAAAACGCCACCATACTTATCCTTAAGTCTCCTGTATCCTTCTTCGTTAAGCAATTTTCGCGGCTTAAGACCTTCTAGCTCGGCAATGCTTGTCTTTAGCTCTTCTTCCAGTTTTGCTCTCTTTTCTACGAATCTAGCACGAAGTTCGTTTACCTCTTGTATCTTAGGCTCTTCCTCTATGTCTTTGGCTTCCAATTCTTCGATCTTTTTGTTGAGGCGTTCCTCCTGCTCAGCAACCTTTCGATCCCACTCTTCCTGAACTTTGCCAAGGTTCTTGTCTTTGGCTGCCTTGTCCACAGAGATGACTATATACCGGGCAAAATAGATGACGCTCTCTAGGTCTCGTGGAGAAAGATCCAGGAGCAGCCCAAGCCGACTGGGCACTAATTTGACAAACCAGATATGGGTAACTGGCGCAGCCAGTTCTATATGTCCCGTGCGTTCCCGGCGCACACTGGAATGAGCTATCTCGACACCACATTTATCACAAATAACTCCCTTATACCTCGCCTTTTTATATTTGCCACAGTGGCATTCAAAATCTTTAACAGGGCCGAAAATCTTCTCACAAAATAGACCATCTCTTTCTGGCTTCAAAGTGCGGTAATTTATCGTCTCCGCCTTAGTTATCTCACCATGAGACCAGCTCCTGATTTGTTCCGGTGAGGCAAGACTGATTCGAATACCATTAATGCCATCAAATTGAGACATTTTCCCCCTCGCTAAGTAGTTCCACAGCAAAACCTAAACTACGTAGCTCCATAAACAAAACCTTGGTCGATTCCGGAATACCGAGTTGTTGAATATCTTCGCCTTTCACAAGGGACTCATAAGCTTTAGCCCGTCCCATTACATCATCTGACTTTATGGTGAGCATCTCTTGCAGTGTATGCGCGGCGCCGTGCCCTTCCAATGCCCATACCTCCATCTCACCAAATCTCTGGCCACCAAACTGAGCCTTCCCGCCCAACGGTTGCTGAGTGATGAGTGAGTACGGACCGGTAGAACGAGCATGTACCTTATCACCAACAAGATGAATCAGTTTCATCATATATATATTGCCCACAGTTACTGGCTTGTCGAACAGTTCGCCGGTTCTCCCGTCTCGAAGCTCCATTTTTCCAAAGGTAGGAGGATAGAGCTTTCGCTCTTTATAGATTTTTTGTGCCAGCTGCTCCAAGTCTCCATCGCTGAGCATTCTAAGCTGATGATTGTCACCTATGCCCAGTTCCTCGAGCCATAGACAGAGAGCAGCTCTTCTTGCCGCGCCTTTGTATCCATCATCCATTATTTCCGCGGCATCAAAACCATGACTGGCAAGCCATTCTCCGACCTTATCCAGATCAGTCCTAGCATTTCCGGGATCTTCAGGGCTAAAGTTGACAGCACCAGCTTTCCAGGCTATCCAAGTCTTAGCTAAGGCGTCCTCGATAGTCAGGGCATCAGCTCCATCAAAAATAGGATTAAGAGCCTTGAAACCCAGCGTCTGCGCTGCCCAACCTAAATGAGCCTCCAAGACCTGCCCAATGTTCATACGGGAAGGAACACCGAGCGGATTAAGGACAATATCTACGGGTGTGCCATCCGGCAAAAATGGCATGTCTTCCTCAGGCAATACTATAGAAATGACCCCCTTATTGCCGTGCCTCCCTGACATCTTATCTCCCACTGATATTTTGCGCTTTTGAGCAACCCACACCTGCATGAGTTTGTTCACCCCGGCAGGTAATTCATCATGGTTTTCGCGAGAAAAGAGCGCCGTCCTGATCACCCTTCCCCACTCTCCCGATGGCATTCTGAGAGAGCTGTCCTTAACCTCTCGTGTCTTTTCGCCAAAAATAGCTCGTAGCAGTTTTTCTTCCGCTGAAGGTTCAGTTTCACCCTTGGGAGTAATCTTCCCAACCAGAATATCGTTGGGCTTCACCTCAGCTCCGATACGCACAATACCTATTTCATCAAGGTTAGACAGGCTTTCTTCGCTCACGTTGGGTATGTCCCTGGTGACTTCTTCAGGTCCAAGCTTGGTATCACGCTCCTCTATCTCATACTTTTCAATGTGAACGGATGTATAAGCATCATCCTTAACCAGTCTCTTGCTGATGATGATGGCATCCTCAAAGTTATAGCCTTCCCAGATCATAAAAGCACAAATGACATTTTGTCCCAAAGCGAGGGCTCCACCATCTAGGGAAAAACTATCCACCAACACGTCCCCTTTCTCAACCTTGTCACCTTTGCTCACAATAGGATGCTGATTGATGCACGTCCCTTGATTAGTTCTGGCGAACTTCGTTAAATTGAATACTTGCTCTTCGCCATTTTCATTCTTAATCGTAATTTGTGAGCTGGTGGCCGAAGTGACCACGCCGTCGTCAGGAGCAAATATCATCTGCCCACTATACTTAGCCACCTCTCTTTCCATGCCCGTGGCCACCAAAGGACACTCCGGACGTAATAGTGGCACCGCTTGTCGTTGCATATTGCAGCCCATCAAAGCCCGATTAGCATCATCATGCTCAAGAAACGGAATAAGACAGGCAGCTATACTAAACAGCTGTTTTGGTGAAATATCGATAAAGCTTACCTTGTCCACTGATTCCTTGAAGTATCTGTCTCCTCTCTTTACCTCAACCTTGTCATAGACAAACTCATTTTTTTCGTCAAGAGGAGCATTAGCTTGGGCAATGGCGTATTGACCTTCTTCGTCTGCTGCCAGGTAAACCATTTGGCTGGAGACGAAAGGAACTACCTTTACACTCCGCGTCCGAAGAGAAGCTAACCTTTGTGCAAGCTTCTTGGTGACTACTGTTCCGGCCTTGACCACGAGCTTGCCCTTACTTTTTATGTCCTCCCCGATTGTTCTTCCCACCAATTCGTCCACAGTATTAGGAACTTCCTGGACAACCCTGAGATATGGTGTCTCTATGAAACCAAATTCATTGACCGTAGCGTAGGTAGCGAGCGACCCAATAAGACCGATGTTTGGCCCCTCGGGGGTTTCTATAGGACAAATCCTGCCATAATGAGAGTGATGCACATCGCGAACCTCGAACCCAGCCTGTTTTCTCGACAGGCCTCCAGGACCCATAGCAGAAAGACGACGCTTGTGAGTTAGCTCAGCTAGTGGATTAGTTTGATCCATGAATTGAGATAGCTGTGACCGGCCGAAGAACTCTCTTACAGCGACTGCTACAGGGCGAATGTTGATCAAGGCAGCGGGAGTAGCCACTTCGGGGCCGAGAATACTCATCCGCTCTTTGATAGCTCTCTCCAGCCTCAACAAGCCGATACGAAATTGTTTCTGTATTAGAAAACCTACTGCCTGGGCCCTGCGATTGCCCAAATGGTCAATGTCATCAGGAGCTTCATCGCCCAAGTTAACTGAAATGATACGGCGGACTATTTGTACCAAGTCTTCGGGGGTTAAGCCAGTACAATTTCCAGGGATATTAAGAGCCAGCTTCTTATTAAGCTTGTAACGACCAACTTTTCCCAGGCTATAGCGGCGAGGATTAAAGAGGAAATTATTCAGCAAGGCTTGAGCACTACTAAGACTGGGGGCTTCGCCAGAAGAAAGTTTCCTATAGATATCCAACAGAGCATCAGCTTTGCTTTTGATCAAGGGATCTCGGTCGATTGTAGAGCGGATGAAAGCATGGTTGGGCGAGCTATCCACATCTTGAAAAAGAGAAAGTAACGTCTCGTCGTTTTCAAAGCCTATGACACGCAGCAAAGTGGTAACCGGTATCTTCCGTTTGCCACTAACCTTGACTGAAATTACGTCTCGATTAGAAGTGTCAAAATCAAGCCACGCTCCATGCTCAGCAACAAGCTTGGCAACACATAATTCTCGTCCACTGGAAGGGTCTCTTTCCAAGGTGAAATAAACGCCTGGAAAACGAGTCAACTGATTGACCACTACCCGCTCTACTCCAGAAATAATAAAAGTGCCGGCATCGGTCATCACAGGGAAATCACTAAAGTATAATTCCTGTTGCTTGATCTCTCCCGTTTCTTTGACCACCAGTCGCGCAGTGGCATGAATAGGAGAGGAATAGGTCAGGCCCCGCTCAAGACACTCAGGAATGGAATGCAAAGGTTCCCGAAACTCATAATCAACGAAATGTAATTCTAGCCTTGTGCCAGTATGATCTTGAATTGGAGATATTTCCTCGAAAAGGCCCCGCAAGCCTTCTTCTTGAAACCAGCGAAAGGAATCAAGTTGGACCTGAATAAGGTCGGGTATTTCTAAAGTCTGGGGCAACTTGGCAAAAGACTTCAGCAATTTATGACTACGCATAGAGGAAACGATCCTGATTATTCAAAACAATTTCTTGAAGGCATTAACTGGGAAAATCTAAGACAACAAGGCCAAAAGAGAATGGGAACATAACACAAACTGCTAAGTTTAACACCGTGGTCTGATTTTGTCAATACCCCTAGCTACCCACATAGTAACACAGGCCTGTGTATTTTGCAAGTTTCTTGTCAATTTACCCTGCAGCGTTACGTAGTCAAGAGACAGGTGTTGACGGTTGAGACTGGACTCATAGCTAGAATATTTGGCTCATCACCTCGATCTTGTACGAGTATCGGCAGAGAAAAGGAATTGGGATTCGCCAAATCTAGCAAAATCAGAGCCCCAGTTCTGCGGCTATCACTTCCCTGTGCAAGTCAGTATCGCCGGCAGCAAATTGTGCCGCCTTGACACGACGATAATAGAGGCCAATATCATGGTCCATGGTATATCCGATAGCCCCATGTGCGGCAATAGCTTCCATGCAAATCCGTTGGTAAGCTTCGTTTGCTTTGGCCTTGGCTGCAGAAATCTGCCAGAGCGATGGTAAACTAACGCTTACTCCCCACGCTGCCTGATAGAGCAAATACTGAACCGCCTCCACATCAATCAACATGTCGGCCAGTTTGTGCTGTATCGCTTGAAAAGAGCCAATCGGTCGGTCAAACTGAATCCGTTCCTTCGCATAGCTGCTGGTCATGTCTAAAACAGCTTGACACGCTCCAGACATCTCGGCACACTTCAGCACAGCTGCCCGTTGCAATATGAAGTCCGCTATATGCCAGCCATTGCCTATTTTGCCCAAGATACTATCCTTGGGCACCACTGCCCTATCAAAGCTGACTTTGAACTGTCTGTCGCCGCCTATAGTCGGGATCGCTTCCATCTTTACATTCGGTCCCCTGGCATCCACTATAAACAGGGTGATTCCGTCCTCAGGTCTTTCGCCCTCTCCGGTTCTGCCCACTACCAGAATATAGTCAGCGACATGGGCATCAGTAACAAAGAGCTTATGCCCCTGGAGAACATAATTTGTCCCCTTCAACACAGCACGAAGTTTCACCTCAGAAGCTTTATGTTTGCCCGACGACTCGGCTAAACCGAAAGTCCACATCGCCTCGCCTTTGGCTATTTGCGGCAGGAATTTGGTCTTTTGCTCGCTGCTTCCATATTCAAGTAGAGGCAGAGCACAAAGGGCGACAGTGGAGAAGAAGGGACCAGGCAGGATATTTCTTCCCATCTCTTCTATCAAGATAACCAGATCCATAAAGCTGGCACCTGTGCCGCCATATTCTTCCGGCAAGACGAGCCCCATCCAGCCCAGTTCTGCCATACGGTGCCACACCTGCGGGTCATAGCCCCTTTCATCTTTGGCCATCTCCCTGACTCTGGCTTTGGGACATTCCTTTGCCAGGAAATCTTTGGCCGACATCCGCAGCATGTCCTGCTCTTCCGTAAAACTAAACTCCATGATAGCCCCTCAAAAAGTCTACTCCAAAAAACTTCAATAGGACTTGGGCAATCCCAGTCTAAATTGGGCAATAATGCTCTTTTCGATTTCAGCAGTACCTGCTGCGATCGCCTGACCCGGAAATCCGAGATACGCACCTTGTATGGCGCCATTGAGTTTGGCCCATTCGGAATCCGGGTCAACCTGCGAATATATTCCTAAAATGTCCGCCCCAATGATAGCCCCTTGTCTCATCAAGTCATCCCCCATTATCTTGTTCCTTGAAGACTCATAAACAGGAATTTGGCCCTGACTTATACGCCAGGCAAGCTGAAAGGCGAACATTTTCAGCACCTCCAGGTCGATAGCCAGGTCAGCTAGCTTGGCACGAACCACGGGATTCTTAGATAACAGCTGGCCTTCGTACTCAGTTTGACCAGCATACCGGGCTAGCTCTTCTAGGATTCTCTTCAAATTACCATAGGTGGTAGGCGCTATGCTGCGTCGCTCAAAAGCCAGTGACTGCATAAGGTAGTACCAGCCTTTGTTTTCTTCTCCCACCAAGTTCGAAGCTGGCACCCTGACATTATCGAAGAATACTTCATTGAAGTGATGCCGTCCATAATAGTTCAAAATAGGATTAACTGTGACACCTGGACTTTTCATGTCCACAATGAAGATACTGATTCCGTGATGTTTCTTGGCGGCATTGGGATTCGTTCTGACCGCCACCCAACACCATCTTGCCCGGTGGGCAACGCTGGTCCACACTTTTTGCCCGTTTATGATGTAGTCATCTCCGTCTCTCAATGCCCGTGTCCGGATGTTGGCGAAGTCTGAACCTGCATTCGGTTCGCTGTAGCCGGTACACCAGACACCATCCTTCTGCCCCGAGGCAATCAACGGCAAATATCTCTCTCTTTGCTCCTCGGTACCAAACATCATCAAGCAGGGCCCCACCCACTGTATCCCACTTATGCCCATCCATGCCCCCGGTATTCCCCAGTAGGCTATCTCCATTTCGTATATTGTCTGCTCCAAGAGAGAGGCACTACGCCCACCATACTTCTCCGGCCAACTCATAACGAGCCAACCTCGCTGGGCCAGTTTTCTGGACATGGATATTTCGAACTCAAAATCCCTGAACTCTCCATCAATTACAGTATTGCGCACCAAATCTGGGGGTAATTCGGCTTCCGCAAACTTGCGGATTTCTTCCTTTAGTGCCAGTTCTTTTTCGCCCAGTCTAAAGTCCATTCTTGCCTTCCGGGAAGCTAATGATCGACGGCATAGTGCCTTTGCACTTACGATGCTGTAAGCGATGGTTCAAACGACAGAGCACACTACCCTGCTGGATGGACCAAATTGTAGTGGTAACTGTCATTGTCCAGACTTTCACACAACCAGCTGAAGCACCTGTGATTGCATACAGTAAGCTATTACTTGGATTGGGGCGGGTCTGGATTCACCAGGTCCTTGGTCATCGCTACTGGCATGAACATGAATAGCTCGTCAATCGTCCATCCGCCAACTTTGACCAGCTGCTTCTCCAGTACCGGTTCTGAATAGAGGCCAATTCGGCCTCTTTCTACGTAGAATGTCCGCCCGTTGACGTTGGCAGCATCATCAGAAGCGAGCCATACCACCAGAGGAGCAATGTCTTCAGGCTTCATTTGCTCAAACCTGGCCATAGCGTCTGGCCGAGTCTTCTTCATTTCGTCGCTGAGGGTAAGCCGAGTCCCGGCATTAGGTCGAATACAATTGCACGTCACACCGTACCGACCCATATCGCGCGCCACTTTCCTTGTTAAACCGACAATTCCTTCTTTAGCTGCACCATAATTAGCCTGCCCGTAAGTAGTAGCATTGAGACCTGCCACAGATGAAGTGTTTATGATCCTTCCGTGCCTCTGCTGGCGGAATAGGGAGCTCACTGCTCTGATGGTATAAAAATGACCATAGAGGTGCACCTTGAGCACCAAATCCCAGTCTTCCTCGCCCATGTTGAACAACATCCTGTCACGCAGAATCCCCGCATTGTTGACCAGTATATCGAGCTTGCCAAAGTTATCTATAGCAGTCTTTACAATGTTCTCGCCGCCCTTCATAGTGACCACCGAGTCATAGTTGGCCACTGCCTCTCCACCCAGTTTTTTGATCTCTACAACCACCTCTTCCGCTGGCGAACTTGATGCTCCGGCCCCATCAACAGCACCCCCCAGATCGTTTACCACCACTTTGGCCCCTTCCGCCGCTAGAGCCAGAGCTTCTCCTCGGCCAATGCCTCGTCCGGCACCAGTGACTATAGCTACTTTACCTGCAAGCCTCTTTGCCATCGTCGAACTCCTTGTACATTCTCTCCGGACTTCCAAATAAGCGACAAACTGTATCCGACAAAGACTTGGTCACGATGGAGTCAAATCCTGAAACCTACATATAAATTCCAGAGGAAACGTTGAGCACCTGTCCCGTAATAAAAGCAGCATCATCTGATGCCAGAAATAGAACGGGTTTGGCAGCGTCTTCAGGCGTCATCGGCTTAACTTGAAGGAGCATCATATCCCTTATTTTTTTCGGTATACCCACTGCCTCTCCAACTACCTCTACTTGCTGCGTCTCTTTTTCTCTGGTCAACCGTGTATCTACGAAGCCGTAGGCGATGACATTACAGGTAACACCATATCGTCCCCACTCTCTGGCTACAGTTTTAGTTAATCCGATAAGACCTGACTTAGCAGCAGAATAGTTGATCTGGCCCACGTTTCCCATCAGTCCAGCCACGGAGGCCACATTGATTATTCTGCCATTGTGTGCCGTCTTCATCATATATTTCGAAGCTGCTCTAATACAGTTGAACGTCCCCTTGAGACTAATATCGACACATATGTCCCACTGGGCATCCGTCATTCTATTTATCAAAGCGTCTCTGGTAAGCCCGGCATTATTGACCAGAATATCTATTTTGCCGAATTTCTCCGCTGCTTTGTCCATGACCTTCTGACAGTCTTCCGCCTTCGTTACGTCGCCGGCACAGCCATCAGCTTTTCCTCCAGCAGCTTGAATCTCCTTGACCACTTCCATAAGCGGTGCCTCGTCAATATCACTCACAAGAACAGCAGCACCCTCCTTCGCGAACAACAGAGCATCAGCTCTGCCTATGCCCCGCGCCGCCCCTGTGATAACCGCCACTTTCCCATCTAGTTTTCCCATTTTAACCTCCTTTAGATTAGTTTTCTCAACAACACGGGCTTGACTCACTGCTTTCAGGAGACTGGTTCTAAATAGCTATCAGAGCCAATGCTCCCGCTTATTTCTTCTTCCGTGCGGGTAAGGCGACCAGAGCTGAGCCAGGCGTTGTCTTCTCTCCCTTCCCATTCTCCACCCAAATCTCGCACTCAACAAGATGTTCACCACCCTCTTCATATTTCTTGGTCACCTTGCCTTTACACCACCAGGTTTCGCCATCACGAGGCTCTTCCATCGTCATCATCTTCCGGGGATAATCCATGCCGCGGTACTGGCAGGACAGTTTCCTAAGTCTCCCCTGCTCTCCAATCCAATCAGTCATCAATTGTCCCAACCAAGCACGCTTAAGCGCGCCGTGTACAATAGGGGCGCCGACACCCATAGCCTTCGCGAAATCTTCATCATAGTGCAAAGGGTTGAAATCCCCCGATGCCCCTGCCCATTGGACTAACATGCGAGTTGTAGCAATCTTAGCCAGTGGCATTACCTCACTGCCCACTTCGACGTCTTCATAGCAAACTTGCTTAGCCATCTTTCCTCCCAAAACAAAATGGTCAAAAAAACTAGAACTGGATTATTGTCGCCCAGCTTTTAAGCATCACGTTGCCCTTCTGGTTCACAAAAATGACCTCTGCCGTGGTGAACATGGTCTTGCCCAGTTTAGTTTCACGTTCGGCCACCTTGGCAATCTTAGTCGTGGCAGTCAATACATCGCCAGCGCCAATGGGTTCAATAAACTCGAACTCAATACCTCCATCGAGAATCCTCGGCGGTGCTCCAGCTTTCACCAAGAACGCGAACAGTTTTTCCGTAGGGCGTCCGGCCTTGGTTGGCCAACCGGTGAAACCCGGAGGAGCTATCAACCGTCCGTACCTGGTTTTCTTGGCAAAATCCGGGTCATTGTATAGAGGGTTTGGATCGCCTATGGCCTGTGCATACCTCTGAATTGCTCCTTCCTCGACCTTGAAAACGATAGTGTCCAAAGTCACACCTATCAGTTTACGCAGTTCATCTGTAATCAGACTACCATTAGCCATAGCTAGCCTCCCAGATTCAGTCTCTTTTACGATCCTACGATAGCAATACTCACGATGTTCATGGGTGGAAAACCGCCCATATTGTGGGTTAGACCCAGCTTGGGATTCTTGATTTGCCGTTCTGGCAACTGGACTTTGCCCTGCAACTGTTTGTACATCTCGTATATCATCCTGAGACCAGATGCCCCAATAGGATGCCCGAAGCACTTCAATCCACCATCGGGCTGAATAGGCTGCGGGCCATCATGATTGAACCGGCCAGCCTCGATGTCCTCCTTGACTTTTCCTCTGGCGCTGAATTGCAGATCTTCCATGGTCACTGCCTCCGTTATGGAGAAGCAATCGTGCACCTCAGCCATGCTTATCTCTTCACGTGGATTCTTTACCCCTGCCTCCTTATAAGCTAGCTTACCAGCACGGTAACCGCTCTCAACATGAGCTCCATCCCATTTGGTGTACATTAATTCCTCGCCTGAACTTAGAACAATTTGTAGTGCCTTAACATATACGGGGTCCGGCCGAAACTTCTTGGCCATGTCAGCTCTGGTTACGATTGCAGCCGCTGCGCCATCACTGACTCCGCAGCAATCAAAAAGTCCCAACGGCCAGGCGATGATAGGCGCATTTATTATCTGTTCCTCAGTCACTTCACGGCGCAAATGTGCCTTCGGGTTCCGGGCTCCGTTATAATGGCTTTTGACTGACACCTTGGCCAGCATTCTCTTGCCTTCCTCCGGCTTGAGACCATATACAGCAAAGTATCTGGTCGCCATCATGGCAAAAGCTCCAGGAGCGGTCAACTTAGGCATAATCAGTGCATTTTTTGTCCCCATAAGACCCGGGCCGCCGGGAAGCCCACCGTATCCCGTATCTTTGAGCTTTTCTACACCCAGAGCCAAGGCGATATCATAAGCCCCTGAAGCTACACCGTAGCATGCCCCCCTGAAAGCTTCTGTAGCAGTGGCACAAAAATTTTCCACCCTGGTGACCGGAATAAAGGGCAACTTCAATGCTAAAGCCAAAGATGTAGCCCCTTTTCCTACACTCTGTTCCTCAAAATGCACGCCAAACCAGGCTGCATTGATGTCTTTTTTTTCTATACCCGCGTCCTCGATACATTCTTTAAAAGCATCTACCATAAGGTCTTCGGCACTCTTATCCCATAACTCCCCAAACTTAGTGCAACCCATACCTATAATAGCAATTTTATCTTTAATACCTTCTGCCATTTTTGCTCCCTCCGTAAATTTTGTTATCGTTTACCGCAGTCAGGCACGTATAGGCGCTGCCTTCCACGAATAACCGTGAACACCGCTTGACTCATCAACATATCGTCTGCGGAAGGTCATCTCTACCGGCATGCCTACTTTAACCGAATCCAGGTCACAATCCGCAAAATCAAACCAGAATCTACCACCACCATCAAAATCCACGAGGCCATATATTGAAGGTGGGTCGATACTGGCAGCTAGATTATCACCGGTATAAGTAAATACGACACCTTTCTTATCCGAAAAGCGATAATCTTCCATCTGGTCGATGGCTCCGCAGTCAGGATTTACACATACTCTTTGATATGGATATTGAGGCGTGCCGCATTTCTTGCACTTCGAGCCAACGAGAGACAGGATTACCCTCCTCTCCCTGTACAATGCCGACATCGGTGTCTTAATGCTTATCTCACCGCGCATGCCCAGGTCCATCGGTGCCAGGTTTCTGAAGGCAAGGTATTTCTCATAGCTGGCAAGGTCTTTCTTAGAAGCGAGGTGTTTCTTCACTGCCCTCTTACTGGCCACATTCCTTATCTTCTCGGTGACCTGGAAGAACATTGCGTCGCAGCCGTTGCCAAAGCTGGTGACCAGTATTTTGTCGCCTGGCTTGGCATCTTCCAACGCCGCTACCAGCATCATCAAAGGCGAAGCTGAGCCGGTATCGCCCACTGTGCTAAACAATGTATCTTGAAGCTGACCGGGGTCAGCGCCCAGCTTCTTGGCTATGGCCCCGTGCTCCCGTGCATACAGACCCGGATACACTATCTTGGCAAAGTCCTTGATGTTCAGCTTGTATTTCTTCAAGAGCCCGGAAATCACCTCCGTGATGAATTGACTATAGCCAGAATCGCGAATGAATCTGTCCTCCCAGGCATGTTCAAATTTCTCTCCGCTTGCTCTCCAGCGGTCGGGAAAATCGTAGGAAACGGAATGCGAACCCTCAAAGGTAGCAATCACGTCATCACGGCCCACAAGAAGCGACGCAGCGCCGTCACCATAGAGAGACTCTTGAGGACTGCCCGGTTTGCTCAACCGGCAATCGGAAGCGCAAACGAGAACATTCTTCGACGTTTCTCCGTTTACCGTATCAAGGGCAGAAAGCAGGGCAGTGGTCCCTGACTTCGCGGAGCCGCTGAAATCGGCGGTCCTTATACTCGACTGCAAATCAAGAGCGGTAGCTACAAGCGCTGAGTTCTGCCTCACCATGTAGGGCTGACTGGTGGTGGCAAGATACAGACCATCAACTACCTCTCGTTTCAAACCGCCCAGGCAATCGATCCCTGCAGCCACCGCCATGGTGAGAGCATCTTCGTCATGATTAGCAACCGCATTTTCACCAGGTGCTGGAAACGACCCCAAAAATGCGACAGCCATAAAGAGGGTGCCGTGATCCATTCGATACCGCGGGATATAAGCTCCATAGGACTTTATGCCGACCATTGATTGACCTCCTGACGCAAGCTTTTTGGAACAACAGACTATGGCATAAAAGCCGTATCATGTCAATCCTTGATAACCTTGAAAATGACCCGAGAACGAGGATCTTTCCACGATTGTCGCCCGATGATGGAGAGGCCAGATCCTAAATAGTAGAATATAGTAGAATACTGAATTGAAAGGAACGTACTATGAACATTGGCAGCGGAATTGAGGATAACGTCAAAAGATTCGGCGAATATGAAGCCCTCTATTTCGAAGGGACATGGCACACAAATGCTGAGATAAATCATGACGCCAATCGATTGGGGAATGCACTAAAAGGACTTGGAATAGGAAGAGGAGACCGGGTGGCGATACAGATGCCCAACTGTCCGGCAATACTCTCTGCTTTTCCAGCCATATACAAGATAGGCGCCATTGTCGTCCCGCTTAATCCCCTGCTGCGACCCGACCAGGCCGCCTACATATATCGTGACTGCGGGGCTAAAGCTATCATCACCAGTTCGGATTTTGTGCTTCGGGTACTGGAGGCGCAAAAACAGACTCCGAACTTGCAGCACGTAATCCTCACAGACCGCGATGATGTTCCTGGAACAATCTCATATCGCGATATTATGTCAACTAGCTGCGACAGACTAACGATTGAACAGACTGACAATGATGATGTCGCCGCTCTAATATACACTGCCGGCACCACGGGACCGCCCAAGGGCGTGATGCACACGCACTACTCGCTCTATGTCAACGCCCTGTTCTTCTACGAGTATGTTCTGGTCCATCGTTCCCTGACTCTACAATTGAACAGCCGCGTGGTTAATCCCAAGACACTCCAACTCAACGAGGTCGATCAGCGAGTCTCCGGTATAAATCGAGCGATGGTAAGCCTGGGAGTGCTCCCTCTATCACATTCTTTTGGCATTGCCTTCGCCAACACGAGCAACTTCGTGGGTGGGAAAGCAATTCTGCTGCGGTGGTGGAATGTCGAAGAGGCGCTGAAAGCCATCCAGACATTCCGGGTTACTCAAATGGCAGCAGTCCCTACCATGTATATCCAGATTCTGGAATTTCCCGAGCTGGACAAATACGGCTTGAGTTCGCTTGAGGACTGCCAATGCGGTGGTGCGGCCCTGCCCGTGTCTGTAGCCTTGAGATGGAAGGAAAAGGTGGGAGTGGATATCCGGGAGGGGTGGGGCATGACCGAATCAGGAGCCACCACAACAGGGCAACCAGGCGACCTTCCACCAAAGTACGGTTCCATCGGTAAGGGCCTGCTGAAATGCAACACCATAAAAATCTTCGACGAGAAAGGTCAAGAGCTACCACCGGGGCAGCAAGGAGAGATAGTAGTCAAGGGACCTACGCTGATGAAAGGCTACTGGAACCTGCCTGAGGAAACAGCCAAAACCATCAAGGACGGCTGGCTTTATACCGGCGACCTGGGATATGTGGACGAGGATGGCTATTTCTACATCACCGGCCGCAAGAAGGATATCATCATCAGGGGCGGAGAAAACGTATCGCCCGTGGAAGTGGAAGAGGTCCTTCTGCAACATACGGCGGTCGCGGAAGCAGGAGTGGTGGGCATCACGGATTCTGTATATGGGGAGGAAATAAAAGCCTTCGTCGTCACCAAGGCGGGCAAACACGTAAGTGAAGAGGAACTCATGGCATTCTGCAAAGACCGTTTGCCTACCTTCAAGTCGCCCAAAAAGGTGCAATTCCTGCAGTCCTTGCCCAGGAACATTTTAGGCAAGATACTAAGAGTCGAATTACGCAAGCTCGGCTAATTTTGGGTAGGGTGACCAGGAATCGATAATCCCTTCCGCCAAGAGCGCCTTGGGCTTCTATAGAACGAAGCGGGATTACTATGGTCGGGGTGAGTGGATTTGAACCACCGACCCAATGGTCCCAAAGCAAGCTAAAGAAAAGGCGGTGACCACTCGCCTCCTTTCTCAGGAAGATCCCTGCCAAATAGATGCCAAACAAGTCAACTGCGCTGCCTACCTGCACACCCAGTGCGACAGGTTAGGAATGCCACTCCGACGAAAAGTGCCGTCGGGTGGCAAATTACGCTATTGTGTAGTGAGGCAGCAACACAGGTTAATGTGCAGCAACCCAGGCAAATATGCACCGTTACTTCCATCTGGCAAAAAGGCAGCCTATGCAATGCTGTTCCTGGCATGGCTCTGCTTCTCTTAATCTGCAGCTACAAAATTGTGTTGAAACACAAGATACCAGGGACTATAATATCCCTGACGTACGGCGACTGATGGTGGTGCGTTCCTCCGTATCGTGCAGTTCAAGAAGAACGCACAATGGAGGAGCCACGTTGAGATATCATTGTGAAGTCTGCTGACAGGAACATACTCGATTTTCTGGATTTTCTCAGTGCCATTCAGTGCTATTATGTTGGGGAGGGACGTCCTTGATGCGGCCAGGAGGAACCAGCCCTGTGATACGATGGAAACGAGATCGCGCGACCGAGCATGGTGGCCCCACACTCTTACTGTCGGCATCGAAAACGTATTCAAGAGGAGATGGATGATAAAAGACAAGCTAGACTATTCCCAATTCGTTGATTTGTGCCGCGGCCAAAGGACAATCGAGTTAGAAGAAAGAGATAAGGAAAGAATCAGGCGATCCAGAAAGGCCTTTGAGCGTATTCTGAAGTCCAATCCTCGCAAATCTTACTATGGAATAAACACCGGCGTCGGTGCTCTTTTGAACAGGCGCATTCCCAAAGGCAGAATAGAGGAATTCCAGGAGAATCTAATCATGAGCCACGCCTGTGGCATAGGTCCCCCTCTGGAGACGGAAATAGTCAAAGGGATCATGCTTCACATGATTTTGAATCTCAAGAAAGGATATTCCGGCGTAGGATTGCCGACGCTGGAGCTGCTGGTCGAGATGTTCAACAGAAACATCATCCCGGTTGTCCCGGCAAAGGGGTCCCTGGGTGCCAGCGGCGACCTAATCCCTCAGGCTCACATCGCCCTGGCCTTGATTGGCAAGGACCCACAGCGAGTTTTGCCTGCTACAGGACTGGAGCCGGCCAAGTTGCAGATCGGGGAAGCCATTGCCCTGCTTAACGGCACGAGCTTTATGACAAGTTCTCTGGCTTTCCTGGTTTTTCAATCTGACAACTTAATCCGAACAGCCGACATAGCTGCTGCTATGACCCTTGAAGCTTTGGGCTGCACCACCAAATCTTTTGCGCCTGAAATTCAGGAACTAAGGCCTCACCCAGGGCAAATCATAACTGCTCGCTATTTGAACCGGCTTCTTCTGAAGACAAATGAGTGCGAGAAGCCAGCCTACTCATTACAGGATGCTTATTCCTTGAGATGCATTCCCCAGGTGCATGGCGCTTTTCGGGATGTTCTTTCCCCGGCCGGAGCTGTTGTGGATACCGAGATCAACTCCTTCGGCGGCAATCCCTGGATTTCAACCAAAGGAGAGAAAACTGAAATCTGCGAGGGCAGCGGTAATTTTCATGGCCAGATTCTGGCTCAGGCAGCCGATAGTCTGTCGGTTGCTCTCTGCAGCATCGCGGGCATTTCGGAAAGAAGGATAGACAGGCTGGTCAGTCGCTGCGCCAACGGTCTGCCTTTGTTTCTGGCCAGGAACCAGGGATTGAACACCGGTTTGATGATCACTCAATATACCGCAGCCGCTCTGGTTTCCGAGAACAAAACTCTGGCTCACCCCGCTTCTGTTGACTCCATTCCCGTCTCAGCCGGGCAGGAAGACTTCGTCAGCATGGGTGGCTGGGCCGTCACTAAAGCGCGGGAGATTTGCAGGAATACGGAGTACGTCATAGCCATCGAGATTCTGTGCGCTGCTCAGGCCCTGGACTTCCGCGAACCATTGCCGAAAAAGTCGAGGCTGGCCAAGATACATGAGATGGTTAGGAGCCGCGTCGCTCATTTTGAGAAAAGCAGAGTCCTGGCCGAAGATATCGAAGAGCTTTACAGCCTTGTCCACAACGGTAGATTGGCGGAGGAGGCGGGATGTGATGAGAAAGATAATTGAGTGCGTGCCCAATTTCAGCGAAGGCAGAGATAGCAGCAAGATAGAGCAGATCGCTGCCGAGGTTGAGAAGGTGCGCGGCGTGAAGCTGCTGGATGTGGCCCCGGACGCTCATCACAACCGCACAGTGTTGACCTTCGTCGGGGGACCGGACTCAATCAAGAAAGCCAGCTACAGTGCGATTGAGAAGGCAGTCGAAATCATTGACATGGCCAGACATCAAGGGCAACACCCAAGGTTGGGAGCCTGTGACGTCTGTCCTTTTGTCCCTGTCCAAAACGTGGCCATGGCAGACTGCGTCGCCGTGGCAAATGAGCTTGCCCGCGAAGTCGGAGAGAAGCTGCAAATCCCCGTCTTTCTTTACGGGGAGGCAGCCAGATTTCCAGAGAGAAAAGACTTAGCCAGCATCAGGGCCGGCCAGTATGAGGGCCTGGAGGCAAAACTGAAGGATTCCCGCTGGAAGCCGGACTACGGCCCGGCCGCTTTCAACAAAAAGAGCGGGGCCATCGTTATCGGTGCCAGAGAGTTTCTGATTGCCTATAACGTTTACTTAAGCACAACTGATAAGGAGCTTGCTCACAGGATAGCCGGGATTATTCGTGAGTCGGGCTGTCTGGCAACTGCAGATGACGGCGAGAGAATCAGGATACCCGGGATGTTCAGGTCAGTTCAGGCAGTCGGTATTTCACCTGGAGAGCCGGGAGTGGCTGAGGTCTCAATGAACCTCATCAGCTACAGGGTTGCTCCCATGCACCTCGTCTTTGAGAAGATAAAACAGCTCGGTCAGCTGGGAGGCGCAAGCGTTCTCTACAGCGAGATCGTCGGGTTGATTCCCAGGGAGGCAATCCTCGACGCAGGCAGATTCTACCAGCCAGGAGCAAGGTCGGAGAAGAAACTCATTGAAGCGGCAGTGAAAAATGTGCGGCTTGATTCGCCTCAGGGCTTCGATCCCGGGGCGAAGATCATCGAGTATTTGATTGGCGCCTCGTGACAGACTTAGTCTTGCCAGGGCAGCCAATCAGGGAGGAACAGGGATGCTACAACAATTGACGATCGAGGAATTTCTGGAGGAGCTGGCAGCCAGAAAACCTACGCCCGGCGGAGGCTCTGTGGCCGCCCTTTCCGGGGCGCTGGCAGCCGGACTCGTGTGCATGGCAGCCGAGTTTTCCGGAAATAAAGACGTCTCTGGACAGGCCCGAACATTGATGAATACTTTGACAGATTTGGTTGACAGAGACGCCAAAGCTTTCGCCTCACGGGACCTGAGAGAAGCTACGCGAGTTCCCCTGGAAACGGCAAAACATAGCTATGAAGTTCTCAAGCTAGCTGCGGCTCTGCTGGAGACCTGTAATCCCAAAGTCATTACCGATATCGGCGTAGCGGCCAAGATGGCCGAATCAGCCGTAACAGGAGCTATGCTAAACGTGGAAGTCAATCTGGTCTCCATCAGGGATGAGGATTTTAAGCAAGAGGTATTGAAAGAAGCGGAGGAATTCTCCTGTCCCGACTCGCTGGCCAACATGATAGTAAGTAACATTGAGGCCCGTCTCCGTTGACGGGCATTCTGTAAACTAAACAGCCTGACATCGTAAGGGGGATAGAAATGCCAAGGCCAACATACACAGAGCTAAGACCGAAGAGAGAGATCAAGGCGCAAACCGGCGGAAGACTGCAGTGCCAGAATTGGGACGCGGAGGCGGCCCTGCGCATGTTGAGAAACAATTTGGATCCCCGGGTTGCCCTGGACTGGAAGGAACTCATTATCTATGGGGGGCAGGGAAGGGCCGCGCGGAACTGGCAAGAATATCATAGAATTGTGAGGGCTCTGAAAAGTCTCACAGACGAGGAGACTCTTTGTATTCAATCGGGCAAGCCGGTCTATGTTGCTCCCACTCATAAGGAAGCCCCCCGGGTTGTGATTGCCAATTCCAACATCGTTCCCAAATGGGCCACTCAGGAGAACTTCGACCGCTATGACGAAATGGGGCTGACGATGTACGGTCAAATGACGGCCGGCTCCTGGATCTACATTGGAACCCAGGGAATCCTGCAAGGGACCTATGAGACTCTGGCCGCTTTGGCCAGAAAGGAGTTTGGCAAAGATTCTCTGGCGGGCAAGTTTGTTCTTACCGCCGGAATGGGCGGAATGTCAGGTGCTCAACCGATGGCTGCTACCATGAATGAGGCGGTCATTCTCGATGTCGAGGTTAGACCTGAGAGGATCAAAAGGAAAATTGCGGAAGGATACTGCGACCGGATGACGGCGGATCTCGAGGAAGCCCTGGGTTGGATAGAGGAATCGAAGCGAAAAGGACTGCCGCTTTCCGTGGGGCTGGTGGGTAATGCTGCCGAGATTCATCCGCAGCTCGCCAGAATGGGAGTGACCCCTGACATCGTTACCGACCAAACACCGGCCCACGATATCTGGAGTTATGTTCCCGAGGGCGAACTGGAGGCAATGGAAGAATTGCGCCGCAATAGCCCCGCAGACTACAAGCGAAGAGCCTATGAATCAATCGTTAAGCATGTCGAAGCAATCCTGGAAATGCAAAGGCAGGGCGCCATCTGCTTTGACTACGGCAACAATCTGAGGCAGCAGGCAGAGATTGGCGGGCTGATGGTAAGAGATGAAAAGGGGAACTTTCTCTACCCCGGTTTCCTGCTCGCTTACATCAGGCCTTTGTTCTGCGAGGGTAAGGGGCCTTCGCGATGGGTAGCCCTGTCCGGGGACCCCAAAGATATCCTGACTCTGGATGAAGCTGTCCTGGAAGCTTTTCCCGAGGATAGGCCTCTTCACACATGGATTCGCCAGGCTCAAAACAAGGTCCCGTTCACCGGACTGCCGGCCAGGATTTGCTGGCTAGGGTATGGCGACCGGGCCGAGATTGGGATGAGAATAAACCGCCTGGTGGCCCGGGGAGAAGTCAGCGCCCCCGTCGTTATCGGCAGAGACCATCTGGATACGGGTTCAGTGGCTTCTCCTAATCGCGAAACCGAGGGGATGGTGGATGGCTCTGATGCCATTGCCGACTGGCCGCTTCTCAATTTCGCTTTGAATGCCATCAATGGAGCTTCCTGGGTCTCTTTCCATGATGGAGGCGGAGTGGGAATAGGTTACGCCCTGCATGCCGGAATGGTCATTGTGGCTGACGGCACGAAAGAGAGAGAAAAAAGACTGGAAAGGGTGCTGACAGTCGATCCCGGAATCGGCGTTGCCAGATACGTCGATGCGGGCTATAAAATAGCCGCCAGGACCGCCAAACACAAGGGGGTCAACATCCCGGAATGATAGCTGACGTCTTGATCAAAGATGCTTCTGAACTGGTCACGGTTCGAGGCGCCAGGGGCGGCCCAAAGACGAAGCAGGGCATGCAAGACCTGGGCATTATCAGGAATGGAGCGGTGGCTATAGAAGGCGCGGAGATTGTCGCCGTAGGGGACACGGATGAAGTCCTGGCCACTATCAGGCGGGCAGGAACGGTAATTGACGCCACAGACAGAGTCGTCCTGCCAGGGTTCGTAGACTGTCACACACATCTGGTTTTTGGCGGTTCCAGAGAAGACGAGTTCATCCAGAAAATAGAGGGCAGGTCGTATTTAGAGATTATGCAAAGGAACGGGGGCCTTTTCAGCACCGTTGAAAAAACGAGAGAGGCTTTGGCTTTTCCCCGAGCGCTGATGAAGCGCGCTCAGGCTTTCCTTGACAAGATGCTCGCCTTCGGCACGACCACCGCGGAGATAAAGACAGGTTACGGCCTGTCAACGGAATCAGAATTCGGCCTGCTGAACATTATCGCCGGGCTGAAGGAGTCCCAGCCGGTTGACATTGTCTCCACCTTTCTGGGCGCTCACGCCTTTCCGAAGGAATATAAGGAAAGGAAGGCGGACTACATTCAGCTAGTTCTGGGCATGCTGGAACGGGTTAAGGCTGAAGGCCTCGCGGAATACTGCGATGTCTTTGTGGAAGTGGGAGCGTTCTCGCCGTCAGAGGCCAGGACAATCCTGGAACAAGCAAAGAAACAGGGCTTGAAGCTGAAGCTACATGCCGGCGAATTCAATGACATAGGCGGTGCGGAGCTCGGGGCAGAACTGGGAGCTGTCTCAATCGATCACCTGGACTACATTTCTGAAAGAGGCATGGAACTCATGGCGGAGAAGAAGACCGTTGGAGTGCTCCTGCCGGGTGTTCCCTTCCACTTGATGACCAACAAGTATGCGCCGGCCAGAAAGCTCATTGAGGCCGGAGTCCCCATCGCTCTGGCTACCGATTTCAACCCCGGAAGCTGTCCTACGTTTTCGATGCAGATGATAATCGCTCTGGCCTGTCGCGAGCTGAAGATGACGCCTGCCGAAGCAATCAATGCTGCTACCATCAATGCTGCTTATGCCCTGGACAGAGGTGACAAAGTCGGAAGCATCGAGGTCGGGAAGAAAGCCGACATCATCGTTCTCGACATCCCGCATCATCAGCAGCTGCCTTACTGGTTCGGCGTCAACCTGGTTGCGAAAGTGGTTAAGAGCGGAGTAATCATAGAATAGAGACAGGGAAAACGTCCCGGGCCTTACCGCCCCCACTCATCCCATGGGTTGGCTGGCCATATAGGTAACACTGGGCTACAGATTCTGGCAAGTTCCTTTTCGATGTACTCCACTGGAGCAAGATAGGCGGGAGACTGGTGCCGCATCCAGGACGTCCCACAAAGCCAAGGAGTCACAAAACGTCAGAAAGGGCAACGGTACTCACTTTGCTCTGAGCCAGTGTGTCCTGTGTTGAACAAGCGGATGAAGCGTGGCCTCAAGGGACATTTGGCTCACTGGGGAGGCTTTGAGAGTCTTTGTAAATGCTGAGCGGTCGAGCCACCTCCGCCTTCAGTGATCCGGCTGAGAAAATGTCAAACGGCAGAGAACAACCGTTGCCAGGTGGCGAGAATTCAGTTTCATGGTCGGGGTGAGTGGATTTGAACCACCGACCTCATGGTCCCAAACCATGCGCGCTAGCCGCTGCGCCACACCCCGTACAGCCAAGTATTATAGTAGTAACGGAGAATTGAAGCAATCAAGCCTGTTCATGCTAGAAGGAATCAAGATGCAGAGCACGCTACCTTGGCCTTGAGCCTGGCATATTCTTCATTTACGTGTTTTTGAATCCTGGCGATTTCCTCCGCCAGCAAATGACGGAACCGGCCTTGCGGCTTCAGGTATTCCTCAACAGGTCTGAGCTTGGGACGGTCAACATTGAGTTTATACCGGCCATTTTCTACCTCATAGAGAGGGAAAATGCCCGTCTCCACTGCAAGCCGACCGAGCTCAATGGCCAGATCAGAGGCATGCCTCCAGCCTGTCGGGCAAGGAGAGAATATATGCACATAAGCGGGCCCTTTGATGTCCGCACCCTTCTTAACCTTGTTCATTAAGTCAAAGGGATAGCTGGGACAGGCTGTGGCTACATAGGGTATGTTATGGGCAACAGCGATTTCAGGCAGGTTCTTCTTCCAGGTAGTCTGGCCGATGCTCAGCTTGCCGGCAGGCGCCGTGGTCGTCGAAGCTCCATAAGGAGTGGCACTTGACCGTTGGATTCCAGTATTCATATACGCTTCGTTATCAAAACAGAGATATAAGAAGTCATGGTTCCTTTCGAACGCTCCCGACAAAGCCTGGATTCCTATGTCGCTTGTCCCACCGTCTCCGGCCACGGCCACACAGTTGATATCCTTTTCAGGCATCCTGCCCTTCTTCATCAGAATCTTCAACCCTGCTTCTATGCCGGAAGCTGTAGCGGCGACGTTCTCAAACAGGGTGTGTATCCAGGGAACCCTCCACGAGGTGACAGGAAGCGGCGAAGTGCATACCTCTGTACACCCGGTAGCATTGGTGATTATTACATTCCTCCCCAGAGCTTTGCATGCCAGCCTCAACGCCAAAGCTTCACCGCAGCCAGTGCAGAAGGTATGTCCCTCGGCGAGAAACTCTTCTGTTGTTACAAGGTTTTTGCCAAACTTGATGTATTGTTCCCCCATTACTTTACCCCCTTATACCTGCTACCTTGCCCCTTATGCCCACTGTCTCATATAACTCGTTTGAGCCCTTTTCAGCGATCTCCCGACCCCGATCAATAACATACTCGAAATCCTCTACCGCCATGTCCCTTCCACCTAACCCACCTATGAAACTCACAACTTTCGGGCTCTCCTTCTCATTGTATAAGGCTGACCTGATTTCGGAGCAAACTGGCCCTCCCGGGCCTCCGAAAGAGATGCATCGGTCAAAGACGACAAGAGTGCTGACACCCTTCACTGCCTGGCGAAGTTCTTGGAATGGGAAGGGCCTCCAAAGACGCAAATTGATAAGCCCTACGGATTCTCCCTTGTCCTTCCTTGCATCTATGGCAATCTTTGCCGTCTCACTAAAACTACCCATAGTCAAAAGCAATGTTTTAGCTCCTTCTGCTCTATAAGGCTCGACGGGGTGATAATAACGGCCAAGTATGTCCCCGAATTCCTTGAACCCTTGAATTAGCACTGCCTTGGATTTCCTGAGCGCCACCTCCTGAGCTATCTTAGCTTCTGAATATATATCGGGGGGACCGAAAGCTCCGTGAGTCATCGGCTTGTCCGGGTCTAAAGCATAAGGATAGTAAAATCTGGGGAGAAATCTATCCACTTCTTCTTGTTCTGGCAAGATAACTGGCTCTGTTACATGAGTGAGGTGAAATCCGTCAAAATGAACCATGACCGGTAAGAGAACTCTGGAATCTTCACCCACACGAAAAGCCCAAAGGGTCATGTCAAATGCCTCCTGACTGTTCTGGCAAAATACCTGGATCCAGCCAGTATCCCTGACAGACATGACGTCGGAATGGTCTCCCCAGATACTTAGCGGTGCGGATAAGGCCCGGTTGGCTACCGTCATAACCACCGGCAGGCGCATGGATGAGGCGATGTACACGACATTGTGCATATACTCCAACCCTGGACCTGCAGTGGCAGTGAAGGTCCTCGCTCCCACGGCGGCAGCTCCCACACATGTGCTCAAGGCTGAGTGCTCCGACTCCACCGGAATATAAGCGGCAGGCAGCTCGCCATCGGCTACCATCTCAGCAAGCCGCTCGGGGATATGCGTCTGTGGTGTTATAGGATAGGCAGCAATAACATCGACGTCGGCCATTCTGGCTGCTTCGGCAGCAGCATGTGAAGCTTCTAACCCCACTCTCTTGCTCATTTTTCCTCCTCCTCTATCATAGCTATAGCCTCTCTAGCACACACTTTGGCACAAATGCCACAGCCTTTGCAGTAGAAGAGGTCAGTTTCATAATATCCGTCCTCCACGGGCTTTATGGCCGCATCAGGGCAGTAAAGCCAACATAAGCCGCATTTATTGCACTTTTCTCTATCAATTATCGGCCTTTGGGATCTCCAATCCCCTGTCCTGCGCAAGGCAGCATTGCCCGCTTCTGTGATTATGTTGCCAACCTCCATGTCTCTCCAGGTAAAATCAGCCCCCGTTTTTAGCCTTTTCCCTGTCATTTCCTACTCCTCTGTCGTAGTATCGTTGTAAGCCCTCTTCATAGCCTCGATATTGCCCATCGCCCGCGCGCCAAACCGCTCCTGCAGTTGTTCAACCACAGAGTCAAGCTTCACTGCCTCAGTGACTTTCAGCAGTGCGCCTATCATGGCTGTGTTGGTGATGGGCATCCCAATAGTCTCTCTGGCGATTCTCGTGGCATCAATCGCAGATACAGGCCACCTATACCCAAATTCAGACTTGAGTTCAGCGGGCGATTTTCTGGAGTTAATTATGATTCTGCCGTTCTTCTTAAGCCCTGACGTTACATCAACTGCATGCAACAAGCCAGGATCGAGTACAACCACTACATCAGGCTCGTGGATAGCTGTCCTGGTCCTGATAACTTCATCGCCTATCCTCAGGAAAGCAAGGACCGGTGCTCCCCTCCGCTCGGGTCCAAAGCTAGGAAAAGACTGAGCGTATTTTCCTTCGCTTATAGCAGCACGCGCAACCAGCTCCGCTGAAGTCACCGCCCCTAAACCCCCCCGGCCGTGCCACCTTACTTCAAGAACCTCAGTCATAAGAAAACACCTCTTTAACCGTAGAAAACGCCCCTGAAGGGACTCGAACCCTTGCACCTGGCTCCGGAGGCCAGTGCTCTATCCTCTGAGCTACAGGGGCACAGCTTAGTGAAGATGGTAGCACACAATGACATGCTTGCTCAACGCCTTGTACTCGTTCAGTACCTTAGTGACACCTCCTCCTTTCCTTTGTTTTGTTGGTGGAGCTTAAGAAATTCCTGTGGAGTAAGGTATCCCAGTGCCTGGTGAGGTCGTACAGTATTATATATTATTT
>Ga0315277_10000022_pt1 | contig 237573 bp, 206 predicted proteins | sample YL17G05_15_MG_FD_203695 | JGI IMG/M metagenome (GOLD analysis project Ga0315277, IMG submission 203695) | Sediment microbial communities from Yellowstone Lake, YNP, Wyoming, USA - YL17G05_15 | ecosystem: Environmental > Aquatic > Freshwater > Lake > Sediment | place: USA: Wyoming | collected...
TCCTTTCTTTTATAGTTATATAACTATGATAACACATTTTAAGAAACTTGTCAAGGAAAAAATGAAAAAGGTGAAAAAATTATGCCGACGCCACTTGATAAATTAGCTTATAAGTGCCAAACTCCAGAGAGAGACTAAAGTCTCTCGCACAGAAAGGAATCGCGGCTGATTACAGAAGAGACTAAAGTCTCTCGCACAGAAAGGAATCGCGGCTGATTACAGAAGAGACTAAAGTCTCTCGCACAGAAAGGAATCGCGGCTAAAGCCGCTCGCACATTAAAAGCAAAAAGGAGAGGAAAAGATGAGTGAAAAAATTTATGACGCGATTGTGGTTGGCACCGGCCCGGCCGGGGCCGCAGTGGCATTGCAGTTAAGCAAGGCCAAGAAAAAGGTGTGCATTCTGGAGCGGGGTCCCCGGGTGGAAAAACCCGGAAGCGTGCTGGGGATGCTGGGCGCCGTGGACTTGATGGGAATGATGCCGGGCCTGGTCTCTCCGATGATTGTCCGGGGCATCGCCCTGGGCGGAAGCACCCTGCTCTTTTGCGGCACCGCGGCATATCCTCCGAAGTGGCTGAAAGAAAAATATAAGATCGGTCTGGAGGAATTCGCGGATGAGACCATTGAAGAGTTGGAATTGAAGCCGCTCCCGGAGCATCAGTTGGGGGAAAGCGGCCGTCTGCTGATGAAATCCGCCAATGATCTGGGATATCATTGGGAGCCGTTCCGGAAATTCTTCAAGCCGGAGCGCGCCAAGAAAGAATGCACCGGCGGCAGTTGTATGATGGGATGCAGTTGCGGGATGAAATGGACCGCGGCCGAGTATGTGGACCAGGCGGTCGGGCTCGGCGCCGAGCTGTTCCTGAAAAGCAAAGTGGATCGCGTGCTCCGGGATAATGGGAATTGCATCGGCGTGGCCGCCAAGACCTCCGAGGGTGAGAAGCAGTTCAAAGGCAAGATCACCATCATCAGCGCCGGCGGAGTGGGCACTCCGGGGATTCTGCTCCGGAGCGGGATTGAGGATGCGGGGAAGAAATTTTTCACCGACCCGGTGGTGATGGTTTATGGAATCGCCCAGGGCGACATCAAGGGCACCCGGTACGATCCGCCGATGTCGGTCGGGAGTCTGGCGCATTATGACGAGCGGATCGTCTTCGCCAACCTGGCCGATCCCTGGCTGATGCTCCCGGCAATGATGGCGCTGGGAAAACCCACCCGCTTCTGGCAGGCGTTCCAGCTCGGAAGAGCCCTCGGAATTATGGTCAAGGTCGGGGACGAGATGAATGGAGAGATTTTCAAGAGCGAGCGGTTCCATAAGCCGATGCAAAAGACCGAGCTGGACCGGCTGAAAAAGGGCTCGGAGATTTCCAAAAAAATACTGGTCAAGGCCGGAGCAGACCCGAACTCCATCGCGATCACTCCGATCCGGCTCACTCATCCGGGCGGCACCGCCCGGATCGGCGAGGTGGTGAATGAAAACCTGGAGGCCGGGATCAAGAATCTGTTCTGCTGTGACGCGAGCGTGATTCCCGAGACCCTGGACCTGCCCGTGGTTTTGACGGTGATTTCTTTGGGCAAGAGATTGGCGGATTATCTTCTGAAAAACAATCGGGTTTGAATCGCGATCCCGTTTGGGCGGGATCGCTCGCGCGAAAAGGAATCGCAGGCAATCCCAATGAAAGTCGGCGTGATTTCTGATACTCATCTTGCGACCGGAGGAATCCGGAGGATGGCCAGCCGGGTCATTCAAAAGGTGAGCGAAGACCTGGATGATCTTGAGCATCTGCTCCAGCCCTGTTTCCAGCAGGTTGAGATCGTGCTTCATTGCGGGGATCTGGTGGACCCGCTGGTGCTTGATGTTCTCGGAAAATTCGGAAAGGTCTATGCCGTGGCCGGCAATATGGATCCCGCCCTGGTGCGCGCGCAAATCCCGGAAAAGAGAATTGTTGAGCTGGATAAATTCCGGATCGGAATGATCCACGGCTCAGGCTCGCCCCAAGGCATTTCCCTCCGCGTCCGCGGCCAATTTGCCGGAGAAAAATTGGATTGTATCGTGTTCGGCCATTCCCATCAGCCCTATGACCGGGTTGAGGATGGAATCCTGATGTTCAATCCCGGCTCGGCCACGGACCGAAGATTCGCGCTCAAACGAACCATCGGCATTCTTCATCTGGAGGAAAAAATCTGGGGGGAACATATTGAGCTGGCTTGAATGCGGTACACGGTTAACGGTGCACGGTAAAAGGAGTCGCGCCTGAAGGCGCTCGCACATTCGTGAACCGTGTACCGAGAATAAAATGTCTTCCGAAATTTTAGAATGCGCCCGGCTGATTCTGGAATCCAAAAACCTGGTTGCCTTTGCCGGCGCGGGCTTGAGCCAGGAGAGCGGAATTCCCACTTTTCGCGGAGACCAGGGCATCTGGAAGGAATATCCGCCGATTATTTATGGCAACCTTCCGGGCCTGGCGCTTGCGTTTGCTTTCCGCCCAAAAAGATTCCGGCAATTTGTGGCTTCGGCAATCTCAGCTTTTATCCAGGCCGAGCCGAATCCCGGTCATCTGGCTCTGGCAGAACTTTTCCACCGAGGCTTGCTCAAGGCCGTGATCACCCAGAATATTGACAACCTGGAGGGAAGAGCCGGGGTCAAGGAAGTGATCCAGCTTCACGGAAGTATTTATAAAATGAGATGCCTGAGATGCGGGAAAATTTTTGAGATCAGCCGGGAGAGATTGCTTTTGGCTTTGGAGCAATTGCAGAAGATTTCCGGCAGGGCTTCTCTAATCAGATTCGGCAGAAGCTTGAGCAAATGTCCGGAGTGCGGAGGAATCAGAAGACCGGATATCGTTTTCTTCGGAGAAGGATTGAACCCGGAGGATTATGATCGCGCAGTTGATCTGGCGCGGTCATCCGACCTGATGCTGGTGCTCGGCACTTCCGGCCTGGTCTATCCGGCCGGCTACATTCCCAATTATGCCAAAGACTCCGGCGCCAGACTGATTGAGATCAACCCGGAGCCGACTGCTCTTACCCCTCTTTCTGAACTCACGATCAACTCCACCAGCGCTCTGGCGCTTCCAGAAATTATTAGGTTGGTTGATAAGTTTATAAGTTGATAAGACTACGCCAGCACCACTTCTTTGACGCCCGGCACCTTCTGCTTGAGAATTTTCTCCACGCCGAATTTGAGGGTCATAGTCGCGCCCGCGCATCCGGCGCAGGCGCCCTTGAGCCGGACCTTGACCACGCCCTGTTCCGAGACCTCCACCAGCTCTATATCTCCGCCATCCATCTGGATGGACGGCCGGATCTCGTCAATCACTTTTTGCACATTATCTTTGATCATCACCGGCCTCCTTAAAATTCATGCTTATGCTTCTGATACCAATCCTTCCAGGCATTGGTGTCATTGCCGAAATCCTTGCCCGAGACCGCTTTCAAAAGATCAATCAGCTCGGGCTGGGTTTGCGGATCATCCAATGCCTTGATCAACTGCGGCACCGCGAAATCGCCGTAAAGCTCCAACTCCTTTTTCGCGTCAACCTTGACCGCGGCATCCGGGCTCTTCAGATTATCCAGGGCCTGGGAAATCATCCGCTCCAGCTTGGTCGGGAACAGGCCGAAATGGAAAACCTCGTCCGCAGTCGCCACGGCCAGGCTCAGGGTGTAAATGACCAGAATCGCCAAGGCAATCTGCGGCCACTTACTCTTAATCTTTTCTACCTTTTCATTCATAACCATAATTTATCCATTTATCCTGTCCCTGTCAAGTGTCAGGGGTGTCTTGCCCACCCCCAGTTTTCAAAATCGCGGTGGATCTAAATCAATTTGCGCTGAAAGCGCTTTGGACTGCGGTGCCCGCGGCACCGCTTTCCTTGCCAGGAATTCGTTGGGCTCTTGCTTTGCAAAACCCCGTCTTCAGTGGCTCAGCACGAGCAATTCCAAAGCGGCGTCGCCGACGCCGCACTCCAAAGTGCGCATCTGCGCACCAAAAACTGGGGGTGGGCAAGTTTGGGTGGACGGCATTATTGGCGACATTTATCATTGGAGATCGCAGGGTCCCGCGAAATACGCGGGCTTGCCGCGCCCAATCATGGCCCTGCCCCGACATTCAGAATCGGCGAATAACCCACCAAAATCCCCGGAAGGGTTTGCGTAGTCTAAAGTATTAGGGTAGCATTGAGGGAAAGATGACAATTGCGGTAGTCGGAGCCGGGGGATGGGGAAGCGCGCTGGCGAATCTTCTTGCCAGCAAGGATTTATCCCCCAGCCTCTGGTGCTATGAGCCGGAACTGGCTGCTCAGATCCAAAAGAACCGGGAAAATCCTTATTACCTTCCCGGGATCAAATTGGAAGAGGGGATTTTGCCCACCGCGGATCTGGAGGAGGCGGTGAGCGGAAAAGAGATAATTATTTTTGTGGTTCCGAGCCAGTATTTCCGGCCGGTGTTTGAAAAAGCAAAGGGATTTTTGGCGAAAAATTCGGTACTGGTGAGCGCGACCAAAGGGATTGAGACTGACACCCTTTTGACCATGAGCCAGGTGATGACCGAGCTTATGCCGGATTTTGCCTCCCGGATCGCGATCATCTCCGGGCCGAGTTTTGCCCGGGAAGTCGCCCGGAAAATGATCACGGTGATTACCGCGGCCGGGAGGGATCAAAAAGTTGCCGAGTTGGTTCAGCAAACCCTGAGCGCGGAGTATTTCCGGGTCTATACCACCGTAGATGTGATCGGGGTGGAGCTGGGAGGAACCGCCAAGAATGTGATTGCCATTGCCACCGGGATTTGCGATGGGATGGATTTAGGCAAGAACACCCGCGCCGCGGTGATCACGCGCGGATTGGCCGAGATCACCCGGCTCGGACTTAAAATGGGCGCGAATCCAATGACCTTTGCCGGCTTGGCCGGGATCGGTGATTTGGTTCTCACCTGCACGAGCGAACAAAGCCGGAACTATATGGTGGGATTCCAGCTCGGCCGGGGAAAAAGCCTGAAGGAGATACTTTCCGAAATGAAAATGGTGGCGGAGGGAGTGAAAAACGCGGAATCGGTTTACAAGCTGAGCCAGAAGCATAATGTGGAGATGCCGGTCACGGAGCAGGTTTATCTTTTGCTTTATGCGGATAAATCGCCTAAGCTGGCTCTGTCGGCCCTGATGGGCAGAAAACTTAAAAACGAATTCTGGGTGTAAAAATGGCCAAAGACGATAAAACCAAGCCGAGTCCGATTGAGCAGGACAAAAAGATCACCATTGAAAACCTGAGCCAACTGCTCAAGCGCCGGGCTCTGATCAATGACCAGCAATTGAAGGAAATCCAGATCAAGCAGGGCAAGCAAAAAGCCCGGCTCCAGCTGGAGCAAAAAGAGCTCCAATTCAGCCGGGGCCGGTCTCAAATCCAGACCGAGATTTCCCCGATCCAGATTCTGGCCAGTTTCAAGTATCCGATTCCGGAGGATCCGGATCGGCGGATCACGGAAGAATTGATGATGCAGATTCTGGCTGAGGAATTGGGAATGGAATTCGTCAAGATTGATCCGCTCAAGCTGGATCTGGATCTGGTTACCAGCACCATTTCCCGGCCGTTTGCCCGAAAGCATTCAATGATTCCGATCAAGAGCGACAATAATACTTTAGTGATTGCCACCGACGATCCCTTTGACCTGGAAGGGCTGGACGGGATCAAGCAGGCGAGCGGGAAACAGGTCAAACTGGTTTTGAGCAGCCGCTCGGAGATTCAGAGGATCATCAATGATTTTTACGGATTCCGGATTTCGGTGAGCGCCGCGGAGCGGGAGCTGGCGCCGGCGTTTGACATCGGCAATCTTGAGCAATATGTGCGGATGCGGCCGGAGGATCAGATTGACTATCAGGATCAGCCGATCGTCAATGCGGTGGAATATCTTTTCCGCTATGCCTATTCCCAGCGCGCCAGCGATATTCACATTGAGCCCAAGCGCGACCACAGCCTGATCCGGTTCCGGATTGACGGCGTGCTCCACGAAATCCACAAAATCCCGAAAGTGGTTCATTCCGCGGTGGTGAGCCGGGTGAAGATTCTCTCCCGGATGGACATTGCCGAAAAGCGGAAACCGCAGGACGGAAGGATCAAGACCGAACATAAAGGCCAGGAAATTGAGCTCCGGGTGTCCACCTTGCCCACCGCCTTCGGCGAGAAGGTGGTGACCCGGATTTTTGATCCAACCCTGTTGATGCAGGACCTGGAAAACCTCGGTTTCTTCCCGCGCGAGCTGGAGCTCTTTGATCGCTTCATCGCCCGGACTCACGGGATCATTCTGGTCACGGGTCCGACCGGGTCGGGAAAAACCACCACGCTTTACTCGGCTTTGAAAAAAATCGCCACGCCTTCGGTGAATGTGATCACCATTGAAGACCCGATTGAGATGGTTTACGAGGAATTCAACCAGGTATCGGTTCAGCCCAAAATTGACATCACTTTTGCCAATGCCCTGCGAACCATTCTCCGCCAGGACCCGGACATTATTATGGTGGGAGAAATCCGCGATCACGAGACCGCCACCTACGCGATCCAGGCCGCGCTCACCGGCCATCTGGTCTTATCCACCCTTCACACCAATGACACGGCCGGCAGTATCACCCGACTCCTGGACCTCGGGGTGGAGCCGTTCCTGATTTCCTCCACCGTGATCGGAATTGTCGCGCAAAGGCTGGCGCGGAAAATCTGCCCGCATTGTAAAAAAGAGACGGTTCTGAACGAGGACGACCTGAAGATGCTGGGGATTCCGGTCAAGGACCGCGGGAAGCAATACCGGGTCTGGTCCGGGGAGGGATGCCTGGAATGCCGGAACACCGGCTACCTGGGCCGAACCGCAATTTTTGAAGTGATGGAACTCAGCGAGAAGGTCAAAAAATTGACCAACCTCCGGGCGCCGGGAAACGAGATCAAAAAGGCCGCGGTGGATGACGGGATGATGATCCTTCGGGAGATTGCCATCCGGAAACTGGGCCTGGGCATTACCACGGTGGAAGAAGTGCTCAGAGTCACCGCGGAGGAATGAGCCGGATTCTACCGGCCTTTATGAACAAAATTTGCCGCCCCAAAGAAAATCTTTTTGCGCGCTCGGATATTTTATTTAATATAGATCTGGTGGATTTGAAGGCAAGGAAGGAAAGCTGAATGGAGAAATTGTTGATTGGAGAGATTCCCTATCTGGATTGTTATCCTTATTTTTATCCTTTCAAAACGAGTCAGCCGGCGGATTTTTTTCGGTTTCTGCCCGGCCATCCCGCGGATCTGAATTCCCTGCTCCGGCGCGGACAGATTGATGTCAGTATCTCCTCTTCCATTGAATATTGCCAGAGCTTTGACAACTATGTGATCCTGCCCGAGCTCTGCATCGGGTCCAACGGCCCGGTCGGGAGCGTGCTTCTGTTCTCGGACCTTCCGCTGGAAGACCTGGACGAGATGAACATTTCCACTACCGCGGCCAGCGCCAGCGGGGTCAACCTCCTGAAAATTATTTTCGGCAAATATCTTCAATTCAACAACCAGTTCAAGACCAGCTGGATGGAGGCGGAAGCGCATCTCTTGATCGGGGATTCCGCGCTCCGGGAGAGGATTCTGGAGCGGTATCAATACCATTATGATCTGGGTGAACTCTGGAAGGAACATACCGGCCTGCCCATGGTTTTTGCGCTCTGGCAGGTGCGGCGAGAGGCTTCGCTGGAAAAGCAGGAACCGATTATCATCTTTCATAAATCCTTGAAAAGCGCGATTGAATCGGCGCGGAAAAATTGGGCGGAACTGGCCAAGAATCTGGCCGGCTATGATTGGATTTCTCCGGAAGCCGCGGTCAATTACTGGAAGGGAATTGATTTTTCACTTACCCCTGAGCATCTCAAAGGCTTGATGAAATTTTATGAGGATGCCCTGGAATTGAATCTGGTGGAGGAAATCCCGGAAGAAATTGAATTTATGGAATTGCCGATTTGAGGCCTGGGCGAGAGTCATTCCCCGCGGTCATCAAAATCATCCACGCTTCGCACCCTTCTCCCTTTTCGGCGATACCCTTTCTTGCCCTTGGGGGTTCCCTGCGGATGGCCCGGCTTTTTGGGCAAAGGCAATCTGATCTTGATCCGATTTTTGCTTTTAGCTCTCATTTTCTTTTCTGGTTAATTATATAACTTTGCGCGAAGTTTTAAAAAATCAGCGCCGTTTGGATCAAATCTTCAGGACGAAAGGGAAAAATCATTTATAATAAACGAAATGGCAAAGCCGGAGCGAGTTTTGGTGGCAATGAGCGGAGGCGTGGACAGCGCGGTCGCCGCGGCCTTGCTCCAGGAGCAGGGATTGGAGGTGATCGGGGTTCATCTGCTTTTATGGAAGTCAGGAGGGAAAAATGATTCCGGCCCGAAGGATCCCCGGCTCTCTCCTTTTGCCCGATCCGCGGCGGACACCGCGGAGAAACTGGGAATAGCGTTTCATCTGCTGGACTTGCAAGAGCGATTTTTGCGGGAAGTGGTGAATCCCTTTGTCAGCGAATATCTTCAAGGCCGGACTCCGAATCCCTGTCCGGGCTGTAATCTCAAGATCAAGTTCCGGAGCCTGGTCCTGCTGGCGGATCAGCTTTCAGCAAAATATATCGCCACCGGCCATTATGCCCGGACTTTTTTTGACGCCGGCGCAAACGAGCATCAGCTTTTTGAGGCGCTGAGCAAGGACAAGGATCAGGCTTATTTTCTATTTTTCGTCAATCAGGAGATTTTGAGCCGGTTGATTTTTCCGCTCCGGGAAATGAACAAAAGTATGGTCAGGAAGCAGGCTCAAGAGCTTGGGCTGGAACTGGCAGATGCCAAAGAAAGCCAGGACCTTTGCTTTGCTCTTTCCGGCAATTACGCAGAGGTGGTGGAATTATTAAGTCCGGGGATTGAAAATCAGGGAGAAATTATTGATTTGTCCGGCAAGATTCTGGCCCGGCATCCGGGAATTCATCATTACACCATTGGTCAGAGGCGCGGGCTGAAGCTGAACCGGTCGGATTTATATGTGGTGAAAATTGACCCGGCCCGGAAGCAGGTGATCGTCGGCCCGGAAAAAGAACTGTATCATCAAAAGATGAAAGTGAGTTCTGTAAACTGGATTGCTCAAATCAGCTTACCGCGATCCTGCCAGACCAAAATCCGCTATCGGAGCAAAAAGGCGGAGTGCCGGGTGGAGCCTCTTTCGGAAAACCGGGTGATGGCTATCTTCCCGGAGCCGCAATGCGCGATTACCCCGGGCCAGGCCGCAGTCTTTTATGATGGTGAAAAAGTCCTGGGCGGGGGCTGGATTGAAGAAGCGCTTGATTGAGGGAAAATGAGCGGGAATCCAGGAAAGCAAAAACTCTGCTTGCTCACCATTGGCTGTAAGGCCAATCAATATGACTCTTCCGCGCTTCTCGGATACCTCTCTGAAAAATTTGTGCTGGTGGCTTTTAGCGAGGAAACCCCGGCGGATCTTTACATCATCAATACCTGCACGGTGACGCATCGGGCGGATTTTGACGCCAGGCGATGGATTCGGCGCGCGCAAAAAATCAATCCGCAGGCAACAATCATCATTACCGGCTGTCTGGCTTCCAATCCCGCGGGTCTTAAAGGCGAAAGGTTGAGCGCCCTTTTCAAGGCGGAAGAACGGGATCAATTGGTCAGGCAACTCGCCGGGCTTGAGCCGGAACTCAGGAACGATTTTTTCTATCATCCCCAAGGCGGGGTTCAATTCCGGTCCCGGGCGCTGGTGAAAGTTCAGGAAGGATGCCATTACCGATGCAGTTATTGCATCGTGCCTTATACGCGCGGAAAAAGCAGAAGCCTGGAGGCAAAGCCGGCGCTGGATCAGATTCGCGCTTTATCTGACCAGGGCTTTCAGGAAGTGGTGCTGTGCGGGATCAATCTGGGCGAATGGGGAAAAGACTTCGGGCTTGAGTTGGCGGATTTAATTGAAAAAATCGCAGAAGCTCACCTTCCTCCCCGAATCCGGCTCAGCTCGCTGGAGCCGATGACCATCACTCCCCGGCTGATCCGGATCATTTCTGAAGCCGGCATCATCTGCCCGCACCTTCATCTGCCATTGCAGAGCGGGGATGATGAGATTCTGCAGAGGATGAAACGGCCGTATCGGGCAAAAGATTTTCTGGAGCTGGCGCAAACTCTTTCCGCAAAAATTCCTGATCTTTGCCTGGGACTGGACTTGATTACCGGCTTTCCCGGCGAAGCAAAGCCTCAATTTGAAAATACCCTGGCCCTCCTTATGCAAATCCCTTTTTCCTATCTTCATATCTTCACCTTCTCCGCTCGGCCCAATACCCCGGCGGCAAAATTCCGTCCCAAAGTTCCGGAGAAAGTGAGCCAGGAGCGGGCCCGAATTCTGGCGCGTTGGAATCAAGACCAAAAGCTCAAATTTACCCGGAGCCAGCTTGGTAAAAAATTGGAAATCGTGATAGAAGATAGAGATGAAGAATGGGCAATGGGACACAGTGAAAATTACCTTTATCTCAAGGCGAAAACCAGGGCCAGGCTCAAGGAAAGAGTCCCGGTGCGGTTGGTTGAAATTATCAACCAAGAGCTGATGGCCGAGGAGATCTGAACTTGCCGGTTGATTACCAGGAGTTAGAAGCGCGGATCGGATACCAATTCCGCAATCCGGAACTACTAAAGCTCGCGCTTACCCATCGCAGTTTTGCCTATGAAAGGCCGGAGCAGATGCCGGAAATAAAAAATAACCTGATCCCGGGTAATTATGAACGGCTGGAATTCCTCGGGGATGCCGTGGTTGATCTGGTCATCGGCCATCTGTTAATGCAATCCTTTCCCCAAGCATTGGAAGGCGAATTGAGCAAACGGCGGGCGAGCCTGGTCAATATCAAGCAACTTTCCCGGCTGGCGAAAAAATTGGGACTAGATGAGTGGATCCGATTGGGCAAAGGCGAGGAAGCCTCGGGGGGAAGGAATAAGCCCTCCATTTTATCTGACAGCTATGAGGCGATTTGCGCCGCGGTTTACCTGGATGGCGGATTTGAGAGGGTGTTCTCAATGATTCAAACCCATTTCCAGGAAATGTTTTCCCGGGTGAATCTGAGCCAGATGGAGCAGGATTATAAAACCCGGCTTCAGGAACTGATTCAGGCCCAGAACCGGCGCACCCCCAGGTATCGGATGGTTGCCGAGTCCGGGCCGGATCATTCCAAAAGTTTTGAGGTGGAGGTAATCATCAACCAGCAGGCGGTAGCGAGAGGAATTGGGAAGAGCAAGAAGGATGCGGAGCAGGACGCGGCTCAGAAGGCATTGGCGATCTTGGAAAATCCTGGTAAAATAAATAATAATGACTGAGCTGACCAAAGCGTTTTGCATCTCCTGCGGAGAAGAAACCCCGCTGGAAAAAGTGGACCTCGGAATGGAGGGCGATGAGCTGTACCGATGCGCGCTCTGCGGCGCTTATCTCGGCACGAAAAAATCCTTGGAGACCATCCCTCAGAATCAAGAACTTACCCAGCCCCTGGCGCCGGGGCTCTGGAAAGCCGCTCGGCCCGAACCCGAAATTTCTCCTGACTTTCATCCCGAAGCTTCTTCCGTAGCCGAAGGTCCGATCCCGGAAGTGCCAACTGAAACTGAGCCCGCGGGTCAGTTCCCAACCCGAAGCGAGGATGAAATTTTCACCCCGGAGCCCGGACCCGAAGCGGAAGCGCCGAAATTTGAAAGCATCATCCTGGCCGAGGATTCCGAACTGGTCAGCCGGATTTTGAAGGAGATGATTATTAAGAAAGGCTTGAGCAATCGGGTCATCTCCTGCAAAAATGGATTTGAATTTACCATCAGCTATCTGCAAAACCAGCGCGGAAAGGTCCCGATCGGCCTGATCATTCTGGATGTGATTATGCCGGTGCTCAATGGAATCAGCGCCGCAGTTGCGATCCGGTGCTGGGAAAAGGCCTTGGAACTGGAGCCGGTTCCGATCCTGTTTTTTACCGCCAAAAGATGCGATGAAACCTTTAAGCGGGTCTTGCAATACAGCCGGCCCGCAATGTATGTCAATAAAGGCGCCAGTGAATCCGCATCCAGCCTGGAACAGCGTATTGAAAAGATTATAAATCAACTACTTAAAGAAATTTTTTAAGGCTTTGCTTTCAATCTCCTGCCGGGTGTTTCCAGGTTAAGCAGGGATCGCTTGAGATTAACTCCGCCCGGAGCGCTGAAGCCCCGGAGCGAGCCGTCTTGGCTCACTACCCGATGGCAGGGAATAAAGAGCGGGAGCGGATTTTTAGCCAGGGCCTGGGCCACGGCCCGAACCGCTTTTTTATCCCCGAACTGTTCAGCGACCCAGCCGTAGCTTTTGGTCTCGCCCGGTTTGATCCTGGCGACAATTTTCAAGACTTTTTTCTGGAATTCAGTTAAGCCGGAGAGGTCCAGCTTTGCGTTCTGGTTCTGGCTTGATCCCAAAAAATACCCGGTGACAAAATTGATCGCGCTTTCAACCTCTTTGGGAGCTGAAGCCGGCCCGGGCTTGGAGGCCGGATAAAGGTCCCGGATATAGTTAATCATTTTCTCCCGATTCCAGCCCGGAAGAAGCAATCGGCAGATACCCTTTTTGCCGGCAACGATTCCGGCATCGCCCAGCGGGGTTGGAAAAATCCAGTATTGAATCATTGGGCTCTCCTTTTCAGGAAAACCTCCCGCAGTTTCCTGGCTTCTTCCAGCCCGATCACCCAGGCCAGGGCAAAATATAAAATCGCCGAACCCGAAATCGCTGATGCCAGCCAGATAATTTTTCCCCCGAGCATTCCCGATTGGAGCCAGATACTTTTTTGAGATACCCAGAGGGAAATGATGATCAAGGGCAGGGAAGCAATGAAGCATTGGGCGATCTTGAGATAAATTTTCGCGTTGAGGAATTTCGGGAGTTTTCGTCTTAACAGGACGATATGAATGAAGAAGTTGACGATGGTGGCAAAGGCGGTTGAGAGGCATACCCCGGCAAATCCCAGCCGTTCGCGGGTGAAGGGAAGATGAGTTAAGAGCGCGCATCCGATCAGGTTGATGGTCATTGCGATCGCGCTCGCGGTCACCGGGGTGCGGGCATCCTTGAGCGAATAGTAGCTGGGCACCACCACCCTGATCCCGGCGCTGGCCCAGACCCCCAGGGAGTAAAACAGAAGCGCCCGGGCCGTGGCTAAACTGTCCGCCCGGGTGAAATTAACCCCCTGATAAATCACGCTGATGATCGGCACCCGGAACAGGATCAGGCCCAGAATGGAAGGAATGATCAGAAACGCAAGAAAGCTCAGGCCGAAGCTGAGAGAATCTCCCAGCCCCTCCCAATCTTCCTGGGCCGCATAGCGGCTGAAGCTGGGAAGAATCGCGGTTCCCAGGGCAATGCCGAAAATGGCGAGCGGAAGCTCCACCAGCCGATCCGCATAATAAATATAAGAGCGGCCGCCCGGAAAGCTGGAGACGAAAAAGGTGTTGATGAAGACATTGATCTGGTAAATCATCACCCCGAAGACACTCATCCCCATCAACTTGCCGATTTTGACCAGGCCCGGATGCTTCAGGTCAAGATGGGGCCGGAAATGAAAGCCGTATCTCCAGAGCGTGGGCAGTTGAATTGCCACCTGCAAAATTCCTCCCAGAAGCACCCCGATCACCAGGCTCGTCCCCGAATGCCAGAACTGATACCGCTCATTGAGGATCAGAACGCTGGCGATCATAGAGAGATTGAGCAGAACCGGGCTTAACGCCGGCATGGTGAAATGCTTGAAGGAATTCAGGATTCCCATGGCCAGGGCCGCGATGCAGATGAAAATCGTATAAGGAAAAATCTCCCGGGTCATCCGGGTGGCGATCTCCATCTTGCCCGGCTCCGCGGCAAACCCGGGCGCGATGATCCGGACCACCCAGGGAGCAAAAATCATCCCCAGCGCCGTCAGCCCGAGAATGAAAACCAGGGCCACCCAGAACGCGGAATAGGCCAGATTCATTGCCTGCTTCCTGCCCTTCTTCTCCAGCTCCTCGGTAAATACCGGAATAAAACTGATCGTGAACCCGCCGTCGCCCAGAAGCCGGGCCATCGTGGCCGGCAGGCTGAAGGCGACAAAAAAGGAGTCCGCGATCGCGCCGGCGCTGTAAATTCGGGCAATCACCATATCCCGGATCATACCCAGCACCCGGCTCACCATCGTGAGCGCGCCGATCAGCGCCGTGCTCTTGGCAAGTTCCCGCTCTTCTCCCAATTCAGACTCCCCGCTCTTTGCCCGGAAATAATATTTTATGAATTTGAAGATTGAGCCGGACATTGAGCTTGTCCCGGATCAGCCATCGGGCCAGTTTTGCCGGCTCCAGCAGACCCGAGGCAGGTGAAAAATTTACCGGAAATTTTTTGTCCAGACCGAACTCCCTGACGATTTCTTTTGCCCAATAATAATCGCTCAGCCCGGTGAGCACAAATTTCAAGTCATCCTCCGGCTTTAAGAATTCAAGGTTCTGATAAAGATTCGCGCCCTCCTGACCGCTTCCCGGAGTTTTTATGTCCATTATAATCTGCGCTTGCTCCGGCACTTCCGCAATCGGCAAGGACCCATTGGTCTCCAATGATATTTTGTGTCCGGCCCGGATTAACTCTGCCATCAATTCAATTGATTCTTCCTGCAGCAACGGCTCCCCGCCCGTGAGCAAAATCCGCTGATACCCTTTCCGGGCCGAAATCTTTACCAGCTCCTCCCGGTTCCGCTTCCTTCCCCCCTCCCAGGCATAGCGCGTGTCACAATAGGTGCACCGGAGATTGCATTCGGAAAGACGGATCAGAAGCGCCGGCCGGCCGGAAAGAGACGACTCGCCGATGATCGCCGGATAAATCTCCTTGACTAAAAGAGACAAAATTATTTCTCCAGATTCCCGCCCGGCTCAATCGGCTCCTCCGGCGCCGGCTCCAGCGCTTGACCCTGGTGTTGATACAATTCCACCGCTTTTAAATGATCCTGGTAAAAGGAAGAAAAATAATGCGAGCCATCGCCTTTGGAAACAAAATAAAGATAGGGCACATCCCCGGGCCAGAGCGCGGCGCGAATGGCGGCATCCCCGGGATTGCAAATCGGCCCGGGCGGAAGGCCGAAATTTTTGTAGGTATTATACGGAGTCCATTGATCCAGATCGGATTTGGTCAGGTTGCCGTCAAAATTAGGAAGCAAACCATAAATCACCGTGGGATCCATATATAAGTTCATATTCTTTTTCAGCCGATTGTAAATCACCGCGCTCACCAGCGGCCTTTCCGCTCTCAAACCGGTTTCCTTTTCAATGATGGAGGCAATGGTGATGATCTGATGCCGGCTCAAGCCCAACTCTTTCGCGCGCTCTTCATATTCCGGCTTCCAGGATTCCTCAAAATGCCTGCTCATGGTTTTAATGATGGATTCCTCGCTGTCAAACCGATGAAACTGGTAAGTGTCCGGAGATAAATAGCCCTCCAGGCTGTCAGCCGGGATACCTAATTGCCGAAGGAAAATCTGATCCTTACCCAGGGCCAGAAAATGCTCCGCGGACCAGATCCGGTTCAGGTCTATCTGTTCCGCGATCTGATAAAGATTGTGCCCCTCCAGCACCTTGAGCTTGTAGTATTTTTGCCGGCCCAGCACCAGACTCTGGAGCACCTCCCGCATCGGCGTCCCGATCATAAATTCATACTCACCCTTCCGAATCCTGGTGTCCGCGCCTTTGAGCCGGCCCAGAATGATGAATAAACGCTCGTCCCGAATCACCCGGTTTTCCTTGAGATTATGCGCGACCTCGGCCAGGCCTTCGCCCGGCTTCACCAGAATCGTCACATTCTCAGCCGGGCATACCTGGCTGTCAGCTCTCCGCCCCACTCTTATCTCAAAATATAAAACCCCCAGCCCGATCAAGACCAGGCTGACCAGAAGCGCCAGAAAAACCAGCCAGAAAAAAAGCCTCGGCCTCTTCAACAGAGATTCCTCCTGGATTCCAGAAAACCCTGAAGAATGATTGACGCGGAAACCTGATCCCGGATCTGCTTCCGCTTGCTCCGGCTCAAATCCCCTTCCAGCAAAGATTTCTCCGCCGCGATCGTGCTCATCCGCTCGTCCCAGAGATGAACCGGAAGACCGAGACGGTCTTTCAAAATCCGGGCAAAATCTTCCGCCCGTTGCGCCGGCCGGCCTTTGGCGCCGCTCCCGCGAATCGGATTTCCGACCACCAATTCCGAAACCTCGCTCTCCTTGACCAGTTTTTCAATCTCTCTGATCAACTGCTCGTCATCCTGGTATTCAATCTTTCCGATCGGGGCGGCAATGATTCCGCTCGGATCCGAGAGCGCCAGCCCGATCCTTTTCTCGCCCAGGTCAATTCCGAGGATTCTTCCGGACATCACTCACCGCTGATCAACTGAAGATAAAGCTCGCGGTTTCTGGGACCGTCAAACTCGCAGAAGAAAATCCCCTGCCAGGTTCCCAGCGCCAGCCGGCCCCCGGTGATCGGAATCATCACGGAATTCCCCGCCATTGCGGTCTTGACATGAGCGTCGGCATTGCCCTCCAGATGTCTCCAGGCCCTCCGGTGCGGAAAATGCTCGGAGAGTGCGGAAGCGATATCCTCGGCCACGGTCGGGTCCGCATGCTCATTGACGATCACTCCGGCCGTGGTGTGCGGACAATAGACCAGACAAATCCCCTCATTGAGATCTTCCAGCGTTAAAATCTTCTGGATTTCGCCGGTAACATCCACCATCTCTATTCTGCTTGTGGTTTTCACCCGAATCCTTTTCATCTTCGCTCCCCTTTTTCTTTCCCTAAACCCCTGCTCAGCCGGTTCCAATTTTCGCCCGGAACAATCTTTCCCAAAACCGCCTGACCCTTCGCGCCCCGGGAAAAAGCCGGACCGCCGGATTGGCCATAAAGACAAAGCTCCGCCAGGATTCCAAACCCGATCGGCTCCTTGGCTTTTGCCGGCACCCCCAGATCATCGCTCACCATTACCTTCCTTCCCAGGCTCCGGCTCAATTCCAAAATCAGCGCCTGATGATTTGCTCCGCCCCCGGAGACAATTATTTCCTCCAACCCGAATTCCGGCTCGTTATCAAAATAGCACTCCCCAACCATTTCCGCCACTGCGCAGACCGCGCTCCGGAGCAAATCCGCTCCCTCTTGAATCGCATTGAATCTCAAGCCCTGGAGAACACCTTTCAACCAGGCTTGGCTGAACTCCTCCCGGCCGCTGCTCTTGGGCGCCGGCCTTTTAAAAAACCGATGCCTTAAAAAAGCCCGAACCCATTTCTCTCTCGGCCGGCCCCGTAATGCCATCCTTCCATTCCGGTCAAACTTTTGTCTGCCTCCGCTGATTATTTGGGACAAGCCGTCCAGGAGAAGGTTGCAAGGCCCGCAATCGCTCGCTCTTATTTCTTGAACCTTGCCGCTCTTCGGGATCAAACTGTAATTGGCGATTCCTCCAAGATTGAGCGCCATCCGGTTTTTCTCTTTTGAGAAAAAAAGCAGATACTCGGGATAGGTCAATACTGGCGCGCCTTCTCCGCCGGCCGCGATCTCGCCGGGCCGAAAATCCCCGATGGTGGTGATTCCGGTCCGGTTGGCGATCACGCTCAGCTCCGCCGCCTGGATCGTGGCCCGGATTTGATATTTGCCGATCCTTTTCTTTTGCGGGAAATGACCGATGGTCTGACCGTGGCTTCCGATCAGATCAATTTGTCCGGCTTGGAACTTGTTCTCTCGCATCAGCCGGAGCGCGCTTTCGGCGAAAAATTCTCCCAGAACAAAATTGAGCCGGGAAACCGATTCCAGGTCCGGCTTCGCCTCCACCCGGAGCAACTCTCTTAAAAGCCAGGCCGGATAGGGATACTCGGAATGAGCGAACAATTTGATCCTGGCCGGCGCTTTCAGTCTCCCGGTTTGAAAAATCACCCCGCTCACTCCATCCCGGCTGGTGCCGGAATTCAGTCCCAGAATCATCATTTCAATTTCCTGCTTTCCCTCCATTCCGCTTTCATTTTCTTTCTCAGCTCAGAGTCCGTCATCACCCGGTATCCGATCATCGCCATTGCCAGAATCGCTTTTCTCATTGCTTTCAGCCCCTGCTCGCTTCCGGAAGCCCGGGCAAATTCAGGGGTATGGGGCAGAGCGCTCGCAATGGCAATGGTGGGATGAAGCGCCGGCACTTTCCAGCTTAAATTGCCCAGGTCCGTGCTTCCCATCTCAGCCCGCTCATCCCCTTGCTCAATCTTAATGCCCAGCTCTTCATAAATCTGCCGGAGAATTTTCCCGGCCGCGCGATTGGGAAGAAACGGAGCATACGCAAGCTCTTTCCTGATCCTCGCCTTCAGTTTGGCGCCCAGGGCCTGGGCAGAGGCCTGAGCCAGATTCACCACCATCTCCGCATACTCAACCGCCTGGTTCAGGGTTTCCTCCCGAACCCAGAATTCCGCCCGGGCCCGGTCCGGAATAATGTTGGGAGCTTTGCCCCCCTCGGTAATGATGCCGTTAATCCGGGCATAGCCGGTGAGCCGACTGCGAAGCGCATTCACGCTGTTGAAAGTCTGAAGCAAGGCATCCAGGGCATTGATCCCTTTTTCCGGCGCCGCAGAAGCGTGCGCGGATTTTCCCAGGAATAAAAGCTCAACTTCCACCAGGGCGAGCGAGAGCTTGTAAATCTCGGTGCGATGGGAAGGATGAATCAACATCGCAAAATCCAGATGCTCAAAAACTCCGGCGTTATCCAGGATCACCTTTCCTCCCCCGCGCTCCTCCGCGGGACAGCCGATGACTTCAATCGCGCCTTGGAGTTCGGGAAAGGCCTGGCGCAAGATGATTCCGGCGCCGAGGCTGGAGACGGCAATCAAATTATGCCCGCAGGCGTGCCCGAGTTCGGCCAGGCTGTCCATTTCCGCCAGAAATGCAACCGCGGGATGGGCCGGCCCATATTGGGAAAATGCCCGGAACCCGGTCTCCAGACCGGCGAGATTTCTTCTGACCTGGAATCCGTTCTTGACCAGATTCTTAATGAGCTGTTCCGAAGTTCGGCGCTCCTGGAAACTAAGCTCCGGATGCCGGTGAAGATCCAGGGCCAGCTTGCCGAGCCAATTCTGCTCCCGGGCCAAAATTTTTTCCAGCCGGGATTTTATTCCTCTTAAATCCAAATCCTTTTATATCTTATTCAATCCTTGCGCTTTGAGCAAGCAGGAATACAGAAACTTTACCACTCGCTTTTGACAGAGGCGGGATTGATTCCTATAATAGTCTGGCAATGATCAAAGAAAGGAAACAAATCCGGGTTCCGCTCCCGCTGGCGATCAAATATAAGTTTGAAGGCCAGGAGGAATTGATGGAGGGAACCATTGAAGACATCAGTTGGGGAGGAATTTTTCTTCGGATCAATCCCGTTCCGCCAAAAGGCAAACGAATCCTGATGGAATTTGAGATGCCCGGGGGAAATGTCCTGATGGAGATCTGGGGAACCGTGGTCAGGCTCGGAGAAGAACCGGGAAGACCGCCCGGAGTGGGTATTCAATTTGATGAGCTTGATCAAGAGACCAGAGGCCAGATTCAGAATCTGGTGGACTACTGGATTCGCTACCTGGTCAAGAAACTGAAGAAATGACAGATGCCGGGAGAGCTCGCTATGCTGAGATCGCGCCTGCGCTTCCGGTGGAAGGAACTTTTGAATATCTGGTTCCTTCGGAATTAGAGCCCCAGGTAGAAGTCGGCAAAAGAGTCCTGGTCCCCTTTGGCGCCAGAAAAATCACCGGGTACCTGCTTGAGCTGAAAAGTGAATCTCAGCTCCTGCCTTCCCGGCTCAAGCCGATTCTGGAAGTTCTTGACCGGGAAGCGCTTTTTCTTCCGGAGCAAATGGCGCTGTTCCGGTTTTGCGCGGAATACTATCAAGCCCCGCTGGGACTGGTTTTAAAAACCGCGCTTCCGCCCGGAATCAATATCTCCACCCAGAAACTGATCCGGATCACCGAGCAGGGCCGGGAAAAAAGAGCGGGACTAAAAGAGCCGGAGAAAATGGTCCTTTTGCTTCTGGAGCAATTTGAGGAACTGCCCCGGAGTAAGATTGAATCAATGATCGGCGAGACCGTTTCTGATTCTTTGCTGAAGAGCCTGGCGCGCAAAGGCCTGATTGAACTCTTGGAGGAGATGGAACCGCCGAAGATCAAGCCCCGGGAAGAGCTGGCGGTCAAGCTGAACAAAATTCCGAGCCAGGATCAGGAGCTTCATCTTTCCCGGCGCGCGCCTGAACAGTATCGGTTTTTTCTGGCTTTAAAAAAATCCGGCTCCTTCTTCCTCTCTGAACTCCGAGAGCAATTCAAGCATCCGCTGATCCTGGCGCGGGCGCTGGAAAAGCGGGGGATGGTGAATCTGGAAAAAGTCAGGGTTGAGCGGAAGCCCTTTGCCCTGGAGTTGATGCCGTTTGAAAAGCCGGGAGCTCTGAGCCCGGCGCAAAAATCTGTTCTGGAGAAGATTGAGCCGGCGATTCTGGAAAACCGGGGCGAGACCTTTTTGCTGGAAGGAGTTACCGGGAGCGGAAAAACCGAGGTTTATCTTCAAGCCGCGCAAATCGCTTTGAAACGAGGGAGGACGGTTCTGATCCTGGCGCCGGAGATCGCGCTCACGCCTCAGCTGATTCATCGGTTCCGCAGCCGGTTTCCGGAAGAAAAGATCGCGGTGCTTCATAGCGGACTTTCTCCGGCGGAAAGATTTGACCAGTGGTGGCAGGTTCGGAGGGGAGAAGTTTCGCTGGTGATTGGCGCGCGCTCCGCGCTTTTTGCCCCGCTCAAAAATCCCGGCTTGATCGTGGTGGATGAGGAGCAGGACGGCGCTTACAAACAGGATCACGGGGTTCATTATCAGGCCCGAGACCTGGCGGTCTGGCGCGGGAAAAAGGAGAACGCCGTGGTGATTCTCGGCTCGGCCACTCCCTCGCTGGAAAGCGCTTACAATGCGGAGCAGGGAAAATACCGATTGCTCCTGCTTCCGGAGCGGATAGATTCCCGGCCTCTGCCCGAAGTCCGAATGGTGGATCTAAGGCAGATGCTTTCGGGCCCGGATCCGGAAAACCCGGAATTAAAAATCGGCTCCCAAGAACTCAGCCCGGAAAGGCGGATTTCCCCGGACCGGATCATTTCGGAGCCGCTCCGGATCGCGCTGCTGGAAAATTTTCGGAGAGGGAATCAAGCGATAATTTTTTTGAACCGGAGAGGATTTGCTCCGACCTTGCTTTGCGTTAAATGCGGACACCAATTCCTCTGTCCGAATTGCTCGGTTGCGCTCACCTGGCATAAGAAGCGAACCTCCCAGAAGCTGTCTTCGCTTTATGGGCCTCTGCCGGCCGAGTCCTATCTGCTCTGTCATTATTGCGGAAGCTATCAGCCGACGCCGGAATATTGTCCGAATTGTCTTTCCGCAAAAGTGCGGGACTTTGGCATCGGCACCGAGCGGCTGGAGCAGGAGCTGAAGGCGATCCTTTCTCAGGCGCGGATTGCCCGGATGGATCGGGACACGATGGCGAGCCGGAGGGGATATTTTGAGCTGATCCAGCGGATGGAAATCCGGGAGATTGATGTTCTGGTAGGAACCCAGATGGTTGCCAAGGGGCATGACCTGGCCGGCGTGACCCTGGTGGGCGTGATTCTGGCGGATCAGTCTCTGAATATCCCGGATTTCCGGAGCAGTGAGCACACTTTCCAGATCATTACCCAGGTGGCCGGCAGGTCCGGCCGGGGCCAATGGCCGGGCCGGGTTATTATTCAGAGTTTTAATCCGGAGCATTACGCGATCCGGCACGCGCTCCAGCATAATTACCGCGGCTTTTATCAGGAAGAGATGACTTTGCGAAAGGCCTTTGGGTATCCGCCTTATACCAGGATTGCCCTGGTCCGGCTTTGCGGGAGCCAGATTGAGAGCGTGCAAAAATCAGCGCGTCAACTGGGAAAAATCAGCCGGAATCTGAAAAATTTGAGGGATTTCAAGGAACTCCGGCTTTTAGGCCCGGCGCCCTGCCCGATTTTCCGCCTGCGCGGAAAGATTCGGTTTCAACAAATGATCTTCTCCCCGGGCCCGGCCCGGCTGGGGAAATTTGTCAGAGCTCTTGCCGAAAAATTCAAGGCTGAAAACAAAGAATCCGTCAAGCTGGAGATGGATCGGGATCCGATGGCTTTGCTTTAAACCCGAATCAGTGCTTATAATTTTTTAGATGAGCGGAAAAGTCTGGCATAAAATAAAAATCGGTCTGCTGGTGATCGGGCTCGGCCTGATTCTTTTTTCCGGCTTCAAGGAACACCAAAAGAAATTGCGGCTGGTTCCGACTCAGGCCGAGCTGGAGTCGGTTCTGCCGGGGAGCCTGGTGAAAGGCCGGAAGGAAAAACCGATTCCGCATTATCCCGGTAAAATTGTGGTGGAAGGCAGAGCCCGGCCGGCCGCGGCCTTGCTTACGGCTGAGCTTCCGCCCGAATTCAAAGGGTTCACGGATCAGATCAACATCCTTTTTTCCATTGATCAGGATGGGAACCTTCTCAAGCTGAGGGTGATCAGTGAGCGGGAAACCCCTTATTATTTCCGGCTGATCCGCAGTGCGGGATTTTTTGAGAAGATCAGCGGGAAAAATTTCCGCGAGCTGAGCCGGGTCAAAGTAGTGAGCGGAGCATCCATCAGTTCCAAAGCGATCCTGGATGATCTTAAGGCGGGAGCCAACCTGGCGATGCGGGAAATTTTTCAACGCGAGGTTTCTGAAGAGAAAGCGACGGCCCTGACCGATATTTATCTTCAGCCCCGGATCATTGTCCTGATGATCATTTTGCTTCTGGGATGGGCAGTGCGCTATTTCCGAAACCGCTGGACGCGGTGGCTGGTTTTTGGCTTGAGCATCATCGGGATCGGCTTCTGGCTGAAAACCCCATTTGCTTTGCCCCATCTTTTCCAGATTTTGTCCGGGCAAATCCCCTTCCGCTCCAATCCCTATCTGGCGGTTCTGGGCGGATTTGTCATCCTGACCACCATCGGCTTCGGCCCGCTCTGGTGCGCTTATCTCTGTCCTTATGCCGGGATTCAGGAGTTGGCGAGCGCGTTCGGTAAAAATTATCGCTGGCATCCATCCCGTAATGCCCTCACGCTTGCGCGCCAATTGCGCTGGCTGGTTTTATTCATCACGGTTCTGCTTTACTTCGGATTGAGAATCCGCTCCGGCTCGGAAATTGAGCCCTTTTTTCACCTTTTCTCCGGCCAATGGACTTTTGCCGGAATAACCCTGGTCCTGCTCACCTTGGTCGGAAGCTTTTTCCTGCCCCGGTTCTGGTGCAGATTTTTCTGCCCCACCGGCGCCTGCCTGATCTTGCTTTCCAGTCATAGAAAATTTTTCCGCGGGATTGAGGAAGGGATTAAAGCCAGCGAGATTGACGCGAGCGCCTCGCCGGAAAAGTCAGAGCCTGATTGAAGACGACCTGATTTTTTTCAATTCACCCGGATTAAATGATAGTTCTTCTTGCCGACCCGGAGCACCAGAAAATGCTCGCTGGCCAGGTCTTGGATCCGGAGCCGATATTCCAGGTCCGCCATCCGCTGATTATTAAGATACACTCCGCCTTCCTTAATCTTGCGCTTGGCTTCGGCTTTGCTGGGAAACGCTTTTGCCTGAAATAATAAATCCACCAGGTTAATGCCTTTTTCCAAATCCGCCTTTGCCAGCTCATAGCTCGGCGCCTGATCAAAAACCATCACCAGCTCGGCGTCCGAGAGATTTTCCAGCTTCTCGCCGAACAAAAGCCGGCTGGCATTTTCCGCCTGCTGGGCGGAATTTTTCCCGTGAGTCATCGCCGTGACTTCAAAGGCCAGTCTCCTCTGCGCTTCCCGTTTCTCCGGCTCCTTTTTCACCCGCTCGGCCAGTTCGGCAATTTCCTCAAGCGGAAGCAAAGTGAAATACTTGAGATATTGAACCACATCCCGATCATCCACCTGTATCCAGTATTGATAAAACTGATACTGGCTGGTCCGGTTCGCATCCAGCCAGATGGTCCCCTGCTCGGTCTTTCCGAACTTGGCTCCGCCCGCGGTGGTCACCAGGGGGAAAGTCAGGCCATAAGCCGGCTTTTGCAATTTGGCGCGGATCAGGTCAATCCCGGCCGTGATATTTCCCCATTGATCCGACCCGCCCACCTGGAGCCGGCAATCGTATTCCCGGCAGAGATGATAAAAGTCATAAGCCTGCAATAATTGATAACAAAACTCGGTAAAGCTGATCCCTTCCTCGCTCTCCATCCGCGCCCGCACTGACTCGCGGTTGATCATCTCGCCCAGGCGGAAATGCTTGCCGGTATCTCTGAGAAATTCAACCAGATTGAGCTTTTCCAGCCAGTCGCTGTTATTGACCATCATCACTTCCGAGCCGCTTTTTCCGAATTGAAGGAAATGTTGCATCTGAGCCTTGATCCCCTGCATATTCCGGGCAATCTCCTGGCGGGAAAGCAACTGTCTTTCTTTGGCCTTTCCCGACGGGTCTCCGATCATTCCGGTGCCGCCGCCCACCACCCCGATCGGTTTGTGCCCTGCCCTTTGCAGATGCACCATTCCCATCATCACCAGCAGATTCCCAATATGAAGACTGTCCGCGGTCGGATCAAATCCCGCATAGAAAATCATCTTTTCCCGGGCAAGAATCTTCCCCAAATCCGGATCCGTCACCTGGTTAATGAATCCGCGCCTTCCCAGTTCTTCCAAAACCGACATCTTTAGCCTCCAGCGCTGAGATAGTATCACTTACTCTTCCCGGCTTCAAACTTTCAGCCGGATAGAAAAGTTATCAACCGACTCTGAACCATCTGAATCAGATCAACGATTCTTGCCTTGAAATTTATAAACCGCTAAAATGAAAAAAATGCCGTCCAGGAAAATCAAGGATTTTGCTCTTTTGGTTTTTTTTATCCTGTTGATTTTTTCCGGGGCATCCCCACAGGGGACTTGCTCCGGCCAGGAAATTGCCGGCAGCCTCCTTGAGCGATTCTCTCCCGAGCAACGCGAAAAACTCCTGGCCGGGAAAGCGATTTACGAGTATGTTCTAGGCGATGATTCAGCCACCGGCACCTCCGGCTATGGCAAAACCTGGGTGCTGATCAATGCCCCGATTGAGCAGTGCTTTAAATTGTTTCTGGAGTTTGAGAAACAATCCCTGTATCTTCCCCAGGTCAAAACCAGCAGGATAATCAAAGCCTCCGGGCAACAGGCGGTGATTTTCAAGGAGTTGGATTACCGGATCGCGGTCATAAAATACACGCATCTCCTGACCATTGACCCCAGGATTTTCCGGGTGGATTTTGTGACCGATCCCGCGGGCGAAAATGACATAAAATTCTCGCAGGGATTTTTTCAATTTGAAAAATTGGATGATGCCCGGACTTTGTTCAGCTATGCCCTGGTCAAGTTTGACGCCGGTTTTAAAATCCCGGGGTTCATTCAAAAATATATGACTTCGCGCGACCTGCCCCTCCTGGCGATCAACCTGAAAAAATACCTGGAATCGCGGGGACAATGGAGAAAATAATCAATTTCCGGAGACGGCTAGTATTTTGACCGCATGATTTTGTCGGTTTTGTAGGGGCGCAATTTATTGCGCCCTCAAAGAAGGGCGTGATAAATCACGCCGCTACGATTCGGGTTATGAAAACAGTTATAGAAATTAAACCGTCATCTTGAGGCGGTCAAAATACTAGAGGCAGGATTTATCCCTTCGGAGGCCGGGGAATCCCCTTTTCTTTGATCCAGGCCAAAGTCCGGGAAAAACCTTGTTCCAGCGAGAAGCGCGGCTTAAACCCAAGATCTTGCCTGGCTCGTGCAATGGAGTAGGTGTGATTCCTGGCCAACTCCGCGGCCGTGTATCTGGTCAGGTTCGGCTCGCCCTTGAGCCGGAAGGTTTTCCAGATCGCCTCATAGGCCATTGCCAGCGAATAGGCAACCGGATAAGGCAGAGTCCCGCGCGGGCCCGGCAGATCCAGCTCCCGGAGAATCCGCCGGATAAAATCCCAGAGCCGGACCGGCTCGTCATTGACAATGAAATATACTTTGCCCGGAGCCGGCTTTGCCTCAGCCGCCAAAAGCAAGGCATCCACGGCATTCTCCACATAGAGAGTGGACACCTGGTTGGCGCCGTCTCCGATCTGGAAGAGCCGGCCGGATTTAGCCCGAGCTATCACCCGGGGGAGAAGGTGCCGATCGCGCGGCCCCCAGATTGCATGCGGCCGGATCGCAACCGTCTCCAGGTCCGGGCTGTTGGCGGAAAGGAGGCGCTGTTCCGAGATGGCTTTGGTTTCAGAATAATGGCTCAGAAACCGGGTCGGATAAGGCAGAGACTCGTCAGCGTCAAAATGATCTTTGCCATCAAAAATCGCGCTGGGGGAGCTGACAAAAACCAATCTGCGGACACCTGCTTTTTTGCCGGCCTGAATCACATTATCCGTGCCCCCGACATTGATCTCCCAGAACAGCTCTCTCGGTCCCCAGGGAGAAGCCAGCGCCGCAATATGAAAAACAAAATCCATTCCCCGGCAAACCCGCGCCACCAAACCGGCATCCCGAATATCCCCGGGAATCGTTTCCACCCCGATTTTTTTCAGCTCATCCAGTTCCGCGGAAGGCAGATCAAGGGCCCGGACCGAATGACCGTCCTTGACCAGACGCTCCACCAGATGCTTTCCCAAGAATCCCGCCCCGCCGGTAACTATTGCTTTCATTGAACTCTGACCTTCTTCTATTTCATTTTAGCCATTTCAGCAACCTTCTCAAAACGCATTCCAAAAAGACCCCTGACCGTCTAACACTTTTTTTCTTTGTTAAATTATGGATTTTTCAACTGTTGCGTCCCGCGAGCGGGACGCTTTGGAGTGCGGTGTCCGCGACACCGCTTTCAAAAGCGACGCCGTAGGCGTCGCACTCCAAAGCGCCTTCGGCGCGGATAATAAACCTATTGATTTTATGAAAATAAAAGTGTTAGACGGTCCAAAAAGACCCGCCTTGCAATGATCTCTTAAAACGATATAATCAATTTCAATGAAAGTCAGATGCGAGGCCTGCGGCGCTGAATATGAAAACCCCGCCAGTATGATCTGCGACAACTGCGGAATGCGGATGAGCAGAACCGTGACCAAGGTTGAAGAGAAAGAACCGGATTATGCGTCCTGTCCTCAGTGCGGGACGCGCAACAAGGGAAGCGCGAAGCTTTGTATTAACTGCGGGAATTTAATCCGGGACCGAAGCCTCTGAACCAGAATTGAAGCTGGAACCGCTGATTATTTATTCCCTTTTTTCCTGCGTGCTTTTCTCCAGCCTGAGCCTGATCTTAAGCCCGCAAATTCATTCCGCGCATAAAATCGGAATGGCGCTGGGACTGGCTTCCGCATTTTTCTATCAATACTTTCAGAGGCGCCTGAGCCGATGGTTCTTCAATTCCCTGTCCATTCTGGCGCTGGCCTCGGCCTTGATTTACGGCATCTGGTTCGCCGAGTATCCGATCCAGGCCGCCATTTATTTCCTGGGATACCTGATTCTGCTCCGGATGTTTGAGCTGGAGACTTTGCGCGACTACCGGTTGGCGCTGATTTTAAGCCTGTTTGAAATTTCCGCCGGCTCGCTGATGATGGTTCAACTCAGGTTTCTGCTGATTTTTATCGGCTGGTTATTCTCGGCGCTCTTCAGCCTGACCCTGCTCACCCTTTCCAGCCGAACTTCCGTGAAAAAAAATCTTCCGGCGCCAGACCGACTGCTCTCCCTGCTCTTGAGCGCGGGAATGGTTGCCCTGGCTCTGGGATTCCTGCTCTTTTTCTTCCTGCCCCGGGTCGGGATCAGCCTGATCGCTTTTCAGATCGGCGCCGGCCGGGCCTGGAGCGGCTATTCCACCCAGATCCGGCTGGGCGAAGTGAGCGAGCTTTTGGAAAATCGCGCGCCGGTTCTGCGGGGCAGATTGATTGATCATTCCGGACCGATTGACGGCTTGAAATGGAGAATGCGGGCTTTGGAATATTATGAAAATAACACCTGGCAGGATCTTTCCCGCGCCGGCGAAAATTTCCCGGTCTATTTTAATCAGCCCACCACCATTGATCTGCGCCCGCCGCGGGGAATAAAATTGCAGCAGGAAATTTACCTGGAGCCGGATATCGGCGCGGACCTTCCAGCCGGCGGTTGGGTTTATGCCTATCTGCTTCCGTTTAAATTCCGCAATTTCTCCTGCTCCTCCAATCACTACTGCACCCTGCCATATCCGGCCCCGGAGCGGATTCATTACCTGGCTTATTCGGTCCTGCCCGAATATTCGGAGCTGGAGATCCGGACTTCGCTGGGTTTGGTTCCGGAGGTTTTGAAGGAAAAAGAACTCGGCTGGGTCAAGGATTTATTGCAATTGCCCCGGGGATCAGAGCCGATTTGTAAACTGGCGCAGGAAATCGCGGGCGCAGAGCCGGACCCGCTTAAGAAATTATCCTTGCTCCAGAATTTCTTTGCCGTCAATTTCAAATACTCCCTGACGAATCTGCCCGCGGGGAAGAATCCGGTGGAAGAATTTTTGTTCAGAGCCCGACAGGGCAACTGCGAATATTTTGCCAGCGCCGGGGTGCTGATGCTCAGGTGCCTGGGCATCCCGGGCCGGATGGCCGTGGGATTCCTGGCCGGGGAATGGAACCCTTACCAGAATTATTATCTGGTCCGGCAAAGCGATGCCCATACCTGGGTGGAAATTTATCTGCCCGGACTCGGGTTGATGGAGTTTGATCCCACGCCGCCGGGCGCCCGGCAGGAACGGCAGAGCGCGTCCTGGTTATGGAAAATCATTGACCCGATGGTTTTTCGCTGGAACCGATGGGTGGTGGAATTTTCGGTCCAGGATCAGATTCGGGGCTGGCGCCGGATGGAAGCGGAAAGTTACCGGCTGAGATACAGCTGGAGAATTTCCGCGCCGGAGATCAGGTTCTGGATTCAGGGCCGGCCGATCCTGGCCCTCTTGATTTTGTTGCTCGCGCTCGGCGCAGTGTGGCTTAGTTTCTGGCTCAGCCCGCAGAGAAAAGCCGAGCGCATCTGCTATAAAAATTTAAAACCGGAACAAAAGCAGGCGGTGAAGATTTACCGGGAAATGTTCAAAATCCTGAGCAGAAAAGGCTGGCCGGGAAATCCTGCGACCACCGGACTGGAGCTGGCGGAAAAATGTTCTTGCCCGCGGGAGGCGAGCGAGCTGATCAAATCCATTACCGCGCTTTATTATCAAGTCCGGTTTGGAGAGCGAACCGGCCGGGAAGAAGATTTCAAGCGAGCCGAAGACGCGCTCCGCTTGTTAAAAAGAAAAATTATTCCCCGGAAGTGAATTTTTCAATGATCCGGATCAGATTGTCATAATCAAACGGCTTGACCAGATACCCGTTAAAAATGTCGTCCCACTGGCCGATATTGCTCTGGGAAGTGAAAGCAATGACCGGGAGATTCTTGGAATCAGGATCCGCCCGAAGGATCCTGGTCGCCTCCAGCCCGCTCATTACCGGCATAATGATGTCCATAATCACGATATCCGGTCGTTCCTTTTTAATCTCCTCCAGGGCTTCCTGACCGTTGGTGGCAACCATGGTATCATAGCCGTTTTTCTCCAGATGCTCGCACAGCGCCTGGACCAAGAGTTGATTATCATCCACGATCATAACCTTTGCGCTCATTTTTAGAAATTATACCACATTTTTCTGTCCCCTGCTAAGCGCGATTGGTTGATCGGTTGATAAGATGATAAGTTGATAAGGAAATACCTATCTGTGCGAGCGACTTTAGTCGCAAATTCTTATCAACCTATCATCCTATCAACTGATCCTTGCATCGTTTTCCAACCGGAGTAAAATCATTTTTAGCAGAATGAATCTTTCTTCCGAAGAAAAAGAAATTCTTGCCGGCAAGCAGGGCAAGGCTCTGGAGTTGGCGCTCAAAACCCTGGTCCGCTACGGCGAGGCTTTTGACGCGGATCGGCTGGTAGAGATCAAGAGCGCGCACCTGGCCGGCAGCTTCGGCGCTTTTATTTATCGGACTTATTATCAGGTTCTGCGGGTGATGGTTGAAGAGGGCCTGAAAGTCAAAGTGCCGACAACCTTGAATCCCCGGCCGATTGAACATCCGAAATTCCTGGACCGGCTGATGCTCAATCAGCAGGCGTTCCTGGAGCAAAGCCTGGCAAAGCTGGGGGTGATTCCGAATTACTCCTGCGTCTGCTATGACCGGGAAAACATCCCCGCACCCGGCGCCATCATCGCCTGGGCCGAGTCCTCTGCGGTCCAGTTTGCCAACTCGGTTCTTGGCGCGCGCACCAACCGGAATTCCGTAACCATTGACATCTGCTCCGCGGTGACCGGCAAAACCCCTAATTTCGGATACCTGCTGGAAAAAAATCGGCGCGGTCAGGTGCTGGTGAAGGTCAAGGCCAAAAAGATAGATTTTCCCGCGCTCGGATACCTGATCGGGAAAAAAGTCGTCAATCGGGTTCCGGTTCTGGAGCATCTGGAATGCTCGCGGGACGACCTCAAAAATCTGGGCGCGGCAATGGCCGCTTCCGGAGCCGTGGCCCTGTTTCATATAGAAGGCGTCACCCCGGAAGCGCCGAGCCTGAAAGAAATCTTTGACCGGGAGCCGGAGCAGACGATCACTATCACTGAAGACGAGCTTGGTTCCTTGCGCTCTTTTGAAAAAAACGCTCCGGAAATGGTGGTATTCGGCTGTCCGCATCTGACCTTGAATGAGGTCAAAGCGATTGGGGAACATTATCGTGGAAAAAAGGTCAAGCTCCCCACTTATTTCTGCGTCATCCCGCGGGTCAAAGAAGAGCTTCAAGGCACGGAACTTGATCAGGACTTGCAGAAGGCCGGGGTCCGGGTCACCACCCAATGCCCGTTAGCCACCTGGACCATCCGGGTGCTGGGACGGAAGACCATTTTAACCAATTCCGGCAAGCTCTATTACTATCTGGATAAGAGTGAATACGGCGCGACCGAGGACTGCCTGAGATTCAGCGGAGCAAGTGCATAAAAAAATTGTAGGGGCTGGGCTTGCCCAGCCTGGGAAAGAATAGCAAAATTATGAAGGAGCTAAAAGCAAGGGTAATCATTCCCGGCCGGGCGCGCGGCAAGGCCCTGGTCACTTCTCAGCCGCTCAACCTGACCTCCGGTCTTTCCAAGCCGCTTAACCTCTTCAACCGATTTGCCGGGGTTTATTATGACCGCCATCACGAACTGTATAAAAAAGACCTGTATAATCGGATCCTGGTTTTTCCGCAAACCATCGGCTCTACCTTCACCGGGATGGTTGTGCTGGAAACCATCCGGCGGGGACGGGCGCCCCTGGCAATGATCGTTCAATCCGCTGACCCGCTTCTGGCTTCGGGCGTGATCCTGGCTGAGGTCTGGCTGGAGCGCAAAGTTCCGTTCCTGGAAATCCCGGACCCCGAGCTTTTTACCCTCATCCGCACTGATGACCTGGTGGAAGTTGACGGCGATTCGGGAATCGTCAGAATCATTGACTAAAACTGACCGCCTGATTAAATTGTTGCTTGAACCGGGAACGAGTGCTAAATTATTTGAAACTGAAATCGGCTCAGCCAGGGGTAAAATAAATGCTTGACTTGAAATTGATCCTGCAAAATCCGGAAGAAGTTGAGAAAAAACTTTCTCGCCGCGGCCAGAAATATGACCTGACCCGGATTCAGGAACTGGCCAAAAAGCGCGGTCAGATTCAGACCCGGCTGGATCAATTGAGGTCGGACCGGAACCGGATTTCCAAAGAAATCGGCAACCTGATGCGGCAGGGCAAAAAGGACGAAGCGGAAAAACTCAAGGCCGAAGCCAGCCAGATTCCGGCTGAACTGGAAAATCTGGAAAAAGATTTCAATCAAATAGAAACCGAAATCCGCCAACTGCTCCTGCAAATTCCCAATCTTCCTGATCAGAGTGTGCCGACCGGAAGAGGCGAGCAGGATAACAAGGTGGAGCGGGTGGTCGGAAATCCCGGCAGCTTCAGCTTCAAGCCCCGCGATCATATTGAGCTGGGCGAGTTGCTCGGGATTATGGACTTTGAGGCCGCGGCCCGGATCGCGGGCGCGAGGTTCAGCCTCCTGCGCGGAGACGGCGCGCGGCTGGAGCGAAGCCTGATCAATTTTATGCTGGACCTGCACACCCAGGAGCACGGCTACACTGAAATCCTTCCGCCTTTTATGGCTAACCCGGAAACCTTGACCACCTCTGGCAATCTTCCCAAGTTTGAAGAGGATTTGTTCAAGGTGGAGCCTTTTGGCTTTTATCTGGTTCCCACTGCCGAGGTTCCTTTGACCAGCATCTTCCGCGACCAGATCATCAGCGAGGATGAGCTTCCGATCAAGCTCTGCGCATATACTCCCTGCTTCCGGAGCGAGGCCGGCTCTTACGGCAAGGACATCCGGGGATTGATCCGTCTGCATTTGTTTGACAAGGTTGAGCTGTATAAATTCGCGCATCCGGAGCGCTCGTTTGAGGAGCTGGAGAGCCTGGTCAAGGATGCCAGCCGGGTACTGGAACTGCTCGGCCTGCCTTATCGGGTGGTGTCGCTCTGCACGGCTGATCTCGGGTTTGCCTCGGCAAAAACTTATGACCTGGAGGTCTGGCTTCCGGGCCAGAATGCATATCGCGAGATCAGTTCCTGTTCCAACTGCACGGATTTCCAGGCAAGGCGCGGGTCAATCCGGTTCAAGAAGGCCGGCCAGAAAGGAACCGAGCTGGTACATACCTTGAATGGCTCCGGACTGGCGATCGGCCGGACAATGGTGGCGATCCTGGAGAACTATCAGGAGGAGGACGGAACAGTGAGAATTCCGGAAGCGCTTTGGGAGTATCTGGGGAAGAAAGAGATTCATCCTCCGAAAAAATTATAAATTGTAAATAGTAAAGGGTAAAAATGGAACTTAAGCAGCTTATTGAGAAGAGAATCGCGGAGAAGAAGATTCTGGTGGAGATGGAATCCGGCCCGGGGCAGATACCGGTGCTGGCTGCAAGGGGAAAGGGTCTGGCCGAGGCCTGGGAGAATTCTATGTTGGCGCTTTATGCCTTCGGCTGTGAGGTGAGGACCGAGTATGACCGGAAGGATGGGGAAGGAAACTATCTTGATCCGGCGAGCAAGGATTGCACGATGCGGATGGTGGTGGAGGACCCGCTTTCCGAGCCGATGATTCATCGGGCCTTTCCCGGCGGTCTGGAGGACCTGGAAGAATACCGGATGGAAGTGGTGGAAGGGATCAAGGATCAATGGATCCGGGATCCGAAAAATCCAAAGGACCAGCGGTGGGAATATACCTATCACGAGCGCTTGTTCGCGTATAAAAAGAATCATCGGGAAAAGGCTTATGACCAGATGCGGATTCTGGCGGAAAAGCTGGCCAAAGTACCTCACACCCGGCGCGCCCAGGCCATTACCTGGCAGGTCTGGATGGACCCGGAGATTGAGCATCCGCCCTGCTTGCAAAGTCTTTGGTTCCGGCTTCTGCCGCTCGGGAAAGATCATTTCAAGCTCAATCTCAATCTCCGCTTTCGCTCGCGGGACGCTTACGATGCCGCGTTTATGAACTGCTTTGCCCTGATTTTCTTGATGAATAAAGTCGCGGCGCTGATCCAGGCAAAAGCCTCCTTCAAGGTCAGCCTGGGAAGGTATGTGGACGAGTCTGATTCCTATCATATTTATGGCCATCGGCTGGAAGATTTTCAGGGGAGATTCCTCAAACAAGTCCTGAACCGAAAGTTTGAAGACCGGACCTGGACTTTGGAATTTGCTCAGCCGATCTTTGAGCAGGCGCGTCCTAAAATTCTGGAAAAAGTCAAAAATTTGAAATGCTGAGTTTGCCGGAAAAAGAACTCCCCGAACATTTGCTTCTTGACATTCAGCCTTAGATAAGATACAATCATATCTGTTTGAAGTTGATTTGAAGTGGCCAATCCTCCAGGTTCCCAGGTTGACGCTGAAGCCGAATCCGAGGAATTGATTTTAAGTCTTTGAAATAGAAAGTAACGCTTGGGGAAATGAGAGGATATTTAAATAGATTTAACCTTGACTTCCAAAGTCTGCGGCAACTCTTACCCATCCAAAAACCTTCAAAAAGGAGAAAGAATGTTTAAAATCGGGGACACCGCGGTATATCCAGCCTATGGGGTGGGAGTAATTGAGAATATTGAAAACCGGGAAATTTCCGGCGCGCCACGGGAATTCTATGTGCTCCGGTTGATGGACACGGATATGACCATAATGATCCCGAAGGATAATGCCCCGGAGGTGGGGATGCGGGCCCTGATTTCTCTCAAGGAAGTTCCCCGGGTGATCAGCATTCTCAAGGAAAAGAAGAATGCCAAGATCAATCAGCAAACCTGGAACCGAAGACAGCGCGAATATATGGAAAAAATCAAGACCGGATCTATTTATGTGATTGCGGAGGTGCTCCGGGAGTTGTACCTCTTGAAGCTGGACAAGGATTTGAGCTTCGGGGAGAAAAAGGTTCTGGACACGGCGAGGAATCTGTTGGTCAGGGAACTGAGCCTGGTGCAAAAAACCGACGAGAAGAAAGTGGAAAAACAGATTGAGAAAATCCTCAGCGTTTGAATTCAATTTATCTCCACCGCAAAGACGCAAAGAGCGCAAAGAATCAAAAATTCCGGATTCGGCTTTAAAAAATTCTCCTTTGCGCCTTTGCGGTAAATATTTTTTATTTTTCCCGGTTAAATGAACTATGGCCATTGACCAATACGACTCGTTGGAACTCCGCTGTTTGAAGCTGGGCGGGGAAGTTCCCTTTAAATACTGCCGAACCACGGGCGAGCCTTTTTGCGCGAGGATCATTGTCTGCTGGGCGGAAAGAATGGACATCGGAACTTTCCTGGCTCAGAACTTTTCTCCGGAACAAATCCAATCCGGCCTGGAAAAGAAATCCCCGGGAAGGCTGGAGCAGATTTTTAAAACCATCAATAAAATTAAATCCTGATCTACCTGTATTGCCTCATTAGGTTATCATTCGGAATTTGCGCCGAAGGCGCTTTGGAGTGCGGTGCCCGCGGCACCGCTTTTACTAACGCCGGCGCCCAGTTAAAAAGAAAAAGCGGCGTCACAGACGCCGCAGTCCAAAGCTTCTCGCTTAAAAGCGAGAAGCAAATTATAGCTGGCAAGCTAATGAGGCAATACATCTATCTGGTACGGGCGGACCCAGGTGTCTGCCCCTAAATGGGCGAAGATCCCGCTTTGAGCGGGATTCGCCCCTGCTTTTATTTGAACAATTCCTCTTTGAAGAAAGCGAGAAACTTTTTCGCGTCCAGGCTCTGAGAATGGGCAATGACAAAACTGATGGAGTCTCCGACTCCCGCGGCAGTGAACATCGGGCCGGCTTTTTCAATATAGGGAAGCGTGAAGCCGAAATGGATCGGATGACAATCTCCGAACCGGAGCTGGTCCGGGGACACGGTTCCGAGGTTGCTGAAGATAACGGAGGTGCGCAAAATCCGCATAAATTTGCCGGCGTCCAGATGACGATAAACCGCCATCAGAGGCTTCATCGGAAGGATATTGATGGGAAGAATGGCGAGGGAAGCCGAGGCCAGAGCGCTTTCCGCCTTCTTCTCCTCCATTGTCCTTTGGTTCACCAGCCGATAAAGTCTCTCCGGGTCTTGAAGCTCGGAGCCGTTAATTTGAATGGAAAATCCGCCCAGGATATTCCCGACCGTGCGCCATTCGCCATCTTCAACAAAAGCTCCTGGAGCTGAAACCCCCCAGGGCCGCAGGTCTTGCGGGACCAGATATTTCAGCAGATTGATCTTGCCGTTCCAGCGAAGATAAGTCCGGGCAAGCGCGGAGATGAAAAGGTCGTTAACCGTAATCCCGAGCGATTTGCACTTTGCGATAATTCCGGCGCGGGAATCTCCGGAAAAAAATAACGGCGTAAAAGCGCCGGCGCCCGTGGTCGGCGCCTCCAGCAGATCGCATCGGGCAGAGCCCAGCATCCTGCCCCATACTTTAAAGCCCTGGGCGATCAGGCTCATCCGCCGGCGGAACGAATACTGCTGATAAATTATGTTGGGAATCCGATCGGCGCGGAACCTCTGGCGGGAAGACTCCTTGCCCGAGAAAATCAGCCGGTAATGATCCGCCAATGCCGCGAGCAGGTGCCGCAGACCTCGGCCATCGCAAGCCCCGTGATGGACATTCACTCCGAGGAAAGCCAAACTTTTTGAGCGCGCCAGACAGAAAGCCGCGAGCGGACCTCTTCCCATATCCAGGGGAGTATGAAAAAAATTCAGCAAAGGCTCCGGGGTGGACTCCGGATCGGCTTGATCTAAATCAAAAACCGACAAAAGCGGTTCAACTGATTCCGGGAAGACAAATTGGGACCGAATCCAGCCGGGCTTGATCCCGGATGCCAGGGCGGGAAACTCCTCCAGAACCCCCTTGACCGCTTTCCTCAAGGCTTCCGCTTCCGGCGCGCGATCCAGGACCAGCCAGCCGTGGTTATTGACCGGAAAGATCGCCTCCAGCGCCGCGGTGCTCAGATCAAAGGTCTGGATGGGAATTCTTATCTTTGGAATTCTTAAATTTCCTTTCGTCCCTCAATCGCCAGCTTCAGGCTTTCCTGATCCAGATACTCCAGATTCGCCGCAACCGGCATTCCGCGCGCCAGCCGGCTGATTTTGACCGGAAGATGCTTGAGCTTGTCCAGGAGCCACTGCGCGGTTGCCTCGCCTTCCTGGCTGGAGCTTAAGGCCAGGATGACTTCTTTGATCTGGCCGGATTCCAGCCGTTTGATCAGCTCATTGATCCTGAGCTTTTCCGGGCCGATCGCGAACCTGGGCGAGAGCAAGCCGCCCAGAATATGGTATTTTCCTTTGAAGCTGCCGGTTTTTTCAATCACCTTTAACGCCTTGCCATCCTCCGCCACCATCAGAAGGCTCTGATCGCGCGAGCTGTCCTGGCAGATCCCGCAAGGATCTGAAACCGAAAAATCCCCGCAAACCGAACAGACCTTTACTTCTTCCTTTAATTCGGAAAAAACCTTTGCCAGCTCCGGCAGAATCTCCTTTCCCTCTCCCAACAGCCAGTAAACCATCCGGGACGCGCTTTTTTCCCCGATGCCGGGGAGTCGGGAAAGCGCCTTGATCGCTTTTTCTATCGGTCCTTTTTCCTTCATCGCCAGATTCCCGTACGGGCAGACCCAAGTGTCTGCCCTATACGCACAGAGCCGTGTCTCTGCCCAAGAAGGCGGACACGCGGGTCCGCCGTGTCAATAGGGCGCACACCCGGGTCCGCCGTGTCAATAGGGCGGACACGCGGGTCCGCCCCTACTTCACCTTAACCTCATCCAATCTTGCGCCGAAGATTTCCACCGCCTTCTGAATCAGCGGATGATTAAGCAGTTCCTGCTGAATTTTCTCGCGCCTGACTCCCAAAGGCATAACCTCTTCCAAAGGCTTGCCGGCATCTTCTTTTGCCTGACAGATCACCTGCAAGTTCTTTCCGAAAAATTCGCTCGCCCGATGATTGATCTCACTGACCCGCGCCGGTTCCTTGAGAAACTCCAGGCAGAAATCATTCTGCGCGAATTCAATTTTGAAGACGCCGTTTTCTTCTCCGCCGAATTTTCCGTTCTTCAACATACTGGCGAGTCCGGGCCAGCCTTTGGCAAGGAATCCCAGAAATCCCGGCCAGGTTCTGGGCTCAGAGCCGGCTTCGGCTTTGAGCCCGGCGCCGGAGCTTCCCTCCCCGCCGGGCAAAGCCGGCTCCGAAGTCGGCCCTCCCTCCAGCTCAAAATCATCCCGCGCAATGCTGATTTTTCCCGAGCTTAAATCTTTTCTGAGAGTTTCCAGCTCACTGATCAATTCCTCTATCCTGAGCATGGGCTTAATGGAGCTCGCCTTGACCAGGATAAACTCCAGAACCACCTTGGGATGCTCGGTTCTTCCCATCCTCTCCTCGGCCTGAAGCAGGAACTCAAAAATCGGGATCAGCACATCCTCGCTCGCCGGGCTGGTCTGCTTTTTCAATTCTTCAATTTCCGTCTCGCTTAACTCAACCAACTTTGCCGGATTTTCCACGAATTTCACCACCATCAGGTCCCGGAAATGGTCAATCACTTCTTTCAGGAATTGCTTCAGGTCGTATCCGCTTTCATAAACCAGAGCCAGAATCTCCAGAGCCTTCTTGGGGTTGGCATTGATCAAGGACTCGCTCAGCTCAAATAAATATCTCCGGTCAACCGTGGCGAGAAGCTGGTTCAGCTTCTGGTCCTTGATCTCTTTGCCGGAGAAGCTCACCGCCTGGTCCAGAAGACTGATCGCGTCCCTCAAACTTCCCTCGGCCTGCCGGGCCAGAAGCCTCAAGCCGGTGTCGCTGATTTTGATCCCTTCAACCGTGGTGATTTCGCGCAGCCGGTTGACGGTCATCTGGGGGGGAATTCTCCGGAAATCAAACCGCTGACAACGGGACTGAATGGTTTGCGGAACCTTGTGCGGCTCGGTGGTGGCGAAAATAAAAAAAACATGCTCGGGCGGCTCTTCCAGGGTCTTGAGCAAGGCATTGAACGCGCCTTTGCTGAGCATATGAACCTCATCAATAATGTAAATCCGGAAATGACTGGAGCTGGGACGATACTGGACGGATTCGCGCAACTGGCGCACATCGTCAACCCCGGTGTTGCTGGCGCCGTCAATCTCCTGAACATCCATACTGTTTCCCTGGATAATCATCCGGCAGGACGGGCAACTATCGCAGGGGCTGTCAGTCGGGCCTTGATCGCAATTGAGCGCCTTGGCCAGAAGTCTCGCCATAGTGGTCTTGCCCACGCCCCGGGGCCCGGTGAACAGGAGCGCGTGGGGCACCCGGCCCATTTTGATGGCGTTCTTCAGGGTCTGGGTGATGGACTCCTGACCCACCACCTGGTCAAAATTTTGCGGCCTCCATTTCCGGGCTAACACCAGATAAGACAAGCGCTCTCCTTTCTTGCGATTGTACGGGCAGACCCAAGTGTCTGCCCTTTGAGGGCGCACCCGCGGTGCAACCCTACAACAGTAATCACTATTGATAGCCAGGCGCTCCGCAACACATCAATTCCCTGGTACCGTTGCTCCCTTCCGGGCCTGGCGGGATTAGCAGGGACTGATTGTGCGGCTCCCGGCTATCAATACTGACTACCAACTTGATCGTGCCCAAAACTTAAAAAACTCGGTCAAGGGCTGTGCCCTTGCCCTTCTGGCGGAGAGAGGGGGATTTGAACCCCCGAGACGATTATTAGTCGCCTACACGATTTCCAATCGTGCTCCTTAAGCCAGCTCGGACATCTCTCCACTTTTTAAAATCTTACCGCAACGGCGCAAAGAACGCAAAAAGATAATAAAGCCATTATCCAAAAGCCCAGAGCCAAAAAATGGTCAAGGGCTGCGCCCTTGTGGCGGAGAGAGAGGGATTTGAACCCCCGGTACCGCAAAGCGGCACAGCAGATTTCGAGTCTGCCGCCATCAACCCCTCGGCCATCTCTCCGCTTGCTCTTAATGTGCGAGCGTCCTGTCTCGCTCCTCTCCTGTCTCGACCTTGTCGTGACAGGATGACAGGATCAGGCGCGATTCAATTCGCGGCGCAGACACTCTTGTCTGCGCACAACTGATTATAACTATGTTCTCAGCTTTTTAAAGAACCCGCTCAATTTTTCCCGGCATTCCCGCTCCAACACCCCGGACCGGACTTCAAATTGATGATTCAACTTTCCGTCCCGACCGATCCGGTAAAGCGTGTGCAGTGCGCCGGCTTTGGGATCCTTGCAACCATAAACCACTTTCTTCACCCGCGCCAAAACCAGCGCTCCCGCGCACATCGCGCAGGGCTCGCAGGTGACATAAACCTCCGCCTGATCCAATCTCCAACTTCCGAGCTTCTTCCCGGCTTTTCTCAAAGCCACCATCTCCGCGTGCGCGGTCGGATCATTCTTTGCCTCGCGCAAATTATGACCGCGAGCCACAATCTTTCCCTCAACCACGATCACGCACCCGACCGGCACCTCCCCTTTTGCGCCCGCCTGGTCCGCTTCCCGGAGCGCCATCCGCATAAATTTTTCTTCTATTTCCAAGCCATCCCTCTAACAAAAAAGGCGGCCTGCAACCGCCCTAATGTGCGAGCGACTTTAGTCGCGATTCTTTTCCTCATTCTTCTTTGATCTTTCCTCTTATCTCCTGGTGCGCCCTAAGGGATTCGAACCCCCAGCCTTGTGGTCCGTAGCCACACGCTCTATCCAGTTGAGCTAAGGGCGCACCCGCATCTATATTTAAATCATTTCCGGGATGGCGTCAAGTTTTTGAGCGATCGCCAAAGACCCGCGGCGGGAAAAGCCGCTAGGGCGATACCCGCTGATAAATCTTGATCGTGCCGATGGTATTGATCAACTGATAATTCTGCTCCAGGAATTTTTGCAGGTCCGGAAATTCTTTGGCCAGGGCCTCTTCAAGATTGAGTTCGGGCAGGTTGTAAATATCCCGGAGTCTTTCCGGCCCGGTGAGGAATGAGACCAGAAAAAAGCGCGGCCGGGCTTTGATTACCTCCCCGGTATATTCACTCATCCATTCCTTCTGTTTCGGTCTGAGTTTCCCGTCCCGGTGGCGGAAGAGCAAGGTTTCAAAACAAGCGAACCGGGAGGGCAATTTTTTCTTCAGCAAGAATGCCAGCATCGGATTCCAGTCAATCAGCTCAATTTCATCCCCGGGCTTGAGCAAGGGCTGAAGATATTCCGCCACCCGGAAATTGACATCCGATTGATATAGATACGCGGAACGCAGATCGCGAAATGGGCATCTAATGGCAAATTTCAAGCTCCAGAGGTTGATACTGGCCACGGCCAGCAAAATCAGGATGAGATAAAACATCCCGGCCATAAATTTCGATCGGAGACTTCGGTCCGATTCTGCCAGCCGGGAACCCATAACGGAAAAGCCGGCCCCGGAAAAGATCATCAGGAACCCCCAGAAGGGAATCCAGTAATAGAGGAAATTTTTTCCCTGGATCAAAATGGAGAGCAAACTGACCAAAATCAAGCTGAGAATGACCAGGAACAAACTTTTTTCCTGATACTCCTTCCAATTAGCGATCGGGATCAAAATCGCAAAGATCGCGGAAACGATCATCAGGGGCCTTTCCCCGGCCAGGTTGTAAAACATCAAAATGATTGCCTTGAATTTAGCGACCGGGGTTAAATGAATCATCTGAGAATAGACGGCAAAATTGAACCAGATTGCCGCGTCATACAGTTGATTGAGAGCATCCAGTCTCCAGTAATAAAAGACGACCAAAAGAGCCGGGATCAAACAGCAGATCCCAAAAATCAGAAGCTCAAGCCAGACCCGGCTCGGCCGTTGCCGGAGTCCGGTTGCCAGGAACCAGACGCCAAAAACCGGCCAGCAGAGTCCGAAAGTCGGCTTGACCAGAAAAACCAACCCGGAAAGCCCTCCTACCAAAACCGCGCGCAAACCGGCTCTGCGTCCAAAGCGCAAAGCGCAAAAAACCGCGAACAGAAGCAGCCACAAAACATATCCTTCTTTCTCGTCGGTTTTAGTGAAATTGAGTTGAAAATAATAGATCCCATAAAAAACCGAGGCCAGAAATCCGGCGGTCCTTTGCCGGCTCAGCCTCTGCGCCAGATAATAAATAATCATCAGACTGGAGAGCTGAGCCAGGAAATCAAACAGGCGGAAGCTGAGAATGCCGGCTCCGAAAATTTCCAGCGCCAGCCGATGCAGAAGATGACTGCCCGGCCAGTTATGATTCCAGCTTCCGAGATAAGGCGGCAGATGATAAGCTTTCCAGACCCAGGCGCTATAAGCATACAGGGATTGGTCCGTGCCCAGGCTGAACCATAAGGTCATTGCCAGAAAAAATCCGCCCAGCCCCAGAGAAATCCAGAAATAGAAATCCTGGAAAATATTTTTTTGACCTTCCATTGGTTTCAAATTTAATTTTCAGTCAGCTGAAAGCCGCCTTATTTTAGCAATAAAAATTATTTTCCCAAAGCGACCGATAAGTCCATCTCGGTTTCGGAGATAGCTATTTTGGGCTGGACGGATATCGCTGAGGCGCTCTGCCGGAATTCTCAATTGCCTGCTTGAGCGCTTGATAGGCGGCCGGGTATCGGATTTGTGCGCAGACAAGCTCGTCCGCCCCAGCCTTGGCCAAGGCGGAAGTGTCTGCGCCCCGAGTGCCTGCCCCGCAATCGGGCTTGACGATTCCCATAAAGGAATCGGTATAGCCGGGCTTGAGCCAATGGGTGGATGCTCGTTCAGTTCCGGTCAAAGCTCCCCAGCAGAAGCCCGAGGCTTTGGTCCCGAGGATGCCTTTGCCGAAATGTTTTTTGCCGGCAATGGCGGCTCGGATGGCGACGGCCTGATTTTTTTCGTTGTACCCTCTTTGCCAGGGTTGAGTCGGATAACTGGTTTCGCTGACATAGACGAATTTGTCCTTGCCCACCTGATAGCCGGCCCGCTCCAGGGTTTTGACCGCACGGTTGATCTGGAAGCTGATGGAGGCGCTGGTTTCGGGAATCAAGCCGATGGTGTAAGAATTCGGATAAATGTCCAGGCCGAGCAGGTCATAATATTTCGCCCATTTCACGGCGTAATGTTTATAGGTTCTGAGAATCGGATCGGAGAGGAAGGTATGAAGGAAAATCATCCGGTACATCCTCAAATTAAGGCGATTCCCTTCCTCCAGAACCGCATCGCTCATTGTTTGCAAAAGTTTTCCCTTGAATTCCTCGCTCCGCCAGATCCAGCCCTGGCGCACCTTATAAAAGACCACCCCCCGGAGGTATCCGGCATTCAGCTCATCCTCCAGTTGATAGTATTGCACGCGCGGACCATAGCGCCTGACCGCGGCCCGACAATGCAGATACAAAAGTCCGAGATATTGGTCCTGACCAGTCAATCCCGGGTCCAGTTTTTTGCCGCTCTCAGCTTCAACCGGCATCGCCCAATCATCTTCCAGGCCCAGGTTCAAAAAAATCCCGACGCCGTTGTCAGTCATATTCTTGACCAGGCAATCATACCGGTTCCAGGCCAGGACGTTTTCTCCGGACCAAGCGCCTTGATTAAAAGCATAATCTTCAATCATCTGATCCGTGACCTGCTCCCGGGTCGGATAGTCCTTTTTTCCCAGGTATCTGGAAAAATTTTCCTTCTTAACCTTCGGCTCCACATCCGCCCAGATCAGGTACGCGCGGGTCCAGCCGGCGCCTGCCCCGCGAATGTCCCTGGCGGCCTGGGCCAGCCTGGTCTCAAGGTCGGCTTTCAACCAGGGATAAAAACTATTGGTGCCTCCGATCATCTGGAATCCCCAGAAAAATCCCTGGTCCGGAGAGGGATTGACGATGGTGGAAAAAGGAGCATAAATCGGGCAGGCTTCCGCTTCCGCTTTTGCCTCCACTCCGGGCATCAATTCTTTTTGATTGGATGGTTCGGCCCGGACGATTCCGGACGCGCTCAGGATCGCCATCCAAAGCAAAAGGCCGGATAAAATAGTTGACCTGAATTTCCCTTTCACCTGCGGCTCCTTTAGTTAATGGCCCGTGGATCTATCCCGCAGCTTAGATTATGTCGCGCCAATAGGCGGCGATCCCTGCTTCAAAATAAAAAAGTCGGGCCCGTTTTAGAACCTGATCCTTTTTTAAAAGGAGGACTGCTCCAACTCTGAGGATACTCAATCTGTTTTCCGCCAAGTAATTCTTCAATGGTTATGACCTGTAATCTTGGGTATTTTTTCTTGGTGGCGGGTGAGTGATAAAATCCTGCGGAAGCGGCTTCCGCTCGGATCTGTTTGGTCGGCTCTTCCAGTGTAATAAAAACGCCCATTTCCGCTTGTTCCCTTTCTAAAACTCCTCTTAAATCCCGGATCTGGGCGGGTGAAATATGGCCGCTTTTCACCTGGATAATAATTTGTTTGGTTTTAGCTCTTTTTTCATCGTGAAAATATATCCTGCCGTCAACTCCCTTATCAGCGCCTTTTTTCTCTTCCAGGGGACGGGCTTTTTTCACCAGACTTAAAGCCCAGAATTGAAATTGATAAGGATCGCCTTTGGCTAAAGCTCTTGCCCCGGATAAGTCTGTCGGCTCTCCGATCACCTGAAATTCTTTCTCAATTTCATCCCCTAAAGAGTCTTGGAGCCGATGCTTGATCAAAGTAATGGCAAGATGCGTGATGTCAATTCCAATCCAATGCCGTTTTAATTGATGAGCTACCACCACCGCGGTCCCGCATCCGCAAAAAGGATCCAAGACCAAGTCTCCTTCATTGCTGCCGGCGCTGATAATTCTCTCCAGAAGCGCCTCTGGTTTTTGGGTGGGGAATAATTGTTTGATGGGAGGAACTCGACCAATCTCCCAGACATCGTCCTGACGCGCACCTTCGGAATCAAACTCTTCAGTCCGGGATGGTATCCGTCGACCTTTTTCGTCATAGGCACCAGAAATGATCCTAGCCGCGCCAAATCGCTTCAGGGTGGAAGCCGCCCGGTCCATATATAACTGGTTGAAGGTTCGCTCCCGGCTGCGGGAACGGGAATAAAAAAGGATCACATCATGATTTCTTTGAAAGGTATATTTTCCGTGAGACCATTTCCGATAATGCCAGATGATCTCATTAAGAAAATTCTCCGGCCCAAAAACCGCATCCATCAGCATTTTCAAATAATGGCTTGCCGTGGGATCGCAATGGAGATAAATGGAGCCGGTTGATTTTAGCACTCGCGTTAGTTCCACCAGCCGAGGAGACATCATTGACAAATAAGCCAGCAGATCGCTTTCTCCAACGATAATTCTTAGCGCTTGCATGGTTTGAGAAATTTTGCCGCCGGCTTCAACGATTAGCTGAAAAGCCTCCGCAGACTCCTGATCCCAGCTCCAGGTGTCCTCAAAGGCCTTAATTTGAGCCTTGGACCGTGTTCCGTTTTGTTCCTCAAAAAGAACATTATAGTCCTGGTTGCTTTTGAATGGAGGGTCTAGATAAATTAAATCTACAGATTCATCCTTAATCCGCTCTTTAAGAATTGAAAGATTGTCCCCATAATAAAGAATATTTTTGCTCATTTTCTTTGCCCATTATCGCCTGCATCAGGGGCTCAGTCAAGCGCCACCATTTTTTCTGTCTCCGGCAATATAATTTGTTCGGTCCTCGCTTTACATCAGCTTTGCTTTGATCCCTCTCCATCCCAACCCCCCGATTAAAATGAACTAATCATACCCCAGGAAGATGACATTTTCGCTTTGGCACGACGACCCCGGAGTTTAGATTATTGGCAGGATGAGGGCAAATGATATAATGGCAAGATCACGGGAGGATCAAGGAAGATGAAGAAAAGTTTTGCGCTGGCGTTGGTTTTGGGTCTGGGAATATCTTGGGCTGCGGCGTTGTTGGCAGGAGAGATGAGTACCGAGGAGAAAAATTTACGGAAACAGATGGGGATTCCGGAGGGGGCGAAAGAGGTCTTGATCTTTGCGCAATCCAGTCATGTGGATCCTGACTGGCTTTTGACCGCTGACCAGTATCAGAAGCTGCGCACGGACCAGACCTTTGACCGGGCGCTTTTGGAATTGGCCAAGGACCCGCGCTACATCTATTCGGTGGAATGCATTTTTTTCTTCAAGAGGTACTGGGAATCTCATCCGGACCGGCAGGGCTTGCTTCGCCAATATGTCAATGCCGGCCGGATCCGTTTTACCGGCACCGGGGTCACCAGTCCGGACACGCTTCTGCCCGAGGGAGAAAACCTGCTCCGCGATTATTTGTTCGGATACGAATGGCTGAAAAAACAGGGTATGGACACAGACCCGAAGGTGGCATACTTCGCGGATTCCTTTGGTCATTCTCCCACGGTTCCGGCCATCCTGCGCGAGCTTGGCTACCGATACGCGGCTTTCACCCGCATTGACGGAAGCTATTTCACGGGCATAGACACCCGGCCCCAGAGCGACTATCCCCTGCCCGGGTCGGACACCGAGCTGCTTCTGAGCAAACTCCAGACCGTTGATTTCATCTGGCGATCCGGAGACGGCTCCGAGGTGATCGCGCACTTGAACGCGTTCAGCTACGGCCAAGGGGATATGGTGGACAAGGCCGGCGCGGTTTATATTTACGGCCTTCTCTTGGGCGTGCCGGCGCGGTCTCCCAAACAGACCGACGCCAAAATTGATTCTTACATCAAACAGCTGAGACCTTTTTCCAAAACCGGGTATATGTTCTGCCCGATCGGGGGCGATTTCAATCCGCCGGTTCCGAACCTTTTGAAAATCCTGGACCATTACAACCAGGTCCGCTATCCGGAAACCAGGGTGTTCGTGGCGCTCGCCGGTCTGGAAGATTATTTCCGGCTGTTGGAATTTCATCGCGGCCAGCTGCCGGTGGTGGAGATGGATCCCAACCCGACCTTTATGGGCTTTTATTCCAGCAGACCGGAACTGAAGCAGAGATGCCGGAAACTCTCTCAAAGCCTCTTGTTTGCTGAAGCCTTGGGAGTTGAACAAATCCTGCAAGGCCGACCGGAACTTTATCCGGACCTTTCCTCTCCCTGGGAGATTTCCCTTTTTTCCGATCATCACGATTTCATCACCGGGACCGCTCCGGACCGGGTTTATTGGAAGGAACAAATTCCGGTGCTGATCAAGGCCCAAGAACAAGTGGACCAGGCCATTCTGGATCGGCTTCTGTTTGCCGGGCCGGCGCCCGGAATGGCGGGCATGCCTGAAGTTATCAGATGGTCACAAAATGGGACCGTCTATCAGATGGAAAATACCTTTTACCGGATTGAGGTTGATGAAAACCAGGGCGGTTGCATTACCCGCTGGTATGACAAGACCCGGAATCGGGAGATCCTTTCCGGGCCTTCCAATGACATCATCCTCTATGAGGAGAACGGAGGGCTTTGGCGGATGGGGCAGGAACTCAATCACGGGCAATTCCAGGAAGTCGCCCGGGCCAGCCGCCTTCCCGCGAAAATCATCGCGAAATTTGAAAGCGGCATTCTGGAATTGGAGGTGGAATCAAAGATTTCCGGCCGGGAGTTCTCGCGTTGGCTGTATTTCCGGGGGGATGAACCATCGGTCCGGATGAGGCTCACGGGATCGGTCATTCAGAAGCGCACGGCAACCGTGGCTTTCCGGACTTTGGTAAGTCCCGGGAAGTTCATCCAGGAATTGCCCTACGGCGTAATTGAGCGGCCCCTGAATAAACTTTATGATCCGACTTTCTGGGCCGTGAAAAACTGGGTGGACCTGGTTGACGGGTCGGGAAAATTCGGCGTGAATCTCGCTTTGTCCGCTCCGGCGGCGATTCATGCGGGCAAGGATGGAACCCTTGAGATGATCGCTTTGCGCTACGCGCCGCAGGAAAAGGTGAAGGGGATGCCGCTGATTTTGTCCTTCCCGGCAAAAGGATCCGACCCGGACCGGCATACAGTTGACTACGGCTTCTGGCCGCATAACCAGGATGACTGGTTGACCCGGGGGGTCTTCAATATCGCCAAGAAACTTCTATGGGAAGATGATGAATATTTCCGGGCGAGAAATCGGATGAGCAAACTTTTCTCAACCGATCGCGGCGATGTGATGATCACCGCGGTAAAGAGAGCAGAATCCGGGAATGGAATCATCATCCGGCTTTTCAAATACAATCCTGAACCGGTGATAGTGCATTTCAGTTTGGCGCGGCTCAAGCAGGCGTTTCTGGTTGACGGCCTGGAGCGGGAGCTCAAGCCGCTTCCGGTCAAGGATGACACGGTGGAACTGGAAATGCCTTATTCATTGGCCACGGTTTTGCTTGAATTTTGAGGAAAGAGAAAAGAGGAATGAGGAAAATAATATCAAAATTCAAAATTGTGCGAGCGACTTTAGTCGCGATTCATTTTCCAAAATATGCTCTCAGGAAATCGTCCCACTCGCCATCGCGCGAAAACCTCAGATCAAAATAAGAGACTTCCGGCGCGAATTCATTCCGGGTCTCGCGCTCAAATTCCTTGCGATCAATCGGGAACATAATCAGGATGCCGTGATAGCGCTTTGCGGTTTTCGGCTTTTTCCGCGCGGTAATTGACCAGTCAATTTTTTCTTTCAGGTTCCGGCAAAGAATTTCCAGCTGGCGGTCTTCCGTGGATTTTTCCAGCCCCTCCGCAAAATCCCACAGGTCTATATACCAGGGATAGAGCGTGTATTCTTTGGCTTGAGCCCTGGCTTTGGCAATCGCCGGCTGGAGTTGATCCAGATGCTCAATCAGATAAATCGCCAGTTGATCCAGCGCCCCTTTCGCTTCCATCACGCCGTTGGAAGAAAACGCAAATTGAGTCGGCTGCCAGACATCTCCCAATCTCTCCAGCTCCGGCTTGGCGCCCGGGCTTCTGGGATTCAGGGCAAAAGTATAAGGCGTGAATTGATTGCTCAGCAGAGACGGCGTGAGCATCGGAGTTTTTTCCACTAAAAGCCCGGCCAGCTCTTTCGGAGTCAAGTCCGGATTTTTGGAAACCGAATTGATCACCCGAATCGGTCTGGTAAATTCCTCGTAAAAATCTATGGTGTCCTCGTTCCCCACCACATATTCCGCATCCAGCGCGTATTGATAAAGCGTCTCCAGCATGGTGATGGAGCAGGCCTCAAACCAGATGATGTCAATGTTCACTCCCGACGCTCTCACCCACTCCATTGCCTGGGCGTGCTCCGGCTGAGTCAAAATATCCATCCCGAGCGGCCCCGGGCTGGATTCATCGGTATTATATCCCTTCCAGCCGTAATGATGCGCCAGCCCGAGCAAGTAATGCCGAGCCGGATAATGCTGAGCAGTCCAGATAATAAACTTCGCCATCATCTCCGGGTCCCCGTAGTTGACCTCCCGGCTCTCCGGAATAATCTCGCCCTGATCATCAATCTCCTCGCCCAGGTGAAGCGCAATGATTTTGGAATCCCCGGCTTTGGCGCCATCGTAAAGAATTATGATCGGGATTTGCGACCCGGACCTTTTGCCCAGGCCGGTCAAAATCTTTTCCGTATTCCCCCAGAGGTCGGTCGGGAAACTTCCGAACTGGACATTATCTATGCTCATATAGAGAATGATGGTCCAGGGGGAAAATTTTTCCGGCTGGTCCGCGAGCTTTGGTCTCCAGAAGCAAGAGCTCCCGAGCCCGCAAATCAAAAGCGCCGTCAAAATCAACCTGGTGGTTTTCATTTTCTTTCCTTCCGCTGAAACAGAATCACGGCGCTCTGGTCAAACCGAGAATCCGCCGCGGGCTGATACTGTTCCCTAAACCGCGGATCATTGACCAGGGTCTTCAAATGCAGATATTTCAGCTCGCTGATGATAAACTCCGGCTGATCTTGATCCAGAACCGCTTTTACCCAGCCCGGAGTTCCCCACCAGTCCCATTGATAGGCCGGATTGAGCTTGAGCAAATTCTCTTTTTCCCGCTTCCGGAGCTCAAAAACCTGCTTTGACACCAAACCCGCGCTGTCAATCACATAATAATCCATCAGCTCATATCCAATCATCCCCACTTCCCCGACAAAAATTTTGTCCCCGGGCCGCGCCAACTCCTTAACTTTTTGCGCGATCGCAAAGTTCGCCTTTTCCTTGTCCGTCAGCTTCTCAAAACTGATCGCGGGCACGATGGAGATAAACCAGGCGCCAAGAAAAATCGCGATGAAAATGCTCAATCCGTTTGCAAGTTTCTGATTCCTCCGGAGCGCGGATTCACCCAGCCACTGGATGCCCAGGCCGGCCAGGATTAAATATCCGCCCAGCATCGGAATCCGGTACCAAGGAAACGGTCCCACCCGGCCGTAAACCATCCCGGCAATAAAAAATCCCATCCAGAGAACAAAAACCAACAACTTCCTTTCCTTGAAAAAAGCGCGAACCGCGCCCAGAAACGCAAACCCGCTGTAAACGATCAAGATCGGAAAACTCAACACCCATTTGCTTCCCTGCTCCTGCAATCCGAAAAACCAGTAAAGATATTTCTTGAACACCAGGCCGGCGATCAGAGGATGAATCAACTTTTTCGCCAGAAGCGAATGCGGAATCGGCGAGCCGAAGTATGCCGTGGAAAAAATCAACCAGGGCAGCAGAGCCGCCAGGCAGGAACCGGCAAGGATCAAGCTTTGTTTTCGGTTTTGAAAAAACCGGACCAGGAGAACCCCGGCCAGGAGCGCGAGCATGTCAATCCTGGTCAAAAGCAAGAGCGCGCCAACCATCCCGGCGCTGATCGGCCGATTTTTCAGATCCAGCCAGATCAGAACCAAGGCCAGAAACATCGTGAACATTGTCTCCATTCCTGAGCCCAGGTTGAGCCAGAAATAAGGAAAAGTGATAAACAGAAGGCCGGCAATAAAGCCCAGCATCCGGTTCTTGCTCTCCCGGCCGATCAGAAAAATTAATAGCGAAGAAAAGACAGCTGCGGTTAAATTGAGCAAGTCCGCGGCCAGGGTCGGCTTCAATCCCAAAAGCCTGAGCCCGGCCAGGAGCAGACAAAAAAGCGGAGTGGTGGTCCCGAGCAGGCGCTCTCCCGGATTGAAAACCCATCCCCTCCCGCGCGCCAGATTCTCCGCATAGCGGAAAGTGATGAAGGCGTCGTCAATCTGGATGGCTCCGCTCCGGCGCAGATACCAGAGCGCCGCGGAAAAAACCGCTCCGGCCAGGATCAGGATGATAAAGGCAATCGCGCGATCCGCCTGGTTTTTTTCCGCCGGCATTGATTTATCCCAGGATCTGATGAAAAGCCTTGATCGCGCAATCAATTTGTTCGGGGCTGACATCCAGGTGGGTGACCATCCGGATCTGATCTTTGCTGACCGGAAGCACCAACACCCCCTGCTCTTTCAGCTTGACCATCAGCTTAAGCGCGTCCAGGTCTTTGCGCTTGATCCCGAAGATGATGATGTTGGTTTGAACCCGATTCAGATCAAGCTCTATCCCCGGGGATTCCTCCAAAGCCAGCGCCAGCTTTTTCGCGTGCTGGTGATCAATGGCCAGCCGCTCAATGTTATGTTCCAGCGCGTAAATCCCGGCCGCGGCCAGAATCCCGGCCTGCCTCATCCCTCCTCCAAACATCTTCCGGTATCGGAGCGCAAGGTTGATAAATTCCCTGGAGCCGCACAAGACCGACCCGACCGGCGCGCCCAATCCTTTGGAAAGGCAGAAACTCACCGAGTCAAAATGTTTCGTGATCTCCTTGACCTTGATCCCGAGCGCGACCGATGCGTTGAATACCCTTGCGCCGTCCAGATGCGTCTTCAAGCCGCGCGATTTCGCCTCCGCGCAAATCTCTTCAATATCCGGGAGCGGAAAAATAATTCCGCCGCCCCGGTTGTGCGTGTTTTCCACCATTACCAGCGTGGTCTGGGGGTTGTGGATGCTCTTCGGAACGATCAGCGGGATCATCTCCTCCCGCGTGTAAGTCCCGCCCTTGCCGGCCACCAGGGGCATCACCCCGCTCAGGGCCACGATCGCGCCGGATTCCAGAAGATATGTATGTGCCCCCTCTCCCACGATCACGCTCTCGCCGTGATGAGTATGACTCTTGAGCGCGACCTGGTTGCTCATCGTGCCTGAAGCCATATACAGCGCAGACTCTTTCCCGATCAGCTCCGCGCTCATCTCCTGAAGCCGATTGATCGTCGGGTCTTCCCCGAAAACATCATCCCCGACCTCGGCCTCGGCCATTGCCTTTCTCATCTCCGGCCCCGGCCTGGTGACCGTGTCACTCCTCAAATCCACCAGCATCGTTTGCTCCTGATTTTTTTATCATTCTAAACCGCGCCCGCCAAAATACAAACCCGCAGCCCGCGCCTCTTGATTTCCGTTTGCGACCGGGGTATGATTTTTATTGAGGCTCATTAGATTGATCATTAAAGAAAAGAAACCAAGAATCTAACCGAGAACCAAAGGAGAAATCAGATGAAAAAAAAGAATCCGATCATTGGCTTCTTTTTGACATTGGCCATTGGCTCCCTTTTGGCCGCGTGCTCAGGTTCCGGGACTCCATCCGCTCCCGCGGATGAATCCGCGGTTTTCGGCCTGGCCACGAGCGATGCGACCGGGGTCCAGACCACGATCAAAAAGAAACCGGCCAACCCCTCCAAATCAAACAAAGCGACTTTCTCATTCACCTGCAACTCCGGAACCTGCACCTACAAGTGCAGCCTGGACAGCGGCGCCTGGAAAGCTTGCTCCTCGCCTAAGAGTTACAAGAATTTGTCCGAGGGCGCGCATAACTTTCAGGTCAAAGCCAGTTCCTCGGGCAAAAGCGACCGCACCCCGGCCTATTACGACTGGGTGGTGGACGCACGTCTGGATGTCCAGGGAATCCTGGACAACACCTCCATTGTCATCGGCCAAGCCAGTTTTTCGGACTGGATAGAAACCCGGCTGGCCGCGCTCTTCCTCAAAAGCGCGCAAGCCGGAACCTCCACCGCGGTGGACACGATTATTGCGGCCAGTCCGAATGGGATCTATTATGCGGTCCTGGACGGCTCGACCTTCAGTCTGGCGGTTCCGCGCGGCGCCATCTATATCTTGGGTTTTTACAAGGGGATGGACTTGAAGGGGATTCTGACGCTGGATACCGCCACCGGCCTGGACAGCATCCCGGCCCTGGAGACCTCCTCGGATTTCAACCTCGGGACGGTTTCGCTGGACTCGGGCACCGGCGTGGTGACCGCGACCATTTCGCAGGCGGATGCCTTTACCGCGCTCGGCCTGGACACTGACCTGGCCACGAGCATCGGAATTTATGATGAAGAGTTGCAGGTCAAGACCTCGGTGGATGTGGATGGCAACGGGATTATGGACGACCAGGAAGGCAAAACGATCACCCTGATAATTGCCTATCAATTCACCGGCGGAGAGAGTTTCAGCTCGTTGAACAATTGGTCGGCCAAGGAATCGGTCAGTTCCGACGGGTATCTATATCAGTTCCAAATTTCCCCGGACCGGCCGGCCCTGGATTGGAATAACGCGACCCTGGTCTCGCCGCAAGACATCAATGGCGGGAATAATACCCTGCAGAGTTATCTGACTGTTACGCCGGAGTATCGGGCCGTGAGTTTTTTCAGCGGAAACAACGCCACCACCCCCATGCCTCCGCCCACCGGCACCTATGTTGTCCAGGTCGGCTCGCACAACTTTACCTTTGATAATATGAGCTCCATCAGCATTGACCCCAATTTGAATGAAGTTTATGTGCCGACGGTCAAGCTCACTTTTGACGGCGCGGGCAAGGTGACCCAACTGGAATGGCAAATCTATAAAAAAAGCGGCGGCATCTGGTCGCAGGCCAGCCAGAGCGAAATGGATATGATCATGTTCTGCCTTGAATTCAGTCTCCTTAAAAACGGCTCGGTGAAGATTTCCAAACTGTTGCCGAAAACCCCCGCCGGATCAACGGCGGTCCCCCAGCAGAATTTTGTTCCGGAGGGCTTATGCTTTTATACCAGTACCTTTGCGGGATATAGCTACTGGTTTTGTTGGTAAAAGTTCTGGGGAAGGTATTCAGGTTGGTAAAAATAAAAAGGGGGAAGTCCAATGGAAAAAACTTTTCTCAGAATTTGGGTTCCGGCTCTGGCGTTGGTTTTTTTAGCCGGATGTATGGGAACAAAATCTCCAAAAGGGGATGAGCAAAATGCCCGGCTGGAGGGAGAAGATTTTGACCCGCTGGTCAGTGAAGCCGCTGCGGTTAATACCACGATCAAAAAGAAACCGGCCAACCCCTCCAAATCAAACAAAGCGACTTTCTCATTCACCTGCAACGCCGGAACCTGCACCTACAAATGCAGCCTGGACAGCGGGGCCTGGAAAGCCTGCACCTCGCCCAAGACCTATTCCAAATTGTCCGAGGGCGCGCATGCCTTCCAGGTCAAAGCCATCAATTCCTCCGGCAAAAGCGATCGCACCCCCGCCCTCCACAGTTGGGTGGTTGACGCGCGCCTGGATGTCCAGGGAATTCTGGACAACACCTCCATTATTATCGGCCAGGCCACCTTGCTGGACCGGATTGAAACCCGCTTCGCATCGCTCTTCCTCAAAAGCGCGCATGCTGGAACCTCCACCGCGGTGGACACCATTCTCGCGGCCAGTCCGAATGGAATCTATTACGCGGTCCTGGACGGCTCTACCTTTAGTCTGGCGGTTCCGCGCGGCGCCATCTATGTCGTGGCTTTTTACAAGGGGATGGACTTGAAGGGGATTCTGACGCTGGATACCACCACTGACCTTAACAGCATCCCGGCCCTGGAGAATTCCTCGGATTTCAATCTCGGGACCCTTTCGCTGGACTCGGGCACCGGCGTGGTGACCGCTACCATTTCCCAGGCTGATGCCTTTGCCGCGCTCGGCCTGGATTCCGACCTGGCCACGGCCATCGGAATTTATGATGCTGAGTTGCAGGTCAAGACCTCGGTGGATGTGGACGGCAATGGGACCCTGGACGACCAGGAAGGCAAAGAGATCATCCTCGGGATCAATTATATTTTTCCCGGGGCCGAGAGTTTCAGTGCCTTGAAAACGAATAACTGGTCCGATCACACCCTGGTCAGTTTTCAGGGCTATTTGTATGTCTTTGATATCATTCCGGACCGGCCGGGGCTGGCTTGGGAGAATGCCATTCTGATCTCGCCGCAAGACATCAATGGCGGGAATAATAAGACCTGGTGTTATAGGAATTTGTCCCGCGAGCGTCAACTGGTTTTCTATTGCGAGGGAGGCGACGAAGCCACCACCCCCATGCCTCCTCCCAAGGGCACTTATATCGTCCGGGTTGACGCTCAGGATTTTACCTTTAACAATGTAGATTCCATTGCCATTGACAACTCCCTCAACGAGGTGTTTGTGCCGGATGTCAAGCTCACCTTTAGCTCGGGCAAGGTGACCCAACTGCAATGGCAATTCTATAAAAAAATTGGCGCGGTCTGGTCCCAAGCCACGGACGCGGAAATTCAAGCCATCCTTCCCGACCTGCAGGGCGGGTTGTGGAAAGGAAATAACAACCACGTTTGGAGAAGTTTGCCGTCAACCGCTTCCGGCTCGGTGAACATGCCCACTCAGAGTTTTGTTCCGGACCATTTTGAGTTCACATGCCACACTGTCGGCGGATATTGGTACAATTTTTGGTGGCAATAATTCGGCGGGTTTCTGAGCCCTGAACTCAAGATCCCAGATACCTTCACCAGGAAGGAAGGAGACAAAATGGAAAAGGTAACCTGGAAATGGTGGGCGACAATGGCAATCCTGGTCCTGGCCCTCATCAAACCGCCACCGGCTCCATAACCATTCCCGACCAGAACTTTACTCCGGCGGCGTGTCATTTTTATTACGAAACCTTCGCGGGATATGGATACGCTTTTGAGTGGTTCAACTTTTAAATTTTTGAGGCGGGAACAGTGAAGCTGAAGGTCCGGACGGCGATGCCGCAGGCGGCGACGATCTCGGCCTTGGCGCGCAGGTCGGATTCGCTGTAGCTTTTCAGGCCGAGCGGTTTCAGGTCGGTGTGTAATTTCTTGAGCTTGCTCTCTCCCATCCGGTGATAAGGAAGGAGCCAGAGCTCTTTTTCTCCGAGCGCGATCAAGAATTTCGCGATCTCTTTCAACTCGGATTCCTGGTCATTGAATCCCGGGATCAAAGGCATCCGGATTTGGCGCGGAATTTTCAATTCCAAAATCCGGCGCAGATTTTTCAGGATCAACTCATTGTCCTTTCCGGTCAGGCGTTGATGCAAATCCGGGTTAAGGGCTTTGAAGTCAAACAGGATCAGGTCAACCATTTTGAGCACGGGCAGAACCGCTTCATAGTTGAAATGCCCGCAAGTCTCTGCCGTAATATGAATTTTCTCGCGTTTCAGGATCGGGAACAGCTCCATTAAAAATTTCGGCTGCGCAAACGGCTCGCCTCCGCTTAAAGTCACCCCGCCCTCGGGCTGATAAAATTCGCGGTCCTTCAAAATCTCGCGGGCAAGCTCATCCGCGCTGTATTCCTTTCCAGCCGGCTCCCGGGCCCGGCTCGGACAGACTTCGCAACAGGTAAAGCAACTCTGGCAATTCTGCCAGATGATTTGCGGGCCCTTATTGAACTTGATCGCCTGGTTCGGGCAGGTTTTGGCGCAATCTCCGCAGGCAATACACCGCTCCGCGGAAAAGACCAGCTCGTTTTCAAACTTCAAGGTCTCCGGGTTCTGGCACCAGAGGCAGCGCAAGGGACAGCCTTTGAAAAAGACCGTGGTCCTGATCCCCGGACCGTCGTGGATGCAGAATCTCTGGATGTCCGAGACCAGGGCCGCGGGTTTTTCTTCAGCCGCTGGCACTTCCCGCCCGCTCAACTTGCAAACTCCTGCTCATTTTTTTCCGCTTGAAACTCCGATCCAAAAGACTGATTAAAAAACCGAACTGATAAAGATAATAAAGATTTCCGGACTGGCCGATCTTGTTCCCGATGATGATCTCCAGAACCATCTCCTGCCTCGCGCGCAGACGCATCTTGGCCGGCTCGTAAAGCGTGAATAAAAAGTTGTGCTCGCCTTCATATTTTTTCTTTGCCATAACCTTCCCGTTTTTCAAAACCAGATAGCGCGAGAATTTTTTATCACCGCTTTCAAACTTATACACCCCTTCAAACTCGGCCAGAGCCCGTCCCAGCAATGCCTCCTTTTTCCCCTGTCGCATCAGGAAAAAGGCCAGGATTTTCAGCCCGCCTCCGATGGCTGTCCAGCGCATCCATTCCACTTGATGGTTGGTCTTTTTTATGACCGGCTCCAACATCGTCCTTACTCCCCTCCCCTCATTGATTTTCCACCGGCTGGGAAATAAAGTCTTGCCCGCCCAGGACTTCATATTTGCACATTCCCCACTTGATCGGACATTGATTTTCCGGGACCTCCCTGATCTTTCCGGAAGGAGTCTGTTCCTTGCACAAATACGAGGTGTCCATCACATAAAAGAGTTTTCCTTCTTCCGGGAAACTGCAATTGGACTTCTGGATCAAGAAGCTGTCCGGACCCGGCTCGCGCAAAGGCGCCACCGCCAGGGTCATATGCTTGGGCCAGACGGCCATCCGGATATTATCCGGCGGATAGCCGGCCTCGCGCATCACCGCCAGCAGAGAAATAGACAGCTCGTCGCAATCACCTTTCCGGTCCTGGACAAGCGTCTCCAGCGGGTTGCGCAGATTGGCCCGGCCCGGGGCATAAGGAGTATTGATCCTGACCCATTTGAACAGGCAATTCCCGAATTGGTCATCGCGCAGCTCCCGGACTTCGGGATTTTTTCCCGGATTGAATTTTACCGAGAGATTGAAGGGGGACAAAATTTCGTCGGAAAGATACGCCTGGATTTCCCGCTTCCGGGGCCAAAACTTTAAGAATTCCTCGTAGCCCGGAATTCGCTCCCGGCTGAAATTCCAGGTGACCGGACAATTCTCCGGACTTTGGAATTTAACCTCCCCACCTTTCCAGGTCTTGCTCCAGGGGATCGCGCCCAGGGTATTAAAAGTCACCGGGGATCCGCTATTAAAAATTTCCGGAAACCTTAAAGACGGGGCGATTTTTCCGGCTGGAATCTCCTCAAACGGATACCCCGGCTCCCAGATCCGATACGCTTCATAACTCTTAAAATATATTCCCGCAAGCTTGTCCTTGACCTGGAGCAGAATGAAATATTCCGTCTGATCCTGCGCGATCCGGGCGCCATATCCGGCTTTGACCAGGAGCGCGTAAATCAGAGCGATCTTTTCATTGCGCCCCATTTTCTTTCCGGCCGCGGCGTCCGCGAAGGAAACCCATTGCTTCGCGGTTCTGGGTCCCGCAAAAGTCTCCGCCAATTTCCAGAACAACAACGCCTGTCCGTAGTTATGATCCTGGAAGCCGAATTTCTCTGAGACCTGCGCCAGAGCCGCGTGGCAATTTTCAACTTCCGCCAGATTCTTATTGATCAGATCCTGAAAAGTTTTCGCCGGCTTTGCCATCGGCTTGACCTGGCAGGTCAGGTCCAGGTGGTAGCCGAAATAATTTATCGGGAAAGTTTTTTCGGGAGACTGCGCCCTGAGGGTGACGCCGAGCAAAATTGTCAACAATATATATTTCCTTTTCATATTTCCTTTTCTCGTTCCTCGTTTCTCGTTTCTCGCTGGTCAGGTACAAGGCCTGACGCTACCATGCGCCGAATTAAATCTGATCCTCGGTCCGGTTGACGATCTCTTCCTGCATCGCCCGGTCCAGGTCCCCGAAATAAGCGGTGTATCCGCTCACGCGCACCAGCAGGTCTTTAGCCAAGTCCGGATTATTGATCGCGGCGATCAGCACATTTTTATCCGCGATCACGAACTGGACCTGCAGCCCTCCTTTTTTGAAAAATCCTTTGACCAACTGCTCCAGGACCTTCATCTTTCCCGGCTCTTGAAGCAGGCTCAATGGAATCTTGTGGTTGTTGGCGATGCTGTTGGCGAGTCCATAAGAAGGAAGTTTGGCAGTGGAGGAAAGCGCCGCGCTCGGACCTTTTCTGGCGGCGCCGCTCACGGGAGTGGCTCCGCTCGCCAGGGCCTGTCCTTTTTTCCGGCCGCTCGGGAAGGCGCTGGTAAGCCGGCCGTATCCGGTGTGCATGGTCATGGTCCAGTAGCCGATCTGATAGGGACCGCCCCGATAGTTCTGATGCTTCGCATAAACGCGGTCAACCTCTTCCACCATCTTCACCGCGATCTCATCCGCCTTAGGATCATCGTTTCCGTATTTGGGCGCGCGGTTCAGGCACATCGCCTGCATCTTCTCAGCTCCCTTGAAGTCCGCCCGGAGCGCGTCTTCCATTTCTTTTGCGCTCACCCGCTTCTCTTCAAAAACCAGCGTTTTGAGCGCGGCCAGCGAATCGGCCACATCCGCGAGCCCGACCACCCAGACTCCGCTGGAATTGTAAATTGCGCCGCCTTGGGTCAAATCCTTTCCCTTCTCCATCGGGCCCTCAATCAAGGCGCTGAGGAGAGGAATCGGATGCAATTCTTTGTGCGCCTGATCATACATCATCTCCGCCTCAACGGATTGGTCCGCCATAAAATTCAATTGAGCGCGGAAAGCTTCCCACACCCGGTCAAAATTTTCAAAATCGCGGAGATAGCCGGTCTGCGGGCCGATCTGGCGTCCGGAATAGGGATGAATGCCGTTGTTAAGGGTGAGTTCCAGAAGCGCCGCCAGATTGAGCAGAATGGACCCGGTCATTCCATAAACTTTTCCCTGAACCGTGGTCTCCACGCATCCGACCACGCCGTAATCCCGGGCGTGCTCCAGCTTCGCGCCTTTGCTCATCAGCGCGGGGATGATCGCGTCGTCATTGTAAAGCGCGGGCGCGGCGCCGGTGGAGCGGACCGATTCCAAAACTTTCTCATACCAGAGCAAAGGCGAATCGCGATGAAAGCGCGCGTCCACATTCGGCTCCCGGAGTCGGAGCAGATCCAGCGCCTTGACCATCAGGTAGCTCAGAAGATTGGTGGCATCCTTTCCGCTTTGATCAACCCCGCTCAGGGTGATGGACTGGTTGGTGGCGGAACCGCCGAAAAGCGCCTCGCCCATTGCCGGCACCAGAGGCGTATGATCATTGGTCTTGATATAAAAACACAGCAACAGCTCCATCGCCTTTTTCAGATCCAGCCGGCCTTCCGCCAGGTCTCTCTGATAATAAGGAAGCAGATATTGATCCATCCTTCCAAAATTTATTGCCAGGTCCGAATTCTCCTGCAAAACCGCGAGGTGCGTGATCCAGAGGCTTTGCAAAGCCTCCTGGAAAGTCCGGGCCGGCTCAGCCGGAACCCGGCCCAGAATCCGGGAAATCTCCAGAAGCTCCCGCTTCCGCTCCGGATTCGGCTCCTGCCCGGCCAACTCCTGACATTTGCTGGAGTGATTCCGGGCAAAGACGATCACTCCCTCCGAGACCATTTCCATCGCCTGATAAAATTCCCGCTGATCCTGAGCTTCCCGGCCATTCCCGCTGATCGCTTTCCGTTTTTCCCCGGCCATTTCCCTAATCCGGTTGAAGCCGAGCTGAATCGCAATCGGGTAGTTCGGGATCAGATGCGAGACGCCATTGGGGAGCGCGATCAGATAAAACACCATCCGCTCCATCAGCTTGATGCTGTCCCGATACCCGAAGCGCATCTTGGTCCACTCGTGAATGTTCTTGTCCTTGAAGTAAGGAAAAATGCGGAAGCTGAATTCTTCAATCGCTTCCTTGCTGATGTTCACCGGATGCCGCTTTCGGCGCGGGAGATGGATCAATTCCGGCCAGATCAGGGATGCCTGGAATTCCGGGAACATCACGCATCCGAGCCGGTGCTCGGTGCAAGAGCCCGCAATCAGCTCCTCCGGAAAAATCTCCGGCTCCAGATGAGATAAAATATATTTCAAAGATTCCGCCTGCCGCCGGAGGGGATGCTCCAGGTCAAATCCATTTTTTTCAAAATAATCCACCAGCAATCGGGATCGCAGGAGACCGACGGCCGGCACCGCTTTCAGGATTTCTTCCCGCAATCTTTTCACCCGCGGGAAATCCTCCAGCCGAAACGAATAGACTTCCTCCACCCGCTCCCGGTCCGGGTCCCTTGATCGCGCTCCTTCCGCCATTGTAATCCTCCTCACAATTGGGGGTCAGATCTTTACTTGATACTTAACTCATCCTGGATCATCTGATTTATTATTTTTTATTCAATTCAGGATTGCCTTTTCTTCGTTTGAAATTTCGCTTCCTGACCGGCTTATTGGCTGGTTTTTGGGCCGCCTCAATCAAATGATAAAACTCCCGGCCGGACTTTTCAAAGAGTTGTTTGATCAGGTTTCGGGCTTTTTTCTCATTTCCGGCTTTGATGGCTTTTACGATCTCCAGGTATTTTCCCGCGGATTTCAAAAGCGGGAGGATGCCGAGACGGAAGATTTTGGCATGAGCGAGATAAATACTGCCGATGGAATTGACCATAAACTCAAAGGCGAGATTCCCGCTCGCGCGCGCCAGCCCCTGATTGAAGCGATACTCAAGCAGTTGGAATTTTTCCGGCTGATCCCGGTTTTTTGCCAATTCCCGGGCAATTTTTTCCAGCTCAGCGATATTCTGCCTGCTTGCCCTCTGGCAGGCATACCCGGCCAGCTCCGGCCCGAGGATTTGGCGCAGTTCCAGCACGGAGCAAAAGACCTGGAAATTGATCTTGCCGTTCACGAAGAGAAGATCGGCTAAAAAATCCAGCCGGAAGTTTCGGGTCCAATCCTGAACAATGGCGCCACTTCCCTGCTTGATACTGACCAAGCGGTTCTCTTCCAGCCGGCTGAGCGCTTCCCGGATTGCTCCCCGATTGACCTGGAATTTCCGGGCCAGGTCCCGCTCGGCCGGCAATTTCTCGCCCGGTTTGATCCGGCCCTGAATAATCCTCCGGCGTAAACTCTGATAAACCTGATCCGAAAGCCCCTCCCGCTTCACCGGCTCAAAAATTTCTCCTGACCTCATCTCCCCTTTCCTTTCCCAATCGCCTCCATCCAAAATTGGTCAGATGGTTAGACCACTTTTATGATAGCGGTTTTTTTGGCTGCGGTCAACTTCCAACTCTGGTTTCAAAACCATCAATTGCGACTGAGCTCACTCACGCAATTGGTTGAATCGGCGGAGTTGGTGGAATTGGTGAAGACGAGTCCCTTGACCCAATCGTTAGTTGGCATGATTGAAGGGACAATCTTCAGGGTTGAGCTGGAGGAGAGTAGTCCTTCGGGATTTCAAATCTCGAATTTCAGATCTCAGAGCGCCAAGGCCGGCTTGATTAACCCAGACTCACGCGCGTTGGAAGATCGTTGTTCCAGCGCCCGGACAGGAATTTTGCCCTGGGAAAAAATAAATTTGCCGGGATCGGTCTATCGGTTCAAAGGATGGTGCATTTTCAAAGTTCCGGCCGGAGAGGGTTATTTTGGGGGCGGTTCTTCCGGGACCTTGGGCTTTTCCTTTCCTGCTTCTGCTTTCCTTTTCTGCTGGAAGTCCGTATTGATCACTTCCATTTGCTCCAGCCAATCACGATTGGCCTTAAAGACCGGATTCTCAGGTTCCAGGGAGATGGCTTTTTCAATATCTTTGCGGGCCTGGTCAAAATGGCCGAGATAGCCGTGGGCGATAGATCTATTACTATAGGCTTTGGCATAATCTTTTCTGGCGGCAATGGCCTGGTCAAATTCTTTCACTGCCTCATCCAGTTTCAGACGCGGCCCCTGCATATATAAAAACCCCAGGTTATAATGCGCCTCGGGATACCCAGGTTTCAGCTCAATCGCCTTTTGATAGTGCTTTTCGGCTTCCGGCAGCTTGCCCAATTTCGCATAGGAGTATCCCAGTTGATTCTCCAGCACTGGATTCTTGGGGTTATCCTTGAGTTTTTGTTGATAATATTTTGACGCTTCCCAATATTTGCCCTCGGCCAGATATTTCATTCCCTCCTCATATTTGCCCTTCCGGCATCCGGCAAAATACCCGAACATCCCAAGAAGAATCAGCGCAACGAAAATTCTCAATGGATTAAACTCCTGTTTTTTCATTTTGGTCCTCCTTCAGATCTGAATCAGATTGTAGCAAAGTTTTAGACAAATTTCCAAAATAGACGGTTCGCCGGGGCAAGGGGATTTGAATTCCGAGCTGGTCAAAGCGTTTTTTAACGCGGAGATTAAGCTCGCGACCCACGCGCCATTGCCGAACCGGCCGGGTCTTGATTCTTTCCAGAATCACCATCGGGGGATCCTCCAACCGCTTCAAGTCAGTCATCAGCTAACTATGATACCAGAATCCGGCTTCAGGCAAAATCAGGAATAAATCGGCTCAACTGCCGGTTTTCCTATCGGGCGGTAAAGTAAGTATTGGTGGACGAGCAAACCGGTTTGTTATCTTTCAAAAGCTCATAGCCGACGGAATAATCTCCGGCTTTGAGCCAGACCGGCACATAGGCCCAGTAGCCGGCTTCCTGCTCCATCCCGGGCTTCAGCTTTTTGTCATAAGTCAAGCCCCGTTTCGGCGTCACCTTTTTGTCATCAAGGTAGAATTGAATTTTATATCCTTTTAATTTCCTGGGACCGTAAATTTCAGCCCGGAAAATAAAATTGATATACCCGAGCAATTTTTCATTGGTGATTTCCCGCTCTCCATACATCACCAGAACCGGACCGCACCGGGCCGGTTCCCCGGGAGCCGGATAAATCTCAACCTGCGCAGTTCCCCGAAGCGGCCGTCCATTCGGATCCAGACAATCGCTTCCCTCAGCCGCAATCCTGAAAGTTCCGCTCGCGCGGCCGGAAACCGATAAAGCGGCGCTCGCGCCCGAAGCCGTCAGCTTATGGCCATCCGAGGCGGCGAGTTTTTCCCCCTGGGGCAAGCCCCGGAAATACCAGACCAGGTTGGCGGGAACTTCTTTTCCGGCTTGATCGTAAGCTTGAGCGGTAAATTGGATTTCTTTTCCAGCCCCAACATAAATTTCCGGATCGTCCACGCTCGCCGGGGTTACTGCGATCCTGGAAAATCCGCAGATGGGAAGAACCTCCGGCGCCGGGGCTTCCTCTGCCTTCTTGCCCTGATCTTTCTTTTCGGCACTGACCAACAGCCCCAGGCTCAGGATCAAGGCTAATCCGACCACTATTTTCTTTTTCATCGCCCAAACCTCCTTTTCGGTTCCGCTCTTCTTTATATCACAAATATCGGTATTTTGTAAACCAGGCGATGGCGCGTTTGACTGCATTCTCAATCGGGCTCTGGGGCAGGCCGAGTTCGGTGATTGCTTTCCGGGCGGTGAAGTAATGATCCGCGTATCCCATTTTGGCGGTGACGGAATTGATGTCCGGCTCAAATCTGAAAATCCGGCCCAGGAGATCAAACAGGTATCCGCCGAAAACCGCGGCCGGATAAGGAATTTTGAAGCCGGGCGGTTTTACTCCGGCAATTTGCGCGGCCCGGGTAAAAAATTCCCGGTAAGTCAGATTGCCGGAATCGTTCGCCAGGATATAAGCCTCCCCCTTTTTTCCCTTTTCCATTGCCAGTCTCATTCCCTCGCACACATCCAGCACATCCACAAAATTGTTCCCGCCGCCGGGATAGCCGGCGGCCCGGCCTTTGCAAATCTGGACGATCATCTGGCCGGAGGTGGGCTTGAGATCCCATTCTCCGATCATAAAAGTGGGCTTGATGATCACCAGATCCAATCCCTGCTCAAGAAATTTCTTCGCTTCCTGTTCCGCCTGAAATTTGGTGTCGGTATAAGGACTGCCATAGATCGCCATTGACTCGTGCTCGGGCCAGTTCTCATCCGCAGGTTTCTCCAGGCTGGAAAGGCCGAGGGTATCAACTGTGCTCACATAAACCGCCCGCTTGACCCCGGCTTTAAGAGCGGCTTCCAGAATATTGATCGTTCCCTGGACATTGATCTGGTAACAGTTTTGATAGCTCGGCCGCCATTGGCTCACTAAGGCGGCGCAATGATAAACCCGATCAACCCCTCTCATCGCCTGCGTTAGACTCTCGGAATCCCTGAGATCACCGTAGGTCACTTCCACCTGCAAATCCGTAATCGCCAACGCCTGGGAACTCTTCCTGAGCAGGACCCGCAAATCTCTTTCTTCTTTTGACCAGAGATGCCGGACCAGGTTTCCGCCTAACAGCCCGCTCGCGCCGGTAATCAGGGTTTTCATTTGATACCGCTCAAATCTACAAAAAATTCCCCTCGCTGTCAATTGAGCGTCTGGAGAATAGGCTGATCGGATGATAAGCTGATAGGAATAAGCGACTAAAGTCGCCCGCACAGATAGGATGATAAGCTGATAGGAATAAGCGACTAAAGTCGCCCGCACAGAATGGAACGAGCGCTGAAGCGCGATCAGGAAGCAAGTTGATAAGTTGGCAGGTTGATAAGAAAATAAAAGCCGATGAGGGAAAATCAAAAGAAGTGGATTCTCGCCATAATCCTGCTCTTGCTTTCCGTTGCGCTCCGGCTGATCCGGCTGGAGACAAGCTTCTGGATGGACGAGATTATCACCATCACCCGGTTTGTTCCAGAGCCCTGGCTGAAAATCATCAGCGAGGTCCCCTATCCGAATAATCACATCCTTTACACGCTCCTGGCAAAGCTTTCCATTTTAGTCCTCGGAGAAAAGGAATGGAGCGCGCGGCTACCGGCTCTGATTTTCGGATCGCTCACTCCCGGCCTTTTATATCTGATTGTTCGCAAACGCTTCTCGGACCTGGCCGGATTTTGTGCGGGCTTATTTTTGGCGCTTAATTACTGGTCAGTGTGGTTCAGTCAGGATGCGCGGGGATATTCCGCGTTGATCCTGTTCGGACTATTGAGCAACTGGCTTTGCCTGGAATATCTGGACCGGGGAGAGCGCAAACTCGTGATCGCATATGCCCTGGTTTCCGCGCTTTGCGTCTGGTTCTACCTTTACTCGCTGTTCCTGATTCTGGGGCAATTACTCTGGGCGATAACACGACTGCGCCAAAAAGAAATCCCGGGCCAAAAGCTGATTCTCATCTTTGCCGCGGCTCTGCTCGGAATATCCATTTATCTTCCATCCCTGCCGGAGCTTTTCCAATATGCCCTCAGCGCGGATAAGATGGCGCGGCTTCATCCGGTGAATCTGCTCTTCTTCAAGGACCTGTTGCTGATGCTGGCGGGATCCCGCAAGATCGGAATTGCCGTCTTTTTTGTGATCATTTCTCTGCCGGGATGGTTTTATCTGGCGGAAAAATGGAGGGGTTTTGTGGCGGTCAATTTGATTGCGGCCCTGGGCATCATTATTGTTAGCGCGCTTTTCCGTTTTTTTATTTATCCCAGATTTTTGATTTTTCTTCTGCCGGTTTTCGCGCTCGGGGCCGGGCTGAGTGTTAAAATCCCGAGCTGGATTCTTTATGCCCGGAGCAATCGGCTGGGCAAGGCTTTATCATATTTGTTGATGGCGGTGATGGTTTTATTGCTGATTCCGGGACTGCTCAATTATTACGCTCTGGGCAAGGAGGGATTCAAGGACGCGGCGGATTACCTTGCGAGTCATCATCGCGGAGAAAAAATTATTTGTTACGGAATTATCTGCCCGGAGCTGAGCTATTATTATTCCGGCGAGTTTTTGGAGGCGAGCGAGAAGGGGGAATTGACCAAGGAGATGATTAAGGGGAAAAGAATTATCTCCCGCCGGGTTGACTGGAATCCGGCTCACCTTGATCTTGCCCGGGATTTTTGCTATACTGAAAAAGTCTGGCGTTCAGCAGGGTATAAGGAAAACATCCTGATTTTGTTCAACTGCCAATAATTAACATTTTCAGCTTGCGCAAGGGTTTCATTTGATTTGAAGCGGGAATCCTGTTATTTTTTTAAGGTCTAAAAGTTGTTAAAGGAGGTTGTTGAGATGGCCAAGTATCAGGAAGTATGGGAAGAGTCAATCAGGAGTGCCGAAAAATATTGGGGAGCCGCGGCGGAGAAGGTTTATTGGAAGAAGAAATGGGATAAGGTTCTGGACCAGTCGCGGAAGCCGTTTAACCGCTGGTTTGTGGGCGGGACCACCAACCTCTGCTATAACGCGATTGACCGGCACATAAAAGAAAGGGCGGACCAACCGGCGATTATCTGGGAAAGTCCGGAGACCAATAGCAGTCGGAAGATCAGTTACCGCGAGCTTTACCAGGAAGTGAATCGGTTGGCGATGGTTTTGAAGAATCTGGGTCTGAAAAAAGGCGACCGGGTGGTGATTTACTTGCCGATGGTGCCGGAGGCGATCGTGGCGATTATGGCCTGCGTCCGGCTGGGCGCGATTCACTCGGTGGTTTTCGCCGGGTTCAGCTATGAATCTTTAGCCGACCGGATCAATGATGCGAGACCCAAACTTTTGATCTGCGCCGAAGCCGGGAAACGAAAAGGGAGAGAGGTCCGGCTTAAGGAGATTGTTGATCGCTCGCTGGAAGCGGCGAAATTTCAGCCGGAAAAGGTGATCGTGCTGGATCGGAAGATCACGCAATGGAAAAAGGTTGAGGGAAGGGATTTAGTCTGGCAGGAGTTGATGGCCAAGATTCCGGAGAAAACCGAAGTGGAGCCGGAATGGCTGGAGAGTAATGAAGTCAGCTACATCCTCTATACTTCCGGAACTACGGGCAAACCCAAAGGCGTGGTTCGGGACACGGGCGGGCACCTGGTGGCGCTCTCTGATTCAATGGAAAAAATTTATGGAGTAAAGCCCGGGGATATTTACTGGTCAACTTCGGACATCGGCTGGGTGGTGGGGCATAGCTATATTGTCTATGCGCCGCTGATTGTCGGAGCAACCACCGTGATGTTTGAAGGCACGCCGGACAGCCCGAATCCGGGCATCTGGTGGGACATCGTGGACAAATACAAGGTCAATGTGATGTTCAGCGCGCCCACTGCGCTCAGAATCCTGCGCAAATTCCCGGAAAAATGGATCAAAGAGCACAGCTTTGCCTCGCTCCGATATTTGTTCCTGGCCGGAGAGCCCCTGGACGAGTTCACTTACAAATGGGCGACCGAGACCATGAACAAGACCGTAATTGATCATTACTGGCAGACGGAAAGCGGATGGGCGATCCTCGCCAATCACGCCGGCTTAGACCTGCTTCCGATCAAGCCGGGCAGTCCGACCAAGCCGGCGATGGGCTGGAAATTGGAAGTGGTGAATGAAAAAGGGGATCCGGTTCCCCGGGGCACCAAGGGATTCTTAGTGGCGCATCCGCCGCTTCCCCCCGGCACCCTGATGACCATCTGGGGGGAAGACGATAAATTTCTGGAAAGCTATTGGAAAAATTATCCGGGAAAACTTCTTTATCATACCGGCGATTATGCGATAGAGGATCAGGACGGATATTTCTTTGTTTTAGGACGGGCGGATGAGGTGATCAATGTTGCCGGGCATCGGCTGGGCACCAGGGAAGTTGAAGAAGCCATCAGCGGGCATCCGGCAGTGGCGGAAGTAAGCGCGATCGGGGTCAAGGACGAGATCAAGGGAGAGGCGATCGCGGCGTTTGTGGTGGTCAAAGAAGGCGTGATCACCAGCGATGCGCTCAAGAAGGAAATCGCTAATCAGGTCCGGGACAGGATCGGCGCGGTCGCGGTTCCCCGCGACATTGAGTTCGTCCGGATTTTGCCCAAGACCAGGTCGGGAAAGGTGATGCGGAGGGTGCTGAAAGCGATTTGCGAAGGGGCGCGGATGGGGGATCTGTCCACCATAGAGGACGGCGCGAGCCTGGATGAAATCAAGAAAGCCACTGAGGCGAGCGGGCTGAAGGTAAAGGAGTAGCGATTGCCGGAAAATCTTGACCGAAGTCCTGACCTGCTTGATCCGGAAAAATATTTTAAAAATCGGTTTAAAGAGCTTTTTGAGAATCCTTTTAATACCGAATCCAAACCCGGCCGACGATATGCCGAGCTTCTGCAAAAAATACCGGCATTGACCGGGAAGGAAGAATGCCTTGACTTAGGGTGCGGAGCCGGGCTGGGAACCTGGATGATTGCGCAATCCGCAAAATTTGCTCTGGGAATAGATAACACCGCACTGGCGATTGATTTCGCCAATAAACATTACTGCCGGAAAGGAAAGATTGAATTCCTGGTTGCAGATCTAGCCGCACTCAAACTGGAGCGGAAATTTGATCGGGTGTTCCTGATTCATACTTTGGAGCATATTCCCGCAAAGCCCGGTTCAGATTTGATCTCTATGATTTACCGTATTCTTAAACCAGGAGGGATGTTACATATCTCAGTTCCAACCGAGGCGACCTTGATCAGTCGGTATGAGCGCTTGATGGAGTGGATTAAAAATATTCCGCCCTGGGACCCAACCCATATCACCAGGTTTACGATCCCCGGACTGGAAACGCTCGGGAACAAAGCCGGTTTTAAAATCCTCCCCATTGAGCGAAGACTTTTTCCCTCCAAAAAACTTCGTCGCCTTCATCAAAAAATCCATTTCCCGACCTGGGTTCAAAACCCTCTAACCGAAGAGGCTTTCATCACGCTGTTAAAAAGTTAAAATTTTACCGGAGTAAATGAATGTTTCCCAGCCTGACTTTCTTCAGCCCGGCTCTTTTGGCAGATTCCAGACCAGCCTCTGCCTGTGCCCGGCTGGTTCTGGGAAGGTCGGTGAGATGGCAATCCGGATGAAATGCCAGAAGCGCATAAGGGATTTCCGGGTCTAGCTCGGCAATAAATTTTGTCAGATTATAAACCTCTTGCCCCTCAATCATTCCCGGCACCAAGAGTGTGCTGGCGACCGACTCCGATCATCCCGGAAATCATTGTTTCTTTTCGGCAGGCTGGACAAATCCGGCGCATTTTTTTATTATAGCATCTGGATTTGGATTCGGGGGAATCTCAAAATATAATTGAGGCGGGATTTTTAAGGAGGACAAAATGAAATCATTGAGGAGAATAATAATCGGTCTTTTCTGTCTGGTAATTGTTCCTGCATTGTCCGGGGCGGAAACCGTTTTGCAGAAGCCCTTGATGAAATTTGACGCGAGCAAGCCGGTGTTGCTGGTGACCGCGGAGTATCTGACGGTTGATCAATTGACCGACCCAAAGCTCCTGGCTCTGCTCAAGAAGTATGATGTGATGGTTGCTCCCTGCATCCGTGCCGGGAAGATGGATGCCGACCTGGACCGGCTGTTTGATGTTTACGAGGCGAATGGATTGACGCTGGTTTTCTGGCCGCTTTTACCGAGGGAGCAGGGGCTTTATTTGAACAAAAAGCATGCGGATGATTTTCTCAAATATCTTGATGAGATTTATGCCTGGGCGGAAAAATATCATCATCCGGTCCAGGCATTGATTGTGGACATTGAGCCGCCCAATTACCAGAAAGGCACGGACGCGGCGCCGGAGGAAAAACAGGGGGGCGGTTTGGGGATCGGGCCTTTGATCAAAACCCTTGACCAGCAGAGTTTTGAAGAGGCGAGGTGGAAATTCCAGGCGATTCTGGACAAGCTTCACGCGCATGGCACGATTGGCATCTCCACGGCGATGGACCTTTCAGTGGTTGACATCCTGACCGGAATGAGCGCCTGGCAGGATTTCCAGGGCGGGCCAACTATGGCGGCTAACTGGGACTATGTCTCTTTTATGCATTTCGGGAGCAACAACTACCCGATGTTGCATAGTATGTTCAAGATGAACTGGGACGACTGCCGGTGGATGACCTATCGGATCGGCGAGATCATTTACAGTAAGTATGGAGACAAGGTCGCGGTATCCACCGGCCAAACCCTTCCGGGCGAGGGACATGGCGCCGTCTATAACTCGCCGGAAGAATTGGCAGAGGACTTTTCCGTTTTGCGCGCCGCGGGGATCAGGCACTTCGGGATTTACGATCTTCAGGGGATTATAGAGCGGGAGGACCCGGAGGCCTGGTTCAAGGCGGTTCGGGAGGCTCCGGCTAAAACGCCGGAGAAAAGCTGGAAAGCCGAGAACGCGCTCAATACTTTCAAGTGCCTGAGCTATATGCTGGAGATGTTCCGCTGAGGAATCGCGCCTGAAGGCGTTCGCACATTTTTTAATAAGTTGGCATCTTTGCTAGGGCGTCACCAGGATCGGGTTATCGCTCCAGGCTTGACCGTCTCCCAACTCTCCGGCTTGATTATCCCCCCAGCAAAAGAGCGCGCCGGTAGTCTTGTTGGCGCAGGTAAAATACAAACCTGGAGAGACATTTGCCCAGTCGGTTGCCGAGGTTGCTTCCCGGGCGGGAGACATCGGGCTATTGGTGGTTCCATCTCCACACCTGCCATCGCCATTCTGTCCCCAGCAGAAGAGCGCGCCATTGGTCTTGATCGCGCAAGTATGATATGCGCCCACTCCCAGCTTTGACCAATCGGTGTCTGTGCCCACCTGGAAAGGCGAGGTCTTTTTCTGGTCATAGGTTCCGATCCCCAACTGGTAATTGCCATTGCTTCCCCAGCAGAAGAGCGTGTCATTGGTCTTGATCGCGCAACTGTGCCAATAACCGACTCCCAAAGTTCCCGCGCTTTGCGACCAGGTCGTTGCCGAGCTTGATTCCTGGACCGGGGCTTTGCGATTGCCGGTGGTTCCGTCCCCAAGTTGCCCATAGATATTCCATCCCCAGCAGAAGAGCGTTCCGCTGGTCTTCACCCCGCAGATATGTCCATAATCAGCCGCGACCTGCGCCCATTCCGCGGCTCCTCCGCCGGCCGCGGTCGGACTCTTCTTATTCGCGGTGGTCCCGTCTCCAAGCTGGCCGTAATAATTGTATCCCCAGAACCAGAGACTATTATCCGTTTTCCTTGCCAAGCTGTACTTGTCGCCGACCGAGAGTTGGGTCCAAGTCGTGTCAGATCCGATCAGAGTCGGCGAAAGCCGGGTTCCGGTGGTGCCGTCTCCGATCTGTCCATACATATTGTATCCCCAGCAGAAGAGGCTTTTATCGGTTTTGATCCCGCAGGTATGAGCTCCGACGGCGTAATTGTTTCCTCCCTCAACCCGGGACCAGTCCGCCCCGCCGATCTGGACCGGGACTTGCTTCTTGATGGTTGTCCCGTCTCCGAGCGAGCCACTTACATTATATCCAAAGCAAAAGAGCGTATTATCGCTTTTAACAGAACAGGTGTGCATATCCCCGGTTAAAACCTGCGTCCAGTTGGTATCCGAGCCAACCTGGTTAGGAATCATCTTAAAACCGGTGGTTCCGTTCCCGAGCTGGCCATATTGATTGTATCCCCAGCAATGGCCGGTATTGCCGGATTTGGCTCCGCAAGTGTTCATATATCCCGCGGAGATATTGCTCCAGGTATTATCTGAGCCCACCTGGACCGGAGTTCTCCGGTTAGTCAGGCTGGCGTCTCCCACCTGGCCGTAAAAATTATATCCCCAGCAATAAAGCGTATTATCGGTCTTGGTCGCGCAGGTAAATCCATAGCCGTCCGCGACTTCGTTCCAATCCAGATCCGAGCCGACCTTGGTCGGGGCCAGATAGAAATTCGGATTGGTCCCCAAACCCATTTGCCCATAATCGTCGGAGCCCCAGCAATAAAGCTCACCCGTGGTCTTGACCGCGCAGGTATGGAGCTCCGCCCGGGGTCCTCCGCCGACCTGTTTCCAGTTGGTGTCACTCCCGACCTGTTGGGGACTGCTATACCAGCTATTGGCGGAAGACCCCAGACCAAGAACGCCCTTGGAATTGCTCCCCCAGCAATAAAGCGTGCCATTGGTTTTAACCGCGCAGGTATGATAATAAGACGCGGCAACCTGGGACCAGTTGGTGTCGGTTCCCGCCTGGGTCGGCGTATTTTTATTTGCCAGAGTGCTATCGCCCAATTCGCCGTCCAAGTTATAACCCCAGCAATAGAGCGTGCCATTGGTTTTAACCGCGCAGGTGTGATCGTATCCTCCGGACACCTGTTTCCAATTGGTCGCCTGGCTGTTCTCCCGAACCGGGGTCATCTGTATAAAGGTCCCGGCCGCGTTCCCGAGCTGGCCATAGGATCCGTTTCCCCAGCAGAAGAGTTGGCCGCTGATCTTGACGCCGCAGGTATGATCGCCCCCCGCCGAGACCTGCTTCCAGTTCAGGGAATGGCTGTTTTCCTGAGTCGCAACATCCTTGTCAACATTACTATTATCCCCCAGTTGACCGTATAGATTTTTTCCCCAGCACCAGAGCGAGCCGTCATTCGCAACGCCGCAGGCGTGATTCTCCCCGCTTGAAATCTGTTTGAGGTCCGCGGTCCCGGCTCCGCCGGTGCTGACGCTCCAGGTCCAGCTTGCCGGGCTTTTGTCCCACTTGCCCGTGGCTTTATCTTTTGCCTTGACCTTGAAATTATGCGAGCCGTCCGTTAGAGCAAAATAAGTCTTGGGAGATGTGCACGGCCCCCAAATCCCGGCGTCAAGCTGGCACTTGTAAGCGCATTTTCTCTTGTTGCATTTAAAGGTAAAAGTCGCGTCGCTGGAATCAGAGGGATTGGCCGGATAAGTCTTGAGCGTGGTGTTAACCGCAGTGGCAAAATTTATGCTCCTGTCACTGTCAAAAGAAGAGTCTTGCTCGGAATCTCCAGGCAGAGGAATCTCCGAAGAATCCCCACAAGCAATCATTATTACAGCCATCACCAAGGACAAACTGGAAATGAAAAATGCCCTTGAAATACTTCTCTTTTTCATAAGAACTACCCCCTGAAAAATTGTTCCCATTGTATTCCCCGCCCAATTTTTGTCAAGAAACATATTTTCGTCCAATATTTTGGAAAGGGAGATCGGGAATTAAAGCGAGACAGTTTTGCCGAACCATCTTTTGGGTAGATGAAAAAAGAATCTATTTACGATTGCTGGCCGCCCTGGATCACCTGATACTGCTTTTTCTTTTCCTCAATCAGGAGCACAGGAGAAAAAGCCCTGGAGGCCGATTTGAATCAAAAGCTGAAAAAAGCCATAATAATTTGTATGAGCAAACTGGAGCAAAAGCCGGCGCAGAAATCTGGAATAAGATTGATGCAATCCCGGGAGGCAACGGGCAATAAAATCATCGCTAAGGCTCTAACCGAATTTAAGGCTGAGTTGCGAAGGATTTACGGGCAAAGGCTCAAGCAGGTTATTCTTTACGGTTCGTATGCGCGAGGGAGCGCGCGAGCGGATTCGGATCTGGACCTGGCTGTGGTGCTGAAGGGAAAGGTTAAACCGGGAAAAGAGATTGACCGGATGCTGGATGCGGTGGTAGAAATGAACTTGAACTACCAGGTTTTGATTTCAGTTTATCCGGTTTCCGAGCAAGATTTTCTATTCCGCAAAAGCCCACTTCTGATGAACATCCATAAGGAAGGCGCGCGAATTTGAAAGAGATTAAGAGCTTCATAGAACGCGCCGAGAGGTACCTTCGGTCCGCAAAGCTATTGCTCCAGGACGGCGATTATGCCTCTTCCATTTCGCGGTCCTATTACCTGATGTTTTATCTTGCGGAGGCGCTCTTGCTTACCAAGAACTTGTCCTTTTCCAGCCACCAGGGGGTTATTTCCGCTTTCGGGAAAAATTTCGTCAAGACCGGCATTTTTGAAAAAGAATTCAGCAAAATCCTGGCGCAATCCTTTGAAAAGAGACAATTGGCGGAGTATGAAACCGGCCTGGAAATTTCGCAAGAGGAAACAGAGGAGCTATTGAACAAGGCTGAAAAATTCCTGAAAAAAGCCCGAAAATACTTGGAGAAAAACTGAGCTAGGCTGAGCCCCGTTCACCGTTTACAGCTTACCCTTGCTTCCCGCCCTGGATCACCTGATACTGCTTTTTCTTTTCCTCAATCAGTCGCTCAATGGCAGAGGGTAGTTTCTGGGCGAGGATTAAAAGTTCTCCGATGTCAAAGGGAGCGTTCTGTCCGTGGCCGTTGTCTCCGTAAAGGATATAGACCACTTTTTCCTTCCAGATGATCGGGATCAGGAACACGCTGTTGGGTTTGGCCCCTCCCATTGCTTCCAGGAATTTCTGATTCTCCGGCTGGGCAATCACCGGGCCGAGGTAATGGCAGGACAGTTGCGCCACGGTTTTGAACAGGCTCGGCTCGGTAAGCGGGATGAAGAGTTTCTGAACCTGCTTGACACTGATCCCCTCGCCCTGTCCATACCATCCGAAGACCTGCTCTCCCCGGACCGTGAACAGGACCGAGCGTTTGAAAACGCTTTTGGCAAATCCGATCACGGCCCGGGCCAGGCCGTCCCGGTCCTTGGTTTTTTCCATAAGTTCTTTGGTCGCTTCGGCAAAGCTCAATTGCGGTATCTCCGGCTCAACCTCTTCCACCACCTCTTCCGGCACCTGCTCTATTTCCGGCAGATATTCCATTGCCGGCTCTTCCGCAAGAGGCTCCAACTCCATCATCTCTTCCAGCTCCACCGGCTCCTCTTCCTTCTCCAGCGGCATCTCCTCAGCCGGCTTCTGCATCATCACCTTGAGCGTGCTTTCCAGGTTGACAATATTGTCAATCAGCTGGTTAATCCTGGATTCTTCAATTCCGCCCTCGGATTTGAGAAAATTGACCAGGCTTTTGAGCGGGAGCATAAAATCTTTGAGCTCGGCCATGACATAAGATTTGAGAAAATCCTGGAGCCGGGGGATCGGGATCTGATTGGGAACTTCGGCCTTGACCAATTCCCGGTAAATCGCGTATGCCACGGGCCGGAAGGGTTGTTCCGGTTTGGCTTCCTCCAGAGCGGGCGCCGCCGGCTTGAGCACCACTCTGGTCACATCCGCCGGCGCCGGACGCTTAAGTTGAGTCTGATCAAGCGCCGGAGGGGGCGGAACTTGAGCCAGCGGAGGCAAATCAACAGCGGGCAGAGGCGGCACAGCGTCCAGGATGGTTTTTTCCGGAGCCGCGGGAGAAGGCGGCTGAGCTTGCGGAGCCTGGGGGGTGGCTTCTGCCTTCTGGGACTGGTAATAGCTGGTGGTTAGCCGGTCAAATTCTTTCTCGCTGATCAGCTCCGCCCCGCTCTCCGCGATAATCTTCTTCTTGAACTCATCCTCCGGCCTTGCCTTTTCCAGCTTCTTGGGAGTGATCTTCCCGATCGGCTTGGCCATCTTCTTCCGCCGCTCGGATTCCATCATTGCGATGTTGATGTAGCGGAGCTCCCGGCCGATGCTGTAATAATTATTGAGCAGATCAAAAATCCTGACTTCCGGGAGAACCAGCGGCACAATCACCTTGCCGGTAACAAAACTCAGCTCGCTTAAGGCGCCCATCTCGCTCGGATTGGCCATCACCACATATAGCTTCTTCCCTTCCAGCCGGACCGGGAGGGCCAGGTATTTTTCCGCCAATCTCCGGGCCAGGAGTTTGATCACCGAGGGATGAATATTGGACAGGTCTTCCAGCCTGATGCTCTTCACCCGATGTTGCCGGGCCAGATACCGCGCCAGGGTTTCCTCGTCCAGATAGCCCAACTCCAACAGGTTGGTCCCGAGCTTGCCCCCGAAGATAACCTGGTTATAAATCGCCTCTTTGAGCTGTTCCTGCGTGAGCAGACCGTCGGCAACCAGCATCTGTCCAAGTTCTTGTTTCATCGCAAACCTTTTTAGCACGATTTGACCGGAGAAACAAATTAAATTGCCCCGGCCCGGGCCGGGCAAAGACATGGCTCCGCCCGTACGGGCGCACCCAAGTGTGCGCCCTTTCAAAAAAGCCAAATTTATGTTATAAAATTCAGGATTTTGAGAAAGGAGAAAAAGTGCCGAAGCTGAGTGTAGTGATTCCGGTGTTTAACGAGCGGGATACGATCCAGAAGGTTCTGGAACGGGTGCAGGCGGTTCCGGTTGAGAAGGAGATCATCATTGTTGATGATGCCAGCATAGACGGGACTCAGGAGGTGCTGAAGGGTCTGGAGAAGAATCCCGGGATCCGGGTTTTTTATCATCAGGAGAATCAAGGCAAAGGCGCGGCCTTGCGCACCGGGTTTAAGAATTGCCAGGCCGGGATTGTCCTGGTTCAGGATGCTGACCTGGAATATTTCCCGGAAGAATACCCGGAACTGATTGAGCCGATTGAGAATGACTGGGCCGATGTGGTTTATGGCTCGCGCTTCCTGGGCCGGAAGCATCGCGTGCTCTATTTCCACCATTATCTTGCCAACCGGCTTTTAACTTTTGTTTCTAATATCTTCACTAACTTGAATCTGACGGATATGGAAACCTGCTACAAGGTTTTCCGGAGAGATGTGATCCAGGCGATGGAGCTCAAGCAAAACCGGTTCGGATTTGAGCCGGAGATCACGGCCAAGATCGCCCGGAAGAAACTGCGGGTCTTTGAAATCCCGGTTTCATACAACGGACGGACTTACGCGGAGGGAAAAAAGATCGGAGCTAAAGACGCCATCAAGGCGCTCTGGTGTATTTTCCGGTATTCTTTATTCAGTTGATAAGTTGATAGGTTGATAAGTTGATCGGGCCGGTGACCGCAGATTCGGCATCATTCCTTATCAACATATCAACATATAAACTTATCAACCATCTCACAGTTCCACCAACTTCGCTGCCAGATCACGAAGATCGCAAACCGCGACCATTGCCTTTCCCGAAAGGTATCCGCAACATTCCCCGGGATTGATCAGGACCGGTGGAGTCGGATCCAGGAGCGCTTGATGAAGATGGCCGTAAAGGATCAGGTCAAACTGCTTGGAGCTTCTGAGCGCCGAGATATAAGCCGGCTCATGCATCAGAGCTATTTTTCTTCCGGCAAGCTCAATTTCTATCGGCCCTTTCTTGATCTCGCCGATGCCCTGCGCCATCTGGGATAAAAAGATCAACTCGCCGTCATTGTTCCCGAACACGCCCAAAAATGGGATGCCGAATTCCTTGAACGCCTTGATCACAAAGGGCGAGCAATAATCCCCGCAATGGAGGAATTTTTCGCACTGTTCCTTTTGAAATATTTCCAGGGCTTTTCGGAGATTGGGGAGATGATCGTGGGAATCAGCCATAATGCCGATTTTCATCAGAATCTCACAGTCAAAGTGCTCTCGCGCCTCTTGCAGACAATTATCGCGGCTAAAGCCGCTCGCACATTAAAAGCATCTTTGAGAAGCAGGGACTTATTCAAAGATATATCTACGCGGGTTGACCGGAACGCCTTGAATCCGGACTTCATAATGGAGATGCGGACCGGTTGCCCTTCCGGTGACGCCGACTGTGGCGATTACCTGGCCTCGTTTGACCGCCTCTCCCTTCCGGACCAGAATCTCTGAGCAATGACCAAATCTGGTGGTCAAGCCGTATCCGTGGGCAATGGTCACCAGATTCCCATAACCCTGCTCCCAGCCGGCATAAATTACGATCCCGCTGGCAGGCGCCCGGATCAAACTTCCGATGGTAGTGGCAATATCCATCCCTTCGTGAATCATATTCTCGCTATGAAATGGGCTGGACCGCACCCCGAAGTCGCTGGTGACCCAGCCGCGCACCGGCCAGAGACTGGGAGTCGCCATAATCAAAGCCTCATTGTCTTCCAGGTAGGCATCCAGTTCCTCTAAACTCAGCTCCTGATTACTGAGGCTGGTATTGATCTGGCTTAATTTTGCCGCGATTTTTTTAATCCGATTGGCCTCTTCCGCAGGAAGGAGTTGGCTCATCGCCGGCTCATCCGACTCCGGACCGCCCACGCCGATTTCTGAGTTTGAATTCTGCTCAATCCCGATCGCAAGCCGGACCCGGTGATCCATCTCATTCACCCGGTTGAGTTGATTCTGAATATTATTGATCTGCTGGGTCAAGGCTTTAAATTGAACCTTTAAATCCTGGTTTTCCGTCTGGAGCCGATCCAGGGTGTGGCTTTGGCCGAGGGTGACAAAATAATAAATCCCGAAAAATAAAAGCAGGGCTAAAAAGAAACCGCCGGTTATCAGCAAGGCTTTGATCTTGCGGGAAGTCAGCCGGAACCGATGAACCCGGGAGGTGTGGTCCGGAACCAATAATATGGTATAATCCTTCAGCTTCAACCGCTTTTTCTCCTACTTTCCGATTATTGCATAATTTTTCAAACCTTGTCAAGCAAAAAACGCTGAATGACTAAACACCCCCCTCTTTATGCTCCCCGGGCAAAATCAGAGCCGAGGGCGTTAAGCTCCCGGACATGCTTTTTGCCGTTAGTTATTATATACGAAATCGTTGATCTCGCAAAGTGCGCGCCCGGGCGAAAATGCTTTTGACCAAATTTTTAATCCTGACTATGATGAAGGGCGATGAAGGGAAATAAATATCTAAGATTGACGCCTCTGATTTTGCTGATCGTTTTTCTATTTGCCGCCTCGGCTCCGACGCCGGAGCTCAAGCAAGCTCCGGCCCTGGCCATTTCCAACAACCCGCTCTGGGACCGGGGATTTGGAGATGTTTATCGGATTTTGCTTACCAATTTGCGCGAGCCGGAGCCTCCCTTTACCACCCGCTATGTTCTTCCCGGGCCGAAGTTTCAGAAAGAAATTTATCTCTGGGACACCGCCTTTATCGCCCAGGTCTGGAAATGGTGGCAGATCGGGGTTGCCCGGGAAATCTTCTTCCCGCTCTTTCAGTTCCAGCGCAACGGGATGCTTCCCCACAGCATTTCTCCCGGGGGCAAGATCAAGGATTCCCAGCCGCCGGTCCTGGCCTGGGCCATCTGGGAGCTTTATCAATTTGATCCGGACCGGGCCTGGCTGGAAAAAGTGTATCCGTATCTCAGGGATTATAATGCCTGGCTTTACCGCGAGCGCAGGATGAAAAACGGGCTGTTCTTCTGGGACAACCGGTTTGAATCCGGCCTGGATAATTCTCCCCGGTTCACCAACCGCTCCGCAACCAAAGTCATCCCGATGCATCAGATCGCGGCCATTGATCTCTGCAGTTATCTGGTGATGGATAATCTCAGCCTGGCGCGGATGGCGGAAGTTCTCGGGAAAGCCGAAGACGCCCAGGCATTCCGGCGGAAGGCGGAAGAGATTAAAGCCCTGATCAATCAAAATCTCTGGGATGAGAAAGACGGCCGGTATTATGATTTTGACTATAACAAAAATCAGTTGGTGCGGGTGAAAAGCATTGCCTCGCTTTTGCCTTTATTCGCCGGAGTTCCAAACCAGGCTCAGGCAAAAAAATTGCGCGATCAGATTATGAACCCGGCCGAATTCAACACCCTGATCCCGCTCCCGTCGGTCAGCCGGGATGATCCCGCCTATCAACTGGATATGTGGCGCGGGCCGGTCTGGATCAATACCGCCTATCTGGTGATTCTCGGTCTGCAGGATTATGGCTACAAAAATGAAGCCGCGGAACTGAGCTGGAAAATTGTGGACGGGGTGTTCCAGGTCTGGGAGAAAACCGGGACCTTTTACGAATTTTATCATCCGGAAAAAATTTCGCTCAAGGGATTGCATCGCAAAACCGGAGACCTGGGCACTAATTTTGACCGGGGCGATGCGCCCACCAAGGACTTTGTCGGCTGGACCGGATTGGTCAACAACCTGGTCATTGAGATTCTTTTCGGATTGGAAAAGAACGGGGATCAATGGACGCTTAGGCCCAATCTGCCGGCTGCGGCCGCGGGTCACATTTTTTCTTTATCCCTTCCTGGGGAACATCTGCAAATTGATCTTGAACCCGAAGCAAACGGTCTGGTCAAGGCCAGGGTTATTCAGAATCAGAAACTGATGACTTTTGAACTAAAAGCCGGCGAAAACGCCGGCTGGTAATTACTAACTCAGATAGTTCGCCACCCGGTCTCCGACCTCGGTTGTGCCCAGCCCCATCTTCCCCGCGTCCATGCATTTCATATCTTCCTGAATCGCCTTGATCACGGAGCTTTCAATCGCATTGGCCGCCTGGTCCTCGCCCAGATGCTCCAGCAGCATCATTCCCGCCAGAATCGCGGCCAGCGGGTTGATCAGATTCTTGCCCGTGTATTTCGGCGCCGAGCCCCCGATCGGCTCAAACATAGAAACGCCCTCGGGATTGAGGTTTCCCCCGGCCGCCACTCCCATTCCTCCCTGAAGCATCGCGCCCAGGTCGGTGATGATGTCTCCGAACATATTGTCGGTCACGATCACATCAAACCATTCCGGATTTTTGACCATCCACATCGTGATCGCATCAATATGAGCGTAGTCGGTTTTGATCTCCGGATATTCTTTCGCCACCTGGTAAAAAACCCGCTCCCAGAGATCAAAGGCAAAAGTCAACACATTGGTCTTGCCGCACAAGGTGAGCTTCTTCTTCCGGTTCCGCTTCCGGCAATATTCAAACGCGAACCGGATGCACCGCTCCACGCCTTTGCGGGTATTGATGGAAACCTGAACCGCGACCTCATCGCTGGTTCCCTTTTTCAAAAATCCGCCGGCGCCGGTGTAAAGCCCCTCGGTATTCTCGCGCACCACCACGAAGTCAATATCCTTCGGCCCTTTGTCCTTGAACGGACAGTCCACTCCCTGATAGAGCTTGACCGGCCGGAGATTGATGTATTGATCCAGCTCAAACCGAAGCCGGAGCAAAATCCCCCTCTCCAGAATCCCCGGCTTAACCTCCGGATCCCCGATCGCGCCCAGGTAAATCGCATCAACCTTGCGAAGCTCGTCCAGAACCGAATCCGGCAGAAGCTCTCCGGTCCGAAGATAGCGCGCCCCGCCCAGGTCATATTCCAGCCACTCAATCTTGAACCCGAATTTCTTCGCCGCAGAATCCAGAACCTTCCGGCCTTCCCGGATCACCTCCGGACCCGTGCCATCCCCGGGGATGACTGCAATTCGGTAGTTCTTCATTTGCGTCTCCTGTTGGGAGAGGGCGTATGGCGATACGCCCCTGCATTTTTTTTCAGATGCTCAACCAAGCCGCCGTCCTGGATCAATTTCATCATAAACTCCGGAATCGGATTCGCTTGAAATGCCTTGCCAACTCTCCGGTTAAAAATCCTCCCGGTCTCCAGCTCAACCTCCAACTCGTCTCCAGCTTTGCTCTCGGCCACCGCACTCGCACACTCCAGCAAAGGCAAGCCGCGGTTGAAAGCGTTCCGGTAAAAGATCCGCCCGAAACTCCCCGCGATCACCAGGCTGATCCCAACTCCCTTGAGCGCGATCACCGCGTGCTCCCGGCTGGAACCGGACCCGAAATTCTTCCCCGCCACCACAATGTCCCCCGGCTTCACCTTGGCCGGAAACTCCGGATCAATCCCCTCCATACAATGCTCGGCCAGGGCCTTGGGATCAATGGTCACCAGGTAGCGCGCCGGAATGATCACATCCGTGTCAAGATCATCCCCGAATTTATGCGCCCGTCCCTTGATGATCATTTCGCCATCCGCTCCAGAACCTTCCGGCACCTCGGGCAGACTTCCGGAAATTTTCCGTCCTGGTTGGTCAGCTCGGTTGAGTAAGTCCAGCATCTCTGGCATTTTTCGCCCGGAGCCTTGAGCAACTTGATCTTCAGACCTTCAATGACTTCGCTCGCGTAACCGTCTTCCAACTGATCCACAAATTTCACCGAAGACACCAGAAACAGCCGCGCCAGATTTTCCCCGCCCTCCTCAACCTCATTGAATTTTCCCAGCATCGCTTTCAGCTTCTCCGGCGCGCAAATCTTGATTTCCGCATCCAGCGGATGGCCCACGCCGGAATTCTTATCCTTTTGCGCCTGGTCCAGCAGTTTGGAAACCTCTTCGCGGATCTTGAGCAGTTTCTCAATCCTTTCCAGCAATGGCTCGTCCAGAAAATCCTCCCGGTCTTCGGGAAAATCCAGTTGAAAAATAGATTCCGCCCGTTTTCCTTTCACCGGTATTTCGCGATACGCCTCTTCCGCAGTGAAACTCAAGACCGGCGCCGAGAGCCGGAGCAGGCTGTCCAGCGCAATCCAGATCGCGCTCTGAGCGCTTTTTCTGGCCTTACCATTCTTGTCCTCGCAATACAGCCGGTCCCGGACAATGTCAATATAGATCGCGCTCAGGTCCACCGCGCAGAAATTGTTGAGCAGATGATAAACCATATGAAATTCAAAATCCCGATACGCCTGCTTCACCCTCCGATTGAACTGCTCCAGCCGCGAGAGCAGCCAGCGGTCAATCAAAAACATTTCTTTGGGAGACAAAAGTTCCTTTGCCGGGTCAAAGTCATAAAGATTACCCAGAAGGTATCGGTAGGTATTCCTCACCTTGCGGTAGGTTTTCACGATGCTGTCCAGGATGTCGTAATCCACGGTCACATCATTCCGGAAATTCTCCGCGCTCACCCACATCCGGATGATCTCGGCGCCATACTTCTCCACCAACTCGTCAATGCCCACATAATTTCCCGCGCTCTTGGCCAGCTTCTTGCCCTCGCCGTCAATGACATAGCCGTGAGTGAGGACCATTTTATAAGGCGGAGCCGAGCGGGTGCCGACTGAAGCCAGGAGCGTGGAATGGAACCATCCCCGGTGCTGATCCGATCCTTCCAGATACAGGTCCACCGGAATTCCCAGCTCGGGATTTTCTTCGCAGACCGCGGCATAGCTCACGCCCGAGTCAAACCAGACATCCAATATGTCATCCTCTTTTTCAAAATCCAAGCCTTGGCATTTCGGGCATTTGAACCCGGAAGGCAAAAGCTCAGCCGCGCTCTTCTCATACCAGACATCGCATCCGGATTTTTCAAACAGATCCGCGACCCGCTCCGCAATCTCCGCGTCCAAAATCACCTCGCCGCATTTCTGGCAATGGAACGCGATGATGGGCACGCCCCAGAACCTCTGGCGTGAAATGCACCAGTCCGGCCGGGTCTCAATCATTCCGTAAATCCGCTCCTGTCCCCAGGCCGGATCCCATTTCACCGACCGGATCGCCGAAAGCGCCTTCCGGCGCAGATCGTTCTTTTCCATTGAGATGAACCATTGCGGAGTAGAGCGGAAAATGATCGGGTCTTTACTTCGCCAGCAATGCGGATACTGGTGCGAAAATTTATCTTCCAAAAGCAACGCCCCTTTTTCCTTGAGCTTGGCGTTCACATCCTGATTCGCGTCAAACACGAACTTGCCGGCAAAAAACTCAACCTCTGCCGTGAACTTCCCCTCATCGTCCACCGGCGAATAAACCGGAATCCCGTACTTGATCCCGCTCTCATAGTCTTCCTGACCGTGGCCCGGCGCAGTGTGCACCACGCCGGTGCCCGCGTCCAGCGTGACATAATCCGCCAGGATCGCGATTGAATCCCGCTCGTAAAGCGGGTGCTTGAAAACCAGTTTCTCCAACTCCGCCCCCTTGAATTTTCCGACCACCTCATATTCCAGCTTGATAGAGTTCATCACCAGGCTGGCCAACCCTTCGGCCAGCAAATAAATTGCGTCCCCGGTTTTGGCGGCCACATAATCAAACTCGGGCCGAAGCGCCACCGCCATATTCGCCGGAATGGTCCAGGGAGTGGTGGTCCAGATCATAATATACACCGGCGCCTGGCCGGAAAGCTTGAGCAAATCCTGATACGCCCCGGCCTCTTTCCCCTTTTCCTTCCGCCAGGGGAACCGGACAAAAATGGAAGAAGAAGTTTTTTCCTTGTATTCCACCTCGGCCTCGGCCAGGGCGGTCTTGCAGGTCGGGCACCAGTAAACCGGCTTCTTGCCCAGATAAACCGACCCGGCCCGGACAAATTTTGCGAATTCCCGCGCGATCTTGGCCTCGTAATGATAGTCCATCGTGATGTAAGGCTTTTCCCACTCGCCCAAAACCATCAGCCGCTTGAACTCCTCCCGCTGAATGTCCAGAAATTTGGCCGCGTACGCCCGGCAAAGCAGACGGAATTCCATCGGCCTGATCTCGCTCTTCTTTTTTCTCAGCTCAACCTCCACCTGCCGCTCAATCGGAAGGCCGTGGCAGTCCCAGCCCGGAATGTATGGCGTGTAAAATCCGGCCATTGCTTTGGACTTGACCACAATGTCCTTCAGGATTTTGTTCATACCCGTGCCCAGATGAATATGGCCGTTGGCATAAGGAGGACCGTCGTGAAGCACAAACTTGGGTTTGCCCTTGCGCGCCCGGATCAACTGATGATAAACCTTGTCCGCCTCCCAATCTTTCAGCATCTCCGGCTCGCGCTTGGCCAGATTCGCCTTCATCTCAAAACCGGTTTTCGGAAGATTTAAACTGTCCTTATAATCCATTTTTTCTGCCTCTTAAACCTATTTAAGGTAGCAAAATTACGGCGGGTGTCAATTTTGGCCGGAAATAAGCCGGATGGGCAAATGCCTTGCGGTCAGGTTTGACTGGCTTGGAAAAATTGCCGGATTTCCTTCTGAAGTTGGGCAAGGGTTTCCCGCATATTCGTTGCCAGCGGCTTCAGTTGGGACCATTTGAGATCATAAGAATATAGATTCCGGAAGGTGTGCCGAAAGCCAAGATAGTCTTCCAGTTTCCTTTGAAAATTTTCACTGATCGCAGCTTTACGATGATTATTCGGCTTCATCATGGAATCCAGCAAGTCTTTATGCATTTGGGACCCTCAGGCAGGCCTTGGTCAATTTCCTTCGCAATCCTCTTGAAAATATTTTCAATTCCGGAATAAAAAGAATGAAGAATTGCCGCAACCGCCAGGATTTCAACCGGACTGGGATTCTCCCTGGCCACCTTATCCAGAAAGTCCGAATTCAAATCAAGCAACTTATTTAGCTGGAGAAATTCAATCTCAGCCGCATTCCTGGCCTTATCCCACAATTCTCATCTCCCCGCTTGATTTCAGATAGTCAATGAATGGCGAAGAAGAATCCAGATCAACGATGTGGACTTCATGGTCAATACTCATTATTACCCTTCCGCAAGCTTTATAAAACTTCTCCGGCGGAATGCCCGAGACGGCCAGATCCAGGTCGGAACGCTTGGTTGCAGTGCCGTCCGCTTGCGAGCCGAATACAAAAATCTCTTTGGCGCCGAATTCCTTGAGAATCTGCGCCGCCTTTTCCAGGTCCTTTTTTGCCGATTCTTCCATATCTGTTGATTCTAAACCGATTTTTTGGCGAGGCAAACCCCCGGATCACCAAACTCTTGAGCAATCGCCAGTTAATTATTTTACCTTGATCCCCGGTCAATGAGCAAGAATTTTCAGAGGCAAGTGTCAACGGCGGGCCAGGTCTCATTATCAGGCCCGCTATTCTTCATTTTCTTCCTCGTCCCAGTCCACATACTGGGGCGGGCTTTTGCCCACGCGCTTAATAACTTTCGGATAGTTTCCGGCCGGACATTTCTCCTTAATCGTCTTGACATTGATCTGATGCCACCAGTCGTCTCCGAAGTCAAACCAGTAAGCAAAAACATCGTTTGCTTTCAGCCCGAGCGAGCCGATGGTTGTCCGAGTCAGATCTCGGGCCGGCTTCTCTGGTCCGGAAATGGGTTCCTCGAACGCGTCCGGCAACACATAGCGCCGCGCCTTCGGGTCCATCGTCCTCTTGCCCCCGATCTGAAACTCATACATATGTTCTTCTTCCCGTCCGAACGCGTCAAAGATGCTGTAATGAAGTTGTTCAAGGGTTTGGTCCCCGCGAATCTGGATCGTTCGGCAAATGACCCGGTTCTTCTTGATGAACTTATCCGTCATCGGCCCGCTGATGATGCAGACCTCCAGCGTGAAAAGCCGATCGTCCTTCAATACCCATCCCCCTCTCGCACGCTGGCGTTTGTTTTTTTTGGCTGTCGGCATAATCATCTCCTTTTTCCTTTTGTCATTGAAACCCATTTTGCAATTCCGGTCAAATAATTTAATCAGGTGATCGGGTCAAGATTGCGCTGATTTTTTATTTTTGATTTTGGAGTATGATCTGGGAAAGGAAAGGAGTGGAAGATGACTGATTGGTCTCGGAAAAAAATCTTGGTTTGGGTCGGAGCCCTTATTTGCCTTTTCATCAACGCGACCGCTCAAGCGGAAAAGGTCAGTTTTGCCGCGGAGTTTGGAAAAGTGGAGATGGAATTTCTGGAAAAGGCAGTGGTGAAGGTTGAATTGGTCGCGCCTGAGATTGATTCAGGGTTTGAGACCAATCTGATCGTTCCTGGAAGTTTGAAGCCGATGCCTTTCCAGCAAAATGGCAATGAAATAAAGGCTGAGAGCGTCAGCGTGCAATATTCTCTTAATCCCCTGTCATTAAAATTTCTTGACCGCTCGGGAAAGATTTTGTTGGAGATGGAGGAGGACGGGATCAAGGCCGAGAAGGACGGCTCTTATCGCCTGGTCTTCACGAAAGAGCCGGGCGACCGATATTTTGGTCTGGGCGAGATGTTTCCGGATTATGGCTGGAAGTTCTGGGCGTTGTCTCCGCTCAAGCTGGACCAGAACGGCAAGAAGCGGCTGATCTGGAATCAGCATCTGCCGCCCTCGGAGCTGGGTCTGCCTTTTATTCTCAATCCGCGCGGATACGCAATCCTGATTGACAATGCGTTCAAGGCGGAATTTGATTTCTCCCAAAAAGATTCTTTCACTTACTCGGCCGGAGGAGGCCCGCTTCGGTTTTATGTTTTTGCCGGCGATTCAACCTATGAGATTCTTGACGCCTATTCACAGCTCACGGGCCGATCTCCGATCCCGCCCCGCTGGGTTACCGGCTATATGCAGAGCCGGTATGGGTATATGGGCGAAAAAGATTTCCGCTGGCTGATGGACAATTTCCGCTCCCGCCAGCTTCCCTGCGATGTTTTGATCTTTGATTTGGAATGGTATTTCGCGGGAACCAAAACCAGAGAGATCAATATGGGCGAGCTTCAATGGTCCACTGAGCGGTTCCGAGATCCGCTTGCCTTTCAAAAGGAGATGCAAGAGCGCGGCTTCAAGACCATTGTGATCATTCAGCCGTATTTTACCGCCACGAGCAGGAATTTCTCGGAGGTTAAAAAATTCTCCGCGCAAAATCAGCGGGGCGAGCCGTATGTCTTTTTTGGTCTCTGGGGCAGTATCCCGGAAAGCCTGCTGATTGACTTCACCAATCCCGGGGCGCAGAAATGGTATGCGCAGAAAATTTACGAGTTGCATCAGACCGGGGTTGACGGCTGGTGGACGGATTTGAACGAGCCTGAGCTAGACCGGGAAGGGATGGTTTTTTATGGGGGCAAAGACCGGAATGCCGCGCATAATTTGATGGCGCTGTCCTCCCATAAGGGCATTTATGAAATGTACCGAACGCAGATTCCAGACGAGCGCGTATTCATCATCAGCCGGTCCGGGTTTGTCGGAGACTGGCGTTATGGCGCGGGGATCTGGTCCGGGGATGTCACGAGTAGGTGGAATCATCTGACGCGGAATGTGCAAATGGGAATCAGCTCCAGCCTTTCCGGCTATTCGCTCTGGGCGTCGGATGTGGGAGGATTTAAAGGAACGCCCTCGGCTGAGCTTTACACCAGATGGATGCAGTTCGGAGCGTTCTGCCCGATCTTCCGCGCCCATGGGGCCCACAGCATCCGCGAGCCCTGGTCATTCGGAGCCCAGACCGAGAAAGATATGCGAGCATTACTCAATCTCCGCTACCAGCTCAGCCCTTATCTTTACACGCTTTTCCGCGAGACTTATGATGCGGGCAAGCCGGTGATGCGGGCGATGTTTTTGGAATTTCCCGAGGATGAAAAAACTTATTCCCTGAGCGATCAATATATGTACGGCCCGTCGTTCCTGGTTGCGCCGGTGACCCTGCCCGGGGCGCGCGCTAGATCGGTTTACCTTCCGGCTGGAACCTGGACCGAATTCTGGACGGATAAGCAAATCCAGGGCGGGCGCTGGATTACTGCCTCGGCGCCGCTGGAACAAATTCCGCTTTTCCTGCGCGAAGGAGCGATTGTGCCAATGGCGCCCAAGATGCAATACGCCGGCGAGAAGCCCGCTGACCCTTTGACCCTTCATATTTATCCCGGCAGTTCAGCATCATCCTATCGGCTCTATGACGATGACGGCTCATCTTATAAATATGAGCAAGGTGAGTTCAGTTTTTTGCCGATGGAATTTATTCCCGGCAAAGAATCAGTTCTCAAAGTCGGCCCGCGGGAAGGTAAATTTTCCGGTATGATCACGCCGTCTTATCTCATTGTCATCCACCATTGCGCAAAGCCGACGGGGATTGAATTGGAAGGCAAGAAAATTGATGAAGGCGCCGGGCAAATAGAAAATTCTCAGAGCTCCCAGGCGGTCTGGGGATATGATTCTGGCAAAAAACTTTTAAAAATCTTTCTGCCGACAAGTCCAGAATTCACAATTCGCATCATCGGGAAATAAAAAATGGCTTTATATATTTAAGCTAATTTTTGAATTATTGCGATTTCCCGCAGCATTTTTTGTATTTCAAGCCGGAGCCGCACGGGCAGGGATCATTGCGGCCGGGACTCTTGGAGACTCCCGGAACTGATTTTGCGGCCCGATTCAGCTCCTGATCCTTTTTCCACTTTCGCGCCAGAGATTTCAAGTCTTCGTGCGCATGGTCAAAAAATGTTTTATAGGCAAGGCAGAGATGATTATGCTTTTGGCTCATCCGCTCTTTGGGGCAACCGCCATAGCAGAATTTCAGGTATTGGCATTGCCGACAATCTTGCCCCAGGTGTGATTTCCTTTTGCCAAATGCCTCCTGCTTCGGAGAATTCAAAAGGTCAGTCAATGAATCATTTTGGATATTTCCGAGATAGCAATCCGGCTCAACAAAAAAATCGCAGGAATAAACTCCGCCGTTATGCTCAACCACAAGATAAGTCCCGCATTCTTTTTGCAGGGTGCATTCGGGCGGTTCCAGGCCGACATATCGGAAAAAGACCGAGTCAAAGAATCGGATGGAGGTTGTTGGGATGCCGTTTTTGAAATCCGCGATCCAGAGGTCAAAGACCCTTACCAGGAATTTTCCCAGACTTTCCGCGGAGACGGAGAAAGACGCAGGCCGGGCCGGATCCTCCGGATCCGGCTCCAGGCAGGGGATGAATTGCATATAGTTCAGGCCGAGTTGTTTATGGAACTGATAAATTTCCTGCGGGAACTGCGCGGAAAAATCATTGACCACGGTCAGGGCATTGACTTCCACCCCGGAGTCCAGCATCAGTTTCGCGGCATCCTTAACTTTTTCCCAGCTCCCCTGCCCTCCCAGCATCTTCCGGTAATGATCGTGGATCTGCTCCGGGCCATCAATGGAAAGTCCGACCAAAAATTTGTATCGGCTGAGAAATTTCGCCCAATCTTGATTGATCAGGATGCCGTTGGTCTGAAATCCGTTTCCGATCACTTGTCCCTGGTGGAATCGTTTCTGGAGCTCAATGGCTTTTTCAAAAAAGTTGAGTCCCATCAGGGTCGGCTCCCCGCCCTGCCATCCGAAAGTGATCTGATCTTTTGATTGCTCCATTGCCTGCTTGATCATCATCTCCAGGATTTCTTCGCTCATCCGGTGAGCCTTCTGAGACGGAAACAGGGATTGCTTGGCAAGATAAAAGCAATAAGCGCAGGCCAGATTGCAATCCGGCCCCGCGGGCTTGACCAGGATGGTGGTCAGGGGGTTTTTCCGCGCCGGATCTGGATTCACTTCTTCAGGTCTCTCGTCAACAATTCCCTGACAAACGGCCAATACTTATTGACCGGGTTCCAGGGCTCCACCCAGCACCGTTTTGCCCAGGCTTCATATTGATCCATCAACTCCCTGGCCTGATCCGGATATCGGTCGGCCAGATTGCTCATCTCGGTGCGGTCTTCATCCAGGTCATACAACTCCCATTCGTGCGGATATTCGGAAACCAGTTTCCAGTTCTTGCGCCTCAGCCCGCGATTGCCCTCGTGCTCCCAGCCGATGATCGCGTGCCCCTCCCGGCCCTTTCCTTCCAAAACCGGCAGCAAACTTTTCCCCTCCAGCGCCGTGATCTGATTGCCGCCAAATTCCTTCGGATATTCCGCGCCGGCGAGTTCCAAACAGGTCGGCATTATGTCCATTATATGTCCGAGCTCGCCGGTCATTTTCCCCTTCTCCTTGATCTCCTTCGGCCAATACGCGATCAAAGGCGTGGCGATCCCTCCCTCATGCACCCAATGCTTGTGCAGACGGAAGGGCGTGTTTCCGGCATTGGACCAGGACCGGCCGTAGCTCACAAAAGATTTATCCGTGCCGATCTCGCTGATCTCTTTATATTTCTTCATTGAATATTTGGGATTGAAGTCAAAGCCGAACGCGCCGGTTTCCCAGCAGGCGCCGTTGTCGGACAGGAACAGGATCAAGGTGTTGTCCTGGATGCCCATTTTTTCCAGAGACCTCATCAGCTTGCCGATGTTCTGATCCACACAGTCAATCATTCCCGCGTAAACTGCCATCTTCCGCGCCATCTTTTCCTTCAGCCCCGCGCTCAGTTCCTCCCAGGCCGGCGCCTCGGAATCCCGGTCGGATAGCCGCCATTTCGGATTGATGATCCCGAGCGCCTTCTCCCGCTCATAGCGCTCCTCCCGGAGCGCGTCCCAGCCTTGAGTATATCGGTTTTCATATTTGGCAATGTCATCCGGCTTCGCGTGCAAAGGCCAGTGCGGGGCGTTAAACGCGAGATAAAGGAAAAAGGGCTTGCCGTCCGGCTGATGATCCCGGATCATTTCAATCGCGGTATCGGTGAACGCGTCGGTGGTGTAATAATTTTCCGGAAGGTCATTGGGATCAATGTATTGATCATTCCGCATCAGCTCCCCGGGCCGGAAATAATTCCCGGCGCCCTCGTTCAGCCCGTAATACTCCTCAAACCCGCGATTGATCGGATATTGCCCCGGCTTCTTTCCCAGATGCCATTTGCCGGTCATAAAGGTATGGTATCCGGCCGGCTTCAAGGCCTCGGCAATGGTCACGCAGTTCTGATTCATCCGGCCTCGGTATCCGGGCTTGCCGTAATCAAACTCCGGGTTGGTCATATGGCCGATTCCGGTCTGATGCGGGTAAAGGCCGGTCATCAAGGACGCGCGGCTCGGGCAACAGCGCGCGCAATTGTAAAACTCGGTGAACTTGATCCCGTTTTCCGACAGCCGGTTGAGATTGGGAGTCGCGATCTCCGAGCCGTAACATCCGATGTCGGCAAAGCCCATATCGTCAACCATCATCAGGATGATATTGGGCCGCTTTCCCGCAAGCGTTTCCTTCAGATTATTGCCGGCCCGAATGGAAAACGGAATCGCCATTGAAGCCGAAGCCGCGCCAACCGTCTTGACAAATTTTCTCCGGTCCATCTTCAACTCCTTTTTCTCCAGCTTAGCCCATTCCTTCCGACTTTTCCATCTCCGCAAGTATTCTAGGGGATCGGACACTTTTCTAGGGGATCGGATACTTTTCTAGGGGATCGGACACTCTTGTCCGAGATTGCTCTTAATACACCGATAGCATCTCAGCTTTCCCAAGCCATTGGCAAAATATTTTTCGTTGTCAATGAATCTCACGATAGCGCGAAATTCCCGCCGGACCGCTGATGATTCTGTCCGCGGTTATGACAGACGGCTCAACTCATGAGCGCTATTGCCGCGTGCCACATACCTCAAGTTCCGTCCGGCTCGCGATGAATTTTACCCACGCAAGCCCTAAGTGGTCAGTGGCTAGTGGTCAGTGGCCAGTGACGAGCCCCAGGCATCCCGCCTTAAAGCGGGACCTGCGAACAACTCAGGTGAAGGATAGGACACGCGTGTCCCTCTGCCCTTCCCGTGGGACGCATCTATTAAAGAACCACTCGCAGATCACATGGTCTCGGCGAGGGGGACGGACACTCCTGTCCGTCATTTGTCCCAAGCTGTGCCATGGTTGTTGTCCCTCTCAGTCCTGCCAAGTCCCGTGTTCACAACGGGCTCCGCTCGGAACGACCGCTTGTTTTGATGAACGAGTGCTAGTGTCTCTAATGCGCTCGTATAGAGGAAAGAGAAATGAGGAATGAGGAAAGGAATGCAACGCGGCGTTTCCAATTACCTTCCTCTTTAAGCCTTTAAGCTTTTAAGCCTTTCATCCTTCCTCTTGCCGGCAGTCTCGGTCGGTGGTTGAAGCCAGGCTCAAGGTTGCGCGTTCCTGAGACAGACCCTGAGGGTCTTTCCCCGCTCTTGCGGGGATTGAACTAAGATGTGAAAGAGCTGTTTCCAAGTTTCGCCGTTTCTCCGTTTCTGAGTTTGAACTCCGAAACTTTAAAACTTCAAAACTTAGGAACCTTCGCGTTCAAAGAACGCGAAGCCCCCCATATATACGAAAATCGTTCCAGCCCATTTTTCCGCCTAAGCCTTTGATTCTATAAAGCAATCTCCAAAAATTGCAAAAATGCTCTAATAAAACTTTTCGTTAAGCCTAATTAAACAAGCCCAGATTGCCTTTCTAATTCAATGACTTAGCGCTGAAAAAAATCGTTAAGCTATATTGAACAACTTTTTTCCTCATTAAAACAAGGGCGCAGCCCTTGACCTTTTTCTACGACCTGCTGACAAATTTTGGCTATTTTGCTCTTAATGTGCGAGCGCCTTCAGGCGCGACAAGGGCGTAGCCCTTGAACGCTATTTGCGAAGCGGTATCCCCGCGAGTCCCGCGGAAGTCTGCAGAGCAGACTGAGGCGGCATGCGAGCATCCTGTCACGCTCCTCCGCGAACGCGACAGGATCAGCCGCGATCCGGGCCGCAGACACTCTTGTCTGCGCACAACTAAGACTTGCGCGATTGTCAAATGTCAAGCTCTGACCCCATTCCAGCGCTGACCCCATTCCAGCGGATGCGTCTCCGCGGTGAAACAGGAGAAATTCTTCCCTCTAAAGCTCAAAAAATTTTCTCGGTATTGAGTATTATCTGGCGGCGTTTTTTTCTGATTTGATGGGGAGGATGGTGGAGAGGTCTATATGTCGGGAGGCGGATAGGATTTCGATCCCGACCAGCCGTCCCTGTCGGTCCAGGTCAAGGGTGATCTCGGAATTGACCGGCTTGTTGATCACCTTCCGGGCCTTTCCAAAGCGGATGTAAAGCAAATCGTATTTTGAATCATAGCTAAGTTTCATTATTCCTCCCCAAAATGTCCATAGAAAGCTTTGACCGTAATGACAATGATTTCCTCCGCTGCTTCCAGATAAATCACCTGGACCTTTTTCTGCTCATATTCCCTGCCCACCCATTCCCTATTATAGCTGAAAATTTTCTCTTTTGCCTTCCGCCCCGCTTTAGCCTCAATCTCGGTTCCTCCCAGCAAAGTTTGTTTGATCTCTGATTCACTGACTCCCCGTTCCTCCGCCCTCGCGTGGGTAATTATCCTCACCCGGCTCATCTGATTTAATGTTAACGCAGACTAATTAAAGGAGCAAGCTCCGAATTCCGAACCCCGAACTCCGAATCCTAAATTCCGCGTCCTCGCCTACTCCGCAACGCTTTTCCAGCCTCTTCGGTTCAAGTCCCAATAGATAAAGGCTCCGGCGATGAGGCCGAGGGCGATGAGGCAGATGCCGGGGAGATATTCCTGGAGCAGGATTTTGCCGATTCCGAAGAGGAAAGCGTAGATGGAAGAGCCAGCGGAGCCAGCGGGGTCACGAGCCAGCGGGGTCAGGTCTAGAGCCAGCGGGGTCAGGTCTAAAGTTTAAAGTTAAGCAGATTGGCATTTTCAGATAGATTTAAATATGCATATTTGATCGCAGCCAGGAGTGTCTGCGCCCCTCTATCGCGGCTAAAGCCGCTCGCACGATCAGGATTACAGATAAATTCTCTGCGCGCTCTGCGCCGGTTGCCGGCGGCGGGTGGTTGCGCGAGCCGCCCGAACTTTCGCATATCGGTCATCTCTACCTCGCATTCATGCCCAAGTCTCTTCGCATCGGATCCAAAAGAGGAAGTATCTTAGTATCAAGATACTAAGATATTTCCTCCGTTTGCGCTGGACCCAAAAGCCTTGAGGGTCAAGAATTCCGTGGATTTGCAGTAAGTAGCTAAGTAGCTGGCTACTTAGCTACTTACTCCGTTGATGCAGGAACGAAAGGCCTTGAGGGCCAAAAGTTCGGCGGATTGGAGGGCAAGATTCAGTGTGCTATTGGGGTCAAAGCTCTAGTTGGTACTTAAGGAGCTCGTGCCGCGCTGAGGCAAATTTCAAGAGGCGTTGCGGGCATCACAATCCAAAGCGGCGCCGCGGACGCCGCACTCCAAGGCTCTTCGCGCATAAGCATTTTGTGGGACATCCAGATTAACCAAATCTGCCAGCCATTTTTAGTGGACCGATGGGGTCAGGCCTTGACATTTTCCTTCAGAATAAAGAAAAATTGAATTCTTCGCGTCCAATTATCGCGGCCAAAGCCGCTCGCACGATATTGTATTACAGATTACAAATAAATTATCTGTGTTCATCTGTGTTAATCTGTGGATCCAATTGATTTTAATTTGGGCTTATTCAATACGCCCCTACTCCGCCACGCTCTTCCATCCTCTTCGGTTCAGGTCCCAATAGATAAAGGCTCCGGCGATGAGGCCGAGGGCGATGAGGCTGATGCCGGGGAGATATTCCTGGAGCAGGATTTTGCCGATTCCGAAGAGGAAAGCGTAGATGAGGGAACAGCCTGCGATCCAGTCCAGGAAGGAGAAGAAGAGGTTGTCCGAAATTATTACGGAATCGCCGAGCCGGCTTTTGACCTTTGCCCAGCCGGGTCCGGCCGGACGGGCGCGTCGGAAAAATTTTTCCAATACCGGCTCGCTCTCAGGCCGGGTGAGAAGGGTCACGCTCAGCCAGACCATTGTGGTAATGAGAACCGTGATGATCAGCTCGTAGGCGAACTCCAGTCCTTTTGGGAAATGGACCCAGCCGGCTCCGGTAAGAACCTTGATCCCGAGCGAGACAATCAGGGCGGAGGCCATTGCCGAGATTTCCGACCAGGCATTGATCCGCCACCAGAACCAGCGCAGGATAAACACCAGACCGGTGCCGGCGCCGATGGTGAGGAGCAGTTCCCATCCGGCCACCTGGGATTCCATCACATAGCCGATGATTCCTCCGCAGATCATCAGGAACACGGAAATCAGGCGGGAAATTGCGATGTAATGCTTCTCGCTCGCGTCAGGTTTGATGAATCTTTGATAAAAATCTCGGACCACATAGGAAGTTCCCCAGTTCAGGTGCGTGGAGATGGTTGACATATAAGCCGCGGCCATTGCCGCGAGCATCATCCCGAGCAGGCCTGGGGGAAGGTAATGGGTCATCATCAGGACATATCCTTCGCGCGGGTTCTTCAAGTTCGGAAACAGGACCACTGCGACGAGCGCGGTGAAAATCCAGGGCCAGGGCCGAAGCGCATAATGCGCGATATTGAACCAGAGCGTTGCCAGAAGCGAATGCTTCTCGTCCTTGGCGCTGAACATCCGCTGGGCAACATAGCCGCCACCGCCCGGCTCTGCGCCCGGATACCAGGACGCCCACCACTGGACCGCGATGTAAGTGAAAAACAACATCGGGGGCAGCCAGGCCGATTTGCCCACCGGCGGGAGCATGGACAAAAACGCGCCGGCCTTTTCCGGAGAGCCGGCCTGCTCAATCAGCCGTTCCTTCAAACCGGAAATTCCGCCCACCGCATTCACGCCGAAAATGGCGAGCACGATGCACCCGGCCATTGCCATAATGAACTGGAAGAAGTCGGTGACCACCACTCCCCAGAGCCCGGAGAGGCTGGCGTAAATCACGGTGATCAGAAGGCAGACCGCGATCGCGATCCAGCGGTCAATCCCGAGCGAGATATGGATGATGGTTGCCATGGCGGAATTGACCCAGCCCATAATCACGGAATTGATCAGGATGCCGAGATAGAGGGATCGGAACCCGCGCAAAAACGCGGCCGGCTTGCCCCCGTAGCGGAGCTCGGTGAACTCAATGTCCGTGAGCACCCCTACCCTTCTCCAGAGCCGGGCGTAGAAAAATACCGTGAGCATCCCGGAAAAAACAAAATTCCACCAGAGCCAGTTCCCGGCAACCCCGTGCCGATAAACCAGCTCGGTCACGGCCAGCGGGGTATCGGAGGAAAAAGTAGTTGCCACCATTGAAGTGCCGGCCAGCCACCAGGTCAGTTTCCGGCCGGCGCCGAAAAATTCCGCGGTGCTTTCAGAGGCGCGCCGGGTGTAATAAAGCCCGATCAAAAGCGAGAGCGCAAAATAAATCCCGATAATCGCCCAATCCAGCCAGGAAATCGCCAAGTCATTACCTCCGGATTTTCTGATCCGATTCTTTCATAAATTTAGAGCAATGGCAAGGTCAGGGATTTCAAAAGCTGGCTCGGAATTTAAATCAGCTTCTTTAAAAATTTCGCCTTGTTCATCCGGTCAATGATGATCTGAATCCTCTGGTTGTAATATTTGCTTTTGCTTCCGGGATGCCAGTATTTGGGATAGGGCAGGCTCGCGGCCAGAGAAGCGGCCTCATACTCGCTCAGCTCGCCCGCGGATTTTTGATAGTAAGCGCGGGAGGCTGATTCCGCGCCATAAATTCCCGGACCGAATTCCGCAATATTCAAATAAATTTCCAGAATCCGCCTCTTGGTCAGGAAATGTTCCAGCTCCATAGTAAGAATCGCTTCTTTCAGTTTCCGGAAGGGATTTCGGGACGGAGAGAGCCAGAGATTTTTCGCGGCCTGCTGGGTGATGGTGGAAGCTCCGCGGGGAAGTTCTTTTTCTTCCATTGCGTCGGTCATTGCGATTTTCATTTCGCCGGTGTCAAACCCGCGGTGGGAGAAGAAATTTATATCTTCCGCCACCAGCACCGCGATTTTCAGGTGAGGAGAAATCTTGCTATATGCCGCCCATTTCCAGGCCGGTTTCTGCTTCTTGCCGGCTTGTTTCTGCCGGTCCTGATAAAGCTCAATGAAGGCCGTGGTCCTGGGATTGTTTTTCGCGAGCGCCGAAATATCCGGCCAGATCAGCGCCTGATAAATGAGCAATCCGCCAGCCACCAGGCCCAGGCTCAAGCCGGTGATTTTCCGCCAGGTTTTGGTTTTGCCCTGGTTCCGAGCCACGGCTCTTTATTTTAACCTCATCAGAATTTTCAGCCCTGAATTGCGCAGATCCTGTCGCCCAGACTCAGAAAATAAAAGGGAAAAGATTTGAAAAGCCCGGCCGGGGTTCATTTTTCAATATTCTGCTTAACCTCCAGGGCAATCTGTTCAATCATCCGGGGCAATTGCGCTAAATTGAGCAACAGCTCGGTTCCGCCGGGATTGAGCTCGGAAACTTGATACATATAGGCAACAATGAACTCGGTTCCTTGCTCTCCCGGCTTGAGAAAGGTCTGAAACCGGCCCACCCCGATCAAGGGATTGGTGAAGTAGCTGGAAACATATTCGCCCGGCTTATAATTGGCGCTGAAAAAATCCATCGTATATTCCAAACCCATAATATTGATTTCCGCCTGGCAGGAACCGGATTCCAGTTTGGTCACGCAAGGGCCGATATTGCGAACCTTGAACTGCTCTTCCCACCTTTGCCAGGTTTCCGGGCTGGTGACATATTCGTGCACTTTTTGAACCGGCGCCTTGATCCAGACGCTGGACTGATTCATTGAATAAAAATTCACATAAGGTTCCCCCCTTAATCCCTCTTTCTGAAGTCCCTCCACCGTCAAGGATTTGTCAAAATACGCCTGGATCATTGCCGTGCCATTTTCCACGCCCCGGACCACGGTCTGTTGAAGATTGATCGCCTCGGTTAACGGTCTCAGAAACGGATCTTGCGGCTCCTCCAATTCAAACCTTACGGTCAACCGGACGCCATCTTTGAACTTCTTATACTGATACCGCAAAACCGAGACCACGAATTCATCGGCCGTCTCGGTCATATACCAGATTTCCTCGCCCGGCCGATAATGGATCATAGTCATCCGGTAGGGAATCGGGTTACCCAGGATCTTGACTTGATAGTCAGCCCGATCCCCCACCTTTTCCATTCTCTTCTCGGAAATCCGCTCAATTTTGATCGGCCCAAACTCCTGCTTCAGCTTGTCCGGATCAGTCAGATATTGCTCCAGTTGCTCCGGAGTGGCATTGACAAATACCGTAACTTTATGCCCGTAGAATTTATTGGTGGAAGATTGGTGCGTGACCACATTTTCTTCAACCGGCTTGATTTTCCGGGCACAACCGGAATTGATCACCAGGATCAAGCATAATAAAAACAGCGTGATTTTGTTCCTCAATTCCTCACCCCATCCGGATCATTTAATGAAAAGGATTCCTGGATTTCAGCTATTTGATCAAGTTATCAGATTTATCCTTTTCCGCAAATCCGGGAAAGCTTTTCCGCGCTTCGCCTGATTTTGCCGGGCGCTGATACTTTGCCTTGAGCTTTCAGCCGGGAAAAAATCAAACCCGGCTCGTTCCCTCAGGGCCGGTCCGGAGCCGATTTAAGATTCCGGCCCGAAGATATTTTTTTCAGGCGGTAATCAACCGCGGCCCGGCCGAAAGTCGGGGAGATGCGATCAATCATTCTGATCAGCCGCGTGAGTGCGCCCGGGACGATCTCGTATCGGCCTTTTTCCATCCCCCGGATGACTGAATCCGCGACCAGATCGCAATTAAGAACCGGGATGGTCTGAGCCATTTCCCGGTTTTCAGCGCTGCGGTATTTGCTCAATTCCTCCACCATCGGCGAGGCAAACTCGGGCGGACAGACCAGATGAAACCTGATTTTTTGCGGCTTGAGCTCGGCCCGGAGGGTATGGGTCAATCCCGCGATCGCGTGCTTGGAAGAACAATAGGCGGAATACCCGAACACGCCCATCAGCCCGGCCATTGAGCAGATGTTCACAATCCGCCCTTTTTTCCTTTGTTGGAAATAAGGCAGAACCGCCTTGATGCAATGAAGGGTTCCGAAAAAGTTTATGTCCATAACCCGGTGAAAAGTCTGGAGCGATTGTTTCTCAAAATAGCTCTCGCTGATGACGCCCGCGGAATTGATCAGAAGATAAGGCAAGCCCAGGGTATCAACAATCGTTTTCATTGTTTGCTCCACCCGGGCATAATCCGAGACATCGCAGGGAAAAATTTCAACCTTTTGCCCGGCACGGGCGCTCTTGCGCAAATCGTCCCGGACGGCTTTGAGTTTGCTTTTATCCCGCGCCATCAGCGCCAAACTGGCGCCTCGGTTGAATAATTTTTGCGCCAGCGCCTTGCCCAGGCCGCTGGACCCGCCGGTGATGATAATTAACCTTCCCTTGAATTTCATTTTTTAAAATAGAGACCATCCCCCAATTTTTCAAGCGGTTGATAGGTTGATAAGTTTATAGGTTGATACGATAATCCCGGAAATGATTTCCTTAACCACTTATCAACTTATCATCCTATCTGTCCTCCGAAGCCTTGGCGAAGGGGGATCATCTTATCAACCTTTTATTTATTCGGATAGTCCTTGCCCGTGATCTTCTTCCAGAACTCCCGGCCGTCCCTTTGCGCCACCTTGTTGGCGGTGATTTCCGTGGGCATTACAATATTGGCATCCTGCTGAAGAGCGTAGTCCAGGAGCTTAAGCGCCTCATCCTTGTTTCCAAAATAATTATACTCAAACCGGGCCTTATAAACATAACTGTCCAGATACCCGGGATACTCCTTGATCGCGTCATTGATCAAATCCACCGCTTCCTGCACATCCCATCTCACCATCTCCACCACGATCTTGGGAACCCGGACCAGGATTTCCGACCAGAGCCTCCCGGGCGCTCCATAATCATACTGGGGATCTTTGTCAGTGACATAGTCCGAATGCTTTTTGATGGCGGGAAACCCCGCGGCCTGGGAAAAGATGGTGCTGAACTCCAGGCCGGCGGACTTATTCACGGCAAACCAGTAATGCCCGCCCGAAGTCTCCTTGAGCGCCAATGATTTCTCGGCATAGGACATCCCTTTGGTATAGATTCCTTCCAGGGTCTTTTGTTGTTCCTTGGTCGCCTTGGGCAGGTAATCGCCATAGCCCCAGTAATAGCGGGACAGGTCGGTCAAAATCATATGATTATTGGGATCCAGCTGATCCGCCTTCTCCAGCCAGGAGATGCAATCCTTGTAAATCTTGGCGTTATTATCCACCCGCTCCAAAGCCCAGGCCTGGTCAATCAATTTCTGCGCCTCGGCATTCTTGGAAACCGGCTTGGGCAAAGGCCCTCCGGCCCAAACCGGGATTGAAACCATTCCGATCAAAGCCACGCCTAAAACCAGAGCCAACAACCGAAAATTCTTCATTTTTCCTTACCCCCTTCTAATTTTTCTTCAAATCCGATTGATTACTTTAGACACTCACCAAAGACCATCGGTTCATTGACTGGAACTGATGTTTACCCGATATGATTATATAAATTTAAAACGGCTAAGGCAAATTCCCGGACTGACCGTCTAACACTTTTTTATTTGCAAAACAATAAATTTTCAAATAGCTGCGTCCAGCGGAGCGGGACGCTTTGGAGTGCGGTGTCCGCGACACCGCTTTTCCCAAAGCGACGCCGCTGGCGTCGCACTCCAAAGCGCCTTCGGCGCGGATAATGAACCCATTGATTTTACCAGAATAAAAGTGTTAGACGGTCAGATTCCCGCAACCTTGATTTCTTTTCCGGCCCATACTAAGATGATGATCAATCATTCAGGCCGGAAGAAATTACGCCGGCAGGTTTCGGCTGCCAAAAATTAAATCGCGGGGAAGGGCGGAGATGAACGGAAAAGAAAGGATGATGACGGCTTTGAACCGGGGCGTCCCGGATCTGGTTCCGATCTGGGAGTTGGCCTTTAACGAGGTGAGCATCATCAAGATTGCGGGGAAATTTATGGAGCCGGATCAGCTCCCGGAGCCCAAGAATATTATAGATATGAGCGATCTGGAAGCGCTTAAGCTGGTGAACGCTTTCCGGGTGATGGGTTTGGAACTCGGTCTGGACGGCGTGACCGCCACGACCATGGCGCCGATGACGCGTGTGGATCAAGCTCATTTCAAGGACGCTTTCGGCGTGATTCATCATTCCAGCCAATTCGGCGAGCCTTATCCGGTGGAAGGTCCGATCAGAGGGCCGGAAGACCTGAAGAAATATAAAATGCGCGCTCCGGAGGAAAGCGATTTCGTTTTAATTGACTTGATGCGCGCCAATTTTCCGGACCGGGCCGTTGCCTACATCCTTGACGGCCCCTTTCTGATGAGTATGTGCTTATGCGGAGGTCTGGAGAATCTTCTGCTCAATTACGCGCTCAATCCGGGGCTGGCGGCTGACCTGGCCCGGATGACCACCGACTATAACCTGGCCAGCCTGGAGATGATCGCGAAAAAAGGCGCGGATTTCATCATCAGCGATTGCGACCTGGCTTTTAACCCCGGGCCGATGATGAGCCCGGCCCATTATGACCTGTTCCTCGGACCGTATCACAAGCAAATCGTGGACCGCGGACATCAGCTCGGACTCAAGATGGTCAAGCACACCGACGGCAAGATTCAAACCCTGATCCCGAAATTTATCGCCGAAGGCTTTGACGCCATTCATCCCTTCCAGCCCCAGTGCATTGACATCGCGGAATCCAAACAAAAATATGGGGACAAGGTATGCGTAATGGGCAATATTGACTGCGTCTATCTGCTGGTGTTTGGAACCCCCGAACAGGTTCGCGAGAAAGTCAAGGAGACCATTTCCGCGGTTGCGCCCGGGGGCGGCTATATCCTCAGCTCATCCAACACCATCCACCCGGGAGTAAAGCCTGAGAATTATCTCGCGCTGGTCAAGGCCGCCCGGGAATTCGGAAAGTATCCGGAACTGGCGCAGGGTAAAAATTGAATCGGCTGATTTTGAAATCCAAATTTTCCAGATAGGAGGACAAAGCAATGGCGGAACCAAAATGCGGGACCTGCTGGTTCAGAGGGAACTATGACCGGAACCCTAAGTCCATCCTGGGCAGGATCTGGAGATGGCATATTAATTTTTGTCCGGGCTGGAAGGCCTATATGAATTCCCTTTCCGAGCCGGAACGGGAAAAGCTGAGAGCGCAGTATAACCTGAAAAAATAAAACCCCGGATAAAAACGAAAGAGGCAAAAGCATGAGGGCTCGGATCAATTTTCAAAAAATTATTTGCCTGATCCTGGCGGGATGCTGGATTCTGCCCGGGAAAATTTCAGCCGGAGACTGGGACAATGCCGACCCGTTGGCCGTTGCTAAACGGGTTGCGGACCGCGAGCTGTTCGGGAAGGTGATCAATGGAGATACGGTCCGGCCCCGCGGCTCGCGCGGGGTGAAAGTTCATCACGACTGGTACTGGCGGGATGCCACCCTGATGTCCGGCGTGGCCGCGCTTTACGATCGGAGCGAGGAAGTCGGCCACCCGGTCGGGCGATATCTGGATTATCTTTCCGCCTGGGGCAGGCATGACCTGGGTGGATTTCCGATTCCGATTTTTCACGGCGATATGGTTTGCGCGGGTCAGACCTATATCTGGCTTTATCAGCGGTCCGGAAAAATTTCCGACCACCTGGTTGAAACCGACGGGATGATTGATTTTATTTTTCATTCTCGATCCCGGGGACAGAGAGGCACAGGTTACAACGATTACTGGATGCGGTTCTGGAACGATGATATTCATATGGTCCCGCCCTTCCTGGCCCGGCGCGGCAAAGCCGCGGGCAATCAAGGCATTCCCAATGGCAAGGACGGCCGAACCATTGCCATGGAATATTGCCGGGCTTACGCGGATCTTCTGCGCGACCCCTCCACCGGATTGTTCTGGCATGACCAAGGCGCGATCGGGGCTTATCAATGGGGCCGGGGCAACGGCTGGGCCGCGGCCGGCTATCTCAAGGTCTGGGAGGCGCTGAAGGACGACCCGGCTTATGCGAAGGATGCGCAATGGCTGATTGCGCAACTGATCCCGATGGCGGAAACCTTGAAGAACAACCGCAATCCGGTCGGGACCTGGAACGCGGATGTGCTTGATCGGAAGATTTACAAGATGCCGGAAACTTCGGGCAGCGCCTTTTTTATTTATATGATCGCCCGTCTGGCCAACCAGGGAATCCTGCCTCCGGAATATTGGAATGTCGCGCTCAAGGGCTGGCATTTCTTGAAGCTGAGCGTGACTGACACCGGCGAGCTGATGCGGGTCCAGCCCGTGGGAACCGGGCCGGTGGTTTCGGACTTTGAGACCAATTCTGAAACCTACGGCGTGGGAGCATTCCTTTTGGCCGCGACTGAAATCTCGCGCATTCCGGAAAAGGCGCGCGCCAACAACGACAATCTGGAATGCGTCAAGGTTGAAGCCCAGGATCTGGAATGGAGCGGAAATTCGGCTTCCATTGAATTGAGCAAGCTGAGCGCTTCCCGTTCGGATTTCCCAGGTCAGCCCGCGCTCAAAGTCCAGGCCGTAATTCCGGGGAAGCGACTTCCTGCGACCTCTGCTGATTCCAGCCGAATAAAAATTGACGGATTATCCCCTGATGATTCCGGCCCGATATATTTCTTCTACCAGCCCTGAGCGGATAATCCTGATCCTGATATTACTCCGAACCATAAATAGTTGACATTCTCTATTTTCCTCCTGATTGAATTTCCCCTCCCTTGAGGGGAGGGGATCAAGGGGAGGGTGAAAAGGATCAATTAAATCAATCACCCACACCCCAACCCTCCCCCGTCAAGGGGGAGGGAATAATAATTATGTGGTGAATGGTGAATGGGGTCAACGCTTCACTTTAAACTTAATTATTCATAGCCCAATTCGTGCTTCAATCCCGCTCTGGAAGGCAAAGATAGGGCTTTCGATCTGCTGCCGGTTGAGCGAAAATACAGCGCCGATTCGGGCCATAGCAGTAGAAATCCCGCAGTATCAAAGGCTCTGGACGAAAATCGTTGATTCCGCAATAGGTCCTGCGTTAAGTTTAAAGTGAAGCGTTGACCCCTTATCTTAACAGTTCCAGCAACGCCCGGTCTATTTCCACCGCCAAATCCGGGCCGACGCAAAGGCTGCGCTCATACTTGTAAAGCTCGGCGTCATAATCCTCCGGATATAAGATGTAGGCCAGCTCGTCATCGGCAAGCGCGATCTGGAAGGAATTGGCCTTCTGATGCGACCGGATCTTTAATCCCTGCTTCGGGTAGGCCTCGCCCGGAAAGGTGACGATCTGCGCCGAGCCGAGTTCAATCAGGCTCACTTCCGTGAGCAAGCTCGGACCCGGATAAACATTCCGCTCAAACATCCCGAACTCCACGCCCAGGGTATAAATCTTATTGATCACCGGCGCCTGGATCAAACTCAGTCGGTGCTTGATGGATGGACTCTGCTCCCGGACCAGCAACCCCATCCCCCGGTCAACCTCCGCAACAACCTTTTGCCCAAAATCCTCCAACTCCTCCCAGCTATGATCCGCTTCCGGCACCGGCAGATTCGGGCTGACCAAACCGCCCAGCGGGCCATTGAAAAAAATCGCGCCCCCGCCGTATTTCTTTTCCACCAGCCGATATACCACACCCGGATAGTCGGCGCTGATTTTGTGGTTGGTCTCCCACTCAACCTCCGGGTGGCCGGTGAGGTTGATCAGGGTGGCGATTATTGCCCCGGCCTGGTCCTTGAAAACCAAAATCCCCATCGTGTCGTCCTTGTCCAGAGGATCGCGCTTGTTGAACATCAGGTTCGGGTTCATCTGATAGACCGCGGTGAACATTGATGCGGGTTTTAATCCGGCTTCAGCATCCTGGATCGCCTCGGTTATGCCCTGTCCGATTTTTTTCATATAGTCCGGATTATTCCCCGCGGAAAATGGAATTAACCCCCAGACGCCCATGGTGTCCGGCCCGGAATGCGTATGCGTGCACGCAACCAGAATCTGGTCCGGTCTGAAGCCCGGAACCAATGCCTTGTAATTCTCAATATCCTCCCGGTTCAACCCGATCAAGTCAAGAGAAACCAGCGCCAGTTTTTCCTCGCCCTGCTCTAAGACCAGGGCACGGGCATAAAGATCGTCGTGAACCCCAACCGACCTTCTCTGACCCGGATCAAACCCGGCCATCCAGACCTTCATCTCCGGAGTGATCATTGCCTTGCCAAATCCGGCCTGGAACGGCTGACCCGGATCAGAAGCCACATTTACCACCGGGTTGTTGATCTTGGGCGGATTCTGGATGTTCAATTTATGCCAACAGCCGGAAAGGGCCAGGGTTAGGCCCGCGATCAGGATTATTGTCATTCTCCCGCTTTTCATCTTTCTACCTCCATCCTTGATTTAGACCGATCCTAATGTAGTGTATCAAAATTGTGGTGCAGGCTTCCAGCCTGCCAAGTATTTGAAACTGCAGGCAAGATGCCTGCGCCACAATCAATGTTATCATTGATACTCTACACTGAAACCGATCAATCTTTTTTCCCAAGCGACCGGCTGAGCTTCCCGGTCATAATCTCCTGCAGAGATCGCTCCGCGTACCATTGATACCGTTGAATCTCTTTTTCGGTGAAAGGCCGGGAGCTGATCTCGGTATTGAAGTAGAGCCGCTCCGGGTCGCTGCTGGTAAAAGCCGGCCAGGAAGGGGCTCCTTTTCCATTGGGGTTTCCGTTCCGGGCGAAGTTGGTCACATAGTTCATCATTATATAGCTCAGGTATTTATTCTTCTCGTAGGTTTTTTTGCTGGCGAGAAGTTTGGCGATCTCGGCGTCTGGGTTCATGGCGCCGAACACGAACGGGACATCAATGGCGTGGAACGCGCCCATCTTGTGCGGAAACCGGGTCTGGTCCCAATCAAAGCGGTAGAGATATACCGGGTTCTTGCCGGACATCGCCTCGGCCATCATAAAGGCCGGGGTTTCAAAAACCATCTGGTTGGCAAAGGCAAAAGCCAGATCAATGGGACGGCGAAAGTCCCGGTAATCATACATTGACATTATCTCCTCATAGTTCGGCCCGGTCAGGAGCTGCATCAGGCGATTGACCGTGCCGCGCGACCACAGCCCCAGGCCGGAAATCGTCATCGTGTAGATCCTGAGCTCGTCCCGGGTGGTCCCGATCATCACCGGCACTTTCTGGTAATTCCCGGCCTGAATCATCTTGACCGGGGTATCCGGCAAGAAACTTCCGTCAATTGTCGGGCTCCAGGCCACGCCGCCGGAAAAAAGATCGTTCCCGGTTTTCTGCAAAAACGCTCCCATCGGCTGGGACCGGAGACAGCCGACAAGGTCCGGGCCGGCGCAGCCCATCGTGCCCGCGAATTCCCGGCTCTTCCGGTATCCGTCTTCCAGGCTGGTCATCAAGCGGCAAGGCCCGCTCATAATCATCGCATGCTGGAACAGGCCCTTGGCCTCGGGAGAAACCAGCAGGCTGCACACGCTCATCCCGCCCGCGGACTGTCCAAACACCGTCACATTTTGCGGGTCGCCTCCAAAAGCAGAGATATTGTCGCGAACCCATTCCAAGGCCCGCGCCTGATCCTGGATCCCGTAGTTGCCTGTGCTCCCTTTCGGGTCTTCGTCCTTCAACTCCGGCAATGCCATAAACCCCAACGCGGCCAGGCGGTAATTTAAAGTCACAACCACCACCTCCTGCCTGGAAGCCAGGTTGCTCCCGTCATAAATGTCAAAACTTCCGGACCCTCCCACAAACCCGCCTCCATAAAGCCAGACCATCACCGGAAACTTGCCCGATTTGGCAGGTCTCCACAGATTCAGGTAAAGACAGTCCTCGCTGTAAGCTTCAGACTTGCCCCCATTCAATATGTCTTCCTCCTGGAGGCACGCCGGGCCGAATTTGACCGCCTCAAAAACCCCCTGGTGAGGAGCCGGCGGCTCCGGCCTTCTCAGCCTGAGTTCTCCCACCGGCGCCTTGGCAAACGGCATCCCCCGATAAACGCACGCGCCAAATTCAGCGTCTTTAAAACCTTGGAACCAACCCTGGCCGGTCTTCACCGGCTCCGAGCAAAAATCTTCAGCCCTTGCCATCGCGCAGACGGTCAGGACCAGCAACCCTGACAAGCAAATCATCAAGCATCTTTTCATAACCGGCCTCCCCTGCTCGGGTTCTGATTTATCATCCCGGATTCCCAAGCCCGCTATATCATATATCTCGGCGGCTGAAATATCCATCTCCTGAGCAGACCCTCCGGGGAGCAGGCGCTCCCAAGCAAATAGGTATATAGGTATTTAAATACCAGATTACCTATTTACTGGGATGGTTCCGGGCTTTGAAGCTTTATGGTCATTTGGTCATTACGGTTCCGCGTTTGCGCAGTAAAAATTGAATTCCGTTGTGTCGCGCTGGTTAATTTTCTTTCGTTCCAGCAGAACAAGCAGGACTTATCCCTGCACCCGCTTCTTTTTGGCAGGCGCGAGAGAGCAATAAATTTTAAACATGACGGCACGAAGTTAATAAACTAGGGACAGTCCCTAGTTAAAATGGGCCGAAAATATTCAGATAGAGCAACATATCAAAAAATAGATAACCCGATCCGTAAGTCCAAAGTCAAGCTCTGACCCCGCAATCTGACCCCGCAATGATTGCGCGCTTTGCGGTGAAGATTGAAATGAATTTGATTGTTACAGATCCTCCTTCGCTCTATTGAACAGAGCTACGGCGGACAAGCAAGAGTGTCGGGCCTGCAATTATTTTTTCCAAGGGAAAATAGTGAAAAATATTTCCATTAAAAATCAGGTAGTTGGACAAATGTGGGAATAAAATTCAATAATAAGCTTGACAAACCATTATAATATGCTACTATTTGGGCATAAAAGATATAGAAAGTGCTATAAACAGGAAAGGAGATAAAAATGGGCATTGAAACGGAAGAAAAAGGAAAGGTTAAAGGGTCATTAAAAAATGTCAAATGGGTGGCGCACTACCTCGGCGTTTCCCGCAATACCATCCACCAATGGGTGATGGAGGAGCATATACCATATATAAACCTGGGGGTTTCCGGTGGCAGGCGAATTATCCGGTTTGACCCTGAGGTAATTGACGCCTGGCTTTTGAAGCGCAGCCGAATGCCGGATCAGCAAACCCAGGCAAAAGAGAAAGCCAAGCCTGACGAGGAAATAGAATAGGCCGGGATCAGGGACAAAGTAAGGATGGGCCAAATAATTTTTAGCAAAGGAGCATAAAATGGAAAACGAGAAAAGCACGGAGAACAAAACAGAGCGGGGCCAAAGCCGGGCGGAGCGGAAGGCGTATAGAAGGGCGCGCGCAGGCACAATGGGGAAACTGGTCTTTTTTTATCACCTGGCGGTCTATGTGGTGGTTGTGGTCTTGCTCTATGCCATCAACGCTCAGGTGTCGGACGGGTATCTGTGGGTAAAATGGCCGGCGATGTTCTGGGGGATCGGCGTGAGCATCCACGGCTTAAGCGTGCTGTTCTTCAGCCGGGTATCCGGGATAAAAAAGCGCATGATTAAAGCGGAACTGGCCAAGGAACTTAACCGGAGCCACGGCGCAGAGTAGTTTCAGTAATCAGGTCTGGGAGACGGGAGCCTGGGGAGCGGACTCTTCGCCGGGCCAGGAAGATTAACTTTGCGACAGGGGTCAAAGATGCCGAGTCTCAATGAATAACGATTTGCCGGAGCGGGACGGAGATGAATTTCGGATGGTAAAGGGAGGCGTGATTGATGAGCTCGTTGAAGTCCTGGCTGTTGACAATGTAGCTGACCAATAATGTTCCCGGATCGGAGATACCGAAATGACCTTTTGCCGCGTAAGCAAACAAGGTTTTGCTCCGCTTGACTTCGGGAACCTGGAAGATCGGCTTTGGATCAGACCAGGGACCTTGGGGATGAGATGAATTGCGGACCAAAATCCGGCTTCCTAGAAAAGGCTCGCTGTAAATCATCACCAAATGAACGGCGCCGGTTTGATCCGGGACTTTTTCCACGGTCAGCTCGCTCGCGATATCTTTGACAATCGCAGAGGCGTGGCTGAAGGTTTTTTCCCATTTCCCCTCTCCGGCGAAAAATTCCCATTGCGCAAAATCCTCAAAGCTCTGAGTGCGCGCGCGCGCCAGCTTGAGCTCGCGATGATTTTGCGGGTCGGACTCAGCGCCATAAATGAAAACATAATCCGATGAAGGCTCAGATAGCACAGCAACTCCCCAATCCGCCGGAGGCGGCAGATCAATCACCCGCTTTTGCCAGAGCTCCGCCCTCTCTTCAACATTGTCAACCATTGCCAGCGAACTTCTGATACATTGGAAGCCCCAGACGGAATCCTCTCCCGGCTTTTTTGTGAGCTCAATCAAAAACAGCGCCAGGCGCAAATCCCCGTCCGCTTGGCTCAAGACCGCTCCCCCGCCCGTGGGCCAATACCAGGTTTTTGCCGAGCCGCTTGCCGGACGGATCCAGGCCGTGGGTTTTCCAGAGCTATCGTTCTCTCCCCAATAAAAGCGGATCTCCCGCGGCTCTGGAGCCTTTCCAGGATTTGCCGGATCATCGGGATGAATTGCAATGGAGTTATTAACCATTGTGGCGTTAAGACGCCGGTTGTCCGCGATCTCGCCGATGAACGAGTCTCCAAACACCCATAAAACCCGCTTGCCGGGAATAACAAAACTTGACGCCACATCCCCTCCGGTCCAGCCCGAGTTGCGCGAAAAAGCCTGGTCCCATTGTTTTTCCGGAGTTGCGATCTGTCCGACAGGAATTTTGGGGAGGGAATATTTCAGACCGTTGCATGAACAGGCGAGTAAGAGGATGAAAACGCCTGCGGCAAGCGCCTGGAAATGTCTCTGATTCATAAAATTTGGATTTATGCCTCTAAAACCACCTGGTAGCCCAATTTATCCGCGAGCGCAAAGACCTGCTCTTTCAGGTCGCCATATACGGTTACCCGATGCCATCCCCATTTGTCCCACATCGTGAAGAGCTTCTCAAAATCTCCTATCGGCTCGGCCACCAGCTTGGTCCGGCAGGCCCGGTCATTCGGATCGTTCCCGGTCGCTTTTGCCTGATGCAAAAGGACCTGCTTTTTCTCCGGCGCAAACTCCAGGGTGGTGGTCAGATATCCTGACGGCAGGATGGATCGCACGGAGGCGCCTTTGCGGTCCTCGGAATGGGTCAGGATTTCAAACGGGTTGGCAGGACCCGCTGGTCCGAACGCACGGTTGGACGCCACACAGTGGGCGTAGATGATCTTGCGCTGGGAGGTATCCAGGACCGGGTCTGAAATGTAGCCGGGTCTGCCTCCGGTCAAAAAGTTGACCGCGAGCATAGTTGCCGCGGAGCGGACATCGCACTCGCACGCTCCCACCAGGCCCTCATTGCACAGCTCATAAAAACCCAGGCAGGGATAGGCTTGAATGGCTCCACTGTAAAAGCCGGTCAGGCAATTGATCGTGACCGCGTTTGCCTGATGTTGATTGAGCATATTCTTCATCCCGAGATACATCGCCGCGCAACTCACCAGCGTTTCCTCTGAAACCCCCTCAATTAACCGCGCGGAATTCTGCCAGCGCTTCGCAATCTCGCGCGCTTGATCCGGATCCGCGTCTTTCCATAACCGGTTAAGCTCTTCAAACGAAACTTTTTCCATCGCGATTTGACGAATGCCCCCTAAGGAAACCCCGGGATAGCCGATTGCCAGAATTTTTGACTCGCTCATCCGGGCAAGCGCGTCATCAATGCTGACCCTGGGAAGCGGATCCTGCGCGCAGGCAAGGTCTCCGGGACCAGGGGTCCGCTCTTTGCGGGTCTGAGTCACTGCCGCGGCAAAATCCGACGCAGAGCCTCCCTGTTTCATCAGCTCAAAGCATTTCACCGCGGCGATCAGGTCTTCGGTCTTCTGGGAGGACACCATCCCCACATTGCGGGCTCCGGAGCGCAAGAGCATTGCGGAAAAAACCAGGAACCCGCCGGTTCCGCCGTAGGTGTAATCCACAAACAGCACCGGCTTGCCGGTTGCCGCAATGCCCTGAACCACCAGCTTCCAGTTGTTCATCTGATAAACTATATAGCCGTCAATCTTGGAGAACAGATCTTTTGCCAAGATGGCGCTGGCTTGAGCCGCGCCCCTGGCAGTGGAAAACAGGAACTCCATATCCGGAAAGGCATTGGTCAAAGTGTTTTTGATCTGGGTGAGCACCGGCGCAAAATCAAATCCGAGATTGGGCCAATCCGGCTTGTCCTGCGTCATTGCGTGCATGGCAAACACCACCCGCAAACGTATTTTGCCGTTGGTACCCGGCCGCATGATTCTGGGAACCGCGGCGCCGGCGCAGGCCGCGCAGGCCGCGGAGATAAATCGCCGCCGGTTTAAGGCATTAAAATTGCCTGGCAAAAACTTTTCCTTTTTCTTCATCGCTCCCCCTTCCTGATAATTCTTTGCCCCGGTCTGTCAAGTATTCTATGCTGTTTTTATCTTCTCGCAAAACTCATCTTGGCCGTTCCGGAGGCGCGTCAAAAAAGTCGGGCCTATTTGTATTGCCTCAATAGATTGCCATACATAATTTGCTTATCGCTTTTAAGCGAGAAGCTTTGGACTGCGGCGTCAGCGACGCCGCTTTGCCTCGCTTTTTCGGTGCCGGGGTTATCAAAAGCGGTGCCGCGGGCACCGCACTCCAAAGCGCCTTCGGCGCAAAACCTGTATGATAAACATTTGAGGCAATACACCTATTCCTTAAATACCGCGAGAATCGCCTTGTTCGGCGCAAACGGCTCAATCCGGATCGTATTCTCCCCGGGCTTCAGATATTTCGTCACTTCCAGTCGCAGGGGCTTGTCAATGAACCCGCCGGCATAGGTTCCGTTCACCGTGACCCGGGCCGCCTCTTCCGGCGCAATCTCGCCGCATACCAGATAGATCCGCGCCCTGTCCAAATCAATCTCAGCCGGCAATTCGCATTTTCCGTTGAACGGGTCGGCCTTGACCGGACTCAGCGTGATTTTCCAGTTTGCCTTTAACCAGGCCCGCCAATTGATTTTTGGCAAAGGCGGCTCGCTGTGGCTCAGTTCCCGCTCAACCATAATCTCTCTTGCGGGCCGGGCTCCGGAATCAAGCCTCATCGGCAACAATCGCTTCTCCGGATTGAACACCAACAGCACGCTCTCATCAGGCTCCAGGGTCATTATGATCTCCACCTGGTCCTTGCCCAGCCGCCTATATTCCAGCGCACTAATCTCGTTCCTCATCGCGTCCCAGCACTCCGGCTCGCCCACAGCCGTGACCCGGAACTTGAAAGGCCGCGGCCCTCCGGCCAGGTTCTGGTTGGCGATGAAAAAAATGTCCCGGCCATCTTTCACCCGGTGCAGAATATGCAGCCAATGGTCTGTTCTTCCTTCAATCACTTCCAGGGTCGGGTGGATTCCGGCGTCTCCGGTCAGGACCTTCTGGATTTCCTCGGGCGTCGGCTTCTCGGCCAGAAAATAGGATCGCCCGCCCAGCGCATTGGTCTTGTTCGCGGTCAATCCCGGCTTGGCTTCCGCTCCCCAGATCGCATCGGTCAACTCCGCGATGTCCTTGCCGGTCTTGCCCAGCGTAGCCGACTTGCCGGGCAAAAATCCATACCCGACCACCACACCGCCCATCTCCAAAAATTCTTTGGCCTTCTCCAAAGTCCGATATGGGATCACCTCCACCGGAGGCACCACCAAAACTTTATAACTCTCTCCGAACAGTTTGATCTCCCTGCCCGCGAGCCTGGTATCTATCTCAAAAACATCATAAGGCATCCAATCCAGGTCAAAGAGCGCGTCCTGCAAAGCCGTGGTCATTTCCTCGGGAGGAACCGCCTTGCCCGAATGAACGCTGTTGCCGATGAACAACAGGGCCACCGGCGCGATATGACGGCCTTTGGTCAGCATCAAACTCAGCCGGGCGGTATAGTCCGCGAACACCCGGTAGAGCGGAAAGCGCGGCTCAAATCCGCCGTTGTAAAAATACGGAGGGCAATCGCGGTCATAGGGCGCGCGCGGGTTGAACGAATGCGGGATAAAAAAGTTCACCCCCCGGACCTGAGTATGGTCGGTCACCCACTTCATTTCCGGGTAGGGAAGGTCCTGGCCGCGCGCCCCGAAAATCTCCACCATTGCCAGGTCGTCCTGCTTTCCGTAAATATGAGAAATGGAACTGGCCAGCTTGGCGATCTGGTAAATTCCCATTTTGCGCTCCCCGGGCATAAGCTGCTTAAAGACCAGGTCAATCCCGCCCAGATCCGAGTATTTCATCAGCTGGAACATATTCCCGGCGCACAAGTCCTGACTGAGATACTCGCGGTTGTGCTCCAGGAAATGACCGATTGAAATCACATTATGCGAATGGCACCACTGCGAAATCCCTCCGTAAAGGGTCTTCCCCCACGCCTCGGCCTTGGCGTCCTGGTATTGATACTCAGCGGCAATCTGATCCTCGCCCGCCAGCTTGAACTTCCATCCCACCAGCGCCTTCTTCCAGTCAACGCCCCGCGATTTAAGCATCGGGATCAACTCGCCTCCCCAGTCGCCCAGGGTCTCAGGTTCATCATAAAAAAATCCCCGGATGCTTTTGCCAAAGTCGTCCTGGAACCGATCGTAATGCGGCTGGTAAACCGTCTTCAAATACCACTCCACCGCGTCCTTGCTCGCCCCGTCCACCAAGACATTCCCGCTCCTCTTTTCCCCGGATTCCCATTTGAAACTCATCACGGTCCAATTCCCCTCCGGAGCGTCCCAACTCAGCTTGCCCTTGCTCACCTGGTCGGTCAGGTCCAATAGGCTCTCCCCGTCCACCCCGCCGTCCTTGTCTTGTCCCGCGATCACCGCGATCAGTCGCTCGCCCAAATCCGTCAGTTCCACCTGCTTCGGCCCTTTAACGGCCGTCGCTTTGCCCTTCAGAACCTTGCTCCCATATTCCGGGGGCACATTTCCGCCAACCTCGCCGCTCGGCCACCATTTTTCGTCAAAGATCCACATCGTCATCTTGTGCTTCTTCGCAAACTCCAGGCAGATCGCCAGGTCGCGATACCAACCCTGACCCAGCCAATCTATGTGCGGACGCGACTCAGCCGTGAAGGTGCCATTGCCGCCTTCCAGAACCTTGTCCAATTCCCCTTCCAACTGCGCCCGGGTTTCATCCCCGTGAAGCCAAAACAAAGGCCCGGTCAACTGCCGCGCCTCCATCGGCAGGGTCTTGAATTCTTTCTCCAACTCTTCAATACTCCCCTGCCCTGACCCCGGCCAAACCAGCCCCGGCATCACCGCCGCCACTATCGCCACGCCAGCCATCAATAAATTCTTCAAAGTCGCCTCCTGATTTAAATTTTTAAAACCTTCGCCGGAACTGTGGATTTTCTGAAATTTGATCCCGCCCCAAGGCGGGACTGAGATCTGAGATTCTATCTGGTGGCCAGAGTCGGAATTGAACCGACCACACACGGATTTTCAGTCCGTTGCTCTACCTACTGATCTTAATTTCTTACCCTGATTCTCTTAAGACAACTCCTCACTCTCCAGGGTTCTCCGCCTGAAATTTTTCTCCCCGGCTGTTTTACCAATTATATAAGTTCACCTGATTTTGACAAGAGCATACCCCGCCGCGGAAAAAATTATCCGGACAAGCTTTTAACGCGCCGGGCAATCATTTAAATCTGATTTAATATCCCTCTGGAAAACTTGATTTTTTCTCTTCCAACAGAATCGGAGCCAGATATTTTGATAACCGTCAACCCTTGAAAATTTATCAATATGGCTCTATTTCCAGGCGTTTTTTGGCAAAATCAAACTTCACTTTGAAATTATCAAAAAAACCAATTTGTCCGAGAAGGGGAATGGTGATGAATTCCCCAAAACCAGCCTTGATCTTTTTCTTATGACCTCCGATGGCTATTTCAACCGAATGATAATAAACCGGGCATTCTTGTCCTCCAACCCCGGTTACAGAGGATGCGATTCCGCTCTTAGAATCTATCCCGATCAGCTCTCCGACCTCTGCCGGGAATAGGCAAAAATCCGAGCCGCTGTCAAGGTAGGCGAGCAGGTCCAACTCGCTCTGGTATTTAATGGAAATCCTGATGATCGGACGGTATATTTTTTTCAAGTCGGGAAAAGCCGGCTGATCCATCGGATATTCAAGATAGTCATATTTCATCCAAACCATTAGAAGGCATAAATTTTTGAGCTTGAAAGAACCTTCAGCATAACCGGTCGGGGCTCTCCTTTTTGATGAGCTTCTTCCAGGGCTTTTTTCAGGCTGAGGTCGTGAGCAATCACTCGCTTTTCATCGGAGGACAGAGCCACCCATTCCTCCTGATACCGGCTAAGTTCGCGCGAAAGATTTTCGGCTCTTGAATTCATTCCGTTCCCCTTTAATTATTATATAATACTGATTACCGCCTTTTGTCAAGCGTCGTCAATTTTAGCCGGAGACCAATTTTGAAGTTTTGAACCTTTAAACCTTATAAATGGTGGCCAGAGTCGGAATCCCGCCTTAAAGCGGGACCAATCCCGCGAAATACGCGGGACGGATTTTTGAAAATCCGCTTGATCCTTTCACCTTTTCAACTTTTCAACCTTTAAACATAAATCTGGTGGCCAGAGTCGGAATTGAACCGACCACACACGGATTTTCAGTCCGTTGCTCTACCTACTGAGCTATCTGGCCACCGCTAGGCAAAATTTATTATATTCATCCGGCCGGATTAGTCAAGAATGGAGGAGGACTTGCCCACCCCCAGTTTTCCGTGCGCAGACGCGCACTTTGGACTGCGGCGTCGGCGACGCCGCTTTGAAAGCGGTGCCGCGGTCCCGCCGAGGCGGGAAGTCCAAAGCGCTTTCAGCGCAAATTGGTTGAATTTCATAATCATTTTGAAAACTGGGGCTGGGCAAGTTGAGGCGGATAAAATCAGGGCGCTTAAATCTTCTTTTTCCGCTTGCCCATGGCATAGGCCTTGCCAACTTCTTTTCCGATCCGGTAATATTTTTTGTCCGAAGTGGAATAGATGAGCGGATCAATCTTTTTGGTGTCAGGTTTGCCATTGGTCAGAAATTTTTCCTCGGCGTAAACCGCCTTGATCTCACCCAGGAAGATTTCCGCTTCACCATATTTGAGGGTCTTGACCAGCTTGCATTCCAGATTGACCGGGCATTCCTGGATCATCGGCGCGGTCTTAAGCTCGCCGTAGAAGACCTCAAAGATCCTGGACTTGTCAATTTTCCGGCCGGAATACAATCCGCAAAAGTCAGTGACTTTCGCCATTTTCGCGGACGGGATATTCACGCTGAAGGTCTTGCGCTTCCGGACGCCCAAATTTGTGTAATGGCCGAAATATGACGACACCGCGATCATCGGCGGGTCCCAACCGATGATCCCGCAATTGGCAATGGTGTTAAAATTCGGTTTCCCCTTAACCAACGCTCCCAGAAGAACCACGGGCTTCGGATACATCAGCGGCTTGGCCGCCAGTTTCTTCTTAATCATTTTTTTTCCTCCCAATAAAACTTATTACTCAGAGCAATATTTGGTTGACACTATCAAAATAAAGAAAGCCAATAGTTTTCCCCTCCCTGGATGGGAGGGGATCAAGGGGAGGGTGATTTTCTCAAGGGGTTTCCAGTCACCCCCACCCCAACCCTCCCCCGTCAAGGGGGAGGGAATTAATTTGAGAATGTCAACCTTTTAGCGCTCCCATAAGTATGGCCGGATTTTAGCCGATTCCGATTTTTTTCGCCAGAAACTATCGGGCAAAAGCCTACGCCGACAACGGCAACATCACCTCCCGAACCAAAGACGATCCCAATTCCAATGACCTGATGAGCTATACCTATGATCCGGCCAAACAGCCTCATGCGGTAAAGGAAATCAGGGTCGGGCAAGACTTGGTCTGGAATGGCGCCTATGACGACAATGGATCCCTGACCACTAAACAATCCTCGCTCAATCCGGAGGTCGCCTCGGATCAAACCTATCTTTATGACTCAGATAGTCGGATGACCGCGGCTCTGGCAAGCGGCATAAGAATCTCGGACAGTTTTTATCATTTGCAAGGAGGTCGGCTTTTTGAGGGTCAGCTCGCAAATCATTTTGTTCAAGGAAGTTTGTTCATAAATCCTTACTACGAGCTCAAAGTCTCATCCGGGCAAGTTTATATGGTCAAGCATATTCTTGCTGGCGGGCGGAGAGTAGCATCAGTCTATGAGAAGGTCACAAGCTATAACAGACCGGGCTTGGGCTGTTCCACCTGGGGAGACAATGTCGCTTACGCGTCTCCCAAGGAAATTATGATTGGGATGTTTGTGATCTTTGGTTTGCCTTTATTCATCGTTGTGCTCGTTGGCACTCGGGGTTTCAGGACTTCAGGAATTAGGAAACACCCAATTAAAAGCTTTGCTCTCCTGGGGATTTGCATCATTTGTCTGATTGAATTTTCTCCTTATCCCATTCTTCTCCTGGACGGAACGAATCCGGTTGATGATAGGTTAATTGCCAAAAACTTGGAACGCATCTTGACAAACATTTACGCCGGAGCTAAAATACCCATCAGCGAGATAGATAAACGGTTCTTTGACAATCAGAAGGAGCAGAAGGAGAAGGGAAAGGAGAAAGCCAAACTGCGCCTGAGCTTTGGCCCGACCCAGGCAAAAGCTGATGTGCTGGTAAAAGATACGCTTTATTTTCATACCGACCAGCTCGGATCAACGAGGGTTATTACGAGGGAAGATGGAAGTTTATATCAGTATCTAAACTATATGCCCTTCGGCAAAATCCTGGAGGGGGAGATAATTGGCCCTCCATTGCCCAGTTGGGCTGCTTTTAAGAACAGTTATACCGGTCAAGAGTATGACAAATCAACTGGTTTATATTTCTATCAGGCAAGATTTTATGATGCGGATATAGGTCGCTTCATCTCAGCCGACACACTCATTTCAAGTCCAATAAATGGACAAACTTATAATAGATATACTTATGTTAATAATAATCCTTTTAAATATAATGATCCGACAGGTCATGATTTTGCCGGATCATTTGTTAAAGAATTAATTGAAGCGATTATAATTGGAGTATTGATTGCAACAGGGCATCCCTATATAGCTCTTCTTTTTATTGCTTTTTTTGCAGCAGCGGAAGCTGCAAGTACAGGTGCAACCGGTTGGCAATTGGTTGGAGCAATAGCTCAGAGTGTAATAATGTCTTCAGTTGCAAAAATGTACCCTCCCGTTGGTCTTATTTTGTTTGCATATGGAGTTGTTCAAGCTGCAACCCAAAACAATCCAGATGCCTGGGGAGAATTATTGGGTAGTTTAGTAGGAGGATTATTTGCTGAAAATATTTCTCACAAGGCAGGTGCAGGGGGAGGTACTACAACCGGTAGTGGTACTCCACCCCCAAAAGCAACTGTTGATGACAAAACAGATATTTTAAGTAGTGTAGAAAAAAGATGGAAATTAAAAAATATTGATGTCTTAGTAAATAGAGATCCAAAAGATCCTCATGTAGGTATTGTAGTCAAAACTCCTGAAAATTATAAATTGGGTCCTGCAAATAGTTGGTGGGTACTTGAAAATATTGGAGGTGGGCCAGTTTTTCGTCCATTTGAACTATCTCTTTTTGCTCAAAAAGGCGTCACTGATGTTTGGCGCTCCGGTACTACAATAACTTGGGAAGATTTTTCAAAAGCGGTATTGTCTCCTCAAGTGCAAGCCATTACAAAATGGGATAGAGGTCCTAGAGCTACTTTTCATTGGATAAGAAAAGAAGGAGTTACTGATTGTTCTGGATTTGTTGGGAGGGTTTTGCAATCTGCTGGAGCAACTTTACCACCTCATGGTATAGTGCATAGCATATTCGCTGGATCAGTATTATGGCAATATCCTCCTCCCGATGCCTACTATAAAGATACAGCAAGATTAGTAGAGCCTTTACCGCCAGAATGAAGGAGGTTATTATATGAAATTTAATTGTAGAATCTTTTTTTTATTATTTGCAATTACAGCATGTCAAAGGAACACATTTAATGAAAATACTAAATTAAATGAAAAAGTATTTATTCCTAAAGGTCTTGTTCTTGACCAAAAAAATGATAAATATATAGAAGTCGATTCTTTTCTCATTGATAAATATGAAGTATCTATGGACGAATATAAAAATTGTATTCAAGATAAAAAGTGCCGGGATATTATACCAATTCACCCTAAATTTCCGTTAGAAAAACCTGTGAACGGAATCTATTATGATGATGCTCAAAAATATTGCAAATTTGTGGGTGGCAGACTTCCAAAATATTATGAATGGAAGAGATCTGCAGTTGGAGATAATAGATGGCAATATCCATGGGGTAATGATTATTATGAAGGTTACACTAATTTTAATCATAATGTTTATATGTCAAATTTAGCAGAGAATTTATGCTCCAAGGAGCAATGTCCGAAAAAAGATATAAGCGTATTCGGTGTTAGAAATATGGCAGGAAATGTTGGTGAAAGACTTGAAAAAGAAGGTGACGATTATCCGTTTATGCCAGGAGGCATATTATGCGATACGGCTTCCTGTATGGAAGTAAATAATAAATGGGCATTTCCATTTACTATGCCAATTTTTGCAGTAGGATTTAGATGTGTTTATGATGAACCACACAGATGATCTTCGAAGAACCGAGACCAATGAGTTCCGGATCAAAGCCCTCCGATGGCAAACTCAATATGACTACAACCTCGCCGGCCAGGTCACTAATGTTGAATACCCGGATGGCTTCAACCTCTCCTATGACTACGACAACGCCGGCCTCCCAACCCGGGTCCGGGACCCTATAACCCACAAGCCCTATGCCGCCTTCAGCACACAAAGGGTCAAACCTAGACATTAGACATTATCGGCAAAATTTGCAGGCTGGACTGGAAAAGTTTTCATCTAATGCCCTATTTCGTGAAGCATTGAGCTCTGAGATTATTGCATAAAGTAGCCCATTATGGCGCAGGTTCTTTGAAAATTAGCAAGCATTTTTGGCAGGCGGCAGACGGGTAGCTTCTATTTATGAGAAGGTAAATGATTTCAGCACGGCCCAGGGCCTCGGCTGTTCCACCATCCCTGACCAGATGATGATGTCCTCGCCAAAAGAGATTATGATCGGTATGTTCATTGTCTTTGTTTGTCCGCTCTTGATCCTGATAATCGTGAGCACTCGCTGCTTCACCTCCAGGAAGTTCTGGTTGCATCCGATCCGGAATGGCATCGTGATCGTGGTGGCCTTGGTGTTTATCATTGAGCTTTCGCCCTTCGCCTTTATTGACATTCCCGACTCAAATCCGGTGCAGGAACAGCTTCTTGCCAAAAATCTGGATCGGGTGTTGACAGGTGTCTGGCAGGGATCTAAAATACCAGTTAGCCAATTGGCTAAGGAGTTCTTTGACAATCAGAAGGATTTGAAAAAGCGAGGCAAACTCCGCTTGAACTTTGGGCCGAGGGCCGCCAAAGCCGATGTTTTGACCAAGGACACCTTGTATTTCCACACCGACCAGTTGGGATCAACGCGGCTCATCACCAGGGAAGATGGCAGTATTTATCAGTATTTGAACTACATGCCTTTCGGCAAAATCCTGGAGGGAGTGATCAATGGCCCGACCTTTGAGTGGGACGCTGGTCCTAAAAATACCTACACCGGCCAGGAATATGATAAGAGCACCGGCTTATACTTCTACCAGAGCAGATTCTATGATGCTGATATAGGCCGCTTCATAAGTGCTGACACCGTCATCCCCCAGCCCGCGGATGGCCAGACTTTTAATCGCTATACCTATGTCAACAATAATCCCTTCAAATTTACTGATCCGACTGGACATGATTTTATGACTTCATTTTTGGAATCTTTATTTGTTGTTGCATGCACTGCTATCGGAGCTGTTGTAGGTTGCGTTATTGGTTTTGCGGTGGCAGGATTTATGGGAGGCTTTGCAGGTTTCTTTTTAGGCGCAATAGCAGGAGCTGCCATAGGGTCTGGTATTGTCGGTGTTTATGAGGCTTCTAAGGCCGGAGCTACTGGCAGTCAGCTTGTTGGAGCTTTTTTCCGAGGCGCATTAATTAGCTTAGCGAGCTCAGTCGTATCTTATGCAGTCCCTGGCGCTGGATATGCAATACTTGGTTATAGCATCTACCAAGCCGCCTGTAGCAACGATCCAGATGCATGGGCGAGTTTGGTTGGAAGTATTGTCGGATCTTTTGTTGGAAATTCTTTAATGGGCATTGCACCAGGGGGTGATCCAACTGGCGCATATCCTTCATTATTTGGACATGCGGGTGATTGCACCCAATCAGCTTCACAAAATGCTCCAGTAGTTGATACCGGTCTATGGGTATTTCATGGTGCGAGCAACATGGATGTTCAGAATTTGGCTACTTATGCTGATAATTTTCTCAGAAATAGTCCTGAGGCAATAAATAGGATTAATCAGATTTTAGAATCAAGCAACAACCCGAATATTAGAAGTTATGATGATCTTGTTAATAACGGAGTTAAAATCAATGTTTACATAGGTGATGTTGGAAAGGGCAGATTCAATTTCGTGTGGTCCGGTGGACAGGCAAGATGGGATAACGTTTTCAAAGGACAATGGAGTGGCCAGCCAGATAGAAGCATTGCCATTGCAAGTTATAAATTACAACCGAGTCTTAGAGGAAGAATCTGGCCTGGAAGATATGGAGATCTTGCAATTAGGAACGCATCAAAAGTATTTATTCATGAGACCGTCCATTGGATGGAAGGGCAATACTTGGGAAAAGCTTATCATGGTCCCAATGGGAATATTTATGACGCTGGTTCCTATGTTGCCGAAGGTCTTGGTAGGTAAATAAAATGAAATCAAAAAGATATATTAGACTGTTCATCATCTCATTCTCGTTTTTTATTATTGCTTTGGCTATTGTTAATTATCCTATGGTTATTATTTACCTCAACAAAGATATGGATACCAATCCTATTCCAGATAATTCTGGAAAATATAATAGTTATACCATTAAATATGTTTCCAACTGCAGGATTGGAAATCCACTATTTAGGCTCAGTGCTATTGATACTTTGCCTATTATGTTAGGTAAAGATGGGGATAGGTATCTGATGAAATTACTTATAAGAGAAACAAATTATTGGTATTCCGATAATATAATTAACAATTATTTGAGGAATATAAATAAGATGAATATTGCTGCCATTCCAGAAATTAATAAGTTGAGGTATATATATTATAATGATGATAGCGCGCTCAATTATTTGATCATAAACACTGCTTCCTCGGATCATACAATTGCGATATGGTCATATTACGGACTGAGAGAAATTTGTGAAAAATATACTAAGGATTTCTGCAGCGAAATTGATTTTAATAAAATGAAATCTCGCATAAAATGAATTAACCAGGGAGTCCCTGTGGGATTTCAGAGTTCCAGGGGTCACACCCAGACATGAGACATTTCTGCAAAAATATGCGGCATGATTAGATAGATTTTACAGGATAAAAAGCTGGAGAAATGCGCACATTTTGGCGCAAGGTTCTTTGAAAATTAGCAAGCATTTTTGGCAGGGGGGAGACGGGTAGCTTCTATTTATGAGAAGGTAAATGATTTCAGCACGGCCCAGGGCCTCGGCTGTTCCACGGCGCAGGGGGTCAAACCTAGACATTAGACATTTCTAGATAAATTTGCAAGCTGATCGGATAGATTTTGCAGGATACAAGGGCGCAGGGGGTCAAACCTAGACATTAGACATTTCTAGATAAATTTGCAAGCTGATCGGATAGATTTTGCAGGATAAAAAGTTGGAATAAACCGCGCATTTTTGCGCAGGTTCTTTGAACAATTTGGAGAGCGAGCGCCTCCTATGGTTTCTTGACCGGGCCGGGAACCCGGTTCAAGACCGGCATCCTCCGCAAGGCCAAAGCCGACAAGAGATATAGCAGGATGGCGATCAGCACCACCGCTCTCAGCCCGAAAACATAGGACGCGCTTTCCAGCATGCCGCCGATCGCGGCGCCGACCATATTGGAGGCAAAAGCGGTTTCCATCCCCGCCACCTTTTTGATGGAAGTTGAGAAGATCACTCCGGCGAAGAACAGGGGGAGCGAATAAAATGCTCCGGCCAGCAATCCCCGGACCAGGTAACCGCCGATCAGGAGATGATGAATCGGGATCAGATATGCCAGGGCCAGGGAAAGGAACAGTCCCGCGTACCACCAACGCACCCGTTCAACTTGATATTTTAGCACCAGCAGGTTGGCGGCCAGGATCATCACCATAATCGCGGAAATAATCACCACATTGACGATCCAGGTTGACCCGAATAAAAGAGCGACCTTGGAGATGGAATGAACCTCCACCAGCATAAAACCCGCGCCCAGGAACAGGAAATGACTGGAGCCGATTCTGCCGCGGGGGAAGAGAAAGAGCACCGCGGAAACCACGAACAGGATCAGGATCGCGGTCATAATCAAATGGAGGGTCGGGATCCCTTTCTCTCGCAGATACAAGTAGGGCCAGTCATCAGTGGGAAGGTCATATTTGGTACGCACCATATCCTTCAGGTAGTTCTGCCGGAAGGAATCCTGGCCCGCCATTATGCCGGCCAGCGTGGGATCGGCCCTGATTTGCCTTTGCACCGATTCAATATCCCCGGAAAGGAACACATCGCCGAGGTTTCCCCGCACAAAATAGGTCATAGTGTTGTAGACCAGGATGGGATTTTCGCCGAAGGCCTTTTTCATCAGGAAAAATAATTTATAGCCCAGCCATTTACGCTCGGTGAAAAAGGAAATCATCAGGACCCCGCCTGGCGCCAGATGATTTTTGGCCTCTTTAATGCTTTCCAGGGTATAAACATAGCTGTCCAGATTGATGTTGGTGAAATTGGAGGTCAGGGTATGGGAATCCAGCAGGCCGAAGATGATCAGGTCATATTTATTGGAACTCTGTTTGAAAAAGGACCTCGCGTCATTAATGACCAGGTTAACCCGCGGATCCTGGTAGGGGTGTTCCGGATGATATTGTTTTCCCAGCAGGGCGATGACCGGATCAATCTCCACCGCGTCAATGCTTGTTGCGCCGTTCCGGATCGCGCCCGCGACATCGTTGCCCGCGCCCGCCCCCACCACCAGAACCCGCCGGGCATTTGGTTTCAGCCGGAAGGGAATATCATAAGGATAATATTGCCGGTCGCCCCGGATGAAGACTTCCGGATACCGGTCCGCCTGGGCATCAGACAGGTCCAGCATATTCAAATAATAATTGGAATTGACATCAATCCGCAGAAAGGAAACCTCCACCCCCTTGCCGACATTCTCGCTCATTCTAGAGATGGTCAATTTCTGATAGGGAGACCAATAAGTCCTTGCCCCTTTTTCCGCGCTGGTGACGACCAGGACCAGGATCAGGGCCAGCATCCCCGCGCTCATGACGGTTTTCCACGAGCGCGGAATCAGAAATAAAACCATTCCTCCCACCCCGATTAAAAACCATACCCAGGGAGGAGTCCAAAAATAGCTGAGCAGCGCGAAAACCCAGGTGCCGAAAAGGCTTCCCAAAAGGTTAATGGAATAATCCCGGATCCGATGTTCTGAGTTTTCAAAGATCTTGCCCAGGATTTGGCCGAAAGGCACAAAAACCGCGGCCAGGATCATCATCATTGCGGCGACCATCGCGAAAGCGCCGGCCAACTTGAGCGCGGTTGTGGCATGCGAGGTATGCCACATATGAAATCCGGAAAAGGACATATAGGTCGGGAGGTTCTGGAAAGATATCCCGTAGAGCTCGGCCCGCGGGTGGACCAAAGCGGCGAGGATGACGATCATAATAATCGCGCCGGATAAATCCATTCGGTATTTCTTGAGATTGAAGCCGATCCCCAGGCCCAGGAAGCAGGAAATCAAAACCAGGTTCCGGAAGTAGGAAAAAATCCGGATCTCCGCGCTCACCCAGCGGATTAAAAGCAATTCCATGAACAGCGATAAAAAGCTGATGCAAAAAAGAAAGAGATGATCGCGCCAGTGGGAGGATTCTGGTTCCGGGGTCTTGGTTTTTCTCTTGACCGCTCTTTTTCCGCGGGACATTATTTTGATAAAATTACCTCGGCCCGGGGAAAAAGTCAAAAAAGCGCCATCGGGTTTCCCGGCTCGTATGATCCGGATTTTGGGGTAAAATTCAAAGCAGAGATTGAGATGGCGGAAATGACCATGGTCGCCGACCGCATCAGCCTGATCCCGGGCAGGAACCAGGCCAGGTATCCCTATTGTCATTCGCTTTTGGTTGAAGATGAGCTTACGGTTTTGATAGACCCGGCCTCGGACGAAAATTTATTGAAAAATCTCGCGATCTCCAAAAAGGTGGATGCCATTGTTTTGAGCCACTATCACGAGGATCATTTCTGGTTCAGCTATCTTTTCCCGCAAGCGCAACTCTGGGCGCCGGAGCCGGATGCGCCGGCAATGGAATCGCTGGACCGGTTGCTGGATGAATACCGGATGGAGGGGGAGCGGCGGGAGGTCTGGCGGAAGATTTTGATTGAGCAGTATCACTATCAGGCTCGGCCGGTATCCCGCAGATTGAAAGAAGGGGATCGGATCAGTTTGGGAAAAATGGAACTCATTGCGCTTCATACCCCCGGCCACACCCCGGGCCATTCCTGCTTTTACTTCCCGGACCAGGACCTGGTTTATCTTTCCGATATAGACCTGACCCGCTTCGGGCCCTGGTATGGAGACCGCGGATCGGATATTGACCAGACCATCCAATCGGTAAAAAGGGTGAGCAGGCTGAATTGCCGAACTTTTGTGGTCAGCCACGAGCAGGCGCTTTATTTTGGAAACATCCAAAAACCTGCTGAGCAATACTTGAGGGTAATTGATGAAAGAGACGACCAGCTCCGGGCTTTGCTCACAGAACCGAGGACGCTGGAGGAGATCGTGGCGGCGCGGATCATTTATAAAAAGCCCAGAGAGCCGAAGGATTTTTACGAATTCGGCGAATGGTCAATGATCACCAAGCATCTGGAGCGGATGATCAAATCCGGCCAGATTGTCCGGGTGGCGGAAAAATATCGGCTGGTGAAATAACTTTCAGGTTCAGCCCGCCCTTTTTCCAGATTATTGCTTGCTCCCGTTTTGATGTTAAAATCAAATCAATGAAAGTCACGGTTTTAGGGTCTGCCACCAGCACCGGGGTGCCGGTGGCGGGATGCCGATGCAATGTCTGCCAGTCCAAAGACCGGCGCAACAAACGGACCCGCACCTCGGCGCTGGTCTCAATTGACGGCAGAAATATCCTGATTGACACCCCGCCGGACTTGCATCAGCAGGTGATTGACAACAACATTGAAAAAATAGACGCGGTGATTTACACCCACGACCATGCCGACCATATTTTCGGCCTGGATGAGCTAAGGATTTTCAATTTCCTCCAGGAAGGCCCGATCCCGATTTACGGCGGAAAAAAGACCATTGCCCGGATCCAGAAGATTTTTGAATATATCTGGGATCCGGAGGCGCCGATGGGAGGCGGAAAGCCGATGATCCAGGCGCACGCGGTCAATGCCGCGTTTGATTTGTTCGGGCTCCAGGTCCAGCCGATTGAAATTTTTCACGGCCCCCAGGTCATTTACGGCTATCGGATTTCTGATTTTGCCTATCTGACCGATTGCTCCAGAATTCCGGACCCGAGCCGGGAATCTCTCTCCGGACTGAAACTCTTGATCCTGGGCGCATTAAGATACCGGCCGCATTCCACCCACTTTTCCTTCAGCGAGGCAGTGGCGGAAATTAAACGGCTTCAGCCGGAGCGGGCGCTTCTTACTCATCTCAGCCATTGTTTTGACGCCGAGGAAGGGGATTACTTTCTTTCCCATAATGTGGAATTGGCTTATGATGGTCTGGTGATCGAGCTTTAGGGACGGGAAATGCGGAAGATTTTAATCGTGGACGGCGATTACGAATTCACCCGGATGGTGATTTCCTTTCTGGAAAACTGCAATTTTGAAACCGCCGGCGCCAACAATCTGGAAGAGGCCCGGTCGGAAATTTCCCGCTTCAGCCCGGACCTGGTTCTGCTCAGCCGGGATCTGATCGGCGAATCCGGGAATCTGGTTTCCGACGGCCTGGACCTGCTCAAGGAAATGAAAAGCCATTCGCGCTGGAAAAAAATCCCGGTGATTTTTATGGTCAGCGCCGCGGATGAGGGCGATCTGGAAAAACTGCGCCGGCTCAAGCATAAAGCGGATGATTACACGCGCAAGCCCCTGGAAGACAACGACCTGCTGAGAAGAATCGAGAACCTGATCGGGTTTGACCCGCAGGAGACCAGTTCCACCCTCCGCCGGGAAATGGAAAAAATTTCCCGGCCGGAGTCGGAGCCGGAAGCGAAAAATCATCTCCAGGACCTGGCGGAAAAGGAGCTGAAAGAACTTTTCAGCCGGTTGGGCGAGGATTTGGTCCATCCGGATCCGGAAATTGATTTTGCGCTCAATGTGGATGAGTTATCCGTTGAGCAATTACGGAACGAGCTGGAATTTATTCAGACCCAGGTTCGGGACAAGGCAAAGCAATCCCAGCAACTGCGGGAAAAATGGAAAAAAGCCATCGGGGTTCTGAAAGAAAATATCCTCCGGCTGGAGCAGGAAAAACAAAATTTACAAGGCCGGCTTTTATCGGCCAGGCCCGAATCCGATCGCCTGGCCAGGAAAAATCAGGAGTTGCTGTCCCTGCTCGGCCGGGTCCGGGATTTTCTCGGCGGCTGGGAAAGGCTTCAGGAAAAATCGGAAAGCGAATGGGAAAAGGGGCGCGAGCTTCTTCAGCAACTCAACCGGCTCAGGAAAAAGTGAAGCCGGTTTTGAATAATGGCTTAATCCCGGTAAAATCAAGGATCAAGGAAATGTTTAAGGAGAGAAAAATGGCGAAAGTTTTTAAACCGATACTGATCTTTTTACCGCTCCTGATGATTCTCCTGGCTCAGTGCAAGAACCAGGAAGAGGAGAATGTTTATTACCGGATCGGCAAGAGCGCAGTCACCAAAGACGATGTGAACCGGGTCTGGATGGGCCTGCCGGATGAGATGAAGCTGCAATTTATGAACAAAACCGGCCGGCAGGAGATTTTAAATAACCTGCTCGCGCTGGAGCTGTTATATCAGGAGGCCTTAAGGCAAAAACTGGACCAGGATCCGATGATCAAGTTTAGGCTGGAGCGGATGAAGAAAAACCTTCTGGCTCAGGAGGTGGTGGAGCGGGCGCTTAATCTGGAGGACCTTTATCTTTATTATCAGGAAAATTTTCTTCGTCTGGATGTAATCCGATTTGAGAGCAAAGCGCAGGCGGAATTAAATTATAACTTGCTGACCAGCGGCGCGGATTTCAAGAAGATCAAGGCGACGATCAATCCGAAAGAAAATGCGCCGGACCTGGGATACCTTGACCGGGATAGCCTGATTGGCAGATATGGAACCGAGGCCGCGACCGAGGTCTTCAAGCTGGGCAAGGATCAGAAATTCACGGCCCCGATTAAAACCGGGGACGGCTGGTATATTTTTTATGTCCTGGAAAAGACCGGCAACCTGGATTCCAAAGGATTTGAATCAGTCCGGAATCAAATTGTCAGCGTCAAGCAGGAAGAAGTTTTCCGCGGATTGGTCAATGACCTGAAAAACCGGATCCCCATTAAAACCAATCAGAAAAATATTGACGAGTTCCTCAAAATCGGCCAGGACTGGGAAAAACCCAAAGCAACTCCTCCCAAAGACCAGCCCGGCGAAATCCCCGGCTTGCCCGATCTTCAAACCGGCGAGACCCTGCCGGCGCCGGGAGAAACCCTGAAAGCGATCCCCGGAGCAACACCCAAATAATAGGATGCATCCCAAAACCATCCTGCCCGTTCTCGCGGGCCTGATTTTAATTTCCGGCTGTAAGGGAGGCTGGTCTGAGAACCAACAAGTGGTGGCCTGGGTGAATGATCAACCGATCTATCTGGCCGAGTATCAGGAGAACCTGGAGAAGAATTGGAGCGCGAACGAGGAAGGGGGAACGGATCAACTCAGCTTTCAAATCAAGCTGAAATCTCTGGAGGAAATGATTGAGCAGAACCTGGTTCTGGGCGAGGCCAAACGATTGGGGATCAAGATTACGGAGCCGGAATTAAATTCCGAGCTGGAACAACTGATTAACTTGAATGATGCCGGCTCCGGAGATCCCGCGTTGCCCGCGGGACAAGCCGAGCTGTTGAAAATTCTGGCCGGGAACGGGATGAGCCGGGAAAAATGGAAAGCCCAGGTTGCCCAGGGTCTTTTAATCCGGAAGACCCTGGATACGGTTTTTAAATATCAGATTGATCTTTCGGACCAGGAGCTGAAAAATTATTATGAAAAATACTCAAAAAGCCTGATCCTTCCCGAACGGGTGCGAGCCCGGCAGATTTTGCTCACCGATGAGAAAACGGCGCAAGAGGTATTAAATCTACTCCGCGCCGGGGCGGATTTCCAGGAACTGGCCCGGAAATATTCCAAAAGCCCGGAGGCCAAACAGGGGGGAGATCTGGGCTGGGTGGAGCGGGGGCAGCTGCCCGCGGTTCTGGAGGAAAATATTTTCAAACTCAAATCCGGAGCCGTCTCGGAGCTGATTAAATCCCAGTTTGGCTATCACCTTTTAATGGCGGAAGAGAGAAGCGAGGCCCGGCAATTAAGTTTTGAAGAGGCCCAGGAGCGGATCCGGAAGGCGTTGCTGGAGGAAAAGAAAAAAGGGCTTTATCAGGCTTGGATTCGGGAGCTCTGGAAAAAAAGCAGGATCAAGATCAATTATCAACTGCTCTGAGGCAAGGGAGGATCAGGAATGGCTAAAAAATTAAATGGGCTCGTGATGGTAATGGCCCTGGCGATCGGCTTAAACGCCGGAGCCGAAATGGTGGACCGGATGGTGGCGGTGGTTGGAAATCAGGCGATCACCCAGAGCGAGCTGGATAAAGCTTATCGCGGCGATGAGCTGGGGATTCTCAAATCCGAAACCGGCGCCTCTCCGCAAATCTCCAGACGAGAATACCTGGAAAAAATGATAGAAAAAATGCTGATTGACCAGGAAGTCAAAAAACAGGGAATTTCCGTCTCGGTCCTGGAAGTGGAGCAGGCGATTGAGAAAAAGCGCCAGGAGCTGGGAATGGGCCAGACCGATTTCCTTCAGGCGCTCCGAACCCAGGGAATGACCCTTGAGCAATATCGGGACCAGGTGAGAGAAAGCCTGGTGCTGGGAAAATTGGTTTCCAAAGAAGTTAGATCCGAAATTGAAGTGACCGATCAGGAACTCGCGCTCTACTATCAACAGCATCAGGCGGAATTCAAAGCGCCGGATAAAATCCATCTCTATCATCTGGTGATCCGCAAAAGCGAGACGGCCCCGGAAAAAATCAATCAAATCCAGAAAGAATTCTCCCAGGGAATCCCTTTTCCCGAATTGGCCAAAAAATATTCCGAGGGCGAAGAGGCCGGCAAGGGAGGGGACCTGGGCTGGGTGGAAGTCAGTTCCCTCAAGCCCGAGCTGGCCAAACTCCTGGACCAGGTGGAGATCAATCAGCTCAGCCCGAGCTATGAAGATGAAGTCGGCTTTCATCTGTTCTGGATTCAGGGCCTGGAGCAGGGAATCCAGCAAAGTCTGGAACAGGTCCGCCCCCAGATCAAGCAGATTCTGGAGCGGAAACAATTTGATCAATACTATCAGGTCTGGCTGGAGCGGCTGAAGGCAAAAGCTTATCTGGAAATCCGGCTATGAACTCAATCGGTCTCACTATGGGCGATCCCGCGGGGGTCGGCCCGGAATTGATTATCCGCCTGCTGGAGCAGCTTGATCCGGAGAAATCCCCTCCCCTGATTTTGATCGGAGATGATGCCATCCTGAACCGGGCGCTGGATCAATTCGGAGGCAAAAAGGCAAGAGCCTGGTTTAACACAGCCGAGATTTGGGATCCAGCCCGGGCTCCGAGTCCGGCGCCTTTAATTATTTTGAGCCGGACCAATCTTTCGCCCCGAAAAATTCCTCTTGAGCGCGCCGGCAAAAAATATGGAAAAGCCAGCTGGGAATACATAGAAACCGCGGTCAAGCTTTGTCAGGAAAAAATTTGTTCCGGCATCGTGACCCTGCCGGTGAACAAATCAGCGATGCTCAAAGCCGGTTGTCCCTGCCCGGGACATACCGATCTTCTCGCCCGGCTGGATGAAAAAAAGCGGGCCGTGATGATGATGGTGCTGGGAAAACTGAGAGTGGCTTTGCTTACCCATCATCTTCCGCTCCGGGATGTGCCGCGAAAAATTGAAAAGACAAAAATTGTCTCTATTTTAAAAATAATGGATCAGGCTTTGAAAACAGATTTCCGAATAAAAAATCCCGGCATCGGCATTCTGGGATTGAATCCTCATTCGGGCGAGGGAGGACGGATCGGTGATGAGGAAATCAAAATCCTCGGCCCGGCCATCAAGCAGGCGCAAAGCCGGGGGATCAATGCGCGCGGACCGATTTCGGGCGATACCGCGTTTACCCGCGCGAAAACCGGAGAGTTTGACGCGCTCCTGGCCCTCTACCACGACCAGGGCATTGCTCCGATCAAGGCGCTCGGGTTTGAGCGGGTGGTGAATGTCACCCTCGGCTTGAGTTTTGTCCGGACTTCCCCCGGACACGGAACCGCTTATGACATTGCCTGGCAGGGAAAGGCTGACCCGACCGGCCTGCTGGAAGCTTTTAAGCTGGCTCAGCGCTTGATTAAAAATCGGGAACCAAACTATGCCGGAAAATAAAATCATCATCCGGGGCGCGCGCCAGCATAATCTCAAAAAGAAATTCGGGGTCAGGTCTTCAGTTGTAGTTTAAGGGTTTACGAGTTGAGCGCAGAATTTGGGGTCAAATTTGAAATTTGGAAGTTAAGCTGAAAAACATATTTAATACTATTTAAATATGCTGATTTGCCTGTGAATAAAAATTCTTTGCGTTCTTTGCGGTGAAAGAATTTCGGGCGAATGCCATTCGCCCCCACAAAAATTTTCTCTGCGAACTTTGCGTTCTTTGCGGTGAGAATTGATTTGAATCACAGACCCTCCTCTGTCCCGCGAATACGCGAGACTACGGAGGGCGGAGCAAGATTGTCTGCGCCGGTAAGGTCGGACTCGGCAAATGTAAAAGTCCTGAAATCCTTGCGTGCCGGTTAAATTTATGGTTTAATAAATGACTAGAATAGCGTCATTTTTTAAAAATTAGGAGGAATAAAATGAAAGGATTTGATTGGAAGGAACGCATCTCAATAGCTCCTAATGTGTGTCATGGAAAACCCTGTATCAGGGGGACTCGGATCTGGGTTTCTCTGATCCTGGATCTGTTGGCGAGCGGAAGCTCGGTTGAGGAAATCCTGAAAGAATACCCCCAGCTCAAGCATAAGGATATTCAAGCTTGCATCGCGTATGGAGCTGAAACTGCTCGGGAGCGCTTCATTCCCGTTGTGGTGGAAGGGCGGAGATGAGATTTAAACTGGATGAGAACTTTGGAAGTTCAGTCCAGAAGCTTATTCAGGATAGGGGGCACGATTGTAAAACCGTGCGGGAAGAAAATTTGCGCGGCGCCCCGGATAGCGAAGTCCTTGAAGCCGCTAAAAAGGAAAAGAGGATTTTTGTGACCATGGACTATGATTTCGGAAATGTGTTCTCCTGTCCTCCTGAGAAAACATCCGGCATTGCGATAATTAATCCGCCTGGAAGGTCTTCTTTGGGACTGCTTCGCTTACTTATTCTTACGCTCCTTGAGGCATTGAAAACTCGGAATATTGAAGGACACCTTTGGATCATTGAACCGGGTAGAATCCGGGAACACGAATCAAGCGAGTGAATGGGAGAGGAGAAATCCGAAGGGGCATCAATTTATTTGCTTAAATTACAGATGAGCAGTTGGTGTCCAAAAGGTTTCCACCAGCAAGGGACGCAGTCCCGCGCCGTCGCCTTAGCGGCTTTGGCGCGTAGGCGACTTGACCCAAGGGTCAGAGACCCTTGACCCGAATTTGGTGCAGGACGATGTCCTGCCTCTGTGATCTTTGTGGTGAGAATTGATTTGGGTGTCTGAGGAAGAGGAATAATGGCTGAAGATAAAATCATCATCCGGGGCGCGCGCCAGCATAATCTCAAAAATATTGACCTGGAGATTCCGCGCAACCAGCTGGTGGTGATCACCGGGCTTTCCGGCTCGGGAAAATCCTCGCTCGCCTTTGACACCATTTACGCCGAAGGCCAGAGGAGGTATGTGGAATCTCTCTCAGCATACGCCCGGCAATTTCTGGAGCTGATGAGCAAGCCGGATCTGGACAGCATTGAGGGATTAAGCCCGGCCATCAGCATTGAGCAAAAAGCCGCGGGCAAAAATCCGCGCTCCACCGTCGGAACCGTCACTGAAATTTACGATTATCTCCGCCTGCTCTTTGCCCGGGTCGGCCACCCGCACTGTTATCTTTGCGGAAAAGAAATCAAGAGCCAGACCGTCCAGCAAATCGTGGACCAGGTGCTCAGCCTCCCTCCCAAAACCAGATTCGCCGTGCTCGCGCCGATGGTCCGGGGAAGAAAAGGCGAATACCGGAAAGAGCTGGACCAGCTCAGAAAATCCGGATTTGTCCGCGCCAAAATTGACGGCAAGGTTCAGGACCTTTCCGAAGAGATCACCCTGGATCGGAACAAAAAACATACCATTGAAGTTTATGTGGACCGGCTGGCGCTGGATCCGGAAAAAATCAAAACCCGGCTCGCGGACTCCATTGAAACCGCGCTCCGCCAGGCTGAGGGCCTTGTCCGGATTGAAATGGTTGACTCCGGAGAAACCCTCACCTTCAGCGAAAAATTCGCCTGCCCGGAGTGCGGGGTAAGTTATCCGGAAATTTCCCCCCGGCTCTTCTCCTTCAACAATCCCTACGGCGCCTGCCCGGAGTGCGACGGCCTGGGAACTAAAATGTATTTTGACCCGGAACTGATCGTGCCCAATCCGGATCTGTCCATCCGCGAAGGCGCCATCATCCCCTGGGCAAAACGCGTTTCTTCCGCCTTCTTCTTTGAAATGCTCCGCTCCCTCAGCCGCCACTATCAATTTGACCTCAATTCGCCCTGGAAAAAAATCCCCAAAGAAATTAAAAATGTCATCCTCTTCGGCTCCGGAGACGAGGAAATTGAATTTTCCCTCAATCTTGAAGACCGACTCTGGAAAGATAAGAGGATCTTTGAAGGTCTGATCCCGAATCTGGACCGCCGGTTCCATGAAACCGAGTCGGAAATGATGCGCGAAGATTTGCAAAGATATATGAACATCCGGCCCTGCCCGAAATGCAGCGGCGCCCGGCTCAGGATTGAGGCGCTGTCCATCAAGGTCGCCCAAAAAAATGTCTCCGAGATCGCCGCCTTGAGCATCAAGCAGGCCAAACAATTTTTTGACCAGATCCAGCTCAGCCGGAAGGAAATGGAAATCGCCCGCCGGATTCTCAAGGAAATCCGGGAGCGACTCCAGTTCCTGATCAATGTCGGACTGGAATACCTCACCATTGACCGCACCAGCGGCACCCTGGCCGGCGGCGAGGGACAGCGCATCCGGCTCGCCACCCAGATCGGCAGTCGGCTGGTGGGCGTGCTTTACATTATGGACGAGCCGAGCATCGGCCTTCATCCGCGGGACAATAAAAAACTGCTGGACACCCTGATCGCGCTCCGGGACCTGGGCAATACCGTAATCGTGGTGGAGCATGATGCGGAAACCATCCGGACCGCGGATTGGGTGATTGATCTCGGACCCGGCGCCGGAGTGAATGGCGGACAGGTGGTTGCGCAGGGAACGCCGGCCGACATTCTTAAAAACCAGAACTCTCTCACCGGCGCCTATCTTTCCGGCCGATTGGAAATCCCGATTCCGAAAACGCGCAAGAAGCCGGAGGGAAGATGGCTCACCCTCAAAGGATGCCAGGCCAATAATCTCAAAAATATTGAGGTCGGCTTTCCCATCGGACTCTTCATTTGCGTCACCGGCGTAAGCGGTTCGGGCAAAAGCACCCTGGTGGTGGATACCCTTTACCGCATCCTGGCTCAAAAACTTTACTTCAGCAAAGAGCCGGCCGGAAAGATCAAGGCGATTACCGGCCTGGAAAACCTTGACCGGGTGATTGATATTGACCAGTCCCCGATCGGAAGAACCCCGCGCTCTAATCCCGCAACTTATACCGGGCTTTTTATCCACCTCCGGGAGGTTTTCGCGCAGATCCCGGAAGCCAGGTTGCGCGGATATCAGCCCGGAAGATTCAGCTTCAATGTCAAAGGCGGAAGATGCGAAGCCTGCGAGGGAGACGGACTGATCAAGGTGGAAATGCATTTCCTGCCCGATGTCTATGTCACCTGCGATGTCTGCTCCGGAAAAAGATACAACCGCGAAACCCTGGAGATCAAATACAAGGGAAAAAATATCGCCGAGGTTCTGGAGATGCCCGTGGAGGAGGCCTATGATTTTTTCTATAACATTCCGCCCGCCCGAAACAAACTCCAGACCCTGAAAGATGTCGGTCTCGGATATATTCAACTCGGCCAGTCCGCAACCACCCTTTCCGGCGGAGAAGCCCAGAGAATCAAGCTCAGCCGGGAGCTCAGCAAACGCGCCACCGGCAGAACCCTTTACCTCCTGGACGAGCCTACCACCGGACTCCATTCCGCGGATGTCCAGAAACTTCTGGATGTGCTCCAGCGGCTGGTCAGCCAGGGGAATACTGTGATCGTGATTGAGCATAACCTGGAAGTGATCAAGACCGCAGACTGGATCATTGACCTGGGACCGGAAGGCGGGGATGACGGCGGCCGCGTCATCGCCCAGGGATCGCCTGAAGCCATCGCCGAAATCAAGGAATCCTACACCGGCCAGTTTTTGCGCAAACTACTCCTCCAAAAAAGAAATGGCGGTGATAAAATTTCATCATCTATCTGATCTCCTTGCTTGATTTCCGGTTAAGAAACCCCCGGGCAAATTTTATCCCGGATTTTTATCCGATCTGCGATCCAGCCGCCCTTTTCTATTTCCTGATCAGGAAACCAGGGGAGGCAGGAATCCGAACCGTTGTTTTTCTGATGGAGATCACTTATCATACGGCTATGAAAATCTTGTATTATTATCCCGCCACTTTCCCGGTCCGAATGTATGGCGGGAGCCAACGCGTGATCCAGTGGCTGATTCCGGAGATGATCAGGCGCGGACACCAGATTTATTTAATCGCCCTGGAAGGCTCCCGGCTTGAAGGCGCGGAGATCATTCCGATGACGGAAAAGGACAGCCCGGAAAAAATAATTGCCCGGGCGCCTTCAGACACGGACCTGGTTCATCTTTTTTCTTACAAAACCCTGTATGACTTCAAAAAGCCTTTAATGATAACTTTTGATCGGATCGGCGCTGGAATAAATTTTCATCCCAACACGGTTTTCATCAGCAAAAGACACGCCCAACTCCACCATTCCGACTGTTTTATTCATCACGGCCTGCAAGCGGCGGAATATCCTTATAGCGACAAAAAAGAAGACTACCTGATGTTTATGAGCACCATCAACTCTTTGGGAAAAAATCTTGACGGCGCGATTCGGGTGGCCAAAGACGCGGGCATCCGGCTGGTGATCGCCGGCGGATACCGCTTCAGTCTGAGCCGGGGGATAGAGTCGGTGGGCGTGATCGGGCATAGAAGAAAAACCGAGCTGCTGAAAAACGCCCGGGGATTTATTTTTCCGGTGCTCTGGGACGAGCCCTTCGGGCTGGTAAATATTGAGGCGCTTGCCTGCGGAACTCCGGTAATTGCCACGCCTTATGGCGCCAATCCGGAAATCGTGGACAAGGACACAGGATTTATCTGCCAAAGCCATCGGGAAATGGTGGAGGCGGTTCATCAACTCCAGCGGATTTCTCCCGCGGTCTGCCGCCAAAAGGTTGAAAACTATTTCAACTCCGCCCGGATGGCGGAGCAATATCTTGAACTCTACCAGCGGCTTCTGGAAACCGGCCGCATCAATGCCGGACCTGCGCCTTATCTCGCGCCGGACGCTGATCCCCTCAATACCTTTTATTATTATCAGGGCTATCGCAAACCCCCGGCTATCTGCCTTAAGCTGCGACCGAGAATCAACTCGCTTTACACTCGCTGGCGAGAGCGCCGCCGCAGACTGGAACAAGACGAGATTCCCTCCCGCGACCTGACCGATTTCGTTCCTCCCAAAAATTGAGCGCTCCACCCGGCCGATCTTGCGGGCCGCTGTTCTTGACTAATCCCCCGGCTGTCTTTTTCATAAAAAACCCGGGGCAAAGGAGGCTCCGGCCTGAATGGGTTTGATGCAAAATCTGAAAATCCGCTGCTGGCACCGGAAAGCGAAGAAAAAGTTTTTTGCGAAATGGAGTCCGGAGCTTCGGCGCTGGCGGAATTGAGCAACATGCGCCGTGGGGAAAGACTTTTCGCATAACTCTTATATAAAAGAGGCGCGAAATGGCAGGATGCCGGCGCCGGTTTAATGCCAGATCAGCAATTGGAAAAACTGAAAAACCGGGCCGGCGGACCGATTCTCGGGAAGAGCCGATTGATAAATCAGGCTGATTAGGATAAAATTTATCTGCGGGAAACTTTCCTTTAGAGAGGTTCTCAAAACCGGGAGCCGGAGATGAAATTAAATATCCGGAAAAGTGGTATGGAAAATGGGGGCTAAACTCAAAATCGGCCTGGACGCCAGAGTGGCCACGATTGACCTTCGCGGCTTTGGCCGCTATTCCCGCAGTTTAATCAAAGCCCTGATTTCCCTGCCCTCGGAAATAGAATGGTTTTTATATACCCACGACCCCGGACTCAAGCAAATTTTCCCGGAATCTGAGCGGGTTCACATCCGGGTGCTTTCCGGTTTTATGGGCCTCCGCTCTCATCTGCTCCTTCGCTCCGCGGCTCAAACCGAAAGGCTTCAGCTAATGTATTTTTTCGCCAATAATTTCTGGTTCTGGCCGGAATGTCCCACTCTGATCACCATTCACGACACCGAGCCTTTTGAAAAGCCCGAGCTTTATTGCCACAACCTGGTTGACCGAATTCATTCTCAATACCGAAAATTCAGGATCAAACAGGTGGGCACACATTTCATTACCGATTCCGAGGCATCCCGCAAAGACGCCCTGTCCATTTTCGGCCTTGCCCCGGACAAAATCACCACGATCTACAGCGGGGTGGACGATGCCTTATTTAAGGAACAACCCGACCCGGCTGACGATCAAATCCGGGCCAGATTTATTCCCGGAGATAAACCCTATATCTTCTTCGTGGGCGCCCACGATTACCGAAAAAATCTGGCCACCCTGATCCGGGCCTTTGATCTGCTCAAGCAGAACCGCCGGATTCCCCACCAACTGGTCCTGGCAGGAACCGGAGGTTCTGACCCCAGGTTTTACCCTCCCCTGAAAGGAATCGCCCGGGTGGCGGAGAATGATATCATCTTCCCCGGTTATATTGACGACCAATTCCTTCCAGCTTTATACCGGGGAGCACAACTGTTTGTCTTCCCTTCTCTCAAAGAAGGGTTTGGGCTTCCGGTCCTGGAAGCAATGGCCTGCGGCGTTCCAGTGGTTTCCTCAAAAGCCTCCAGTCTGCCCGAAGTGGTTGCGGACGCAGGTCTGCTGGTCAACGCCGAAAAGGAATCAGAAATCGCCGATGCGATGATGCAAGTTTTGGGTTCCCCTCCCCTGGCCCGGGAGCTGAGGGAAAAAGGACTGAAGCAAGCCGCGCGCTTTCGCTGGGAAAAGGCCGGACAGGAAGTTTTGGAACTGATTCCGCAAATCATTCAATCAAGTAAAGCCTGATAAAATTCAGCTGATAAGAAGATTTTCCGCCGGCCTTGAGCGTCAACTTCAGATTTCCATCCGCCCATCCGCTTTGCTGATCCAGCCAGTAAAGATCCAGGCCCTCCGAGCTGGAAGGGTCCTTTGCCTGATCCAGCTTTTTCCCGTTCACCAGAATTTCATAATCGCCGGTTCCGCAAATGAATAATTGAATCAAGCCGGCTTCCTTCGGAATCGGAATTTGGTATCCGGCAAATCCTCCCGGCTTGATCTCCAAAAAAGCGTTGGTGGTTAAAATACTGAGCGGAAGAGAGCCGATTTTCCTGGTCTTGCTTTGCTCGGTCAAATAATCCTCGGTCTCGCCGGCGTTGACGAAAACAAACTGCGGATCAAATCTTTTCGCCTTTCTCCAGTTGATCGGCGCCAGATAAACCCCGTCATAGAACCAGCCGGCGTGGCTCGCGAACCATTTTCCCTCCCAATTCAAAATCTCCGCGCAATGCGCAATGAAACTGGTGATCTCGTTCTTCTCCTCAAACCGATAGGGATTGTCCGAAATAAAAATCCGGGTCAGGCGGTAATGATAAAACGGCGTGCAGACCGCCAGATAAAATCTGCCCTGATGCTCAAAAACATACGGCGACTCGGTATGACCGGAATTAATCAGCCGCGGGCTGTCCGAAAGCACCAGCGCGAATTCCGGCTCGGACCAGTGAATCAGATCCTTAGAGCGCCGGACCGCCACCGCGCTCCGGTGATCATCTTGAGAATAGGTTTTGCAATAATAAAGCAGATATTCGTCGCCGACCTTGAGCGCCATCGGATCCCGCGCATCATAAAAATCCCGGAACAGCGGATTGACCGCGGGCCTTTCCCAGTTGAACAGGTCTTTGCTCACTGCCAGATTGATCATTGAGTCCCAGTGCCCGCCCCCTCCCGCATAAAACATATAATAGCTTCCATCCTTCTCAATAATGTGCGGCGCCCAGAGATGCGTCTCGCCCAGCTTTTTATCCGCCTCCAGGACGCGTGGATGTTTTTGCCAGGGGATTTTCAAAAGCTCTTCCGAGCTCGCGTGCGCAAAAGTGTGCTCGGCCCAGGGTGGAGGAACGATTTCTTTTTTATGGGTGATCCCGAAAAGATGATACCGGCCGTCAGGACCTTTGATCAGGCAATGGTCATTGATATACCAGGCTCTTTTCTCGCCTGCGCTCTGGTCAAAAACCAGAACGCTCGGGCCCAGCGCCGGAAGATAAAAAGTTTCCGGCCCCGCGGCGCCCAGCCGGAGACTCAAAAAAATCAGCAACCAGAACCCAAAAATAGTTTTCCTCATTTGCCCGCCTCCCCCGAAGTGCTCCCCGGCTTAACCCCCGCAAACCTGATCCGGCCCCAGAGAAGACCGGCCAGGCCCAAAAAAACCGTTGGATAAAAAAACGGATATGCCCGGGCATATATTTTCCAGGGCACGGCCGGATTCAGCGCGACGCGGGTCCCGAAAGAAAGTTTCCGGAGCAAAATATGATTATAGATCGCCTGATGAAAAATCAGCGCCAGAAATCCGGGGATCATCCAGCCGAGCGCAAAGAAGATCAGCGCGAGCAAAAAGCTGAATAAAAATGTCTCTTCGCTCAAATCCGCAAATCCCATCTCCAGGGTGTGACAATGATCGGGATGCCTCCGAAAAACCAGCCATTCATACCCGCGCCGGATCGGATAAAACCAGAACAAGCGCCATAAATTCACCGGCCGGACCGGATGACCCACCGCCACTTCCGGAGCAAAAATGATTTTCCCGCCCTGCTCCAAAATGGAAAAGGCAAGGTCCGAATCCTCCCGCCAGGGATGCTTGAACCGCTCGTCAAACCCGCCGACCTTTTCAACCCATTCCCTCCGGTAAGCGATGTTGCAGGTCAGGTATTTACCGCCCTCCAGATTCTCCAGGTAATGAGAAAACGGATTCAAGTCCTCCAGATTGCGCGAAATGGTTTTGCCTTCCACGCCCGCCAGGCCCGGATCTTGCTCCAGCCGGCTGAGCAGCGCAGAGAACCAGCCTGGAAGCGGCGTCACATCCGAATCCAGGAAAATGATCGTCTCGGCGCTCGCATTTTTGACTCCCAGGTTCCGCGCCGCAGCCGGTCCCCGGGGCTCCTGCCGCACCACCTTCAGGTTCAGCTTCCCGCGGTATTCCGCTTCCAGAAAAGAGAGCGGATGCCGCGAGCCGTCATCCACCAGAATCACTTCCACCTTCTGACCCGCCACCTCCAGAGCCAAGGCCCGGAAAAGCTTGCGCAAACCTTCCACCATCCCCCGGCTCGGAATAATGATGCTCGCTCTCGGCTTATTATTCATACCCTTCATCCTTTTCATGCGAGCGATCCCGCCTTGGCATGATCGCGATTCCTTTCTCTGCGGCGGATTCTGTGCGGGGGACTTTAGTCCCGATTTCTGTAATCATCTTCTTTCCGCCACCACCTTCTCCAGCCTCGCCATCAGCGCCTTTCCGATCAGGAGCGGCGAGAACCTGCGCTCAAAAAGCGCTTTGCCCTTCCGGGCGATTTGCCTTCTTTGCTCCGGATGATTCTTCAAAAACAAAATCGCATCCGCCAGCGCCTTGCCATCCTCCGGCGCGATCGCCAGAAAATCCTCGCCCGCGGCTCCAACCTCGGCCGACCCTTTGCTCTCCCGCGTGATCAGCGCGATCTCCATTGCCAGGGTCTGGAACCCCTTGTTCGGAAAAACCCGTTCCCCAAAACCGGTCTTTCCGAAAATCCCCAGGCACACGCTCGCTTTCGCCATCCGCATCGGGATCTCCTCAATCGGCAAGGTGTCCACGAAGGCGAGGTTCGCCGGATGATATTGCGCGAGCTTTGCCATCACCTCCTGAAAGGACGCGCTATTCCGCTTCCCGATCATTTCAAATTTTATCCCCGGATCGCTCCGCAACCGATGAGCCGCCTCAATAATCGCCGGCGTTCCCTGCAAACGATGATAAAATCCATTATAATGCACCAGAAAAAAATCATCCTCCTGATCCAGCCTCGGATAAAATAGCTCTTCCTCCGCACCGATGTAAACCGTCTCAAACTTGGCCCGGCTGACCTGATAAAGCTCCGCAATATAATCCGCATGCGCGCAAGTGTCAGCCAGAACCAGGTCCGCATTCCGAAGCGCTGTTTTTTCAACCTGCCAGGTGATTCTCGCCTTGGCCGATGAGCCCGACACTTCCCTCTCATCATTCACCAGCGCGTCCCATCTGGAATAAAAAGCGTCATAAACCAGAACCGCTCCGAGCATCCGCGCAATCATCCAGGCCGCGGGAAAACTTTCCAGGTCGTATTCCGGAACAATGATCACCTCCGGCTTCTTCGCCCCGATCGCTTTTGCGAGAAGCCTGGGCCAGCGCAAAAGCCTCGGCAAGGGAACATTGATGCCCACAACTTCCGCGCCCGCTTTCGCCAGCCCTTTCCGAATCACCCGATTCCGCGGATACCATTCCGGATATGAGCCAAAATACCAGACCACCATTATGGCTCCATTCTAAAAGTCAGTTATCCTTCGGTCAAACCCGTTGACGCGGGACAACTTTCCTTTGCTCGCAATATTGTCAAGTCATAAGTTGAGACCCGACCCCAATCCAATCATCTGATTTTTTTCCGAACTGAGGTAGGCGCCGATCACCAGTTCCATTGCTTTCCGGCCGTCAATTCCGAAGGCAAGCTGGGCTTTCTTTTCAAGAGGAAGCTCTCCGAGGAGGTCCGAGATTACCGCCTGCATCTGTCGGTGTCCCATCCAGCGGTTGTTCAACACGCCGGTAAAAACCGGTCGCCAGAGATTGATCGGATAGTTGTAGATGGAGAATTTACGGAGCCGGTTTCGGTGGAAGATCGTGAAGAATTGCGGGAACACGAACCACCAGGATGACAGGTTGTATTTGAGGCTGGCTTTGGTGCCGTGGAAGAGTCCGGATTCAGAGAAATCCCGGCCCGGAAGAGTGGCGAGTCCGATCTGGAGGGAGGCGGAGGTTCCGGATCTGAATTTCAAGAGCGCCGCGGTCTGGTCTTCAAAGGCGCGGGAAGGAACAATTTTTTGGACCACCGCGGAGATGGTTTCAATCTCGTCGCCGAGCACATACCGGAGCAGGTCCGCGTAATGGGGACCGTGATCCTGGAAAATTCCGCCGCCGACTTTAGGATCAGTCACCCGCCAGGTGCCGACCATTTCATCAAGATCAATCTTGAGGCGGTCTTTCGCCCAGGCAAGAATGCTGGAATAAGGCGGGGACAGATAATCCGGCACCCAATAATTGAACTCTATTTGAACTGCGAAGACCTTTCCCAGTTCGCCGGCGTGCACGGCTTTGCGCACCCGCTCAATTCCCGGATCAAATCTGCGGATAAAGCCGAGGTAAAGAGGAACTTGAGCCGCGGCGCAGGCCGAGATCATTTGATCGCAGTCTTCCAGAGTCGGCGCCATGGGTTTTTCGCAAAAAACCGCAATGCCCTTTTTCGCGCATAATTCCACCGGTTCACGATGGAGCCAGGGAGGAGTGCAGACCAGGACTAAATCCAGATCTACCTTTTCCAGCATTTCCTGATAATCCGCGAAAAAATGCCCTATCCCCTGCCCTTTTGCCAGTTTTTCCAGCCTGGGCTTGGGATCCGCCGCGGCAACCACCTGGGCCCGCAAAATTTTCTTGAGCGCGGGCAGATGAAATTCTTTTGCCATTCTTCCCAAGCCAATGATCCCGATCCGAATTCGGTCCGGCATTTTTCCTCCCCCGGGGATTGCTGTCAACTTTTCTATTCCAAATTATACCAATAATCAAATGGCCAAGCCGGTTGATTTTATTTTCTTGGATTGGGATTAGGGGTCAGGTCTTGAATTAAAACTTAAGCGATATTAAAATAATAACTGATAATTAAAATACAGAATTGTAATAAGCGGTTAACTTTAAACTAAAGCCCTGTCCCCAAATGTTAAATGTTAAGCTCTGACCCCAGTTTATTTCAGATAGCCCAGGGATTTGAGGGCGTTCCGGGTTGCGCTGTCCATTTTTCCGGCGCCGGGCGCGAGGGGATGGTTTTTCAGGAAAGCGTTCATTTCCCGGCTCAGGTCTTGGGCTGATTTCCGGTCAAGGGCGCTCAGGTTATCGGTCTCTTCCGGGTTTTGCTCAAAGTTGTAAAGCTCCATTATTCCGCGCGAATCCCAGATCAATTTGTAAGAGTCCTGAATGATCGCTTTCTGTCTGCGGTTCAGCCAGGAGAGGTCGCCGGTCGGACAGGCCTGGGACATTCGCTCTATATACATAATCGGCTTGAAGACTTCGGCAAAGACCGGGTCCGGGTTCTGGAGCCAAGGGAGTAATTCCTGCTCGGTTCCGGCTTGCTTTAATTTCAGGATCAGTTCCGGGAGATTTTTCAAGGAGAAATTCCCGCGGATTCGTTGGGGAGATAGGATTTTGGGATAGAAAATAATCAAGGGCACCTGAAGCTCGGTATTGTAAAGGTTCACGCCGTGTCCCCACCAGTTATGCTCGCCAAAGCTCTCGCCGTGGTCGCTGAGGATGATGATGATGCTGTTTTTCATCAGACCGGATTTTTCCATCTGCTCAAAAACCCGGCTGAGCTGGTCATCCAGGTAAAAAATGGAGCCGTCATACCATTTCCCGGCATTCGCTTTGAATTGCCTTTGCTGTTCCGCCTCGCAGTTATATAAGTCCCAGTTGGGGGATGGATATTTTTTAACGGCGTGATCGGGAACGCTGAAAAACTTATAAGCCTTGGGATCGCGCGGATACGGGATATGAGCCTCCATATAGTTGAGAAAAAGAAAAAACGGCCTTTGGCCGCGGGACAGCCGATTCAGCCAGCGGAAAACCGTCCGGTTGGTTAATTGGGCGCCATTATCGGAAACATATTGCGGGAATCGGTTGAGCCAGGCTTTTCTGAGAATTTCTCCGGTGTAAAGAGCGAGCTGATTATTTTCCACAAACCGGTCAAATCCCTGGGTCAGGCCGGAGGAATAATTTAGGAGCGGATTATTGGACCAGCCGATGGTGAAGTAACCGTTTTTTTTCAAAATCTCGGCCAGGGTGGTGAATCCGGCATCCAGGCTGAGGTTCTCATAAGTGCAATTATGCTCGGAGGGGAGCAAGCCGGTGAAGAAGGATGCGTGGGAGGGAAGGGTCCAGGGAGAAGTTGAAAAAGCTTTTTCAAAAACCAGGGACTTTTGGCCGAGTTGATCCAAAAAAGGAGTGGTCTCCCGCTGATAGCCGTAAAGGGAAAGATGATCCGCCCGGACCGTGTCCATTACGATCATAATGATGTTGGGCCGGTTTTTCAGCTCCTTCTCGCTTGGCCGGCCGAAATAATAGTTCCGCCAGGCCAGAGCCGGGAGCAGAAAAACGAAAAGGCCGAATCCCAGGAGAGCCACTCCGAATCCCTGGAGGAGCCTGGGCAGGATCCGAGATCGGCTTGGTTCAATCATCCCTATGAGCCGGATGAAAAATGCGATTAAAAGAATTGATCCCAGAACCATTACTACGATCCCGGGGGTTCCCGGTTCAATTTTATAGAGGATCAACAGGGCTTTGGCAAGATGAATAATGATGATCAAGATGGAACCTAAGAAAATATAAACCAGGATGACTTTTTTGCGGAAAAGCCGGACGGCTAACAGCCAAAGCAGGGCAACGCCAAGAAGGATCAAGCCGAAAAGTAATTTGCGGGAGAAATTGACCGGAAAATAACAAGCCTGATAGCAAGACAAGATTAGCGGGAAAAAAAACACCAGGTTGATCCCGATCAGGGAAAAGGCGGGCTCTTGCATTGCCGAGCGGGTTTTCGGAAAAAGGAACAGGGGGATGATAACCATTAAGAAAACGATTCCGGCAAACAGCCAGTAAACCGCCAGGTTGAGCCAGGTGGTGGTTGAATTCAGGCTATGCAGGATCAATCCCATTTCGGAGAGGATATCCCCGGATTCGCGCCAGCGGGACAGGGCATAAGCCGCGGGGATGATAATCAGCTCGGCAAAGGCAAAAAGCTCGGCAATGAGAAAGATTACGAGAAAGGAGCTGATTAAATTCCTTGAGACGCTGGTCCGATGGTTCATTACCAAGATTATGTCCCAGCCTCTGAATTTGAGCAAATGGTATTTTATCGTACCTGATCCTGTCACATTTGCGGACCGGACGCTCGGAGCTTAAAGGATGCTTGCAAAAGCCGGCAAGCAATGATATTAACTATCTGGAATGAAGCTCGCCAAAGGCAAATGGTATTTGAGGATTTTTGACTTCCTGGCCGGGATGGGATCAGGCAGGATTCTGGCGATGCTGGGAATCTCCATCCTGATTCTGACCATGCTGGTTTACATCGTTGAGAGCAGCCAGGGAGGCAAAATCCAGAATCTGGGCGACGCCATTTACTGGATGGTGGTGACCGCAACCACCACCGGGTACGGAGATTTTTTTCCGATCACGGCGCCGGGCCGAGCCCTGACCGTGGTCTTGATCGTCTTGAGTCTGTTTTTTGTATCCAGCCTGACCGCGACCATAGCCTCAAAGTTGGTTCAGAGCAGGTTGATGGAGGGAAAAGGAATGACCGAGATAAAATTAAAAGGGCATTTGATTATTTGCGGCTGGAATCCCGGCGGAAAAGCGCTCCTGGATTTGATTTATCGGGAGTCCGGTCATATCCCGGAGGTGGCGCTGGTGAATGATTTGCCGGAAGAAGAGATCAGCGAACTGCTTTACAGCTATCGGGAGCAGGAGCTGAAATTTGTGCGGGGGGATTATGCGCAGGAGAGCGTACTGGAGCGGGCCGGGGTCAAGTTTGCGGGCCAGATGATTATTCTCGCCAACGGCAGGATAGAAGAAGGTTTTGCCCGGGCCGACGAGCGGGCCTTGCTCACGGCGCTGAGCGCCCGGTCCGTGAATCCCGGGATCCGGATAGCTTCGGAGCTGGTTAATTCCGAGAACCGGAGGCATCTGGAGCGCGCCGGGATTGATCCGATCATACCTTATGGAGCCGGACATGATTTTCTGCTGGCCAGTTTTGTGTTGGCTCCGGGCGTGTGCATCGCGGGTCAGGAGCTTTTTTCCGGATTGCCCAAGTCCCATTTTCGGCAGGTGAAATTGTTGGGCCATCTGGAGGGGGCGGAATTCGGGAAAATCCGGGAGCATTTCCGGCAGACGGAAAATGCGCTCGCGTTTGGACTGGCCTGGGAGCAGGAGGGAGGGTTTGGACTGGATGATGTTCTTACCGAAGACCTGGGCGCGATTGATCAATTCATTAAGAAACAATTCGCCGGGATTGAGCAGGACTTTTTCCGGAAGGAAAAAACCTTTGAGATCAAGATCAATCCCCCGGATGATTTTATTGCCCGGAAAGGAAGTCTGGTGCTATTGATCGTTTAAGGAGAAGACGATGCCGGATTTAAATGAAGAGCTGAAAATTCTATCCCAGGTTCGGGTGCTCCAGGGAGTGAGCGAGGCCGGCTTGAGGCAGATTCTCGGCATTGCCCGGGAGCGGAAGTTTGCGCCGGGACAGGTGATTATTCAGGAGGGCGAGGCCGGGAATTCAATGTTTATCATCAAGCAGGGAGAAGTGGAAATTTCCATGGCCATTACCCTGCCCCTTTCCCAGCGCGAGCGCGAGAAAGTTCTGGTGCATCTAGGCCCGGGCAGTAATTTTGGAGAGGTGGCCTTTGTTTTCGGGCAGGAACAGAGGAGCGCCACGGTTTCGGCCCGAACCGAGGTTTGGCTCTTGGAGGTTGCCAGCACTGATTTTGAGAAAGTGGCTGCGGAGAATGCTCGGGACGGCCTGGTCATTTTCAAGAACATCGCGAGAATCGTTTCCGAGCGATTGAAAAAAGCCAATCAGGATGTTGCCAAGCTGACCACGGTTTTAAGCGTGGTGTTGAGCAAGGTGGAGCGGGGAAAATAAATTTGGAAGAGAAGATCAAAATAATGGTCGCGGACGATAATAAGCTTCTGCTGGCGGTGACCAGCGAGGCTCTGGCGAATGCCGGCTTTGAAGTTTATACCGTCGGCCAGGGCGCTCAGGTTTATCAGGAGGTTTTAAAAAACCAGCCGCATCTGATCCTGCTGGATATAATGATGCCGGGCATTGACGGGATTGAGATCTGCCGGAACCTGAAGCGAGCGCCCAGGACCAAAGACACCGTGATTGTGATTTATTCCGGGAAAAAGGACCCGGATTTGATGGACCTGGCTTGTGCCGTGGGCGCGGACGGCTTTATCATCAAGTCCAATAATTTTGAGGAGGTCATTTCCCGGCTCAAGGAAATCCTGCGCGACAAACTCAAGAAGGAAGTTTGAAGCTCAAGGGGATTGAACTTCCAGTCTGAGTAAACTGACCGCATTCTTCCAGAAAAATTTGTCCTGAAACTCCGGGTCGCCCTGGGTGAGCTTGAGCCCGATCCGGATCGGCACAATCTGGCGCCCGGCCGGGAAATCCGAGCCGAAGAGGAGGCGGTTTTTGCCAAACGCGGAAACCGCTTTTTTCAATCTTTTCAAAGTCTGATTGGAGCCATCGGCATAAACATTTTCATACTTCCGGGCCAGCTCAATCACCTGGTCCCCTTGCTTCATCCCCAGATGGCCCATCACCATCGGCACCTCTTTGAAAGCCTGAATGATCTTTTCAAATTTAGCCGGCTCCCCATAACTACTGCGAAGCGGCTGGTAAGCCGGATAGTAAGAGACCACTCCGGAATGGAAAATCACCGGAAGCTGATAGGACTTGAAAATCTCCAGGATTTCAAAATAGCCGGGATGATCCGGACTCGCGTTTTGAAGCACCGGATGCAGTTTCAAGCCCCGGCACCCCCGGCTCATCTGATCCTTCAGCTTCTTTTCCTTGTCCGGATCATCGGGGCTGACGCTGGCAAAAACAATGAAGCGCGGATCATCTTTTACCTTCTTCAAATATTGAAAGCCATCGGTCAAGGGCGCAATCGGCAATAGCACGCTCTTCTCCACCCCATACCGCTCCATAAACTTGAGCAGGTTTTCCCTGGTGCCCAGTTGAATCCGGTGATGAATGTAAATCACCTCCAGGTGATGCGAGAGCTGGGCAAAAGGCCCTTTCATCCCGGCGATCCGGTAAGAAGACGCCTCAAAAATATCCCCGGGGGTCCAGACCGGCTCTGAATACGGCTCAATAATCTCTCCGCCGTATAGAATGTCGTCAATATGAGTATGAAAATCTATAATCTTCATTTTTCCTCCTATTGCCCATCCTACCGCATTTTCCCGAATTCCGGCAAATGGGGTCAGAGCTTAACATTTAACATTTCATATTTTGGATTCTATTTGAATCCCGGGCCATTTTCTGATAGCATTAAATTATGGCGCGGCCATGGAGAATTCAGTTTGCGGAGGCGATTTACCATATCACCTCGCGGGGGAACAATCAGCAGACGATCTTTTTGGATAATAATGACCGGTCTAAGTTTCTTGAGTTGATCGGCCGGGCTTGCGCCCGGTTTGAGCTGGAGATTTTTGCTTTCTGTCTGATGGATAATCACTATCACCTATTCCTGCGGACCCCGAAAGGGAACTTGAGCCAAGCGATGCATTGGCTTAATGGCACCTATACCGGGTATTTCAACTGGCGCCACGGCCGAAGCGGACATCTTCTTCAGGGCAGATACCGCTCCGTGCTGGTTCTGGACGACGCGCATTGGCTGTATCTAAGTATGTATCTTCATTTGAATCCGGTTCGCGCCGGTATGATTGATGATCCGGGTCAATATTTCTGGTCAAGCTTTATTGATTATATCCGCTTAACGCCGCGATTTCATTGGCTCAAACGGGATGATCTTCTTGCCCGATATGGCTCAAAAAAGGCCACTCAGTCCAAAAACTACCGAAAAGAATGCCTGGCGCTGATTGGCATCAGGCCCAGCTTTATAGAACAGTTGAAGAGCGGAATTGCCCTGGGCTCGGCTGAGGCAATTGCCAAGCTGATGAAAAAATTCCGGCCGGCGGGAAAAATTGAAGATGTCCCTGATTATAAAAAATTTACCAGAAAGAAAATTGATCCTGAAAAAGAACTGAGAAAAGTGGCGGCGCTTTTTGGCGGGAAGCTGGAGGATTTAAAATGCAAAAATAAGCCCCGGATCGTCCGGCAGATGGCTTATTATCACCTGGTGGAAAATTGCCGACTGAGTGTGACCGAAACTGCAAAGTTAATGGGCGTTACCTTAGCCTCGGTTTCCATCGGCATCAATCGCTTCCAGCAAAAATTGCCGGCAAACAAGGAATTCCAAATCAAAATCAAAAAATTGGCTGAGTGATGAAATGTTAAATGTTAAGCTCTGACCCCATTTCTCCGGCGGCTCCTGGGAAAAATGAACTAAATTGCTCAGGATTTATCTAATAGATTGTCAGTTCCTTCAGTTTTGATATAATAAAAGAATGATGAGAAGAAGATTATTCGCACTTCTATTTGGGGCGGGTCTAGCCGTTTTGGCCCGTCTGCCGGCGAGAAGCGCTCCCGCGGACTATCAAGGGGTTAAAGCCGAGCTGGGAATCGGGAGCAAGATTCACGCGCTCTCCGTGAGCAAGAACCGGTTTGTGGTCAGTATGAATAAGACGGCTCAGGATTTGCGATTCCTGGACACCTGGAGCTGGCGGGTTCTTAATCCGGCCGGGTCACTGAACGGCAGCGCGGTTTCAATGGACCTGAACCAGTCCGGGAATCGGCTGTATTTTGCTTATCAGGATGGCAGGATTCGCTGGATGGATCTTGGCCCTTTGTTCAGTCTGGGCTTTAATGAAAACCTGGATTCGGATTCCATTCATTTGGAGCCGGGAACCACGGTTCCCTCGGGCTCAGCCCTCCCCCCGGGAAAGATTGTCGCCATCCAGGATTCGGACAGCGCGTCAATGGATTGCGTGTTTGTGGAACTGAAGGATGGCGATACCAGCTCGCTGGACTGGCTTTTAATCAGCGGGGATCAAGTTCCGTCAGGCGGTCATCTGACGGACAGCAAAGGCACGAATCTGGAGTTGGCGAAAAGCCGGAAGCGGCTTTTTGTAAAGTCGGAAGACGGCTCGGGCAACAGTTGGCTTTATGCGTATCGGTGTTTTTCCGACAATTCGGGAAATAAAATTAAGAGCGATAATCTGGCTCTCTCTCCTGCGAACAATAGTTTTCAGGGCATTGCCGCGGATCCGAGCGGCGCCGTCTTGATTTTGGGCAATCAGGATCAGGCGGAGCTTTGGCCCTATGAAATTGCGGACGGCATCGGCGGCACTCTGATCGCGAACCTAGGCACTGCCTATGACCGGCTTTCCGCCATGCCGGCCAGCCAGATCTGGCTGAAGCATATTTCCGCAGAAACCGACAGCTTTGTCCTTTTCAAGCAGGCCAATACTTTAATGCTTTCCTCCTTAAACAAAGATTCCGCGGAGTTCAAGGCTGAGGACCCGGGCGTGATTGAAACTTTTTCAGCTTCACCCTTGATCCTGGCCGATTCCAGCCCCAAGGACGGTTATCTTTATGTCGCGCCGGAAGCCGCGGAATTGGTCTCTTTGATTACCGCCAATCCCTGGATTTCCAATCTGGCCCTGACTATGGCGGGAACGATTTTAACCGAGACCTTCAAGGTCAAATTCAATACCGATGTCAGCCATTCCTTTTACACCATCACCAACTGCGGGCGCTTCACGATTTCTCCGGACAACTGCGGAGATGCCTTGGCGCAGGGAGCGCTGGACGGGCGCACGGCAGAGGTTACTATTAACAGCCGGGACCTGGGCGAGGGCGGTCATATCCTGGGAGTTTTTGTCCGGGATCGCTACGGCCAGCCTTATCATCAAGGACGGGATGCCCTGCAGGTAAAAGTTGACCTGCCTCCCCCGCCCCAGGAATTTGAGATGGGCTTCGGGGATCAGAGGATTTTTATCAATTTTACCAGCCCGGATGTAAAGGACCTGGCTAGATATCTCATTTATTATGGCACTAATTGCAACGCCGGATTTTATCAGCCGGAAAAAATTGATGAAACCGGAGGGAATGGCGATCCGATTTCGCCGATCATCATCAAACAGCCGGAACCGGACCAGGATTATGAAAAAGTGGTTGAGAATCTGAAGAACGGCGCCACTTACTGCGCTCAGATTGTAACGGTGGATAAGGCCGGTAATAAATCCGATAGCGAGCGGAACTCGGCCACGCCGGAGAAAACCAAAGGGCCTTCGGATGAGGCGGGAGAAAAGGGAGGCCTGGACTGTCTGGGGAGCGTTTCCGGGAGACCGGCAACCAGCTCAGGCTCGGATTTGATTTTGCTGTTTTTGCCGCTGACGGTGATTTTGTTGATCAAAATAAAATTAAGGAGCAGGAGATGAAACCGGGAAAAATATTTCTGGCTTTTGCGCTTTTTTTCGCGCTCTGGACTTCGGCTTCTGCGCAGGAGACCAAAGAGGATTATTTTGCGAAAGAGAAGGAGCCGAAATCTCATTCTTCGTCCGAACTTTGGTATTCGTTTTATTACTTTGACCAGGCCGCGATTTTCAACGAATTTTTTGACAAGGAATTTATTGAGCCGTTTGGAATCAGTTTGGGCTGGTATCCGGTGCGGAATCTGGATTTGCAGGTTCGGGCCGGATACGCCGAGCGGAAAGGCACCACCATCGGGATTAAGAGCGGACTACCCAGCGAGGAAGAGGTAAGACTGATGGTAATTCCGGCTCAAGCTGAGCTGATCTATCGGTTTGATTTCTTCAACGAGCAGTTCCTGGTGCCGAGCGGAGGCGCCGGCTATGACTACTGGTATTTCCAGGAAGACAATGAATTCAGCGGCAATGTTGAGGGGGACAAAACCGGCTGGCATGCGACCGCGGGCTTGGCCTTGCTTCTGGATCGCGTGGATCCGTCGGGCAAACTGGCGCTGGAGCAGGATTTCGGGATTGAGAATGTGTTTTTAAATCTGGAGGCGCGCTGGTGCTGGCTGGAGCAAGAAAATGGCTTTGATTTCAGCGGGGTGGGATACAGCGCCGGCCTGATGTTTGAGTTCTGAGCTGAGCGGGATCAGGCTTGAAGCGGAACCTGAAGCTGGTTTTGGAATATGACGGGGCCAGATTTCACGGTTGGCAATATCAGGTAGGTCAAAGAACGGTTCAAGGGGTTTTTGAAGAGACTCTGGCAAGACTGACCGGAGAAAATATCCGGGTGATTGCCGCCAGCCGGACTGACGCGGGCGTGCATGCTTTGGGACAGGTGCTCAATTTCCGGACCGAGAGTCGGCATCCTGGCGAGGTCTTTGTCAGGGCGCTGAATGCTTTGTTGCCCGGGGATGTGGCGGTGCTCGCTTGCGAGGAAGCGGAGGAGAAGTTTAATGCCCGGTTCTGGTCGCGGGGAAAAATTTATCGGTATCTGATTTATAACCGGGCTCATCGGCGGGGTTTCGGTCATAATTATTGCTGGCATTTTCCCTGGTCTTTGGAGTTGGAGGCGATGAAGCAAGCTTCGGAATATTTGATGGGCAGTCATAATTTTCGGAGTTTTCAGGGCCAGAGTCCGGATCGGCTGAAAAAGGATCCGGTCCGGGAACTGCGGAGAATAGATATTATTGCAACGGATTCCGGCTATATCATATTTGAATTGGAGGCGAATTCTTTTTTAAAGCAAATGGCGCGGAACATCATCGGCACCCTGGTTTTAGCGGGGAGGGGAAAGATCCGGCCGGAAACCGTTCAGGAGATTCTGGCGTCTAAAGACCGGAGGCAGGCCGGGCCCACGGCTCCTCCTGATGGCTTATATCTGGTTAAAGTTTTATATTGAAAGGGGAAAGAAGATGAAAAGAATCTTGCTCATCTTTTTTCTGTTTTGTTTGGGCTCAGTCGTTTCCTGCGATGACATAACTCGTCCGGCCCCGGACCCGAGCGCCAAATCAGAACGGCTGGCCCGGGAAGCGAAAAACCCGCCGGAAATTAAGAAAACGCAACTTACTCCAGAAAATCTGATTGAAACTTACAACCTGATTGTTGAGATCAGAAATGGCCTGAAGGAATGGGAAGTGAAACTTGACCAGCTCCAAAAATCCCAGGACCTTTATTTTTCGGCAAACCGGAATACATTTGAGAGATGGGTCTCAGAGAATGCCGTCATTATTACGATTCGGGAGGAAAGGATTTCTCCGGAAAAAAATCAACTTCCCAATGAGCATCCGGCGGTCAGTCTTTCTCTTGCCCTGAAAGAGCTTAAGAATATGATGGGCGATTATACCAATCATTATTTCCTTCAAAGGCCTTTGCATCCCGAGTATGAAAAAGAATTGAGAAGATGGATGGAGGATTTTCAGGAGAGGATGAGAACCTGGAAATTTTCCGAAACCACGGCTCCACCCCCTTCAGCTCCCGCTCCCACGCCCATTCTCGCCCCCGGGTCAACCCCCTGAATCATCTCAAGCAATAATATTCCATCCCGGTGGGACTGGTTTCAACCAGCAAAAATCGGTTTTCCTCGCTCGCTAAATATTTGGCGGGCGGATTAAACCATTCTTTGTTCCAGAGATTTTTATACCGGTTTAAATCCATCAAGAGCGCTTTTCCGGACTTCTGGCTGGTTTCCCCATAGATCAACAGGGTCTGAGCATCACGAGAAAACTGCAAGAGCCGCGCCAGATAAATCTCTCCGGTCCAAAGCGCAGAACCGGTTCCCCGCCCCTGGCTTTTTTCAAACAACTCCCGGGTTCTCCAGACCTGAACCTTGCGATCCAATCCCTGATATGCCACCAGACCGCCATCATAAGACACCCCGGCGCAATAGCCCTCCAGAATCACCTGCTCCAGGCTGACCCGATTGGTCAGGTAAATCTTATTCCGGTTCTGGCCGATGGTAAGAAACGGCTGGCTTAAAACCACTTCGGCCTGCGAAGAAATCCCGAGGAATTTCATCCCGGTTGAAAGCTCCCAGACCCTTCTCCCTTGAAGATTTAAAATCATTCCCGAAGTTGAGTCATAAATAAACTGCTCCTCCGGATCAAAACCGATATACCAGATATATGCCTCCCGTTCCCACAACGGATTCATTGACCGGTCGTAAACATAAATCTTCTTCGCCAAGACCTCTCCAAAAACTATGTAAGCGCCCGTCGGACTCAAGATACTGGTAAAATACCGATACGGATTTAGTTTGCTCAAAACCTCCTGGCCCCGATGATCCAGAATGTGAATGGTCAGATCCAGCATGGTGATCTGGCCGGTTTTCGGAACCGGGCTGGTCTGATAAATAATCACCCCGCCGTCCTGGCTCACTCCCGCCCCGGTCGTGAATTTCAAGTCATCCTTTTTCCAGAGCAATTTGCCGTTGACATCATAAAACTTGACGAAATGCTCCCCCTGTACCAGAACTTCACCGGTTTTTCCCGCCAGATAAACCCCCTTAATTTCTTCCGGGTAGCTCTCCATAAAAACCAGCCCCTTGCCCGGGCCTTCTTTGTCTTTCGGTTGATCGGCTATGGCCGGAAACGATCCTGATCCGGTCAGGATTGCCAGGCTCAGAACCGCAAATATTTTAACAAACCTCTTCACCGTCATTATTATATCCGCTTTTCCATATCCTTGTCCACTGATGAGAATGATTTTTTTAAAAACGATCGGGCTTTTGAAAAATGAGCTTGAAATGACGAGAATTTGTGCTTAATATAGCTTTAAATTTATCGGGGAAGATTTTATCAAAAGGAGGAAGGTAAATGACAAAGCGAGTGGGGATTCTTACCGGAGGCGGAGATTGTCCGGGGCTGAATGCCGTGATTCGGGCGGTGATGGTAAAGGGGATGCGCCATTACAATTACAAATTCATCGGGCTTAAAAACGGCTGGGCCGGTCTGCTGGATTTTGAATGGGAGAACCTGGATCGGGAATCCATTTCCGGGATTATTCATCGGGGCGGAACCATTCTGGGCACCAGCCGGACCAATCCGGTGAAAAACGCCGAGATCAAGGAACTGGCGATTGAAAATTATAAGAAGCTGAGGCTGGACGCCCTGATCACGATCGGGGGCGAAGATACTTTAGGGGCGGCGCTGGAGCTGTATAAATCCGGTTTGAATATCGTAGCGGTTCCGAAAACCATTGACAACGATGTGGGCGGAACCGATTATACCTTTGGATTTGATACCGCGGTTCAAATCGCCACCGAGGCGATTGACCGGCTCCATACCACGGCGGAGTCGCACAACCGGATTATTATCCTGGAAGTGATGGGCCGGCATGCCGGCTGGATCGCCACCTATTCGGGGATTGCCGGCGGAGCGGATGTGGTATTGATTCCGGAGGTTCCGTTTGAGTTGGAGGATGTGGTTCAGGTGATCAATGCCCGGCGGGAGCGGGGAAGGCCTTTCAGTATTGTGGTGATTGCCGAGGGGGCTTGCCCGAAGGGAAAGAAAGACGCCTATCTGAAAACCGACAAGGTTGATGATTTCGGACATGTCCAGCTCGGGGGAGTATCGGTGGCGCTGGCCAAGGATCTGGAGAAGATGACCGGCCTGGATTGCCGGACCACCATTCTCGGCCATGTGCAGAGAGGCGGAACCCCCACCGCGTTTGACCGTTTTCTCGCCACCCGCTTTGGCATCTGCGCCGTGGATATGGTTCACAAGGAACAATGGGGGCATATGGCGGCCTTGCGCGGGACCGAGATCGTTCCGATCCCATTGGAGGATTGCGTGAAGAAGGAAAAATTGGTTCCGCTTGAGCTTTATGAAGTGGCGAAAGTGTTTTTCGGATAAGCGTGCGGATCCAGCCCGTCATTTTTGAGCGGTATCCCGGTCTTGCGGGAAAAATTCCCTGGCTCTCCCTGGGCGAATTTCCCACACCGATCCAGAAGCTGGAAAAGCTGGGCGCTGAACTCGGCCTGGATCAGCTTTATTGCAAGCGTGACGATCTTTCTCATCCGGAATACGGCGGGAACAAAGTCCGGAAGCTGGAATTTTTGCTGGCCGAGGCGAAGCTTCTGAACCGGAAGAGCGTGCTCACCATCGGCGCCTGGGGCTCCAATCATATCCTGGCCACCACCGTGCTTGCGAAGAAATTGGGCATCCAGCCGATCGCGGTGATGATTCCGCAATGCGGCCAGGAATATGCGCGAAAAAATCTGCTCGCCAATTTCACGCTCGGATGCGAGCTTCATTTTGCCCGAGGCACGCTCTTTGCCGGCTGGAAAATCACACAGGTCTATCTCCGGCACTGGCGCCGGGGGCATCGGCCCTATTTCATCTGGGCCGGAGGGTCCTCCCGGCTGGGCGCGCTCGGATATGTCAATGCCGGCCTGGAAATCGCTCAGCAGGTGAAAGAGAATTTATTGCCCGAGCCGGATTATGTTTTCTGCGCCGTGGGAAGCTGCGGGACCCTGGCCGGGTTGGCGCTCGGGCTGAAACTTGCCGGGCTCAAGACCAGGGTGATCGGCATCCGGGTTTATCATAAAACGGTTGCCAATTCCTCCCAGTCCCTTCGGCTCGGCCGAAAAGCCATCAGCCTGATTCGCAAGTTTGAACCGGCCATCCCCAACCTCACCCTTTCCCTTTCCGACTTCCCGGTTCAGCATAATTACGCCGGGACCGGATATGCGGTTTGTAGTCAAGCCGGGCTGGAAGCAGTGCGGATGGCAAAGGATTTGGAAGGCCTTGAGCTGGAAACCACTTACACCGGAAAAAGTCTCTCCGGCTTGATTGACTTGGCCCGAAAAGGAGGGTTAAATAATAAGGTAGTGATTTTTTTGAATAGCTTTAATTCCAGACCATTGGAAAAATTAGCGCCGGCTTTTCCGGCCTGGCAGGAATTGCCGGAGGAATTTCATCATTGTTTTGAAGAAAAGAGGCCACGGGAATGAGGCGACTGGGTTTAAGCCTGGTAATCATACTTTTACTGGCAAAAGGAGGCTCGGCAATGGAACCCGTTTATACCTTTCTGGAGAAAGATGGCTCCAAGGGCAAGGTTCATAGCCTGACCCTGGAGGATCTGAAATTACATCCGGCGGAAAGCTTCTGGTACACCGAGAGCTATTTCTTCATTGCGTATCTGGACACCGGAGAGATCGCTTATTTGAACCTGCTCATCTCCAATATGGGTTTGAAGAAAAATCAGCCGGCCCTGACCCTCACCATCATCACTCCCACCCGGCAAAGACTGACCGCGGAAAAGGATTTTCCGCCCGAGGATTTAAAACTATCGGAAAATGTCTTTTCCCTGAAAATCGGGGACAATCTCCTTTCCGGCGACGATAAGAAGCTGAAGCTGAGTGTGCGCCAGGAGAAGCTGGGATTGGAGCTGGAATTTATCAGTCCGACCCCGGGTTTCAAACTGGGGGACGGCTGCGCCTGGTTCGGGAGCAAAAAAGACATCTACTTTTGCATCAATTACCCGGCGCCCCGGGCCCGGGTCAGCGGCCAGATCCTTTACAATGACAAAAAGGTTTCCGCCAAAGGCTGGGGATATGTGGACCATAGCTGGTATAATGCTGACACCGCCGAGTTTGAAAGAACCTGGCATAATTTCAAATTCTTCTCCCCCAACCAGAACCTGCTGCTCACCAGCTTTCTCACCACGGAAAAATATGACGGAAAACGAATCGGGCTGGCCGCCCTGGTCAATGACCAGCAGGTTTTGATGGCAACCACCAATTTGCTGGTCACCGAATCCCAGTATGAATTTGACCCGGTCGGAAAAAAGAACTGTCCGCGAAGAATTCTTTTTCAATTCACTCATCCGGAATATTCCGGCAAGATCAACTTTGACTCCAGCAAGGTGGTGGAAAAAATGGATGTGCTGGAAAAATTGGATAAAACCACCACCAGCCGAACCCTGAAATGGGCGATTCAAACCTTTAAGCAAAAACCCTTTTACTACCGCAGTATCGGCCCCGCGGACCTGGAATTAACGGCAAAATCTTCCGCCAACAAAATCCCCGGGCAGGCGTCCTGCGAAGTAATCTTCGTCAAATAATTCTTGCTCCCGGCAGGATTATTTCCATTCGTTATTAAAAATCAGAACCGGTTCTCCGTGCTCCTTGCTGGATGCAATCTCAACCCGGAATTTTTTGCCGCGGTTATACTCAACCAGCGCCCGGGGATGAGCGCTCACCAACCGGTCAAAAACCTCCCCGGCTTCAAATGGCAAAAATTAGTGAAAAGCGCTTTTTATTTTGCTTTTTGCTTTTCCTCATCTAAAATGAAAACGGGCCGAGGATGATAGAATATGATGCAGTCATAATCGGTGGCGGAGTCAACGGCACCGGAATTGCCCGGGACCTGGCCCTTCGCGGTCTGAAGGTCTGCCTGATAGAAAAGCGGGATTTAGCCAATGGCGCCAGCGGAGCCAACTCCGGAATGATTCACGGAGGCCTGCGCTATTTGATTTATGACATAGAAACCACCAGGCACTCCTGTTTGGATTCCGGCTATATCCAGAAGATCGCGCCGCATATGCTCTTCCGAATCCCGTTCATTATGCCGCTCCAACATAAATTCACGGTTCCCTTTTTTGAGACTTATTTTGAGGTTTATGACAAATACGCGGCTCTGAAAAACGGGATGCCGCACACCTTGCTCAAGAAAGACGAGCTCCGGGAGCTGGTGCCGAATATCTCGGATAAGGTGAAATATGCGGTGACCACCGATGAATGGGGCATTGATTCCCAGAGGCTCTGTGTCGCCAATGCGGTTTCTGCGGCCGAGTCCGGAGCGGAGATCAGGCTTTATTCGGAAATGGTTGATTACCTGAAAGACGCTTCGGGAAATGTGATCGGGGTGAAGGTCCGCGGCCGGAGCGGGGATCAGGATCTGCCGGCCCGGCTGGTGATGCAGGCGACCGGGCCGTGGCTGATGAAGACCAGCGCGAAAGCGGGAGTAGAGGTCAAGATCCGTCCGGGCAAGGGCGTGCATATTAGTTTTGACCGGAGACTTTTGAACTACAGCCTGATCCTGACTATGGTTGACGGCCGGCAAAGCTTCATTATGCCCCACGAAACCACCACCGTGCTTGGCACCACGGATGATGATTATTATGGAGACCCGGACGATTTGCGGGTGAGTGAGGATGAGGTTGAGTATCTTTTGCAAGGCGCGGAGCATTATCTGCCGGACATCAGGAGGGCGCGGATGATCCGGGCCTGGGTGGGGATTCGGCCCACGCTTTTTGCCTGGGGAAAGAACGAGGATGCTTTGAGCCGGGATCATCAGGTCTTTGATCACGAGACGCTTGAGGGCGTCAAAGGAATTATGTCCATTGCCGGGGGCAAGCTCGCCAGCTACCGCTTGATGAGCGAGGAAGCATCGGATTTGATTTGCCGGAAGCTGGGTGTGGACGCGAAATGCCAGACCCATTTGATTCCGCTTCCGGGCGGGGACCGGATGCCCGATGCCAAGGAGCTGGCGCAAAAGTATCAGGTTCCGGCTTATGCGGTTCATCGGATGATTTTTCGGCACGGCTCCCGCGCCGAGCAAATCCTGGAGCTGACCCGGGAAAGGCCGGAGTTGAAGGAAACGATTTGCCATTGCGAACCGGTGCTGGCCTGCGAGCTGGTTTACTGCCTCGGAAAGGAATGGGCGAATTCTATCACCGATCTTCGGAATCGCACCCGGCTGGGAACCGGCCCCTGCCAGGGAATGAGATGCGCCGGAATGGCCGCGGCAATCCTGGCCCGGGAGTTGGACCTTTCAGCCAGAGAGGCCGAAGAAGAACTGATGGCATTTTTAGAGCGGCGCTGGCGCGGCAACCGGCCGGTTCTGGAGGGAAAAACTTTGGAGCAGGAAGAGCTGAGCCAGGCAAAATATTTCCTGGTCGCGAATTTGAATCGGCTGGTTAGAGAGAAAAGATGAACGAGAAACGATATCGCGACTAAAGTCGCTCGCACGAAGATGATTTCAAATTTCATAAAAATAATTTTTCCCTTTGCGTTCTTTGCGCCTTTGCGGTGAAAATGAATGAAACGAATTGAGACAGAAATTCTGGTGATCGGATCGGGACTGGCCGGAACCGCCGCGGCGCTCTCAGCCGGCAAAACCGGGAAAAAGGTGATGCTCCTTTCCCGCGACGGCGGAGCCAGCGCTATGAGCTCCGGGGCTTTGGACATTGCCGGAGATGTGCTCGCGGTTCCAGGCCGGCCCGAGCTCTGGTCCAATCAGATCGCAAAGAATCTGGAAGAAATTTTGCTTCGGAATCCTGATCATCCCTATCATCTGCTCGGCAATTCCTCGGAAAAAGTTCTGGCACAAATCCAGCGCGCCTTTGAATTGGTTTTTCCTTCCAGCAACGGCTTTCTCGCCGGAGATTTTGCCGGCAACCAATTAGTCTTCAACCAACTCGGCACTTTCAAGACCGCGGCCTTTTATCAGGATCGGATGCTCACCTTTGACGATCTCCGCGGGATTGATCAGGCCCTGGTGATTGATTTCCCGGAATTAAGAGATTTTGATGCGGATTTTTTCCGGAAAAATTTTCAATACTGGGCCGGCCAACTCGCGGCAAAAACCAGGGTTTCAATCAGCGCGCTTGACTTGAATTCCGGCACCGGCCAATCCAGCCTGGAACTGGCCAGAGCCTTTGAGCAAAATCCCGCGATTCTGGAAAAATTGACCGCGAAACTGAAAGGCGTTAATGCCCGGCTGTTGATTCTGCCCCCGGTTCTTCCGGGCAAACTGCGCCGGGAAATCTTGCAAAGGCTGGAACAGGAGAGCGGGATCAAGGTCCGGGAATTGCTCGCTTTTCCGCCCTCGGTTCCGGGCAGGAGACTTCAGGAATACCTGGAAGCAAGGCTTAATCAAACCGGGCATCAGCAGATCCGCGGAAAAGCCGTTTCCAAAAAGGCGGAAGGCAAAAAACTGGTCTCGGTTCAGGCCAAAAACGGTATGGAGGATACGGAAATTTTTGCCGGAGCGTTTGTGCTGGCAAGCGGAAGTTTTTTAGCCGGGGGTTTGGTCAAATCCGGGGAGTTTAAAGAGGAATTATTCGGCCTGGAAGTTTTTCAGAACTCGCGCCGGGCCGGTAAAATTTTTACCGAAAAACTTACCAACCTGAAAATCACGGACCCGCATCCGGTTTTTTCCGTCGGGGTGAAGGTGGACTCGGAGCAGAGGCCGATCGGTCAGGATGGCCAGCCGGCTTTTGAAAATCTTTTTGCCGCGGGAAGCATCCTGAGCGGAGCCAATTACATCTTTGACGGCACCGGCGCCGGATGCGCATTGGCAACCGGCTATCAAGCCGGCTCGGCTCTTGCAAAATAGCCTCATTCAAGATATGCTATTTTTCAAATGATCCGAAAGGTAGAAATCAAAAACTTCCGCATCCTCAAGGACATCAAGCAGGAGCTTAAGCCTTTTAATATTTTGATTGGCCCTAATGCAACGGGCAAGAGCACTTTTTTAGACGCCATATCTCTGGTGAGAGATATTTTGAATGATGGTCTGGAGCCGGCCATAGAGAAAAGAAGCCCTTCTTTCTACTATCTGCTTTGGGATAAAACCGACCCGAAAATTGAAATAAATCTTGAATTAGAATTGCCAGAAAAAGTAAAAAATATTTATAGTAAAAAATCTCTGCCTTTCTATATTCGCTCCCGTTACGATTTGAAAATTGGATTCAATCAAAAAAATGGCGAGTTACAAGTTTTAAGTGAAAACCTTCGGTTATTTAAAGATGAATCAATAAAACCCAAAAAGAGGAAAAGCAAATCTCAGCCCAATAATTTAAGATTATCAAAAATCAAACGGCGTTGGGATCGGAAAGCTCTCCTTATCAGAAACACAGCATTTGGACTAAATTATTTTTTCAGCGAGACCGAAGGTGATATATTCACTTTTAAAACAAGCCGTTATAAAACTGCTTTAGAAAATTTGCCTGAAGATCAAAAAAAATTTCCGGGCGCTTTGTGGACCAAACATAAATTAAAAGAAGGGATTCAGACTCTGAACCTGAATAGCCTGGCTATGCGCCAGCCCTGTCCCCCGGGCCGAAAACATAGTTTTGAAATGGATGGCTCCAATCTTCCGCTTCTGATCAAGGATCTTGAGAAAAAATCCGCAAAGCTTTTTAAAAGCTGGTTAGCTCATTTGCGAACCGCTTTACCTTTAATCAAAGAGCTAAAGGTCAAAGAGCGAGAAGAGGATCGCTCCCTGTATCTCCAGATTAAAGATGAAAACGGCAGGATGATTCCCTCTTGGCTATTGTCCGACGGAGCCTTACGGGTACTTGCCTTGACTTTACTGGCATATCTTCCTGAAAACGAGGGAATCTATCTGATTGAGGAGCCGGAAAATGGGATTCATCCTCTGGCAATTGAGCCAGTTTATCAATCGTTTTCCTCCCTCTATGATGGACAAATTATAATGGCTACCCATTCTCCGGTTTTTATGAGCGTGGCTAAACCTGAACAAATCTTGTGCTTCTCCCGAAAGGAAAATGGCGAAGCGCAGATCATTAAAGGCAATGAGCATCCCGCCCTGAAAAACTGGAAAGGCAGTCCCAATCTGAATGTTCTTTACGCTTCCGGGGTTTTGGATTGAAAGACCTTTTTGTATTAGTCGCAGACATAGATATAGAAAGAACCATCAAAACGCTTCTTCAATACCGCCGCCCTTCGCTTGATATTAAGGACCTTAGCTTTGATCTTGAAAGGTATTCGGATCGCGACTCAGGACTTCGTGATCATGGTCTGGAATTTATCCGTAATTATCAGCGGGATTATAAAAAATTTATATTGGTTTTTGATTATGAAGGCTGTGGAGCCGATGATCCTCCGGAAACGATCCGAAAGAATTTATTACAAGCTGCAAGGAAATACGGGTTTAATTCAGAGCAAATTGAAATTATTATCATCAAACCTGAATTTGAAATCTGGGTATGGAAGAGCAGGCATCATCTGGGTAATTTGGTGGATTGGAACGAAGAAAGGGTGAATGTTTGGCTATGGCAAAATTTTAAACTCAGAAAGGATTGTAAGCCCGAACATCCCAAAGAAATTTATAACAAACTTCTTTCCGATCGCAAGAAGCCAATCTCCTCAGAAAATTTTGAGATTTTGGCAAAAAAAACCGGCTTGAAAAATTGCCAGGATCCGGCTTTTCAACTCCTGGTAGAAACTCTGCGAAAATGGTTTCCAAAGGAAAACAATAAAAAAAGGAGGTAGAGGAAATGATTACGGCCTATGTCTTGGTAGAGGGGGCTCCGGGGAAGAATGTGAAGAATGTCCGGGATCAAATTCGGAACCTCAAAGGGGTTCTGAGCGCGGAGCTGGTCACGGGTCCTTATGACATTGTGGTTCAGATTCAGGGCAAGGATATGAATGAATTGACCAAAGTGGTTACCGACAAAATCCTTTCCACCAAAGGAGTGGGCAAAACCATGACCCTGGTGGTCATCTCCTAGTGTCGTGTCCCGGAAATAAGTTGCCTATTTTTCAGGTTGTGGTGCGGGCTTCCAGCCTGCAAAATCAAAAAGTTGGCAGGCAAGATGCCTGCACCACAATTTAAGGGACACGACACTGGCCTGGCGAGTAGGGGCAGACCCAAGTGTCTGCCCAATAACGCAGACAGGAGTGTCTGCTCCCCAATAGTTCATAACGATTCCTTAATCCATCCGCTTTCTCATAAAAGTGGGCTTATCGTAATCGGTCATACTTTGTTCATCCGGCGGGTTCTGGGGATTGACCTTTTTTGCCCGGGCCTGCTGACGCTGGCGGATGATGGTCGGGATATCCAGGGCATCTCCGGAGGGAATCGCCTTGATTAGTCCCTGGTTGATATGAAGGCCGTCAAATCCAGTGGCGATGACCGTTACTCTGACCTTCCCTTCCATCCCTTCCTCAATCACGGCGCCGAAGATAATCATCGCGCTTTCGTGGGCCTCGGCGCGGATCAAATCCGTGGCCTCGGTGATTTCATAGAGGGTGAGATCCGGTCCGCCGGTGATATTGATCAGGAGGCCTCTGGCGCCTTCAATCCGGATTTCTTCCAGCAACGGGTTGGAAATGGCCTGATGAGCCGAGTCGCGGGATCGGTCCTGTCCCTCAGCCTCTCCCATTCCCATCAGGGCGAGTCCGCGTTTGTCCATAATGGTCTTGACATCCGCAAAGTCCACATTGACCAGGCCGGTCTTGGTGATCAAGTCCACCACTCCTTTGACCGCGTGGAGGAGGACTTCATCCACCCGATGAAAAGCCTCAATCAGGGTGGTATTGCGGTTGATGATTTTGAACAGCCGTTGATTGGGAATCATAATCATACTGTGGGTTTCTTCCTTCATCTCCTCCATTCCTTGCAGCGCAATTTCTTTCCGGCGGGAACCTTCAAACTCAAACGGCAGGGTCACCACGGCCACGGTGAGCGCTCCGGACTCCCGGGCCACCCGGGCAATCACCGGGCTGGCGCCGGTGCCGGTGCCGCCTCCCATTCCCGCGGTGATGAAAACCATATCCGCGCCGGCCACGGCTCTTTCAATTTCCGGCGTGGATTGCTCGGCGTCTTTCCTCCCCACTTCCGGGTTCTTGCCCGCGCCCAGGCCGGACCCGAGCAAAAGCTTGCGCTCGGCCAGGCTGATGCCGAGCGCCTGCGAATCGGTATTGGCCGCAATAAATTCCACTCCGGTCAAGCCGTTCCGGATCATCGTGTTAAGCGCGTTTCCTCCCCCGCCTCCCACGCCGATCACCTTCAGCTTGGCTCCCGCCGCTTTCCGCTCCACCAACTCTATCATCTTCCTCCTCCTCTATCGCCTGGCTTAAAATAAGTATTCCGCCACCGCTCCCCGGAACCATTCCCAGCTGTGGTGAATAACATTAACGCCCTTGACCGGGAATCTGCGCCGGGCGAAATTTTTTCTTCCCCACAACACCAGTCCCACGGCCGTGGCATACATCGGGCTGTTGACCATATCCATCAGGCCGCCGATCCCGGAGGGTCTGCCCACCCGCACCGGCATCTCCAGCACCTGCTCCCCGAGCGGCTCAATCCCCTGGAGCAGGCCGGTGCCGCCGGTAACCACGATTCCGGCTGAGAGTAAATCTTCCATTCCCACCCGATGAATTTCCCGGTTGACGAGCATAAAGATCTCCTCCATCCTCGGCTCAACGATTTCGCAGAGCAGATGCCGGGGCAGGTCCCTCGGTTTTCTTCCGCCCACGCTCGGCACCGGGATCACCTCATCCTTGCCCACCAGCTTGGCCAGGGCGCACCCGTATTTGCGCTTGATCTTTTCCGCTTCCGCGGACGGGGTGCGCAGGCCCGCGGCAATATCATTGGTCAGATGATCTCCGCCCAGGGTGAGCACCGCGGTGTGCCGGATGGAGCCCCGGTGCCAGATGGCGATATCGGTGGTGCCGCCTCCGATGTCCACCAGGGCCACGCCGATTTCTTTTTCATCCGGGGCCAGGACCGCCTCGCTGCTGGCGATTTGTTCCAGAACTATATCCGCCACGCTTAAACCACAGCGGTTGCAACAGCGGACAATGTTCTGGATCGCGCTCACGGCTCCGGTGATAATATGAACCCGGGCCTCCAGCCTCACCCCGGTCATCCCGAGCGGGTCTCTCACCCCGTCCTGGTCGTCAATCACAAAATCCTGGGGCAAAATGTGGATCACCTCCTGATCCATCGGAATATTGATCGCTTTGGCCTGATCCACTACCCTCCGGATGTCCGGCTCGGTCACCTCCCGGTTCTTGATCGCGACAATCCCCTGGCTGTTGATCCCCTTGATATGGCCGCCGGCGATCCCCACATAAACCGAATTTATTTGATGATCCGCCATCAACTCGGCCTCTTCTATGGCCCGGCGGATGGATTCCACCGCGGCGTCCAGATTGACCACCACTCCCTTCCGAAGACCGTTGCTGGGCACACTCCCCAGTCCGACAATCTCCAGTCCCTCCGGGCTGGTCTCGGCCACGATCGCGCAAACCTTGCTGGTCCCGACATCCAGTCCCACAATCAAATTTTCTTTTCTTGCCACTTTCCTTGCCTCCTTTCTGATCTTCTTCTGCGGGCAAACACCCGGGTTTGCCCCTGCATCTATTGCGCTTCTTGCGCTTCCGCCTCCGGCTCAATTGTTTTTCCATTTTTTAATAACCTGGCCACCACCCGATCCGGCCGGCTCAGGTCTAAATCCCGAAACCGATAAAATTCCTCCCTCAACTCCACACAGATCAGTTCCAGGGTTCTGAATTTTTCCTCAAAATTGTCCTCTCCGAAAATAATCCTCTGCGCCCTCCGGGTGATGAGATTTAGACCCGTGGCCGGGCTGATATGAAATTCTGAAATCCGGTCTCGGGGGAAAAGTTTGGAGCTTCCGGCCAGTTGCCAGATCAAGAGACCCCCTTTGGCCTGCGCCAGGGCTTGAGAATTCTGGTCATTTAAATCCTCCAGGGTGAGTCCGGTAAAAATGGGATACTGCAGGTCGTCTTCCAGGATCAATTTCTTAAATACCTTCCATTCCGAATTAAGATAAAAAACTTCCCCCATCACCAGAATCGCCATCGGCTCCTTTTCCTTGACCGTGATCAGCACCTGGTCCGGAAGCTGACGGCTGACCCGGGCCTCTTTTACCCAGGGATGAAACTCAATCGCGCGAACCGCCTCGCCGAGTTTGAAATCAAAAATTCCCATTCCGGGTTTGATCCCGCTTAAAACCAGGATTTCTTCCCGGCTGGTGTGCCGGTTTCCGCTTATCTCAATTTTAGTGATCTTCAAAAAGGACCAGCGCTTGGCGGATTCCCATCCGATTTTCAAGCCCAGGCTCAGGCCCAGAATCAGAATCGGGAGAGAAGCCCATTTAGACCATTTCCAGGCGCGGGCCAGCTTTCGCTTCCTGACCCTGGAGGTACTCTGTGATTTAGTGCTCATCTTTTCTTTGCCAACGCGCTCTTTAAAATCCTTTCCACCAATTGATCAAATTCAATCCCCTTTGCTTTGGCGCTCATCGGGAGCAAAGAGCGCTCGGTCATTCCGGGGATGGTATTCAGTTCCAGGACAAAGGGACCGGCCTCGGAATGAAGCCGGAAGTCCACCCGGGCCGCGCCCTGACAATGAAGCGCGTCATAGGCCCGTTGAGACAGCTCCCGGATCAAGGCCCGGGTTTTTTCCTGGAGCCGGGCCGGAACAATATATTCGCTGGCGCCCGGGGTATATTTCGCCTGGTAATCGTAAAATCCGGATCGGGGAACAATCTCCACCACCTCCAGGGGCTCGCTCTCCAAGACTCCGCAGGTGATCTCCCGGCCGGCAATAAATTCTTCCACCATCGGAACCTCATCATATTTTTTCGCTTCCAACAGCGCCGGCGCAAAATCCTCTCGTTTCCGGACAATGCCCACGCCCACGGTGCTTCCCTCCGCGCTCGGCTTGATCACCACCGGCAATTCAAAATTCATTTCCGCAAACACAAACTGCTCGCTCACCGCCGGGCAATATTTGGGGGTTGGGATTCCCCTTTGAAGGAAAACAGCTTTGGAATGGGGTTTGTTCATTGCCAGCGCGCTGGCGACCACACCGGAGCCGGTATAAGGTATTTTCAGAAACTCAAACATCGCCTGAATCCTGCCATCCTCTCCCCAGCCTCCGTGAAGCGCGAGAAAGGCGATCTCAATTTTTAGCTCTTTGATCGGATTGAGAACATCTTCCTCTATGACCACGGGCAGAGCCTGGTATCCGAGCCGCTTGAGCGCTTGGAGGATGGCGTTTCCGCTTTTCAGGCTCACCTCCCGCTCCATACTGGCGCCGCCCATAATCACGCCGATCCTTTTCTTTTTGAATTCCTCACTCATTCTCTTTCCCGATCACCTCTATTTCCGGCTCCAATTTGATCCCCTTTTCCTTGAGCGCCTTCTTTTGAATCAACTGGATCAGCTCCAAAACCTGGCCGGCCTTGGCCCGTCCCCGGTTAATGATGTAATTGGCGTGCAGTTCCGAGACCTGGGCGTCTCCGATCCGGTATCCTTTCAGTCCCAGCTCCTCAATAATCCTTCCGGCATAATTCCCGGCCGGGTTTTTGAAAACCGAGCCGGCGCTGGGATACTGGATCGGCTGGGTCTGGCGCCGGCGCTTAAGGTAATTCAGGATTCTCGCCCGGATTTCGCGCGGATCAGCTTTCGGGAGCTCAAATTGTCCGGCAATAATAATCTCATCCTTCTTCAGTTCCAGACGCCGATATTGAAACTTAAGCTCTTTCCGGTTTTTAACATAATTGCCCTCGGGATACCGATAAAACTCAACGCTCTGAATCAGCTGGCTGATCTCAGAGCCTTCGGCCCCGGCATTCATTTTCAGGGCGCCTCCCAGGGTGCCGGGAATGCCGGCGCAAAATTCCAGGCCCGAGCGGCCGGCATCCTGGCAGAGCTTGACCAGGTGAGCGAGCCTGACCCCGGCTTCCGCCCGCGCGATCCCTTCATTATCTATTGCCACTTCTTTCAAGCCTTCCTGAAGATTGATCAAAACCTCCTCCACTCCTTTATCCAGCACCAGAAGATTGCTTCCTCTCCCGAGAATCCTCCAGGCCAAGCCCTGTTCTTCGCAATACTCAATGGTTCTGACCAAGTCTTCGCGGTTTTTGGGAAAAATCATCAATTCGCAAATTCCTCCGATTTTGAAAGTGGTGAATCTCTTCATCAACATCCGCTCTTCCACCCGGCCGGAAATTTCCCGGCGCAAATTCCGTCCGATTTTTTCAAAATCCTTATTTTTCCCTTTCATTTCTTTTTCCCTTCCAGCCGCTTCAACAGATCAACCCCGATCTGCCAGATATTTCCCGCGCCCATGGTCAAGACCAGATCACCCGGCATCACCATTTTCATCAACGCCTCCAGGATTTGCTCAAAGCCCGGATAAAAACAGCTGATCAGGCCGATTTTTTCGCGATGCGCCTGAACCGCGTCAAACAGCCATTTTCCGCTGACGCCGGCAATCGGCTCTTCCCCGGCTGAATAAATTTCAGTCATTAGCAGAAGGTCGGCGCGATCAAACGCGGAAGTGAACTCATCCACCAGGAGTTTGGTCCGGGTGTAGCGATGCGGCTGAAAAATGCAGACCACCCGTTTGGCCAGTTGTCCTCCCGGGTCCAGCCGCCATTCGCGGGCCGCATTCAAAGTCGCCTGAACCTCCCGGGGATGATGACCATAATCATCAACCACCGCCACCCCTCCTGCCCTGCCCTTTTCTTCAAACCTCCTGCCCACGCCCTTGAATCCGGTCAGGGCCCGGGCAATGACCTGGAAATCTATTCCCAGTTCAAACCCGGCCGCAATGGACGCGAGCGCATTGACGGCATTATGCCGGCCCGGCATCCCGAGCGTGATTCGTCCGAGATTCTCGCCTTCATTCACCACTTCAAAACTGCATCCGGTTTTTTCCGGGTAAATCTCCACCGCCCTTAACTCCGCGTCCCGGGACTCGCCGTAAGTCACATAGCGCCGAGTGAGCCCGCCGATCATTCCGCGCGCCACCGGACAGTCAATGCAGAGTATATCCAGGCCGTAGAAGGGTATTTCGTTGAGGAAATGGAGGAAGCTTTGGCGGAGTTTATCAAAGGTTCCGTAATGGTCCAGATGCTCGTGGTCAATATTGGTGACCAGGGCGATGACGGGTCTCAATTTAAGGAAACTGCCATCGCTTTCATCGGCTTCCACTACCATCAGGTCTCCTTGGCCGATCCGGGCGCCGGAGCCGAAGCGGTCCAGCTTTCCGCCGATCACCGCGGTGGGGTCCAGGCCGGCCTGGTGAAGGATGGTTGCGATCATAGAAGTGGTGGTGGTTTTTCCGTGCGAGCCGGCCACGGCGATTCCGTGCTTCAGGCGCATCAACTCCGCGAGCATCTCGGCCCTGGGAATCACCGGGATTTTCCTCTGCCGGGCTTCCAGCACCTCGGGATTATCTTCCCGCACCGCAGAGCTGATCACCACCACCTCCGCGTCTCCGACATACTCGGCTTTGTGCCCGTAATAAATGATCCCGCCCAGCTCTTTGAGCCGGCGGGTGACCTCGGTCTCTTTCAGGTCTGAGCCGGAGACCTGGTATCCGGAGGTGAGGAGCACTTCCGCGATCCCGCTCATCCCGGCGCCGCCGATTCCGACCAGATGAATCTTTTTCACTTTTCCCCACATCACGGTCCGGCTCGGCTGATGATTATGGTTCTTCATTTCCCGGTCTCCACCATTTTATAAATTTCCTCCAGGATGATCTTCCCGGCATCCGGTCTGGCCAGGCTTTTTACCTTTTCCGCCATCTCTTCTCTTTGCTTCTGATTCCGGAACAATTCCATGATGGCCTCGGCGAATTTTTTCCCGCCTTTCAGCTCTTCCTCGGTGAAAATCAAGGCGGCGCCCTTTTCCGCCAGATATTTGGCGTTGGTGAGCTGATGATCGTTCGCGGCATAGGAATAGGGAATCAAGATGCTGGGCTTTCCCGCCAGGGCGATTTCAAAAACCGCACCGGCGCCGCTGCGGGAAATAATTAAATCCGCGCGTCTGAGTTCTTTTCCGATGTCCTCAATGAATTGATAGACCTTGGCGCGGAAGCCGTATTTGCTGTAAGAGACAATCAGGTCATACTGGTCGTGGGCGCCGGTCATATGCACGATTTTGATCTGGTCCCGGATCGGACCGAGATATTCAATGGCGTACATCATCAGTTTGTTCAGTCTTCCCGCGCCCTGGCTTCCGCCCACCACCAGAATCTGAAAGCGGGAATTTTTGTCATCCGCTTTCGCGGGTCCGACCAGCTCGTCCAGGACCTTTTTCCGGAGCGGATTTCCGCTGAAAATAAACTTGCCGGCGCGAACTCCTTTGAAATATGGCTTGGCGCTTTCAAAACTCAAAAAGACCCGATCCGAGATTAGCGCCAGCAGGCGATTGGACAGGCCGGGATAACTATTTTGCTCCTGAATTCCGCGGGGAACCCGCAAAATAAATCCGGCAATAACCACGGGAACCGAGGCATATCCTCCCACGCCCAGGATGAATTGGGGCTGGAATTCCCGGATCACGGAAATGGCCTGGAGAATTCCTTTGAAAACTTTAATCAGGCTCTGAATTCTGACCCCCATTTTCTCTCCGGCAAATCTTCCGCTCGGGATCAGCCGGTATTGAATCTTTTGCTCTTCCCAAAATTGCTCTTCCAATCCGCCATAAGAGCCGACCAGCAGGATTTGATTGCCCGCATCCCGGGCCAGGAATTCCTCGGTAACGGCGATGCCCGGGAAGATATGGCCGCCGGTGCCGCCGCCGGCAATGATGATCTTCATCCCTGATACCTCTTGGCGGAGATGTTTAACAGAATCCCGGCCGCAGTCAGATTGATCAAAAGCGCGCTTCCGCCGTAGCTTAAAAACGGAAGCACCAATCCCTTGGTCGGAAGCAGGCCGGTGACCACCGCCATATTGATCACCGCGGGCAGGATAATCATTGTTGTCAATCCCATTGCCAGATAGCGGCTGTAAGCGCTGGGGGAACGGAGGGAGACCCAGATGCCGCGGGCGAGGAAGATTCCATAAATCAGGATGATTGCGATCACACCGATCCAACCGGTCTCCTCGCCGATCACGGAGAAGATAAAATCGGTATGAGCGTCCGGGAGATAGAATAATTTTTGATGGCTCATCCCCAGGCCGACTCCGAATAAACCGCCGGAGCCGAAGGCGAGGAACGATTGGATCAACTGAAAGGCTTCCTTTTGGGCGTATTTCCAGGGGTCAAGAAAAGCGATCAGTCTTTCCAAACGGTACTCTTCCTGGTTGAGGAAAATCAATCCGAGCACCGAAGCGCTGAGGGAAGAAATCAGGAGATAACTGAATCTGATCCCGGCGGTGTAGAGAATAATGAAGCTGAGCAGGGCGATGGAGAGGGCGCCTCCGAAGTCCGGTTCCAGCAGGACCAGGCCGACCACGATGCCGATGATTGCCAGGTAGGGGGCGATCCCGCGGGTAAAATTATTGAGCTTTTCTTTGCGCTTGGCCAGGGAGTAGGAAAGATAAATTACCAGCGCTAATTTTGCCAGCTCGCTGGGCTGGAACTGGAAGGGTCCGAATTTGAGCCAGCGCTGTGCGCCCCGGGTGGCCGGGAAGTAGAAGACGATCAGGAGTAAAAGGATGGAGATAAAAACCATCATTCCTCCGAAGAAGCGGAGCCGGTAATGGTTTAAATGCATGGCCAGAAACATCAAGGCGATTCCGAGGGAAAGATAGATCAGGTGTCGTTTGAGGAAGAAGTATGGATCGTGGTATTTGTCGGTGGCGAAAAAAGAGCTGGTGGAATAGACCATCACCAGTCCTAAAAAGGATAGGGTGAAGACCGTGATCAAAATCCAGCGGTCAAAATTCAGGTTTTTTTCAAACCATTTCACTTCCGACATCTGACCATCTCCTGAAATTTATCCCCCCGCTCGGCATAATCCTTGAACTCGTCAAAACTGGTGCAGCCCGGGCTTAAAAGCACCGCCTCACCGGGCTGTGCCAGATTCTGTGCCAGAAGCGCCGCGTCTTTCATCTTTTCGGCCAGGACGCCCCTGATTTCTTTTCTTGCCAACTGTTCCCGGATCTCATAGCGGGACTCGCCGAAGCAGATCACGCTCTTGACCCGGGCCTTGATTTCCGGAGCCAGGAGGGAAAAATCTATTCCCTTGTTCCTGCCCCCCAGGAGCAAGATCAGTGGCTGGGAAAAACTTTTAATCGCGGCGGAAACCGCGTGGGGAGAAGTCGCTTTGGAATCGTCAAAATATTTGACGCCCTTGATCTCCTCCACGAACTCAATCCGGTGGCCGGGCGCCTGGAAGCTGTCAACTGCGGCCTGGATTGCCTCGGGCTGGATTCCCCAGCATCCTGCGGCCGCAGCCGCGGCCAGAAGGTTTTCCAGATTATGTCTGCCCACAGGCTTCCAATTTAATAATGAAAGCTTGAATTCCCTCCGATCATCCTGATAAATAATTTCCCGGCCGGAAAGCATGGCGCCTTTCCTTTGGCCAAGATCCTCTCCAAACCACAAAAGTTTAGATTTAATTTGTTCCGCCATTTTAGACACCCAGCCGTCTTCAGAATTCAACACCGCGGCGTCATTTTGATCCTGATTCCGAAACAGCCGGAGCTTGGCCTGATAGTAATCCTGAAAATCCAGATGCCGGTCCAGATGGTCCGGAGCAATATTGAGCATCAGCGCGATTCCGGGATGAAAGGTTTTGGCCTGGGCAAGCTGGAAACTGCTCACTTCCAGGATGATCACTTCGGGGAGGAGATTGCCGAGCAAAAGATCAGCCAGGGGCTGTCCGATATTGCCGCCGACCCAGACCCGGTCCTGATATTGGGTGCGGAAGATTTCTCCCAGGAGCGAGACCGTGGTGGTCTTGCCGTCGGTGCCGGACACGGCGATAATCGGCGCTTTGATGAATCTGCCCGCCAGCTCCAGCTCGCCAATGACTTCCACTCCTTTTTTCATCAGGTCCTGATAAATCTTCTCCTTCTCGTTCACGCCCGGGCTGAGAATTACGAGCCGGGCCGAATCAAAATTCTTTCTGGAATATATTCCCGCGTTCACTTCTATGCCGATTTTTTCAAGCTCGGCCGCGGCCGGGGCAACGGCTTCCCTGGGTTTCAGATCAAGGACTTTGACCTCGGCTCCCAGGCTCTTCAGCAATTTAGCCGAGCTGGCCCCGCTCTTTCCGATGCCGACCACAATCACTTTTTTATTCTTAAGCTCCATTCTTACCTCAACTTCATTGTGCTCAGGGCGAAGAGGGCCAGGATGATTTGAATAATCCAGAACCGGACGATGATCTTGGGCTCGGCCCATCCCTTTTTCTCATAATGATGATGAATCGGCGCCATTAGAAAAAGCCTTTTCCCGCCACTCCATTTGAAATAGCCGACCTGGAGAATCACGGATAATGCTTCTATCACAAAGAGTCCTCCCACGATCAGGAGGGCGAATTCCTGCTTGGTGATCACGGCCGCGGCGCCGATTCCGCTTCCGAGCGAGAGGGATCCGACATCTCCCATAAAAACCTCGGCCGGGTAGGAGTTGAACCATAGGAATCCCAGGCCGGCGCCCACAATCGCTCCGGTGAAGACGCAAATCTCTCCGGAGCCGGGCACATAGGCGAGCATCAGGTATCTGGTGTAATCCGCGCGGCCGGAGATGTATGCGAAAATGGTGTAAGTCAGCGCCGCCAATACCACGGGCCCGATGGCGAGTCCATCCAGGCCGTCGGTGAGGTTGACGGCATTGCTGGAAGCCAGAATCACGATCAGGGCAAAAGCCAGATACCAGAGCCCGATCTCGGGATGAATATTCTTGAAAAAGGGCACCCAGAGCTGGAAATTATAGCCGTCTCCGGCCCGGAAATTGAGTTCCAGCATCAGCAAAAGCAGGGCCAGCCCGATCAGGATCTGGAGCAAAAATTTGAGATTGCCCGACATTCCCTTGTGGCTCCGGCCTTTGGTCTTGAGCTTCCAGAGATCGTCGGTCAAGCCGATCAGACCGAATCCAAGGGCGATCAGGGTCACGGTCCAGATGTAAATATTTTTCAAATCCGCCCAGAGCCAGGTGGTGACTAGAACGGAAACCAGAATCAAGATCCCGCCCATCGTGGGCGTGCCGGCCTTGGTCTTGTGCTGTTCCGGGCCGTCTTCGCGGATCACTTCGCCGACTTTCATTGCCCGGAGCCTGCGGATCACAAAGGGTCCGATCAGCATCACGATCAGGAAGCTGGTGATCATTGCCAGACCGGCCCGGAAGGTGAGGTATCGGAACACATTGAAGGCGCTGAATTCGGTATGCAGGCTATAAAAAAGTTTATAAAGCATTTATCTCCCCCGCAGCCAGCCCGCGATTTTCCAGAGCCCAATTATGTGCGATCCCTTGATCAAAATCAGGCCCCCGCGTAATTCGTCCTTCACTTCCCGCTCCAGCCTCGCTTTCAGCTGTTTTAAATCCCGGGCGATTTTCAGTTTCCGGCTCAGCCTTTTCCCTAGCCCCGCGGCCAGCTCTTTTTGATACCCCCCAAGATAATGCAGCTGATCAAAGTCAACTTTCGTCAAAAATCCGCCCAGGTCTTGATGCGCCTGGCAAGAAGCTTTTCCCAGCTCCTTCATCTCGCCCAGGATCAGGATTTTTTCCCCCGGGATATATCGGCGATATTCGGAAAACACCTTGAGCGCCTGCTTGACCGAAGCGGGATTGGAATTGTAACTGTCATCAATCATCCACAGGCCTTGCCTGATTCTTTCCAGCTTTCCCCGCCCCGGGATCGGCTTAAATTCCAAAAGCGCCCGGGCGCATTCTTTCAGGCTGATCCCCAGGGCTTTGCCCACGGCAATTGCGGCCAGGGCGTTTTCCACCAGATGCTCTCCCAGGCCGGAAATCTCCACCATTCCGGTTTCCTTTTTCTTTCCCGAAATTTTCAGCTGGAATCTCTGCGCCGGCTCTCCGCCTTTGATGAAAACCTGGATTTGATCCGCCCGGACCGTCATTTCCGCGTCTTGACAACCTTTGGCGCCCAAGCCAAACCCGATTTTTCTTCCGGCAAAACCTTGCGCCAGCCTTGAGAGCCTGGGATCGGAAAGATTGAAGATAAAAATTCCGTTGGCGCCCAGCGCCGAGACCAGCGCCCGCTTTTCCTTTTCCACCCCCTCCAGATTTTCCAAGCCTTCCAGGTGCGCTTCCGCGATCCTGGTGATCACCCCGAGATCCGGCTGGGCAATCTCGGCCAGACGGGCGATTTCTCCGGGCTGATTGCTGGCCAACTCCAGGACCGCGACTTCGGTTCGTTCCGGAATTTCAAAAATGGTGAGCGGTAATCCGATCAGGTTGTTGAAATTCCCCTGCGTCTTGGCGGTTTTGAATTTCTTTGCCAGGATCAGCGCAGTCATTTCCTTGCTGGTGGTCTTGCCCACACTGCCGGTGATCGCCGCCACCTTGATTCCCAGCTTTGCGCGCCGGCAGCGGGCAAGCTCGCCGAGCGCGAAAAGCGGATCCGGGACTTGAATCAGGCCGAAGTTCCCGGGAAGTTTTTGCTTGAAGCCCGTTTTCACCACTGCGGCGATAGCGCCTTTTTGAGCCGCTTCTTTGACAAATTGATGACCGTCAAATCTTTCGCCGATGAGCGCAAAGAAAACCCGCCCCCGGGAAATATTGCGTGAATCCGTGCCCACTCCTTTGAGCATCAGCGCGGGATTTCCCTGCCGGACCTCGCCGCCGATCACTTGCGCCAATTCTTTAATTTTTATCTTCATCCCAGTTAAGTTAAAAGTAAAGACCCCAATATCTTTCTTACCTCTTCCCGGTCATCAAAATGAATTTTCTGGGCGCCGAGGATTTGATAGTCCTCGTGGCCTTTTCCGGCAATGAGCACGCAGTCTCCTTTCCCGGCCAGGCTGAGCGCGATTGAGATCGCGCTTCTCCGATCCGGCTCAATCAGGTATCCTCGCCGGCTTTGGTCTTTGCCGGAGATTCTGGCCATCCCGGTTTTTTCAATTCCGGGCTCAATTTCGGAAATGATTTTGAGCGGGTCTTCGGTTCTGGGATTGTCGCTGGTGATGATCAGGATTTCCGCGGCTTGAGCGCCGATTTCACCCATTTTGGGTCGTTTGGTCCGGTCGCGATCCCCGCCGCATCCGAACACCAGGATCAGCCTTTTAATGCCCAAAGTTTTCACGGTGGCAATCGCCTTTTCCAGCGCATCCGGCGTATGCGCGTAATCCACCAGGACCAGGAATCCATGCTCATTTTCCACCCGCTCCAGCCGGCCGGGAATGGTCTTCAGATTTTCCACGCCTCGGGCAATGGCATCCGTTTTGGTCCCCAGTTCCATCAAGGCGCCGGCCGCGGCCAAAATATTATAGGCATTGATCCTGCCCAGAAGCGGACTGGTTAAAACCATTTCGCCGGCCGGATAAATGATCTGGAGCTTGATTCCGTTCCAGGTATGTTCCAGAATTTTTGCCCGGTAAGTCGCTGAATTATTTTCCAGACCGTAGCCGACCTTTTTTCCCGGCGCCATCCGGAACAGTCTCCGGCCATAAGGATCGTCAAGGTTGATGATGGAAATCGGGGATGGCTCATTTTTTTGCCCGAGCCATTTTCCGGGCAGAACCTCCAGGAAAAGCAGGGATTTTGCCCGGAAATAATCTTCCAGATCCCGGTGATAGTCCAGGTGCTCGGGGGTAAGGTTGGTGAAGATCCCGGCGCAAAATCTGATCCCGGACACCCGTTTCTGGTCCAGGGCGTGTGAGCTTATTTCCATTGCCACTCTTTTGACCCGGCTTTGAAGCATCCGGTTCAGGATTTCTATAATCTCAAGGGACTCGGGCGTGGTATTGGTGGCAGGGATTTCCGATCCTTTCCAGCGGTAATTGATGGTTCCGATCACTCCACATTCCCTGCCTTCCAAACTGGAGATGGCTTCAATCAGATAACTGGTGGTGGTCTTTCCATTGGTGCCGGTGATTCCGATCAATTCCATTTTCCGGCTTGGTTCTCCGGCAAGTCGGGAGGCAAGTATGCCCAAAAAGAGCCTGGGCTCCTCAACCACCACCATCGCTTCTTCCGCAGCCGCCTTTGCCTCCCGACTTACCAGGAATGCCACCACCCCCCGGTCCCGTGCCTGCTTGATAAAATTATGGCCATCGGTTTTCGTGCCTGGGATGCACACGAACAGGTCTCCCGGCCGGGCTTTCCTGGAATCATAACTGATGCCGGTAATTTCCTGTTCCAGGTTTCCCTTGACCAGTCCGGCTGGAAGGTTCTGGATTAAATCTCTCAATCTCATTTACCTTTCCTGGCTCAACTTCAAACTTATTCTTCCGGTTAATTGATTGCCCGGAGCCGGGTCTTGTTCCACCACCCACCCACTGCCGTCAATCACGGCTTTCTGGCCCAGCTCAAACGCGCCCTTGAGCGCATCCGCTAATGCCATTCCTGTAAAATCCGGAATTTTACCCGGCTCCGGGCCTGGCTTAATCCTGGGATCTTCCGGCCCGGCCGCCTGCGCCGAGCCCGGGTCGGCTGAGTTCTCGGTTATGGCGGCTTTTAATCCCGGGTTTCCTGCGGCCTCGGGAAGTTCGCCTAAAGTGGTCAGGCCGTATTTTGCCACTTCCTGAAAAACCGGCGCGGCAATCATTCCACCCGTGGCCAGATCCGCCTGGGGCTCGTCAATGATCACGAGCATCGCGATTTTCGGCCGCTCTGCGGGCACGAACCCGAAAAAGGAGCAGACCCATTTATCCGGGTAATATCCGCCGCCTTCTTCCTTTGGCCTGGGCTTTTGGGCGGTGCCGGTCTTTCCCGCGACTTGGTATCCGGGAATCTGGGCGTTTTTGCCGGTGCCGGAATTGACCGCTTGGATCATCAGCTCGGTCATCTTCCGGGAAATTTCTTTGGAAATTACCTTTGCTTTGATAGTCCTGCGAGACAAAATTCTTTCACTGCCATCCGGATAAATCAGCTTTTCGGCCAGATAGGGCTTGACTAATTCTCCGCCATTGGCAATGGCGGAAAGCGCGGTGATCATCTGGATCGGGGTCACGCTCACCCCCTGTCCAAATCCCATAGTCCGAAGCGTGATCGCCGGCCACTTTTTATAGGGCCGGACCAAGCCGGTCCGCTCGCCGAGAAAATCTATTTCGGTTTTGCTTCCGAACCCGAACCGGACCAGATGTTGATAAAGCAAGGCCGGCCCCAAGCTCTCGGCAACCTTGGCCATTCCGATGTTGCTGGAATAGGCGAAAACCTGCGGAACCGTCAATTGCTCATATCTCTTCATATCACTAATGGTGTTGCCGCTGACCACATAGGCTCCGTTTTCGCAGTTGATGTTGTCATTAAGACTGATCTTTCCCGCCTCCAGGGCCGACGCCATCACAAACACCTTGAAGGTGGAGCCCGGCTCATATATATCCGTGAGCGTCCAGTTCCTCCAATCCCGAAATTGGTAGGCGTAAAAATAATTGGGATTAAAGCCCGGATAAAGCGCCATTGCCAGGATCGCGCCGGTATTCGGCTCCATGGCAATCAGGCATCCTCTCCGGGCCTTCCAAGCATCAACCGTCTCTTTCAGCTTTTGCTCGGCCAGATGCTGAAGCGACTGATCCAGGGTTAATGCCAGGCTCGCCGGCCGATCCGACTCGCCTTCCTCATCCACAAACATCCGGATCTCATCTTTGGCATCCTTCTCTACGGTCAAATAAATCGGCTTGCCGCGCAGGTATTGATCATATTCTTTTTCAATCCCTTCCAGACCCTGGCAATCAACCCCGGCAAATCCCAGAACCTGGCCGGCCAACTCCCCGCCCGGATAGTAACGGCTTTCATCCGGCTGGGCGCCGATTCCAAAAATCTTCGCGGCCAATATTGCCTCTCCCTGTTCCTCGCCGACCGGACGCGCAATCCAGACAAAAGGCTCTTGATCCCGGAGCCGGCTTTCAATTTCCTGCGGACTCAGCTCCAGGAGGCGGGATAGCCTTTTCGCCGTAGCGCGGGGATTTCTGATCTTTTTGGTGTGGGCATAGATGGAATAGCTCTTTTTGGTGACCGCCAATTCGCCCAGGTTCCGGTCGTAGATTGCCCCCCGGGGGTATCTGAGGGTGGTCTTTTTCAGATATTGCTGTTCCGCGATGGATTTCAGTTTTTCCGCGGAGAGAACCTGAAGCTGGTAGGTCCGAAAAGAAACCGCTCCCAGGGCCAGGTAAAAAAATACCCAGACACTGATAATCCTGAGCCTGCTAAACTTTTTAGGCTCGTCCCGCATCTAGCTCCCATCCCGCGCTCCCGCGGGACCACCCCCACCCTCAAGGAGCCCATCGGAGCTATCCGCTTCCGCTTCTTCCGCCTCCGCTCACATTAGCTCCCCAATCCATACCCATCTCCATTTCCGATGGGCTCCTTCAGGGCTGGGCCATTGATACCTTCTTTGTCTCCTCCACTCCCCCCAGACTTACCACCTGATCCGGCTCCGGATATCCCAGTCCGATCTGCTCCTTGGCGATCTTCTCCACCCGGGCCGGACTCTCCAGCCTGGCCGCCTCCCCCCTTAATTGGTTATTAATTACTAGCAATTCCGATAGATCCGCCTTGGCCCTGGCGATCCGGTGCTTTTCCGTCCTTACCTCCAGGCAAGTCCATAAGCAGAAAATTCCTCCCCCGGTCAAAAGCAAAAACCAGAGCAAAAAACTCCAGAGCCGAATCGGCTTCCTGGTTCTGGGCTGCTGCCAATGCAAGCACCTTGCCCGGATCAAACTGCTCGTGCTCATCCCGATAACCTCTCCGCAACCCTCAACTTCGCGCTCCTGCTCCTCGGATTCCCCCTCAACTCGGCCTCTCCCGGAATCACCGGCTTTTTCGTCAAAATGCCAAGCTCGCCCGCTTTTTCCCCGGCACGGAAAAAATGCTTCACCTCCCGATCCTCCAGGGAATGATAACTGATCACCCCGATCCTTCCGCCTTGCCTCAGCCGCGCCTTCGCCTGCCTCAGCCCTTCCCGCAACTCAAAAATCTCCTGATTGACATAAATCCGGAGCGCCTGAAAAATCCGGGTGGCTGGATGGACCCTCTTTCCCCTTCTACCAACCTCTGCCTCCACCAATCCGGCCAACTCAAGGGTCCGACCCAGTTTCAATCCCTGCCTCCGCTTCCGCTCAATCGCCTTCGCCACCCTCCGCGAAAATCTCTCCTCCCCATACTCCCGAAAAATCCGCTCCAGATCCTTCCCGCTCAATCTTTCCAGAACCTCGCTCAAAGGCGCCCCTTCCCCCGGATCCATCCGCATATCCAGCGGACCGTCTTTGCTGAAACTGAATCCGCGCTCCGGCTTTTCCAGCTGGCGCGAGCTCACGCCCAGGTCAAAATAAATCCGGTCAACTTGACCAACGCCGGCCCGGTCCAGGATAGAATCCAGCTCGGAGAATTTGCCCTGGATCAGGCTGATTGCCGAGCCGAAGCGGGAAAGCCTCTGACCCGCGAACCGGATCGCCTCCGGATCCCGATCCATCCCGATCAATCTCGCCTGTCCTCCTACCTTCTCCAGCATCGCCTCTCCGTGTCCGCCTCCTCCAACCGTAGCATCAACCATTACCAGGCCCGGCCTCAACTCCAGGAGCGAGATCAACTCCGCAACCAGAACCGGCCGATGATACTCTCCATCCTGCGCCTGCCGAAGGATCACTTACCCTCATCCCGTTTCCTTTTTTCCAGCATCTCCGCCACATAATTCCGGTTCAAGCTGAACTCCTGCGAGAGTTCCCTCCGCTTAAAGTTGTAATAATCCGGGTTCCAGATCTCAAACAGGCTGCCCATCCCCAGGATGAACACCTGGTCTTTTAAATCTATTTCCTTCTTGATCCCCTCTGCCATTACGAACCGACCCTGGACATCTATCTCAACATCCGAAAGGTTGGAATATAGATACCGCAAATAACCGCTCACCTTGCCGTCATCTAGGTTCAAATCCTGGTACTGGATTTCCTTCTTCTCCCACTCGTCCTCCGGCCAGACCCGCAAACAATCCAGATCCCGAACAATGATCAGCCGGCTCACGCCCCGGTTGGACAGCGCTTCCTTGAAATTGCTCGGCAAATGAATCCGGCCAACCTCGGAAAGCTTGTGCAAAAAGCCCCCCCGAAAAGATACCAGTTTCCTGTCCAATTTAGGACAATTTAAGCCTTTCTCCGCCATTGCATATGAATTCTGAACCAAAAAGCAGATGTTGTCAAGAAAAAAATGAATAAACCCGCGGATTTCACGCGCTTTTTCTATATCTTGTGGCCTCTTTTAGAAAACCACCATATTTAGTGGTGGTTTGGGATTCCCGTCCCCACCGGATTAGGCGAGAAAAAGGCGTGATCCAACTCATTATTCAGGGATTTTCATCGGATCTGCTTAAAGCGGATTTTTTAGCGGGCAAGGGATAATCTCATCCGGTCGTCTGAACCTTTTTTACCACCTTCACCAATTTGACCAAGATTACAGCTTGGGCATAATCTCGGAGATTTTGGTTTCTTTTTTCAGTTTGGATACCAATGCGGGCAATTTTTTCATCAGGCGCTTATGTCCGCTGAATTTGCCTTTCTCCAGGGTGTATCCGAAAATAATCGGGACCGCGATGGTGGTGTCCGAATAGACCACCACACTGCTCTCCAAGCGGTCCGGCTTGATCTTTCCCCAACTGACCGCCTCCTCGGGCGTGGCCCCGCTCAGGCCTCCCCAGTGCGGAGAATCAATGGTGATCTGGATGTCATAATCGTGGCCGGAAACATCAATCCCGCATTGGAGCTTGAGCATGGGCTGGGTCTGGAGGAAGAAGTTTTTGGGAGAGCCTCCGCCCACGATCACCACGCCGTTCTTGTCGGCGCCGTTGACGATGGCAGTGGTTTCCACCACATCCTGGATCGGGTCCAGGTCAAACTCAAAACCCACGATCCGGCAGAGGCCCAAATTCATTCCGATTTCAGAGTCTCCGGGCGAGCTGGTATAGATGGGAACATCATATTTTGCCGCGGCCGCGACCATACTGTTCTCCGGCTTCACCCCGTCTTCCAGCAAGGCCTTGCCCAGGGCGTAATGAAATTCCGCGGTGCTCATTTTTTTTCCGGCCAAAGGCTTGAGCGCCTCCAGAAGCCAGACATCCGAGCGGATATTGACCTCCTCAGCCAGAAAGATGTCATAAATCCGGTCAATATTTTGTTTATTGAGCGCGGCGTCATCCACCCGGAAATGGCCCTGGTACATCGGCATCCCGAGCGCGTAAGCGAGATCGTGGAAGACATTGGCGCCGGTGGCGACGATCCAGTCAATGCCTCCTTTTTCAATCATCTGCGCGATCAGGCCTCCCATTCCGGTGGGGGTCATTGCCCCGGCAAGGGTCAGGCAGATCGTGGCCTTCTCCTTGAGCATGGTCCGGTAAATCCGGCAGGCCGTGGCGATTCTCCCGGCCTGGAAGGACCCGGAGTCGGAATAAACCCCGACCAGGCCGGAAAAGCGGGACCGGGCCGGTATCTTCAGGGCCGGAATCCGCCGGGCGTGAATCCGAGGCGCCCGTAAGGGTTTGGGGATCTTGACTTGTTTCCACCTTTTCCTGACTGGACTCATTTCTTCTCCCTTCCTATTTGGCATTGCGCTGCGGCTCGCGCGATAGAAAATCGGACTAAATAAATAGCATTTTAAGAAAGGGTTGTCAAATTTCTTCGCCTCGGGTCGGTTATTGTGAAGCGGGCTTCCAGCCTGCGAAGAATTTGTCTGCAGGTCCCGCTTTAAGGCGGGATGCCTGCGCCTCAAGCGCGATTCGGGTAAATCGGGATGGCCGCGGGCCCGGAGCTTGCAAAGAGAGCATTGTCGGGGTATATAAAATCTGTTTTCAAATAAGGAGGCGAAGGAGAGTAAAGATGTTGACCATTGAAGAGATGAAAAAGTCGTTGGAGGTGGACCAGTTGGAGACGCCGTGCCTGGTTCTGGACAAGCGGATCATCAAGCGCAAATACCAGGAGATCAAGAACAGTATTTCGGGGGTGAAGGTTTTTTACGCGGTCAAGGCCAATCCCAATCTGGAGGTGTGCCGGTTCCTGAACGAGCTGGGATGCGGGTTTGAAGTGGCCTCGGTCAACGAACTGCGCTCGGTTTTGAGCCTCGGCGCGAGCGCGAAGAATGTGATCACCAGCAATATAATGAAGCCGGTGGAATTTATCCGGGAGGCGCACCAGGCCGGGGTGGAATATTTTGCCTTTGACAGCGAGATGGAGGTTGACAAACTCTCGGAGCATGCGGCGGGGAGCAAGGTATATCTCAGGATCGTGGTTGACAACACCGGCAGTGAGTGGCCGCTCTCGCACAAGTTCGGGGCCGATCCGTCAATGGCGCTGGAGCTTCTGCGCTATGCGCGCAATTCCCGGGTCATCCCCTGCGGGATCACCTTCCATGTCGGGTCCCAGTGCCTGAACCCGCTCAACTGGAGCAACGCCCTGATCACGGCCGCGGGAATTTTCCGCCTGGCCAAAAAGAACGGCATTGACTTGAAGCTGATCAACCTGGGCGGAGGCATTCCCGTCAAGCACCTGAAGAAGACTCCGAAAATTTCCGAGATCAAGTATCAGATTGAAAAAACCCTGCGCGAGGCTTTTTCCGATTTTCCGGGCCTGGAACTGATGATTGAGCCGGGCCGGGCGATGGTGGGGGATGCCGGGAACATTATCACCAGGGTGATCCTCAAGGCCGATCGCGGGGCCGAGACCTGGCTTTATCTGGATGTGGGGGTTTTCAACGGGTTGATGGAAACGATTGAGGGCTTCACCTACGAGATCGTGAGCGAGAAGGAGATGTCCGGGTTCGTGGACAAATTGGAAATGATGCCCTACACCATTGCCGGACCGTCCTGCGACAGCGTGGACACGATGTTTAAGGGATACCAATTGCCCAAGGACCTCACCCTCGGCGACCGGCTCTATATCATCAACGCCGGCGCCTACACCCTTTCTTGTGCCTCGCACTTCAACGGCCTGGAGCCGCCCAGGGTGTATTTTATTGAGAAGTGATCCCGCATCGGATTTTATTCCTGCCGTTTTGAAAGCGTCACCAATGTTCTCGGGAGCCGGAGGGCCTGATAGGGCCGGAGCTTGGAAGGGTCCACGCCGGGAATGTCTCCGGCTGACGGGTGCCATTCGGCCAGGCGCCAGAACCGGTCAATGTTCATCTTCTCAATGTATCCGAACGGGTTTGCGAGCGTAAACTCTCTTTTCTGCGGGTCAATTCCGATGATCACGCAGTAGTGTCCGACCGGGGTTTTGGGCTTGAAATGGTTTTCAGTAAGGAAAGTCGCGATGACCGGGAAACCCTGGCGCAAAGAATCTGCCACTACCTGGTCGGACACATCCTTGCCTTTGATGATCTTGGCTAGAAGCCCGGTTCCGGACTGGTCCAGGTATTTATTGAATCCCCGGAGCAGCATCCCGTTGGAGGTTCCGAGCAAACTATTGGTCCCCATTGCTTTAGCCAGATCTTTTTCCGCCATCGGATGGCCAAGGTATTCCAGAACCATCCGGCTGGCACAAGGACCGCAGGTGTAAGGAGTCTCCTGTTGATGGACCGGGAAATTCTTCAGGATGATCGGGCCGTCTATCCGAGTTCCTGGCTCATTCCAGGCCGGCAAGGAAGAGCCGATTAAGAGAAAAACCCAGAAGGCCGGCCTTAAAAACTTTGAGCCAATTTTTATTCTCATCTCATCCTCCCCCGCGCGCTGGTTTTCAAGAACCGCTTACCGGCATCTGCTATTTTTTTCCAATTATGGATTTAGTCTGATATATATTCTTATTCCTTTTTCAACCGATATATTAGATAATCTTTTCTGATAATAGTTTCTAATCCATAATTCTGTTCCAGAAATTCCTGCAATCCCGGAACCCGAGGCAATAATTCATCAAATCTCGGGGTCAGCTCATCTTGCGCCTTGCTGACCACGAAATAAACCGGCGGATTTGCTTTAAGGTCCTCTACCATTTCTTTTTGCCATTTAATTTGAATGGGAGAAAAAGAACCTTCATCTCCGAGCGCAGTATAAAAAGAATAAATATGACGGGTGGGAGAGGGACGCTGGCTGATAAACGCGATCTGAAGGAGCCGCCCCCAAAAGAATATTTTATCATCAGGCTTGGTTCTTTCTTTTAGATACTCAGCCGCTTCTAAAGCGGGCCCCTGGTTGGAATAAGCAATTGCCAATGGCTTGAAAATATTTCTCTTGATAAAAACGATGTCTCTGAATTGGAAACCGGCTATTTGCAGGGACACGATACAGATAATTAATAAAACCTTCACCCAGGTTTGTAATTTGAACTCAACTTCTTTTATCAGAAGATCGGATAACCAGCAAAATCCGGAACCAGCCAGAATCGAGGCGAAACCCGCGGCTGGTATTATATGATAGGACCATGCCTTCCCTTGGATAAAAATTGATAATCCGCAAACGGAAAAAAGAGCGAAAAGCAATATCTTGGGCTGATTCCTTTCATCATCCCTCCAGCCGTTTCGGGATAATTGGAGCAAAATAAAAAGAAACGCCCCGAACCAAATCATCGGACTGGTCCTGAAAATCTGATACGCTACATAATCCCAGTATTTTGTGGTAAACACATAATCAGCCAGTCCCGATTTATTAAAACCGATAAAAGCCTCTTTAAATTTGTCAATCACCCCCCAGTAAGACAGAAATCCCAATATTACCAGGAAAGGGATCAGACTGAAAAATATCAACAAACTCTCAAAAGCTGATATTTTTATCCACGAACTATTTGCTTTTTTTTCTTTGATTAAATATAGAACCGCGAAAACCAGCCCGGCCAGGCCAAAAGTCGGCTTGATAATAAAGGAAATCCCGATCATCAACCCGACCCCGATCGGTTCAATCCATTTCCATTTTTTAGAAGAGTTGACAAATAAAAACCCCGCAATCAACAATGGGGTCAGAACAAAACCGTCTTTCAGAACCGTGCACAGAGGTCCTCGGGTGAGATAATATGCCGCATATAACAAGCTTCCGAGCAAACCCGCTTTTGAGCCGTTATTTCCGGGTGAGATCAGCCGCGCAAAATAATAAATCAGCGCGATATTCAAGATCTGAACCAAATAATCAAATAGTCGGATAGAGAAAACGGTTGGGGAAAATATTTTGAAAATCAGATAGTTTAAAAAATAAATTCCGGGCAATTGTTGATCAAAGCCTCCGACATAGGGAGGAAGGTGTTGCGTGTGCCATAGCCATCCGATATAAGCATAAAGCCCCTGGTCCCCGGAGATAAAATACCATAAGGTGGGAAGAAGAATCAAGCCTCCTAAAAAAATGGCCAGAAAGAAACTATTGGGGTCAGGTCTTAACTTATGAGTTGACGATTTTTCGCGGGTTTTATTTTTCATTTTTAATCAAAATCCTCGCTTGAAATTATCGCTTTTGCCTCTCAAATGTCAAGAAGGGACTCAGTCCCTTGATCCGTTTTTTTTAGCGCCGGCTCTGGGTATCTGCGCTGAAATTTTCCGGGTTCTTCTCGGCAGGTTGATCGGTTCGGATTTTCGTTTTATAAGAGTAGGAATGGAATTGAAGGGAAAAGTCCTGGCCACGATCCAGAAGCACCGGATGCTTGCCGGCAAGGACAAGGTGTTGGTCGCGGTTTCGGGCGGGCCGGATTCAGTGGCGCTGTTGCATCTTCTCAATCAATTGCGCGATGAGTTTTCGCTCCAGCTCGCAATTGCGCACTATCATCATCAGCTTCGGGGAAAAGACGCGGACCTGGATGAGAAGCTGGCGCAAGAGATGGCTGAGAAACTGGGGCTGGAATTTTTCTCCGGCCGCGCTGAGCCGGAATGGTGGAAGAGGATGAAGGGATCCATTGAGGAACTGGCGAGAAAGATGCGCTATGAGTTTTTGCTCAAGAGCGCGAAAGAATTCAAGGCGGACGAGATCGCGCTCGGGCATAATGCCGATGATCTGGCGGAAAGTTTCCTGATTAACCTGCTCCGCGGCTCCGGCTTGCTCGGCCTGGCAGGAATGCCGCCGAAAAGGGACAAATTGATCCGGCCCTTGATTGAAGTCTCCCGGCAGGAAATTCTGGACTATTGCTGGGAAAATTCCCTGGCCTTCCGGGTGGATAAGTCTAATCAGGATAAACAATTCCTGCGGAACAGAATCCGGGCCGAGCTGATTCCAATGTTGAAAACTTTTAATCCCGCGATTGTGAGCGCGATCGGGAAAACTTCCGAGCTTTTAAGAGCGGATGAGAAAATTCTGGAGCAGGAATCCGAAGGGGCGTTTTCCAAGCTCGCGCAGATCAGGCCGGACCGGGTGGAATTTCATTTGCCGGAATTTTCCAAAGAAGAGCTGGCGATCAGGCGGCGCCTGGTTAGACTTGCGATCCGGGAATTGAAAAAAGATTTGAGAAGGATTGAGTCCGGGCATATCTTTGAGCTGGAAGAACTGCTGGATTCCGGAAAAGCCAGCTTTGAATTGGACTTGCCGGACGGGGTAAGAATTTTCAAGAGTTACGACCAGCTCCGGCTGGAGCTGAGCCGCCCGAAAAAGAAGGCCGGCTTTGAGCCAATGGAGATCATTGTTCCCGGGTCCTGCAAGATTCAACTCAGCGATGAATTCACGCTTGAGCTGAAAGCCGAGCTTGCGGATTATGACCGGTTTAAAAAACAAGGCAAACCAAAGGCGCGCCGGAACTCCGTCTTTGAGCTTGGGTCAGATCAAGCCTTTCTCTCTCTGGACCAAATTTCCGGGAGCCTTTGGCTCCGTGCCCCGAAGCCCGGGGACCGGATCCAGCCTTTGGGAATGAAGGGCCATAAAAAGCTCAAAGAAATTCTCCAGGAACTGAAAGTCCCTCGCCATCTTCGTCCCATCTATCCACTAATCACTGACCACTCTCAACTCCTCTGGGTCCCCGGCTACGCCATCTCCGAAAAATCAAAACTTACCCCGGCCTCCAGGAGAATCTTCCTTTTCAAAATCTGCTTCCGAAAAACAGCCTCTGTCCGCTAGCCGGCAGTCATTAAAAAATCGGGTCCAGGATAGATGACACCGGTTTGCCAAACTATTCGCCAAGTGCTATTTTAAAGCCAGGAGGACTGGGATGGGAAAAAAGGAATTATTGATCGCGGAAATCAAGCAGATTCCAGAGCCGCTTTTGGAGGAGGTCTGGGATTTTGTCCAGTTCTTAAAAACCAAGACCTCCCAAGATAAATTGGAAATCTCCATTGCCAGCGAGTCCTCACTTAAAAAAGACTGGCTCAAGCCTGAGGAGGACGAGGCTTGGCAAAATTTGTGAAAAAAGATTTTGAAACCGCCAGCTTGAAACAGCCAAGCAATGTGAGACCCAATCGGCTATTTACCGCGGATAGCCATATTGTCCTCTATAAGATCGGCAATTTGCGGCCTGATAAGCTAAATGCAATCATTGACAGGGTAGTTGAGATTATCCGCGAATAGCGAAAAAAGAATTCAAAGTCCGCCTCATACCGCACCGCATCCATCCGACCCTGGCTGATGAAAAAGAGAGCCTCTGGGGCCCGGGCTTTGAAATTTCTGAACGGACCAAAGCCGCGCCCGAATCCAAAAAAATCCGCCTTTTCAGCATTTCTTTCAAATAATGTAAGGGGGTTCAGGTGGAACGACCTCAACGCACCGCGCCATAGCCAAAAAAATGGCTTAAGGGGCTGTGGCCTTCGCTTATGGATAAGTTTGGCCAAATGGGTTATAATTAAAATATGATAGAGATTTTGAAGATCGCCGGAGCTGAGATTCCCAGGCAAAAGATCGCGGAGTTCTGTCAGCGCTGGAAGGTTAAGGAGTTTTCTTTGTTCGGGTCGGTCTTGCGGAAGGATTTTGGCCCGGAAAGCGATATTGATGTCCTGGTCAGCTTTGCCGAGGATGCGGGCTGGAGCCTGATGGATTTGGTGAGTATGCAGGATGAGCTCAAGGAAATTTTCGGCCGGGAAGTTGACCTGGTGGAAAAAGAAGCGTTGCGCAATCCCTTCCGAAAGCGTTCCATCCTCGCGGGCAAAGAGGTCATTTATGAAGCCGGACGATAGAGACGCGGCCTATCTCTGCGATCTGCTGGAGTCCTCCAGGCTGGTCAAACAATTTGTTGAAAATGTCAATTTCAGGGATTACGAACGGGACCGGAAACTTCAACTGGCGGTTGAGCGGGGGATTGAAATCATCGGAGAGGCGGCCCGGAATATCTCGGATGCCTTCAAACAGGCTCATCCGGAAATTCCCTGGCGGGGAATCATCGGCCAGAGAAATGTCTTGGCCCACGAATATGGCGAGATCAAACAGGAGCGAATCTGGATCGTTGCCAAAGAAAAAATACCGGACTTGATTTCCAAACTGCAAACCCTCATCCCTCCCCTGCCGCCGGAGCCTAAAAGATAAAACGCAAATATGCATTTCCTGCTTGGCCATAGCAATTTCAGAAAGAAAAGGCGGATGCGAGATCCATTGCCAAATTTGAGAGGGAATAAATGGATAAAATAATAGAAGAAAAGATTTTGCCCTATCTTTTAGAATTCAGAGAAATGATAGGCTATAAAAAGGAGCTTCCAATTTCAGAGCCATATGAGCCATATATAGAACAGAATAAAAAACAATATCCTAATGCCGATTCGCCGGGTGTGTATATTTTTTATTCAGAGTCTGCGGGCTTATTATATATAGGAAAATGTTCAACCGATTTAGGATTTCGCATCTGGAGTCACCTTCAAAAACCCGGGAAACCATCTGAGCCATATCCTAACGCCGAAAAATGGGTTAAAGATCATCAAAAAGAGAATTTAAAATTTGTTACCATCCCATTTATTAGAGAGCACTACTTTCTTGCATCTGCGCTTGAAGAATACTTAATAGATAAATGCAAGCCTAAAGCAAATGCAATTGGAAAAACTAGAAGAAAATAGAACTAGATAGCCCGTTCATCACCATTGGTTCTTCCAACGGATTACAGATTGGGTTTGAGTTCAAATTTCATGAAAAGGAATTCTTATGCGTCTCTGCGCAAAGGTCGCAGACCCATTGACCCAAATTATTCCTTCGCGTTCTTTGCGTCTTTGTAGTGGAAATAATTTAAACTCAAAGCTGGACCGGTTCCTTGCATTGGTTACAGCGTTTGGCTCCGCGGAAGAGTTTGCTCTGGCATTTCGGGCATATATATTTTTTCTCCTGCGTCTCCACCCATTTTTCCGTGCCCAGGCTTTTCCATTCCGGCACCGCGCGCAAAATAGTATTCTTCGCCTCGGGATAGGGGAATTGATTGATGTGTTCGCAGGGAAATTCATTACACAAATAGCATCCCTCAAATCTTCTCTTTTGCGCGCATTTCCGGATCGGGCAGACCCGGCAATAGACAAAAAGCGATTCGGAAAGACAGCCCCGGCATTGAATCTCCTCGGGTTTAAGCCCGTAAACCCCTGCCAGCTTTTCCTTGAGTTTCTGATTATTTTCCCGGTGCGCGATCTGAATCCCGCAGACTCCGCAATATAATCCGCAGGGCGACAATAACTCTTTACTTACCACCATTTTTTCTCCTTCCAACAACGATTCATTTTTTTCATCAAGCAAGAGACTTCATCTTCCGGATCTTTTTCGTCGCGGACAAGCTTAAATTGATTTTAATTCCCCGGCGCTTTTTAACACTTTCTCCTGCAATTCTTTGGATACTCAGAGCCCGGCTTGCATTATTCTCTCCATGCTGGGCCTCAATTCCGCGATGACGCCTTTTCTCTTCGCCAAAAGCAATATTCCCAGGGTGCCCCGGGTTTTGAGTTGATAAAGTCTGGCACAGCGATTGGCGAGCCGGTCATCAATCAGGATTTCCAGATTGGGCTCTTTCACGGCTTGACTGATTACCGAACCCTCTCCTGATTCCAGGTTCCATTCCAATATTTCAGGAAAAATTTCCACCTTAATAATTTCAGCCCAAGATGAAGATTGAACGATCCGCAGGATTCTATCCCCATCTTTGCCTTGGGCGATTTCATTCAAAACTGGAACCGGGACCAACACTTTGGAGTACAATTTGCCTAACAGATCCTGGAGTTCGGCTTTGGACAAACAGATCAGAGGGGAACTATTCGCAATCGCTTGAATCTGAGATAGATTTGCATCAGCCATTTAATTATTCTTGATCCACCTGGAAGGGACTGACTTTGAAACGGGAAAGAGCAAGGAGAAATTCTTCGCGAGAAAGACCGGCGATGGTTGCGGCACGTTCCTGGGAAACCTCGCCCAGTTCATACCATTTGACCGCGGCGGCGAGCCGGAGTTCTTTGCTGAATCCTTCCGGGTCTTGCTTTAAGGCTGGAAAGACCTCTTCGGAAAAATCTATTTTTACGGTCTTGCTCATATTTTTTATTATATCATCATCCCGGACTTTTACAATTTCAGACTTGCCGACTTATTTTGTGAAAAGCAATTTGGCTCTGGAAAGTCCGGGGTTCGGGTTTTTGGCGAATTCCTCCGTGGAGCAATAGACTCCGCCAGGGGTGAATTGGTCAAAGGATTTCGGGATTTTGCCCTGAGGGATTTTGCCGAAGTCGCCGGCATAGCCTTCGGTGATCAGGATGTTGCGCATAATGATCATACCTTCTTTCATTTTGACGCTGACCCACTGTTCAGGAGGAACCGCATTTGGTCTTTCAATTCCGTTGAATCCGATCACGATCTGGCGCGTGCCGTCCAAAAGCATTGGCACATCCACATCCGCAACGGTCTTTTCCGCGTAAACTTTCAAGGGCCGGCTCAGATCCACATAATCAAAGCTCAAGGACCAGTAGCGCATTTCATAATCCTTGGGAAAAGGTTTCCCGGTAAAAGTATCCTGGGGGGTCTGCGACCCTTTCCAGCGCAAGACCAACAACTCTCCGAACCGGTCGCTGACCGGCAGGGCCAGGTATCGGGTATCGTCATTGGGAACCACCGTGCTTTCGCGCTGGGTCTGGTCGCTGGCGTTATTGATCCAGATCGGCGGATTCTGCGGCTCGCCCATAGCTTTCATCGGATCTTTGAGCAGGTCCTGATTGAGCTTGAGGATGGCGAGCATAATTTTGCTCATATAAATCCGGGACTGGAATTGGCTCGGGCAATAGGGATTGCCGTTCCGGTCAAGGATCCGGAATTGAGGCGGGTTGACCCCGCCGAAGCTGGCATCAGGATGCTGATCCCGTTTGCCCAAGCCTTGATCCGGCAGATAAACGCGATATGCCAACACAAAAAGTTTGTTCTTCTTGCCGTTATTGGCGAGACCGGCATAAAGCGTATTTGCCGGCCGGTCTCCTTCCGGCGGAGGGTCCATCAAAACCTGAACCTCAAATTCTCCGGCGTCGCCGGACCTGGGATTTCCCGGAAGAAATGGATTAACACCCCGGGAAGGCGCAATTTCAAAATCCGTGATCGCGTCCACCGGCATAAAATCCTGGTCATAGACCATTATGGACAGATAGCGGGAACGCGGGAATTGGCTTCGGAAGACCAGCCGCTCGCCTTCTCTGACTTTGGCCACTATTCCCGAATATCCGGCATTATAGTCCATCGCTCCCAGAACGGTCGCTCCCTCAGTGGGATGAACCTGGCACCATTGCCCGGCGGCTTGCCCGGAAACCTGCGCCGGCTTCTGGCAGGAGCTGAGCCAGCCCAGGCAGAGAAACAAACTGGCTCCAATGAAACTCCAAAATTTTCTCGGCTTCATAATCAATTTCTCCTTTTGACCATTATAGGTTAGCAACTTTTCTTATCAACCTATCAACTTACCTGTCCTGCGTAGCCTCTTCCGGTTCGGACATTCAGTAGGCGAAGCAGGATCAACCGATCAACCCTTTCTCCGTTGACATTATCGGCAGGCGTCCTTAAATAGATGCTAAGGAAAAATGAAGATCCTGGTTTGCGTAAGAAGCGTTCCGTTGCCGGAGTCCAGCTTCAAGGTCAATGCTCGCGGGGATTTCTACGATGAGACCGGCTTGAATTTCCAGGTCAGCGAATTTGACCTGTTCGGGGTGGAAGAGGCGGTCCGGATCAGGGAAAAGTTCCAGGAGGTTGAGATCACCATTGTTTCAGTCGGACCCAAGACAGCCGCGGATCAGATAAAGAAGGCAATGGCGCTGGGCGCTGATTCCGGAGTCCGGATTGATCTGGCGGACGCGAATCAGAAAGATGCGCTCTTCACTGCGGGCCTGATTGCGGCCTGGGCTGGAGATAAAAATTTTGACCTGATCTTTTGCGGAGTGATGAGCGAGGATTTGCAGAGAGCCGCGGTGGGACCCATGCTGGCGGAGCTTTTGAAAATTCCCTGCGCCACCACGGTGGTCTCATTGACAATTGATCAAGACCGGACGCGTCTGGTTTGCGAGCGGGAGCTGGAAGGCGGGGAGCGGGAGCGGGTGGAGTTGCCCCTGCCCTGCCTGCTCACGATTCAGTCCGGGATCAATCTCCCGCGCTACGCGAGCCTGAGCAATGTTCTGCGGGTGAAGCAAATGGAAATCCCGGCTGTGCCGGCTGAGTCGCTCGGAAAGATCAAATCCTGCGAGCGGATAACAAGAGCCTATTTGCCTTTGCCGAGCGCCGCATGCGAATTTCTGCAAGGAGATGCGGTCAAGGTTGCAGACCGGTTGATGGAAAGAATCCGCGGAAAGATCCATTGGTTTTAAGGAGGGATTTTGGCGCGCGAGATTTTAGTTATTGCTGAGCAAAGATCCGAAAAGATTCGGGCCGAATCTTATGAGCTTGCGGGTTTCGGCGGGGAAATGGCGAAAATCATCGGCGCGGAATTGACCGGGATTATTTCAGGCTCTCCGGTTGAATTTCTGGCCGAGGAATTTGCCCAAAAATCCGGGCTGAAGGTGATCGGCTTGGAAAACCAGAATCTAAATCCTTACAACGCCGAGGCTTATCTGAAGGCGCTGGTTCCTTTGATCCAGCTCCGCAAACCGGAATATATTTTGATCTCGCATACCGCCACGGGCTGGGACTTTGCCCCGAGATTAGCGGTTGCCATCCCGGGCTCTTGCTCAACCGGCATCACGGGCTTGGCCGCGGAAAAGCCGCTGAGCTTTGTCAGAAAAATTTGGGGAGGAAAAATTCTGCAAGAAGTTGCGCCGGTTCCAGGCACAACCGCGGTGCTCACCATTATGCCGGGCTCTGGAAAACCGATTCTCGCGCCAGGCAGAGGCAAAGTTGAAATTCGCCGGCTCAAGATGAAATCTCCGCAAACTCGGAATCTGGGCTATGTGGAGGCGAAGCGAGGAACCCTGGATTTGAGCAAGGCTGAGGTGATTGTGTCAGTTGGACGCGGGATCAAGAGTCCGGAGCATCTGGGATTGATTGAGAAGCTGGCATCACTTTTTGACAAGAGCGCAATCGGGGCCTCCCGTCCGGTGGTGGACGCGGGTTGGATTCCTTATGAGCACCAGGTCGGTCAGACCGGCCAGACCGTGAAGCCCAAACTCTACCTCGCCCTCGGCATCTCCGGCGCCATCCAGCATATCATCGGTATGAAAAACTCGGAATTGATCATCGCCATCAACACCGACCCCAATGCCAACATTTTCCAGGCCGCCCACCTCGGAATTGTCCAGGACCTGCATCAGTTCCTGCCCGTGCTGATTGAGCGGATCCAGCAGAGAAAAGGTTGAAAGGAATCGCGACTAAAGTCGCTCGCACGAAATGGTTGATAAGTTTATGGAATCGCGGCTAAAGGCGCTCGCGCATTCGCTGCGCGATCTCAGATTTCAAATTTCATATCTCAAAAAATTTTCCTTTGCGCTCTTTGCGCCTTTGCGGTGAATAATATATTTATAATCTATATTCAGGATTATTCGGGTCAAAGTCCTTGTCAGTCAAACCGGCATTGAGCTTGATCTTGGTGTAGATGAAGGACTCCTGCAATTCATTATCCCAGTTGAACACCTCGGCTTTCGGCTCCAGGGCGCGCTGATAGTCCATATATTGCTTGACCCGATGGCAATAATATCTTGCCTGCGGATTGTTGCGGGTCATTATGTTCTCCATCACGAACACTTTATGTCCGTCAACCGTCTGAATCCCGTGATTCTTCCGCGCCAGCTCCTTGTTGGCAAACGCTTTTTTATATTCGCGCAGGTTAAGCTCCAGCATAAATTTCAAACCCACTTCAATCGCGGGATGATTGGTTCCGCGCATCGCAATCGGGCTGGTATAATGAATCCAGATCGGAATCACTCCCAGGAATCCGCTCTCCCGGACCCGCACCTTGTCCTGGCTGAGGGTTTCATTGTAGATCATTTCCCTGCCCTTCCAGGGACCATCCAGCCATTTCATATAAATTGCCTTGGGCTTTTCCCGGTATTTGAGCAGAATCGTCTCAACCCCCTGGAGCTCATCCCCCAGCCGCTCCTGCTTGTAATAAATACAGGTGTAATCCTTGAGCTCGGCATAACGCCGAAGACCGATCTCCAGAAACACCCAGTCCGGATTCAAATTCAAAATCGCCTCATGCCGGCTCGGCTCCAATCCGGTCCAGAAAATCTCCTGGCCCCGCCAGTCCATATAAATTCCCTCCACCGCAATCTCCTCCGCGGTGGCGCCGATGAATTTCTGGTATTGGTCCATCGGCATCCGGTTGAGCAATTGAAATAAAATCTCCGGATAAATCTTTTGAAACTCATCTTCGCTCACGGTTCCCGCGGGCCGGAACCCTTTCCCCAGCCCGCAACCGCCTCCCCGGCATTGAGAGAGCAGATACTTTTTCCCGGACTCTCCTAAAAAATTGATCAGCGCGGATTTTTTCTCCGGGCCGAGCATAACCAGGGAATCCTCGGCCTCGGCATAACTGCTGTGAGCCAGATATTGGGATAACACGCTGGAGATGACGGTCCGGATCTCCGGCAATTCCCCCTTGACCCAGGAAGTGAGCGAGTTGGCCGGACCTGAAATCAAACAGCCGCTTAAAACCAGAATCCCGATTCCGATTTTAACTTTTTTCATCACAACCCTCCTCCAACCCGGCTGAAAAAAAGCCCGATCACTAGATAATGCTGAACCCGGCTGAGAGTGAATTCGCATTGCGCGCCATTGATAGTTAAGCCCTGCAACCGGGGATCGGTTTCGTCCGGCGATAAAATTTGCAAGTGATAGCCGCGCAAATCCTTGACATAATCACTCAGGTCCAGCTTGACCTTAACATCTTCCGCGGGAGTTTTAAGATCGTAATTGAGCAGATGAACCATCAAAGCGCTCTCATCATCTTTTCTCGTAAGATTGGCAATCACATATTTGCCGTTTTCCAAAGTCAGGATCGGACCGCCGCTGGCCACAACCACTTGCTTAATCCAGGAATCAATTTTTTCGCCGGATCTTCCGAGCAAAATGATTTTTTTCGGAATCGGCGCAACCGAAGACGGCATTTTCCGGAAAACCCCGGCTTCGGGATCAGCGGCTAAAATTTTCCCGCCCTTTCCGGCAAAATCCAAAAGCATTTTTTCTTGCGCCTCATCCAAGTTTCCGAGCGGGAACGGGATCACCAAAACCTTGAAATTCCCAAGCGGAACGCCCTGGTCCAGCCGGCTCAGGACTTTGGTCTGGAACAGCACATTATTTTTTATGAAGGCGTCGGCGAATTTATTGTTTTCGGTCTCGGACAGAAGCGCGATTCTGGCCGCGGGGGTCACGCCCTGATAAAGATCCTGGTGATCCTTGATGAATCTATTATATTGCGCAATCGCGGACCAGGCGGAGAGCGCAGAGGGATCGGACCGGAGCAAGCCGTTTAAAAATCTGCCTTCAATGTTTCTGGAGAGCGCGGCGCCGAAGGCGTAGGCCTCGGCAATCGCGAGTTTTTGCTCAGCCTCGGGCGGGATGCAGGTTTCCCGCGCCCCGCAATGGTATCTATCATTCTCGTATTTGAGCGGCTGCCAGGATTGCTTGGCGCCGGAAAGGAATTTGATCTTGCGGATATTGCCGACCTGCCAGCCGGTCTCAAAAATTCCCGGAGTGCTCTTGCCGGCCTCGTCCCATAACAGGTCGCATTGGTCATTGAGATCAAACCGCTCCGGACCGATATGAATGTTCGCGTAAACCAGGGCTTTGGGGCTGCCGGTCTCTTTGGATTTCTTCTCCGCCAGCCATTGGGTCTCGCTGAGCAAAAGCCGGTTGGCGGAATCGTCTCCGAAAATGTTATCATAAAAAACCGCGTCCACGCCGGCGTCCAGCGCCAGCTCCGCCTTTTTCAAAAGATAAGCGCGCCAATCCGGGTTCCGGGTGTCGGCAAGAATCCGATGCGGGGACCCGCCATAATGAACCGGCAAGCCCGCCGCTTTGAGCAGATATTTTTTGGTTTCCGGCTCATCCCGGAAGGTGCTCCACCAGAACATATTTGCGGAAGACAGATAGGCGGTGACTTTGATTCCCTCCTGGTGGCACCGGCCGATCACTTTTTTCAAATTCTCCCGATTTTCCGCTTCCCGCTCAAACGACCAGCCGTTGCTGAATGTCACCCAGATCCAGTTGAACTCGGCCTGCTTCAAGAGCTTAAGCATCTTCTCAAAGTCCCGGTCATAAATATGCGCGAGCGTATCCTTTTCCGCATCCGTGAAATTCATCCCCCACCAGGTCCGCTCCGCCTTGGCGCTTTCAATCCCTCCGCCGTCCAGACGGATAAACCGGAAATTGCCCTGTTCCGCCCATTCGGGCAGAGTCTCCGGGCTGGTCCGATAAAACCGCGCATCGCCGGCATTGGTTGACGAGAGCAACAGCGCCGAGGCAAAAAAGAAAACCGCTCCGCTGAAATTCCCTTTCATCTGCTCCCAGATTATAGGCGATAAGAATAATTGGTGTCAATGAACCGCGCTCCGGGTTCGCGGTCACCCCAATCCCGGATGGCGGTGCGCGCATCCTGCCCCCGCACCAATCACCGCCGGCTACAAGCCGGAGCCAAAAATGGACCCTTACCCTTTAAAATCGCGGATGAAAACCAGGGACAGTCCCTAGTTTCAACGCCGAAAAATGAATGATAAAAATAGGTGGCTGTCCCCTATTTTCGTCTTCTGTTTATGCGGCTCTAAATTGGGGACAGCCACCTATTTTCCAGGGCGGGTAAGCGCTCTCAAGAGGTGATAAATTTTTGATCGCAATTCGGTTTCGGTCTTCCAGCCGGCGGAGCCGTTATTTGCGGCTGGGGTTGTAATTCTTCGGCCAAATTATAGGCGGACCAAGCGATGGATGTCAATGTCAAGAAAAATCCGGCTGATTCCGGGAGAAAAAATTAAGACTTGCTTGAGTTATTGGACCCGCGATTGCCGCCTCTGCCTTGCGGCTCAATGTCAATGGCGTAGGTTTTGATTTTGGAGATCAGACTGACCCGGGAGATGCCCAGGATTTGGGCGGCTGCGGTCCGGTTTCCGGCGGTTGACCCCAGGACTTTCCGGATATGCTCGGCTTCCAGCTCAGAAAGGCTCTTCCGAACCGAAGCCGGGACCGACGCCGCAGGAGAAGCCACTGCCTTGAGCAGATATGGAGGCAGGGACCGCCGGGTCAGAGTATTACTGTTCTCCAGGACCACGGCTCCGGCGATAATATTTTCCAGCTCCCGCGCATTTCCCGGATAATCATAAACCTCCAGGAAATTGAGCACCTCCTCGGAAATAGAGTCAATTTTTTTATTGTTGATCTTGGCGTATTGGTCCAGGAAAAAATGGGCGAGCAATTCCACATCTCCTTTTCGGTCGCGGAGGGGGGGCAGGAAGATGGAGCTGATGTTGAGGCGGTAGTAGAGGTCTCTCCGGAACCTTCCTTTTTCAATTTCCAGGGCCAGGTCGCGATTGGTGGAGGCGATGATTCGGACATTTGCGCCTCGTTTCTCGGTGGAGCCGAGCCGGAAATATTCACCTTCCTGGAGCACCCGGAGCAATTTGGCCTGGATGGGAAGCTCCAACTCCCCGATTTCATCCAGGAACAAAGTACCGGCATTGGCTTCTTCAAAGAAACCGGCTTTGGAAGTAGCGGCTCCGGTGAAGGCTCCTTTTTCGTGGCCGAAAAATTCCGAGGCGAAAAGCTCTGAGGCGAAGACTCCGGCATTGACCGCGATAAAGGGCTTGTCTTTCCGCGGGCTGATCTGATGAATGGCTCGGGCGACCAGCTCCTTTCCGGTGCCGCTCTCTCCCCAGATCAGGACATAGTTTTCGCTCTCGGCGATTTGCTCCACCTTCTGGAGGATTCGGAGGAAATTTTTATCCTGGGTGACGATTTTTTTGAAGGCGTCCTTATGCCGGATTCCTTCCAGCCGAACCTGGTCCCGGAGCTGACTCACTTCGTTGCGCAATTGGGCGCGCTCCAGGGCCCGCTCCAGGGTCAGGAACAGGCGGTTATTATCCACGGGCTTGCAGAGGTAATCATAGACTCCCATTTTCATGGACTCCACGGCCAGCTCCACATCTTCCACCCCGGTGAGAATCACCACTTCAATTTCCGGATGATTTTGCCGGGTATATGCGAGCACCTCCTTGCCGGTTACTTCGGGCATATCCATATCCAGGAGGATCAGGTTGAAATTTCCGGAATCAATCATTTCAAAGGATTTGGCGCTGTCGCTCAGGACTTCCACCTCAAACTTCCGGGTCTGGGTAAGAAAGACCATCAGGTAATTGAGCACCGCTTTATCATCATCTATGACCAGGATTTTATTCATTTAGGTACTGGGGTTGGCTGGGAAATGATAACTAAAGGCGGCTCCTTTGGCCGGCTCGGAGTCCACCTCAATCCGGCCGGCGTGTTCTTGAATGATGCCGTAGATGATGGATAGTCCGAGTCCGGTGCCGCCGCTTCTCTGCTTGGTGGTGAAGAAGGGGTCAAAAATTCTTTTCTTGACCTCCTCGGTCATCCCCGGGCCATTGTCCGCGATTGCGATCATCACGCTTTTCCCGCTGTCTCTATTGCGGGTGGTGATTTTGATCGCGCCGTCGGGCCGATCCGAGAGCGCCTCCGCGGAGTTGATCAGGGTTGCGATCACCACCTGCTCCAGTTTCCTGGCAGAGCCTTTGACTTTGGCCAGATTGGGATCCAGGTCTTCTTCCACTTTCAATCGTTTGATCTTATTATAAGCCAGGCGCTGGCAAATCCGGACCACTTCATTGAGATCAACTTCCTCATCCAATCTGCCTTCATCCCCGCGGGCAAAGGTCTTCAGGTCCGCAATAATATTGCGAATCCGCTCTCCGCCTTTGACCATATCACTGAGCAGAACCGGGAGATGCTCGCGGAAGAAGAAATATCGGAGCCGGGCCAGGATCAGGTCGGTATGCTGTTGCGCATAATTATCCAGGATGGGAAAAATTCCCTCAAAGGCTTCTTTCAGAATATGCATATTGCCCAGGATGAACTGGATCGGGTTGTTGATCTCGTGGGCGATTCCGGAGACCAACTGGCCGAGCGAGGCGAGCTTTTCGGACTGGACCAGTTGCTTTTGCTTTTCAATCAGTTTGAGATTGGCCACGGCTAAATCCTCGGACTTTTTCTGAAGGATGCTCCGGATCTCAAACAGCTCCTTTTCTCTGACCCGAAGACCCTTGACAATGGTTGAGCTCATATAAATCGTGGTGAAGAGGGTGGCCATCAGAACCAGGCAGACCACTCCGATATAAAGCCAATTTCCCTGGGAATCGCCCGGGAAGAATTTGAGCAGATGATAGTGGGGAATCACCCCGAAATATTCCAGGGCGACGGAAATGGAAAAAAGGGCGATGGCGAGCAAGCCTTGAAGGTAAACCTCCGGCCGGGAAAGGAGGATGGCGCCCATAATGGCGTGAAAGAGATAGAAGAAGATGAAGGGGTTTTCCACGCCGCCGGAGAAGTGAATCAGGAAGGTCATACTCAGGAGGTCCAGGCTGATCTGGAGGTTGGCCTCAATTCGGGCGGTTTTGATTCCCGGCTCCGCGGGCTTTTTGGAATAACGATGGAAAAAATAAAAAGCGGAATTGTAGATAAACACTCCTAATCCAACCAGGAGAATCCGATTGAGGGGCAGATAAATCTTGAAAATTTTGCTGGCAATCAGAACGGTAAAGATCAGGCCGATGAGAAAAATCCAGCGCAGTCGGATAAACCATTTGATCCGTAAGAACAGCTCCTGCTCCCGAAATGATGAATATGGCACTTTTTCCGCCCTCCGGGTTGACTATAAATTATCCGCGGGTCTTAGTCAAGAATTTCTTTTCCCCTGATTTCCCCGCTCTTTCCGCTATTTAAACAATCCCATCTGAAGCATTCGTTTCCGAAGATACCCCTCCAGGCTCGGGTAAAGGAATCGGAGGGGATTTCCGGTTTCCGCGGAGAGACGAACTTTTTTCAGCCGCTTTACCCTGGGGGATTTTTCCGAACCGGGCCAGACTTCCCCCTGTTCGCGGGCCGGTTCCAATTTTTCCCAAGGGATCCCGAGCAAGCCGGCTAACTCCTTTCGGACCTTTTCCGGGTCCGAGGGCATCAGATGTCCCAATTCTCTGGCCAGCAATCTGAGCGCTTCACCAGTGGTTTTTCCGGAAACCGGTTTCACGGCTTGATTGACCGCTCTTACCCTCTGGTCAAAGCTGATGATGGTTCCCCCGGTCTCGGCCAGGGTGGAGGCGGGAAGCACCACCTGGGCTAATTTGGCGGTCTCGGTCAGGAAATGATCCATTACCACCAGGGCTTCCAGGTTGGCCAGGAGTCTGGCTGCCTCCGGGTCTGAGAAGGGATCCTCCAGAATCACCAGGGCGGATTTGAGCTTGCCAGAGGAAATCGTTTCCGAAAAAGTTTTGCGATTTTTGGACCAGAGAAGGCCCGGCTCAACCTTCCAGCACTCCGCCACCTTCCTGCGAAAATCAGTATCTTTAATTTCAATCCCTCCGGGGAGTTCTCCTTCCCGGATCCCGGCCCATCTGGCTCCCTCTGAGTTGCCATCGGCCTGGAGCAATAATAATCCACTTCCCGTCCGAGCCAGGCGCCGGGTGATGAGCAGAATCTGGGCCAGGATCAGGAGGTCATCGGTGGATCTTTCTATGGTGTCATCCAGGTCATAGACCGCGACCAGGTTTTTCGCGTTCGCGATCAGGTCCGCCAGCTCTTCAATCTTGTCCGGGTCCACTCCCGCGATTCTTGCCACTTCCTCCAGAGCCGCGTTTTCCAGCGAATCAACCAAGGCGTCCAGGTCGCCGTTATTGGTGGAGACCGGCTGTTTAATTACGCCTCGCTCAATCATCCTCCGTAATACCCCTGCGAGCAGGATGCCGGAAGAGCCGCGGCGGGGATCCAGCCACAATTTCGCCGAATGCACCAGGTCAATATTGCTGGAGTTGATGATCACAACCTGAGCGCCGGTTCTCGCGGCCCGGCGGATTTTCATTCCCAGCACCGGATGCGTGGCCGAAGGATCCGCGCCCACCAGAAGGATCAGGTCCGCGGAATTGAGCTCCTCCTGGGCGCAGGTGGAAACGGTCTGGCCCATAACATCGTCCAGGTCGCGTCTCACTCCTCCTCTTCGGAACTGGCCGAAACTTCCGATCAGGCTCGTGCCCAGGCCGGCGCGTGCCAGTCTTCCCACAAGATAGCATTCTTCCAGGGTCATCCGGGGCACGGCCAAAACCGCGGTTGATTCCGGGCCGTTTTTCTTTTGCGCCTCTTCTAAAATCTTTGCCGCAAATTTTATCGCTTCCTCCCAATCCGCCTCCTTTAGTTCGCCGCCCTTCCGGATCAGGGGCCGGGTAATCCGCTCCGCGCACTGGATCATCCCGGTTCCGAACCGGCCTTTATAGCAAAGATCGCCGTCTCCGATCCGGGCATCGGCCCTGGAAGTGGCCCAGACCAGGCTATTGCTGACCACATTCAAATCCAGGGGGCAGGCGAGCGAGCAGAATCCGCACACGGAAGGAACCCGATTGGTTTTCCAGGGACCTTGCCGGCCGTAAGGGAGTTTGGCAGTGAGCGCGCCGGTCGGACAGGTCTCCACGCAGGCGCCGCAGGAGATGCAGGGGCTTTCCGCGAGCGGCCTTCCCATCGCCGGCTTGACGGTGGTGGTGAATCCTCTGCCGACAAATCCGAACACCGACAGGTCCAGGATCTGGGCGCAGGTTCTGACGCATCTTCCGCAAAGAATGCATTTGTTCGGGTCCAGGGTCAGGAGCGGATGGCTGGCATCCTTCTTGTGCCTTCGCACGGCGCCGGAAAGCCGGACCTGATCCGCGTCATATTTGGCCGCGTAGTCCCGCAACTGGCATTCAAATTGCGCCTGGCACCCGCATTCCATACAGCGGGAAGCCTCCCCTATCATCTCCGGCTCCGCCAGTCCCAACTCGGTTTGCTCAAAATCATCCTTGCGCTCTTGAGCCTCGCGCTCCGGCATCGGATGCCTCTTGGTGTGCGCCACTTCTTCAAACATCCGCTCCGGGATGACTCCAAAAACATCGCGCTTGCTCGCGAAAATCTTCTTCCGCTTCCTGACCTCGCCGGTCTCAAGATATTGATCTATCGCCTCAGCCGCGCATCGGCCGTGAGCAATGGCTTCAATCACCACCGAGGGCCCGCTCACCAGGTCTCCGCCGGCGAACACGCCCGGGATATTGGTCGCCATTGAAAACTCCTCCGCCTTGACCGTGTTTCCCCGGCCCAGCGCCGGCCTCAGGCTCTCAGCCTCTTTCTTGATCGGGTCCGGGTCTGTGCCCTGGCCGATCGCGGCAAAGACGAAATCGCACGGATAGTCAAACTCGGACCCCTTGATCGGGACCGGACTTCTTCGGCCCGAGGCATCGGGCGCGCCCAGCTCCATCCGGAGGCATTTTAATCCCTGGAGCCGGCCGTCGCTTGCCATCACTTCCACCGGCGCGGCTAAAATTTCCAGCTTGACTCCCTCTTTTTCCGCGGCATCAACTTCCTCGTGATGCGCCGGCATTTCCTTGCGGGTCCGGCGGTAAAGAAGCGTGACCTCATTTGCGCCGCATCTGAGCGCGGTCCTTGCCGCGTCAATGGCCGAGTTTCCTCCCCCAACCACCACGACTTTCCCATACAACTTGCGCGGGCCTTTGAGCACGGTATCGCGCAGGAAATCCAGGGCGGATTCAATTCCTTCCACATCTTCGCCCGGAATATCCATCTTTTTCCCGAGCGGAGCTCCCATTGCCAGAAAGACGGCGTCAAATTTATCCTTCTCCCGCAGGCTCTGAATGCTGAATTCCTTTCCCAACTTTTTCCCCAACTCCACTTCCACGCCCAGGCTCAGAATCTCATTGATCTCCTGATCCAGCTCGGCCTTGGGAAGACGGTATTCGGGAATTCCCCATCTCAGCATGCCGCCCAAGGCCGGCATGGCCTCAAAAATTTTCACCGAATGGCCTTGCAGGGCGAGATAGTAAGCGCAGGTCAGTCCGGCCGGGCCGCCTCCGATGACGGCGATTTTTTTCCCGGTCAGAGCTTTTTTCTGCGGGAGAATTTTTCTCCGCTCCACCTTTTCGGCCAGGAATCGCTTCACATAATTGATCCCGACCGGCTCATCCACCAGGTTTCTCCGGCAATTAACCTCGCATCTGCGCACGCATACCCTTCCGCAAACCACCGGCATGGGATTGCGCTCCTTGATCAGCCGGAGCGCGTCCTGATAAAATCCGAGATTGGCGAGCGAGACATATCCCTGAACATCCACCCCGGCCGGGCAGGCCGCCTGTCCCGGGCAAAGGCAGTCCGCATAATGGTCGGAGAGAAGAAGCTCCAGCGCGGTTTTGCGCGCGTATTGAATCTTCTCCGAGTTGGTGGTTACTTCCATACCGTCCCGGACCCGGGTGGTGCAGGAGGGGACCATTCCCCGGGCGCCTTTGACTTCCACCACGCACAAGAAGCAGGATCCGAATGGCTCCAGCTTGGGGTCGTTGCAGAGGTTGGGAATCTCGTCCAGGCCCTGCTCGTGAACCACTTGCAGGATGCTTTGACCGGGCTTGGCCTTGACTGCCTGACCGTTGATCTTTAACTCCACCGGTAGCTGCGCGCGATCCGGATTCTTTATATTCTCTCCCATTTCATTCCCTCTTTCCCATTCATTTTCGCCCCTATCTCTTCTCCACCGCTCCCTGGCGGCAAACGGTAATGCACTTGGAGCATTTCATACATTTGTTCTGGTCAATCTGGTGGGGCTTTTTCTTTTCGCCGCTGATGGCGCCGGACTCGCAGGCCTTGAGGCAAAGGCCGCATGCGGTGCAAAGCTCAGGATTGATGTAGTAATCAACCAGGGCCGGGCAGACCTTGGCCGGACATTTCTTGTCCTTGATATGCACCTCATACTCGTCCCGGAAATAGCGGATGGTGGTCAAAACCGGGTTGGGAGCGGTCTGGCCCAGTCCGCAGAGCGAGCTGGACTTGATCTGCTCGCCCAACTCGGCCAGGGTCATCAAATCCTTTTCCTCGCCCTTGCCCGAGCAAATCCGCTCCAGGATTTCCAGCATCCGCTTGGTGCCGATCCGGCAAAAGGTGCATTTTCCGCACGACTCGTTCTGGGTGAAATTGAGGAAGAATCTGGCCACATCCACCATACAGGTATCCGTGTCCATCACCACCATCCCGCCCGATCCCATAATGGCTCCGGTGGCGGTGATCTTTTCATAATCCACGGGCGTGTCTCCGAGCGAAGCCGGGATGCAGCCTCCGGACGGCCCTCCCATCTGCACGGCCTTGAAGGGCTTGCCGGAAATGGTTCCGCCGCCGATGTCGTAGATCACTTCATTGATGCTTATTCCCATCGGCACTTCCACCAGGCCGCCCCGCTTGATCTTTCCGGCCAGGGCGAAGACCTTGGTGCCTTTGGAATTGCCGGTGCCGTAAATGTTAAAGGCGGATGCTCCATTCATAATGATCCAGGGGACATTGGCCAGGGTCTCCACATTATTGATGCAGGTCGGATGTCCCCAGAGGCCGGCCTCAACCGGGAACGGAGGCCGGACCCGGGGCATTCCCCGCTTTCCTTCAATGGAAGCGATGAGCGCGGTCTCCTCTCCGCACACGAACGCGCCGGCGCCTTCTTTGAGCCGGATCCCGAAATTAAATCCTTTGCCGAGAATGTTCTGACCCAGGTATCCCTTTTCCTCGGCTTGCGCGATCGCGTGCCTTAGACGGCGCACCGCGTGCGGATATTCGGCCCGGACATAGATGTATCCCTGGTCCGCGGCAATGGCGTATGCGGCAATGGCCATTCCTTCCAGGATGGAATGCGGGTCTCCCTCCAGGACCGACCGGTCCATAAACGCTCCCGGGTCCCCTTCATCCGCGTTGCAGATCACATATTTATGCGCATCTTTGGCCGCGCGAGCCAGTCTCCACTTGGTCCCGGTCGGGAACCCGGCTCCGCCCCTGCCGCGCAATCCCGATTCGGCAATGGTCTCAATGATTTGCTCCGGGGTCATTTCGGAGAGGACTTTGACCAGAGACTGGTATCCGCCGACGGCCAGATACTCCTCCAGGCTGAACGGGTCAATCTTTCCGCAGTTCCTGAGCACGATCCGCTTCTGCTTGGCCAAAACCTCGTCTTCTTCGCTGACCTTCCATTCCTCAATTACCTTTCCGCCGCGCAGGTGTTCCTCTACAATCCGATCCACCCGCTCTCTGGTCACATCTCCATACAGGGTCCTGCCTTTGCCGTTTTCCAGGATCTCCACCAACACTTCGCGGTAGCACATTCCAACGCATCCGGTTTGCTTGAGCACGGCTTGATCTTTTTGCGGGTCAATCAGCTCGGAAAGGCGATCATAGACTGCGATCCCTCCCGCGGCTATGCCGCAGGCGCCTAATCCCACGACTACCTCTCTCATCTCGTCCTCCTTTAAGAGGCCACTAACATCAAATTGCAGTTGAAACCGATCTTGAAATTCCCAAAGCTGATGACACAAACCTCCCTCAATCCCGCATCGGTCCGGGATGGGAGGTTTGCATCATAATTAAATAACTCTCTTTTGATTAAAGCAATTGCCTGGTTGAGGTTGATAACTAATGTAGTGTATCAAAAATAACAACTTAGAAAACCTCTTGTGGCGCAGGCATCTTGCCTGCATTTTCAAGAGCTTAGCAGGCTGGAAGCCTGCACCACAATTATGATACACTACACTAATTGGCGTCGGAAGGCTTTCCTTCCTTCCTCCGATATTGCTTGAGAATCTTTCTGACTTTATCCGGGGTTAATCTCCCGAAGGCCTGCTCGTCAATCATCACCACCGGCGCCAGACTGCAACAGCCTAAACAGGCCACCACTATAAAGGTGAACAGGCCGTCCTCGCTGGTCTCGTCCGGGTAAATCCCCAGCTCATCCTCTACGGTCTGGCCGATCAGGTCCGCGCCCGAGACATGACAGGCGGTTCCCTTGCAGGTCCGGATCACATGTTTGCCCAGAGGGTTGAGCCGGAATTGCTTGTAAAAGGTGATCACGCCGTAAACTTCGCTGGCCGGAATCCCGGTGACTTCCGCGATCTGCTCAATGGCCAAGGGAGGAATATAGCCGTAGGCGTCCTGGGCCGCCTGGAGCAGAGGGATGAGCATTCCTGACTCGCCCCGATGCCTCCAGAGCATCCTCCCGAACGGCGATAAAATCGTGCCTTCCCCTGCCCTTCCGCTTACCTCTGTCATTCTCTAAGTCCTTCTTTCATCATTTGCTCAACTGCTCATTAGATAACAGTTGATAAGTTGATAGGCAATTCTCTGTTCCTATCACCTATCAACTTATCAACCTATCAACTTATCAACCCGTGCACCGCATCTTACATCTTGATGATCTCCATTATATTCAGCATCTTCACCCTGACAACCCCGGGCTGGGTCCTGACCTCATTGGATACCGTCCTGCGAATCTGGTCAAAGTCCTGGCCCTGGAGCAGGAGGATGATCTTACCTCCCTGGTCCGTGGCATCACAATAGACCACATTATCGGTAAAGTAAAATTTGGTATATAGCGCGATCAACTGAGACTTATCAACTTCCAGGACCGCATACGCGCTCACCCTTCTCCGGTTCCTCTTATCCATCCCCTCTTCCCCGGCTTTTTCCATCATCTGGATCCGCTCGTAGGAGCTGATGAAAGATTCCAGGTCCGTGCCCAGATACGGCCGCTCCGAATAATGGATTTCCACCTCATCTATTCCCGGCAGAGCGCTCACCTGTTTTTTCATCATCTCCTCAACAGCCTTGCGGTCCTCGGCCTGAACCAGGAGCACAATGTCCCAGTCTCCCCTGACCGCATCGCAGTAAAGCACATTTTCTCCGAAATAAAGCCTGGAGAAGATTTTTTCCAGGTCCGCGTCGTTCTTGCCCCGGATAAAAACATACGCGCTCTCCAGCCGATGAACCTCAGCCTCGGTCCTGGGCTTGGCCGCGACTTCCTGAATTGCCGGACCCAGCCGCTTGAACTCAGCCTCCAGATCATCCACCCGGAACGGCTTGTCCAGATAGCCGTTGCCCAGGTTTTCCGCCACCGCCTCTTTGGTCTGCTCATCGCCGTATCCCGTGATCACCACCACCGGCAAGTCCGGATATTTGCTCTTGATCACCTCCAGAATCTTGAGACCGTCAATGTCCGGCAGACGAATGTCCAGCACCACATAATTATGCGGAAGTCCGTTGCGCCGTCCCGACTCCAGCTTTTGCAACGCGCTCAAGCCGCTCTCGCAATCCTCCACATCAAACCCGCGCTGGATCAGACCCACTGAAAGTTGCCTCCGAATTGAAGCCTCATCATCAACCACTAATACCCTTGTCTGTCTATTCATCTTCCTTCCTCCTTCCTTACTTTTAACTTTTATACATTCTCAACCATTTCGTGCGAGCGTCCTGTCGCGATTCCTCTAAAGTTCCGTGTTTTTGATTTTTCTTTCATCTTTTCAACCTTTCACCCTTTCACCCTTTCACCCTTATATGTAAGCAACCCCCGTGCCAAACCCTAATAACTCTTATAACCCATTGATTTTTCACTATTTTTCCCAATTCCACCAAATTCCTCCTTTTACCCTCTCCCCCCTTGATTCTGTAAGCATTTTTAACACCTATTTTATAACCTTTTGAAAAATAAGCAAAATCAATCCTGTTAAAAAAATTAACGCTTTGCATAGGCATAGTGCCCGGATTTCCGGTCCGAGCCACGGATCAGCTGTCTTCGGCCCTGAAGCTTATACCCGAAGGGAACTCGCCGAAGTCCGGCTCGCCCGCGCCACAATCGTTTTCGCAAATATTGATGGCGCAAGCAGAACCGTTATTATTCAGGAATCAAGGACGGTCAGGTTGCAAAACTGTGCCGCGGCTTGTAATCTAATTAAATACAGGGTTTGGCTGCGGAGACAAATATCATTTTGAAGTTTCCAGCCAAAAAAGGAGTGAATAAATTGGAAAGTCTGGAAAAGAAAGTCAAGAATTTCGCGCGCGAGCAGGGAGTTGAGGTTGTGGGCATTGCCGGGCCGGAGCGATTGGATGGGCCGCCGTCTTTGGACCCGACATATACTATGAAAGGCGCCAGGTCCATTATCTCAATGGCGCTTCCGATGAAGGTCTCAGCGATTTATGATTTCCTGGGCAAGAAATCCCCGGCGCCGCACAATCTGGACCAGCTTCTAAGCAACCAGAAGATGCACCGGATCAGCCGCAAGCTTGCGGATTACATCAAATCCTTTGGCTCCCGAGCCGAGGCGGTTCCACCTAACAATACCTATCGCAGAAGCCTGGATGTTTTCGCGACCCATCCCAGTTTTTCCCACCGGTTCGGAGCGATCGTCGCGGGGATCGGGGCGCAGGGCTGGAGCGGAAATGTGATGACCAAAGAATACGGCGCCGCGGTTTTTCTCGGCACGGTGGTGACCGAGGCTGAGCTTGAAAGCGATCCTTTGTTGCCGGCGCGGCACTTTATTGATAATTACTGCTATAAGTGCAAGCTCTGCGACAAGGTCTGCCCGGCCGGGATGTTTGAGCCTGAAGGCGAGGAATATGTTTTACTCAACGGCGAGCTTCATCCGCGCGGAAAGCGCAACCGGATAGACCTCTGCAATATTTCCTGCTTCGGCCTGCACGGACTTTCCCGCGATAAAAAATGGACCTCCTGGGGAAGGCATTGGATCTCGGACTGGATTGAGCATCCGCCTGACCGCAGCCACAAGCGCAAAATCCGACAGGCGCTCCTGGTCAAAGGCTCCCGCACCGGAGATTCCACGCTCCGCTATGATCTGATCCGGAGGCTCGGCTCTCTGTGCTGGCCCGAGGAATGGCTGAACGATATGCCGGAGTTGCGGAATCCGCCGGAAGATGAGTTGGAGCGGAATAAAATCCTGGAAAAATACGCGGAAAAGATCGGGATCACCGGGCTCAAGGATTTCAATGTGCTGACCTGCGGCCAATGCGCCCTGGTGTGCGGGCCGGACCTGAAAGAAACCGCGGATAGGTATCATTGCCTGATTGAATCCGGCCTGGTGGTTCCGGGACCGGACGGGAGAATGGTTCATGCGGACACATTTGAGGAGGCAATGGAAATCCGGAAGAAATATCCGCAAAAGATCAGCAAGGAAGAAATGAGGAAAGACGCGCGGGCTTCGGCAAAGTTATGGCATAAATTTTATTTCGGGCTGGAGCCTAAGTCCATCATCCAGGAACGGCGCTACAACCGGAAGCTGAAAAAAGCCCTGGCAACAAAGCAAAATCCAAAAGGGACATAAACATGCCTTTGATCAGAACCCCGGAAGAGCGGTTCGCAAACCTGCCTGATTTCCCTTTCTCGCCGCATTATGTCGGAATCGCCGGCGCGCGCGTTCATTATCTTGACGAGGAATCGGGCGAGCCACCGGCTCGGCTGTCTTCGCCCCTGAAGCTCAGGCCCGATTTGGGCAACAGACCCTTAAGGCCTGACCCCCATAATTTTTTGATTTTTAGGGCAAGTGTTTGTCCAGAGCAAGGGATTATACGCCACCCGCCAAGCAGGCCCGGGCGATAAATTCGGCGCGCCTAAATCTTTTGCTTGAGATAATCTTTCGCTTCTTGAAGGAACTTCTGATAAAACGGCTCGGTTTCCTGAATGAACTTTTTAATCGCCTCCCATTTCAGGTCGAGATATTGGTGCGCAACGATGTTTCTCAACCTTACCCTCTCGGCGACGCTTTCTAGGTTTTCCCGTTTAAAACCGGGGACCAGCGCAAGGGAAAGCAGGATTTCGCGGTAAGTGTCCGGAAGCGATTGATTTTCCGCTCTTAGAATAATCTTCGCGATGTCCACCGTGGAATTGACTATGTTCTCAACCCACCTTTCCACATTCCTTCTCCGGTCTCTATCCATATTGTAAGCTTCCCAGGAAAGCGACTTGAAACGGGGATAATCCTCCAATTCACTCTCCAAGAACGCCAGGTGTTTGACCAGCCTTGACTCAGCCTCTTTTTCCAATTCCTTCCCGCTCCTTGAAATCGTTAATAACCAGTTCCATGAAGTCCTCCGCTTCCCGCGTTACCACCAGCATGAAATCCAGGTAAAGCCCCCAGCCATTGATCGCGAGCACCTGGCCCCGGAGCGCGCTCGCGGCAATGGTGGAAGCGGCCCGGTTCAATACCAGAAGCTCAACCTCCTTCTTCAACAGGCGCTCCAGGTCCCCCCAGATCTCGTCTTCGCCTTCATAATAGATCTTCTCCTCGTATTCCACCGGAAAATGGGTCTTCGGATAAAAATACACCGCCAGGTCAACATCGGACAATTTATTCGCGAGGCCTTTGGCCTGGGAACCATAGAGCAAAGCAAAGGCCACATCCTTCCGGTTCTGGAAGTAAATTTTTAATTCCTCCATCTTCTCCATCATTTCCGAGTCCTCATTTTACTTATTATAAGGGAAATGACCGGGAAAAGCGATTCCGTTCTTGCGGCGACCAGGCCAGCCCCTCCCGCACCTCGGGATTCCGCGGCTGGGGGGGCCGCGCCGACCGCCCCGGCGGGTGAAGCTCCGGTCGGGCTGCGCCCTCCCTCCGCTTCACCCGCCCTGCCCAAAACCTCTTCCCTTCCTGAACCGATTTCCATCTTCCTTCCTCCCCCGCCCTACTACAATAATTTAACATAATGTAGGTGTCTCAGTCATGTTGACACAGAGGGAAATGAAAAAAGCGTTTACTAATTTTAAACAAATCACGAATTTTTCTAAGTCCCTGAAATTCCAGCATAAAATATTTTTTGTTTAACATTACTTAAAAAAAACTTCCAGGCCGATTTTTTCGGATTTCTCTTGAAAATCAAAGGGTTGATTGAGCTAATTATAGGTTTTTTTTGGGAACAATTTTCGTACTTATAGGGGGGCAGTGTGTTTTGCCAAGCAAAACACACAGGTTGATAGGTTGATAATGTTGATAAGTTGATAGGGAATTGCGGAGGCGGCATTTTCCTCCTTATCAACCTATCCACTTATTCACTTATCAACTAAATACGCATCATCGTTCAATCCCGAGCGAATCGGGAAAGACCCATTCACCCCGTGTGATCGGATTTCAAGAGAGAAGCTCACAGATTCAATTGCACGCGAGAACCTGGCATCTGCCAGTCATTAGATTCAGCAACGACACACAGCAGCCAACGAGGGATCTTGAGCGCGGGTTGGATGCAGGACAGCGAGTCCCGCCCCACGGCGGGACACCGACTTTAATGGTTCTTTCATAGATGCGTCCCACGGGAAGGCCGGAGGCCTTCACCTAATTTGTCACTGGCCACTGACCACTAGCCACTGACCACTTAGGGCTTGCGTGGGTAATTTTCAGCGCGAGCCAAGGGGAAGATTTGCGGATGGGAGGGGGAAGGGGCAAGCAGAAGAAGGTTGAAAGGGTGAAAGGGGGAAAGGTTGAAAGTGGGGAAAACCCCGGAAACCTCAGAAACCCTAAGAACCTTAGAAACCGAGAAACCTTGATTTCCACGGCTTGAATATTCCTCCCGTGCCATTCAGCGTCAACAATGCCTCTACTTGACCGCCCTGGCGCCTGGGCAAAAAAATATTTGCCCTTGAAACAAAGAAAGCGGATTTGACGGGATTGGTGTGCCCAGAGAGCGACAAGGGCGAACGCAGTTCGCCCGTACATTGTTCGCAGATCCCGCTTTGGGGCGGGATGTCTGGTGAATGGGGAATGTGCTATTATCTGAAGGAGGTATAGGAAAGTGACGATCCTGCGGACAGCGGAGGAGCGGTTTATAAATCTGCCGGGATTTCCGTTTAAGCCCAATTACACGGAAATTTTCGGGGCGCGCGTGCATTATCTTGACGAGGGATCGGGAGAGCCGATCCTTTGCCTGCACGGCGAGCCGAGTTGGAGTTATCTTTACCGCAAGATGATTCCGATCCTGGCGAAAAAGCATCGGGCGTTGGCAATGGATTTCATCGGGTTCGGAAGATCGGACAAGTTCACGGAGGTTTCCGACTATACCTATCAGATGCATCGCGATACGGTGATTCAGTTCATTGAGACGCTCAAGCTCTCAAAGATCATCCTGGTGGTTCAGGACTGGGGAGGGTTGATCGGGCTGAGGGTTGCGACAATGATTCCGGATAAATTCTCCCGGCTGGTGATTATGAACACCGGCCTTCCCACCGGGGATCACCCGATGCCCGAGGCGTTTATGCGCTGGCGGGAATTTGTGGAGCGGACTCCGGACCTTCCAGTTGGAAAGATCATCCGGAATTCCAGCTTCTTTGGAAAATCTCTGCCGGATGAAGTTATTGGGGCTTACGAGGCGCCCTTCCCGGACAGCCGGTACAAAGCCGGGACCCGGGCCTGGCCCTTGATGGTTCCGATCAAGCCGGATGATCCGGCTGCGGGGGAACTGAGAAAGGCGCGGGACGGAATGATGAAATGGAACAAGCCGGCGCTGGTGATGTTTTCGGACCAGGACCCGATCACCCGGGGCGCTGACAAACTTTTCAGGGCCTGGATTCCAACGGCCCGGGATCAGCCGGAGATCGTGATCAAGGACGCCGGTCATTTTTTGCAGGAAGACCAGGGTGAGGAAATCGCGGAGCAGATTTTGGAGTTTATTGCGCGGACCCGGATCTGAGGAGAATTTGACAAGCAGAGGGAGAAAAAAATGAACGGGGATGTTTATTTGCGCATCGCCGAAAAAATAGACCGGGGCCCCCTGGGCGCGCCCCGTTCCGGAGGCGAAATCTCAAAAGCCTTTCTGGCTTTTCTCCGGCTGGTTTATTCGCCGGCTCAGGCCGAGGTGGTTCAGCACCTGGAGATGCCTTACAAATTTAAAAAGATTCCGGAAATCGCCCAGGCCGCGGGCAAAGATGAAGCTGAGGTGAAGAAGGTTCTGGAGGCGCTGGCGGGAAAATGCGCGATCCTCGGGATCAATGATCTGTATTGCCTGCCGCTGATTCCGATGCTGGTGAATAATCATCAATTCTACAGTCAACTCCAGCCGGAAGACCTGGAGGCCGCGAGGCTCTACCAGCAATTTTTCATCAAGGAAGGCTTTTACAAGTATTATGAAAGCTCGGAAAAGGGCACGCCGATTATGCGGGTGATCCCGGTGAAGAGAGCGATTGAGCCGTCGCAAAAGGTTCTGGCCAGCGAGGAAGCGCATCAGATTCTTGAGTCAGCGAATCAACTGGCTTTGGTTCCGTGCCCGTGCCGGACCCGCACGGAAAAACTCGGGATCCGGGAATGCAAAAGCAAATACCCGATCGGGTTCTGCATAATGACCAATGCCTCGGCGCTGGTTTTTGAAAAAGCCGGGCTGGGCAAAAGGGTGACGCCGGAGCAGGCGGCAAAATATTTTGACGAGATGCAGGACCTGGGCCTGGTCGGGATCACGGAGAACTATCAGGACAAAAATCACGATGTGATCTGCTTATGCTGTGATTGCTGTTGCTCGCAGGTTCGGGGAAGGACCCGCTGGGAGAATCCGTTGGCAATTGCGCCGTCCAATTTCGTGGCCGAGGCGAACGAGGATTGCGCCTTGTGCGGCGCCTGCGAGGACCGGTGCTTTTTCGGGGCGATTTCTGTTGATGAAGAACAGGACCGCGCTATAGTGGATTCTGAGAAGTGCCTGGGGTGCGGAGTTTGCGCGATCACCTGCGAGCAATCCGCGCTCCGGCTCAAGCGGGTGGAACGCTCGGAGCAGTTTCCCGGTCCCCGCGAGCTTTACCGGAAAGTCGCCCGGGAAAACAAGGGAGGGATTTGATGGCGCAAGCATTGAGCCTGGAAGAGATGAAGAGGTATCTTGGCAAGGAGATCGGGGTATCTGATTGGTTTGAGATCAGCCAGGACCGGATCAACGCCTTTGCCGAATGCACCGAAGACCGGCAATGGATTCACACGAATCCGGAGCTGGCCAAGAAAGGGCCTTACGGCGCCACGGTTGCTCACGCATATCTGGTTCTGGCTCTGCTCTCATACTTCAACTATCAGAACCGATACTTTCCCGCGGGAGTCAAGATGGCGGTTAATTACGGCCTGAACCGCGCGCGCTTTATGAATCCGGTAAAGGCCGGATGCCGGATCAGAAACCACTCGGTGCTCAAGGACATCATTGAGAAGGGCCAGGGCAGGATCCTGATCACCCTTGAAAACACCGTTGAGATTGAAGGCGAGTCCAAGCCCGCGGCAGTGGCCGAGAACCTGTCAATGATTTTCATCTGAGAAGGAGGAAATGATGACCGATGCGGTTGAGTTGACTTCGGCAGGAGGGATTGCCCGAAGTCTGGTCCGACTGTTCCGGGGCACGGGCAAGCTGTGGGAAGACTCAAGATTTATTCTTGCCGAGGTGCCGCTGAATCCGGGAGAGGTCAAAAAGATTTTGCCCTGCGGGATGTGGCTCACAAATGAGGCAAGCGGGATCCTGTTCATTGTTAATTACACCCGGCCTTCTTTTACCGTCCCCTATAAAGAAGCCGCGCTCTTGATCAAGGTGCGAACGCTTTTGGGAAAAGGCGTTCATTGCTGTTGGATGGTGGTGGATGATGACACCGCTTTGATCTACGGCAGGGAATTGCTCGGCTACCCGAAAAAAATGGCGGAAATATCCTTTGAAGAAAAGGGCGATCAGATCCGCGCAAGCGTCTCCAGGCGGGGCGTAAAAATCCTGGAGATGCAGGGCGAGCGCGGAAAAGCCCAGACTCCCGCGCCTCCGATCTTTGACCAAAAGACCTTTAATGCCGGGGGCCTGGGACAATTTTTCATTTTTAATCCCATCTGGCTTTTGCGGCCCAGGGAAGTGATCAAGGAATCTTATTCGGCAAAGGTGTCGGTCAAGCTCGCTCCTTCGGAATATGATCCCCTGAGCCGGCTCATCTCCGGCGATGCTTTTGAAGGACGAATTGCAATCACGGATATCCCGGGCTCCAAATATAATCTGCCGGTGGGTCTTGCCGGGATCAGGCATTTTACCAATACCTTTTATCTGAGGTTCCGCTGAAGATGCAGAGCTCCAGGCAACGCCTTGAATCCTTCGGCTGATTTCAAGAGGTAAGGATTGGAGTTCACCAATTTCTTCACCTCCGCGGTTCCCTGCTCTCCCAGCCGGGCGACATTATTTACCGGTCTGCATATCACCCGGCACAATGTCCAGTCAAATTCGGACTTGCGGATGAGCCGAAGATAATCTTTAATAACCTCCAGGAGTAATTGGAGGTAAAAAAGCAATGGCGTTAAAAACCGCGGCCCAATACCTAGAGAGCCTGCGCCGGATGAAGCTTAACCTTTTCCTGCTGGGGGAAAAGGTGGAGAACTGGGTGGACCATCCCATCATCCGGCCTTCCATCAATTCCGTGGCAATGACCTACAAACTCGCGCACCTGCCCGAAACTCAAAATCTTGCTTTGACCAGATCAATGCTCTCCGGCGAAACTGTCAACCGGTTTAATTCTCTGTTCCAGAGCACGGAAGAACTGGTGCTCAAAGTAAAGCTCCAGCGCGAAATGGGCCGGCGGACTGGAGCCTGCTTTCAGAGATGCGTGGGGATGGACGCGGCAAATGCGGTCTTCAGCGCCACTTTTGAGATTGACCAGAAACACGGGACCGACTATCATTCGCGCTTCCGGGAATGGCTCAAATATATTCAGCAGAACGACCTGATGGTCCAGGGAGCAATGACCGATGTCAAGGGCGACCGGGGCTTGTCTCCCGCGGAGCAAAAAGACCCGGATTTATTCGTGCATATTGTTGACCGGTCCAATCAGGGAATCACCATTCGGGGCGCCAAAGCCAGCCAGACCGGAACCGCCAACTCCCACGAAATCCTGGTGATGCCCACGCTCCGGCTGAGAGAGGGCGAGGAAAATTACGCGGTCTGCTGCGCCACTCCCACGGACGCCCGGGGCATCCATCTGGTTTACGGCCGTCAGCCGAACGATACGCGCAAGCTGGAAAAAAGCGAAATAGACATCGGCAATTATGGCTTCGGCGGTCAGGAGACCCTGACCATCTTTGAGGATGTGTTCATCCCCAAGGAAAGAGTTTTTATGGCCGGAGAGATTGATTTCTCGTCTATGTTGGTGGAGCGGTTCGCGTCCTATCACCGGCAGAGCTATGGCGGATGCAAGTCCGGAATCGGAGATGTCCTGGTCGGAGCCGCCGCGGCTATGGCGGATTATAATGGGGTTGCCAAAGCCTCCCATATCCGGGACAAGCTCGCGGAAATGGTTCATCTGGTGGAAACCATTTATGCCTGCGGACTGGCCTGCTCCTATGAAGGAGAAAAGACCGCGGCCGGAAATTTCCAATGCAACATCCTGCTCGCCAATGTGTGCAAGCTCAATGTCACCCGGCTTCCCTATGAACTCTGCCGGCTGGCAGAGGACATTGCCGGCGGACTCCTGGTCACCATGCCCTCGGAAAAAGACCTGAAAAACCCAAAAGTGGGAAAATTAGTGGACAAATATCTCCGGGGCAAAGCCGAGGTTCCGACCGAACACCGGATGAGAATGCTCGCCCTGATCCATTCTATGACTATGGGAACCACCGCGCCCAGCTACCGGACCGAATCCATGCACGGAGCCGGATCCCCCCAGGCGCAAAAAATTATGATTGAGCGGCTCGGGGACCTGGAATTCCGGAAAAAACTCGCAAGGAAAATCGCCGGGATTGACCAGAGAGAGGATGTGCTGGACTAACCGGGCTGACTGCTTAAAAAGGCAGGCTGGAAGCCCGCACCGCTATTTTGATCCATTACACCGGCGAAAATTTAGGCCTTAAATCCCCGGGGGCTTAAGACCGACACACTTTTTCCAAAGCTCCTGATCCAGCTCCTGATTTCGTCCGAGTCAAAGACCTCCATAATCAAAATTACCGAGCCGTCCTTTTGGGTTTTTAGTTTCTGGCTCCGGTGCCATTTCCGTTCCGAGATGTAGCGCGCGAGTCCCGCCTGAAACTTGAGTTTAAAAATCGTCCTGGGTTCCCCGCCAAAAATCCCGAAAGCCCCCTCCAGCATCTGCTCCGGGTGATAGTTCTTGGGATAGTCAAATTTTTCCTTCAGCTCTTCGCAGTCCTGGAGCCGTTCAATGGCAAAATATAAAGGCTTTTCGCCGTCAACCGGCCTCGCCACCAAGTAAAGTCCGCCCTTATATAAGAGAAGCGTATAGGGTTCCACGATGTATTCAGCAGACTCCCCGCTGTCGTGGGAACGGACCATCTTGAGCCGCTTCTGGTAAACCAAAGCCTTGAGCGCGGTATTGAGGATATCGTCATACGCGCTGTAGTCCTTGGGCGCATAAGGCGCGGTAAAGATCTTCAAAGAAAGGTTCTTGAGCAATTCGCGCTGGGACCCGGGAAGCCTGGACTCCACCTCCGTCATCAACTGGTCCACCTGGGTGGCGAAGATATTGTTGGCGCCCAGCATCTTGAAAATCTCCAGCGAAAGATAAACCGAGACCAGGTGGTAAATATTCGCGCTGGAAGCATCAGCGAGCCGGGGCCGGCGTTTCAGCCATTCCTCCCCATATATCCTCTCAATCACGAACTCCGGCTCTCCCTCCTCCGTCAAGAAATGGCCCTCCATCGCTTTCACATATCGCCGCAAACTCTGCACGGTTATCCCCAGCCGCTCAGCCATGCTCTCCACCCGCACCCCGATGCTGTGCCTGGGCATCTCATCCACCAGCTTCGCCATCCGCAACGCCGACGGATAGGTCGCACGACGGTAGGCTTTTTTCCCGTCCGATCCTTTTCTCTTTGTCTGTTTCTTCATTTTCATTCCCCCCTCGAAGATACCCAATGGCCAAATCAACGGTTGATAAGGACATCGTCTATTATATCCCTGATATAAAAAGTGCAAATATAGTCAAGCTTTACAGAATTGCAATTGAGCTTGACAATAAAATGGGGGGGGGTATAATCTCCAAATGTAATGAAAGGAGAAAAGTGATAGAATGTTTTCAGCTATTATTCACAGAAAGGGGATCCATCATGTTTTTAATGAGGATGCCCTCACAAGCCTGGTATTCGATTCGCTTAAAATGTTGCCGTCAGAGATTCTTAATAAATTCATTGAAAGCGCTTTGAACCTGGATGGCAAAGCCTTTGAGTGGTTTTCTGGAATTTCAAAGGCAGAAAATCCCAATTTCGATTATTGGCATTGTTTTTCTAAGAAAGATTTTCCCGAAATAGCGATAAGCTGTATCCCCGATTTGATTATTGAATGGAAGGATTTTATGATTCTCGAAGAATCTAAATGGGGATCAGGGAAAAGTTCGAAGGAAGAGGATCAGTCAACACAGTTACTGGATGAACCGGAGAGCATGCAAGAGGATGAGCGAGAAAAAGCACAAATTGATCAACTTGCCAGAGAGTTTTTGGTAGCCAAAAAGCTTGCGGAGGACAAAAAAGCTTTTACGATCCTATTCGTTACTGATGATCTTGCGATTCCGCGCGAAATTATGGAGGCTAGCCTCGAAGCCTTCAAAAGAAAGAATCCAAATGCTTCCGAAAAAGAATTCAGGAAACTATTTTATTGGACCAGCTGGCATAACCTCCTGGTTGTATTATTGAACTATAAGAATAAAATTGAGTTGGCCAATAATCTTTATCAGGCATTGGAAGTTCTTGAAATCAATCGGCCCTTTACAGGATTTTGTTTTTTGAATGAATTCATAATATCAGATTCAGGCTTGCTAAACCATCAAAATATATTCTTTAGAAGTTTCACAGGCCACAAGGATCGGGATCATCAAGACGCCAGGTTTTGCGGGTTTGATTTCTTAAGTGGGACCCCAGGCCCAGATTCTAGAATCCTGGACCAATCTCATATTTTTTACCAGGGAGGCAAAAATGAATAAGGGCGAGGTATTTTTAAGAACTTGGACTACCTGCTCAAAGGCTTGTAATGAGATCAGAAACATGCTGAATGATTTTTACTCATCTTATCAGGAAATTGATAAGAATGCCAAAAAGTTTAAGCAGGGGGTATGGCATTTTTGGGGATGCAGAATTCCTGAAGTACAACCGAGAATTGGCTTGCCGGATAAATATATTCATATATTTAAACTAAAAGATGTAGGAAACGAGGATTCGCTTAACTTCTATTCTTTTCATTTTATTTTTGATATTCCATTGCTTGAAGCGCTTGCTGTTTCAGAACCCTTAATTTTTGGAGCAAGAACAAAGATGAGTAAGGGAAATGGAGAAATGATTATAAATTGGGGCCAAAAAGAGGGCCCATTGGAATTTGATTTTTTCGATGAGGCGGAAAGGGGAAAAATTATTGAGTGCTTTGACCACAAAGGCTTGCCGCTCCCAGATGGAAAGGTATATACATTTAAGGAGAGCGAATCCGGGGAAAGCTGGGAGACCCAAATAATCGGTTGTCCTTTGGTAGCAATTGAAGATATCGATGGCGTTATGATGAGGCTAGTTAAACCCTTATTCCCTTGAATGGGTGAGCGATAAGCCGCACAGAACCTATTTTTTCCCAGGCTAATATTTTTTACAAATCAACCGTTGATAACGAGTTGAGTTATCATCTCTCCATAAAGCGGGTCTTCTCCCGATCGTAAATTTAGCAAGTGAACGGAGAGAAAAATGATTCCCAAATCGAAGGCGCTGACCGAGCTATTGATCGAGCATTATATTTTCCTATCCACTCGCGGCCAGGCATGGTCATGCAACCAGATCGCCATCTTGGAAATGCAGCCGAATGAGGAAAGAGAACTAATCAGGCGGCTGGCAAGGAGTTTTGGAAAACGGCCGATACCCCGGGTAGGGGTTGATTATGCGAAACTGGATCTGCAGGATCTTAATGAAAAGATCCGCGTGCTGGAAAAGTTGATCTTCCAAAAGATCGCCATCGGTAGAGCCGCAGGTTCATCAAGCCAGGAAAAGGTTATCCTTCATTTGCTGCGCTCATTGTTTTCCCAGCCCGAATTCAGCAAGTATGAAAAAAGGGCGTTGCTCGCCGTGTTCGGCCACTTTTTTTGCAGCATGGTGCCCGGGCTCTTGGATAATTTTAAATATTCCGACGAGCTTGGTTCTCTGCTGATGATGCTCTGGCCCTTTCCAAGACTGGCGGCTTCCAATATGCATATCTTGGGGCCCGATTCCAAGCTGGCAAAGCAAGGCATGATAGATGTCAGTTCCCACGCATTTTGTGAATTGGTGGATATGCAGATAAAGCTTGGGCAAAAAATTATGGATTTGATCACCAGCCCGGTAGAGGCTGTGAACTTTGAAGAAAAACTTTGCCTGGAAGGCGCTTGCAATAAAAACCGAACCCTATTGGAATTGCTGGAGCCGAAATTCGGCTTGAATCGCGTGGTATTACCCAAGAACATCAAGCAGGAGATCCTGGAGGCTTTATACTTCTACCGGTCCAGCCAGAACCAAGACCTTTGCGGCCGTTTGGGCCTCAAGAAATCCGGGCTGTTCCTGTTTTCCGGCCAGCCCGGAACCGGCAAGACCATCACCGCCATGGCGATTGCTCGGGAACTCGGCCTGACCATTGGATTGGCCCGCTATGACCAATTGATTGATATGTGGTTCGGCAACAGCGAGAAGAACCTGGTGGAATGTTTCCGCACTGCTCAAAAGGACAAGCTTTTACTGCTGTTTGACGAGGCGGATGCGCTGATCAGTAACCGCAAGCAGACCGGTCCGGGCGGGGGCGCGCACGATACCGAACACCGCCTCAAAAATATTTTCCTTTCCGAACTGGAGCGGTATGAGGGAGTGGTGGTGTTGACCACAAACCTGGTGGAATCGCTCGACCCGGCGCTCGAGCGCAGGTTGAATTTGCGGATCGAATTCCCGATCCCGGATGCCGGCTTGCGCGCCAAAATTTGGGAAAAATTTCTGGTTGGCTCGGAATTCCTTGCTGAGGGTGTGGACTTTGAGGAGTTGGGCCGGTCGTTTGAGATGAGCGGCGGTTACATCAAGAACGCGGTGGAAAAAGCGATGCGGCGGCTGTTCTGGCTGCGTTCGAAAGATCCGCATCGGAAACTGGACCAGGCCCTGCTAATGCAGGCGGGCCGGGCGGAGATGTCGAGCATGGTGAGCAAAGGAGCCAGCCGGGGGCTGGTTGGGTTTAGGGCCGGGGTATGATATATTGCGGGGGATGGCGCTGGTGCGGATTGAGCAAGGAGTAAAGCGCCAGAGAGATGATGTGCCAGCTTGAATAAGATCAGAACAGGGATAAAGTCCTGATGAGCGCTAAAATTCCCCGCAGAATTTTTATTAAAACCGGATCAATGGGAGTTGTTGCTATGGGTGTAAAAAAATGGGCGTTGTTTGACCCGCGGGGATGGAAATCCATGGTCTCGGAAACCCTGGGCAAAGGCTCGCCCAAACTGCCCCGGCTCAAAAAAGGAGAGCGCCAGAAAATTGACGAGTCCTGGTTTGGGAACTTTATTGCAGACTTTGTCAAAACTGATCCGGGCAATCAGCTGGAGCAAAATTTTTCCCGCGAGAAGATTTATCAGCCTCCCCTGATCGGATTTGCCAAAGGCGATGATCCGCTCTTTCAGGAATACAAGAGAATCATCGGGACTTTCCACCATACCCCACTGGAGGTGATGGCCTGGGCCGCTAAAGAGCAGGGTGTAGCAACGCCAGACTCGCAGGAAATCGGCGTGGTCTCATTCATCCTGCCCCTGAGCGACCGGATCGCGCAGGACAACGGTCAGGAAAAGGATCATGGAGCGGCGCGCTGGGCTCAGGCGCGTTTATTCGGGGAAATTTTTATGCGGAAGCTGATGCAGAGCCTGATTGAAAAGCTTGCCGAAGCCGGAGTGCTTGCCGCCGCGGGAGATTTTATGCCGGACTTCCGCAAGAAAAAATTTCCCGGGCCGGGCTGGGCATCGCCCTGGTCGCATCGGCATATCGCCTTTGCCGCAGGTCTGGGAAGTTTCGGAATGAACGATGCCCTGATCACGGAAAAAGGAGAGGCGCATCGGTGCGGCTCAATCGTGGTCGCGCTTCCGCTCACGCCGAACCGGACGCGGCTTCCGCATTACCGTCATTATTGCAAGCAACACCGGACCGGCGACTGCCTGGTCTGCGCCAAGAGATGCCCGATCGGGGCCATCACGGAAAAGGGGCATGACAAGGACACCTGCTCCAAATTTGTGATGAAGAGCGTCCCGCGCAATATTTTTAAAAACAATGTCGTCATCTACGCCTGCGGCCTGTGTATGACCGGAACCCCTTGCGCGCAAAAAATTCCGGATTAAAATGGGCCTATAATTCCTAAAGTTAGGAGAAATAAAATGAAGAGAAGAGAATTCATAAAAACCTCGGCGCTTGCGGGCGCTGGGATGGCGCTGGGAAGCAGGCTGTTGAGGGCCTCTGAGAAGAGGCCGAATATTTTGTTGATTGAAGTTGACCAGATGCGCTATCCGAGATGGACCAGAATTGGTTTCCCGGCCAATATGGACCGGCTGGCCAAACAGGGGGTCAGCTTTACCAAGCATTTCACCTCTGCGGTTCCCTGCTCGCCCTCCCGGGCCTGCCTCTTTACCGGGACCTACACCACGCAGAATAAAATGTTCACCAACTGCGACTTTGTGGAAGGAAGACTTCAGCCGAGTTTAAGCCCGAAAATTCCCAACCTGGGGCACATCTTCCGGAACGCGGGATATCGCACGCCCTATCGGGGCAAATGGCATCTCACCCGCAAGTCGGACCGCAATCCCAAAGACGCTCTGATTGACTATGGCTGGGAGGGATGGAAGCCGCCCGAGGCCCCGTTCGGAGGCCCTCCTTACAACGGCCAGTTGATGGACCCGGTTTATGCCGGTCAGGCGATTGATTGGCTCTTGAATCCGGACAACCACAAACAACCCTGGTTCCTGGTTTGCAACCTGGTCAACCCGCACGACATCTGCGCCTTCCCGCGCTACTATCCGCACGAAAAATTTGAGCCGATCAAAACCAAGGAGCCGGCTCCGAACTGGACCGATGACCTTTCCACCAAGCCCCGCTGTCAACTTGAATATCAAATCCGGTATAGAAAAGTTGGCGGGCCGATGGATGTGAACAGCGCGGACGCCTGGCGCAGGTACCTGGACTATTATGTGGAATGCGAGGAGATGGTGGACAAAGACATCGGCCGGGTGCTGGACGCTCTGGAAAAATCCGGCCAAAAGGATAACACGATTATTGTCTTCACTTCGGACCACGGCGAAATGGCCGGGTCGCACAAGCTCAGAACCAAAGGCAATTTCGCGTATGAGGAAGTGATGAATGTGCCGCTGATATTTGTCTGGCCGGGAAAGATTGAGCCGGGAGTAAGCACTGAGGCGCTTGCCAGTAATGTGGATGTGATGCCGACCCTGGTTTCTCTGACCGGAATCAGAAATCCTAATTATATGGCGGGAAAGGATTTATCTCCGGTGTTGAAAGATCCCCTGGCCTCGGTCCAGGAGCAAATCCTTTACCATACCGACTGGGAGTTTGAGGTTGCCATCAACCGGAGCGCCGAGGATGTGAGCGCGTTTGAAAACCCGGCGCGGGTCCGGGCGATCCGGGACCGGGATTGGAAATATGCCTATTACTTCAGCCCGAAGAACGGCGAAACCGATCACGAGCTTTATAACCTGAAGGATGACCCGCTGGAACTGACCAATCTCGCGCGCGACCCGGGGTATCAGAAAAAGGTGAAGGAGATGCGCGACCGGCTGATGGAGCAGGAGGGGAAACTGCTAACGGATTTTGCAAATTAGCTCTAAGGAATCGCGACTAAAGTCGCTCGCACAAAATGGTGCGAAAGAGGGGATTTGAACCCCTATGGCCTTATCGGCCACTAGGTCCTGAGCCTAGCGCGTCTGCCAATTCCGCCACTTTCGCGCAGGATTTAATCAATAGTTTATCCTTGGTTCTTTAATTGTCAACTTGATTAGTTCAGGCTCAGGCTTTGACCAGGGCGGATTTTATTTCGGAGCAGAATTTTCTGATTTGGGGAAGCAGGTCTGGGGAGGCTGAGAATTTTTCTATGATGCTGACCAAGGCGCTCCCGATCACCACGCCGTCCGCGATCTGGGCGAGCATTTTTGCCTGGGCTGGATTGGATACTCCGAACCCGACCGCGATGGGTAGGTCGGAGACTTGTTTGATCAGGTTGATGTGGTCTTTGATGTCCGCGGGGAGATCGGCCCGGGCGCCGGTGATGCCGGTGACCGAGACATAGTAGATAAAGCCGCTGGAGCTTTTTGCGATCAGCTTGAGCCGGGATTGGTCGCTGGTGGGCGTGGCCAGGTGGATCAAGTCCAGTCCGGCCCTGCGGCACAGTTTTCTCAGGTTTTTGCTTTCCTCCGGCGGCAGGTCAACAATCAGCATCCCGTCCACCCCGGATTCCTGCGCCAAGCTCACTGCCCGCTCCTCGCCGAATTTGAAAATCGGGTTGTAATAGCTGAAGAGCAAAAGCGGGATCCGGGATTGGGATCGCACCCGCTCAACCATCGTGAAAATATCCTCCAGATTGAACCGGTTCTTGAGCGCGCGCATAGAAGCGGCCTGGATCGTGGGTCCGTCCGCGGTCGGGTCGGTGAACGGGATGCCCAGCTCAATAATATCCGCGCCGGCATCCGCCAGAGTCAGAATGATTTGTTCGGTGGTCTCCAGGTCCGGATCCCCCGCGGTGATATATAGAACCAGAGCCGCCTGATTCTTCTCTCTCAGTTCCTTGAACTTTTTTTCTATTCTATTCATCATTTTCTTGGGGCGCAGGCACTCTTGCCTGCGCACAATTAAATTTTTTCCCGTAAATTCTGCGCCACAATATTTATATCCTTGTCTCCCCTTCCACTCAGATTCACGACAATCACCTTGTCCTTGCCCATCTCCCGCGCGATCTTCAGCGCATACGCGACCGCGTGCGCGCTTTCCAAAGCCGGAATGATCCCCTCATAATGGCAAAGCAGTTCAAAGGCATCCAGCGCTTCCTGGTCGGTGACCGCGACATAAGTTGCTCTTCCGGTTTCCTTGAGCCAGGAATGCTCCGGCCCGACTCCGGGATAGTCCAAACCCGGCGCGATGGAGTGAGCCGGCTGGATCCGGCCGGAATCGTCCTGGAGCAAATAGCTTTTGGAGCCGTGAAGCACGCCGACGCTTCCGGCGGAAAGGCTCGCGGAATGCTCGCCGGAATTCAAGCCTTTGCCCGCGGCTTCCACCCCGATCAATTTGACCTGCTTCTGCTTGATGAACGAATAAAAAATCCCCATGGCGTTGGACCCTCCGCCCACGCAGGCTAAAATCGCGTCCGGCAATTTCCCTTCCAGTTTGTTGATCTGTTTTTTTGTTTCTTTGCCGATCACCTTCTGGAATTCGCGCACGATTTTCGGATAGGGATGAGGGCCGGCAACCGAGCCGAGCAGGTAATATGTGGTCCGGACATTGGTGATCCAGTCGCGGAGCGCTTCATTAAGGGCGTCTTTCAGGGTTTTGGACCCGCTGGATACCGGCCGCATTTTCGCGCCCAGGAGTTTCATCCGGAAGACATTGAGACTCTGCCGCTGGATATCCTCCTCGCCCATAAAAATCTCGCACTCAAATCCGAGCCAGGCCGCGACCGTGGCCGTGGCCACTCCGTGCTGGCCGGCGCCGGTTTCCGCGATCAGCCTGGGCTTGTTCATCCGCTTCGCCAGCAGGGCCTGTCCCACGGTGTTGTTGATCTTGTGCGCGCCGGTGTGGCATAAATCCTCGCGCTTGAGATAAATCTTCGCGCCCCCGATTTTTTCCGTCAGCCGCTTACAAAAATAAAGCGGGGTGGGCCGGCCCACATAGGTTTCAAGATAAAAATTCAGCTCGGCTTGAAAATCCGGGTCGGGATAGTATCTCTCAAACGCGCTCTCCAGCTCAATCAAAGCCGGCATCAGGGTTTCGGCCACAAACCTTCCGCCGAATTCTCCGAATTTGCCTTGCTGATCAGGAACCATTTTTCACCGCCTGAAAAAATTTTTTCATTTTCTCCCGGTCTTTGATTCCCGGCGCGCTTTCCACTCCGCTCGCCACATCCACCGCCCAGGGCTGAACCGCGCTGATCGCTTGCGCCACATTTTCCGGATTCAAGCCTCCGGCCAGAATGATCTTTCCCGCTTTTTCACTTGCTTTTTTCGCCAAATTCCAATCCGGGCTGATTCCGCTCCCGCCGAATCCCGCGGTCTTGCTGTCAATCAGCCATAAGACATTGTAATATTTTTTCATCATCTTCAAATCCGCTTCTGACGCAAGCCTGAGTGCCTTGATCACCGGGATCGCGAAGGCGCTGCAATATTCCGGATTTTCTTCCCCGTGCAATTGCACCCAATTCATCTGGAGGACTTGCGAGACTTCGGCGATTTCTTTCATCGGCTGATTGACAAACACGCCCACGATCTCTGCTTTTCCTTTGATCTCATTGAAAATTCTTTTCGCATCCTCCAGCTCAATCTTGCGCGGAGTTCCGGGCCAGAAATTGAATCCGATCAGATCCGCGCCCAGCTCAAGAGCCAGAAGCGCGTCTTCCAGCCTTGTGATCCCGCAGACCTTAACCTTGACCATAGACCAACTCCCGAAGTTTCTGCTCCGGATTTTCCGAAGCCAGGATGGCGCCTCCGATCAAAAACGCCTGAACCCCGAGCGCTTGAAATTCCTCAAGCTCGGCGCGGGTTTTGAATCCGCTCTCGCTGATCACAATCCGATCTTTGGGAATCAGGGGAAGCAGATTTCTGGTGGTCTCCAGATTGACCTCCAGAGTTTTCAGATTCCGATTATTGATTCCGATCAATCTGGCGCCCAAATCCAACGCCATCTCCAACTCTCCTTGATTATGAGCCTCCACCAGAGGCGCCATCATCAATTCCTTGCTCAAAAGAAAAAGTTCCTGGAGCTTCTCTTTTTCCAGAGCCGCCACGATCAAAAGGATCAGGTCTGCGCCGTAAATTCGGGCAAGCGCCACCTGAAAGGAAGAGATGATAAAGTCCTTGCAAAGAATCGGGAGCGCGCAGAATTTTTTCGCTTGCTTCAAATCCTCCAGAGAGCCGCCGAAATAATCCTCTTCGCACAAAACCGAAATCGCTCTGGCGCCGGATCGCTCATAACTTTGAGCCAGCGCCGCGGGATTCAGGTCCATCCGGAGTTCGCCTGCGCTCGGACTTTTGCGCTTGAGCTCGGCAATGATCGGGATTGACTTGTCTTCTTTGCGAAGCAGGCTCGCGAAAGGGTCCCGGCGAGGAGGCGCATTAGCCAGGAGCCGCTCCAATTCCGGGAGCGGGAAATTTATCCTCTGCTCTTCCAGCCGTTTCCTTTTTTGGGCCAGGATTTTTTCCAGGAATTCCGGCATTTCAAGCGATTCCTTTGGAGAGCTTGATCAACTGCTCCAGCTTGGATTTGGCTTTGCCGGACTGGATCGTCTCCTCTGCGATCTTGATCCCGTCCTTGATGGATCCGGCCTTGCCGGAAACATAAATGGCGGCGCCCGCGTTCAGGAGCACGATGTCGGTTTTCGGGCCTTTGGCTCCGGCCAAAATTTCTTTGACCAGCTCGGCGTTGTAATTTTTGGCTCCGCCCTTGATCTCCACCAGGTGGCTTTTCTGGAATCCGAATTGTTCGGGCGTAATTTCATATTCCCGGACATTGCCGTCTTTGAGCTCGGCGACGAAAGTCGGACCGGTGATGGTGATCTCGTCCAGGCCGTCTGAGCCGTGCGCCACTAATGCGCGCTTGCTGCCAAGCCGGCTCAAGACTTCGGCGATGGGCCGGACCCATTTTTTATCATAGACGCCCAGGAGCTGATGCTTGGCCTCCGCGGGATTGCTCAACGGCCCGAGCAGGTTGAAAATGGTCCGGATGCCCATTTCCCGGCGGGGAGTGATCGCGTGCTTCATCGCGGAATGGAGGAGCGGGGCAAAGAGAAATCCGATTCCGCATTGGGACAGGCAATTTTCCACCACCGCGATTTCGGCTTCAATATTCACGCCCAGCTCCGCGAGCACATCCGCGCTTCCGCACGAGGATGATGCCGCGCGGTTTCCGTGCTTGGCCACTGGAATCCCGGCTCCGGCCGCGACCAGAGCGCTGGCAGTTGAAATATTGAAAGTCAAGGAGTGGTCCCCGCCGGTTCCGCAGGTGTCAATCGCATCCGAAGGCGCCTTGATTTTTTGGGCTTTGCTGCGCATTACTTTTGCCGCGGCCGTGAGCTCGGGAACGGTTTCGCCCTTGATCCGAAGGCCCATCAGGAACGCGGCAATCTGGCTGGGGGTGGCTTGACCGGTCATAATCTCTTCCATCACCAGGGTCATCGTGTCCTGGTCCAGGTTGGATCCTTCGGCCAAAAGCGCAATCGCTTCGGTGATCATTTTCTTGCTCCCTCTCCTGTCACAGTTCCAGGAAATTTTTCAGCAATTTTTTCCCTTCCTCGGTCAGGATGGATTCCGGGTGGAACTGAACGCCTTCAACAATAAATTTTCTATGCCGGATCCCCATAATCTCGCCGTCCTCCGCCCGCGCGCTCACCATCAACTCCGGCGGCAAAGATTTTTCTTCCACCGCCAGGGAATGGTAGCGGATGGCGGTGAAGGGATTCTTGATCGCGCGGAAAATGGTCTTTTGATCGTGGCTGATTTCCGAGACCTTTCCGTGCATCAGTTTTTTGGCCGAAATAATTTTCGCGCCAAAGGCGGATCCGACTGATTGATGCCCGAGACAGACCCCCAGGATCGGCGCTTTGCCGGCGAAATGGCGGATCAACTCAATGCAGATTCCCGCGTTTTCCGGCCGCTTGGGTCCGGGCGAGATCACGATCCGCTCCGGGTTCAACTCTTCAATCTGCGCGATGCTGATCTGATCGTTGCGCTTGACGATCAGTTCCTTTCCCATCTCGCCCAGGTATTGGACCAGGTTATAGGTGAAGGAATCGTAATTATCTATCATCAGGATCATTCTTTTTCCTCTGTAGGGGCGAACCCGCGTGTTCGCCCGAAATTATCTATCATCAGGATCATTATTTTTCCTCTTCCAGGGCCAAGCCTCTCCGCGCCATCTCAATCGCGCGCATCATCGCTTTGGCCTTGTTCACGGTTTCCTGAAATTCGCGCTCGGGAATTGAATCCGCGACAATGCCGGCCCCGGCCTGGATATTGATCATCCCGTCCTTGATCAGGATGGTCCGGATGGTGATGCACATATCCATATTGCCGCTGAAGCTGAAATATCCGACCGCGCCTCCGTAAATCCCGCGCCGATTCGGCTCCAATTCCTCAATGATCTCCATCGCCCGGATTTTGGGAGCGCCGGTGAGGGTCCCGGCCGGGAACGCGGCCCGGAGCACATCATAGGCGTCTTTCCCTTTTTCCACCTCGCCCACGACATTGGACACCAGATGCATCACATGACTGTATCTTTCAACCACCATCAGCTCGTTCACCTTGACCGATCCGATCTTGCAAACCCTTCCCAGGTCGTTCCTTCCCAGGTCCACCAGCATAATATGCTCAGCCCTTTCTTTGGGATCATTCATCAGTTCTTGGGCCAGGGCCAAATCTTCTTCCGGAGTTTTCCCGCGCGGCCTGGTCCCGGCAATCGGCCTGGCCTCTGCCCTTCCCTCTTCCACCCGGACCAGAACCTCGGGCGATCCCCCGACCAGAAATTCCCCGCCCATTTTCAAAAAGAAAAGATAGGGGCTGGGATTGATGTGCCTGAGCGCGCGGTAGAGTTGGAAAGGATCCACCCGGGCCGGGGCGCGGAAGCGCTGGCTGATCACGGCCTGGATGATGTCTCCGGCTCTGATGTATTCCAGGGTTTTTTCCACCGCGGTTTCAAACTCTTCTTTGGAGAAATTGCTCTGGAATCCGAGGGCATCCCGGTTGACCGGGCTTTCCGGCAAAGTCAGCGGGGATTTGAGCCTCTGCGCAATCCGCTCAATTTCCCGGATCGCCTGGTCATATTCCTCGCGCAAGGACCCGCCGGAGTTGATGTGGGTGTTGACCACGATCTTGATCGTATGCTTGGCCCGGTCAAAAATAATCAGCTTGTCCGTGATGAACATATGGACATCAAAGCCGGCAAGATCGTCCGGATTTTTTGCCGGCAATTTTTCAAAAAACCTGACCAGGTCGTAGCCGAGATAGCCGACCGCGCCTCCGAAAAACCTGGGCAAGCCCGGAATCTGGACCGGGTGATAGGAGGAAAGAATTTCGCGCAAAGGCGTGAGCGGATCGTTGAATCCTTCAATCTCCCGGAATTTGGATCCTTCAATGATCTCGGCTTTTTTACCCTTGCTCCGGTAGATCAGCTTGGGCTCGGACCCGAGAAAGGAATAGCGCGCCCATTTTTCCCCGCCTTCCACGCTCTCCAGCAGAAACGCGTAATCGCTCGGGTCCAGGCGCAAAAAGGCCCCGACCGGACTTTCCAGATCCCAGAGGATTTCGCCATAGACCGGAATCAGGTTGCCAGAACGGGACAATTCCTGGTAAGAATTAAACCCGGGATAATATTTTATCACCACCCCATTAGATTTAAATTTTACACGATTCCGGAATGTTGTCAAGAACCATGCCCATCAGGCTCAGGGCAGACCAATAGCGTCAAAACGCATTCGTTATAAGCGGATTTGACGGGAGAGGTGTATTCAGAGCTTGATGGAAAGATTCAATAATTTCTTTCCACTACGAACTGCGCCATTGCGAGGAGGGCGAGTTTGTGTGGGGAATCCGGGAAGATGGATAGATGCTTTTGGGCGGTTGCGATGTATTGCCGGGCCTTTTCCATTGTGTAATCAATTCCGCCCAATCGGTCCACGATCTCCAGGGCCTCCTGATAATGCTCCTGAGCCAGGTCCGGCCTGGTGAACAACTCGCGGAGCCGCTCGCGCTCGGATTCTTTGGCCATTTTGAAAGAGCGGATCAGGGGAAGCGTGGCTTTGCTTTCCAGGAAATCTTTTCCCGGCTGTTTTCCCCAGGCCGGCTTCAGGTTCCGGTAGTCCAGGGCATCGTCCACCAGCTGGAACGCGATTCCGACATTGAGTCCGAAATCCGCCAGCTCTTCTTCTTGCTTGCGATTGGCCTCGCCCAGGATGGCGCCGATCTGGCAGGTGGCGCTGATCAGGGACCCGGTTTTGTCAATGATGGTTGAGAAATATTCGGACTCGCTGATTTCAATCTTTCCGCGCCGGCCGAGCTGGAAGGCCTCTCCTTCCGCCATTTGCAGGGCAATGTCATTGAGCAGGTTCAGGATCCGGTAATTGCCCATCTGCAGGATCAGGTTGAAGGCTTTGAAAAGGAGGTAATCGCCGACCAGGACGCTGGCTGGATTTCCCCACAGGACATTTGCGCTGGGTTTGCCCCGGCGCATCGTTGCCTCATCCACCACATCATCGTGGATCAGGGTAGCGGTATGGGCATATTCTATGGCCGCGGCAAAATAGATATTGTCCTTGCCCGGGTATCCGCAGAGCCGGCTGGAGAGGAGAAGGAGCGCGGGCCGGAATCTCTTGCCGCCGCTTTTCAGGATATGGTCGGAAACTTCAAAAATGATCTGCGCTTCGCTCCGGGCCTCCTGATATAAAACCTCCTCTACCTGCGCCAGCTCCTCGCTGATCAGGCCCAGTTCTATCTCTTTTGCGTTCCTTTTAGGCTCCATTGCTTGGTTTCCCATACCATAGTAATTGCGAAATGCCATAAGTCAATCTTGCCGAAAAAAAACGCCGGCAGAATTTTGCTGATCCTGCCGGCGTGGAGAGTTCTTAATTTTTTATTTCAGTTCGTCTCTGCCATATCCCAGGACTCTTCTCGCCACGATCAGGGTATTGATCTGGCCGGTTCCTTCAAAAATGTCATTGATCTTTCCGTCCCGCATCCATTTTTCAACCAGCAGCTTGCGGGAATATCCGAGCGGGCCGAGCAATTCCACCGCCTTCTGGGTGATCCAGGTGATGGCGCGTCCGGTTTTGGCCTTGCACATACTGGCTTCCATATTGTTGTGGATGCCGGCGTCCGCCATCCAGGACGCTTTCCAGGTAAGTAAGCGGGAAGCCTTAAGTTGGGCCTCCATCATCATCACATCTTTCTCGCGGGCAGTGAGATTATTCGCGGCAACTCCGTAACGGATTTCCACGCCGGCTTGCTTCAAATGTTTTTGAACTTCTTCCACTGCGGCCCGGGCGATTCCGAGCGCATTGGCCGCAACCATCGGCCGGGTGGCGTCAAAAGTTGCCATCACATCGCGGAAACCTTTCTTCACTTCGGGATCGCCCAGGAGATTCTCAAAAGGTATCCGGCAGTCTTCAAAAACAATCGCGGCCGTGTCCGAGGCGCGGATGCCGAGCTTGTGCTCCACCTTGGTCACTTTCATTCCCGGGGTATGATGATCAACCAGGAAGGACTTGATCCCGGCCCGGCCGGCTTTCCGGTCCACTGAAGCCCAGACCACCACAAACCCCTCGGAATCCTCCATCGCACCCTTGCCCGCGGTCACAAAAATCTTCTCGCCGTTCAAAACCCATTCGTTTCCCTCCCGGACCGCGGTGGCGGAAATGGCCGCGGAATCGGATCCGGCTCCCGGCTCGGTAATGGCCATTGCTCCCCATTTGGGCTTGCCCTCGGAGAAGCGTTTGAGGAACCGCTCTTTTTGCTCGGGAGTGCCGGCCGCGGCAACCGCGGCGCCTCCCAGTCCGGGTGAAGGCATGGCCAGATAAAGTCCGGCATCCCCCCATCCCAGTTCCTCAACCGTCACGGCCAGTTGCAGATTGCGGGTGCCGATCTTTTTCTCTCCTCCCTTTTCCTCGCCGGGCTTCTTCTCCTTTGGGCCTCCTCCGAACATAGATGTTCCCATCCCCTTCATCGCGTTCCACATCAGGTTGGTCCATTCATCCACCCGCTGATGCTCGTTCTCGTCGGCCCATCTGGCCCATTTCCGCATCATTCCCCCGGCCAGGCCGTTGAGCATCTTCTGGATATTTTTTATCCCATCTGGAAGTTCAAACTCTATCATTTTAATTCCTCCCGCCCTTTGTTAGGCGCAATAAATTGCGCCTGGTACGGGCAGACCCACGTGTCTGCCCGTGTCTGCCCGATTGGGCGCACACCCGGGTGCGCCCAATCTACACAATGGCCATTCCTTCAAAAGCCGCGAAGCCTCTTCCGTTCCTGAGCCACAATTCAACCGGATGCTCCCGGATGTAGCCGTGTCCGCCCAGAATCTGGACTCCGCAGTCCGCCACCCAGACCACCATCTGATCTCCGTAGAGCTTGGCCAGGTAAGCATCCTTGAACCCATCCGGCTTTTTGACCTCCAGCTTCCAGGCCGCTTCCCAGGCCAACAATCTGGCCGCGTCAACCTCCCAGGCCATCTCCGCAATCATAAACGCGATTGCCTGCCGATGCGCGATCGGCTCCCCGAACGCCACCCGCTCCTTGGCGTAGTCTCTTCCGTATTCAAAGCTGGACCGCGCCACTCCCGCGGCCATCGCGGTCTGCGCCACCCAGCTAAGCGCGGCCACCCGCTTGAAATCTACTCCGGCCTCTCCGCCCAGCCGGTTCTCCGCCGGCAATTCCAGATTTTCCAGCTTCAGCTCCGCGGTCTCCAGCGCCCGGATCCCCATATTCTTCTCGCGCTCCCCAATCTTGAGTCCAGCCGCTCCTTTTTCCACGATGAATCCGGCCACATTCTCATAACCCGGCTTTCCTTCCAGGCTCGCCCAGACCAGATAAAGGTCCGCGTTTAACCCGATCGGAACCAGGCATTTCTCGCCGTTTAAAACATAGCCGTTTCCTTTTTTCTCAGCCCTGGTTCTGAGGCTGGAGAGGTCAAAGTTGAAATAAGGCTCAACCAGCGCGGAAGTGGCTTTGAGATATTTGCCTCCGCAAAATTTCGGAAGGTATTTGTCCTTTTGAGGGTCGGTCCCGAATTCCATCACCGGATAGGCAAAAAGCGCAGGCGCCAGAAGCGCCATTGCCATACTGAGATCGCCCCAGGCCAGCTCCTCGCACATCAACACTCCGGTCACGGCCGAGCGCTCCATCCCGGTGCCGCCGTATTTTTCCGGAATCACCGCATTCACCATCCCAAGCTCCCATCCGGCCTGGAGGGTTTGCTCCGGGATGGCGTCTTTTTCATCGCAGTCATGCGCCTTGGGACGAAGCTCATTAACGGCAAAATCTTTCGCCATATCCTGGATCATCTTTTGATCTTCGCTGGGCATAAACGAAACCATTCTCCAACCTCCTCTGAGATTTTTAAATTGAATAGCAAAATCGCCCGCAAATGGCAAGAAAAATCAGCCTAACTATTCGCTCTGGATGCTCTTCCTGCCGCAGACACTCTTGCTTGCCCTGCGTAGCTCGCAAGAGCGAAGCAGGGTCTGCTCACAACTAAGGATTTCAATCACTTGCAAAAATCTCTCTCAGGACACTCCTTCACCGTCAAATCCGCTTTTGCTGTTTCAAGGGCAAATATTTTTTTGCCCAGGCGCCAGGGCGATCAATCAGAGACATTGTTGACGCTGAATGGCACGGGAGGAATATTCAAGCCGTGGAAATCAAGGTTTCTCGGTTTCTAAGGTTTC